>DSTMC04003__coassemble_816_pt1 | contig 37079 bp, 35 predicted proteins | sample DSTMC04003__metabat2_high_PE_006 | metagenome-assembled genome bin DSTMC04003
TGAACATCGACTACGGCCCCATGAAGACCCACGAGGACAACGCCGCCAAGGGTGACCTCTACACCACCGAGCACCGGCCCTATGCCGATGCCTCCGAGATGAAGTTCAACCCCAACGGCAAGACCATCGACCTGGTCATCCCCGTTATCATCCTGATCATCTGCTGCGTGGCCGGCCTGCTGATCGTCGGCTTCCAGGGCGGCGGCCATGACATCCTCACCGCCTTCGCCAACACCTCCGCCGGCCCCGCTCTGGCTCTCGGCGGCCTGGTTGCCCTGATCATCGACATGGTCTACTTCATGATCCGCCGCTCCATGAGCTTCACCGAGCTGATGGACTGCCTGCCCGAGGGCTTCAAGCAGATGGTGCCCGCCATCCTGATCCTCTGCTTCGCCTGGACTATCGGCGACATCACCAAGGCCCTGGGCGCCCCCGAGTTCGTGGCCGGTATCGTGGAGGGCTTCGGCTCCAGCCTGGCCAACTTCCTGCCTGCCGTGGTCTTTGTTATCGCCGCCTTCCTGGGCTTCGCCACCGGCACCTCCTGGGGCACCTTCACCATCCTGCTGCCCATCGTGATCCCCGTGTTCGCCGGCGTCAGCGCCTCTGAGCTGACCGTGGCCGACATCGGCCCCGGCCACGACATCCTGATGATCGCCATCGCGGCCACCCTGGGCGGCGCGGTTATGGGCGACCACTGCTCCCCCATTTCCGATACCACCATCATGGCCTCCACCGGCGCTCAGTGCTACCACCTGAACCACGTGGCCACTCAGATGCCCTACGCGGTCACCGTGGCGGCGGTTGCCTTCGTCAACTACATCATCGCCGGCCAGATCCAGAACGTGGTGATCGACCTGATCATCGCCGTGGTCTCCATGGTGGCTGTCCTGCTGATCATCGGCAAGCTCAACCACTCCATGAACCTCCACTCTCAGCGCGATTAACCGGCATTTTCAAACCTTACACCTGCTGGAAGCAAGACCCGCCCGCCTGGGCGGGTCTTGTTTTGCCCTTTTGTGCGAATACTGCAAATTTGCTGCCAAGAGACTCTTGGAATTGGTGATAAATGCAAAAAAATGGAGGATGCTGGAACTAAACTCCCGGTTTTTGTGCGGGCCTTACAAAAATTTTGTGGACAAACTGTGAAGCGCTTACAAACTTTTTGTAAAACGCAAAAAAATATTGCCAAATTGTTGACGATCCGCTATGATGTTCATCGAGTCCTTGGGTTGGGGAGCTTTAAGGATTCAGAGATTGAATAGGAGGATTGTTATGAGCTCACCGCGCAAGACACAATTCGGCAAATTTCTGTTAGTCCTGTTCGCCCTGGCTTCCATCCTGGTCACTGTGGCCTTCGCAGAGGGTGACGCGCCCACCAGCGCTGCCTGGGGGACTGTCGTGTCCCTGCTGCCCCCTGTGGTGGCAATCGTTCTGGCTCTCATTACGAAGGAGGTTTACTCCTCCCTGTTCCTGGGCATTATGGTCGGCTGCTTCCTGTATGTGAACGGCAACCCCCTGTTTGCCCTGCAGGACTTTGTTGACCGCCTGACCGGCAACGTGGGCGGCAACGCCGGCATCCTGATGTTCCTGGTCATCCTGGGCACCATGGTGGCCCTGATGATCCGTGCCGGCGGCTCCAAGGCCTACGGCGAGTGGGCTGTTACCCACATCAAGACCAAGTCCGGCGCCCTGTGGGCCACCTTCATCCTGGCCATCGTGCTGGGCGTGGACGACTACTTCAACAACCTGACCACCGGCAACGTGATGCGCCCCGTGGCGGACGGCCACCACATCTCCCGCGCCAAGCTGTCCTACATGTGCGACGCCACCGCCGCGCCCGTGTGCATCATGATGCCCGTGTCCTCCTGGGCCGCGGCCGTCACCGGCATCATCGGCAATGAGGAGGTGGGCTTCCAGATCTTCCTGAAGGCCATCCCCTACAACTACTATGCCATCCTGACCCTGGTGTTCATCATCGTGATGACCTGCCTGAACATCGACTACGGCCCCATGAAGACCCACGAGGACAACGCCGCCAAGGGTGATCTCTACACCACCCCCGAGCGTCCCTTCGCCAACGCCGAGGAGATGAAGTTCAACCCCAACGGCAAGGTGTATGACCTGGTCATCCCCGTCATCATCCTGATCATCTGCTGCGTGTCCGGCCTGCTGATCGTCGGCTTCCAGAACGGCGGCCGCGACATCATCACCGCCTTCGCCAACACCAGCGCCGCGCCCGCCCTGGCTCTGGGCGGCCTGATTGCCCTGATCATCAACATGATCTTCTTCGCCATCCGCCGCTCCATGAGCTTCACCGAGCTGATGGACTGCCTGCCCGAGGGCTTCAAGCAGATGGTGCCCGCCATCCTGATCCTCTGCTTCGCCTGGACTATCGGCGACATCACCAAGGCCCTGGGCGCCCCCGAGTTCGTGGCCGGTATCGTGGAGGGCTTCGGCTCCAGCCTGGCCAACTTCCTGCCTGCCGTGGTCTTTGTTATCGCCGCCTTCCTGGGCTTCGCCACCGGCACCTCCTGGGGCACCTTCACCATCCTGCTGCCCATCGTGATCCCCGTGTTCGCCGGCGTCAGCGCCTCTGAGCTGACCGTGGCCGACATCGGCCCCGGCCACGACATCCTGATGATCGCCATCGCGGCCACCCTGGGCGGCGCGGTCATGGGCGACCACTGCTCTCCCATCTCCGACACCACCATCATGGCCTCCACCGGCGCCCAGTGCTACCACCTGAACCACGTGGCCACCCAGCTGCCCTACGCGGTCACTGTGGCGGCAGTCGCCTTCGTCAACTATATCATTGCTGGTATGATCCAGAACGTGGTGATCGATCTGATCATCGCTGTGGTGTCCATGGTGGTTGTCATGCTGATCATCGGCAAGGTCAATCACTCCATGAACATCCACTCTCAGCGCGACTGATCAAACAGCGCAATAAGAGAAATCGGCCCCCGCTCCATTGGAGCGGGGGCCGATTGTTTGCTGTCCGGGGTCTGGCGGAGGGGCCTTACCGGGTGATCCAGAACATGTTGCCGTCGGTGACGAAGTTGGGCACGCTGTAGAGCACCAGGGCCTGGTCGATGCCGTTCTGCTCCACATAGTCCTTCACAGACAGGTGGTAGTAGCGGGGGTCGATCAGGTGGATCTCGGAGTAGTGGGCGGTGAGGAAGGGCACCAGGGAGTCGGCGTAGGAGTCCCGGATGATCAGCAGCTTGGGGCCGTCCGGGTTGTTGGTGTTGGTCACCACGCCCAGGGACTGGTTGCCGCCCAGGAACATGGAGTACTTGTCCTTCACGGACAGGAAGGACTCCACATAGAGGGCCCGCTGCTCCTCCACGGGGTTGCCGCTGTTGTCGTAGGTGTGGCTCACCACGGTGATGCCGTCGTCGGGCACGTAGGTGGTGATGGTGTCCGGCTTCACCCACCGCACGCCGGAGGAGGAGAACACGGTGCCGTAGAACTCGGTGGAGCGCACCGTGGGGGTGTAGTCGGTCAGGGGCACGGGGGTGTACCCCAGGGCGGAGGCCAGGCCGGTGTAGCCGTAGTAGGCGCCCAGGCTGGTCCAGTGGTGGTCGGTGCGGTAGAAGATGTCCTCGTCCTTGTGCTCCATCAGGGGGGTGTACACGTCCGCCCAGGTTGCCCCGGTGACAGCCTCCTGGGCCTGGGCCATCAGGTCGGTCTGGCTGGCGTTGGGGGCGCCCTCGGGCAGCCGGTCGGCCCAGATGCAGGCCTGGGAGGGAATCAGGGAGAACACCACGGGGATGTCCACATTTTCCACAAACTTGTTCACATAATTCAGGTTTTCTGTCACCCGGTCGGCGGCGGGCTGGTCGAAGCGGGTGATCAGGGTGTCGTTGTCGGCGAAGTAGACGTTGTTGTTCTCCTTCTTGCCCAGGGCCCGCTCCGTGCGGGCCTTCAGATCCACCCAGGCATCCCGGCCGATGAACTGGTCGGTGGTATAGGTCTCAAAGTCCCGCATGAACTGGCCGTTGAAGAAGTTCCCGTCCCGGAAGAGCTTCTCCGGCGTGCCGAAATCCACGGCAGGCAGCTGCTCCAGGTTGCGGTTTTCCACCTCAGAGAAGGTGCGGTCGGGGGAGACGGCGTTGGCCACCAGGAACACCCCGATGAAGGCGCAGAACAGGGCGGTGATGAAAATGCAGTAGCGCTTGGTCATGGTGGTTTCTCCTTATGTCAGAATCGGAAATACAGGAAGGGGTTGTAGGTGGCGTCCACCAGATAGGCGGTGGAGAACACCAGCCCCGCCAGAAGCACCACCGGCAGGGCCGCCTTGACGGCCTTCACCGGCAGATTTTTCCACAGCTTGGTCACCAGCGGCGTGGAGGCCACGGCGGCGATGATAAGCATGGGCAAAAACGAGGTAAAATAATACCAGACGTTATCGTTGGTGAGGCCGCCGGGAGCCATGCCGAACATGGAGCGCAGGTAGACGCCCATGTGGGAGAAGTCCTCCACGGCGAAGATGGCCCAGCTTACCAGCACCAGGAACAGGGTGTAGATGTGCTGCACGGCGGCGGGCAGCTTCTCCAGCAGCCTGCCCAGGAAGGCCTTCTCCAGGATGATGAGCACCGCGAAGTAGAGGCCCCAGATCAGGAAGTTCCAGCTGGCCCCGTGCCAGATGCCGGTGGCCGCCCATACCAGGAACAGGTTGAAGTACAGCCGGGGCTTGCTCACCCGGTTGCCCCCCAGGGGGATATACATATACTCCCGGAACCAGGAGCCCAGGGAGATATGCCACCGCCGCCAGAACTCGGTGACCGACTTGGAGATATAGGGGTAGTTAAAGTTGCGGAGAAACTCGAAGCCCAGCATCCGGCCCAGGCCCACGGCCATGTCGGAGTAGCCGGAGAAGTCGAAGTACAGCTGCAGGGAGAAGGCCACCACACCCAGCCACGCCCCCGCCACGGTGAGCTGATCGGCGGGCAGGGCCAGGATGGAATCCCACAGCTTGCCGATGTTGTTGGCCAGCAGCACCTTTTTGGCCAGACCCACGGTGAACACCTGCACGCCGGAGGCGAACTGCTCCGGCGAGTGGGTGCGGTAGTTCATCTGGTCGGCCAGCTCCTTGTACTTGATGATGGGGCCGGCGATGAGCTGGGGGAACAGGGTGACGAAGGTGCCGAAGCTCACCAGGTTTTTGGGCAGCTCCGCGTCTCCCCGGTAGATGTCCACCGGGTAGGTCATGGTCTGGAAGGTGTAGAAGGAGATGCCGATGGGCAGGGTCAGCTCGAAGGTGGGCACCATGATGCCGAAGCCCTGGAGGGTGGTGGCCATCAGCACCCAGTATTTGAAGAAGAACAGGATGGCCAGGTTCAGGCCCAGGGAGATGCCCACCGCCCACCGGGCCCCCTTGTCGTTGCCCCTGGCCTTGCACCGGTAGACGATGATGCCGGCAAAGTAGTCCAGCACAATGGTGAAGAGCATCAGCAGGATGTAGACCGGCTCACCCCACCCGTAGAACACCAGGTTGACCACCAGCAGCCACGGGTTGCGCCATTTCAGAGGGGTAATATAGTAGACAAGCAATACAATGGGTAGATAGAGAAACAAAAAATACAGACTGGAAAAGACCAACGGGGCATCATCCCTTCTCTTTGTACTCGGGCCGGGAAAACGCCCGGCAGGTGGCCCTGCCGGGCGCCAGCCTGTCGGAAACGTTCTAAAAAAGTTTCCGACAGGCTGTTGGACTTTTTGAAACTTTAAAAAGTTCCAAAAAGTCGTTTGATCAAACGTGAAAGAAAACCCTGACGGTTTATCTACGCGCTAAGTGCCGCCGCACGGCGGCGGTTGCGCTCCGAAACGCCCAGCGGGGCAGTCTTTCACACTATCTTTCCCTCCGAATCCATTTCTCCGGAGAGAGTTCTGTAGCCTGACGCCCGGCGGGTGGCCCTGCCGGGCGCGTCACATCACCTTATTATACCCGCTAAAGCTCAGTTTGTATAGCTGTTAAATGCGGAAACCGCCTGGTCGGCGTACTCGCTGATGGCGAAGAGGATGTAGTTGCCGCTGGTCACCAGCTGGTAGTTCTCCACCAGCTCCAGCTGCTCGGGCAGGTACTGAGACCACTGCTGCACCAGATCGGCCTGCCGCTTCTCCACGGCGGCCTTCACCGCGTCCATCTTGCCGTCCTTCACCTCGGCGATGAAGAACTCGGTGGCCTGGACGCTGATGGCGGGCATCTTGCAGACATAGGACACCAGATCATCGGTGCTGATGCCGTACAGGGCGGAGAGGGTCTCCGCATCCACGTCGGACAGGGAGGGGATGTCCAGCTGGGAGATGGCGTTCCAGGTGGACTGCACCACGTCCACTGTGGGCTCCGGCTCCACGGGAGCGGGTGTGGGGGTGGGCTTGGTGGAGGGGGCAGAGGAGGGAGGCGTGGAGGGCTTGGCACTGGGGGTGTCGGAGGGCTCCTCCGAGGGGCTCTCCTCCGCCGGCGGGGTGGTCTCGGGCAGGACGGTCTCCTCCGGGGTGGGGGTGGGCTCGGTCTCCGGAGAGGCGGAGGGGCTCTCCACTGCGGGGGTGTCGGTCTCGGGGACGTTGTCCTGGCCGCCGCCGCAGGCGGTGAGCAGGCCCAGGCTCAGAACCCCGGCCAGGGCCAGGGAGAGGATTCGCTTGTTCATGGATCATTCTCCTTTTTTCTTGGTTTGCCCTTTCTTGGACGGCACTCACCGGAAAAAAGTTCCCTCTTTTCCGCAAATTTTTACAGGGGAATCCGCACCACGCCCAGCACGCCCCGCGCTCCGGCGCGCAGCTCCAGCCCGCCGCCGTGGGATTTTGCGATCTGCTCCACCAGCTTCAAGCCCGTGCCGTGGGCGGCCCCGCCGTCTGCGGCCAGGGCGGGGCCGCCCTTGGCCGGGGCGGGGACCGTCCCGCCCCCGTCGTCCTCCACCCACAGGGCGCAGGACTTCCCCTCGGCCCGGGCCCCCAGGGTGATGGAGCACCCCTCCGGGTTGTGGCTGACGCAGTTGTTCACCAGGTTGAGCAGGGCCCGGCGGAGCAGGGGGCCGTCGGCCTCCAGGGTGAGGGCCTCCGCCGCGGGGGGCAGGTTTACCTCCAGGGCGTATTTCTCCTCCAGCCCGCCGTTGAGCACGTCGGCCGCCACCTGCCGCACCAGGGCGGCGGGGTGGAGCGTGCCCCGGCGGAGGGGCTGCATCTCATAGTCTAGGCGCATGGTCAGGTTGAGGTCGTTGACCAGCTCCCGCAGGGTCTGGCTCTGGCGGCGGATCACCGCCGCCTGCTCCCGCCGGGGGGCGGGCAGGTCGGGGGCGGTCTCCAGCTGCCCGGCATAGCCCATGATCATGGACAGGGGGGTGCGGATGTCGTGGGACACGCCGTTGATCCAGTCGGAGCGGGCGGTGTCCCGCTCCCGCTGCTCCCGGCGGAACTGGCGGCTCAGCACCAGGGCGGTGAGGCCCAGCACGCACAGCAGGGCCAGCAGGAACAGCCCCGCGAACCACAGCGGCACGGTGGCCAGCACCTCGGTGTCCAGGATGAAGGGGTGCTTCCAGGTGCTGCCCTTGGGGCTCCCCGCCACCAGCAGGCCGTCGGGCCGGATGCGCACCTGCACCGGGTAGTCGTTGAGGTACCACCGGGTGAAGGAGGCCACGTCGGTGAGGGTGTAGTGGTTTGGCACGTCGTCGGGCTTGCCCTGCTGCCACACCACGTCGCCGTTCTCGTCGATGAGCATGGCCCACAGCTCCTTCTCCGCCAGGTAATCGGCGGCGGTGAAGGTATACCCGTCCTCTGTCTCGGTCAGGGCGGCGGACAGATCCGCCACCGAGGCGTTCCACGAGCTGCTCACCCCGGCGGAGGCCACGATGAAGGCCAGCAGGCCCCCCAGGGCCAGGATCAGCACCAGCACCGCCGAGGCGGCCACCAGCCCGGCCGCCACCAGGGTGCGGCGGAGGTTGCGGCCCCTCACGGCTGCTCCTCCCGGGCCAGGCGGTAGCCCAGCCCCCGGACGGTGAGCAGGTATTTCGGGTGGGAGGGGTCGGCCTCGATCTTCTCCCGCAGGCGGCGTATGTGCACCATCAGGGTGTTCTCATAGCCCACCATGGGCCCCTCCCACAATGCCTCGCACAGGGCGTCGATGGTGACGATGTTTCCCCGGTTGGCCGCCAGCTTTTTCAGCAGGGCGTACTCCTTGGCGGTGAGGGTGGCCTCGCTGCCGTCGGCCCGGCGCACCGTGCCGGGGCCCCAGCGCACCTCCGTGTCCCCCAGGCGGAGCACCTCCCGGGCCGGGCCGCCGTACACCCGGCGGAGCACCGCCCCCAGCCGGAGCAGCAGCTCCTGGGGCAGGAAGGGCTTGGTGATGTAGTCGTCCGCCCCCAGGCCAAGGCCCTGGAGCCGGGCCTCGTCCTCGTCCCGGGCGGAGAGAAAGAGCACCGGCACGTCGCCCCCGTCCCGCCGCAGCTCCCCCAGCAGGGCAAACCCGTCCCCGTCGGGGAGCATCACGTCCAGCAGGGCCGCGTCCGGCCGCTGCCGGGCCCAGGCGGCCCGGGCCTGGGCACAGTCGGCGGCCAGGGTGACGGCATACCCCGCCCCCTCCAGCAGCTCCCCCACCATGCGCCGCAGCTCCGGCGCGTCGTCCACCAGTAAAATGTGATAGGCCATGTGATCTCCTCCTGCGGCGGCTTCGCCCGCCGTCCCTCCTATTATATCTTACTTGTCCACCCTTTGCACCCGCCCTGTGGAAAACGTAAGGTAACCGTAAGGCCGGCTTCATGGGGACGTAAGGGAGGGGCCCTATCCTTGTCCTGTAACAAGGAGGTGTCCCTTATGAACATCGTGGAGACCCGGGGCCTGTGCAAGCAGTACGGCCAGGCCATGCGGGTGAAGCAGCTGAACCTCTCCGTGCCCGAGGGCGCGGTGTACGGCTTTTTGGGCCCCAACGGGGCGGGCAAGTCCACCACCCTGAAGATGGTGCTGGGCCTGGCCAGACCCACGGCGGGGGAGATCACCGTATTCGGCAAGCCGGTGAACCCCCGCAACCGCATCGCCATTCTGAAACAGGTGGGCAGCCTGATCGAGAGCCCCAGCTACTACGGCCACCTGACGGGGGAGGAGAACCTGCGCATTGTCCAGACCCTCCGGGGGGCGCCGGAGAGGGACATCAAAGAGGTGCTGTCCATCGTCCGGCTGGACGGGCAGAAGGGCAAGCAGGTGGCCCACTACTCCCTGGGCATGAAGCAGCGGCTGGGCCTGGCCGCCGCCCTGCTGGGTTTCCCAAAGCTGCTGATCCTGGACGAGCCCACCAACGGCCTAGACCCGGCGGGCATCCAGGAGATGCGGGAGCTGATCTGCTCCCTGCCCGGCCAGTTCGGCATGACGGTGCTGGTGTCCAGCCATCTGCTCTCCGAGATCGACCAGATGGCCGACCACGTGGGCATCATCCGGGAGGGGGAGCTGGTGTTCCAGGACACCCTGGCCGCCCTTCACGCCCGCAGCCGCCACCATCTGGCCCTGCGCACCACCGACAACGGCCAGGCCGCCCGCCTGCTGGGGGAGAGCAAGCTCCCCTGCACCCTGGAGGACGGCTATCTGATCCTCCCCCTGCTCACCGACGCCGACGCGGCCAAGCTGTCCCGCTTCCTGGCCGCCCACCGGGTGGATCTGCTCCGCATGGAGGAGCGGCAGAAGAGCCTGGAGGACATCTTCCTGGAGCTCACGGGAAAGGCGGCGAGCCTGTGAAGCTGCTGAGACTGGAGTTCTACAAGTGCCGCCGCCGGAGGATCACCCTGATCTGCGCCGGCATCCTGGCGGCCCAGCTGCTGTGGTTCGGGGCCTACCTGACCCGGCAGGATCCGGAGGATCTGGCCCAGGGGTGGATGCTCATGCTCTACAACCTGGCCCTGGTGGACGCCATCCTCCTGCCCGTGGGCACGGCGGCGGTGGCCAGCCGCAACTGCGAGCTGGAGCACAAGGGGGCCACCCTCAAGCTGCTGGAGACCGCCGTCACCCCCGGCCGGCTCTACGATGCCAAGCTGGTCTGGGGGGCCCTGGTGCTGCTGGCCCTGATGGCCGTGCGCACCGCGCTGTTCACCGCCCTGGGCGTGTGGATGGACTTCCCCGGCGGGGTGCCCTGGGGGCGTTTGGGGGTGTTCACCGGCATCTCCTGGGCGGTGTCCATGATGCTCTACGCCCTCCAGCAGGGGCTGTCCCTCCGCTTTGCCAACCAGGCGGTGGCCCTGGTGTGCGGCATCTTCGGCAGCTTTGTGGGCCTCATGTCCATGCTGTTCCCCGTGTGGGTGCAGCGGTGCGCCCCCTGGGGGTACTACGGCCTGCTCTCCCTGGCCCGGATGAACTGGGACGAGGCCACCCGGATCACCGACTTCTACTGGCGGTGGCCGGAGCCGGTGGACGTGGTGCTGCTCTGCCTGTGGGCGGCGGTCTTTCTGACGGTGGGACGAACCCTGTTCGTCCGGAAGGAGGTGTGAGCCATGCTGCTGCGCGCGATCAAGGCCGAGGTGCTGAAGTGCCGCCGGGCGCCGGTGTGGCTGGCCTTCCTGGTGCTGCCCGTCTTTCCGGCGGTGCTGGGTACCTTCAACTATCTGGGCAACCTGGGGGTGCTGGAGGACCAGTGGTACAGCCTGTGGAGCCAGCACACCCTGTTCTCCTCCATGTTCTTCCTGCCCGCCCTGTTCGGGGTGTTCTGCGCCTGGCAGTGGCGGCTGGAGCACACCGACCACAACTGGAACGCCGTCCTCACCGCCCCCGTCCCGGCGGGCACCCTCTACCTGGCCAAGCTGGCGGTGGACGCGGCGGTCTCCCTGCTGGCCATGGCCTTCATCGGGGTGCTGTTTGTGCTCAGCGGGAAGCTGGCCGGCATCACCGCCCCCCTGCCGCCGGAGCTGCCCCGGTGGCTGCTCTTGGGGGCCCTGGGTGGCGTGGTGGTGTGCGCCGTGCAGCTCTTTTTCAGCCTGGCCATCCGGGCCTTCGCCCCGCCGGTGGCCATGGCCCTGGTGGGGGGCATCTTGGGCCTGATGGTCACCAGCCAGGGCTGGGGCACCGCCTTCCCCTACTCCCTGCTGGCCCTGGGCATGGCGGCCAACAACCCCCGGATGGAGCTGCCTCTGCCCTCCTTCCTGACCGGCTGCGCCGGATATCTGGTGCTGGCCGCCGTTCTGTCCATCCGCTGGCTGTCCCGCCGGGACGCCAGCACCGCCTGAGCACTCCATCTATGCAATACGTCCCCGCGGGATCTCCCGCGGGGACGTATTGTGGTGTTACAGCTTCTTCTCAAACCAGGCCAGGGCGGCCAGCTCCGTGACAAAGAGAATCAGGTACATGAGGCCGAAGGCGATGGTGAGTGCGGCGCAGACCTCCTCCCCCAGCACCCCCACGGGCAGGCGGCTGAGAATCAGCAGGGCCAGGCAGAGCCACTGGCTCCAGGTGAGGGCGGCGCTCTTGCTGCGCAGCTTCACCAGCCGGTTGCGCTCGTCCAGCTCGGCCAGCTTGTCCTCCCGGCTCATGGCGTGGGAGAGGCTGCGCCCCAGAAAGGTGGCGCCCAGCACCAGGCAGGCCGCCATGAGGATGGTGCCCTTGACGTCGAAGCCCGTCCAGATGCTGGTGGCCAGCATGGCCAGGCCGATGGCGGTGAGGAAGAGCCCCCAGCCGAAGCCGCTCTTGTTATAGATTTTCATACATGCGATCCTCCAGTTCCTTGTTTTCCTCCAGGCAGCACAGCTCCTCCACCGTGGTGTGAAACACCAGGGCGATGCGGTAGGCCAGCATCAGGGAGGGGCTGTACTGCCCCTTCTCCAGGGAGATGATGGTGCGGGATGACACGTGGACCAGGTCGGCCAGCTGCTGCTGGGTCAGGCCGGCGGCCTGGCGCAGTTGGCGCACACGGGTTTTCAAAAGATCACCTCCGGGTTGAGATATGAAGCATACTTCATGAAGCTGACTTCATATTACACGATGCGCATGGGCCTGTCAAGGGGGGAAGCAAAATTTTATGGGAGGAGCGGAACAGACAGAGCGCCCGCCTTCCGAGGAAGGCGGGCGCTCCGCGTGTCGAAAAAGCGGCTTTGCAGTTTTTTCGACATGTTCAGAATGTTCAGAGGGTGAGGCCCCGGTGGAGGATGACGGCCATCTCTGCCCGGGTGAGGGTGCCCTGGGGGTTGAGCCGGCCCACCTGATCCCCCTTGATGACGCCGGCCTGGGCCATGGCGGCCACGGCGGGCCGGGCGGCGGCGGACACGGCCGCGCCGTCGGGGAAGCGGGTGAGGAAGCTGTCCTGGGCGGAGGAGATCCCCCGGCCCGCCTTCTGCATGGCCCGGTAGAGGAACACCATGGCGTCCTCCCGGGTTACCGGGGCGGTGGGGCGGAAGGTGTTGCCGGCCTCCGCCTGGGCAATGCCCAGGGCCTTGGCGGTGGCCAGGGCGGAGGCGTAGTAGCTGCCGGCGGGCACGTCGGAGAAGTTGTCGGTGCCGGCGGCGGTGAAGCCGAAGGTGCGCACCAGCATGAGCAGATAATCACAGCGGGTGAGCTGGTCGGCGGGGGAGAAGGTAGCGCCGGTGCCGGTGCCGGTGGTAATGCCGTAGTGGGCCAGGAACTCCACCCCGGGGGCGGCCCAGCCGTAATTGCCCATATCGCTGAAGCGGGGGGCGGAGGCGGGCGGAGTGACGGTGATCTGCACCACGCCCTGGTAGGTGGTGCCGGTGGAGTCAGTACCCATGTAGGGGATCACCACTGTGCCGCTGAACTCGGCCTTGGGCTGGAAGGACACCTTGTCCAGGGGGTAGACGCCGCTGGCGGCATAGTCCAGATTGGCGTCCACGGTGCCCCGGTACCGGGCGGGGCCGGTGTAGTCAAAGTACAGCCGGCCGCCGTTGAGGTTGGGGGTGGAGAAGCGGACGGAGCGCAGGGTCCGGCCGCCACGGGCGGCGCAGGCGGCGGCAAAGTCGCCGGAGCGGAGATTCACAGCGGTGCCGTCGGAGGTGTAGCGGATCGCGTCGGGCTCCCGCAGGGCGGTGTACTGAATCACCAGCGCGCCGGAGAAGGTCTTGCCGCCGGTGTTCCGGCCGGTGAAGGGGATGGTCACCCGGTTCTCCGTGGCGGAGCCGGGCACAAAGGTCAGGTCAGACAGGCTGGGGGAACCACTGCGATAATATTTGGCGGTGCCCGCAGCCTTTTCACCGGTCCGGTCGTACAGGTAGTAGAGCTGGCCCATCCGGCCCGAGCCGCCCCAGTCAAAGGTGAGGTAGTCCAGCCGGTCGCCGGTCTCGTCCCGGCAGAAGCGGTCCAGTTTCTCGGCGTCCAGACGCACCGGCTGGCCGGCGGCGCCCTCCAGAGTCAGGCTGGCGGAGACGCCGGAGCCAACCTTGAAGGCCAGGGTGCCGTTGAACTCCTTGCCAGCGGTGTTCCGTCCGGTGAAGCTCAGGGAGACGGTGCCTTCATAGTCCTTGGCGGGGACGAAGGTCAGCTCGTCCAGATAGGGTGCGGCGGAGCGGTAGTATTTGGTGTTCCGGGTGGCCTCCCGCTGGCCGGACTTGTTGTACTGATGGTACAGGGTGCCCTTGGCGGAGGAAGGCAGGCCGTTGAAGCGGATGTAGTCCAGGGTGCCGCCCGCCGCGTCCCGGCACAGGTCGTTGAAGTCCCGGTCGTCCAGCGCCACGGAGCCGTTGACCGGCACCTTGTAGGTCACGTCGCCCTTGCCGGCGGTGCCCACGGTGAGCTCCACCGAGCCGGAGAAGGTCTTGCCGCTGGTGTTCCGGCCGGTGAAGGGGATGGAGACCGTGCCCTCGAATTTCCGGTCGGGGACAAAGGCGACGGTGTCCAGGTCGATCTGCCTGCGGCTGGGGCTGTAGTAGCAGGCGTCCTTGTCCCGCAGGGCCGTGCCCTCCCCGGTACGGCTGTTGAAGTCGCAGTACAGGGTGCCCTTGGAGGAGGCGGGACGGCTGAAGGTGACGAAGTCCAGGGTGCCGCCCACGGCATTCCGGCAGGCGGACTGGAAGTCGTTCCGGTTGAACAGGGCGGCCCCACCGGTGGGGGCGGCGTATTTGATGACGCTGCCAGCGGCAGACAGGGTGAGCTTGACTGTGCCGGAGTAGCGGTTGCTGTCGGTATCCACGGCGTCGTAATTCACGGTGACCGCACCGGAGCTCCCAGACGCGACCTGGATGGAGACACGGTTCAGCTCAGCGGTATCAAAGGTACTGGTGGACAGGGAGAGTGCCTTGCCGTTGTAAAACAGCTCTCCGCCGCTCACCTTCCGGAAGGTGACGGACTTCAGATCATAGCCGTATACAGCCCGGCACACGCTCTGGAAGTCCTGCTGACGAAGGGCCTGCTCGCCGCCGGCCTGGGTGTTTTTATAAGTGATGTCCTGGACAGAGCCGGGATTCACCGTCACCTGGCAGGTGAGGCGGGTGCGCTGGCCGCCGTAGCTCACGTCGGCGGTCACCGCCACCACCGTGGATTTGCCGGACAGCCGGCCGCCGGTGGCGGTGACGGTGGATCCGGAGGAGCCGGACAGGCGGAGGGCGGCGTTTCCGCCAGACCAGGACACGGTAGCCCCGGCGGGCAGACCGCTGACGGTCAGGTTGACGCTCTGGCCCACCCGCACGGCGGCGGACTGGGGCAGGGTGGGGACGGCGGCGGGGGTAACGGTGACGGTGCAGGTGTCCCGGTAATTGGTTCCGTTGTAATTGAAGGTGGCGGTGATGACGGCGGTGCTCTGGCGGGCAGGGGTCTTGGCGGTCACCCGGCCGGTGGAGGGATCCACCTCCGCCACGCTGGAGTCACTGGTGCTCCAGGTGACCTCCTGGCCCTGGGGCACGGTGACGGCGGAGAGGGTGATGGTCTGCCCGGGGGCCAGGGTCTGGCTCTTGGGGGAGACGGTCACGCCGGCCTGCTGGGCATCCCGGACAGTGACCTGGCAGCGGTCGGTCTTGCCGCCGTCCCGGGTGGTGACGGTGATGAACGCGACGCCTGCTTTGACGGCGGTGACGCGGCCGTCCCGGACCTGGGCCACCTGTTCGTTGTCACTGCTCCAGATGACGGTCTGGTCAGCGGCATCCCTGGGTTCTACTGAGGCGTTCAGAGAGGTGGACTCCCCCGCGTTCAGGGCCAGCTCGTGTTGATTCAGGCGCACGCCGGTGACGGGGACGGACTCGGGGCCTGTGACGGTCACTGTGATGGGATTGGAGGTCACGCCGCCGCACTGGGCGGTGATCTGTGCCTTCCCTTTGCTTCTGCCGGTGACCACGCCGTTGTTGTCCACGGAGGCGATGCCGGGAGAATCGGAGTCCCAGGTCACCGGATTTCCGGTATCGTCGGGCTGAACCTGGGCGGCCAGCCGGAGGGTCTGGCCCACCTCCATGGCATCTCCGTTGGGGGCGGAAATATTGACATTGGTAACGGTCTTGCCTGCCTCGGTGAGGACTCCCGGTTCCGCTGCCAGGGCGGCGGGAACCAGCCCCACCACCAAGAGCAGAGCCAGACAGGCCGACAGGAGCCGTTTTGCAGCATGCTTCATAGGAACATCTCCTTTTCTGGATATTCGCGCCGTTCGGCGCGGGGGTTGTTCAGGGCTCCATGATACCCCGGCGGAGGGAAACAAATCCAGCTTAAAAGTTACAAAACATCTTACGTTATTCTTACGCGGCCGATGTAAAATGTAAGGAATGTTACGGGAAATGAAAAAAGAACATAAAACTCCAAGGGGGTGTGTGCCGACGGCGGACAGGGAGGTGACAGCCGCCGGGGGCTGGCAAAATGGGGCGGGCTGTGCTATGATGGGGGCAAATACAGCCCGCAGGGGGAAAAGGAGGCGCGGTATGCGTATTCTGGTGGTGGAAGACGAGGCGGATCTGAACCTGCTGCTGTGCAAGGTGCTGACCCGCGCCGGGTACACGGTGGACGGCTGCATGGACGGGGAGGAGGCGGAGCTCCACCTGATGGGGGCGGAGTACGACGGCATCCTGCTGGACGTGATGCTGCCCAAGAAGGACGGGTATACCCTGGTGCAGGAGCTGCGGGCCAAGGGGGCGGACACACCGGTGCTCTTCCTCACCGCCCGCGACAGCGTGGCCGACCGGGTGCGCGGCCTGGATCTGGGGGGCGACGACTACCTGGTGAAGCCCTTCGACTTTGATGAGCTGCTGGCCCGCATCCGGGCCATGACCCGCAAGCACGCGGGCCAGCGCACCAACCGCTTCACCGCGGGCGACCTGGTGCTGGATGTGGAGGCACGGCGGGTGACCCGGGGCGGGGAGGAGATCCCCCTGCTGCCCAAGGAGTTCTCCATCCTGGAGTACCTGATGCGCAACAAGGAGAAGGTGGTCTCCCGGGAGCAGATTGAAGACCGCATCTGGAACTACGAGTTCACAGGCAGCTCCAACAACGTGGACGGGTATATGAGCCGCCTGCGCAAAAAGATCGACGAGGGCCGGCCCCACAGGCTCATCCACACCCTGCGGGGGGTGGGCTGGGTGCTGCGGGAGCCGCCCGAGGACGGGGAGGGCACACCGTGAAGCGGATGAGCGTCAAGGTTAAAATCACCGTCTGGTATGTGCTCCTCATGGCACTGATGGCCGGGCTGCTGCTGGCCTTCCTGCTGGGCATCAGCGGCTCGGTGTCCTCTCAGACCGCCGTGAACCAGCTGGACGCCGCGGTGCGGGCCAACCTGACCCAGGTGGAGGTGGCCGACGACGGCTCCCTCCGGCTGGGGGAGGGTTTCCAGTTCTATGTCAACGGGGTGTACACCCTGGTATACAGCCAGGGGGAGTCCCTGCTGGCCGGGCAGGTGCCCGTGTCCTTCACCGCCCAGGAGCCCTTTCAGAACGGCCTGACCCGTGCGGTGGACACCGCCGCCGGCCGTTATTACGTGCTGGACTTCTGGGTACCCTCCGGCTGGGACGGGGGCGTGTGGGTGCGGGGCCTGCTGGAGGCCCCGGACAATCCCCAGGCCATCACCAACCTGCTGCTCATGGCGGTGGTGACCATGCCCCTGTTCATCCTGCTGGCCGCCCTGGGGGGTTACCTCATCGCCCGGCGGGCCTTCCGGCCCCTGGAGCAGCTCACCGCCACCGCCGACGCCATCAACGAGGCCGCCGATCTGTCCCGTCGGGTGGAGGTGCCGCCGGGCAGCAACGAGTTCTCCCGGCTGGCGGGCACCTTCAACGGCATGTTTGCCAGGCTGGAGCGGGCCTTTGAGGCGGAGGCCCAGTTCACCGCCGACGCCTCCCACGAGCTGCGCACACCCGTGTCCGTGATCAAGAGCGCCTGCGAGTACGCCGAGAAGTACGGCGACACCCCGGAGGAGCAGCGGGAGACCATCGCCATGATCCACCGGCAGGCCGACCGCATGTCCGCCCTCATCGGCCAGCTGCTGAGCATCACCCGGCTGGATCAGGGCACCGAGCAGGCCAAGCTGACCCGGCTGAACCTGTCGGAGCTGGTGGAGCAGGTGTGCGCCGAGCAGCCCTATCCCCGGGAGCGGCTGCTGACAGAGGCGGAGCCCGGCATATTCGTCCAGGGGGACGGAGCCCTGCTCACCCGCCTGCTCCAGAACCTGATCGACAACGGCTTCAAGTACGGCAGGCCGGAGGGCCATGTGTGGGTGGAGCTGCGCCGGGGAGAGGACGAGGTGCGCCTGCGGGTGCGGGACGACGGCATCGGCATTGAAAAGGAGGCTCAGGAGAAGGTGTGGCAGCGGTTCTTCCAGGCCGAGCCCTCCCGCACCGGCACCTCCGGCGCGGGGCTGGGCCTGTCCATGGTGCAGAAGATCGCCCAGCTCCACGGCGGGCACATGACCCTGGAGAGCGTCCCCGGCCTGGGCAGCGCCTTCACCCTCCACCTGCCCCCGGAAAAAAAGTAGAAATTGTTTTTCCATTTCATGCTCATTTCATGTTTCTCTGCTAGGATATCACCAGCAAGAGAAAAGGAGGCTTACAGATATGAAGCGCAAAGCAATTCCCGCCCTGTGCGCGGCCGGCCTGCTGGCCCTGGCCCTCACCGGCTGCGGCGGCGGCACCGCCGGCGGCCAGGCGGAGTATATCGGCATCGACGCGGCCAAGGCCGTGGCGCTGGAGTCCGCCGGCGTGGCGGAGGATGACGCCGTCTTCTCCACCGCCGGCCTGGACAAACGCAACGGCATGGACTACTACGCGGTGGACTTCACCGCCGGCGGACAGAGCTACGAGTACGACATCGACGCCGTCACCGGCGTGGTGATCGACAGCAGCAGCGGCGGCGGCACCGCCGAGACCCCCGCCGCCGGAGACGACGACGGCACGGCGTCCGCCCCGGCGGCCGCCAGCCCCAGCCCCTCGGCCGGGCAGACCACCGGGGGCCAGGCCGCGGCCACGGCCGTCACCGAGGAGCAGGCCAGAGAGGCCGCCCTGAGCCACGCGGGCCTCACCGCCGACCAGGTCACCTTCGTCCGCAGCGAGCTGGATCGGGACGACGGCCGGCTGATGTACGACGTGGAGTTCTACACCAGCGACTACAAGGAGTATGACTATGAGATCGACGCCGCCACCGGCGAGATCCTCTCCTACGATTACGACGCGGAGGGCTACAGCTATCAGCCCAACGCCACCCCCGGCACCGCCATCACGGCGGAGCAGGCCCGGGCCATCGCCCTGGCGGAGGTGCCCGGTGCCGCGGAGAGCGACATCTATGAGTTCGAGACCGACCGGGATGACGGCCGCCTGGAGTACGAGGGCAAGATCATCTACAACAACACGGAGTATGAGTTCACCATCGACGGCTACAGCGGCGCCATCCGGGAGTGGGACGCCGAGCCCTTCCATTGGTAACCCCGCAGCAGCCTGAAACAAGATCTTTCACTGTTCAGAAACAAGGAGGAAAGAAATTATGAAGAGAAATTCCATCGCCAAGCGGGCGGGCGCCCTGGTGCTCTGCGCCGCCCTGACCGCCGGCTCCATGGCCGTCGCCGCCGGCGCCGCCCAGTCCAGCAGCGTCACCGCCCAGCTCTCCCCCAACATCTCCATCGTGGTGGACGGCACGGAGCGCACCTTTTACAATGTCTCCGGCCAGGAGGTTCACCCCATCACCTACAACGGCACCACCTATCTGCCCATCCGCTCCATCGGCGAGCTCATGGGCAAGAACGTGAACTGGGATCAGTCCACCCTCACCGTCTCCCTGACCAGCCCCCGCACCGCCGACGCCGCCTCCGGCACCCTGGACGGCTCCGCCTCTGCCCGGCAGATCGCCGCCGAGCTCCACCCCGAGTACACCATCACGGTGGACGGCACCGCCCGCACCTTCAGCGACGCCAACGGAAAGGCCGTCTATCCCCTGCTCTATAACGGCTCCATCTACCTGCCCATCCGGGCCATCGGCCAGCTCATGGGCAAGACCGTGAGCTGGAACGGCACCTCCAGCACCGTCACCCTCACCGGCGGAAGCGACGTCACCGACGCCGACAGCTTCAACCAGAGCGGCACCGGCAGCACCACCACCTCTATCACCGCCGAGCGGGCCAAGGAGATCGCCCTGAACCACGCGGGCCTCACCGCAAGCCAGGTGACCTTCGCCCGTGCCGACCTGGATCGGGACGACGGACGGCTGGTATACGACGTGGAGTTCTACACCAGCGACTACAAGGAGTACGACTACGAGATCGACGCCTCCACCGGCGCGGTGCTCTCCTATGACTACGACGCCGAGTACTACAATGGCGGCACCGGCAGCACCACCGCCTCCATCACCGCCGAGCGGGCCAAGGAGATCGCCCTGAACCACGCGGGCCTCACCGCAAGCCAGGTGACCTTCGCCCGTGCCGACCTGGATCGGGACGACGGACGGCTGGTATACGACGTGGAGTTCTACACCAGCGACTACAAGGAGTACGACTACGAGATCGACGCCTCCACCGGCGCGGTGCTCTCCTACGACTATGACGCCGAGCACTACAGCCGCCCCTCCAACGGCGGCAGCACCAGCACCGGCGCCGCCATCAGCGAGGCCCGGGCCCGGGAGATCGCCCTGGCCCAGGTATCCGGCGCCGCTGACAGCAACATCCGGAAGGTGGAGCTGGATCGGGACGACGGCCGGCTGCAGTACGAGGTGAAGATCGTCTACAACAACATGGAATATGACTTTGACATCGACGCCTCCACCGGCAGCATCCTCTCCCGGGACGTGGAGTCCGTCTGGGACTGAGCCAACCAATGTTCCGGCCCCGGCACACCGCCGGGGCCGGAGATCTGAAACGGAGGGAATCATGAAACAGAAACAGAGCTGGTTTCAGCTGTATCCGGAGAGCAATCGGGCCTCCAACCTGTCCATCGCCGGCGGCGCGGTGCGCCTGCTCTCCCTGCTGCTCCTGATCGCCGCCATCGGCGCTACCCTGGTGCTCCTGCTGGCCGGGGCGCGGCTGACCGCGGCCGCCGGAGTGGGCACCGCCCTGATCTTCCTGCTGGATGAGCTGGGGGAGGGCGTGTTCCTGGCCTTCTTCCTGTGGGGCGCGGTGCTGGTGTGCCGCTACGCCGCCTGCGTGCTCCAGAGCAAGGCCGAGCTGCTGGCCCGGCCCCGGGAGGCCGCTGCGGATACGGACCCGGCGGAATGACAGCACGAAAGAGCCGAAGGCCGGGAGGGGATTTCCCTCCCGGCCTTCGGCTCTTTATGCAGATGGAATCCACTCCCGCCGGCTCTGCCGGATTCTCCCGGACGGTCGGAAAGCGCCGCGGGCCGCGGTGCATGGAAAACGGATCGTGCCCCTGCGGAGCAAAAAAATAACCACACCAAACGGTGTGGTTATTTTTGGTGGAGACGACAGAACTCGAATCTGTGACCCCTTGCGTGTGAAGCAAGTGCTCTACCGGCTGAGCTACGCCTCCATATTGGTGACCCGTACGGGACTCGAACCCGTGTTACCGCCGTGAAAGGGCGGTGTCTTAACCACTTGACCAACGGGCCAGGTTGCCCAAGCGGGGTGGAACCGCTGAAAGGGAAGTCCCAAAAGACGGCGGCGCCGTCTTTTGGGTTCTGGTAGCGGCACCTGGATTTGAACCGGGGACACTGCGGGTATGAACCGCATGCTCTAGCCAACTGAGCTATGCCGCCGTGTTACCCCTGCCGAACAGGGCAAGAATTAGTATACTCGATGATTCCGCCTTTGTCAACACTTTTTTTCAAATTCTAATCAATTTTATATCCCACGCCCCAGACGGTCTTGATAAACCGGGGGTTGCGGGAGGGCTCTCAAGCGCGGAGACTTCCTGCGGGAAGTCTGGCGCTGCCGCGCCAGCGCCGCGCTCGCGGGCGGGAACCAGTTCCCCCCGCGATCCCCCCTCCGCTCTCCGAGGGGGACGGGGGATTCAGTCGATCTTATACCCCACGCCCCAGACGGTCTTAATAAACCGGGGGTTGCGGGAGGGCTCTCCCATCTTTTCCCGCAGGCGGCGGATGTGCACCATGACGGTGTTGTTCCGATCCAGATACTTCTCCCCCCACACGCTCTCAAAGAGCCGCTCGGCGGAGATCACCTGCCCCCGGTTTTCACAGAGCATCCACAGGATGTCGAACTCGATGGGGGTAAGGTTCAGCTCCTGGTCGTAGAGGGAGCACTCATGGGTGGCCCGGTTGATCACCAGGCCGTTGAAGTCGATGATGTCCCGGCTGTCCACGGCCTTGTCCGGCTCGTTGTACCGGGTGTACCGCCGCAGCTGGGCCTTCACCCGGGCCATGAGCTCCAGGGGATTGAAGGGCTTGGTCATATAGTCGTCCGCCCCGATGGTCAGGCCGGTGATCTTGTCCATGTCGTCGGCCTTGGCGGTGAGCATGAGCACGGGGAAGTGGTGCTCCTTCCGGATCTCCCCGCACAGGGTCAGGCCGCTGATGTCGGGCAGCATCACGTCCAGAATGGCCAGATCCAGCGGCTGCTCCCGCACCACGGCCAGGGCCTCGGTGCCGGTGCCGCACTTGAACACGGTGCAGCCCTCGCTTTTCAGATAGACCTCTACCAGATCGGCGATCTCCGGCTCGTCGTCCACCACCAGGATCCGCGCGTCCATGGCATCCACTCCCTTCTTTCGCCCATTATAGCCGCCGGGGGGAGGGCAAGTCAAGAGCAGGGCGAAAACGTAAGAAAACCGTCACAACTGCGGGGGCCCGGGCGGGCCCCCGCGGCGGTCATGCGCCCGCCTGCCGCAGCCTCTGGAGGGTCACGGTGGTGGTCACCGAGGAGGAGGAAGCGCTGCTGTTGTAGGTCAGGGAGAAGGCGCCCCCGGAGGGCAGGCAGAAGGCGAAGGTGCGGGAGCCCCCGGCGGAGGCGTTCCCCGCGGCAGTGCGGAAATAGACCCCCAGGGCCACCTGGGCCTGGCCGCCCACGGAGGGGGTGACCTGGAGGTAGCCCGGCGCGGCCAGGACGGCGGACACGTCAAAGGTGGCCAGGTAGCACCCGGGCTGGAGCTGGAGGGACTGGTAGTCCGCTGCCGGGATGATGGCCCCGGTGGGGTCGGCCAGCAGGGGATAGAGGGGGATGGCGGAGCCGTTGGGCAGGGTGCGCACGTCGGAGTAGAACGAGGCGAAGGCGTCCGTCCCCGGGCCGGCGGGGCCCTGGGGGCCCGTGGCCCCGGTGGGGCCTGTGGGGCCGTCCCGGCCTGGAACGCCCTGGGGCCCGGTGGGGCCGGGGATGCCCTGGGGGCCCGCTTCGCCGGCGGGGCCTGTCGCGCCGGCGGCTCCTGGAACACCCTGGGGGCCGGTGGGCCCTGTGGCACCGGCAGAACCCGCCGCTCCGGCGGGGCCGGTGGGGCCCCGCTCCCCCGCAGGGCCGGTGGAACCCGGTGCGCCGGCAGGGCCCTGCGGGCCTGCGGCACCGGCTGGGCCGGGCAGTCCTTGGGGCCCCGGCTCTCCCTGGGGCCCCGTGGGCCCTGTGGGGCCGGTTGCGCCGCCTGGGGGCGGGCAGGGGGGCGGACAGGGACAGAAGGGATGATAGGTGTGCATGGCAATAACCTCCCGGGCCATGCTATGCGAGGGCAACCGGCCTGGAGCCTGTTTGAAAACTAGAGATGTGCCCAGCGGCGAGGGATTTTGAACCGCTGGCAAACAATGTTTTCGTAGGAATCCTGACGGATTTCAAGAAAAAATTGTGCCGTCCAGCGGGCAAAAGGCCCGCCGATTGGGTATGTTGACAGTTTTAAAACAGGCTCTAGTGACTTTTTGGAAAAAGGGTGGTACAATCATGGAGATCCCGGATTGGAGGCATCCTGATGAATGACTTTGACGCGCTGCTGGCGCGGGTGGCTGGCCAGGCCATGGCGCTGGGCCTGCCGGTGTCGCGCCGCATCGACCCCCATGTGGCAGTGAACCGCCGGGCGGTGACCCGCTTCGGCTGCTGCATCCAGAGGGGGAAGGGCTACACCATTGAGCTGTCCGAGCGGCTGCTCACCGCCCCGGAGGGGGCCTGCCTCCAGACCCTGGCCCACGAGGTGCTCCACACCTGCCCCGGCTGCCGCAACCACGGGGCGCGGTGGAAGGAGTACGCCCGGCGGATGAACGAGGCCTACGGCTATGCCATCTCCCGCACCGGCAGCTGTGAGGCCCTGGGGGTGGCGGACACCCGGCCGGTGCGCCACCTGGTGGTGTGCACCCGCTGCGGCATGGAGTTCCCCCGCAGCCGGCGCTCGCCCCTGGTAGACCACCCGGAGCGCTACCGCTGCCGCTGCGGCGGGGCACTCCAGCGGAAATTCTGAGACGGGAGTGGGGTTTTTACGGAAAAGCAGAGGAAAAGGGCCCTGTTCAACCGCATTTTCTCCCTGGCTGGGCTGGGCATCGGCGGGGGGATCCTGGCTGCGCTGTGCGTCTATGTGGGGCGCACCATGGATCTGCGTGCCCTGCTGGCCCAGCTGCAGCCCGCCTGGCTGGTGTGCGCGGCCCTGTGTGTGCCCTTCGCCGAGAGCGTGGACGCGCTGATCTTCTACGGCATGGGGCGGGCCGCCGGCTGCCCCGTGAAGCTGGCCGGGTGCTTCGACGCGGCCTATATCGGGGAGTTCTACTACAAGCTGGGCCCCGCCGGGGCGCCGGTGCAGCTCAAGCTCATGTATGACGCGGGGATGAGCGCCACCTACACCGCCTCCATCTATATCTGGAAGGCGGTAGCCAACACCCTGGTGTACACCGGCTACGCCGTGGCCGCCCTGCTGTTCGAGCTTCTGTGGCGTCAGGAGGGCCTGGGCCCCGCCGTGGCCGGGGCGGGCGTGCTCATCGCCCTGTACGTGTTCCTGTGCGGCCTGGCCTTCTTCACCGCCGTCCGCCCGGCACCCATCCAGCGGCTCATCCGGCGCATCCTCACCTTCCTGTCCCGCCGCTGGAAGGTGATGGCCAGGCCCGGCATGGTGGACAAGGGCATGGCCAAGGTGGAGGAGTTCTGCCGACAGCTGGCCGCCCTCAAGGACAATAAAAGGATGCTGGCTGGGGTGTTCGCCGGCATGTTCGTGGAGCTCACCGCCCTGTACGCCATCCCCTGGTTCCTCTACCGGGGGCTGGGGCTGACGGGGACGCCCTTCTGGGAGCTGCTGCTGGTGCAGTGCCTGGTGCTGGTGCTCTCCCGCGTCATCATGCTCCCCGGCAACGCCGGGGGCGCAGAGGGCAGCTTCTTCCTGTTCATGGGGCCCATATTCGGGGGTCACCTGGCGGTGGGGCTGGTGCTGTGGCGGTTCGCCGCCTTTCTGGAGGTGCTGCTGCTGGGCGGTGCCTGGTCGGTGCTCCGCTTTGCCCGGCGGTCTGCCGCCGCACGTCTGACATAGGGGGGAAGGCCGTGGACGGGAAATACACCCGGTTAAAGCTGAAAATGCTCCTGCTGGTGGTGCTGGGCACCGTGATCGCCGGGGCGGTGGGCATCTTCCTGCTGGAAGTGGTCATCGACGGGGTGCTGCAGGATCCCTTCGCCCGCTTTTTCCAGTGGGCGGCCATCACCCTGTTCGGCCAGAGCGAGGAGAGCGCCCTGGAGCTCTACGACCGCTATATCCGGGCCAACAAGCAGGAGATCCTCACGGTGGCCACCATGGTGCTCATGCTCATCGCCTTCTATCTGGCCATGGGCCGGTTCACCCGCTGGCTGGACGACATCCGCACCGCCACCCGCCGGGTGGTGGAGGATCACGAGCAGCCGGTGGTGCTGCCCCGGGAGCTCTCCCCCATCCAGGAGGATCTCAACGCCATCCAGCGGCAGCTCCGGGCCCGGGAGGAGGCCGCCCGGGAGAGCGAGCAGCGCCGGGGGGATCTGGTGGCCTTCCTGGCCCACGATCTCAAGACCCCGCTGACCTCGGTGATGGGCTACCTGACCCTGCTGAAGGACGACCCGGGCCTGACGCCGGAGCAGCGGGCCAAGTACACCGGCATCGCTCTGGACAAGGCCCGGCGGCTGGAGGAGCTGCTGGGGGAGTTCTTCGACATCACCCGCATGGATCTGGACAGCACGCCGGAGCAGCGCCAGCCCATCCAGCTGTCCATGCTGCTGGAGCAGCTCTCCGACGAATTCTACCCCCTCTTCGCGGAGAAGGAGCTCCAGTGCAGCGTGGAAATCCAGCACCACCTGGTGGTGCCCGGAGACCCGGACAAACTTGCCCGGGTCTTCGATAACGTACTGAGAAACGCCGTCAGCTACAGCGCCCCCGGCGGCCGGGTGGACATCCACGCCCGCTCAGTGGGCCGGCAGGCGGAGATCACCATCCGCAACGAGGGGCTGGAGATCCCCGAGGGGGAGCTGGCCAACATCTTCCAGAAGTTCTACCGGCTGGACGCCGCCCGCTCCTCCCGCACCGGCGGGGCAGGGCTGGGGCTAGCCATCGCCAAGGAGATTGTGGAGAGCCACGGGGGCACCATCCGGGCCGAGAGCAACGGCCGCCTGACCAGCTTTGTCATCTCTCTGCCCCTGTACCGGGAAAAGAAGGAGGAGCGACATGGAGGCAAACGAAACCGCGCTGACCTATCTCAACCAGAATAAGCTGCTGTATCTGAACATGCTGGAGGTGCTCCGGCGGGGGTCGGCAGAGCTGCTCTATGCCGGGGAGGACGGCGTGCTCCTCTACGACCGGGGGGCGGAGGCCCACATGCTTTCCGCCCGGAACCGGGGCGCCCTGGAGAAGTTCCTCCCCTTCCTGGAGTGTAGCGATATTGTGGTGGGCCATGAGGACTGGTACCGGGAAGAGCTGACGCAGCGGCTGGGGATGTGGCAGGAGACGCCCTGCTACCAGGCGGCCTGGCTGGCGGAGGAGCCGCCGGAGCTGCCCCCCTTTGACGGGAAGCTGCGCCCCCTGGGCCTGGAGTGGGCCCCCTTCATCTTTGCCCACTACGGCAAGAGCGACATCGGCGGCCTGCCCCACATTGAGGAGGCCGTCAGGCAGGGAATGCTGGGGGCCTTCGTGGACGGGGAACTGGCCGGCTTTGTGGGATTCCACCCGGAGGGGAGCATCGGCCTGCTGGAGGTGCTGCCTCCCTACCGGCGCCGGGGGCTGGGTGAGGTGCTGCTGCTGGGGGCGGTGCGCCTGGCCCTGGAGCGGGGGCAGTATGCCTTCGGCCAGGTGCTTGTGGACAACGCCCCCTCCCTGGCTCTGCAGAAAAAGGCGGGCCTCACCGTCTCAGAGGACACCCTCTACTGGCTGTTCCGCCCGGAGAGCTGAAACAACAAGGCCGGCGGCCCGAAAACGGGCCGCCGGCCTTCCTGCCGGTTCTCGGTCTATCTCTGATCCAGGGGCACGAAGGTGCGCATGGGGGCCACGGCCTTGTAGGCCGGGCGGATGATGCGGTTGCCGGGCTGATAGACCTCTTCGATGCGGTGGGCGCACCAGCCTACCATCCGGGCCACGGCGAAGAGAGGGGTATACAGCTCCATGGGGATGCCCATCATCTTGTACACCAGGCCGGAGTAGAAGTCCACATTGGCGCAGACCACCTTTTCTTCCCCCTTGACGGAGAGGAGCACCTCCGGAGCCAGCCGCTCCACCCGCTCAAACAGCTCGAACTCCTCCAGCATGCCCTTGCTCTCGGCCAGCTTGCGGGCGAAGCGCTTGAGCACCACCGCCCGGGGGTCGGACAGGGTATAGATGGCGTGGCCGATGCCGTAGATGAGCCCCGAGCGGTCTCCCGCCTCCTTCCGCAGCAGGCGGGCCAGGTAGTCCCGCACCGCGTCGTCGTCGGCCCAGTCCTTCACGTCCGCCTCCAGGCCGCCGAACATCTCCATGACCTTCTTGTTGGCGCCGCCGTGGCGGGGGCCCTTCAGGGAGCCCACCGCCGCCGCGATGGCGGAGTAGAAGTCGGTGCCCGAGGAGGAGAGCACCCGGCAGGTGAAAGCGGAGTTGTTGCCGCCGCCGTGCTCGGCGTGGAGCACCAGGCACAGATCCAGCAGCCGGGCCTCCTCGGCGGTGTACTGGTTGTCGTGGCGGACGGAGTAGAGGAAGTTCTCCGCCACGCTCAGCCCCTCCTGGGGCCGGTGGAGGTAGAGGGACTCGTTGTCATAGTAGTGCCGCTTCACCGCAAAGGCGTGGGCCACGATGGTGGGCACCCGGGCGATGAGGCCAACCGCCTGCCGCAGCTGGTTGGCCAGGGACAGGTCGTCGGGGTTGTCGTCGTAGGAGTACAGGGCCAGCACCGAGCGGGCCAGCTTGTTCATCACGTCGGGGCTGGGGGCCTTGATGATCATGTCCTCGGTGAACATGGGGGGGAGGGTGTGGTGATGGTTCAGCAGGGCCTGGAAGCCCTCCAGCTGCGCCCGGGTGGGCAGGGAGCCCATGAGCAGCAGGTAGGCCGTCTCCTCAAAGCCGAAGCGGCCCTCCCCCACAAAGCCGTCGATGAGGGCCTCCACGTCGATGCCCCGGTAGATCAGCTTGCCGGGGGCGGGCACTCGCTCCCCGTCCTGGACATAGTAGCCCATGACGCTGCCGATCTGGGTCACCCCGGCCATGACGCCGGTGCCGTCCGGGTTGCGCAGACCCCGCTTGACCTGGTAGCGCTCATAGTCCGCCGGGTCGATCTGGTTATGCCTGCGGTATTCGCCGCATAGACTGTCCATAAAGGCGGTGTCCGCCGCCCATACCTCATTCTGCATGTTCTGTCACTCCTTTGCCCAATTTCGTTGTGTATTATTGTAGCCTTTTTTGCGGCCGCAGTCAATCTAAAATACAAAGCTGGGGGAAACCTGCATGGCAGTGAAGAAAAACTTGCAAAAAGGCGGCCTGCGCATGCGGCAGGTGGTGGCCACCGCCCTGGCCCTGCTGCTCACCCTGTTTCTCCTCCCCCTGCTCCTGCTGGGGGAGGGGGAGGCGCCGGAGGAGATCCCCACCGGCACCCTGCCCATCGACCGCACGGTAGTCACCCCCGGCGTGACGGCGGACAGCCGGGTTTCGGTGAAGGTGCAGGTGGGGGAGGGGGAGGTGCTCACCCTGTCCATGGACAAGTATCTGTGGCGGGTGGTGGCCGCCGAGATGCCCGCCTCCTTCGAGCCGGAGGCCCTCAAGGCCCAGACAGTGGCCGCCCGCACCTATACCCTGTCCAAGCTGGCGCGCACCTCGGAGAAACATCCGGACGCAGACGTGTGCACAGACATCACCTGCTGCCAGGCCTACATCACCCCCGAGGAGGCCGCCGTCAACTGGGGGGACAACGCCCGGGCCTACACCGACAAGATTGCCGCCGCCGTGGCGGACACTGACGGCCTGGCCGCCCTCTGGCAGGGGCAGCCCATCCAGGCCCTGTTCTTCTCCTCCGCCGCGGGGAAGACGGTGGACGCGGTGGAGGTGTGGGGCAACTCGGTGCCCTATCTCACCAGCGTGGACAGCCCGGAGGGGGAGGAGGTGCCCAACTACCACACCACCGTCACCGTGCCGGTGGAGGAGTTCAGGGCCAAGCTGCTGGAGCAGTACCCCGACGCCGATCTCTCCGGGGAGCCGTCCGGCTGGTTTGCCAACCTGACCAACCGCTCCGGCGGCGGGGTGGAGAGCGTGGACGTGGGGGGCGTCACTGTGGCGGGCACCGCCCTGCGCACCCTCTTTTCCCTGCGCTCGGCCAGTTTCACCGTCACCGCCGACGCCGCGAACGTCAACTTTTCCGTCACCGGCTATGGCCATGGGGTGGGCATGAGCCAGTACGGGGCCAACGCCATGGCCAGGGAGGGAAAGAGCTTTGAGGAGATCCTCAAGTGGTACTACACCGGCATCGACGTGGCCCCCTATACCCCGGAGGAATAAGGGATAGGCATAAAAAGGTTCCGGCCCAGCGGGCCGGAACCTTTCTCTGTGTCATGTTAGAAGAAGCCGCTCAGCGCCGGCCGCCCCTGCGTGAGCTGCGGCGCTCCGACTGGCGCAGCTCAGACAGCTTGCTGTCGGAGGAGGCCATGAACTGCTTGAGACGGTCCTCAAAGGTGGTGGGCTCCGCCGGGGCGGGCTTGCCCCGGAAGCCGCCGCCGCTGTGCCCGCCGGGCCGGCCGCCGGGCCTGCCCTGTCCCGCGGGGCGGGGCGGGGGATCCATGGCCTTTTTGATGGAGAGGTTGATGCGGCCGTTCTCGTCGATGCCGATGACCTTGACCTTGACCTCCTGCCCTTCCTTCAAATGATCCTTCACGTCGTTGACGTAGGAGTAGGCGATCTCAGAGATGTGCACCAGACCCGACTTGCCTTCCGGCAAGGAGACGAACGCGCCGAACTTTGTGATGCCTGTGACTTTTCCTTCCAGAATCGAACCAACACCAAACTCCATAGCTGCCTGTAAAATCCCCTCTCAAAAGTTTCAGTCAGTGAAACGGAAGATGTACTCGCCCGGCTCCACCAGGCCCAGCTTGCTCCGGGCCAGGTCGGCCTGCCGCTCGGGATCACCGCTGTTTTCCACGGCGTCGGCCAGCTCGGCGTTGACCTGCTTCTGCTCGGCCACCCGGGACTGGGCCTCGGTCAGATCCGCCTCGGCGGTGAGGATCTGCTGGCGCAGATTCAGCAGCCCGGTGGCGGCGCCGATGAGCAGAGCCAGAACCACCAGCTTGGTCAGAAGGGACGCTTTCTTGAGTTTCATGATCCGGCCCTCCCTCCGCCGCCGGTTGATCCGAACGGTGCAGTCCATCCATTTCCCTGTGTAGTACACCTATTTTATACCACTTGCGGCGATAATGGAAGGATTTTTTTGCGTTTTTTTCGATTTTTTTACCCAGGCGGGCCAGAAGCACAAGGGGTAGTGTCACCAGCCCCCACACAAGCCCAAGAAAATCCGCCAGGCGGTAGCCCAGCCAGAGAAACCACCGGCTGAGCAGCCAGAAATAGGCCGCCGCCCCGCCCAGCACGGCCAGCACCAGGTAGCCCCGCACCTCTCCGCTGCCGGCGGTGACGGTGTAGAGGAACAGGGCGGCGGTGACCACCAGCCAGAACAGCAGATCCAGGATCCCCCCCAGCAGGGGCAGGCGCAGACGCACCCGCAGGATGCGGAATATGTCGTAGAGCACCCCCACTGCCACACCCAGGCCCAGCGCGCCGGTGAAAAACAGCACCTGGGCCGCCATGGATACCGTCATCTCAGCCGAAGAGGCGGGAGAACAGGCCGCCCCGCTCCCGCCCGCCGTCCTCATAGGTCAGGGAGTCGATGGAGCCCTCCACCCGGAGGTCGCCGCCGTCCAGGCTCAGCTTCTCGATGTGCAGCTCCTCCCCCCGCACCACCAGGGTGCCCCGGCTGGTGAGCATGACGATGGTGTTCTCGTCAAAGCTCTCCACCTCCTCCACCCCGGAGACCGAGAGCTGCTCCCGCTCCTCCAGAATGATGTGATGGGCCGCCTCCGGCCCCGGGCGCTTCTCCTCATAGGGCATACCCCACCCCGCCTTTCCATAGTCTTACCCCATGTATATGGGACAGGGGGGCGGCTTATGCCCGGGCGGCACGGGGCTACGCCGTGCGCCGGGCCAGGGCGGCGGCCAGCCGCCGGCTCAGGGCGACGGCCAGGGCCAGCTTGGCCAGGTCGGGGAGGACGAAGGGGAACACGCACCACCCCAGCACGGTGACCAGCCCCACAGGGCCGGAGGCGGCGGCATACACCGCCGCGAACCACACCGAGCCGAACAGGTAGCACAGGGCCAGCCCCAGCAGGCAGGACGCCAGGAACACCGGCGCGGACTTGCCCAGCCGCCGCTCCGCCCCCCACACCGTCAGCGCGGTGAGCAGGAAGCCGGCCAGGTAGCCGCCGGTGGTGCCCAGCAGGGCCCCCAGGCCGCCCTGGAACCCGGCGAACACCGGCAATCCCACCGCGCCCAGCAGCAGGTAGACCGCCACCGACAGGGTGCCCAGCTTTCCCCCCAGCACCCCCAGGGCCAGAAACACGGCGAAGGTCTGGAGGGTGAAGGGGACGGCGGTGGGGATGGAGATCCAGGAACAGATGGCAATGAGGGCGGCGAACAGGGCCGCCCGGGCCAGGTCTCGGGTGCGCATGGGTGGTTCCTCCTGATTGTAAACTTTATTTTGAGTATAGTTTACAATACGCTGTTTGTCAACTTGATCTTTGAATCGGTTGACAAATAAAACCGGTACAGGTACAATGGAGGCAACCAATCAAGGAGGGATGTCCATGCTGCGGGACGAGGTGCTCTCCCTGCTGAAGTCGGGGGAGGAGTTGTCCGGGGAGACCATGAGCCAGACCCTGGGGGTGAGCCGGGCGGCGGTCTGGAAGGCCATCGAGGCCCTGCGGGGGGAGGGGTACGCCATCTCCTCCGCCCCCCGGCGGGGCTACAGGCTGGAGGGCTCGCCGGATCTGCTCTCCGCCGGGGAGCTGGCGGCGGCGGTGGCCGGCCGCCGGGTGGGGAAGGAGCTGGTCTGCCTGGAGACGGTGGACTCCACCAACAACGAGGTCAAGCGCCGGGCGGTGGACGCCGTGCCCGACGGGCTGGTGGTGCTCGCCGGGGAGCAGACCGGGGGCCGGGGCCGCCGGGGCCGCTCCTTTGTCTCCCCGGCGGGGAAGGGGCTGTACCTGTCCGCCCTGCTGCGGCCGGACTGCCCCCTGGAGCAGGTGTCCGCCCTGACGGCGTGGACGGCGGTGGCGGTGTGCGACGCGGTGGAGGAGCTGTGCGGTATCCGCCCCGGCATCAAGTGGCCCAACGACGTGATCCTGGACGGCCGCAAGCTGTGCGGCATCCTCACCGAGCTGGAGCTGGAGGCGGAGACCGCCGCCCTGCGCTACGTGGTGGTGGGCCTGGGCCTCAACGTGAGCCAGACGGAGGCTGATTTCGGCCCGGAGGTGGCCCCGGTGGCGGTCTCTCTGGCCCAGGCCCTGGGGAAAGCCCCCCGCCGGGCGGAGGCGGCCGGGGCGGTGATCGCCGCCCTGGATCGGATGGCCGCCGACTTCCCCCAGCGGTGGGGGGAGTGGCTGGAGCGCTACCGGGCGGACTGCCTCACCCTGGGCAGACCCGTGCGGCTCCTCCGCGCCGGCGGGGAGGAGGCGGCCGTGGCCGAGGCCGTCGACGAAACCTTCGCCCTGGTGGTGCGCCGCCCCGACGGCCGGCGGGAGACGGTGTCCTCCGGCGAGGTGTCCGTCCGGGGCCTGCTGGGCTATGTATAGCTCCCGCGCGTGCGGGACAGAAAGCCGTGCTGACAGGAGGGAAACGCAGTGGATGAATCGTGGCTGAACTGGGCGGTGGAGCTCCAGAGCCTGGCCCAGGCCGGACTGACCTACGGCAAGGACGTGTACGACCGGGAGCGGTATGAGCGGATCCGGGAGATCGCCGCCGAGATGGTGGCCCACAGGACGGACATCCCCCTGGAGAAGGTGAAGGGCCTGTTCTGCAATGAGACGGGGTATCAGACCCCCAAGCTGGACACCCGGGCCGCCATCTTCCGGGACGGGAGGATCCTCCTGGTGCAGGAGCGGGACGGCCGGTGGGCCCTCCCCGGCGGCTGGGTGGAGGTGAACCTGTCCGTGGGGGAGAACACCGTCAAGGAGGTCAAGGAGGAGGCCGGCCTGGACGTGACCGCCGACCGGATTATCGCCGTCCAGGATCGGGCCAGGCACAACCAGCCCCGGTACGCTTACGGCGTGTGCAAGATCTTCGTGCTCTGCACCCTCCTGGGTGGGGCATTCCGGGAGAACAGCGAGACCCTGGGCTTTTCCTGGTTCTCCGAGGACAACCTTCCAGAACTGGCCGGGGAGAAGAACACCGCGGAGCAGGTGCGCCTGTGCTTTGCGGCCCACCGGGCGGAGCACTGGGTCACCCAGTTCGACTGACCGCCCTCCGCAACCCCGGGTTGCGGAAGTTCCAGCCACGGCTGGTTGCGCCGCAACCGGCCTCTGGGGTATGCTCATGGTGGAATCCAGACCAGATCACACCAGGAGGTGGCAGTGATGAAGCTGTCCGAGAAAATTCTCTACTATCGCAAGAAGGCCGGGCTGTCCCAGGAGGAGCTGGCCGGCCGGGTGGGGGTGTCCCGCCAGGCGGTGAGCAAGTGGGAGCTGGGCGACGCGGCGCCGGAGGTGGACAAGCTCCGTGCCCTGGCCCGGGAGTTCGGCGTCACGGTGGACGAGCTCCTCTCCGAGGAGGTGCCCAGGGAGCCGGAGCAGGCCCCGCCGCCCCAACATTCGCCCACGGCGGGCTGGCTGGGCCGCATGGTGGGCCGGTGGGGCTGGCTGGCCGGGGTGTACATCGCCCTCAGCGGGCTGGGGGTGGCCCTGGTGGGCGGCCTGGCCCGGTTCGCCTTCTCCCGGATGTTCCGGATGGTGTCCGCCGGGTGGGGCGCCATGGATCCCTTCGGCTCCGGCGGGTGGGAGCTCGTCCTCCCCGACGGCACGGTCACATCCGGCGGTATGTCCGGCATCTCCTCCATGGGGCAGGTCTTTGTCACCATCGCCACCGTCATCCTGGCGGTGGGGCTGGCCATCACCCTGGCCGGGGCGGTGCTGGCGGTGGTGCTCTACCGGAAGGGCCGCAAAAACCGCTGACCGCCCCCTCTCCCCGCGTCAAAAAAGCCGCAGGTCTGAAAAATTCAGGCTTGCGGCTTTTTGCCGTCTGTATTATAATAGGCCAAGTCATGTGTCAAGACACCTGTAAAGGGAGAGAGAGTATGGGAAGCGTCAAGGAGTTCTGCAAACGGAAAAATATTGTCATCTCGGCCAAACGGTACGGGGTGGACGCCCTGGGGGCCATGGCCCAGGGGCTGTTCTGCTCCCTGCTCATCGGCACCATCCTCAACACCCTGGGCACCCAGCTGGGCCTGCCCTTTCTGGTGACGGTGGGGGGCTACGCCTCGGCCATGAGCGGCGCGGCCATGGCGGTGGCCATCGGCTACGCCCTCCAGGCCCCGCCCCTGGTGCTCTTCTCCCTGGTGACGGTGGGCTACGCCGCCAATGAGCTGGGCTCCACCACCCTCTCCGGCGGCAGCGGGGCCGGCGGCCCCCTGGCGGTGCTCTTCATCGCCGTCATCGCCGCCGAGCTGGGCAAGGCCGTGTCCAAGGAGACCAAGGTCGACATCCTGGTCACCCCCCTGGTGACCATCTTAGTGGGGGTGGGCCTGTCCGCCCTGTGGGCCCCGGCCATCGGCACCGCCGCCTCCGCCGTGGGGGACTTCGTCCGCTGGGCCACCGTGCTCCAGCCCTTCTGGATGGGCATCCTGGTGTCGGTGGTCATTGGCATCGCCCTCACCCTGCCCATCTCGTCGGCGGCCATCTGCGCCGCCATCGGCCTCACCGGCCTGGCCGGCGGGGCGGCGGTGGCGGGCTGCTGCGCCAACATGGTTGGCTTCGCCGTGCTCTCCTTTCGGGAGAACCGCTGGGGCGGCCTGGTGAGCCAGGGCCTGGGCACCTCCATGCTCCAGATGGGCAACATCGTCAAGAACCCCCGCATCTGGCTGCCCGCCATCCTCACCTCCGCCGTCACCGGCCCCCTGGCCACCTGCGTGTTTCGCCTGGAGATGAACGACCCGGCCTCCGCCGTGGCCTCCGGCATGGGCACCTGCGGCATGGTGGGCCCCATCGGCGTCTACGCCGGGTGGGTCAATGACGTGGCCACCGGCATCAAGGCCGCCATCACCGGCTTTGACTGGCTGGGGCTGGTGCTCATCTGCTTTGTCCTCCCCGCCGTCCTCACCTGGCTGTTCGGCCTGTTCTTCCGGAAAATCGGCTGGATCAGGGAGGGGGATCTCACCTTGGAGTAGGGGCGTTTCCGAAAAGCGGCGGGGGCAAGCCCCCGCCCTACAGGGTATATCAACATGCGCACGGTGACTGCCGTGCGCATGTTTTTGCGGGGAAATTGACAGATCCGGCCCCGCTGTGTTGTTATAGAGGTGAAGGGGGTGAGGGCCGTGGAGAGCCAGCGGGCGGAATATCTGGTACACACCTACGCCGACGCCATCCTCCGCATCGGCCATACCTGGCTGGGAGATCTGGACGACGCCAAGGACATCTGCCAGACGGTGCTCATCGGCCTGCTGGAGGACGGCAGGACATTCCCCGATGTGGGACAGGAGCGGGCATGGGTGGTGCGGTGCACCGTCAACGCCTGCAAGAACTGGAAGAAGAGCGCCTGGTTCCGCCGCCGGGCGCCCCTGGAGGAGGGCCTGCACCTGAGCGCGGAGATGCCGGAGCCGGGGGAGAGCCCCCTGCTGGAGCAGGTGAACGCCCTGCCCCCCAAGTACCGACAGGTGCTCTACCTGCGGTATTATGAGGGATACCAGGTGAAGGAGATCGCGGAGCTGCTGGGCCAGAGCCCCGCCCTGGTGAGCACCCACCTGGCCCGGGCGAGAGCAAAGCTGCGGCAGCGGCTGGAAGGGAGCTGTTATGATGGATAACCGCTATCGGGAAGAGCTGGACCGGATCCGGCTGACCGACGAGAGCAAGGGGGCGCTGATTCACGCCCTGGCGGCGCGCCGGAGCGCGCCGGAGAGGCGGAGCCGCCGGGCCCCCCTGCGGCGGCTGGCCGCCCTGGCGGCCTGTGTGTGCCTGGTACTGGGGCTGATGAACTACCCGGCGATAGCCGCCGGGGCGGAGCGGGTGTTCCGCTATATCCTCGGCGTGGGGGCGGCGGAGACAAACGCATCCCTGCTGGTACAGGGGGAGGGGATCAGCCATGAGGACGGGGACTTCCTCTACCTCATCGACGGGGCCTACCAGCGGGACGGGGTGCTCACCGTGCCCCTGGACGTGGTGTCCCGGGAGGAGAGTCCCGACAGGGAGGCGGCCATGCGCTACCGCCTCACCGTGTACGACGCCGAGGGGGAGCGGCTGCCCCAGGTGTACCGCTGGGACGGGGAGCTCCGGGAATTTCGGGGCGCAGAGACTGTAAGGTTCCAGCCGCTGGACGCGTACTCCAACTGGCTGGCCTGGACTTGGCTGCCCCAGGGCTATGCGGGCGCCGCCAGCAATTGCTTCCTGATGGGGACAGAAGGGAGCGCCGGGGGGCCCTATACCTTTGACGTGGATCTCTACATCACAGGCAGGGGTTGGCAGCGCACTGTGTGGAGGGGCGGCACACTGGAGCTGGACACCCCCCAGGCCGTGGAGGCCACCGAGGCCAGCCGCACCTTTGCCGAGGGCACCGTCACCGCCCTGGTGGGGGCAGACGGGCGCAGCGTGTCCTTCTACGGGGAGCTGACCCCCCAGCTGGCCGCCCGGGGGGAGGAACTCATCCAGCTGGTCATCCCTGCGGTGTGGTTTGTGGACGAGGCGGGCAACCGCTGGGAGAGCGATCTGCTCGACTGGCCCGTGTCGGAGGAATACTGGCCGGAGTTCCGGCTGGCGGAGCAGATGGAGGGGGAGATCGTGGCCATCGAGGTGAACGAAGTATACTTCAACATCGTCCGCACCGACCAGCCCCAGGACAGCCCCCAGCGCCAGTACATGCCGGATTACAACGACCTGGGCTGGGTCATTGATCTGACCTGATGCAGATGCAAAAACCCGCGAAGGGAATCCCCTTCGCGGGTTTTTGGCGCTCCGGCGGCGGTCAGGAGATGGCCTCGGCCCCTATCGTATAGCTCCAGGTGCCGTCGGCGTCCTGGACGGCGGTGCAGTCGGAGAAGAGATAGGCCCCTAGGCCGGAGGCCCACTTTTGGGCGGTAAAGCCCTCCTCCGCGCTGCCGGTCAGGGAGAAGAGGCAGCCGTTCTCCCAGCGGTAGAGGGC
>DSTMC04003__coassemble_999_pt1 | contig 26022 bp, 29 predicted proteins | sample DSTMC04003__metabat2_high_PE_006 | metagenome-assembled genome bin DSTMC04003
CTCGACCTCCGGCGTGACAGGCCGGCGTTCTAACCAACTGAACTACCGCGCCAGACGGTAGGGGTACGGGAGCTCCCAGAGGGAGTGGTGGGAACAACAGGGCTCGAACCTGTGACATCATGCTTGTAAGGCATGCGCTCTCCCAGCTGAGCTATGCTCCCCTGTCCTCGCCGCATGTCCGATTTTTATCACTCGGTCACGCGGCGAAGGTTATTATACTAAATCGACCCACCGTTGTCAACCATTTCACGCAAATTTTTTTCTTTTTTCTGCCGTCCCTCTTACAGCGAGGCCAGCAGGGCCTCCAGCTCCTCTTTGGTATAATGGTAGACCTTGTCGCAGAACTGGCAGGTGAGCTCCGCCCGGCCCTGCTCGCTGATCAGGGCCTCCAGCTCCTCCCGGCCCATGCTGATGAGAGCCCGGGTCACCCGGTCCCGGCTGCAGTAGCAGCGGTACTCCACCGGCTCAGCGGAGAGCTCCTCCAGCTCGAATTCAGAGAGCACCTGCTCCACCAGGCCTCGGGCGTCCAGGCCGCCCCGGAGGGCCTCGGTCACCGGGCCCACCTTCTCAATGCCCCGCTCGATGGCGGAGATGGCGGCGTCATCCGCGCCGGGCAGCAGCTGGATCAGGTAGCCGCCGGCGCACAGCACGCTCTGATCCACATCCACCAGCACCCCCAGGGCGCAGGCGGTGGGGATCTGCTCGCTCTCGGCGAAGTAGGAGGTGATGTCCTCGGCGATCTCGCCGGACACCAGGGGCACGGTGCCCACATAGGGCTCCTTCAGGTTCAAGTCCTTGATCACGGTGAGGGAGCCGTCCCGGCCCACGGCGGAGCCCACGTCCAGCTTGGCGGGCCCCTTCAGGGGGAGATCCACCGCCGGGTTGACCACATAGCCCCGGGCGTTGCCGGCGCTGTCGGCCACGGCAGTAATGCCGCCCAGGGGGCCGTCCCCCTTGATACGCAGGGTCACGGAGCCGTTGTCCTCCTTGAGCTGGTTGCCCATCATGGAGGCCGCCATCAGGGTGCGCCCCAGGGCCGCCGTGGCCACGGGCAGCGTCCTGTGGATCTGCCGGGCGCGCTCCACCATGTCCCTTGCAGTGATAACCGACGCCTTCACAGGCGCGTTTTTGGCCAGTACGCGAATGATCTGATCTGCCATGCTTGTCAAAATTCCTTTCGTGCGGCAAAGAAAATCCGCCCCTCCCCCGGTTTGGGGGCGCGGAATTTCAGCTCGCCGTATTGTCTGATGTGGGAGAAGCCCGCCTGCCGCAGCAGCTCCTCCAGCTCCGCAGGCTCGTAGGCGTACTCCTCGTGGAGCTCCTCGCCCCGGCTCCACAGCCCGGTGGGCTCCAGCCGGAATACGTCCATACCATAGGTGCAGATGCGCCGCCGGGGGGAGAACTCCGCCCGCCACACGCAGTAGGCGTCCTCGCTCTCGTCCAGGAACACCTGCCCGTCCAGGCTGCGCAGCTTCTCCGGGGTGTTGATGTCAAAGAGAAAGAGGCCGCCGGGCATGAGGAAGGTGTGGACCCGCTGAAAGGCCTTCGCCAAGGTCTTGGGCCGGGTGACGTAGTTGACGCTGTCCAGGCAGCAGACGCAGGCGTCGATGGTGCCGTAGAGATCCAGCCTCTCCATGCTCTGGTGGAGAAACATAGGCGCAATCTCCCCCGCCCCCCGGCACTTTTCCACCGCCTGGGCCAGCATCTCCTCCGAACGGTCCACACCGATCATCTCGTAGCCCCGCTCCGCCAGCTCCTTCGTCAGGCTGCCGGTGCCGCAGGCCAGATCCAGCACGGTGTGGATGGGCAGAGCGCTGCGGGCGAAGTGCTTCTCCAGATAGTCCGCCCAGCGGCGGTAGGGCACGTCGGCGGTGAACTCGTCGTAGCACCCGGCCAGAAACTCATACGCCATCTTCGCCCAGCTTCTCCTTGATCCGGGGGAGCACCGCCTGATACCCGTCCGCTCCGTACTGGAGGGAGCGGTTCACCCGGCTGATGGTGGCGCTGGAGGCGCCGGTGCGCTCCAGGATGTCGTTGTAGATCATGCCCTCCGACAGGAGCATGGCCACCTCAAACCGCTGCTCCATGGCCCGCAGCTCCCCCACGGTACACAGGTCGGAGAAAAACTTCTTGCACTCATCCAGGTCCTTCAGGGATAGAATCGCCTCGTAGAGCAGCTCCCCATGGACCTGCTTGTCGTGTTTTGCCGTCATAATACAAAAATGACCTCCTCAAGCAACGATGCACGTTCTGCGGAAACCATCCCTATTTTACCAAAGTGAAGTGTGGAAGTAAACTCTTTTTTCACCAATTTTGCCGGCAGGCATAGAATGGGGCGCAAGTTTCTGAAAAAGGAGGCGTCCGCCATGTCCTGTCCGCTCTGCAAGCCCGCCCCCGCCGCCCACCTCTGGCGGGAGCGGGAGAAAACCCTCGCCTGGGAGGGAGAGCCGGTGCTCGTCTATACCGTCCGGGCCCTGGCGCTGCCCTCCGTCCCGGCGCGGGTGGAGCGCTGCTACCGCCGCGTGGAGGCGGTGTGGGCCGCCCGGTGGGAAAAGAGCCTATACCCCCGGGCCTGCGCCGCCCTCCGGGCGGCCCGGGCGGCGTCCCGCCCCTTCCGCCCCTGGGAGGCCAGCCTGTCCGCCTCGGTCACCCTGGACACCCCGGAGCGGCTCAGCCTGTACTGGGAGGCCGCCGAGCGGCTGGACGGCCCCCACGCCGTCACCCTGCGCCGGGGGGACGCCTGGGCCCTGCCCCGGGGGATACCCCTCACCCTGGCCGAGCTGTTCCCGTCGGGGTTTCGGTGGAGGCGCTGGGTGCTGGAGGAGGCCGCCCGGCAGCTGCGGGCCCGGCAGGCATCCGGGGAGTCCCGCTTTTGGCCGGACTGGGAGCGCCGACTGGCCAGCAGCTTCGATCCGGAGCGGTTTTTCCTCACGGAGGAGGGGCCGTCGGTGTTCTTCCCCCTGTACGCCCTGGGGCCCTATGTGGAGGGCATCCCCACCTTTCCGCTCCGCCTCCCCGCGCAAGAGGAAGCGCCGGTTCCCGCCCAATTTTAGGGCTTGTTTGAAAAATGTCAACATGCCCAATCGGCGGGCCTTTTGCCCCCTGGACAGCGCAATTTTTCCTTGAAATCCGTCAGGATTCCTGCGAAAAAATTGCTTGCCAGCGGCCCAAAATCCCTCGCCGCTGGACACATCGCCAATTTTCAAACAAGCCCTAGCAATTTTTTTACAGATTTTTTCTTGTCACCGCCACAAAAAACGCGCTATAATAATGTCTGCTGAATCAACCGCAATGCGGTTGATTCGCGCGGCGCGCTGCCGCGCAATTTCATCAAGACGGCTCAAAAAGCCGTCTTGATGAAATTCAGTCATTGTTACAATACGGATATCCCTTGATGTGGCGCACCACATCAAGGGATGGTGCAAGGTTTTTGCGCGAAACCGCGCAGAAACCTTGCACCTGGACAAAGCCATTTGGCCTTGAAAATCCTGACTGTCAAGGCTTGCGGCTTTGTCCAGTACGTATTATAATAAAAACCGCCATGGGGATAGGATTCCCATGGGCGTTGCGCGCGGGAAAAGGCCAATGCGCGAATCCCCGCGGCAGGAGGAACGAATTATGGTCAAAGCAATCGTTGGCGCAAACTGGGGCGACGAGGGCAAGGGGAAGATCACCGATCTCCTGGCCGAGGCGTCCGATGTGGTCATCCGCTTTCAGGGCGGGGCCAACGCCGGGCACACCATCATCTGTGACTACGGCAAGTTTGCGCTCCACCAACTGCCCTCCGGGGTCTTTTACCCCCACGTCACCAACGTCATCGGCAACGGCGTGGCCCTGGACGTGAAGAAGTTCCTGGCCGAGCTCAAGCACCTGGCCGACGGCGGCGTGCCCGCCCCCCGCGTGATCGTGGATCAGCGCACCCAGCTGCTCATGAGCTATCACGTGCTGCTGGACACCTATGAGGAGGAGCGGCTGGCCGGCGCGGCCTTCGGCTCCACCCACTCCGGCATCGCCCCCTTCTACTCCGACAAGTACGCCAAGATCGGCATCCAGGTGGCCGATCTGTGGAACGAGGAGCGGCTAAAGGGCCAGCTGGAGCACATCTGCACCCTGAAAAACGTGCTCATGGAGCACCTGTATCACAAGCCCCTGCTGGATCCCAAGGCCCTGTTTGACGAGCTGATGGGCTACCGGGCGGCCCTGGAGCCCTATGTGGGCGACGCGGTCACCTTCGTGCACCAGGCCCTGAAGGAGGGCAAACAGGTGCTGCTGGAGGGCCAGCTGGGCTCCATGAAGGATCCCAACCTGGGCATCTGCCCCATGACCACCTCCTCCCACACCCTGGCCGGCTTCGGCACCGTGGGCGGCGGCGTGCCCCCCACGGCCATCCAGGACATCGTCACCGTTACCAAGGCCTACTCCTCTGCCGTGGGGGCCGGGGCCTTCGTCAGTGAGCTCTTCGGCGACGAGGCCGAGGAGCTGCGTAAACGGGGCGGCGACGCCGGCGAGTACGGCGCCACCACCGGCCGGCCCCGCCGGGTGGGCTGGTTCGACGCGGTTGCCACCAAGTACGGCTGCATGGTGCAGGGCACCACCCAGGTGGCCCTCACCGCCATCGACTGTCTGGGCTACCTGGACGAGATCAAGGTGTGCACCGGCTACGACATCGGCGGAAAGGTCACCACCGACTTCCCCGTGCCCGCCCTGCTGGATCAGGCCAAGCCGGTGTACGAGACCCTGCCCGGCTGGAAGTGCGACATCCGGGGCATCACCGAGTACGACAAGCTGCCCCAGGCGGCCCGGGACTACGTGGACTTCATCGAGAAGCACATCGAGGCCCCCATCACCATCGTCTCCACCGGCCCCAAGCGCCACGAGATCTGCTACCGGAAATAATCCGGAGGCGTTTCAGGAAAAAAATCGGGAGGGGCGCTCCGCACAAGGCGGAGCGCCCCTCCCTTTATCTCCCCAATCGTTGGAAAAAAGCGTTTGTATCAGCCCCGGCTCAGGCTGCGGAGCGCCCGCCAGGGACTGCCCTTCCAGTATTCCCGCATGGTATTGACGGACAGGGGGTTGGCATGCATCAGCGCATAGCCGCCGGTGTGCAGGTTCTTCTTGTTCTCTTTCATGGTGACGCTCCTTTCTGTCAAAGCCTCTTGCCTTCCTTACGGCTTTAGTATACAATGGATTTACTCATGACACAAGCGAATCTTTTTCATGTTGATTATGAGAAAAAGGAATGATACCTGTGAATCAGAGCAAGTACCTGGTGTTCCTGAAAACGGTGGAGCTGGGCAGCATCACCCGGGCGGCGGAGGCCCTGGGCTACACCCAGTCGGCGGTGAGCCGGGTGGTGGCCGAGCTGGAGCGGGAGTGGGGGCTGGAGCTGCTCACCCGGGGCCGCACGGGGGTGGAGCCCACCTCCCACGGGGAGGTCATGCTGCCCTATATGCGGGCGGTGTGCAACGCGGAGAAGGAACTGGAGGAGCAGGTGGCGGAGCTCCACGGCCTGGCCCGGGGCACCCTGCGGGTGGGCACCTTCGCCAGCGTGTCCATCCACTGGCTGCCCGCCATCATGAAGGAGTTTCTCACCCTCTATCCCGGCATCCGCTTTGAGCTGCTGAGCAAGTGGGAGTTCGCCGAGGTGGAGGATCTCCTCCGCCGGGGGCAGGCGGACTGCGGCTTTCTGGGCCTGCCCGTGGGGCCGGGGCTGGACACCTATCCCCTGTGCCGGGATCAGCTCATGGCGGTGCTGCCGCCGGATCACCCCCTGGCCGGCGCCCCGTTTTACCCCATGTCCCGGCTGGCGGAGGATCCCTATATCGACACGCCGGAGGAGCGGGATCTGGAGATCCGGCTGATCTTTCAGGAGGAGGGCATCCGCCCCAACCTGCGCTATACGGTCAACGACGATTTCGCCACCCTGGCCATGGTGGAGCAGGGCCTGGGTGTAAGCATCCGGCCGGAGCTGGTGCTGCGCAACACCGGCCGCCGCTTCGCCGCCATCCCCCTGGAGCGGCCCCGCTACCGGGACATCGTCCTGGCGGTGCGCAGCGGACGGCCCCCCTCCCCCCTCACCACCCGGTTCCTGGAGTGCGCCCGGGCGTGGGTGGCCAAGTCGGGCCTGTGAGAAAATCGGAAGTTTTTGTGTACAATCCGCCGGTTTTATAGTATAATATTGTCCGCCAAATCGGCCGCGGCGCGGCCGCACCGCGCGGCGGACAGCGCCGCGCCCATCTGAATCATAATAGGAGTGTTGTCACATGAGCCGCATGGTCGGCACCGTATCCATGGGAATCCGTGCTCCCATCATCCGCAGCGGCGACGATCTGGTGGAGATCGTCACCAATTCTGTCCTGGAGGCCGCCAGGGAGGGCGCCCTCACCGTCCGCGACCGGGACGTGATCTGCATGACCGAGGCCATCGTGGCCCGGGCCCAGGGCAACTACGCCTCGGTGGACGACATCGCCGCCGACGTGCGCGCCAAGCTGGGCGGGGAGACCGTGGGCGTCATCTTCCCCATCCTCAGCCGCAACCGCTTCGCCATCTGCCTGCGGGGCATCGCCAAGGGGGCGAAAAAGATCGTCCTCATGCTGTCCTACCCCTCCGACGAGGTGGGCAACCACCTCATCGACGTGGACGTGATGGACGAGAAGGGGGTGGATCCCTACAAGGATGTGCTCACCCTGGAGCAGTACCGGGCGCTGTTCGGCTACACCACCCACCCCTTCACCGGCGTGGACTATGTGGACTACTACTCCAACCTGATCCGGGAGTGCGGCGCCGAGGTGGAGGTCATCTTCGCCAATGACCCCCGGGCCATCCTGCCCTACACCAAGACCGTCCTGGCCTGCGACATCCACACCCGCGCCCGTACCAAGCGGCGCCTGCTCGCCGCCGGCGCGGAGAAGGTGTTCTGCCTGGACGAGATCCTCAACGCCCCGGTGGGCGGCAGCGGCTACAACGCCAAGTACGGCCTGCTGGGCTCCAACAAGTCCACCGAGGACAAGGTAAAGCTCTTCCCCCGGGAGGAGTGCCAGCAGCTGGTGGAGGACGTGCAGGCCCGCATCCTGAAGGAGACCGGCAGGCACGTGGAGGTCATGGTCTACGGCGACGGCGCCTTCAAGGATCCCGTGGGCAAGATCTGGGAGCTGGCCGACCCGGTGGTCTCCCCCGCCTACACCGCCGGCCTGGAGGGCACCCCCAACGAGCTCAAGCTCAAGTATCTGGCGGACAACGACTTTGCCGATCTGTCCGGCGAGGCCCTGCGGGACGCCATCAAGGGCGAGATCAAGAAGAAGGACGGCTCCCTGGTGGGCAAGATGGCCGCCCAGGGCACCACCCCCCGCCGCCTCACCGATCTGATCGGCTCCCTGTGCGACCTCACCTCCGGCTCCGGCGACAAGGGCACCCCCATTGTCTATATCCAGGGCTACTTCGACAACTACACCACCGAGTAATTTACAGCACAAGCCGGCCGCCCCGTTTGGTAAAGTGTCCCCGAAAAGTTAGACAATATTTTTTAAAGGAAATGTTCAAGCACCTGAAGGGGCTTGTTGTCTGTGAAGAGCAGGCGGCAAGCCCTTTCGCTTTGTCTTGATTATGCGGTTATTGTAGTAATCCAAATAATCCGCCGCTTCCTGCTTGAAGTGTTCCATAGATGTGAACTTCTGCAGATAAAGCAGCTCACTTTTGAGTAAGCCAAAGAAATTCTCCATGACGGCATTGTCCAGGCAGTTGCCCTTACGGCTCATGCTCTGGCAAATTCCTTTTCTCCTGAGCATGCGTTGGTATTCCTTGTGCTGATACTACCAGTCCTGGTCAGAGTAAAGGATCAATCCTGTTCCATCTGGCATCGCCTCAAACACCTTCTCCAGCATGGAGATTACTGCTTAGCAAATGAGGTGCAGTGCATTGGGACATCCCCGTTTTCAACCAGCAGTTTAATGACAGCGCCCCCTGTCTGCCGTATAATCTATGCAGCAAGACAGATAAGGAGGGCATCAGATGAATCTGAAAGAGGCGTTCCGGTTCCAGAACAAGCTGCAGTCCCTGATGGAGGAGGCACAGTCCATCCTGGGCAATGAGGACAACATCACCCGGGTGCAGAACACCTATCTGCGGAAAAAGGTCATGAAGCAGTTCGAGGATGAGACCACCGAGGTGGTGCCCAGCACCGAGTACAGCGGGCAGATCACCTCCGTGGCGGAATTCCTGCTCTACCTGCTACGGGAGCGGGAGCTGCTGACCGCGGCCGTCTGCCGGGCCAAGTCTAGGCTGGATCTGCCGGCCGGGCTGGACGGCGAGGTGAGCCTGAACGCCAGGCGTCAGGATGCCGCCCGCCTGCTGCGCCGGATGGCGGGGCTGCGCAGCTCGGAGGTGGTAATTCCAAACGGCGGCACCGGCTACTGCTTCAACAATGAGGGCAACCAGGTGTCCTACCGCTGCGACGTGAAGCGGGTCACCACCATCAACTTTGACCGGAACCGGATCCGGAAGATGTGCGCGGAGCTGAGCCGGAAGGCTGACGCCGTGTCCTCCGCGCTGGATGCCGCCCTGGTCACCACCCAGGTGGACTACGCCGCCCCCTTCGACGTAAACGACACCTTCGCGGAGGCCTTCGGCGTCTTTACCGGGGAGGCGGACTGACCGCCCTCCGCCCCCGGGTCCAGCGGCCGCGGATGCGGCAGGGGCGCGGCTCCGCCCAGGCCGGTTCAGGTGCAGACGAACCATAGCGCTGCACATTTGACGACTGCGCAGATTCCGCGCTTATACAGGAGTTCCGGTCTCTGACACCGGAGAAGGCCCTCACCGGCTTCCTCAGCGCCCCGCGCGGCGGCGCCCTGCGCTGTGACACTGCTCCACTCCCCCCTCCCTGCCACACTCACATCTCCATCCCCGGCCCATCCGGGAAGGATGGGCGGATGATAAACGCTGCCCTTTGGGGCAATTGACGCAACGCCGCCCCGGCATTCCCTCCGGGAACAGCCGGGGCGCGGAGCGGAAAATGGCCTGCGGGAGCCGTAAGCTCCTGCCGTATCCACGGCTGCTGGACAAACCACCCCCAAATGCGGAGAGCAGCAGGCATCTGCCTGCTGCTCATAAATCAGCTCATTCCACTTTGAACCCGCGGAGACCAGGATCTCCTCCATAGGCACCTCCAGCAGGGCACCCAGCGCGTACAGATTGTCAACGGAGGGAAGGCTCTTTCCCTTCTGCCACTTGTAGATGGCCTGGGGCTCCTCAAAGCCGAAGAAGGTCTGGAGATCCCGGACGGACAGGCCCCGCGCCCTGCGCAGGCGGACGATGTTTGCTCCGGTGGCCGCAGGGTCAATCACCGGGAAAGTCTTTTGACGCATGAAAACCGCCTCCATTCTTCCGTGTTGCCGATTAGGACTCTCAGGATACCGGACACCGGTGAAAAAGGCAAGAGCATCCGGGAAGATGTAAGGAAACTGTTATATTTTCAGGAGGATGAAAACCCATGAAACAGCCTGTACCACTGAACAAGCAGAGCAAGCGGGCCCAGCGGGCATACCATGCCGCACAGCGGGGCGTCTGGCACGGCCTCTCGCCGGTAACACGGGTGCGGCCCAGCCGCAAAGTCTATGACCGCAACCGCGCAAAGCGGGCGGCCCGCCTGTTGCCTGTGCCGGAGGCCTGAGCGCCCCCGGCATGCGATGCCGCAGGGACTCCGAGGCGGTGTCTTCTTTCCTCCCCAGCATCAGAAAGGAGACATGCCATATACCGGTTTGGTGCTTTCAGAGCCAGACGCGGAGGGAGGCGGATGGACTGACCGTCCGCTGGCTCCGGGCCACAGGTGCGTCCACCGGTCATCGAAAGCCGCAGAACCATGGCATTTTCTCCGCCCCTGTGTTATAATGCCTCCAGCAACAGAGCGGTCGCCGGGGACCGACACAGCGGGCCGGGCCATACATTGCGGCGCGGCCCTTGCGCCGGCCATTCAAGCTCCAAAGGAGAGTCAGCCATGATTCGTGAGATTTGCAGAGATGAGGCGTTCCTGGCCCGGAGGGCGGAGCCTGCCGCGCCGGAGGACGGGCAGACGGCGGCGGATCTGCTGGACACGCTGGAGCAACACCGCGAGGGCTGCGTGGGCATGGCGGCCAACATGATCGGGGTGAACAAGCGCATCATCGCCTTTGACAACGAGGGTGCCCGCATGGTCATGTTCAACCCGGAGATCATCAAAAAATCCGGCCCCTATGAGGCGGAGGAGGGCTGCCTCTCCCTCATCGGCACCCGTCGGGCCCGGCGGTGGAGATCCATCAAGGTCCGCTGGCAGAACGAGCAGTTTCAGGAACGCATCAAGACCTTCACCGGCTGGACGGCCCAGATCATCCAGCACGAGATCGACCACTGCGACGGCATCATTATCTGAGGAGGACTGCCATGAAAGCCGCTGTCTGCTATTGCTCCCGCCACCACGGGAACACCAGAAAGGTGCTGGAGGCCATGGCCGATGAGGGCGGGCTCGACCTCATCGACGTGACCACCCGCCAGGCCGTCCGCCTGGACGGGTATGACTGCATCGGATTTGCCTCCGGCATCTACGGCTTTGCCTTTCATCCGGCCGTGGCGGCCTTCGCCAGCCAGTACCTGCCCCAGGGGAAGCCGGTCTTTTTCGTCTATACCTGCGGTGGCACGCGGGGCGCCGGCAGCCGGGCCGTGGCGGAAATCGCCCGATCCCGCGGCTGTCCGGTGCTGGGCGAATTCGGCTGCCGGGGCTACGACACCTTCGGCCCCTTCCGGCTGGTGGGCGGCATCGCCAAGGGCCGCCCGGACGCGCGGGATCTGGAGAACGCCCGGGCGTTCTATCGTGGGCTCCGGGAGCTCTGTGAACGGGGGGCACATACATGAGGCTTGCCATTCTCTCCGACACCCACGGCCTGCTGCGGCCGGAGGTGGCGGAGCATCTGAAATCCGCCGACGCCATCCTCCACGGCGGCGACATCAACAAGCAGAGCATTGTGGACGAGCTGCGGGGGTACGCCCCGCTGTATGTTGTCCGGGGCAACAACGACAAGGAGTGGGCGGAGGACATTCCCCACGAGCTCACCGTCACCCTGGGCGGCGTGACCTTTTTCCTGATTCACAACCGGAAGGAGCTCCCGGCGGAGCTCCCGGGGGTCGATGTGGTGGTGTTCGGCCACTCCCACCGGTATGTGCAGGAGGAAAAGGGCGGCCTTCTCTGGCTCAACCCCGGCTCCTGCGGCCCCCGGCGGTTCCATCAGGAGATCACCATGATGATGGCGGAGGTCTCGGGCGGGCGGCTCCGGGTGGAGAAAATCACCATCCCCCACCAGGCGACGTGACGGGCCGGGACGGCCTAGACAGCCGCCGCAGGAGCGGCGTGCGGAAAGGAGAGCATGAGAGCAGAACAGATTTCCATCGGCGGGATTCCCGCCATTCTTTACGGTGATCCCGCGGGGCGGGGCTATCTGTTCCTCCATGGGCAGATGGGCCGCAAGGAGGAGGCGGAGGCCTTTGCCCTGGCGGCCTGCCCCAGGGGGCATCAGGTGCTGTCCATCGACCTGCCCGGCCACGGGGCGCGCCAAGGCAGGGACGAGGAGCTGGCTCCGTGGACGGCGGTGCCGGATATCCGGGCCGCGCTGGACTGGGCAGAACGCCGCTGGGAGAGCATTTCCCTCCGGGCCACCAGCATCGGGGCCTATTTTGCTATGCTGGCCTTTGCCAATCCGGCCCGCGCCCTGCTGCTCTCCCCCGTCCTGGACATGGAGGGGCTGATTCTCACCATGATGAACGGGGCCGGGGTGTCGGAGGCCCAGCTGCGGGAGCGGGGCGAGATCACCACCTCCCGGGGGCAGCTCCTGTCCTGGAAATACCTGCGCTGGGTGCGGGAGCATCCGGTGCACCGCTGGGCCTGCCCCATCCGCATCCTCTGGGGGAGCGGGGACAATATGACGCCCCGGGAGACCGTGGAGGCCTATACCCGGCGGCACAGCGCCCGGCTCACGGTGCTGGAGGGCGGGGAGCACTGGTTCCACACCCCGGAGCAGCTGGCCGCACTGAAAAAATGGGAGGAGACGGAGAGTTGAATACGGAAGAATGCCTGATCTGTCAGGCGCCCCTGGAATATCTGGTGCAGGATCAACCCATGGAGTGTGCCGTCTGTCACAGGAAAGAGCCCAGCAAGACACGCTGTGTCAACGGGCACTATGTGTGCAGCGACTGCCACACCCAGGGGATGGACAGCATCTTCGGCCTGTGCCTCTCCGAGGCCTCCGCCGACCCCGTCGCCATTCTCCGGCGGATGATGGCGATGCCCTTCTGCCACATGCACGGCCCGGAGCACCATGTGATGGTGGGGGCGGCCCTGCTCACCGCCTACCGGAACGCCGGAGGGCAGCTGGATCTGGAGAGCGCCCTGCGGGAGATGTACCGCCGGGGCAGGGCCGTGCCCGGCGGGGCCTGCGGCTTCTGGGGCGCCTGCGGGGCGGGCGTCGGCGCGGGGCAGTTCCTGGCCATCGCCACCCAGTCCACCCCGCTGGCCGTGGAGCCCTGGGGGCTGAGCAACCAGATGACCGCCCGCGCCCTGGACGCCATCGGCAGGGCCGGCGGCCCCCGGTGCTGCAAGCGGGACTCCTTTCTGGCCGTCCTGGCCGCTGTGGACTTTGTCCGGGAGCATCTGGGGGTGGGGATGGCGCGCACCGTGCCGGTATGCTCCTACAGCGCGCGGAACAGCCAGTGCATTGGCGCGCGCTGTCCCTTCTCGGCGGCCGGCCGGGAAAAGCCAAAGGTGGCCTTCCTCTGCGTCCACAACTCCTGCCGCAGCCAGATGGCGGAGGCCCTGGGCCGGAAGCTGGCCGGCGATGTGTTTGAAAGCTGCTCTGCCGGCACCCATCCCGGCACCCGCATCAATCCCGACGCGGTGCGCCTGATGAAGCGGGTTTACGGTATCGACATGGAGCAGAGCCAGAGAAGCAAGTCCCTCGACCAGCTGCCGCCCGTGGACATCGTGGTCACCATGGGCTGCAATGTGCAGTGCCCGGCTCTGCCCTGCTCCCACCGGGAGGACTGGGGGCTGGACGACCCCAGCGGCAGGGGCGACGAAGCCTTCCTCGCCGTCATGGCGCAGCTCGAGGAAAAGGTGCTTGATCTGAAACGCCGCATTCAGGCCGGCGGGCTGGGTTAGCCCAGGAAGGAGCATCCCGGCGGCTCCTGGGGCTGGCACCAAAAAAAGACACGCTGTAACGGTAATATCCAAATTAGTTTGGCATTTCAACAAAGAGACACAGTCTAAGCCGTACCTTTCCTTTTGTCGCCATGGGGCGCCGATCTGTCCTTTGTCACTCCGTTTAGATGGTATCCCTGCCAAGAAGGCAGTTTCGACAGCTCTTTTATTACCGAGCTGCCCCGCAGGCAGCAGGGGTTGGGTGCCATGCCAGCACCGCCTGAGCGGGGCGGGTGAAGCAAAATCGCATTGCCTTTTGACGGTTAAGGGTGTAAACTTATCATTATGGAACAAACCATTTCTGATGCCCTTGCTCAGGAGAGGAGTTGTGGTTTTATGGCGTTTGCCTATTCCAGTTTCACCCTTCCAAACGGGATGGACAGCGAATTGGAACAATTTATTCAGAAGCACGGTACCATCATCCGGTTAGCGCCCAAAACAGTTTTTTGTAAAATTGGTGAGAACATCGGAGGCGTGTACTATATTGCGGAGGGTCGGACCAGCCACTATATCATCGGACAGAACGGCGGCGAAAAGCTGCTCTACACCCTGTCCAAGGGGTGGTTCTTCGGAGAGGCAGTCAATTTTTTGAATGAGCCCAGTACGGTGATCTCGAAGGCAGATATTCCCACAACGCTGTACCGGCTGGATCACGACACGTTTCTCCGCCTGACAGATGAATCCCCGCTCTTTCGGAACGCGGTACTGATGGAAAGCGCCAAAAAGACCCTTATCATGCGGCATGAGATTGAAAATATCACCTTTAACTCCTACAGAGACCGTCTGATCAAGCTCTTTCTGGTCGCCGCCGACCGCACCAGGCTGATTGACGGCCAATGGTATGACCAACGGGTACATTACAGCCAGAGCGACCTCAGCGTCATCATCGGCAGTTCCCGCATCACGGTATCCAAGCTGCTGGGGGAGCTCTGTGACGAGGGCGTCATTCGAATGCTGAATCGGAGAATTCAGATAAATGCCAGACTGAATCCGGAGGATTGGTAAGATTTTAGACATATCTAACAAAATTCAACTTGCCAGTTTTGTTAAAACGCTTTGTTTGTAAGCTCTTTTACAAAATATATTTGGTCAACTTGTTTACGGGTTGCTCGTCAATAGCCGATTGGCAGTGTAAGATAGGGTCCATCAAGGGGGACGACCTATCCTGCACTGCCTTTCTTTTTCGTTCAGCATGCAGCTCCCCCGCGGGGCGCGCTGGTACGCCCAGCCAGATCGTCCAATACCACGTTTCGAGAATAGGAGGGTCTTTATGAGAGTCGAGCAGCATCCCATCCTGGAGGTGGGCCGGCAACCGGACACCTACATCCTCTATGAGGGAAAGAAGATCCCGGCCGTCACCGGAGAGCCCATCGCGGCGGCGCTCATCGCCGCCGGGGTGCGCACCCTGCGGTACACGGCCAAGAACCACACCGGACGCAGCATTTTCTGCGGCATCGGCCGGTGCAACGACTGCAAAATGATCGTCAACGGCGTACCCAATACCCGCACCTGCGTGACCCCCGTGGAGGAGGGCATGACGGTGGAGACCCAGTACGGACTGGGCGGAAAGGAGGAGCAGGCGTGAGGGAGGTTGAAATCCTGATCATCGGCGCGGGCCCGGCGGGCCTGTCGGCCGGTATCGCGGCGGCCCGCCGCGGGGCCAAGGTGCTGATCATCGACGAGAACCAGCGGCCCGGCGGCCAGCTGTTCAAGCAGATCCACAAGTTCTTCGGCTCCCGGGAGCACAACGCCGGCGTGCGGGGCTTCCGCATCGGCGAGCAGCTGCTGGAGGAGACCGAGCAGCTCCAGGTGGAGGTGCTGCTGGGCTATCCGGTCTACGGCATCTTCGACGACCACCTGGCCCTGTACGGCAGCGCCGACGGCGTCCAGACCGTCAAGGCCAAGAAGATCATCATCGCCACCGGCGCCAACGAGAACAACCTCTGCTTTGAGGGCTCCACCCTGCCCGGCGTCATGACCGCCGGTGCGGCCCAGACCATGGTGAACCTGCACCACGTCCAGCCCGGCTCCCGGGTGGTGATGGTGGGCTCGGGCAACGTGGGTCTGATCGTCTCCTACCAGATGCTCCAGGCGGGCATGGACGTGGTGGGCGTGGTGGAGGCCGCCCCCGCCATCGGCGGCTACGGCGTCCACGCCAACAAGCTCCGTCGGGCCGGCGTGCCCTTCTACCTGTCCCACACCATCAACCGGGTCACCGGCGAGGGGGGCGTGCAGAAGGTGGAGCTGGTGGAGCTGGACCACTTCCAGCCCGTTCCCGGCACCGAGAAGGTGCTGGAGGCCGACACGGTGTGCATGGCCGTGGGCCTGACCCCCATGATCGAGCTGGCCAGCATGGCCGGCTGCCAGCTGGCCGAGATCCCGGCCCTGGGCGGCGTGATCCCCCTCCACGATGAGGACATGCGCACCAGCAATCCGGACGTGTACATCGCCGGGGACATCTCCGGCATTGAGGAGGCCAGCACCGCCATGGAGGAGGGCCGCCTGGCCGGCACCGCCGCCGCGGAGGCCCTGGGCTATGTGCCCGCCGACGAGGCCGCGGCGGAGAAGGAGGCCATCCGGGCCCGCCTGGCCTCCCTGCGCTCCGGCGAGTTCGGCCAGAAGCGGGCGGACGCCAAGGCCCAGATTCTCAACTACTATCATCAGGGAGGGAAGCAGTGATGGAACACACCCCCGGAATCCCCACGCCGGAGCGGCTGGAACGCGGCCCGGTGGCCTGCATCGAGTGCGTGCAGTGCATCCCCTGCAACCCCTGTGAGACGGCCTGCCCCCAGAAGGCCATCACGGTGGGCGCTGAGATCACCGCCCTGCCCAAGCTGGACGCGGACAAGTGCAACGGCTGCGGCATCTGCATCACCCGCTGCCCCGGCCTGGCCATCTTCAATCTCCACAAGAACTACAGTGAGACCACGTCGCTGGTCAGTTTCCCCTATGAGTACGTGCCCCTGCCGGAGCTGGGGGCGTCCGTCCGCTGCACCAGCCGGGACGGCGCCTTCGTCACCCAGGGCACCGTCCACAGCGTGCGGAACGTACCGGCGTTCGACCACACCGCCGTGGTCACCGTTGAGATCCCCAAGGAGTATCTCATGGATGTGCGCGGCATCGACAGAAAGGGGGGGCAGTGATGGTACCCAACGAGGACGACATCTACGTCTGCCGCTGTGAAGAGGTGACGGTGGGCGACATCAAGCGGGCCATCGCGGCCGGCGCCCGCAGCGTGCGGGACATCAAGGTGCGCACCAACGCGGGCATGGGCGTCTGCCAGGGCATGACCTGCCGGAAGAACATCGAGCGGATGCTGCGGGAGGCGAAAATCGACTTCGACGCCTGCTGCACCCACCAGCGTTTCCCGGTCCGCCTGCTGAACGTGGGCGATCTGACCGCCATCACCAGAGAGGAGGATGAGGCATGTCGTTGACAGCAGATGTGATCATCATCGGCGGCGGCGTGATCGGCAGCTCCATAAACTACTATCTGTCCAAGCGGGGCCAGCGGGTGATCCAGCTGGAGCGCAACTATTTCAACAGCGGCGCCAGCGGCTCCTGCGACACCATGATCGCCCCCAACACCAAGGAGCCCAACGAGCACCTGCAGCTGGCCCTGTACAGCGTGGAGCTGTACAAGACCCTCTCCCAGGAGCTGGGCCGGGACATCGAGTACGAGCAGAAGGGCTCCCTGCTCCTCATCGAGAATGAGGAAGAGCTGCACATCATGGAGGGCATCGTCAAGAAGCAGAACGCCCTGGGCCTCAACTCCCGCATCATTGACGTGGACGAGACCATGTACCTCCAGCCCGGCCTGAACCGGGACGCCATCGTGGGCGCGTCCTACAGCGAGGTGGACGCCGACGTGAACCCCTTCCGCCTGAACCTGGCCTTTGCCGACAAGGCGGTGTCCCTGGGCGCCAAGGTGTTTACCCACGAGGCCGCCCAGGAGATCCTCCTGCGCAACGGGGCCGTGGCCGGCGTCAAGACCAACCGGGATACCTACTACGCCCCCATCGTGATCAATGCCGCCGGCTCCTGGGCCCCCATCGTGGGCAAGATGGTGGGGCTGAACATCCCCATCAAGCCCCGCCGGGGCCAGACCGTGATCACCGAGGCCGTGCCCCCCTTCGTCCACAAGCTGGTCAACAACGCCCGCTACATCGTGGGCAAGCACCACCCCGAGATGCTGAAGAACGACCACTCCCTGAAGGCCCAGATGGGCATCGCCATCTCCCTGGTCCAGTCCAAGAAGGGCAACATCGAGTTCGGCAACAGCCGGGAGTTCGTGGGCTACGACACGGGCAACACCTACCTGTGCCTCCGGGAGCTGCTGAAAAACGCCACCCGGATCATCCCCGGCCTGAAGAACCTGAACATCATCCGCACCATGGGCGGCCTGCGCCCGTATCCCCCCGACAGCAAGCCCCTCATCGGCTTTGTCAACGGCGTGCCCGGCTTCTTCCTGGCGGCCGGCCACGAGGGCGACGGCATCTGCCTGTCCCCTGTCACCGGCAAGCTGGTGAGCGACCTGATCGTGGACGGCAAGACCGACGTGCCCGCCGCCCCCGGCTTTGATCCCAACCGCTTTGATCTCTTTTAATCATTACTTTTTGAGGAGGAATTTGTTATGATTAAGCTGGAAGGCTCCTTTGTGGCCATGCCCACCCCCTTTACCCCCGACGACAAGATCGACTTCAACGGCTTTGAGACCCTGGTCAACCGCCAGATCAAGTACGGCACCAGCCAGATCTTCGTGCTGGGCTCCGCCGGTGAGACCACCCTGCTCACCGTGGAGGAGAAGAAGGCCATCGTCAAGGAGGTGGTGGCCATGACCCGGGGCAAGATCCCCGTGTTCTTCGGCGCCGCCTCCACCACCACCGAGGGCGCCATTGAGATGGCCAAGTACTGCGAGGCTGAGGGTGCCGACGGCGTCATCTTCACCGTGCCCCCCTACGTGCTGGTGAACCAGCGGGCCGCCCGGGACCACCTGGACGCCTGCATGAGCTCCATCGGCATCCCCTGCGGCGTGTACAACAACCCCTCCCGTCTGGGCGTCCACCTGACCCCCGAGACCATCAAGTACCTGTCCGACAAGCACCCCCACTTTGTGCTGGACAAGGAGGCCATGGGCGACTGCTCCCAGCTGGTGCAGGTCCAGGCCCAGTGCCAGGGCAAGGTCAAGATCATGTGCTGCGACTTCCCCAAGTACTCCATCGTCATCCCCACCCTGGCCGTCGGCGGCACCGGCACGGCCAACATCGGCGGCAACATCATCCCCGAGGAGTCCGCCCTCTACTCCCGCCCCTGGACCAGCATGGAGATCATGGAGGACTGCCGCCGGGAGTACACCCACTGGTATCCCCTGCTGAAGATGCTCTACACCTTCTCCAACCCCGTGTGCATCAAGGCCGCCCTGGACATCCTGGGCCTGCCCGGCGGCCACCTGCGCCGCCCCTACGAGGAGTTCACCGGCAAGGGCCGGGACGAGCTGGAGCGCCTGATGGGCGAGATGGGCGTCATCGACAAGTACGGCGTCCGGTAAGCGCCCATGGGGGAAAGAGTCATTGTAATCGGGGGGACGGCCGCCGGCCTGAGCGCCGCCTCCAAGGCCAAGCGCGTCCGCCCCGACCTGGACATCGAGGTCTATGAGCGGACCGGGTACATCAGCTACGGCGCCTGCGGCCTGCCCTACTTCGTGGGCGGCATGATTGACGATCCGGACGAACTGGTCTCCCTGTTCCCCCACGAGATGTCCAACAAGCGGGGGATCCCCACCTTCACCCACCACGAGGTCACCGCCATCGACCGCGCCGCCAAAACCGTGTCCGTCACCGATCTGGACACGGGGCGGCAGTTCCAGCGGCCTTACGACAAGCTGGTGATCGCCACCGGCGCCGCCCCCGTCAGGCCGGGCATCCCCGGCACAGAGCTGGACGGGGTGTACTACCTGCGCACCGTGGAGGACGGCATCCGCCTGAAGGGGGCCCTGGCCGCCCGTCGGCGCATCGCCATCCTGGGCGGCGGCTTCATCGGCCTGGAGATGGCCGAGGAGCTGACCCAGGCCGGTGCGGAGGTCACGGTCTTTGAGCAGCTGCCCCGCCTGCTGCCCTTCCTGGATGAGAGCTTCTCCCAGGCGGCGGCCCAGACCCTGGAGCGCCACGGCGTGCGCCTCTTTACTGGCACCGCCCTGGCCGCCATCCACGGCGCAGACGGCCGGGTGACTGCCGTAGAGACCTCGGACGGGCAGCGCGTGGAGGTGGACGGCGTTCTGATCTCCATCGGCGTGCGCCCGGCCACTGCGCTGGCCCGTGCCTGCGGCCTGGAGCTGGGCCTGAAGGACGGCATTGTGGTGGACGAACACCAGCGGACCAGCGACCCCGCCATTTGGGCCTGCGGCGACTGTGTGCAGATGCGCCACCTGCTCACCGGCCAGCCGGTCTACGTCCCCCTGGGCACCACGGCCAACAAGCAGGGCCGGGTGGCCGGCGCGGATCTGGCCGGCGAGGAGGCCGCTTTCCCCGGCGTGCTGGGCTCCATGGTCACCAAGGTCTTTGAGCTGCACATCGCGGCCACCGGCCTGTCTCTGGAACAGGCCCGCGCCGCCGGCTATGACGCGGCGGTCAGCCTGATCCGCAAGCGGGACTGCGCCTCCTACTACCCCGGCGGCTCCGACATGCACATCTGTCTGGTTGTGGACCGCGCCTCCGGCCGCCTGCTGGGGGCCCAGGCCGTGGGCGGTCCCACCGTGGCCGGCCGGGTTGACGTGTTCGCCACCGCCATCACCGCCGGCATGACCGTGGCCCAGATCAACGAGCTGGATCTGGTCTACGCCCCCCCGGTGGCCCCGGTCTACGACCCGATTCTGATCGCCGCCAGCCAGGCCATGAAGCTGGTTAACCCGTAAATACAGAATCAAGAGAGGTGAGAGCAGATGATTACTGTTATCGTCCCTGTCCTCGTCCTGATCGTTCTGATCATGGTGAAAAAAATCCCCTTTGTCGGGGGAAAGGTCACCTATGCGCTGATTATTGCCGGCCTGCTGGCCCTGCTTATGGGCGGCGTGTTCAACCCCCTGCAATGGGTCCTGGCCTGGATTGACGGTATCGACAAGCTGGCCTGGATCATGGCCCTGAACATCTTCGGAAGCATCTATGCCGCCTCCCAGACCGAGATGAAGACCCTGGATCTGGTGCTGAACGTGGCCCGGGTCTCCCTGGGCCGCTCTCCCAAGGGCCTCATCGTGGCCATCATCCTGGTGCTGGGCCTGGCCGGCTCCCTGCTGGGCGACTCTGTGGCCAGCGCCACCGTGGTGGGCATTCTGGTCATCGGTATTCTCAGCGATATGCAGATCTCCGCGGCGGGGATCGGCTGCATTATCATGATGGGCGCCTCTCTGGGCTCCATCATGCCCCCCATCACCCAGGCGGTATTCCTGGCCTCCTTCCTGGCCCAGGTGGACACCACCCCCGTGGTCAATATCTCCTACATCACCGTGGGCATCGGCTTTGTGATTTGTACTATCTATGCGGTTTTCGCCTTTGTGAAGATCAAGGCCCTGCCCGAGCATTTGATTCCCAACAAGACCGCCGGCCAGATTATGCACGGCAACTGGCATCTGATGCTCCCCCTGGCCGTGCTGATCCTGTTGGTGATCCTCCAGACGGCGGCCGGCATCAATCTGGTACAGATGGCCACCGGGCCCCTGATGGGCTGGCTCAGCAACATCACCATCCTCAAGGGTCTGAGCAACAACATCGTCACCTTCCTGATCACCGCCACCCTGGTCTCCCTCTTCTTCAAGCCGGTGCGCAAGAACCTGCCCAAGGTGGTCAAAAACGGCGTGGTGGGCGCACTGCCCGCCGTCAAGGTGGAGCTGGGCGCCGCCCTGCTCCTGGGCGCCTTCTATGCCGCCGGCCAGATTGAAGCCGTGCAGGCCTTTGCCGCCTCCATGGAGGCCGGCGCCCTGAAGGTCAGCGGCGGCCTGGGCATCCTGCTGATCTCCGCCCTCACCGGCTCCCAGTCCACCGGCCAGAACACCATCTTCTCCTTCCTGGCCCCCGCCCTGACCTCTGTGGGCGTGGATCCCGTCCATGCGGCTGTGGCCTCCGCCCATATCGCCTCCGGCGGCCAGGCCTTCCCGCCCGTCAGCGCCCCCGCCCTGGCCATCTCCGCCGTGGTGGAGAGCATTCTGGTGCAGAAGCTGGGCAAGGACGCCGGTAAGGTGGACCCCATCCGGGTGATGGTACTCACATTGCCCATGTCCATTTACTTCGTCATTGTTGGTTTCTTGTTCCTGTTCATCTGAGTGCTTGGCCGCTCTGCGTATTCTGTAGCCGCTCCCCGTTCCATATTCTGACTGCAGCCAGCAGGCCGGTCACAGTCTCTCTTCCAGAAGCCGGCGGAAATCGAATGATTTCCGCCGGCTCTGCCTGTAAAGAAAGGCTTTTCGCCAAGCTGATGAACTTTTTAAAATTTCGGAAAAGTTTCAAAAAGTTGTTTGAGCCAACACAAAAGGGATCCCTGACGGTTCATCTCCGCGCCAAGAGCCGCCCTTCTGGATCGCCCTGTGCCCGCGCTGGCGGCCCGTCTTTTCCGGTGCTAGGGCACCCGTGGGCAGCGGCTCTGGCTTTGTGGGGGCGAATGCTGCCCCGCAGACCAAGCCGGCGGAAATTCAATGATTTTCGCCGGCCCGACTGTTTTGGGATAGCCGCGGGGCAGATTTGGGGCCGCAAAGTGCTCACAGAAGGGAGGGGAGCAGCGGAAGGGGACATACGCTCCTTGCTGCGGCTTTCCCTACAGAGGGGCAATTTTTCTCTTTTCCGGAAACGATGGCACGCTCATACGCGAATATATTTTTGAAGGGCGGTGAGGCAGTGGAGCAGGAGCAAAAGTGGATCCGGGCAATCCAGCGCCACGGTTCCCGGGAGGCGGCAGAACATCTGATCGGCGTCTATTACGACGAAATCTACCGCTTCGTCTACCGCCAGACCGGCAGCAGAGAGGATGCCCTGGATCTGACACAGTCCATCTTTATCGCCGCTCTGCGCTCACTGCCCGGCTATCGGGCAGTGAAGGCGTCCTTCCGCACCTGGCTGTACCGCATCGCCGCCAACAAAGTCATCGATGCCCGCCGCCGTGCCCGGCCGGTCCCGGTACCGTGGGAGGAGGCGGAACTGCCGGCGGAGGAGGACTTTTCCGTCCGGATTCTTGACCGTGTACTGCTGGAGCGGATCGAGGCCTGGGTCTCCGGCCTGGAGCCCCGGGAGCAGGCGGTCTTCCGCCTGCGGATCTACGGGGAAAAGACCTTTCCGGAAATCGCCGCCTCACTGAGGGAATCTGAGGCGGCAGTCAAATCCCGCTATTACCGCCTGATAGGACGGCTGAGAAAGGAGTTTGGTTCGGATGAAATCTGACGACATCCCCATGCCCACCCAGCAGGAGAAACTGCGGGCCATCTCTCAGATCTTGGACGCGGGGCTGCTCCGGCCGGTCAGCCTCCGGCGGGAGCTGTGGGACATCCTGCGCGTCGCGGGCGTCCACACTCTGTTCTGCGGGGTGGGGGATTGTCTGGCGCTGGCGGTCCTGGTCTGGGTCCTGGGCCTGTTCCCGGCCTCGTTTCTGGCCAGCTACACTGGCGGGCTGGCCCAGGTTCTGCTCCTGATGTCGCCCCTGCTCTACGCCGCACTGTCCCTGCTGACCACCTGGAAGGATGTGCAGACCGGCATTCGGGAGTGGACCTGGACCTTCCGAATCTCGTCCCGGATGGTGAACGCCCTGCGGATGCTGTGCTTCGGGGCCGCCTCCGTGCTGGTGTGCGTGCCTGCCAATCTCCTGGTGTGGATCATGTCCGGCCGCCTGTATTCCCTGAGCTGGATGCTGTCCCTGTCCCTGTCCGGCCTGTTCCTGTACGGCGCACTCTCCCTGTTCTGCCTGCGGCTGCGGGGGGCGGCGGGGACGCTGGCCGCGCCGGCCGTCTGGCTGGCGGCCGGAATGGTCCCCATTCTGTGGCCGACGGCGGCGGAGTGGCTGAATACCGTGCCGACGGTGGTTTTCTGCCTGCTCTGCGGGGCGGCCCTGGCCCTGTACCTGGCGGAGCTGCGCTGTTTCTGCCGGCGCTGTGTGGAAGGAGGCTTTTCCTATGCTGTCCGTTGAACATGTGACCAAAAACTATGGGAGTTTCACCGCCCTGGAGGACATCTCCCTGACCTTCACACCGGGGGTCTACGGCCTGCTGGCCCCAAACGGAGCGGGCAAGACTACCCTCATCAAGATGCTCACCACCCTGCTGTTCCCCACCAAAGGACAGATTTTATGGGAGGGAGAGGACATCCAGGCCCTGGGGGCAGAGTACCGGGGCCTGCTGGGCTACCTGCCTCAGCAGTTCGGGTACTATCCCAACCACACCCCCCGGCAGTTCCTGCGCTATGCCGCCGCCCTCCAGTGCATCCCCCGGCGGGAGGCGGACGGCCGCATTGACGGACTGCTGGAGCTGGTGGGTCTGTCCGACGCGGCGGACAAAAAGATGAAAAAGTTCTCCGGCGGCATGCTCCAGCGGGTGGGCATCGCCGTGGCCATGCTGAACGATCCCAGGCTGCTGATCCTGGACGAGCCCACCGCCGGGCTGGATCCCCGGGAGCGGGTGCGGTTCCGCAACCTGATCCACGCCCTGTCCGGGGAGCGCATTGTCATCCTCTCCACCCACATCGTCTCGGACATCGAGACCATCGCCGGGCAGATCGTCATGTTCAAGGGTCACCGGCTCTACTGCTGCGACAGCCCCACCCACATCCGGGAGCAGTTCCGGGGCAGGGTCTTTGAGTTCCCCGCCGGGACGGCGCTGGAGCCCGGGCAGTTCCTCCTCAGCGAGGGGCAGGGGGCGGACGGGCCGGTGCTGCGGGTGCTTGCCGATACCCCGCCCGCCGGGGGAACGCCGGTGGAACCGGGGCTGGAGGACGCCTTCCTGGCCATCTACCGGGAGGGGCAGATATGAGGCGGCTGCTGGCCTACGAGTGGGGCAAGCTCTTCCACCTGCCCGCCCTGTGGGTATTCCTGGGCTTGTGTCTGGCCTTCAACGGCCTGCTGCTGGGCTCCGTCACGCCGGGGGATCAGGCCTTTTTCCACCAGACCTCTCAGGCGGCGGAGACGCTGGGCGTCCGGGTGGGCGCGGACTTCGTGGCCGGGCTGTCCCAGCTGCCGCAGACGGAGGAACGGGACTTGCTCCTCCAGGCGGTCGCCGGCCTGGAGAACACCTTCGAGGCCTACGACACCGACGAGTTGGCGAACTTCTATCAGAGCGTGATCGAGGGGGATCTCCTGGCCCAGCGGTGGCTGGCCTGGAAGTACGATCTGCTCCAGGGCCGGGTGGAGCACCTGGCGGACACTGGCGCGGCCCTGGATCTCTACGCCGGCCCTGCCACCCACGGCAGCCACCAGTTCCTGTTCAACACCCTCATCCGGGCGGTGGTCACCGAGGGCATCCTGGCCGGGGTGCTGTCGACCATCTGGCTGACAGGGTGCGAGGGAGTGTGGCGCACCGGGGGGCAGCTGTGCGTCACCCGCACCGGGCGGAAGCTGTGGCGCGTCAAACTGCTGGCCGCCCTGGGGGCGGATCTGCTCCTGTATGCACTGCTGGCCCTGGCCACTCTGGGGGCCTATTTCCTGCTGCTGGACTACGGAGGGCTGTGGGCATCCAGCGTGTCCAGCCAGTTCAACTATTACAGCGAGATGTTCTATATCCGGCCCTACCTCACCTGGGGGGACTTCACCGTGGGGCAGTACCTGGCCGCCACCCTGGCGGGGGGCGGAGCCCTGACGGCGGTATTCACCCTGCTGGCCGGGGCGCTGGGCCTGCTGACCGGCCACGCCTACGCCGCCGCCATCGGAGTGGTTCTGTTCTGCACCCTGTCGGTGGGGGCGGCGTCCGGCCTGGCGACAGCGGGGTGGTGGACAGCCTATCTGCTGGCCAACTTCCTTCCTGTGAACCTGTGGCTCTCCCTGAGCGCCTGGTTCACCGAGATGGGGCTGTACGGCGCCGTCCCCTGGCAGGAGACGGCGGGCCTCGCCGTCAGCCTGGCCCTGACGGGCGGGGCGGCCCTGTGGGCCCTGAGGCGGTTTCACAGAAAGGATGTGGCATAAATGGCCCTGCTGGGCTGGGAACTGAGAAAAATCTGGCGGCCCGCCCTGCTGGCCGCCATCGCCCTCATCGGGCTGGTGTTCTGGCAGATCCGCACCGAATTTTACATCGAGCACCTGGGCAGCAGCTGGGAGGACGAGATCGGGCTGGCCAACCGCTGGCTGGAGGAGTACGGCACCACCATAGAGCCGGCCGAGCGGGCGGAGCTGGACGGCCAGCTGGCGGAGGCCAAGGCGGCCTTTTCCGCCCAGGTGGCCCAAATAGACGGCGCGGCGGATGCCGGCGTCCACGACTGGCCCTCCTGGCTGGCCTGGGAAGATCAGTATAACGAGGATGCCCGGGCGGAGAGAGAGCGGAACCGCGACCTCTATTGGGCAGTTCATTCCAACACAAACTGCGGGGAGATTGAGGCCCTGGAGACCTTTTTGGAGCGGTATGACCGGCTGGCCGCCGGGGACGCGAGCGCCCTGGGCCATGTGGCCGACTGGCCCGACTGGGTGGCGGAATGGGAGACCCGGCGCCTTGAGGAGGCAGCGGCACGACCGGAGGCCTTCGGCTTCCTGCCTGGGGGCGTGACGTCCGACACCAACGACTTCTTCCACTACTTCGCCATCTGGTGCTCTTTCAGCGCGGCGCTCCTCCTGGCCCCCACCCTGGTGCGGGACCGGCTC
>DSTMC04003__coassemble_1098_pt1 | contig 23164 bp, 24 predicted proteins | sample DSTMC04003__metabat2_high_PE_006 | metagenome-assembled genome bin DSTMC04003
CTCTGTGATCAGCAGCACGCTGGGGCCGTATCCCTTCACGAAGCTGCCCAGATATTCCTGCACGCATCCGCCGCCAAAGAGCACTCTGGTTCCGTTTTCAAAGAGAAAGTTGTTCATGGCACACCTCTGATCCCGTCCCCGCGGGGGACGCTTCCTGTTGTGCTCCCATTATAAAAAAATCGAGACCTCCGCAGAAGTCTCGAAAAGTTATGCAGTATGTACGTTTGCGTTATAACTGATACACCGTCCGAACCGCCTTGAGAAACCGCCGCACCGTCGGCGTGGGGCGGGGGGAGTGGAGCAGCCCGTAGGGGATGGTGTAGCTCCAGTCCACCGGGATGGTCTTGAGCAGGGGGTGAACCTGCCGCCAGTTGTCGATGGTCATGAGAATGTCCTCGGAGTTCTCGCACTGGTTGAACACATTGATGTTGAACATCTCAAAGTCCACAATGTGGATCTGGGGGTGATCCCGCCACAGCTCGTCCCGCATCTGATCCAGATAGCGGTTCCAGCCCCGGCGGATGAGCAGGAAGTTCTCCCCGTGCAGATCCTCCGCCGTCAGACGATCCCTGGCCGCCAGGGGGTGGTAGATGGACACCGCGCAGCGGATGGGCTCCCGGGACAGCTCCAGGGCGTCGCACTGCCGGTTTTCCAGGAAGTTCTGGTCGAAGAGGCCGGCCACGATGTCGATGTTCTGTCCCAGGTTGCGCAGGATCTCCACCGAGTTCTCCGGGGTGTTCTCGTAGGGAACCATCTTGAATTTGATATTGGGGCAGTGGGTTTTGATGGCCGGCCAGAGATCCAGCAGGAACTGCCCCGGCGTCATGGGGGAGACCCCGATGCGGATGACCTTGTCCCCCTCCTCGGCGGCATTCTTGGCCCGCACCACGGAGTCCTTGCAGTACTGCACCACATACTGGGCGTCCCGGTAGATGGACTTTCCCGCCTCTGTGAGCTTCAGCCCCCGGGGGCTGCGGATAAACAGCTTCAAGTCCAGGCTGGACTCCAGGGAGGTGATCTGCTTGATCACCGCCGGCGGCGTGATGAACAGCTCCTCCGCCGCCTTGTTGAAGCTCCCCGCGTCCGCCACCCGGAGGAAGGTCTCCAGCTGGGGGTTGTACATCATATGCGCCGCCGCCTTTCCGCCTGTGCCGCCGGGCCCTGTTTGAGCACTATTTTACTGGTTTCCGGCGGAAATAGCAAGAAAAAATGCGCGGACAGGCCCATCCGCCTGTCCGCGCACCCCGTCTCACATTCCAAACAGCTCCGCCGCCCGGCGCATATTCTCCAGCACCGGGACGCCGAAGGGGCAGCGCCTCTCGCAGGCCCCGCAGGAGATGCACTCCCCGCCGTGGTGGGGCAGGACGGCATAGTGCTCCCGCACGGTCTCCGGCACCTCCCCCTGGGCCCGGGCCAGGTTCAGGAACTTGGTGACGCCGGCCACGTCGATGCCCACCGGGCAGGGAGCGCAGTGGCCGCAGTACATGCAGTGCCCCACCCAGCTGATCCTGGGCAGGGCCGCAAGGGCGGCGGCATAGTCCCGCTCGGCCTCAGGCGCATCCTCATAGGCGATGCTGGTTTTCAGCTCCTCCAGGTTCCGGGCGCCGGACATGACGGAGGCCACGCCGGGCCGGGTCAGGGCGTAGTGGAGGCACTGGCAGAGGGTCAGGGCCCTCCCGGCCGGGGACAGCTCGGCATTGAGCAGATCCCCGCCGCCGAAGGCCTTCATCACCGTGATGCCCACACCCAGCCGCTGGCAGGTCTCATACAGCTCCTGCCGCTGGGGATCCATGTTCACCAGGGGCTGCTCGTAGTTCTTCTCGTTCCAGAGCTGTTCCACATCCTCCCCCGCAGGCTGGAGGTCATAGCAGGGGTTGATGGAGAACATCAGTACCTCAACGGCGCCGCTGTTCACCGCCGCCAGGGCCACCTCCGGGTTGTGGCTGGACAGGCCGACGGCCCGGATGACGCCCCGGGCCTTCAGCTCCCCGGCGTAGTCCAGCACGCCGCCGGTGCGCACCGTCTCCCAGTCGGCCAGGGAGTCCACATAGTGGATCATGCCGATCTCCGCGTGATCCGTCTCCAGCCGCCGGAGCTGATCCGCAAAGCCCGCCTTCACCTCGTCCAGATCTCTGGTGCGCTTGTACTGCCCGTCCTTCCAGATGGTGCACAGGTGGGCCTGGAGGATGAATTTCTCCCGCCGGCCCCGCAGGGCACGGCCCAGGCTGGAGCGGAACTCCGGGTTGGGGGTGTAGAGGTCGATGCAGTTGACTCCGCCCGCCTCCATGGCGTCCACCATTTCCCTGACCTGCTCATCGCTCTTGCCCACAAACCCCTCGCACCCCATGCCGATCTCGCTGACCAGCAGGCCAGTGCGGCCCAGCTGACGATACTCCATTGTGCCGCCTCCCTGTCTTTTTTGGATACTCTACCACATCCGGCCGCCTTTTGCAATCGCCTGCCCGGGCCGGGGCGCCGACGGGTTCTGCCGGTGCATGGGGCATCACTGTCCGAACAGCCGCCCCATGATCTCCGGATCCTGCGCAAACAGATTGCCGCCGCCGTGCTGGTTGGGGGCGCCGCCCTCCCGGAAGTAGTCCGCATCCTTGATGTCCAGCACCACCAGCCGGCCAATCTCCTCCTCGGTCAGGCCCGCCTCCGCATAGAGCTCGCGGAGCCGGTTGTATGCCCTCCGGCTCGGTTCAGAGCCGTAATATTCATCGCTCTCCCCGACGACGAGGTACACGGGCACCCTGGCCTCCGTCACCGGCTCATAGGCCCCGTCCCACTGGGAGGAGCACTGGAGATAGGCGGTAAACAGCTCGGGCCGCATCCCCATGACGCGGGACATGGTCTCCCCGCCGCCGGAGTAGCCCTCGGCATACACCCGCTCCCGGTCGATGTTGTAGCGGCCCAGCAGATATTCCGTCAGGGCGATGGTCTGCTCTGCCGAGGTATCCCCCCAGTCGCCCAGCTGCGGGGCGGCCACAATCATGCGGTCGTTGTAATTTAGCGCCTCGAAGGCGAAGCGCTCGCTGTACAGGTTCTCCCCCACGCCCTGGAAGTACAGCCCCTCATAGCCGGGGAGGGTGAGGAACAGGGCGTAGGCCTCACTGCCGTCGTAGCTGTCCGGGATGTAGATGTGATAGTGGATGTCCCCCTCCGGGGCGTGGAGCACATTGTCCATCCGGAAGCCCCGGTAGGTCTCCGTCCCCTCGGTGACCTCCAGCCCGGGCTCCGGGGGTTCCGGGGCCGGGTCAGGCGCGGGCTCCGGCGTCTCCTGCACCTTGGCCGGCGGCTCGGGCGTCTCCGGGGAGGGCTGTACTGCGGCCTCCGCGCCGCAGGCGGTGAGGCCCAGCTCCATTGCCAGGGTCAGAAAAAGTGTGAGAAGCAGTTGGATGGAAAACATTGCGGCACCTTCTTTCACAATTATTGTAGCTCTGGTGTGCCGTTTGCGGAAGTTCCTATCCGTTACCTGCTATAAACAAAAAGGTTAAAGCAAATTTGGGGGACTCCGCTCCAACCTGCCGGGCACCTCGTTTTCGGAGATCAGCCCTACATAGTCCGTCTCTGCCAGATGGGCCTCATATGCCACGTTAAATGTTCTCTACGGTCTTAGCGGTAAAAATGCCCCTGCCCTATCTGCCGCACTCCAGCGTCTCCGTGGGCACCTGTCCAAAGCTCATCGGCCACCGGCGCCCAAGTTTCCGCGGCGTCCCGGCACTTGCCGGCCAGGGCCCGGACGTCTTCCGGCGACTGGAGATCCGTGGAGCGGGCACCGGAGCGCTCCACCGCCTCCACCAGCGCATCAGGGCTGCCCAGCAGCGGACAGGGGCGCAGGTGGTTCTCATTCCAGGGCTGCCCCCTCCTGCAGGCCGTGAAGAGCGGTGCCTGCTGGGCCTCCAGAAACGTGTGGGTGCGGACATTGGCATCGGAGTAGTGAATAAAGGCACAGGGCTCATAGTCTCCATTGGCATTGATATGGCGGCGGTACATGAAAGCGCGCTGTTCAGCCGAGACCATCAGCTCGGGCGCCGCCTCCCTTCCAATGGGCATATAGGTAAAGAACCAGCAGAATTTTGCGCCCCAGGCAATCATTTGGTCAAAATACTCCTCACTGCCTATGACCTCTACATTTCGGGAGGTGTAGCAGCAGGAGATGCCGAAGGGCAGCCTGCGCCCCCGCAGGATCTCCACGGCCCGCTCCACCTGGGCGAAGGTGCCCTTCCCCCGCGCCCTCCACGCTGATGGCCGGAATGAAGTTTTTGACCAGGAGCATATCATCAGCAAACGCCTCATCAATGAGGGTACAATTGTTAAAGGGAGTAAACTGGCAGTCAGGGCGTGCATCACACAGGCGTATGATGTCCTGCTTGCGCACCAGCGGCTCTCCGCCTGCTTCTTCATGCCGGCCACGCCGGCGTTGATCAGGAAGTTCCGGACAGTGGCCTTCAGCACATCGTGCTCCACGTCCTCACACAGCCTGACCACAATCAGTGGATGCCCTTGGTCAGCGGGATCAGCATCAGAAGGGCCACAATGCCCACCAGACCGATCACAATGCCCAAAACCATCTTGCCGAACACCATGGTCAGGCACATGCCAACCCCCAGAAGCAGCGCACCCAGCACACCCACCGCCTCAGCGCCGACAGTCTTCGCACGGAGCTTAATAGGGGCCTTGCCCTCCATCTTCCGCCAGATGAGCACGGTGAGCAGCAGGATCACCAGGCCGATTACACCGCAGACAACGCCCTGGCGGAACATGCCCCACTCGGGCAGCAGGCCCATGCACATGCCCAGCGCAAAAAAGACCACGCCGATGGTACCCAGGATCAAGGCCACAAAATTACTTTTTTTCATCTTGATTTCCTCCCTTTTCCGGAATGAGTTTTTCAGGTATTGACCTGTCAGCGGAAAATACGGTACACCTTCTTTGTTTATCCGGTGTTTGCGTTCTGTTTGAGAAATGTGAAAGCAGATGCTCAGATCACGTTGTTCACCACCTCCCGGCAGGCGGGCAGATCAGGCAGCTCCGCGGCAAACTGGTCGGGCAGATAGCGGCAGGGGGCGCGCCGCAGCGGAACCGCGCCGCTGTCCCGGAGCAGCTCCGCCACGAACTGCGAGCAGAAATAGTGGCCCTTCCACCGGAACGGCAGCCTCAGGATGCAGAAAAGCACCCCCAGCCGCGTGTAATGGTATTCTGCCCGGTGCGCAAGCATGTCCAGCAGACGCATCCGGAGGCGTGTATAAGCCGCGTCGGAGACCTGGAGCTGGATGCAGCGGCTGTTCCTAACCCCTCGGCGGCGGTGCTTCTCCGCGGTCTCCACCGCAAAGCCGCGGAAATTGAAGCTGTAGTAGGTATCCGGATCTTCATCCAGAGAAATGGAGCTGTGGGTAAAGCCCCGGCCGCTCACATGGCAGACCACGGCGGAGAGCCAGTCGGAGTATTTTGTAAGCAGGACACAGATTTGACGCATAAGATTTCCTCCCTGGGAGCGCTTTTTCCTGTGCCGCGGTCAGTATGCCCTGCGCCTGAGCCAAAGCAGGACTGCCGCCGCGACAGCGGCAGCGCCGGACAGCGCCAGAGAGCCGATCAGCAGCTTTCGCATCCCATTTCCCCCCTCATGCCGTCAGCAGGCGGCAGCCCTGCTCACAGAGTGTATAGATTTCATCGTATTTCTGTTCTATCAGGGGAGAGAGCTGCTTCTCCCTGCGCTGCCGGAGCTTCTGATAGGAAAAATACGGGATGATCCAGCCCAGGAACCCCGGAACGGCCAGGCTCACCATCATTGGCAGCAGGCCGTTCAGGTAGGCAAATACCGCCCCGCCCAGGAGGGCGGTGCCTGCCAGGCCGATGGTAAACGCCGCAATGGAGGCGGCGGTCGTCCTGGAGCGCTCCAGCGCTTCGATCTCACGGGCACATGACTCGAACTGCCGCTGGAGCCGGGTCAGTTCCGCCTGGCCCCGGAGCCTTCTCTCCCGCTTGAATATGAGCTTCACGGTATCACCGGACTCCTCCCGGGCCGAGGGCCCTTCAAATACCCAGCCGAAGCTGCGATAGCTGTCCACATACATGGACTCCATGCTGCGCTTTGCAGGAACTTCCATATACTCAAAGCCCACAAAGCTGTTTTCCTGATTGCTCATGCTGTAATCTCCTTCCGTTTGATGGCCTAAGTGTATCTGCTCCATGTTTCCCGATTGCTTGAATTGTGTTTGAGAACTATGAAAATAAAGGGCCGTGGGCGGAAAATGGGATTTTTCGCCGGCCGGGGTTTGCGCCGCGCACCTGCCGGACAGCAGAAAAAGGCGGGGCGCTGTAGACACAGCGCCCCGCCTTCAGGGGGATCAGTGCAGCAGTCTGCTGCCTCTCTCGCAGATTTCATTGATCTCGTCGTACTTTTGCTCCATCAGCGGCTCAATTTGCGCGGCTTTCCACCGCACCATGGCCCTGTACAGAAAATACGGGAGGATCCACCCCAGGAAACCGGGAATGGCCAGCAGGATTGTCAGCCAGACGACGGGCGGCGTGGATACCGCCGCAAAGGTGGAGCCGGCCATAAAGGCGGTGCCGAGCACGCCGGCGGTCAGGGCGGCGGCCGCCGCCCGGGTGGTCTTGGAGCGCTCCAGCGCCCTCAGCTCGGCAATGCAGCTGTCAAAATTGCGCTGGAGGCGGGTCAGCTCCGCTTTGCCGCTGATGCTCCTGGCCCGGCGGAAGCACAGCGTTTCCATCTCCTTGGGGCCGGGCGCTGCAGGGATTGCGGGGCCGCGCCTGCGCCCGGGCCGCCCCTGATTGGGATCCTCCTCCCAGCCAAAGCAGGGATAGCTGTCCAGGCAGAGGGAGGCGTACTTCCTGGGCACCGAGATCTCCCGGTATTCGTAGCCGACATAGCCGGCGCTCTCTTGCCTGCGTTCACCTGTCATGGCACATCACCCCCCTCATTCTTCGCTCGCATGGGGAGGCACACGGTAAACGCGGTTCCCCTCCCCTCCGCGCTTTCCACGGAGATCTCGCCATCCATCAGCTGCAGGACGCGCAGGGCCAGGGACAGCCCCAGGCCGTTCCCCTCCGCGGCGTGGGAGGTGTCTCCCTGATAAAATTTATCAAAAATATGGGCCCGGGCCTCCTCCGGAATCCCGCAGCCGGTATCAGACACCACGACAGAAACGGACTGCCCGTCCGAGGTCTGCCGAAGCCTGACCGCCCCGCCCGGCCCGGTGAATTTGAACGCATTGGACAGGAGATTGTTCCAGACCAGCTCCATGAGGCTGGCATCCGCCTGGATGATGACCCGATCCTCCAGTTCGGCTTCAAATGCGATCCCCTTTTCCTCCCAGACCGTCTCAAAGGCCAGCGCACAGTCGCTCAGTTGGCGGCACAGGTCGTAGGGCTCCCGGCGGGGGGTGATCTGCTGGCTCTCCAGCTTGTTGAGCTTGAGAATGTTGGTGATCAGCTCGGAGAGCCGGCGCGTGCTGCCCTGAATGGCGGAGAGGCAGGCGTCCCGCTCCGTCGGAGGCAGATCCGGCCGCTGGAGCAGCTGGGTGTAGTTCTGAATGGCGGCCAGGGGCGTCTTGATCTCATGGGACACGTTGGCGATGAAATCGGTACGCATGGTCTCGATGCTGCCCAGCTCCGCCACCATCTTGTTGAAATCCAGAAACATGAGATCCAGATAGTCGTGCTGGTTAGAGGTGTGGAGGGGCGGGATATAGACCGAAAAGTCCCCGCGGGCCACCTGGCCCGCCGCCCGGGCCAGCTCCTTCATGGGCTTGTCGTAGGTCTTTATGATCTGATGCCGGGTGAACAGCGTCAGCCCCACCGCCACCAGCGTCCAGTAGGCGGTGGGGATCAAAATCTGCACGGCGGTGTTCCAGTGCGGGTTTTCATTGATCAGGGTGACAAGCCCGATGTGGATGCCGGACATCAGGAGCAGGGTCACCAGATAAAGCCCGAACAGAGACGGCGGGAACCGGGATTCCAGCCGTCTGCGGCCTCCTTTTTTCATTTCAGCACCGCCTTATATCCAAGCCCCCGCACCGTCCTGATCTCAAAGGCCGGACAGGCGGAAAACTTGTCCCGCAGCTTGGTGATGTAGACATCCACCGCCCGCAGGCCGGTGTCGCTCTCCACGCCCCAGAACTCATCCATCAGCTGGGAGCGGGAGAAGGTGCGGTTCGGGTAGGACAGCAGCTTGTAGAGGATGTTGAACTCCCGGGTGGTCACCGGGATCTCCACCCCGTCCAGGACGGCGGTCAGCCCGTCCGCGTCCAGCACCAGGCCGCCGGCGGTCAGCCTCCGGCTGGCCTCAATGTTGGCCCGCCGCAGCAGCGCCCGCACCCGCATGAGCAGCTCGCTGAAGTCGATGGGCTTCACCATGTAGTCGTCAATGCCCAGGTCAAAGCCCTTCTGCTTGGCCGGCAGATCATCCCGCGCCGACACAAACAGGATGGGAATTGTCCGGTTGAGCCCCCGGACGGTCTCCGCAAATGCAAAGCCGTCGGTGCCGGGCATCATGATGTCCGAGATGATCAGATCATAGAGCTGGCTGTACATGGCATCATAGGCCGCCTCCGCGCTGAGGCAGCCCTTGGCCTCATAGCCGCTGTCGTTGAGATAGGTGCAGGCCGCCTGGGTCAGCTTTGGATCGTCATCAACCACAAGTATCCGGATCATGGCAGTCGTCCCCCTTTTCATGGTTTTCTCTGTGCTCCAGCCTGCCGATGCGCCAGAGCATGAATATCCCCAGCAGCACCGCGCAGGTTCCGCTGAGCAGGCCCATCAGCCCGTTTACCGCCGGATCATGCCTCCCGTCCCCGGCAAAGGAGAGGAGCGCGGACTGGGTCAGAACCAGGGAGATCAGGGCGGCCGCCAGGTTGATGGTCTTGATGGCGTGAACCAGCGGGGTGCGGTTCCCCCGGTTTGTCAGCATGCCGTACAGATTGATGCCGATTTCCGCGAAGGTGAAGGTGGCGATGGCAAGGGCCACATACATGTGGTAGGAAACCTCTCTGGGGTGGAAGACATTCCAGGCCGAGCAGCCGATATACAGCAGGCTGGCGGCAATTAAAATCATGCCTGACCTGCGGTAGTAGACAGACTGCTGCTTCGCATCCTGCGTCCGGACGGCGCCAGCCAGCGCACAGTAGCGCGCCAGCACCATCCCCAGCGTATAGAGCCCGTTGACGCAGACGAAGGCCGACAGGGAGAGGATGCCGGACAGGATCTTGCCAAGCCCCAGCAGAATGTTTCCCGCGCCGGAAATCCCTGCCAGATGTAGGGTTCGGCTTGCGGAGGCGCTGTAGGAGCCGTTGATTTTGCTGCTTCCGGATCTCAAGCCCGCAATGCCGCGTTTCAGCGGATGCCTGTCCATTCTACCACCTTCTGAAAAAGTCTTCTTCGGGAATACAGCCTTACCTTAACACAGGATTGTTTTCGTTTTGTTAAAAAGCACCCCTCTTTCCAAAAATTTTTCTTTCAAGAAAAAGAGCCCCCCTCATCCGGAGATCGGCTCCAGATAAGGGGGGCTGTGCTGGCTGATTTACGGCTCCTCCAGCAGTTCACCGGCCGCGTCCAGCGCGCTGAACAGGCGGGGCGAGCCCATGTAGGCGCTGGCGTGAACCAGCGCGCACACCAGCTCCTCCCGGGTGCTGCCCAGCGCCAGGGCGCCGCGCACATGGTCTTTCAGCTGTGCCGCCGCCCCGCCCAGGGCGGCCAGGAGGACGACGGTGAGCAGTTCCCGGGTTCTGCCGTCCAGGCCGGAGCGGGTGGCGAAGTCCCCGGACAGTTCCGTGAGGAAACGGGGCACCGCCTGGGCAAACCCGCCGGGCAGCCGGGCACAGCGCTCCCTGAGCGCATCCCCGCAGGCGGGCGGCTGGAGGGCAGAGCCCTTTTCATACCGCTCCTGCTCAGATGTCAGCGTCCCCTGCCTGGGCAGCGGAAGGGTTATCCCCTGTTCCGTGAGCACCTCATTCAGAACAGCGATGGCGTTCAGCGTCCGGGGAAAACCGAGGAAGGGGGCGCACTGATAGACCGCCTCCCGCAGCTCCACCGGCGTACAGCCCACATGCAGGCAGGCCCCCAGATGGGCCTTCAGCTGGGGCAGCGCCTGAACCGCGGCCAGCACGGTGATGGTTACCAGCTCCCGCATCCGGTTGTCCAGGCTTCCGGTATAGCACACATCACCGAAGATATAGTTCTGCAGGATCTGCATGAACTCCGGATCAGTTCCCTCATCCCCGGCGGCAGGTGTGTGAAACAGCTCCTGCACCTTTTCCTCTGTCCGTTCTCTGCGCTCCATGGCAAGTCCCTCCCTCAGTCCAGCTGGCTGTAATCGGCGTCGCTCACCGGCTCCAGCCACTCGTTAGCGGTCTCTTCCCCGGGCACCTCCACGGCCAGATGGGCAAACCAGCTGTCCCTGGCCGCGCCGTGCCAGTGCTTCACATTGGCGGGGATGTTTACCACATCGCCGGCCCGGAGGGCCCGGGCGGGCTTGCCCCACTCCTGATACCAGCCGCGGCCGGCGGTGACCAGCAGAATCTGACCGCCGCCCCGGGCCGCCCGGTGGATGTGCCAGTTATTCCGGCAGCCCGGCTCGAAGGTCACGTTGCCGATGGGCACCTGCTCTGTGGAGAGCATATTCAAATAGCTTTTGCCCACAAAATACCGGGCAAAAGCGGTGTTCTCGCCGCCTCTCGGAAAAATCTCCTGAAATTCACTCATGTTCCTTCATCCTTTCTGCTCGGCTCTACCCGGGCGCATTTCCAGCACGGGAGGATCATCGTCGCGCTTCACGCGGCGGGGCCTCACGGCCTGTCAGGCTGTCGTTCCTGCCAAAAGAAAAATGCAGGTACCCCTTTGGAATACCTACATTTTAGGCGCAATTTACAGCAATGTAAAATACTTTTGCTGTATGCTGAAAAATGCCTACTCCGCATGCCTGAGTCCTTGAAGGAAGGCCGCAGCCGCCGGTGAGAAGGCCTGATCCTTCTTCCACACCAGGACGGTGCCCGTCTCCAGCGGCGGAGAGAGGGGCACAAAGCGCAGCTCGTCGGACAGATTGCCGATGTAAAAGCCGAGGGCGGCCCCCACCCCGTTGCGCACCATGTTGGCGGCATTGAGGATCAAATTGAAGGTGCCGGCGATTTCCAGGCGGTCAAAGGAGTCCCCGAACCAGCCGGCCAGCTCTTTGCGCACCTCCTCCCGCCGCGCCAGCAGCAGTGGGGTGCCCAGCAGCTCCTCCGGTGTCACGCCCTCCCGCCGGGCCAGCGGGGAATCCCGGTGAACCCACACCCCCCAGCGATCCCGGCCGGGCATCCGGAGGAAGGAATACCGGCCGATGTTCACCGGCTCGGCCAGCAGGCCCAGATCCAGCAGGCCCTTCTCCAGGCGATCCTGAATGTCGTCGGCGGTGGCGCTGTAGATGTTGAACCGCACCAGGGGGTGGAGCCGGCGGAAGGCGGCTATTTTGAGGGACAGGTCGGTCATGCTGTTGGTCTCCCCCGCCCCCACGGCGATCTCTCCGGTGAGCTCCCCCTCCTGCCGCTGGAACTCCCGCTCCGTCTTCTCCGCCAGATCCACAATCTCCTGGGCCCGCCGGCGCAGCAGAACCCCGTCGTCTGTGAGCGTGATATGGTACCGGCCACGGCGGAACAGCTTCACCCCCAGCTCCTCCTCCAGCTGCATCAGCTGCCGGGAGAGGGTGGGCTGGGTCACATGGAGCAGGGCGGCTGCCCTGGTGATGTTCTCCTCCCGGGCCACCACCAGAAAATACTTTAATACCCGAAGTTCCATCTGCGCCTCCCCCCTTCTCCCTTAAGCATACCACGGAAGGCGGCCCGGCGCAATGCAAACCGGGCGGGCGAATCAGTCCCGGCGCAGGAAATAGCGGACAAGCACCCCGCCCAGGAGGGCCGCGCCCCCCATCAGCACATAGAGCATGAAGCGCTCCGCCGTGCTTTTTCCGCTGCGCCAGTTCTCCTCGACGGTGTCGTCCCGGTACTGCTCCGTCACGTCAGCGCCGTTTTGATCCAGCAGCGTCACCTCTGCATACTGAATCCACCAGTTCTCTTCCTCCGGGAGCCCCAGCTCCTCCACCAGGACATCCGGCTCTGTCAGCCAGAAGAAATCAGGTTCTGTCACCGCGTAGGTCTTTTCATAAATCCGGGGGCGCTCAGAGTACTCCAGGCCCACCTCATAAGCCACGCGGATGCCGTAGATCTCCCGGCAGCCGTCCCCCACCAGGGCGTACAGCCTGCCCTCTTCCTCCGTCCCCACCGATGCCGCCATCACGCCGGCGGTGTAGGGGAATGGGGCCTCGCTGCTGCGGAGAATCTGATAGCGGCCGTTCCAGCCCCGGATCAGCTCCAGGATTCCGTGGACGTTGTCGGCGTTGTCGGCGGCATAGGCCACATACAGGCGGTCGCCCCGCTCCGCATAGGCCACTACCCGCAGGGGTGTCCCCGCCCGGATGCCGTGGGACAGGGTGGAGTCCTCCGGCGCGGTGGCATAGTCCTCCACGGCGGACAGCCGCCCGGCCTCCGTGTTGGGGTAGTGGAACTCCTGGTTGTACAGCCAACCGACGCACCACAGGGTGAGGACGGCGGTCAGCGCGACCGCAAGCAGCCGGGTGCGCCTCACCCGCCTCAGAAAGCCCAGCGCCCGCCTGGGCGCCGTTTCCGCCGGGACGTGGGCGCGCATGGCCCCCTCCTCGTCCCGGCAGGCCGGGCAGCCCGCCAGATGCTCTGCCACCATCCGGGAAGTCTCCGGTTCCGTCAGGCCCTCCACATAGGTGGGCAGCAGATCCCGCACCACGCAGCACTCCAGTTCTTTCTTCTCAGCCATGCCTTTCCTTGCCTCCCAGCTTCCGCATCAGTTCCTCTTTGCCCCGGTAAAAGCGCACCCGTGCCCACACCTCGGTTCGGCCCAGAATCTCCCCGATCTCCCGGAAGGAGAACTCCCCCGCCAGGCGCAGGCTGAGCACCTCCCGGGTTTCGGGGGACAGGCCCCTCATGGCCCGGTAGAGGGCGTTCCGGTCGTCCCGCAGTTCCAGCTCCGCCGCAGGGTCGTCGGGGGCGGTCAGGTGGGAGAGGGACTCCTCCTCCAGCGGCACCGTCCGCCGGCGGCGCTCCAGCTCCTTGTACCACAGGCGCTTTGCAATGGCGCACAGCCAGGAGCCGGGGGTGCAGTCCCCCCGGAAGGTGCCCAGGCCCTTGAGGGCCTGGCAGAAGGTCTCCTGTGTCAGCTCCTCCGCCGTGTCCGCCTCTCCGCACAGGGAGAACAGGTAGCGGTAGACCCCCTCTGCGTGCTTTCTGTAGATGTCCTCACCGTTCCAGGCCACGGACTGTCCTCCCCCTTTCCTCTCCATGGAGTTAGTTCGCCCCGCGCCCCATTCGTTACAGCTTTTTTCACCAGTATGGCAGAAATTTTTCGAACTGCACAGAACAGCGCGCACCGCAGGAATCTGCGGTGCGCGCTGTTCTGTCACAGAATGATGCAGATCAGCCCGCCGGAGCCCTCGTTGATGATGCGCTGGAGGGTCTCCTGGAGCTTGTAGCGGGCGTCCTCCGGCATGCGCTTGAGCTTGCCGTTGAGATCCTCGCTGACCAGCTCGTGGAAGGACTTGCCGAAGATGTTGGACTGCCAGATGGCCTGGGTGTCCCCCTCGAACTCCTGGAGCAGGAAGTTGACCATCTCCTCGCTCTGCTTCTCGTTGCCCACGATAGGAGACACCTCGGTCTCGATGTCTGCGCGGATCATGTGAATGGAGGGGGCGGATGCCTTGAGGCGCACACCGTAGCGTCCCCCCTGCTTGACGATCTCCGGCTCCTCCAGCACCAGCTCGTCGGTGCTGGGCACCACAATGCCGTAGCCGGTGGCCTTCACCTCCTCCAGGGCGCCGGACACCTTGTCGTACTCCGCCTTGACCCGGGCCAGGCTGGACAGCAGCTCCAGCAGATCCCCGTCGTCCCGGATGGCAAAGCCGGACTGCTCGGAGAGGGTGTCGTAAAACAGGCTGCGGGGCAGCTCCAGCTGGGCGGCGGCCAGGCCGGTGCCCAGGCTGATGGAGGTAATGCGGGCGCCGCTGACCGTGTCGCAGGCCCCGATGGCCTCCACCGTCCGCTCCACGTCCCGGATGCGGTGCATCCCCGCCGCCCCCTCCCGGATGGCGGTATACAGGCCACTCTTGATGGGGTGGTCATAGGGCAGGGCGTCCACCCAGGGGGGGAGGAACAGATCCAGCTCCTTCACTGGGAACTCGTAGAGCACCCCCTTGATGATATCGGTCACCGCGTTCTCGTCCAGCTGGAGGCAGTCGGCACAGACACAGGTCACGTCATACCGCCCGGCGATGTCCGCCCGGATGGCCTGGGCCCGGTCGGAGCTGGGATAGGCCGAGTTGAGCACCACCAGGAAGGGCTTGCCCAGCTCCTTGAGCTCGGTGATCACCCGCTCCTCCGCCTCCAGGTAGTCCTCCCGGGGGATGTCGGTGATGGAGCCGTCGGTGGTGACCACGATGCCGATGGTGGAGTGCTCGGCGATCACCTTGCGGGTGCCGATCTCGGCGGCCTCGGTCATGGGGATCTCATAGTCAAACCAGGGGGTGGTCACCATGCGGGGACTGTCGTCCTCCTGGGTGCCCACCGCGCCGGGCACCATGTAGCCCACGCAGTCGATGAGACGCACCGAGAAGGCCGCCCCGTTCTCCATGGTGATCTGCACCGCCTCCTCGGGGACGAACTTGGGCTCGGCGGTCATGACGGTGCGGCCGGAGCCGCTCTGTGGCAGCTCATCCCGGGCCCGCTCCCGGCGGTACACGTTCTCGATATTGGGGATCACCAGGGTCTCCATGAAGCGCTTGATGAAGGTGGATTTTCCAGTCCGCACCGGCCCGACCACGCCGATATAGATGTCCCCCTCGGTGCGCAGGGCTATATCCTCATAGATCTTGCGTTCTTCCACTTGCAATTCCTCCTTCGGCCCGTGAGCCGGTGGTTTCCCTACATCCTATGGGGATAAGCCGGCAAATATGCCCCCGTCCGGCTCTGCCGGACGGGGGCACGGATCAGCGTTTCCTGGGGATGAGCAGCAGCTGCCCCTCCGGGGCCAGATCCTCCTCCAGGCCGTTGGCCTGGACGATGTCCCGGGACGTGGTGCCGTAGGCCTTGGCAATGTCCCACAGCCGCTCCCCGGCCCCCACCACACGCAGGACGATGGAGGGCTGGCCGGCGTGATCTGCGGCGGCATTTTCATCCAGCTGGACGGCGGCCACCGCCGCCGCCGTGCGGCTGGTCAGGGCCGTGTAGGAGAAGCTGAGGGAGAAGCGCACCTCAATGCCCCCCGCCGTGGGGGTGGCGAACACCGGGGCAGTGCAGCTGCACAGGCAGGTGCAGGATGCGTCCTCGGGCAGCTCCAGGGGGCAGGCAGCCTGGAGCTGCCGGGTGACGGAGGAGCAGGCGCCGTCCTCGGTGCGGTAGAGCACCGTCACATAGGCCTCAGCGGCCAGGGTCAGGCGGGTGCCCTCCCGGCTCTGAGTGACGGCGCCCAGGGTCACATAGGCGTCCGACACCTCCTGGGCCAGCTGGCCGGTCTCCAGGATCTCCCGCACCGCCGCCTCCCGCTCCCCGTGCTCCACCAGGCGGCGGAGGGTGCAGCTCTTCCGCTCCGCGGTGAGGGGATAGGCGGTGGAGTACACATCGGTGAGCAGCTCCAGGGTGCGGGTGTCCCGCACCACCGCCTGGGCCAGCAGGCCCATGGACACGCTGATGGTGCGGCCGTCCCCCTGATCCAGGGTACAGTCCAGGTCAGTGAGCACCACCTGCACCTGGCAGACCGACTCCTCCCCCGCCCCGCTGACCTCCATGATCTGGGAGAAGGGCAGCTCGTACTCCGCCGTGCACAGCGCCCCCGCCGTGGAGCGATAGAGGAACTGGAGCTGGCTCTCCCCCTTGAAGATGAGCTTGTTGCCGATCACCTTGGACTCGCTGCACCGCAGGGTGACCCGGCTTTTCAGCAGCTCCTCCGCCTCCGGCTTGCTGCCGGACAGGGCGATCTCGTCGGAGAAGGTGAAGGGCTTCTCCCCCAGGCAGACGATGGAACAGGCCTCCCAGGGCTCCACCAGCTGCTGGATGCCCGCCTCCTCGGGGGCCTGGATGCCGCCGCACAGCTCCTCCTCCACCGGGGCGCAGGCCTGGAGCCAGACGGCCAGGCTCACCCGCACCAGCACCTTCCGGGGATTGAGCAGACGGGCGTCCGCCCCCTGTACCTGGGGAACGGCCACCACCTTCCACTCCGGCGTCAGGCCGGGGTGCTCCACCGGGCAGGTGAAGGGCAGCTCCACCTCCATCCGGCGCAGCCCCTCCCCGCCGTCGGGGAGATAGAGCAGCGACGCCCGGACGGAGCCGGAGAGGGTGAGCCGCCCCTCCTGCACTACCTTGTCCCTCAGGCAGACGATCGCCTCGGTCTCACAGATGCGCAGGACGTCCGGGCAGGCGTCAGGCACGATGCTCTCCAGGGTCTCCTCCTGGCACACGGTGGTCTCCAGCGCCGCCTCATAGCCGTTCCAGCCGATCCGTTCCAATTCCAGCTCCATAGCGTTCCACTCCTTGTCGGGGCTAAAGCCCGGATTCATGTAGTCTGCTATAGAACTATATGCGCCCGCGTGCCGGGCTATGTCCTCCGTTTACGACCCCCTGATGCCGAAGATGGCCTTGAGGAGTCCCCGCAGCGCCTTGGGGGATTTTACCACAACGATCTTCATAGCCAAGCCTCCCTGTCCGCCAGAAATGTCCTGAGCCAGTCCCTGCCCCGGCTGCCCGCCCAGGCCCCCGCGCCGAAGGAGAACAGGATGGCCGGATGGAGCAGCAGGGCCGCGCCCCCCACGCAGAGGGCCGCCGTACCCAACCACTTTTTGGTCTGTGGCGTCAAAAAAGCCGCCTCCCTTCGCAACTGGTTCTGTTCCAGTATACGCGGGAGGCGGCAGGGGGTTCCGATTCAGTTTCGCTGGCTGCGGATCAGCAGCGCCCGGCCAGCGGTGAGGGAGATCTCCATCACCTGGGCCTGGGGCTCGTTGCTCACCGACAGGGTGTCTCCCCGGGTGAGGGTGGCCCCGGTGAGGGGATATTTCAGGCCCCGGAGGGTCACCCCGGTGACGGTGCGATCCAGAGGGATCAGGGACAGGTAGCGGTAGGGCGGCCGGTTGGCCAGCCGGAGCTCCGCCGGCCCCTCCAGAAACCGCACCTCATTGTCCTCGTCCACCATCACAGGCAGGCCGCCCCGGCCGGCGATCCACTCCAGCAGCACCAGATTGGAGGCGGTGTGATCCAGCCGCCCGCCGGTGCAGCCGCACAGGAGCAGCTCCCGGCAGCCCATGCCCAGGGCCTGCTCCGCCGCCGCCTGGAGGTCGGTCATGTCCTTCTCCACCGGCAGGGTGACGCAGGGCACCCCCGGTTCCGGCGCGCCGCCGGAGTCCCAGTCGCCGATCTGGTAGTCGGGCTGCAGGCCGGCATCCCGGGCGCTGCGGATGCCGCCGTCGGCGCAGATGACCACCCACTCCCCGTCCTCCAGATAGGGCCGCAGGAAGGCGCCGTCCCCGCAGGACATGGAGCCGAAAATTATTGCTCTTTTTCCTTCCGCTCCCATTCGGGCACTTCCTTTGCCTGTTCATACAGCCGCACATAGCTGGCATGGCGGCTGGGGGCAATCTCCCCCGCCTTCACCGCCGCAAGGACTGCACAGCCTTTTTCCTTTACATGGGCGCACCCCGTAAACCGGCACTGATCCAGATAGGGGGCGAACTCCCGGAAGGTGTACTGCAGCTCCTCCGGCCGGCGCAGCTCCATCCCCTCGGTGTCAAAGGAGGAGAAGCCGGGGGTGTCCGCCACAATGGCCCCGGAGGAGAGGCGGAACAGCTCCACATGGCGGGTGGTGTGCCGCCCGCGCCCTAGCTTGTCGGAGACCTCCCCCACCTGGAGGCGGAACTCCGGCTCCAGGGCGTTGAGGATGCTGGACTTGCCCACGCCGGAATTGCCCGTAAAGGCGGAAACCTTGCCGGCAATGGCCGCCGCCAGCTCCGGAATGCCCTCGCCGGTTTCAGCGCTCACCCGCAGGGTGAGGAAGCCGGCCTTCCGGTAGGTCTGATACAGCTCCTCCGCCGCGTCCAGATCGCACTTGTTGATGCAGATCACCGGCTCACAGTCCCGGCCCTCGGCGATGGACACCACCCGGTCGATGAGAAACGGATCGGTCACCGGCACCGCGCCGGAGGCGATCACCACCAGCTGGTCGATGTTTGCCACCGCCGGGCGCTGGAACTGGTTCTTTCGGGGGAGGATCTCGTCCAGGATCCCCGCCCCCTCCCCAAGGGGGGTGAACCGTACGCGATCCCCCACCAGGGGGATGAGCTTCTGATGGCGGAATTTGCCGCGGCCCCGGCAGGCCGTCAGGGCGCCGTCTCCGCCGTCCACATAGTAGAAGCCGCTGAGGGCCTTCAAAATGATGCCTTCCATATCTCAGCCAAAGTCATGGGTGGAGGTTTCGGCCAGCTCCCCGTCGAAATACACCCGGATCTCCTGGGTGCCGCTCCCGTAGATCGTGATGGGGATGGACTGCATGATGGTGTCATAGGTGTTGCTGTAGGAATACTGCCCGTTCCCCACGGTCACGCTCACCTGGACGCTCTCCCGGCCGTCTCTGGGCAGGCTGACGTTAATGGTATAGGGTTTGAGCTCCTCCTCCCCGTCGTCGGGGGTCGGGGCGGGGGTCGCCTCAGGCGTGGGCTCCACACTGGGGCTGGGGGTGGCGGCGGGATCGGGGCCCAGGCTCACCCGGAAGCGGATGGTGGTGCCCTCGGCCACCTGCGTGTTGTTGGCGATGCTCTGCCAGCAGACATCGCCCTCTTCATACTCACTGCTGTACTCCGAGCCCTCAAAGACCGGATCCAGGCCCAGATCCGTTGCGGCTGTCCTGGCATCCTCCTCTGTCATGTCCAGGAAGGAGATCACCGTCACGGGCAGGGTCTCCTCCCCGTCGCTGACCACCAGGGTCACCTGGGCCACATCCGTCAGATCCGTATCCTTGGTGGGGACGGTGGAGATCACGTGATCCTTTGCAATGTCCTCAGAGTACTCCTTCTGAATCACCAGGTTGCCGGCCTCCTCGGAGTAGCCCAGCGCCGCCAGGCTGCTGACAGCCAGCCGGACATCCTGCTCCACCAGATCCGGCATCTGCCTGGCCTCCTCGTCCGCATAGCCGCTGCCGTTGCTGAGAATCACGGTAATGGTGGCGCCGGCGGCGGCGTTGCGGCCTTCCACCGGATCCTGGGAGACAATCTCTCCGACCGGGCGGTCGCTGTCTGTCTCACCGCCCTCTACGATTTGGAAATTGGCCGAAACCACGCTGGCGTCCGCACGGGCCTCCTCCAGAGTCTTGCCCAGCAGGCTGGGCACGGCGTACAGGGTCTCCCCCGCGCCGCCGAAGAAGCTGACCCAGAGGAACACGCCAATGCCCGCCACAAAGACCGCCACCGCCATGATGGCCAGGATGATGGGCAGGCGGCTGCCGCCCCGCTCCGGATAGTCGTCGTAGTCGTCCTCCACGCGGGCCGGGCGGCTCTTCCGGGGGTGAGGGGCAGGAGACACATAGGTGTCCTCCGGGGAGCGGGCTCCGTGGGCCGGCTGGGTGCGGACGGTGTGGGGGGTGTTGGCGCCCAGGATCTGGGTGGGCTCATCCCCCTCGGAGATCAGCAGATCCGCCGGGGTGTAGTCAAAATTGATGCTGGGATTCTTGCGGAACTCCTCCAGATCCGCCAGCATGGCGTCGGCGGAGATATACCGCTGGTTCACGTCGGAGGCCATGGCCTTCATGGTGATGGCCTCCAGGGCCTCGGGAATCTCGGGGTCGATCTCCCGGGGGGAGAGGGGGATGGAGTTGATGTGCTGGATGGCCACCGCCACCGGGGAGTCCCCCTCGTAGGGCAGGCGGCCGGTGATCATCTCGTAGAGCACCACGCCGGCAGAGTAGATGTCGCTGCGGGCGTCGATGTGGCTGCCCCGGGCCTGCTCGGGGGAGATATAGTGGACGGAGCCCAGGGCCTCCTGGGTCAGGGTGGCCTGGGCGGCGGAGGTGAGCCGGGCGATGCCGAAGTCGGCCACCTTCAGGCTGCCGTCCCGCAGCACCATGATGTTGTGGGGCTTGATGTCCCGGTGGATGATGCCCCGGCTGTGGGCGTGGGAGAGGGCCTTCATGATCTGGGTGATGAAGTGGAGGGCCTCCCGCCAGGCCAGCTTGCCCCCCTTCTTCTGCATGTACTGCTTGAGGGTGATGCCGTCCAGCAGCTCCATGACGATGTAGTCCAGCTCCGCCGAGTGGGACACGTCGTACACCGCCATGATGTTGGGGTGGGAGAGCATGGCCACGGCCTGGGACTCGTCGTGGAAACGGCGGCGGAACTCGGCGTCCTGGGCCAGCTCCTCCTTGAGGATCTTGATGGCCACCAGCCGGTTGAGCCGGTGATCCCGGCCCTTGTACACCACGGCCATGCCGCCGATGCCGATGCGCTCCAGGATCTCATATCGGTTGTCGAGTAATTTCCCTATGTACTGATCCATAGTTCATTACCCCCTTATTCTGCAATCTGGATGAGAACCGCCGTCACGTTGTCCGGCGCCCCTCGGGACATGGTGATGTTCAGCAGCCGCTGGCAGCAGTCCGCCGGCTCCCCGCCGTGGATCACCTCGTAGAGCAGCTCCTGATCCGTCACGATGTTGCTCAGTCCGTCGGAGCACAGCAGCAGGAAGTCCCCCGGCTGGAGCTCCTTCTCGTAGAGATCCGCCCGGATGTGCTCCTCCGAGCCCAGGGCCCGGGTGATCAGGTTCTTCCGCGGGTGGTTGCGGGCCTCCTCCGGAGTGATGTCCCCCCGGGCCACCATGTCCTCCACCACCGAGTGATCCCGGGTCAGGCGGGCGATGCCCTGGTCGTTGACATGGTAGGCCCGGCTGTCCCCGATGTTGAGCAGGTAGGCCATCCGCTCCACCACCAGGGCGGCCACCATGGTGGTGCCCATGCCCCGGCAGTCCGGGTCGGTGGCCGCCCGGTGAAACACTGCGGAGTTGGCCGTCTCGGCGGCCTGGGCCAGGACGGCGGCCGGCCGGGACTCCTCCTGGCTGCCCATCTCCTTGAGGGCGTCCACGAAGGTCTCCACCGCCACCAGGCTGGCCACATTGCCCGCCTTGGCGCCACCCATGCCGTCGCATACCACGCCGACGGCCAGGTGCTCCGAGGGAACATCTAAGTAGTATCCATCCTGGTTCTGCGTTCTTACCGCCCCTTTGTCGGTAATTCCCCATGCATGTATCATACTGGTTTTCCTCTTTTCCGCACTTGTATCCCCCGGCTCATGCCCTGCGCGGCCAGGCACGGGCCGGTCTTTTGTCATAGCTGTCCCTGGATCTGCTTGCGCCGGAGCTGGCCGCAGGAGGCGTCGATGTCGCCCCCCAGCTTGCGGCGCACCGTGGCGGTGACGCCGTGGCTCTCCAGGCGCTTCTGGAAGGCGGCCACCCGGCGGCTGGGCTTCAGGGGGCTCTCCTCCACATGGTTCAGGGGGATCAGGTTTACGTGTCCCGGCGTGCCCTTCAGGTGCCGGGCCAGCAGATCCGCCTGCCAGTCGGCGTCGTTGACCCCGTCGATCATGGCATACTCATAGGAGATGCGCCGGCCGGTCTTTTCAAAATACCGGCGGCAGGCGGCAAAGAGCTGCTCCACCCCGACGCCCCGGTTCACCGGCATGATCCGGCTCCGGGTCTCGTCGTCCGGCGCGTGCAGGGACACAGACAACGTTAATTGTAACTGATAATCGGCCAGCTTGTCAATTTTTTCAGTGAGCCCGCAGGTGGACAGGGAGATATGCCGCATGCCGATGTTCAGCCCCTCGGGGCTGTTGACCAGCTCCAGAAAGCGGAGCACGGTGTCGAAATTGTCCAGCGGCTCGCCGATGCCCATGAGCACGATGTTGCTTACCGGCACGCCGGAGTCCAGCTGGGTAAAGAGCACCTGATCCACCATCTCGGCGGGGGTGAGATCCCGGATCTTGCCCCCCAGGGTGGAGGCGCAGAAGGCGCAGCCCATGCGGCACCCCACCTGGGAGGAGATGCACACAGTATTCCCATGATGGTAGCGCATCAAAACCGTCTCAATGCAGTTTCCGTCCCCCAGCCGCCACAGATACTTGATGGTGCCGTCCTGGGCGGAGACCTGCTTGCGCTCCACCCGGGGCGGGCAGAGCACGCAGGCGGCGGCCAGCTTCTCCCGCAGGGCCTTGGACAGGTTGGTCATCTCGTCAAAGGAGGATACGCCCCGGTGGAGCCACTGGAACACCTGCTTGGCCCGGAAGGCCGGCTCCCCCAGCTCCTTGAAGTAGGCGGACATCTCCGCCAGGTTCATGGATTTGATGTCGGTCATGGTTCCTCTCCTCTGCCGTGTACGCCCGGCGGCTCCAGGCCGTATTTTTTTGCCACTGCCGCCAGCCGCTCCGGTGGAATGGGCTCTGGCTCCTCCTGCTGCAAAAACCAGGAATCGTAATCCGGGGCAGGGCACTCCCTCAGGGGGAAATCAGCCCGGAACTGATCCGCCTGCACCCAAACCTGAAGAAAATACCAGCCAAGCCGATAGTCTGTAAAGGGATCCCGGGCAAGCATACGCTGAAAGCCGGGCTCCTCCAGCAGCTTGGGATGATAGGGCTCCTCCCGCCACAGCTCCAGTCCCAGCGCTGGAAAGTCGTAAGTATCCGCCAGATCATGATCCGCACAGTCGCACACAAAGCCGGACTCCTTCGACAGGGCGGCAATCACATCCTCCGCATGGGTGTGGATCAGATCCAGACCGCGGTACAGAATCCGGACATTCTCCGCCGCGTTCAGCCCGATCCGGGACAAGCGGCCTTCCTCATACTCCAGGTAGAAGGAGTCAGGGGGCTCAGGCAGGCCCAGCCGGGCCCGGAGCTTCTCCGCCTCCTCCCGGGTCATGCCCAGGCGGAAGGGCCCCAGCCCTGCACGGGGATACACCTCATATGTCTCCATCTTTAGTCCTCCTGAGCTTGGCGAAGAAAAAGCCGTCGGTATCGTGCCGGTGAGGCCAGCAGGTCACCATGCCCGTCTCAGCATCCTCAAAT
>DSTMC04003__coassemble_1163_pt1 | contig 21664 bp, 17 predicted proteins | sample DSTMC04003__metabat2_high_PE_006 | metagenome-assembled genome bin DSTMC04003
TGGGCTTTACCGTGGTCGGTCTGGGTCTGCTGGACATCTCGGTGTGGTTCCACATCCTCCGCTATCTGGCCCACTTTGACGCCGCCCACATCGCCCAGACCATGGTGATGTTCGGCATGGGCGCCTCCTTCATGGCCCTGTTCGCCCGTGTGGGCGGCGGCATCTTCACCAAGGCCGCCGACGTGGGCGCCGACCTGGTGGGCAAAGTGGAGGCCGGCATCCCCGAGGATGACCCCCGCAACCCCGCCACCATTGCCGACAACGTGGGCGACAACGTGGGCGACGTGGCCGGCATGGGCGCCGATCTGTACGAGTCCTATGTGGGCTCCATCCTGGCCACCTTTGCCCTGGGCGCCACCGCCTATGCCTCTGAGGGCCTGGAGTGGAACGCCATCCTGCTGCCCCTGGTGATCTCCGTGGTGGGCGTGGTGTGCTCCGTATTCGGCACCTTCCTGATCCGCACCCGGGAGGAGGCCACCCAGAAGTCCCTGCTGGCCACCCTGCGCAAGGGCACCTACACCGCCGCCGTGCTGGCCGCCGTCATCGGCGCCCCGGTGACCTACTTCCTGATGGGCTCCTGGGGCCCCTACATCGCCATTCTGGCGGGCCTGGTGGCCGGCTGCGCCATCGGCTACTTCACCGAGTACTACACCTCCGATACCTATAAGCCCACCCAGGCCCTGGCCGACTCCACCGAGACCGGCGCGGCCACCACCATCATCGGCGGCATCTCCCTGGGCATGAAGTCCACCGCCGCCCCCATCGTGATCATCGGCATCGCCATCATCGTCTCCTTCCTGGCCGCCGGCGGAACCCTGTCCACCGCCTCCGGCGAGTATGAGCTCCTGTTCTCAAAGGGCCTGTACGGCATTGGCATCGCCGCCGTGGGCATGCTGTCCACCCTGGGCATCACCCTGGCCACCGACGCCTACGGCCCCGTGGCCGACAATGCCGGCGGCATCGCCGAGATGAGCGGCCTGGGCGAGGAGGTGCGCAACCGCACCGACGCCCTGGACTCCCTGGGCAACACCACCGCCGCCACCGGCAAGGGCTTCGCCATCGGCTCCGCCGCCCTCACCGCCCTGGCCCTGCTGGTCAGCTACGTGGACGTGGTGGAGGGCAAGGTGGACGCCCTGGATCTGTCCATCACCAACCCCGCCGTGCTGGTGGGCCTGTTTGTGGGCGCCATGCTCACCTTCCTCTTCGCCGCCCTGACCATGAGCGGCGTGCAGCGGGCCGCCCAGTCCATCGTGGTGGAGGTTCGCCGGCAGTTCAAGGAGATCGCCGGCATCATGGAGGGCAAGGCCGACCCCGACTACGCCTCCTGTGTGGACCTGTGCACCAAGGGCGCCCTGCATGAGATGGTGGTGCCCTCCCTGCTGGCCATCGTGGTTCCCGTGGTCACCGGCCTGATTTTGGGCGCGGAGGCCGTGGTGGGCCTGCTGGGCGGTGTCACCGTCACCGGCTTCGTGGTGGCTGTGTTCATGGCCAACGCCGGCGGCGCCTGGGACAACGCCAAGAAGTACATTGAGGGCGGCCATCATGGCGGTAAGGGCTCCGAGTGCCACAAGGCCGCCGTCATCGGCGACACCGTGGGCGACCCCTTCAAGGACACCTCCGGCCCCTCCCTGAACATCCTCATCAAGCTGTGCTCCACCGTCTCCATCGTGTTCTCCGGACTGATCACCACCGTGCATCTGTTCTGAGACAAGGCTTTCAGCCCCCCGCGCCCTTCGGGCGCGGGGGGCTTTTCGGCCCATTTTCAGCAAGTTGACGAAACTGGGAAACCATACTTGACAAAGTTTATCCAGAATGATATGTTATACTCGACAGTACAGAAGGGAGGGAGTACGCCGGTGATCACCCGGGAGACCGATTATGCCATCCGCCTGCTGCGCACCCTGGCCGACGGGGAGCGGCACACCGCGGCGGAGGCGGCGGAGCGGGAGCTGGTGCCCCAGCCCTTTGCGTACAAGATCCTCAAGAAGCTGTCCAAGGCGGGCCTTGTGGAGGTAACCCGGGGGGCCGACGGCGGTTGTCGCCTGCTGGCCGATCTGGAAAAGACCTCCCTCTATGACCTGATGGAGGCCATGGGGGAGAGCTGCCGGCTCAGCGGCTGCACAGTGCCGGGCCACCGGTGCTCCTGGCGGGAGGCCCACGGCGGCTGCACCGTCCACTGCCACTTGGCGGCCATCCAGGCCAAGCTCAACGCGGAATTGAAGGCCCACACCCTGGCGGAGATTCTGCGGGAGTCCGGTTAGCGTTTCTTTTTACCCTGAAAATAGATAAACTTTATCCACTTCATCAAAAAGGAGGACGCGACATGTTATTCCAGACCACCCAGGCGCATGAGGAGCTGCGCGCCAAGATCCGGGCCTTTGCCGAGGAAGAGGTGAAGCCCATCGCCTTCTCTCTGGATCAGGCCAACGAGTTCCCTGCCGAAGCAGTGAAGAAGCTGGGGGAGATGGGCCTGATGGGCATCCCCTATCCCAAGGAGTACGGCGGCGCGGGGCTGGACGCCATCAGCTATGCCATCGCCGTGGAGGAGCTGTCCCGGGTGGACGGCGGCACGGGCGTCATTCTCTCCGCCCACGTGTCCCTGGGCTCCTGGCCCATCTTCGCCTTCGGTACCGAGGAGCAGAAGCAGAAGTACCTGGTGCCCCTGGCCAAGGGTGAGAAGCTGGGTGCCTTCGGCCTGACCGAGCCCAACGCCGGCTCCGACGCCGGCGGCACCGAGACCACCGCCGTGGACAAGGGCGACCACTACCTGCTCAACGGCGGCAAGATCTTCATCACCAACGCCCCCAAGGCGGACACCTACGTGGTCTTTGCCGTCACCACCCCCGACATCGGCACCCGGGGCATCTCCGCCTTCATCGTGGAGAAGGGCTGGAAGGGCTTCGAGTTCGGCGACCACTACGACAAGATGGGCATCCGCTCCTCCTCCACCGCCGAGCTGATCTTCAACGACGTGAAGGTGCCCAAGGAGAACCTGCTGGGCAAGGAGGGCGAGGGCTTCAAGATCGCCATGGCCACCCTGGACGGCGGCCGCATCGGCATCGCGGCCCAGGCCCTGGGCATCGCCCAGGGGGCCTATGAGTCCGCCCTGGACTACTCCAAGGAGCGCGTCCAGTTCGGCAAGCCCATCGCCGCCCAGCAGTCCCTGGCCTTCAAGCTGGCCGACATGGCCACCAAGCTGCGCTGCGCCCGATTCCTGATCTACTCCGCCGCCGAGCTGAAGGAGCACCACGCCCCCTACGGCATGGAGTCCGCCATGGCCAAGATGTACGCCTCCGACATCGCCCTGGAGGTCACCAACGACGCGGTGCAGATCTACGGCGGCACCGGCTTCCTCAAGGGCATGGACGTGGAGCGGATGTACCGCGACGCCAAGATCACCACCATCTACGAGGGCACCAACGAGATCCAGCGGGTGGTCATCGCCTCCCACCTCATCGGCAAGATCTCCAAGGGCAGCGAGGGCGGCAGCCGCTCCGTGGCCAAGAAGCCCGCCCCCATCACCGGCGTGCGCAAGCGCCAGATCTTCCGGGACGGGGAGTCCAAGGACAAGGTGGCCGCCCTGGTGGAGGCCCTGAAAAAGGACGGCCACGACTTCACCGTGGGCATCCCCATGGACACCCCCATCAACCAGGCCGAGCGGGTGGTCTCCGCTGGCAAGGGCATCGGCGACAAGAAGAACATGAAGCTCATCGAGAACCTGGCCAAGGCGGCCGGCGCCGCCGTCGGCTCCTCCCGTCCGGTGGCTGAGACCCTCAAGTACGTCCCCCTGAGCCGCTACGTGGGCATGTCCGGCCAGAAGTTCACCGGCAACCTGTACATCGCCTGCGGCATCTCCGGCGCCACCCAGCACCTGAAGGGCATCAAGGACGCCTCCACCATCGTGGCCATCAACAAGAACGGCAACGCCCCCATCTTCAAGAACTGCGACTACGGCATCGTGGGCGACGTGAACGAGATCCTGCCCCTGCTGGCCGCCGCCCTGGACACCGGCGACAAGCAGCCCGCGCCTCCCATGGTCAAAATGAAGCGGCCCCCCGCCCCCAAGCCCGAGCCCATCGGCAAGCGGTACGTCTGCGGCGGCTGCGGCTACGAGTACATCCCCGAGGTGGGCGACGAGGATGCGGAGATCGCCCCCGGCACCCTGTTTGAGAAGCTGCCCGAGGACTGGGTCTGCCCCGAGTGCGCCGAGGGCAAGGATCAGTTCATCGAGGCGTAAAGGAAGTGCGGATGGCGTGCGGAGCAGGCACACAGCGCACCGCGCAGACGAAAAAACAGGCGTACGCCCGAAGGGCGAAGCGGATTTTTCGCGGAGCGGCAAGCAGTGTGCCGTCGCGGAGCCGCCGAAGCATGACAAGCAGAAGTGCGGATGGCGTGCGGAGCAGGCACACAGCGCACCGCGCAGACGAAAAAACAGGCGTACGCCCGAAGGGCGAAGCGGATTTTTCGCGGAGCGGCAAGCAGTGTGCCGTCGCGGAGCCGCCGAAGCATGACAGATAAGGAGGAAGATTATGTATTGCGTGCGCAAGGTAACCGACGATCTGTACTGGGTGGGGGCCAACGACCACCGGCTCCACCTGTTTGAGAACATCCACCCCATCCCCAAGGGGGTCAGCTACAACGCCTACCTGCTGCTGGACGAGCAGTCCGTGCTGTTCGACACGGTGGACTGGTCCGCCTACCGGCAGCTCCAGGAGAACCTGGACCACCTGCTGGGCGACAAGCCCCTGGACTGGCTGGTGGTCAACCACATGGAGCCCGACCACGGCGCCAGCGTGGAGCAGATCCTCCGCCGCTACCCCAAGGTGAAGGTGATCTCCACCGAGAAATCCTTCATGCTCATGCGGCAGTTCGGCTTCCACCCCGACGAGCACGAGTGCGTCCAGGTGAAGGAGGGGGACACCCACTGCTTCGGCAGGCACACCGTCACCTTCGTGGGCGCCCCCATGGTCCACTGGCCCGAGGCCATGGTCACCTTTGACACCACCAACGGCGTGCTCTTCTCCGCCGACGCCTTCGGCTCCTTCATCGCCCTGGACGGCAAGCTCTTCGCCGACGAGGTCAACTTCGACCGGGACTGGATCGACGAGGCCCGCCGCTACCTCACCAACATCGTGGGCAAGTACGGCCCCCACATCCAGCTGCTGCTGAAAAAGGCCGGCGGCATCCTGGACCAGATCAAGTACATCTGCCCCCTCCACGGGCCCGTGTGGCGCAAGGATCTGGGCTACTTCATCGACAAGTATGACAAGTGGAGCCGCTACGAGCCGGAGGAGAAGGGCGTCATGATCGCCTACGCCTCCATGTACGGCAACACCGAGGCCGCCGCCCAGGCCCTGGCCGCAAAGCTGTGCGAGAAGGGCATCACCAACGTGGCGGTGTACGACGTGTCCAACACTCACGTGTCCTACCTGATCGCCGAGGCGTGGAAGTACAGCCACATCGTCCTGGCCTCCGTCACCTACAACCTGGGCATCTACCCGGTGATGAAGAGCTTCCTGGAGGACATGAAGGCCCTCAACCTCCAGAACCGCACCTTCGCCCTCATCGAGAACGGCTCCTGGGCCTGCAAGTCCGGGGATCTGATGCAGAAGTTCATTGACGAGGAGATGAAGAACATGACGGTGCTCAACGAGCGGCTGAGCATGGCCTCCTCCCTGGGGGACGACAAGGCCGTGGAGCTGGATGCCCTGGCCGACGCTCTGGTGGAGTCCGTCAACGCCTGACCCTATTTTGCAAAAGGACCGGCACCCGCCCTACCAGCGGATGCCGGTCCTTTTTGGTTGTACCGCTCTGTCCTGATTTCTGCCTGAAATTTTTGGAAAAACCCCAGCAGAGCTTGTGAAAAACGCCTCTATGCACGGAGGGCGAACCCCGCTATAATAATCCGTTGTTTGGCGCGGCGGAAGTTCGGCCGCACCGGCGGGAAGCGAGGTATTCTCTATGATGAAGGATCTGACGACCGGCAGTCCCATGCGGCTGATTCTCAGCTTTGGGCTGCCCACGCTGCTGGGCATGCTGTTCCAGCAGTTCTATAACCTGATGGATACCATGATCGTGGGCAAACTGCTGGGCGCGGGCGCTCTGGCGGCGGTGGGCTCCACCAGCTCCATCAGCTTTCTGGTGATCGGCTTCTGCATGGGGGTGTGCAACGGCTTTGCCATTCCGGTGGCGCAGCGGGTGGGGGCCAACGACCCGGTCCGCATGCGCCGCTATGTGGCCAACGCCGCCTATCTCTCCGCCCTGTTCGCTCTGGTGCTCACGGTGGCCACAGGCCTGCTGTGCCGGGCCATCCTCACGGTGATGCAGACACCGGCGGACATCTTCGACGGCGCATACATCTATATCTTCATCATCTTTATGGGCATCCCCACCACCTTCCTCTACAACCTGCTGGCGGGGATCATCCGCTCTCTGGGGGACAGCCGGGCACCGGTGTACTTCCTGGCCCTGTCCTCGGTTCTGAATATCTTCCTGGACTTTGCCTTTATTCTGTGGTTCCACACCGGGGTGGCGGGGGCGGCCATCGCCACAGTGGTGTCCCAGGGGATCTCCGGCGTGGCCTGCCTGGCCTATATGTGGAAGAAGTACCCCATCCTCCGGATGACCCGGGAGGAGCGCCGGCTGGATCCGGATACCTGCCGCCACCTGTGCATCATGGGGGTGCCCATGGGGCTTCAGTACTCCATCACCGCCATCGGCTCCATCGTGCTCCAAGCTGCGGTCAACGGCCTGGGCAGCACCTATGTGGCGGCGGTGGCGGCGGGAAGCAAGCTGTTTCAGCTGCTCTGCTGCCCCTTTGACGCCATGGGGGCCACCATGGCCACCTACTGCGGCCAGAACGTGGGGGCCCTGAAGCTGGGGCGCCTGGGCCAGGGGATCCGGTCCTGTACCCTGCTGGGGGTGATCTGCTCCGGGGCCATCCTGCTCTCCATGGTGCTCTTCTCCGGCCAGTGCGCCATGCTGTTCCTGGATCCCAAGGAGCCGCAGCTGGAGCTGCTGCGCTCCCTGACCAGCCAGTATATCCTGATCAACAGTGCCTTCTGCATCCCCCTGTCCCTGGTAAATATCGTCCGCTTCTCCATCCAGGGGATGGGCTACAGCGTCTTCGCCATCCTGGCCGGTGTGCTGGAGATGGCGGCCCGCGTGGGCGTGGCCTATTTCCTGGTCCCGCCTCTGGGCTATGCCGCGGCCTGCTTTGCCTCTCCTGCCGCCTGGATCAGCGCTGACGCCTTCCTGATTCCGGCCTGCATGCTCTGCATCGCGCGTCTGCGCCGACGCTACCCGGCCGAGGACGGGACGCCCCAACAAGTTTCCGCCCCGGCCAGGCAGTCTTGTGGGGAGAGGCCGGCGCCGATGTAAGCAAAATGCCCCATATGATAAAATGAGTCACGCAGCATTCTGGGAATACGGAGGGACGTGAGGACGATGGTAAAAGTGCTGTTCGTGTGCCACGGCAATATTTGTCGGAGCCCAATGGCCGAGTATGTGATGAAGGACTTGGTGAAAAAGGCGGGGCTGGAGGGCCAGTTCCAGATCGCTTCGGCAGCCACCAGCCGGGAGGAGCTCGGCAACCCGGTCTATCCCCCGGCCCGGCGGAAGCTGGCGGAGCACGGCATCTCCTGCGACGGCCACGCTGCCCGGCAGCTCCGCCGCGCTGATTATGGGGAGTACGACCTGCTTATCGGAATGGACCAGGCCAACCTCCGCAATATGTACCGCATCTGCGGCGGCGATCCCGACGGCAAGCTGCACCTCCTGCTGGAGTATTCCGGTCGCCCGGGTCAGGAGGTGGCAGATCCCTGGTATACCGGGGACTTTGAGGCCACGTGGAGGGATGTGCTGGCTGGCTGCCGGGGGCTTCTGACAGAGTGCGGAGGCTGATTTTCGCCTGCACACCCACCCGCATCTCTCACTGCAAGGGCAGTCATAACAGCAAGGTGCCGGCACACATGTGTGCCGGCACCTGTCGCTTCCAAAAAGCTCTGACTTACTTGTTCCCCGTGTTGAGGAATGGGGCCAGGGCGGCGGCCACGCCGCTGATGGCCATGGTCTGGAGCACGATTTTGCCCGGGCCGGTGACCACCGTGTTGAACAGGCCCTCACCGCCGAACAGTACGTTTTTGACGCCCTTCACCATCTGGATGTCCATGGAGCAGGTGGCGTCCATCATGGCCAGGTTGCCGCTGTCGATAACCATGCTCTCTCCGGCCTGGAGCTCGTACTCCACCGCAGAGCCGTCCAGCTCCACAAAGGCGGTACCGTGGCCGGACAGCTTCTGCATGATGAAGCCCTCGCCGCCGAACACGCCGGCGCCCAGCTTTTTCTGGAAGAAGATGGACAGCTCCACCCCCTGCTCCGAGGCCAGGAAGCCGCTCTTCTGCACCACCACCGGGTGGGCCGGATCCACCTCAATGGCCCGGATGGAGCCAGGGAAGCTGGAGCCGAAGGCGATCATGCCCGGGCCGCCCTGGGCGGTGTATGTATTCTGGAAAATGGAGTCGCCGGAGAACATGCGTCCGAAGGCCTTGCCGATGCCGCCGGCGCCGGTCTCCATCTTCATGTTGGGGCTCATCCAAACCATGGAACCGCGCTCCGTAATCATGGACTCGTCGCCCTCCAGGTGGCAGACGACTACCGGCAGGGGCTCGCCGAGAATCTCGTATTTCATGCTGGTGCCTCCCTTTTTCAAGATACCACCAGTATATTACGATTTCCGAAGGATAGCAAGCCCTGTATGAAATCTTTACAAACCCTTTTCCGCTGTGCTATGATAAAGCAAACCCACGAAGGAGGCGTCAGACCATGGAACTGACAAGGGAGCAGGCCCTGGAGCTGCTCAAGGAGTACAACAAGGAGCCCTTTCATCTGCGCCACGCCCTGACGGTGGAGGCGGTGATGCGCTGGTTCGCCCAGGAGCTGGGCTATGGCGGAGAGGCGGATTTCTGGGCCGCCGCCGGCCTGCTCCACGATCTGGATTTTGAGCAGTACCCGGAGGAGCACTGCGTCAAGGTGAGGGAGATCATGGAGGCCCGGGGGCTGGATCCCGCCCTCATCCACGCGGTGGTGAGCCACGGCTGGGGCATGACGGAGGGCGACGCCCAGCCGGAGCACCAGATGGAGAAGGTGCTCTTCGCCGTGGACGAGCTCACCGGCCTCATCGGGGCCGCCGCCCTCATGCGGCCCTCCAAGAGCGTCCAGGACATGGAGCTGTCCAGTTTGAAAAAGAAGTTCAAGGACAAGCGCTTTGCCGCCGGCTGCTCCCGGGAGACCATCCAGCAGGGGGCAGAGCTGCTGGGCTGGGAGCTCAGTGAGCTGCTGGAGCGCACCCTCCAGGCCATGAAGGCCACCGAGGCGGATATTGAGGCCCAGTGCGCGGCGCTGTAGGCGCGTCACAAAAGCGGCCTTGGCCGCTTTTGTGAGAAGGCCGCATAGCGGAAGGGCTTCATTTTCCTGCGAAAAAGTCAGCCCTTCCGCTATGAGAAGGGTCATTTCCGAGGCGCATGTCCCCGGAAATGACGGATTTTCATTTTATTCCGTCATCTGCGGATGACGGAACTCTGCGAGGCTCTCCTTCGCGGGAGGTTTTTCGACAGTCTGAAGGCGCGGTTCCTACAGGAACCGCGCCTTGTTTTCTCATCTCCTCCGCCCGGAGCACAGCAGCCCCAGCACCGTGCCGGCCAGGGCCGGGAGCACCCATCCCAGCCCCACCCCTGCCAGGGGCAGTCCGTCCAGGAAGCCAAGGGGCAGCCCCGCATCCCGCAGGGCGAACAGCACGCTGAACACCCCCGTGAACAGCACCGCCACGGGATAGACCCACCGGCGCCCCGCCAGCCAGCGCTGGAAGAAGGACAGGGCGATGAGCACGATGGCCACCGGATAGAGGGCGCCCAGCACCGGCGCCGAAACCGCCAGGATCTGGGCCAGCCCCGCGTTGGAGATCACCATGCTCACCACGGCGAAGAGCACCGCCCAGGTGCGGTAGCCCAGCCGGGGGCAGATGCCGTGGAAGTAAGTCCCGCAGGAGCTGATGAGGCCCACGCACACGTTGAAGCAGGCGATCAGGAAGATGGCGGCCAGCAGCACCCGGCCGCCGGTGCCGAACAGCAGGCCCGCCGCGTTGGTCAGGGCCTCCGCCCCGTCGGCGGGGTTGGGCATGGCCCCGCCGGACAGGGCCCCCACATGGGCCAGCATGCAGTACACCGCCAGCAGCAGCACCCCGGCGATCACCCCGGCCCAGGCGGTGGAGCGCACCACCGCCCCCGGCTTCTCCACCCCGCGGGCCCGCAGGTTCACCGCGATGACGATGCCGAAGGCCAGGGCGGCCAGGGTGTCCATGGTCTGATAGCCCTCCAGGAAGCCCCGGACGGCCGGGTGGGTCAGGTACTCGCCGCCGGCCGGGCCGTATCCCTCCAGGGGGTTGAGCATGCTGGCGGCAAAGGTCACCACGATGAGGCCCACCAGCACAGGGCAGAGGATCTTGCCCAGCCGGTCGGTGAGCTTCTCCGGCCGCAGGGCCAGCGCCAGGGCGGCGGCGAAGAACACCAGGGAGTAAGCCAGGCGCAGCAGGGCCACCGGGGCCCCCTCCCCCACAAAGGGGGGCACCGCCATCTCAAAGGAGGTGGTGGCCGTCCGGGGGATGGCCAGGCAGGGGCCGATGGCAAGATAGACCGCCACGGTAAAGGCCCGGGCAAAGACGGGGTGCACCCGGCCGGCCAGGGCGTCCATGCCGCCGGCCCGGGACACCGCCACCACCCCCAGCACCGGCAGGCCCACGGCGCTGACGGCCAGTCCCGCCACGGCAGGCCAGGTATGCACCCCCGCCATGGCCCCGATGCCCGACGGGAAAATCAGGTTGCCCGCCCCGAAAAACAGGGAGAACAGGGTCAGGCCCACCAGCAGCAGGCCCCTCGCCCCCAGTCTCTTCTCCTCCACAGCTTCACATCCTCTTTATCGCGTTAAAAACAGCGGCAAGCCAAAGGCATGCCGCTGCTTTTCTACATTAAGTAGTACGTACCAGATTAGCCCTGGGAGATAGCGCCCGTGGGGCAGGTATCGGCGCAGGAACCGCAGTCAATGCAGGAACCGGCATCGATGACGTACTGGCTGTCGCCCTGGGAGATGGCACCCATGGGGCAAGCGCCCTCGCAGGAACCGCAGCTCACGCAGGCGTCGCTGATAACATAGGCCATTGGATACACCTCCAAACACTCAAGCTACAGTCATTGTACCATAACTTTTGAAAATTGCAATGCTAAATTGCCCCGACTGTGGGTATATTTTTTCATGGTGGGAAAAAATAGGATCCGATCAACCGGAGGAGGTGCAGTTTTCCATGGACAGATCCTCGCCATTTCACATGGAGGCCGCCGGGAGCCTGACCCCGGCGCTGGACGGGGCGCCTCGGAGCAGCCCACACCGGCACAGAACAAAGGAGAAGGGGCGTGGCACAGCGGATGAAGCACGTCAAGAAGCACCGGATACGCTTTCCGTGGAGCAGGAACAGACGAGGTGAGGGGGACATGAACGAGACCAGATTTACCGAGCGGGCCCAGGCGGCCCTCCGTCTGGCCCAGGAGGGCTCGGCGGAGCTGGGCCACGGCTACGTGGGCAGCGAGCACCTGCTGCTGGGCCTTGCCCGGGAAGGCAAGGGGGTGGCCGCCAAGGTGCTCCAGTCCGCCGGGGTGGAGCCCGAGGGCCTGAAAGCCGCCATCGCCGGCCTGGTGGGGGTGGGCGCCCCCGGAGGTGCCCCCTCCCAGGGGCTCACCCCCCGGTGCAAGAAGATCATCGAGCTCTCCCTGGCGGAGGCGGCCCGGCTGGGCCACCACTATGTGGGCACCGAGCACCTGCTGCTGGGCATCCTCCGGGAGGGGGACGGCGTGGCGGTGCGGGTGCTCACCGGCATGGGGACGGAGCCCCGGCGGCTCCACGCCGACGTGGTGGCCGCCATGGGGGGCGATGCCTCCCCCTCCCCCTTCCGGGGGAACGGCAAGACCCGGGAGCGGGAGTACGGCGGCGACGCCAGGCTGCTGGAGCAGTTCGCCCGGGATCTCACCCGCCTGGCCGCCGGGGGCATGCTGGATCCGGTGGTGGGCCGGGAGGAGGAGATCAAGCGGGTCATCCAGATCCTCTCCCGCCGGCAGAAGAACAACCCCGCCCTCATCGGCGAGCCCGGCGTGGGCAAGACCGCCGTGGCCGAGGGCCTGGCCCGCCGGATGGTTGCCGGGGACGTGCCCGACGAGCTGCGCTCCAAGCGCCTCATGGCCCTGGATCTCTCCGCCATGGTGGCGGGCACCAAGTACCGGGGGGAATTTGAGGAGCGGGTGAAGAACATCCTGGCCGAGGTGCGCCGGGTGGGCAACATCATCCTCTTCATCGACGAGCTCCACACCATCGTGGGGGCGGGCTCCGCCGAGGGGGCCATCGACGCGGCCAACATCATCAAGCCCGCCCTGGGCCGGGGTGAGCTGCAGATCATCGGCGCCACCACCACCGACGAGTACCGGAAGTATATCGAGAAGGACGCGGCCCTGGAGCGGCGGTTCCAGCCCGTGCTGGTGCCCGAGCCCGACCAGGACACCGCCCGGGCCATCCTCCGGGGCCTGCGGGATCGGTACGAGGCCCACCACCGCCTCCAGATCACCGACGGGGCCATCGACGCCGCCGTGGCCCTCTCCACCCGGTACATCGGGGATCGCCGCCTGCCCGACAAGGCCATCGACCTCATCGACGAGGCCGCCTCCCGGGTGCGGATGGAGCGGCTGGGCACCCCGCCGGAGCTGCGCACCCTGGAGGAGAAGGTGGCGGAGGCCCGCCGGGAGAAGGAGGAGGCCATCCGGGGCCAGGACTTTGAGAAGGCCGCCATGCTCCGGGACGCGGAGGAGGACTTCCGCAGGGAGCTGGAACGGGAGAAGGCCGCCTGGCGCTCCGGCCAGAACACCGGGGCGGTCACCGCCGAGGACGTGGCTGCCGTGGTGTCCAGCTGGACGGGGGTGCCCGTCACCACCCTCACCCAGGCGGAGAGCCAGCGGCTGCTCCACCTGGAGGACGCCCTCCACCGGCGGGTGGTGGGCCAGGAGGAGGCGGTGAAGGCGGTGGCACGGGCCGTCCGCCGGGGCCGGGTGGGCCTGAAGGATCCAGACCGGCCCACGGGCTGCTTCCTCTTCCTGGGCCCCACCGGTGTGGGCAAGACGGAGCTGTGCAAGGCCCTGGCCGAGGCCCTGCTCGGCAGTGAGGAGGCCCTGCTCCGCTTCGACATGTCCGAGTATATGGAGAAGCACACGGTCTCCCGGCTCATCGGCTCGCCGCCGTGCTACGTGGGCCACGAGGAGGGGGGCCAGCTCACCGAGAAGGTGCGCCGGCGGCCCTACTGCGTGGTGCTCTTCGACGAGATTGAGAAGGCCCACCCGGATGTGTGGGGCATCCTGCTCCAGATCATGGAGGACGGGGTGGTCACCGACGCCCAGGGCCGCAGGGCCGATTTCAAAAACGCCGTGGTGGTGCTCACCTCCAACGTGGGGGCGGCGCGCATCACCGCCAGGGGCTCCAGGCTGGGCTTCTCCGCCGCCGAGCGGAAGGACGGCGAGACCCGCCCCCTGGAGGAGCTGAGGGCCGCCGTCCTGGAGGATCTGAAGAAGGTGTTCCGGCCGGAGTTCCTCAACCGGCTGGACGAGAGCATCGTGTTCACCCAGCTGGGCCGGGCGGAAATCCAGGCCATCGCCCGGCGGATGCTGGAGCGGGTGGGGGAGCGGATGCGCGCCCTGGGCGTCACCCTCCGCTTCACCGACGCCGCCCTGGCGGTGCTGGCCGACCAGGGCTTCGACCCGGACTACGGCGCCCGCCCCCTGCGGCGCACCATCCGCGCCCAGGTGGAGGACGTGGCCGCCGAGAAGCTGCTCAGCGGGGCCGTCCAGGCCGGGGACACCGTCCTGGTGGACGGCTCGGAGGGCGCCCTGCGCCTGGAGATCCCCCCTGCCGCCGTCCAGGCTCTCAATACAAAGGAGGAACCGACATGAATCTGACCCGTATACTCCCCCTGGCGCTCTCCCTGGCCCTGCTGGCCGGGTGCTCCGGCGGGGACAAGCCCGCCCTCTCCGCCGAGGCGCGCACCCAGCTCTATGAGACCGCCATCGAGGACGCCCGGGACGCCGAGACCAACGACGCCCTGCCCGTCCTGTCCGACAAGGCCGACGAGCAGCTCCCCCTCTATCTGGATCTCATGGGCCTGACCCCCGACGACGTGGACGCCTTCGCCCTGTCCGCCTCCCTCATGAACGTGCGGGCCTACGGCATCGCAGCCGTCTACCCCGCCCAGGGGAGGGAGACCGCCGTGCGGGAGGGGCTGGAGGGCTTTATCGACCGGCAGAAGCAGAGCTTTGAGCAGTATCTGGCCGACCAGTACGACATCGCCTCCAACGCCCGGCTGGAGACTCTGGAGGACGGCACCGTCCTGCTGGTCATGTGCCAAGATCAGGACGCGGTCTTTGACGCCATCCGGGACACCATCCTGGCGGCATAAACGGGGGCGGGCATTCACCCGCCCCCTTCCCTTGCATATGTCCTTGGCGCACCGCTCAGGACAGCTCCAGCTTTTTCGACGCCAGCCTGTAGACCTGCATCACCGCTTTGGAGCCGGTGTCCCAGGTCTCCAGCTCCGCCCGGATCAGCGCCGGGTACGTCTTGCTGATGTCCCTGAGGGCGTTACCGACGGACTTCCGCACATAGGCGCTCTCGTCCGCCCGCCGGGCCGCCAGCAGGCAGACCGCCTCCTCCGGGTGCTCCTTGAAATAGGGACGGGCCGTCCACACCCGCAGGCCCTCCGACACCGCCCGGCGCACGTTGGCCCGTCCGTCCGCCAGCCAGGCGCGGATCACCGGAAGGGCCGCCTCATACCCCGTCTCCCTGCAGCAGGCGTCGAAGGCCATGGCCAGCACCTCCTGCACACTCCAGCTCTCGTGGGCGCTGACGGTATCCCGCAGGAAAGTCAGGGCCTCCGGTCGCTCCGGGGCCAGCCAGCCGCACAGGAACACCCCCGCCTCCTGTACCTGGAAGTGCGGGGAGACATAGAGGGCCCGGGCCGCCTCCCAGCACTCCGGCCCGGTGTGGGTGCGGAAATACTCCTCCGCCAGGCTCCGCACCAGCCGCAGATTTTCCCCCTCAACGGGGATCTTCTCCTCCAGGCTCCTCCACACGGCGCTCCCCTCCTCTTGTATTTTTCCAGTATAGCACAGGCCCCCGCAATTTCAAGGCTTGCGGACGGGGCCGGCAGGGATTATAATGGGGCGGAACGTGATTCTTCCTGTACTGGAGGTCTTTGTATGCAAGCGCGCGCAAGCGGCGTCCTGCTCCCCGTATTTTCCCTGCCGGGGCCCTACGGCGTCGGCACCTTCGGCACCCCCGCCCGGGAGTTTGTGGACTTTCTGGCGGCAGGGGGCCAGAAGTTCTGGCAGATTCTCCCTCTGGTGCCCCCCGGCGGGGGCAACTCCCCCTACATGTCCCCCTCCTCCTTCGCCGGCAACCCCCTCTTCCTGGATCTGGATGAGCTGGCGGAGGAGGGCCTGCTCACCGCGGAGGAGCTGGACTCCGCCCGGCGGGACAAACCCGACCGGGTGGACTATCCCTGGCTCCTGGAGACCCGGATTCCCCTGCTGCGGAAGGCCTGGGCGCGGGGCAGGGCCCGCTATGCCCGGGAGCTGGCGGAGTTCCTGGAGGCGGAGCGGAGCTGGCTGCCCGACTACGCCCTGTTCCTGGCCCTGCGGGACAGGTTCGACGGAAAGCCGCTGGCCGACTGGCCCGACGAGCTCCGGCTGCGGAAGCAGTCCGCCCTGGAAAAGGCCCGGGCGGAGCTGAAGGAGGCGTGCGATTTTCACGCCTTCCTCCAGCTGCTCTTCTTCCGCCAGTGGACGGCGGTGAAGGCCTACGCCAACGGGAAGGGCATCTCCATCATCGGGGATCTGCCCATCTACGTCTCCCCCGACAGCGCCGAGGTGTGGGCCCGGCCGGAGCTGTTCCAGCTCAAGGAGGACATGACCCCCGCCGGGGTGGCCGGGGTGCCCCCCGACGCCTTCTCCGACAAGGGACAGCACTGGGGCAACCCCCTCTACGACTGGGACTACCACCGGAAGACCGGCTTTGCCTGGTGGCGCAGCCGGGCGGTTCACCTGGCCCGGCTGTACGACGTGGTGCGCATCGACCACTTCCGGGGCTTCCACACCTACTGGTGCATCCCCGACGGGGCGGAGGACGCCCGGGAGGGGCACTGGGAAAAGGGCCCCGGCATGGAGCTGGTGGAGGTGCTGCGCGCCGTCCCCGGGCTGGCGCTGATCGCCGAGGATCTGGGGGATCTGGACGAAAACGCCCTCCGCTTCATCGCGGAAAGCGGCCTGCCCGGCATGAAGGTGCTGGTCTACGCCTTTGATCCCAACGGGGAGAGCGCCTATCTGCCCCACAACTGCCCCCGGGACGCGGTGATGTACACCGGCACCCACGATACCCCCACCTTTGTGCAGTGGCTGTTCTCCCTGGCCTCACCCGCGGAGCGGGACTTCGCCTCGGACTACCTGCGCCTGCGGGAGGACGAGGGCTTCGGCTGGGGCGCGGTGTGCGGGGCCTGGATGTCCCCCTGCCGCCTGGCCATCGCCCCCCTGCAGGATCTGCTAGGCCTGGGGGCCGACGCCCGGGTCAATGCCCCCGGCACCTCCGGCGCTCTGAACTGGAGTTGGCGGGTGCGGCGGGAGGCCCTCAACCCCGACGTGTCCGGCCGCCTGGCCCGTATCACCCGCACCTACCGGAGATAGGCGGAACTGCAGCGGCTGTTGTTCCTGCACAGCGTATTTATACCCCCTGGGGAGATGTCCTCAGGGGGTACTGTTTTGGCGGTATCAAAGGCCCCTGGCTGCGCCGAAGGTAGACCAGCTTATCGCGATGAGAAAGGCAGAAGAGAAAAACTTCCCGAAAAGGTAGTAGCGGTTTGCTGACCACACAATTACGATATGGGCACGTCACCGACCAAATGAAACGGGAGAGCTCCGCCCGCATGGAATCCTATATCAAGGACGTTCTGAACCTGCAAAGGGTAAAGCAAAGGGTATTTCCACTCAAAAAGGTAAAAGAAAAAGCCTGGAACCATCGCGGTTCTAGGCTTTCTCGTTGGCGCAGAAGGAGGGATTTGAACCCTCGCGACGGTTTCCCGCCCTACTCCCTTAGCAGGGGAGCCCCTTCGGCCACTTGGGTACTTCTGCAAATACCTGACAACAGACTGCCGAACGAATAAAAATGTGGCGGAGAGAGTGGGATTCGAACCCACGGATGCTTGCGCATCGCCGGTTTTCAAGACCGGTTCCTTCAACCGCTCGGACATCTCTCCACGTCCGATCTCCGGTCAAGTGCGAAGGTGATCATACCATATTTTTTCCCCTCTGTCAATCTTTCTTGCGCAATTTCTTCAATTTGGATGGACGGATGGGCATCCCAGGGGGAAAGGCGGCGGAAAACCGCTTGAAAAAGAGCCCGGTATATGATATGGTGGGTACCGCTGAGTCCGGTACAGACAATCTGCCGGACAGAACATCCGCCACCCGGGAGGTGCGCCATGGCACACATTGTGGAGATCACAGATCTCTCCCTTCGCGAGCTGAGCCCCTACACCCAGCTCACCCACGCACAGCTCCGCAGCCGGCGGGAGCCGGAGCAGGGCATCCTGATCGCCGAGAGCGCCAAAGTGATCTCCTGCGCCCTGGACGCCGGCTGCCGCCCTCTCTCCCTGCTGATGGAGCGCAGACATCTTCCCCTGTTCGCCCGGCAGCTGGAGGCGCGCTGCGGGGATGTCCCCGTCTACACCGCCGACCGGGAGGTGCTGGCCCGGCTCACCGGCTATGCCCTCACCCGGGGTATGCTCTGCGCCATGCGCCGGCCCGCTCTCCCCGATGCAGAGGCGGTGTGCCGGAACAGCCGCCGGGTGGCCGTGCTGGAGAACATCACGGATGCCTCCAATGTGGGGGCCCTGTTTCGCTCCGCCGCCGCGCTGGGGATGGACGCTGTGCTGGTCACTCCCTCCTGCTGCGACCCCTTTTACCGGCGCGCCATCCGGGTCAGCATGGGCGCCGTTTTCCAGCTGCCGTGGGCCTGGATCGGCCAGGGGGAGGGCCAGTGGCCCCGGGCCGGGCTGGCCCTCCTGCGGGAGATGGGCTTCCGAACCGCTGCCATGGCCCTGAGCGGCAGCTCCATCAGCATCGAGGAGCCCCGGCTGGCCCAGGCGGAGCGGCTGGCCGTCCTGCTGGGCTCCGAGGGGAACGGCCTCTCCTCCGAGACCATCGCCTGCTGTGACGACACCGTCCGCATCCCCATGGCCCACGGTGTGGACTCCCTCAACGTGGCCGCCGCCGGCGCCGTGGTCTTCTGGCAGCTGCGGCCCCGGTGAGCCTCCATGCCGCCCGGGCATGCCACGCGATGTGAAACAGGTATTTTACACACCGCCCTCCGGAACGTACAATAGTCTCTGCTGAGACGGCCCCACACGATTTGAGGAGGAATGGTTATGGAGTATCGGAAGCTCCCCCACGGGGAGGAACAGATCAGCATTTTGGGCCTGGGCACCAGCTCCATCGGCAAGGCCGGTGAGAAGGAGATCCAGGCCACGGTGGAGCTGGCCCTGGAGCGGGGAATCAACTTCTTCGACATGGCTTCTGCGGATGCGGCCCCCTTTCCCGCCTACGGCAGGGCCATTGCCGGCGTCCGGGATCGCGTCTATTTTCAGCTCCACTTCGGGGCCGACTACCAGAGCGGCGCCTACGGGTGGACTACCGAACTGGATGCCATCAAGCGCTCTGTGTCGTGGCAGCTGGAGGCCCTGAACACCGATTACATCGACTTCGGTTTCCTCCACTGCCTGGACGAGGAGGCCGATCTGCGGCAGGTGGTGGACGGCGGCGTGCTGGACTATGTTCAGCAGCTCCAGCGGGAGGGCGTTGTGCGGCACATCGGCCTGTCCTCCCACACCCCTCTGGTGGCAAACCAGGCGCTGGATCTGGGCATCCTGGATCTGCTTATGTTCAGCATCAACCCCGGCTACGACTACCACCACGGGGACTATGCCATCGGCGGTGCCGACGAGCGCATTGCCCTCTACCGCCGGTGCGAGGCGGAGGGCGTGGGCATCTCGGTGATGAAGGCCTTCAGCGGCGGGCAGCTGCTGGATGCCGGCACCTCCCCCTTCGGGCAGGCTCTGACGGAGTACCAGTGCATCCAGTATGCCCTAGACAAGCCGGGCGTGCTCACCGTCCTGCCCGGCGTGCGGAGCCGGGAGGATCTGGAACGGGTGCTGGGCTTTCTGGACGCCTCCCAGGAGGAGCGGGATTACTCCGTCCTGGGCACCTTTGCCCCGGCAGAGGCCGCCGGGGCGTGTGTCTACTGCAACCACTGCCAGCCCTGCCCGGCGGGCTTGGACGTGGGCCTGATCAACAAGTACTACGACCTGGCCCGGGCCGGGGATCAGCTTGCCAGGAGCCACTACGAAAACCTGGAGCGGCACGCCGGGGACTGCATCCGGTGCGGACACTGCAACCGGCGCTGCCCCTTTCACGTGACCCAGACCGGGCGCATGGAGGAGATCCAGGCCTATTTCGGGCAATAGGCAGAGGGGTGGGTGCTGTCCTTCCCCGGAAGAGAACAGAAAAAGCGGCGCGCCGATCAGAGAATCGGCGCGCCGCTCTTTTTCTTTTTTATGCACAGGATGTGGAAACTCAACCCTGCAGGGAAGCCAGGATGCTGTCCTTCAGCTGGCCCAGCTGCTCCATGGAGTCGCCCTTGAGGGCGGACTTCAGGGAGGCCACGGGCTCCAGCACCTGGAAGCCCTTCAGGCCCTCCAGCTCGGCCCGGATCAGCTTGCCGCTGACCGGCGCCCAGGAGCCGTTCTCCACCAGGCCAACGGTGCGGTTCTGGAGCATCAGGGCCTTCATGTCGTGGAGCAGGTTGGCCATGGCGGGATAGATGCCGTTGTTGTAGGTGGGGGCCGCCAGCACCAGGTGGCTGCACCGGAACACCTCGGAGATGAGATAGGAGATATGGGTGGAGGACACGTCGTACATGGCGATGTTCCTCACGCCGCCCTCGGCCAGGCCGGCGGCCAGGATGTCGGCCGCGTTCTCCGTGTCGCCGTACATGGAGGCGTAGAAGATAGCCACGGCCTTCTCCTCCGGCTCATACCGGCTCCACTTGTCGTACTTGCCCAGCAGGTAGTCCAGGTTCTCCCGCCACACGGGGCCGTGGAGGGGACAGATCATGGCGATGTCCAGGGCGGAGAGCTTCTTGAGGGCGGCCTGCACCTGGAGGCCGTACTTGCCCACGATGTTGCCGTAGTAGCGGCGGGCGTCGTCCAGCCAGTCACGGTCGAAGTTCACCTCGTCACTGAACAGATTCCCGTTGACAGCGCCGAAGGTGCCGAAGGCGTCGGCGGAGAAGAGGAGCTTCTCGCTGGACTCATAGGTGACCATCACCTCGGGCCAGTGCACCATGGGGGCCATGTAGAAGTGGAGGGTGTGGCTGCCCAGAGAGAGGGTATCCCCCTCCTTGACGGTGATCATCCGCTCCTCCAGGGGCAGGTCGTAGAACTGCTTCATAAAGGTGAAGGTCTTGGCATTGCCCACGATCTTCATCCCGGGGAAGCGGAGGGCCAGCGCCTCGATGTTGGCGCAGTGGTCGGGCTCCATGTGGTTGACCACCAGGTAGTCCAGCGGGCGGCCGTCCAGGGTGTGGAGCACGTTCTCCAGAAACTGGCGGGAGATGGCGGCGTCCGCCGTGTCCAGCACGGCGGTCTTTTCATCCATAATCACATAGGAGTTGTAGGATACGCCGTGGGGTACGGGGAACAGATTCTCGAACAGGGCCAGCCGGCGGTCGCTGCCGCCCACCCAGGTCACCTGTTCGGTCAGCTTACGGGTGCAGTACATATGTCATTCTCCTTCTAACAGGGCCTGGAACCGGGCCCTGAACTCTATATGCATAAGGTTTTTTCCAACATATTATCATAACAGATGGAAAATCCCCCGTCAAGCAGTACCGGGAAGATCTCCGGCATTTTTTTGCACAAAACGAGCGGGCCGCCCCTCCGGCGGCCCGCTCGTCTGTCCTGTATCAGCTCTGCTCCTCCCGCTCTGTCCGGCCGCCGCGCTGACGCTCCAGCCCCGGCCAGAAGTGGTTGGCGTCCATGATGTCCTTCAGGGCATCCACATACTTCTCCGACTTGTGAACCACAAAGGCATCGGCATCGATGGGAATGTCCAGCTCGTCCATCCGGCGTACGCTCCAGATATAGAGAATGTCCAGGGCGGGAATGAGCTTCTCCCCGCTGGGGGTGAGCACATACTCCACCTTGGGGGGAACGGTGTCATAGGAGATGCGGCGGATCAGCCCTGCCTCCACCAGCTCCCGCAGCTGCTGGCTGAAGACCTTCTCCGAGATGGGCAGGAGCTTGAGGGTCTGATTGAAGCGGATACTCCCGGAGACATAAATCTCGTGGAGAATGGTCATCTTCCACTTCCCGCCAATGCAGTGCAGCACGTAGTGATAGGGGTTCATGGGGGTGTCAAAGCTCTCCGTTCGCAAAACACTCGCCTCGCTTACTGCTATTTAATAGGGATTGGATTGTGAT
>DSTMC04003__coassemble_1352_pt1 | contig 18311 bp, 10 predicted proteins | sample DSTMC04003__metabat2_high_PE_006 | metagenome-assembled genome bin DSTMC04003
GGACACCACGGGCTATGACCAGTTCCAGGGTGACCGCTATGAGGACGGCCTGACCGGCGTCTGGAGCCTCCGGTGGGAGGGAACGGATGGCGCACTGTCTGTGGAGGCCCTGGACGACGGCACCGTCACCGGCTACTATCTGGGGGAGAACTACACGGCCCCCAGCAGCGGGTTCCCAACCTTCCCCCAGGGGGACGCAGGGGCGGCATCTCAGGCGGCCCATGCCTTCCTGGACAGGGTGCTGACAGAGGGCGAGTCCGCGGAGCTGGGCGAACCCCGGGGCATGGACAGCCTGGGGGGTGACAGCTTTCGCTTCTCTGGGCAGCTCCTTCTGAACGGCCTGCCCTCTCCCCTGCACTACTCCGTCACCGTTCGGGCGTCGGACAACGCGGTGACCGCCTTCTCCCGGGACACGGCGGCAGGCACCTTTCTGGGGGACGTGCCCTCGCCCGGGGCGACCGTGTCCCAGAGCCAGGCCGCCGGGCTGCTGACCGCCAATCTGGCCCTGCGGCTGGAGTACGTGCGGGAGGAGGGCAGCTCCGCCGCCGTGCTCCGCTGGCTGCCGGAGGACACCGACACCCTCTACATCGACGCCGCCACCGGCGAGACCCTCAACATGACAGAGCTGGAGGAGCTCATGGCCGGCATGGGCAACGGCGGCGGGAGCGACGCCACCACGGAGTCCCCTGCGGGCGGGGCTGAGAGCGGCCTGACCCAGGCCGAGCAGGATGGGATTGCCAAGCTAGAGGGGGTGCGCTCCGCCCAGGCACTGGATCAGGCCCTGCGGGCCCAGGCGGCCTACGGGCTGGAGGACTATGCCCTGGCCTCTGTCGACTATGCCCTGACGGGTGAGGGGGAGGAGGAGCAGGTGCTGTGCACCCTGTCCTACCGCCTGGCGGACGGGGAGCAGACCCGGAGCCGCACCGTCACCGTGGACGCCCGCACCGGCGAGGTGGAGTCCGTGACATCCTCGGCCCCCTGGCTGGAGGAGGGGGAGTCCCCCGCCCTGACCGTGACGGAGGCCCAGGCCAGAGCCGAGGCCTTCCTGGCGGAGTTCTGCGGGGCGCGATGGAGTGCGCTCACCCTCTATGACAGCCCGGACGGCGGGGAGAGCCGCCGGCCCTATGCCGCCTTTACCTATGTGCAGCAGGCCAACGGCATCCCCTTCCCGGAGAACCGCTATACCATAGCCATCGACCTGGGGAACGGCTCCGTCTACCGCCTCCGCGCTGTCTATGACGAGGCCGTGACCTTTGCCAGCCCCGAGGGCATCGTGGATGAGGCCTCCGCCCTGGCCGCCTGGGCGGACACCTATGACACCGCGCTGGCCTACCGGCTGGTGCCCCGCCCCCTGGACGGGGACGAGCCCCTGGAGGCCAGGCTGCTGGAGCTGGGCCTCACCCACTTTTACGGTCTGCGGCTGACCTACGCCCTGGAGCGGGACACCTACTGCCTGGGCATCGACGCCGCCACCGGGGAACCGGTCTGGCCGGAGACGGCCGACGGTGCCCTCACCTACACGGATCTGGAGGACTCCTGGGCCCGGGCAGATGTAGAGAAGCTGGCCTCTTACGGCGTAGGCTACGACGGCGGCCTCTTCCGGCCGGACAAGAGCCTGACCCAGTGGGAGCTGGTGGCCCTGCTGGCCAGCCTGGACGGCTGGCGCATCGACCCGGACAACGCCGACGCGGAGACGGTGGACGGGGCCTATGCCGCCGCCTACCGCATGGGTGCCCTGACCCGGAGTGAGCGGGATGAGGACAGCCCTGTCACCCGGGGGGCGCTGGTGCGCTGCCTGCTGGACTGCGCCGGCTACGGCCCGGCGGCCCGACTGGAGGGCATCTATACCTGCGCCTATGTCGACGCGGCCTCCATCCCTGTCGATGAGCTGGGCTATGCCGCCCTGGCCCAGGGGCTGGGCCTGGTCGGCGAGTCCTACAGCGGTGCCCGCACCGCCACCCGCGGCGAGCTGGCTGCCATGCTCTGCCGCCTGCTGGAGCGGTAGAGGCAGCGCAGCCCGGCAATGCACAAAAGCGCCCGCGCCGTCCATGGACGGCGCGGGCGCAGTCTGTCGAGAAAGCCGGTCTATATATGCATAGGCCAGGTTGCCGGCATAACCAGATGAAAAAGCATGGGAAAGAGGGAGGGAGAGCTCTCCATCCACAGCCATTTGGCAAACTATTTAAGGTTCATGGCAGCAAATTTAAGCTTTACCCAGTTCGTCACCTGGGGCAAGCCTCTGTACTGGGTATAACGCATGGCGTGTTTTTCCTTTGCGTCGGCAAAGACCCGCTCAATGGTTTTCTGTTCTAAAAAAGGAAATAGCGCATTTCAGGCAAGAACTCGGAAAGCAACAGGAATAATGTAACAAAGAGCAGCAAAAGTAATTGAATTATTAGAGGCATGCCCATAGGGGCGTCTATGTCAGCTACATCCCTGCCTAGAAAGCGGGGTGAGCGCATGGCAGCACCAAAGCGAGTCTGGCTCTACGGGCGGATTGACCGGGGCGGAACAAGCCAAGTGCTCGACTGCCAAATGGAGCATCTGCGCGGCCGGGCAAAAGAGCAGGGATGGGTGATTACCCGCGAAATCCGAAGCGGCGTTTTCCCTGACCGGCCTGGACTACGGGAAGTCACACAGGCCGCCGCAGATGGACGGATGGATGACGTGGTCGTAAAGAGCATGACCCGGCTATGCCGCAACAGCCTGGACGCCTATGTGTATATGAAGCGTCTGCAAGAGCTCGGTGTCGGCCTGGTTTCCATAAAAGATCAAGTTATGCTGACCGCATCCTCTATTTGCTTGCAGCAATAAAAAACGAATGGTGATACAGCATTTTTCAAATACTGTATCACCATTCGCTTTGGTGCGCGAGGCGGGACTTGAACCCGCACGTGCGTAATGCACACTAGAACCTGAATCTAGCGAGTCTGCCAATTCCACCACTCGCGCGTGAAGTTCTGAATCAGAACGAATGTTATTATATCCTATGTTTCCCCTCTTGTCAACATCTTTTTGAAAATCTTTCTTGCTTTTTTCCTGCAAAGCTTCCTTCCGCCCGTCTCTCCTCCGGCAGGACAGGAAAAGCCACCAGCCCTGTCTGTCCAGGGCTGGTGGCTCAGAAAACGCTGCGGACACGTGATCCGGTTCAGGGGCAGGCCAGCTTTACCGCTTGCCCTTGTCGTAGGGGATGCCCTCCGCCTTGGGGGCCCGGGACTTCTTGGAGGTGAAGGCCAGAACCACCAGGGTGACCAGATAGGGCAGCATCCGGTAGATATGGGGGCTGATGCCCAGCTGGGCCAGGAGGAATACCCCGTCGCCGTTGATATCGATGCTGGTGTAGGAGGCGGCGATGCACTTGAACAGGCCGAAGAGCAGGGCCGCGCCGGCGATATTCAGGGGCTTCCAGTTGCCGAAGATCATAACGGCCAGGGCCAGGAAGCCGAAGCCGGCCACCTCGCCGGTGGAGGCGCAGTTGGCGGTGGTGAGGGCATAGACGAAGCCGCCCATGCCCGCCAGGGCGCCGGAAATGGTGGTGCCGGCGTAGCGCATCTTATAGACGTTGATGCCCAGGGAGTCGGCGGCCTGGGGATTCTCGCCGCAGGAGCGCAGCCGCAGGCCGAAGCGGGTCTTGTAGAGCAGGATGGACAGCACCACAAAGAGGATAATGCAGATATAGGTGGCCAGGTAGGTCTTGTCGATGAAGGTGGAGCCGAAGAAGCCCATCTCATCGTTGCGGCCGTAGCCGAACATGCTCTTTTTGATCATGAACCAGCTGGCCGCGTCGCCGGTGTACATCTGAAGGGTGTTCTGGTTGGCGACAATGCGGATGAAGAACAGCACCAGGGCGGGGGCCATCAGGTTGAGGGCGGTGCCGCCGATGGTCTGGTCGGCCTTCAGGTTCACCGACGCGAAGGAGAGCAGCAGGGAGAACAGGGCGCCCAGAATGGCCGCCACCAGCATGGCCAGCAGCATGAAGCCCTGCAGGGCCAGATAGTTGTCGTTCGCCTTGGCGGCATCAAAGACGCCGGCCTGCTGGGTCAGGTTGACAAAGAGCACGCCCGCGAAGGCGCCGAAGATCATAATACCTTCCAGGGCCAGGTTGATGATGCCGCTGCGCTCGGCAAACACGCCGGCCAGGGCCACGATCATCAGGGGGACGGCATAGATCAGGGTCTGCTGAATGAGGAACGTCATGCCTGCTCCCCTCCTTTCTCCGGGGTTCCATCTCCGCTGTCCGGCGGGGCCGTGCTCACCGGGGCGGGTTCCGCCGCCTTCCTGTGCTTCCGGTGGCTGCCGCTGATGGCCAGCTTGATGACCAGGGAGAAGGCGCTCAGATAGACAATGATGGAGATGATCACATCGGTGATATACTCGTTGTAGGCCGTCAGATTGGTGAGCTGGAGACCCACGATGTCCAGCATGGACATGAAGCAGCCGGTAAAGATCACCCCGATGGGGTTGCACACCGCCAGCAGGGCCACGGGGATACCGTTGAAGCCGGTGGCGGGCAGGCTCTGATAGGTAGACCAGAAGAACTCCGTGTTGCCCGCCAGGTAGTACAGGGAGGCCGCCGCGCCGGACAGGGCGCCGGCAATGGCCATGGACAGCACGATGTTCCGCTTGTCGGAAATGCCGGCGTACCGGGCGGCGTGGCGGTTGGCGCCGCAGGCCTTGAGCTCATAGCCCAGGGTGGTCTTGTTCATGAGGATATACATGAGGATGGCGATGACGATGGCGATGATGATGCCGCCGTTGACCTGGGAGTTGGGGAAGATCAGATCCAGGCCCATCTTGGAGGTCTCCACGCCGTTGAAGCTGGTCTTGTAGATATAGGCGGTCTTGGTGTTCTCCACGGTGTTCTGGAGGTTCTCAAACAGGCTGCCCCTGTCGAACATCCAGGTCACCAGGTTGGCGGCGATCCAGTTGGTCATGATACAGGCCAGCACCTCGTTGATGTTGAGGAAGGCCTTCACCAGGCCGGGGATGCATCCCCACACCGCGCCGGCCAGACTGCCGCCCACGAAGGCGATCACCCACACCAGGGGCGCGGGCACGGTCTCGGTGGGGATGGACAGGGCCAGGATCAGGGTGGCGGCGGTGCCCATCAGGTACTGCCCCGGCGCGCCGATGTTGAACAGGCCGGTCTTATAGGCCACGGCCACCGACAGTCCGGTGAGGATCAGCGGGGTGGCCCGGAAGAGCATGTTGCCGATGTTGGTGGGATTGAAGCCGAAAGTGAGCTGGCCCGCGGCGTCGCGGCCGGTGCTGAACAGGCCGCCGAACACCAGACGAACGCCCTCCCACATGGTGCCCAGGCCCATGGACGGGTTGAGCAGGCCCACCAGCACCACAATCAGCGCGCCCACGGCCATGCCGATGACAATGGAGATCAGCGAGGCCAGAACCGACTTGGTGCCGTCCTTGCCCCAGAGAATGGATAGCTTCTCCTTCATGCGCCCTCGCCCTCCTTTGTCATGCGCTTTGCGCCGGCCATGTAGAGGCCCAGCTCCTGTACGGTGGTGGCCTTGGGATCCAGCTCGCCCACGATCTCCCCCTCGTACATGACGAGGATGCGGTCGGACAGGCTCATGACCTCATCCAGCTCCAGGGAGACCAGCAGCACCGCCCTGCCCTTGTCCCGCTCAGCCACCAGCTGGCTGTGGATGTACTCGATGGCGCCCACGTCCAGGCCGCGGGTGGGCTGCACCGCCACGATCAGCGGCTTCTCCCGGTCTACCTCCCGGGCGATGATGGCCTTCTGCTGGTTGCCGCCGGACATGGAGCGGGCGACGGTCACCGGCCCCTGGCCGGAGCGCACGTCGTACTGCTCAATGAGCCGGTCGGCGTACTCCCGCACGGCGGCGGGCTTGATGAAGCCCATGTGCTGGAACCGGGGCTCCCGGAACCGCTGGAGCACCAGGTTCTGCTCCAGGGTGAAGTCCAGCACCAGGCCGTGCTTGTGCCGATCCTCGGGGATGTGGCTCATATTCTCCCCCCGCTGGCGGATGGTGGCGTGGGAGATGTCATGGCCGCAGAGGGTCACGGTGCCGCCGGAGCACTTCTCCAGGCCGGTGAGGCCGTAGACCAGCTCGGTCTGGCCGTTGCCGTCGATGCCGGCGATGCACAGGATCTCCCCGGCGCGGGCCTCGAAGCTCACGTCGTGGACGGCGTCCTTCTTGTGGGTGTGGGAGGGCACGCTCAGATGCTCCACCTTCAGCACCGTCTCGCCGGGGCGGGCCTCGTCCTTCACTACCTCCAGCTGCACCGGACGGCCCACCATCATGTTGGACAGGGACTGCTTGTCCGTGTCGCAGGTGTTTACCGTGCCCACATACTTGCCCTTGCGCAGCACGGTGACCCGGTCGGCCACCTCCATGATCTCGTTGAGCTTGTGGGAGATGAACAGGATGCTCTTCCCCTCTTTGGCAAACTCCTTCATGGTGGCCATCAGCTCTTCAATCTCCTGGGGGGTGAGAACTGCGGTGGGCTCGTCAAAGATCAGGATCTCGTTGTCCCGGTAGAGCATCTTGAGAATCTCCACCCGCTGCTGCATGCCCACGGTGATGTCCTCCACCTTGGCGTCCAGATCCACCTTGAGGCCGTACTTCTCCGACAGCTCCTCCACCTTTTTCCGGGCCTCCTTCTTCTGCAGGAAGCCGAATTTGGTGGTCTCGGCGCCCAGGATGATGTTGTCCAGCACGGTGAACACGTCAATCAGCTGGAAGTGCTGGTGCACCATGCCGATGCCCAGGGCCGTGGCGTCGTTGGGGTCGTTGATCTTCACAACCTGGCCGTTTTTCCGGATCTCGCCCGCCTCCGGCTGGTACAGGCCGAACAGTACGCTCATCAGGGTGGACTTGCCCGCGCCGTTCTCCCCCAGAAGGGCGTGGATCTCCCCCCGCCGGAGCTGAAGTGTGATGTCATCGTTGGCGATGATACCGGGGAACTCTTTGGTAATGTGGAGCATCTCAATGATGTTTTCCGCTGCCATAGTCCTCATCCCGCCTCCTCCGTAAAGATGTTACTATTATATAATAGCCATGGGTAAATTACAAGAAATTTGTCCCTGTCCGCCCGCACATAAAACTTCATGCGCATTGGGCGCACCACGAAAATACGCAAAGATTCGGGCGCATGAAGTTTTTGCGCATGTGGGCCGTCCCGGCCCGCGCGCTGTGATCTCATGGCCGTGCCGCTGCAAGCGGCACATGGCCAATTTTGCTATGCTTTTGCATAGCAAAACAGGGGGAGCGCTTCGGCGCTCCCCCTGTGCAAGGGACATGCGGATGGTTTTAGATGACGGTGAGGTTCAGGTTGCTCCAGTCGGTGGTATCGAGCTTGGTGTAGTCGTCGTCCACCACCAGGGTGCCGTCCACCATCTGCTGGTACAGGGCCTCGTACTCCTCCACAGTGAAGGTCTCGAAGCGCCAGGCGTCGTCGCTGGTGGGCAGCTCCACGGCGTTGTCATTCACGCCCAGGGAGGTGGCGGTGCCGCCGATCTCGTCCCAGGTGCCGTCATAGACATGGCCCACGGCCCACTGCACCGCGTCGGCCAGGCCCTTCATGGCGGAGGTCACGACGGTGTCGGACTCGCCGGACTGATCCACGTCCACGCCGATGACATAGCCGTCATTGGCGGAGGCGGCGGCGGAGATGGACTGGAACATGGAGCCGCCGCAGGCGAACACGATCTCGGTGCCGTTGGCGTACCAGCCGCTGATCATGGTCTGCAGCTCGGTGGAGGCGGTGAAGGTATCACCGTACTCCCAGGAGTAGTTCATGTCAACGGTGACGTTCTCCTCGGCAGCCGCGGCGTTGGCGCCCTGGACATAGCCATAGCCGAACCGGCAGCAGGCGGGGTTGGTGCCGCCGCCGCCGCCGGAGAAGCCCAGCTTGGTGAAGCCGTCCTTCACGGCGGCGTAGCCGGCCAGGTAACCGGCCTGCTCCTCCTTGAAGGCGATGCCGGCCACGTTGGTCAGCACGTTGCCGCTTTCGTCGCTCAGGGGATAGCCGTCCACAAAGACGAACTTGGTGTCGGGGTTGGCAATGGCGGCGCGGGTCAGGGCAGCCTCCTGCAGGTAACCGGCGCACACCACCACGTCGGCGCCGCCGTTCACGGCGGCCTGCATGGCGTCAAAGCGGTCGTCGTCGGTGGCCTCGTTGCCGTTGGCGGGCTGATAGTACTTGTAGCTCAGGTCGTTGGCGGCGGCGTACAGCTTCACGCCGTCATAGGTGCCCTGGTTGAAGGACTTGTCCTTCAGCTGGCCCACGTCGGTGACGAAAGCCACCTGATAGGTGCCGTCGGCGGAGGTCATGTTGTCGTCGATGGAATCGGGGTCGGTGGCAGCCTCACCGGCGGGCTCCTCCGTATCGGCGGGAGTGGTCTCACCCGCGGGCGCGGTGCTCTCAGGCGCGGGGGAATCGCTGGTGCCCTGAGTGCCGCCGCCGCAGGCGGCCAGACCGGCCACCATGCCCAGGCACAGCAGCAGGGCAAGGAGCTTCTTTGTCTGCTTCAATGTAATCTACCTTCCTTTCGCAAAAATAGCACAGTTTGGTTCAGACATGTGATCCGCTCCGCCCTGCGCTTACGGCACCATTATACCTTATCCCCTCTCAAAGGGCAACCATCTTTTACGTAAAATCACAAATTTTTTTACAAAAGTGTTACATGCAAACAAGAGGACTGGCCCCAGGGGCCAGTCCTCAGCCTGTCGAAAAGTCTCGCAGAGTTCGCGCCCGCAGGCGCGAAAAAATGGGAATCTGTTTTCTCCGGCGACATGTGCGTCGGAGAAAACACTTCTCAGGCCGCAAGTGTGGGATTTGTCCGCCTAAATCGGACAAATCCTGCGCGCGGCGGACTGCAGCCTGCTCGAAAAAGTGGCTTGCCACTTTTTCGACAGTCTCAAGAGGACTGGCCCCAGGGGCCAGTCCTCTTGTTATAGATGGATGCTGTTTTCCGGGCCGACGGGCTCAATACCCGCTGGCCTGCTCTCCCTTCGCCAGCTTCACGATCCGGGAGGTGCCCAGGCGGTCGGCGCCCAGATCCAGGAAATCCTGGGCGTCCTGGAGGGTGGCGATGCCGCCGGCGGCCTTGATCTTTACGCCGGGGCCGATGTGCTGGGCAAAGAGGGCCACGTCCTCCTTGGTGGCGCCGCCGGTGGAGAAGCCGGTGGAGGTCTTGATGTAGTCCGCGCCGGACTCGCTGACCAGCTGGCACATCTTGATCTTCTCCTCCTGGGTGAGCAGGCAGGCCTCCACAATCACCTTGAGGATGCGCCCCTTGCAGGAGGCCTTGATGGTCTTGATCTCCTCCAGCACGTCGTCCCAGCGCTTGTCCTTCACCCAGCCGATGTTGATGACCATGTCGATCTCGTCGGCGCCGTTGCGGATGGCGTCCTCGGTCTCAAACACCTTCACCTCGGTGGTGGAGTAGCCGTTGGGGAAGCCGATGACGGTGCAGATCTTGAGATCGCTGCCCACGTAATCGTTGGCCTGCTTCACGTAAGAGGCGGGGATGCACACGCTGGCGCAGCCGTACTCCAGCCCCTCGTCGCAGATGGCCTTGATCTGCTCCCAGGTGCTCTCCGGCTTGAGCAGGGTGTGGTCGCAGTGGGCCAGGATGTTCTTCACGTCCATTTGAATCCTCCCTTTCGATTTCTATGGGTTATTTTACCTCAATCAGCTCGTAGGTGCGGCTGCCGATGCCGATCTTCTCACAGTGGGCCAGGCACACCCGCCAGTCGGTGTCGGGCATGCTGTTGATGAAGGGGTCGTGGTGGTCGCAGAAGCCCTCCCGGCGGAGCTGCTCGTCCAGATGGGAGCCGGGGATGGGCTGCTGCCGCAGGCAGGCGTCGGCGCAGGCCTGATCCAGGGCCACCGGGTCTGCGGAGGCGAACATGCCCACATCGGGCAGGATGGGCACGTCGTTCTCCCCGTGGCAGTCGCAGTAGGGGGACACGTCGATGACCAGGCTGATGTGGAACTGGGGCCGGCCGTCCACCACCGCCTTGGCGTACTCCGCCATGCGGCAGCCCAGCTCCTCCATGGCCGCATCGCTGCCCGGGTGGATGGCATCGGTGTTGCACACGGCGATGCACCGGCCGCAGCCCACGCACTTGTTCCAGTTGATGGAGGCCTTCCCCTCGGCGTCGAAGGCAATAGCGTCGTGGGCGCACTGGGTGGTACACTTGCGGCAGCCCACGCAGCGGCTGGCCTTCACCTTGGGCTTGCCCTGGGCGTGCTGCTCCATCTTCCCCCGGCGGGAGCCGCAGCCCATGCCCAGGTTCTTGATGGCGCCGCCGAAGCCGGTCTGCTCGTGGCCCTTGAAGTGGGACAGGGAGATCACCACGTCCGCCTCCATGATGGCCTTGCCGATCTTGGCGGTCTGGATGTACTCCGCCCCCGCCACGGGCACCTCCACGTCGTCGTTGCCCCGCAGGCCGTCGCCGATGATCACCTGGCAGCCGGTGGACAGGGGGGTGAAGCCGTTTTCATAGGCGGCGTCCAGGTGCTCCAGGGCGTTCTTCCGCCGGCCGGGGTAGAGGGTGTTGCAGTCGGTGAGGAAGGGGATGCCCCCCAGCTCCTTCACCACGTCGGCCACCGCCTTGGCGTAGTTGGGCCGCAGGAACGCCAGGTTCCCCGGCTCGCCGAAGTGCATCTTGATGGCCACCAGCTTGTGGTCAAAATCGATCTCCCCGATGCCCGCTCTGCGGATGAGCTTTTTCAGCTTGTCCAGCAGGCTCACGCCCGGACGGCACCGGAGGTCGGAGTAGTAGACCTTCGCCTGTTCTGACATGTGTGTATGCCTCCCGTGAAACAGAGTTGTTAAGCGGGTCTTATTTTATACCGCTTTCGCCCTCGCCGCAAGTGTTTTTCCGCCGGAACATCAGCAAAAATGCCGCAAAAAGCAGCAGGCTGGCGGCCAGCACCGCGCGCCGGCCCCACGCCCCGCTGCACCAGGCCCCCAGGGCCGCTCCGGCGCAGAAGAACACGATGATGCCGTAATACCGCCCCGCCCGGCGGAGGTGTTCCCGCTCCCCGGTGAGCCAGCCGCGGTAGAGGGCCTCGGTGCCGCTGCGCAGGTTGCCGGTGCACATGGTGGTGGCAAAGGCGCTGCCCGCCACCTTCCGGAAGCTCTGCACCTGGACGGCGCACACATAGGACACCAGCACGTTGGCCCCGCTGTCCGCCCACCCGGGCAGGAGGGCCACCGCCACCAGCAGGATCATCTCCGCCGCCACGGTGAGCTGCCGCCAGTGGAGCCGCTCCCACCTGCCGCAGCGGGCGTGCACCAGCTCGGCGGTCAGCACCCCGGCGGCAAAGGCCAGGATGGGCACCAGGTAGTGGCCCGCGCCGGCCCAGTCCCCCTCCATCAGCCGCACGCCCAACAAGACGATGTTGCCGGTCTGGGCGTTGGCGAACACCCCGCCCCGCACCAGGTAGGTGTAGGCGTCCAGAAAGCCGCCGGCCAGGGCCAGGACGGCCCCCAGCCGGAAGCTCTCCGACATCTGCCGGGTTTCCATCTGCTCCATCCGCCTCCTCCTTTCTCCCGCGAAACAGCCTCGCAGAGTTTTGCCGCCCGCAGGCGGCAAAATCAGATGGAATCCGTCCTTTTCAAGGACATGTGCCTTGAAAAGGACTCTTCTCGCGTGGGAAGCCGGGACAATTGCCCCGCAATCGAGCGGCTTCCCACGCGCAGCTCCTCCTCAAACAAGAGGATGGGGCCTTGGATAAGGCCCCATCCTCTTGTTTGACTAAAAGGGCAGGTTCAGCCCGCCGGTGAGCTGCTGCATGGAGGAGGCGGAGTCGCTCTCCGCCGCCCGCAGGGCCTCATTCACCGCCGCCACGATCATGTCCTGGAGCATCTCCACGTCCTCCGGATCCACGGCGTCGGGGTCGATGACGACCTCCTTGACCTCCCGCTTGCCGGTGACGGTGGCGGACACCACGCCGCCCCCCGCCGCGGCGGTATAGGTCTTGTTCTCCAGCTCCTGCTGCATCTTCATCATGTCCTGCTGCATCTTCTGAACCTGTTTCATCATGTTCATGTTCATGCCGCCGCCGAAGCCGCCCATGCCGCGGCTGTTGAATCCCTTTGCCATCGGTCGCACTCCTTTTATTCCTGAATAATAATGTTGTCAAACTGCCTGCCGAAGGCCAGCAGATCGTCCAAGTTGTCGTGTTCCGCCGGGGCCGGGGCCGCCTGGCCCGCCTGCGGCGGCGGGGCCTTGCCCACCTTCACCGCGCAGCGCACCTCCCCGCCGGTCTGGGCCGAGGCCAGCCGCCCCAGCTCCTCCAGAATGTGGGGGCCGCCCACCATGGTCTTGGTGAACTCGTCCTTCACCCACAGGGTGAGCACGCCCCCCTCCAGTCGCCCCTCCACCGCAGAGGGGTTGCACAGGAAGGGGTAGACCGCCGGGAACTTCTTCCGCACCGCCGCCACCAGCCCGGGCCAGAGATCCGGCTGGGCGGCGGGAGTGCCGCCGGACGCGGGCTGCCCTCGATCGGGCGCACCGCCAGTCGCAGCCCGGCCCGCTGGCTCCGCAGAGATCGCAGGCGCCTCGGGCTCGTAGCCCACCGGCTCGCCCGGTTCGTCGGGCAGGGGCGGCCGCTCCTCCTCCCAGGGGGGGCGATCCTCCTCCCTGACCGGGGCGGACGGAGCCGCCGCAGGGGGCGGCGCCTGGGTCTGGGCCGGGGCCGGCCGCTTCAGGGGCTTCTCCGGCACCGCGCAGGCGGCGGGGATGCCCCCCGCCAGAAGCTCCTCCACCCGGCTCAGCCGGGCGTTGAGGGCCGCCGTGCTCTCGTCCAGCGCCGGGTCGCACAGGCGGATCAGGCACAGCTCCGCATCGGTGCGTCGGCTGCCGCTGCGGGCCAGATCCGCGATGGTGGTCTGGAGCAGGCCCAGCATCTGCACCAGGCGGACGGTCTGAAACTGGTTGGACAGGCGGCGCATGGTGGTCTCGTCATAGCCGCCGGTGAGCAGGGCCGCGCCCCCCTGGGGGGCGGTCTTGCGCACCAGGAGATCCCGAGTGAGGGCGGACAGCTCCCCCAGCAGGCTCCCCACGTCCTTGCCCGCGCTGTACAGCCGGGCCAGGGTCTCCAGGGCGCCGGCGGTGTCGCCGCCGCCGATGTGCTCCATCAGGCCGGCGGTCTCCAGGTTGCCCGCCAAACCCAGAGCGTCCAGCACCTCCTGCTCCCCGATGGGGCGGTCGGGCCCGGCGCACTGATCCAGCAGGGACAGGGCGTCCCGCAGGCCGCCGTCGGCCAGCCGGGCCAGCAGCTCCGCCGCATCCCCCCGCAGCTCCATCCCCTCCTGCCGGGCCACGTAGGCCAGGCGGGCGGCGATGTCGCCGGTGGAGATGCGCTTGAAGGAGAACTGCTGGCACCGGGACTTGATGGTGGCCGGCACCTTGTGCAGCTCGGTGGTGGCCAGGATGAACATCAGGTGCTCCGGCGGCTCCTCCAGGATCTTCAGCAGGGCGTTGAAGGCGGCGGTGGACAGCATGTGAACCTCGTCCACGATGTACACCCGCTTGCGCACGGCGGCGGGGGTGTACACCGCCTCGTCCCGCAGGGCCCGAACCTGATCCACGCCGTTGTTGGAGGCGGCGTCCAGCTCCAGCACGTCCAGGATGGAGCCGCTCTCAATGCCCAGGCAGGAGGGACAGGCGTTGCAGGGGTTGCCGTCCACCGGGTGCTCGCAGTTCACCGCCCGGGCCAGGATCTTGGCGCAGGTGGTCTTGCCGGTGCCCCGGGTGCCGGTGAAGAGATAGGCGTGGCTCAGACGGCCGGTGGCCACCTGCCGCTTGAGCGTCTCGGTAATATGGGCCTGGCCCACCACATCGTCAAAGGTGCGGGGCCGCCATTTGCGGTACAGGGCCTGGTACAAGCCGGTCACCTCACATACAAATGAAAAAAATGGAGAGGGGCGGAGGATGCGGAAACGCCGCGTCGCTTCGCCCCTCTCCCGCCGCGTCCGGCGCGTGGCAAGACCGCACACCGGCCTTTGGAGACTGCGCTATGCCCGTTACCCAGGCAGCCGGCTCAGGAGCGGGAACCCCGCGGCACAGGTCGCGGTCCGCTTAGTGCTGCTCGGTTCCCCGCCTGACACGGTTCACGGTGCGGCCTTGCGCGGGACCGATCCATCATCGCTGCTTACCTGGGTCAGACGGCACAACGCAGTTCCGGGGGCCGGGATTCATCCCTGCTGTAGCGGGTTGCAGGTACAGGGCACCGCTAACTCCCCGACTAGTGCGGCCTTGCCGCGGGCCGGGCGCATTCGCGCCGTCCCCGGAAGGCTGGTTTTATTATCATACATCATTTTCGCCCGATTATCAATCCTGTTTTTTGATTTTCTGAAATCCGCGGGGGGAACGGGCGGGCCCTCCCCCGCCCCGCAAGACAGGAGGGGAGCGCCGCCCCGGGGCGGCACTCCCCTCCTCAGGATTCACTGTTACGCGTCCGTAGACTCGGGCGCAATGCCCGCCCGCTCCTGGGCGATATTGAGGGCGTGGTCGCCGATGCGCTCAAAGTCGGTGAGTAGCTCGGAGAAGATGATGCACGCCTCATCGGAGCAGGAGCCCTGCCGCATGCGCTCCAGCTGCTTGCGGCGGAACTCGTCGGTCATGTCGTCGATGCGCTGCTCCATGGCGGAGACCTTGGTCAGCCACTCGGTGGGCTGGATGCCCTCCTGCTCCAGCAGCTCCAGGGTGTCCAGGCAGACCTGCTCCATGGCGCGGATCTCGTCCTGGGCCTCCTCGGAAAAGCGGATGTGCTTGTCCGCCAGCTTCTGGGTGTACTCACAGATGTTCATGGCGTGGTCGCCGATGCGCTCAATGTTGCCGGTGATCTTAAAATAGGAGCTCATGGCGGAGGAGTCCTTGGCGTTGGTCTCCCGCACCATGCCCTTGGAGATGTACTGGGAGATCTCCTTGTTCAGGAAGTCGATGTACTCCTCGGTGGCCTGGGCCTTCTCCACCTCCTTGGGATCCCGCTCCAGCACTGCCTGGAAGGCCGTGGCGATGTTGTCCTTGGCCATGCCCAGCATGCGGTTGAGCTCCTGGCGCAGCTGGGTCAGGTACATGGCGGACAGGCCGATGGGGTGCTCCTGCTTGGTGCGGGCCGGCTCGGGCACCAGGAAGGCCAGGTGCATGCCCTCCTTCTGATCCTCCTCCCGGTCGGGCAGGATGCGCATGGCCAGCTTCACCAGCAGCCCGCCGCAGGGCAGCAGGAGCAGGGTGGTGACCACGTTGAAGAGGGTGTGCATGTTGGCGATCTGCGCCGCCGGGTTGTCGGTCAGGGACTGCATGAAGGGCACCAGCGGGGTCACCTGGCACAGGATGGTGAACAGGACGGTGCCGATGATGTTGAAGGACAGATGCACCACGGTGGTGCGCTTGGCATTGCGGCTGGTGCCGATGGCGGCCAGCACGGCAGTGATGCAGGTGCCGATGTTCTGGCCGAAGAGGACATAGACCGAGGTGTCCAGGCCCACCACGCCGCTGACCGCCAGGGCCTGCAGGATGCCCACGGAGGCGGAGGAGGACTGGATGATGGCGGTAAAGATGGCACCTACGGCGATGCCCACCAGGGGGTTGGAGAAGGTGCTCACCATGTTCACAAAGGCGGGCATCTCACGCAGGGGCTCCATGGAGGTGCCCATCATCTCCATGCCGATGAAGAGCACGCCCAGGCCCGCCAGAATGCTGCCGTAGTGGTGGAGCTGGGGCTTTTTCAGGAAGACGATCATCGCCACGCCCACAAACGCGAACAGGGGGGCAATGGCGCCCACATCCAGGGCAATGAGCTGGCCGGTGATGGTGGTGCCGATGTTGGCGCCCATAATGACCCACACGGCCTGCTTCAGGGACATCATGCCGGAGTTGACGAAGCCCACCACCATGACGGTGGTGGCGGAGGAGGACTGGATTACCGCAGTGATGACGGCACCCACGGCCACACCCAGGATGCGGTTGGAGGTCAGCCGCTCCAGGATGCCCTTCATCCGGTTGCCGGCCGCGGCCTCCAGGCCGGAGCTCATCATCTGCATGCCGTAGAGGAACAAGGCAAGGCCGCCCAGCAGCCCGAGCACGATACTCGCGTTCATATTTTATTCCCTCATCTTTACATTCTTTTTTCAGATCCTTTACAATTTCCAGACTAAGTATATCGAATGTAAATTACCCCGTCAATGAGAATTTACGTGAATTTTACAAAATTCCCCTCCCCCTTTCCCGTCAAATCGCCGTCCTTCGCCGGCAGGCAATCTTTTCCCTTGACAAAGCCTGCCCGGTCGGATAAAATAATCGAAACAGCATCCCCAAAACAGGTGATGATGGGAAGAAGGCGCGGCCCCTCCCGGGCAGAGAGCCGGTGGTTGGTGCAAACCGGTGCGGGAGACCGCGCGCATCCTGATCCCGGAGCCGTCCGCCTGAACCGCAAGCAGTAGGGCGGGCCGTCACGGCCACGTTACCGGCCGCGGCCTTGTTGGAGGCCATGAGCGCCGCATGGGCAACCGGCGGCGGAAGCAGGGTGGTACCGCGTAAACATACGCCCCTGACCAGATGATTGGTCAGGGGCGTTTTTTCGTACCCTGACCCCGAGAACAGGAGGAATCTGCATGAAGCCCGCACAGGAAAAGTACATCCCCTTCGTCCCCCTCAAGATGGAAAAGCGCGCCTGGCCCGACAAGCAGCTGATGGCGCCCCCCATCTGGTGCTCGGTAGATCTCCGGGACGGCAACCAGGCGCTGATTGACCCCATGAACGTGGAGGAAAAGCTGGAGCTGTTCCACACCCTGGTGGACATCGGCGTGAAGGAGATCGAGGTGGGGTTCCCCTCCGCCTCGGAGACGGAGTATGAGTTTCTCCGGGCCCTCATCGACGGGAACCACATCCCCGACGACGTGACCATCCAGGTGCTGGTGCAGGCCAGAGAGCACCTGATCCGCAAGACCTTTGAGGCCATTGACGGCGCCAGGCACGTGATCTTCCACTTCTACAACTCCACCTCCACCCTCCAGCGGAAGGTGGTGTTCCACACCGACGTGGAGGGGGTGAAGAAGATCGCCGTGGACGCCGCCCACCTGATCCGGGAGCTGAGCCAGCCCGCCATCGACGCGGGCATGGATCTCCGGTATGAGTACTCTCCCGAGTCCTTCATGGGCACGGAGATGGACGCGGCGGTGGAGATCTGCCAGGCGGTGATCGAGGCCCTCCACGCCACGCCGGAGCACAAGGTGATCCTCAACCTGCCCACCACGGTGGAGAACTGCATGCCCAACTACTTCGCCGACGAGATCGAGTACTTCATCTCCAAGCTGCCCAGCCGGGAGAGCGCCATCATCTCCCTGCACCCCCACAACGACCGGGGCGAGGGCGTGGCCACCGCCGAGCTGGGCCAGCTGGCCGGAGCGGAGCGGGTGGAGGCCACCCTGTTCGGCAACGGCGAGCGCACCGGCAACGTGGACATGGTGACCCTGGCCCTGAACCTGTACACCCAGGGGGTGGATCCGGGCCTGGACTTCTCCAACATCAACAAGATCCGGGACGTGTACGAGAAGGTCACCAAGATGAAGATCGGCGAGCGGCAGCCCTACGTGGGCGAGCTGGTGTTCACCGCCTTCTCCGGCTCCCACCAGGACGCCATCAACAAGGGCGTGCGCTACATGGAGGAGAGCGGCAGCGACTACTGGGAGGTGCCCTACCTGCCCATCGACCCGGCGGACGTGGGGCGGCAGTATGAGCCCATCATCCGCATCAACTCCCAGTCGGGCAAGGGCGGTGCGGCCTTCGTCATGCAGCACTCCTTCGGCTTTGACCTGCCCAAGGCCATGCACCCCGAGTTCGGCCACATCGTCCAGGTGGAGACCGACCGGGTGGGCAAGGAGCTCAAGCCCGAGGCCATCTACGACCTGTTCAAGACCCACTATATTGACGCGGTGAAGCCCTACGAGCTGGTGCGCCACTCCTTCGCCGAGTTCACCGACGAGGAGGGCCACTCCCACGTCACCTTTGCCGGCACCCTCCGCCACACCGACACCGTGTTCCAGGTGCAGGGCTCCGGCAACGGCCCCATCGACGCCTTCTTCAACGCCATCCACGGCCAGAAGATGGATCGCTTTACCTTTATCGACTACAGCGAGCACGCCATCAAGCAGGGCTCCGACTCCCAGGCCGTGTCCTACATCCACCTGCAGGATCAGAACGGCAAGGACTGGTTCGGCGTGGGCATGAGCCACAACATCAACCTGGCCCCCCTGAAGGGCATCCTCTCCGCCATCAACCGGGCGGTGAACCACGACGCCGAGT
>DSTMC04003__coassemble_1459_pt1 | contig 16670 bp, 15 predicted proteins | sample DSTMC04003__metabat2_high_PE_006 | metagenome-assembled genome bin DSTMC04003
AAAGACTTTTCGACAGGCTGCTGCGGGACGGAGCTGATCCGTCCCGCTTTTTTGCTGTCAGGCAGCCGGTCCGGCGCATAGGATGGGCAAAAGGAGGTATTCCCATGCCCATCATCTATCTCTCCCCTTCCACCCAGGAGAACAACCTGTACGTCAGCGGCGGCACCGAGGAGGAGTGGATGAACCGCCTGGCCGACGCCATGGTGCCCTATCTCACCGCCGCCGGCATCCGCTACACCCGCAACACCCCCGAGATGACCGCCGCGTCCTCCATCCGGGCCTCCAACGCGGGCAGCTATGATCTCCACCTGGCCCTCCACTCCAACGCCGCACCGGAGGGCCAGTACGGCCAGGTGCGGGGGGTGCTGGTGTTCTACTATCCCGGCTCCGTCCAGGGACAGCGGGCCGCCAACCTGGTGGCCAACGGCCTGAAAACCATCTACCCCCTGCCCAACCTGGTGCGGGCGGAGCCCACCACCTCCATCGGCGAGGTGCGCCGGGTGCGGGCCCCCTCGGTGTTCCTGGAGCTGGGCTACCATGACAACCCGGACGACGCCGCCTGGGTGAAGAACAATCTGGACGCCATCGCCCGCAGCATCGTCCTCTCCCTCACCGAGTACTTCGGCCTGCCCTTCCTGGAGCCCCAGGCCCCCCGGCCCGCCGTGGTGGACGTGTCCTGGGGCTACCTGAACATACGGGATAAGCCGGACACCCGCTCCGCCGTGATCGCCCGGGCCTACGACGGCGCCCGGCTCACCGTCCTCAACCAGTGGGAGGGCTGGTATGTGGTGCGCTTCGACAACGTAGTGGGCTGGGCCAGCGGCGACTTCATCACCCTGCTGTGAGGCGCCGCCATGGTCATCCACGTGGTGCGGCCCGGGGAGAGCGCCTACTCCATCGCCCTGGCGTACGGCATCCCCATGTCCCAGCTGGTGCTGGATAACGGCCTGGAGAGCTCCGGCCGCCTGGCGGTGGGCCAGGCGCTGGTGGTGCAGTTCCCCACCCAGACCCACACGGTGCAGGCTGGGGAGACGGCCGCCTCTATCGCCGCGGCCTATGGGCTCTCCCTCCGTCAGCTCTACCGCAACAACCCCATCCTGGGCGGCCGGCCGGACATCTACCCGGGGGAGACCCTGGTGATCTCCTATGATCAGGAGCCGGAGGGGGAGCTGACCGCCAGCGGCTACGCCTACCCCTTTATCCCCTCCTCCCTGCTCTCCTCCGTCCTGCCCTATCTCACCTACCTGACCCCCTTTACCTACGGCTTCACCCCCCAGGGGGCGCTGGTGGAGCTGGACGACAGGGCCCTCCTGGCCGCCGCGGTGGAGGCGGGCACCGCCCCGCTGATGCACCTGTCCACCCTCACGGAAAGCGGCGGCTTCTCCAACGAGCTGGCTCACCTGGCCCTCACCGACCAGGCGCTGCAGGACACCCTGATCGACAACCTGGAGGCCATGCTGCTCCGAAAGGGCTACCGGGGGCTGGATGTGGACTTTGAGTATCTGCCGCCGGAGGATGCCGGGGCCTACGCCGCCTTCCTGGCCCGGCTGACGGAGCGGCTGGCCCCCCTGGACCTGCCGGTGCTGGCCGCCCTGGCCCCCAAGACCTCCGCCGACCAGCCGGGCACCCTCTACGAGGGCCACGACTATGCCGCCATCGGCGCCGCTGTCAACCGGGTGCTTCTCATGACCTACGAGTGGGGCTATATCTACGGCCCGCCCATGGCGGTGGCTCCACTGCCCAACGTGCGCCGGGTGGTGGAGTACGCCCTCACCGAGATCCCGGCGGAGAAGCTGTGGCTGGGGGTGCCTCTCTACGGGTACGACTGGCCCCTCCCCTTTGTCCAGGGCCGCACCAGGGCCCAGTCCCTCTCCCCCCAGGAGGCGGTGGCCCTGGCCGTCCGCTACGGCGCGGAGATCCAGTATGACCAGCAGTCCCAGGCCCCCTGGTTCCGCTACACCGACGAATATGGCGGCGGGCACGAGGTGTGGTTCGAGGACGCCCGCTCCATCCAGGCCAAGCTGGCCCTGGTGCCGGAGTACGGCCTGGACGGCGTGGGATACTGGAATCTCAACCGGCCCTTCCCCCAGAACTGGCGGGTGCTCAACGCCCTCTACCGCATCCGGGAGCCGCAGATTTAGGGGCATTCTGGCGTTCATAGAACGTTCATAGTAAGTTTGGAAATGGTTCACCACTTACCGGCGGAAGCTGATAGAATAGAGACTGCCAGGAAGACCAAAGCAATCCTGTCGAACCTCCTCTCTTTTCCTCTCTTTGACCCACCCCCATTACTGTCTCCCGCAGGGCGGCAATCGCCTCCTGCGGGAGGCAGACCAGACACTCCGCGCCTCTGCCTGCAGAGGCGCGTTTTTGCGTCTTTGGCGGGCAGAAAATACCCCTTGTGCTTTTTTCGTTCCTTCGGTATAATAAGTACATAGATATAGTGGTTATCCCCGTCCGCTGAAAGGAGCTCCCCATGGCGCGATACGGCTTCATCCATGACAAGCTTGATATGAAACTGCTGATCCTCTACTTCATGTGCCGTGTGGCGGCCCCGGTGGATTTTGCCACCGTGACGGGGCTGACCGTGTGCGACGACGGCATCGACTACTTCGACTTTGCCGAGGCCCTGTCCGAGCTGGTGGATACCGGCCACCTGACCCTGGAGGACGGGCTCTACGCCATCACGGAGAAGGGCCGGGCCAACAGCGCCGCCTGTGAGAGCAGCCTCCCCTTCTCCGTCAAGCGCAAGTGCAGCGCCCAGCTGGTCAAGCTCAACGGCATCCTCCGCCGCAACGCACAGGTGCGGGCCGAGACCCATCTGCGCACGGACGGCGGTGTCGCCCTGCAGCTCTTTCTGGACGACGAGACCGGCAACCTGCTGACCCTGGAGATGTTCTGCGGCTCCCAGGAGCAGGCCGACCGCCTGGCCAGGAACTTCAAGGCGGAGCCGGAACGCATCTACAACGAGGTGCTCTCCGCTCTCCTCTCCTCCGGTGAGGATGGAAAGGACGAACGGGAGGAGTGAACCTGAAACAAGCCCAAAAAGTCCGCCCCGCGTCGGTACGCGGGGCGTGCTCTTTTGGGGCCTGTTTCACCTACAGCAGCGGGGCCAGCACCCGCAGGATGGAGCGGAACAGCCGGCGGGGCCAGGCGTGGGCCAGGCACTCCTCCAGCGTCACCGGCTGGCTCTTAAACAGGGTCTCCAGGAAATCCCGTTTCACATCCAGGATGGTGGGATCCCGGTAGAGCAGCACCGCGTCCTCAAAGTGGAGGAACATGCTGCGATAGTCCAGGTTGATGGAGCCCACCACGGCGCAGAGATCGTCCACCACCATATTTTTGGCGTGGACAAAGCCGGGGGTGTACTCAAAGATCTGCACCCCCGCCTCCAGCAGGGGCTCGTAATGGGAGCGGGTCAGCTCAAACACCAGGGGCTTGTCCGGAATATGGGGGGTAATGATGCGCACGTCCACCCCCGCCTTGGCCGCGTTGCACAGGGCGGTATTCACGCTGTCGCTGACAATCAGGTAGGGCGTCATGACATAGAGATACCGCTTGGCCTTGCTGATCAGGTTCAGGTATACCGTCTCCCCCACCGGCTCGTCGTCCAGGGGGTTGTCGGTATAGGGCTGGACATAGTATCCGGCCCCCCCGGCGGCCTCCGCCGGCAGGGCCGCCGGGCGGAAGCGGCTGTAGTCCTCCTCCACATCCCGGATATACTCCCACATGGTGAGGAACATCACCGTCATGCTCCACGCCGCCTCCCCCTTCAGCAGGATGGCGCTGTCCTTCCAGTGGCCGAAGCGGGGTTTTTGGTTGATATACTCGTCGGCCAGGTTGATGCCGCCGGTGAAGGCGGTGTGGCCGTCGATGATGCAGAACTTCCGGTGATCCCGGTTGTTCATGCGGATGGAGATGATGGGCTTGAAGCGGTTGAAAAAGCAGCAGGGGATGCCGGTCTCGGCCTCAAACTTGTGGGCGTAGTTCATGGGGAGGGTGTTCAGGGAGCCCACGTCGTCGTAGATCACCCGCACGTCCACCCCGGCGGCGTGCTTTTCCCGCAGGATCTCCACAATGGAGTCCCAGAACACGCCGGGGGCGATGATGAAATATTCCAGGAAGATATACTTCTCCGCCTTTTTCAGCTCCTCCAGCATGACGGGGAAGGCGTCATCCCCCAGCGGAAAATAGCGCGTCCAGGTGTTGGTGTACACCGGGCAGCGGGCGTACCGCTCCAGATAGCGGGCCTGATTGGCCGCATCCGCCCCCAGCCGCTCCAGCTGCTCCGCCTTGTAGTCCCGCTCCAGCTGCTCCAGCATGGTGCGATCCATACCCTGCATCTTCCGCCGCTGCCGGGCTGACAACTTGTTGCCGCTGCAGAGCAGATACAGCAGCCAGCCAAAGGCGGGAAACAGCAGGATGGGAACGATCCAGGCGATCTTATACCCCGGGTCGGTCTGCCGGCTGACAATAATCAGGACAGCCAGCACGGACAGCACCAGGCTGCCCCATCTGACATACGAGTATCCTGCCGAGGACAGCGCAAGCATTCCGATGATCAGTGCCGCCTGTACAAGGATCAGCGCCGCCACAATCACAGAGCGCTGAAAGAGCAGGGACGCCAGCTTTTTGATGTTCATGGGTTTCATGAGTTCGCCTCTCTACTTGACCACCACATTTTCCGCGCCCAGCAGCTCCTGGAGTTCCCGGATCAGGGCGTCGTGCACCAGGCAGGGGGTGCCCAGCAGCTTGCCGGTGTCCGCACAGCGCACCTTCATCTGCTCGGTGCCCGGGAACATGGTGAGCACCAGCCTGATCTTCTCCCACCGGGGATCCTCCAGGCTGGGTATGCGGATGTAAAGCCGGCGGGCTTTCCCCCCTTCTTCCGCCGGGGGCTGGCTGCCCTTCACGTGCTCCAGGGGGCGCACCCGGTCGCACATGAGCTGGGGGGCCTTCTCATCCCGGACGGAGAGGCGGCCCTCCGCCAGCACCGGCACCCCCTCCTTCAGGTAGGGGCCCGCCTCCCCCAGCACCCGGGCAAAGACCAGCATCTCCATGGAGCCGGTGTCGTCCTCCAGCACCACATAGGCCATCAGGGTGTTGCTACGGGTGGTCTTGGTGCGGGCGGAGGCCACCACCCCCGCCAGGGTCACCCGCTGCTCATCCCGATAAGTGGTGGGGCCGCCCTCCTGGGCGAAGTCGGCCAGAATGGCGCCGATGGGGGCCGCCTTACACTGGCGGGCCAGCGCCCGGTACTCGTCCATGGGGTGGCCGGTGAGGTAGAGGCCGGTGGTCTCCTTCTCCATGGCCATCAGCTCCTGCCGGGTGAACTCCTCAATGGGCTCCACCCGCAGCTCCGGGGGCTTCTGCTCCCCGCCGCCGCCACCGCCGAAGAGGTCAAACTGCCCCTCCAGGTTCTTGCGCTTGTTCTGGGCGATGGAGTCCACCAGGGACTCATAGGCCCGGAGCAGCTGGGAGCGGTGAAATCCCATGCTGTCAAAGGCGCCGCACTTGATGAGGCTCTCCAGCACCCGCTTGTTGCAGTCGGCGTCGCTCATGCGCTGGCAGAAGTCGGGGAAGGAGGTGAAGGGTCCGCCCCTCTGCCGCTCCGCCAGCACCTCGTTGATGAAGCCCCGGCCCACCCCCTTGACGGCCACCAGGCCGAAGCGGATGTTGTCGCCGGAGACGGTGAAATCGGCCTCCGACTCGTTGATGTCCGGGGGCAGCAGGGCGATGCCACAGTCCTTGCACTCGGCGATATACTCGGCCACCTTCTCGCTGGAGTCCAGCACAGAGGTGAGCAGGGCGGCCATGTACTCCCGGGTGTAGTGGCACTTGAACCAGGCCGTCTGGTTCGCCACGATGGCGTAGGCCACGGCGTGGGCCTTGTTGAAGGCGTACTGGGCGAAGTCCTCAATCTCGTCGTAGATGTCCTGGGCGGTCTGCTCCGGGATGCCGTTGGGCACACAGCCGGCGATGCCCCGCTCGGGATCCCCATAGATAAAGGATTGCCGTTCTTTCTCGATCTGAGCCTTCTTTTTCTTGGAGATGGCCCGGCGCACCATGTCCGCCTGTCCCATGGTGTACCCCGCCAGCTTGCGGAAGATCTCGATGACCTGCTCCTGGTAGACGATGCAGCCGTAGGTGACGGACAGGATGGGCTCCAGCAGGGGGTGCTTGTAGCGCACCTTGTCCGGATTGTGCTTGCAGGCGATGAACCGGGGGATGGAGTCCATGGGGCCGGGGCGGTAGAGGGCGATGATGGCGGTGATGTCCTCGATATTCTGGGGCTTGAGGCCCACGCACACGCCGGTCATGCCCGCCGACTCCATCTGGAACACGCCGGAGGTCTTGCCGTCGGAGAGCATCTGGAACACCTCGGGGTCGTCATCCGGCACATCCGCCAGGGTGAAGCCGGGGCGGCTCTTCTGCACCAGCTTCACGGTGTCGTCCAGGATGGTCAGGTTGCGCAGGCCCAGGAAGTCCATTTTTAGGAGGCCCAACTCCTCCAGGGTGGTCATGACGTACTGGGTGACCACCGACTCGTCGTTCTTGGCCAGGGGCACGTAGTCCACCACCGGCCTGCGGGTGATCACCACGCCGGCGGCATGGGTGGAGGCATGGCGGGGCATGCCCTCGATGGCCTTGGCGGTGTCGATGAGATTGTGAATCCGCTCGTCCCCCTCGTACATCTCCCGCAGGGGCTTGGACAGCTTGAGGGCCTCGTTCAGGGTGATGTGGAGGGCGCCGGGGCCGCTGGGCACCTGCTTGGCCACTGCGTCCACCTCGGCGTAGGGGATGTTCAGGGCCCGGCCCACGTCCCGGATGGCCCCCCGGGCGGCCATGGTGCCGAAGGTGACGATCTGGGCCACGTGGTCGGCGCCGTACTTGTCCTGGACGTACTCAATGACCTCCTGCCGCCGGCGGATGCAGAAGTCGATGTCGATGTCCGGCATGGTGACCCGCTCCGGGTTCAAAAACCGTTCGAAGTAGAGGGAGTATTTCATGGGATCCACGTCGGTGATATTCATGCAGTAGGCCACCATGGAGCCGGCGGCGGAGCCCCGGCCGGGGCCCACCGGGATGCCCCGGCCCTTGGCGTAGCCGATGAAGTCGGAGACGATGAGGAAGTAGTCCACAAACCCCATCTGCCGGATGACCCCCATCTCATAGTCCAGCCGCTCCCGGTAGCCCTCCGGATTGTCGGGGTAACGGCGGGCAAAGCCCTCCTCGCACAGCTTCTGGAAGTAGGCGTCCCCGTCGGTGTACCCCTCGGGCAGCTTGAACTCGGGCAGGTGGTGGACGCCGAACTGGAAGTCCATGTTGCACAGCTCGGCGATCTTCACCGTGTTCTCCATGGCCTCGGGGTATTCGGGGAACAGGGCGGCCATCTCCTCGGTGGACTTGACGTAGAGCTCGCTGGTCTCCATCCGCAGGCGGTTGGGGTCGTCCACCGTCTTGCCCATCTGGATGCACATGAGGGTGTCCTGCATCTCCGCGTCCTCCCGGCGGAGATAGTGGGCGTCGTTGGTCACCACCAGGGGGATGCCCGTCTCCTGGTGGATGCGGATGAGCCCCTGGTTGATGGCGGGGTCGTTGGGCAGCTTGTGATCCTGCAGCTCCAGGTAGTAGCCGTCCTCCCCGAACAGCTCCCGCATCTCCAGGGCGGCGGCCTTGGCCCCCTCGTAGTTGCCCGCCAGGAGCAGCCGGGGCACCTCCCCGGACTGGCAGGCCGACAGGGCGATCAGCCCCCCGGCGTGCTGGCGCAAAATCTCCTTGTCGATGCGGGGCTTGATGTAGAACCCCTCGGTGAAGGCGGCGGAGTCCAGATAGCACAGGTTGCGGTAGCCCTCCTCATTGCGGCACAGGAGGATCAGGTGGTACATGGAGGCGTCGTACTCGTGTACCTTGTCGGTGAGCTTCCGGGGGGCCACGTAGACCTCGCAGCCGATGATGGGCTTGATCCCCTCCGCCTTGCAGGCCTTGTAGAAGTCCACCACGCCGTACATCACCCCGTGGTCGGTGATGGCCACGGCAGGCTGGCCCAGCTCCTTCACCCGCTTTACCAGCAGGGGAATGCGGCAGGCCCCGTCCAGCAGGGAGAACTCGGTATGCACATGCAGATGGACAAAGGGCATGGGGGTGCCTCCTCTTTCTCTATTAGGTCAGGTTGTTGTCGGTGAGTATGGCCCCGCATTTGGGGCAGCGGTCCGGGCGTTTCCAGCGGCGGCCGGTAATGAGGCTGCTGGACATGTGGCGGCTGGAGACGATGAGAGCGCCGCAATGGGGACAGTAGGCTGCAAACGTGAGAACCGTCAGCAGGATCAGCACAATCAGACAGAGAAGCCCGCCCAGCATAAGGACACGCCCCAACATCAGGAAGAAATCGATGACGAAATAACCGGCCGCAATCGCGGCAATGCACAATCCGTCCAGCAGAAATAACAGGCGCCTGTGCCGGGTAATCTTCCTCATGGCTCTGCCTCCTTATCACCCTTACTTGATTTTATCCATTGCTTCAAATTATCGTGGGTAAGAATCGCCCCGCAGCAGGGACAACGAGGTGGCTGCTGGACATGGGGGCCACTGATGGCCCTGCTCGAGATCGAACGTCCGCAGTTGGGACAGTGGAGGGCCATCGCCGGCATCGCCAATAAGGTGAAGAGAATAAGGCCGCCCACTCCTCCAAATACGAGCACACCACACAGCGCATTCACTGGCCGAGGAATCGGCCGGGACAGGTACTCTTTGACCAGAGCGCCAGCCAGCATGGCGGCGATGCTCACTCCGTCCAGAAGGAGCAGATGCCGGCAGAACCAGAGGTTGAGTCTGGAGGGCTGCTTGGGCTGTTTCATGGATGTACCTCCTTTTTCAACAGCGGCGGACGGGATAGACCCGCCTTATCACTCAAAGGTGATGGGCTTCTCACACTTGGGGCAGACCACCTGTCCCTCCAGCTTGACCTTCAGTGCCTCCTGGAACACCACCTTACCGCAGCTGGGACAGCGCAGCTTGGCCGCCGACATCGAGGCCAGCACACACCCGGCCACCAGTCCCAGGACAAAGAGCACAATGAGCCGCAGCAGGAAGCCGAGCACAATCAGCCCCACAACCGCCGCAATGCAGCCATAGAAGACCTGCTTCCATCTCTTGGTGAGCTTAACCATACGCTTCTCTCTTTTCCAATGTAAAATCTCTTCTGTCTGTATTCGGCTGACGCCTCCGCAGCCGGGGCATCGGCGGAGCCGTTCCCCTGCTCTGCGGGCGAACACAGTTCGCCCCTACGACTTGGACAGGGACACCAGCTTGCGCAGGCGGTGGTTGAAGGCGGATTTGCTCACCGGCGTATTGCGCCCGCAAAACGCAGGCGTTTTGCGGGAACCCGTGATTACACTTCCTCGGGCGGAGTGAATCCGCCCTGCGGAAACGCCTGCGGCGTTTGACGCGCCTCAGGCGCGGCTCGCTCACGCTCGCGCTGTGCAATCCGCCAATCGCGCTTACCGCTTCGACAGCTCTACCAGCTTGCGCAGCCGGTGGTTGAAGGCAGATTTGGATACCGGCGGATTGCACAGCTCCGCCAGCTGGGTCAGGGTGAACTCCGGGTGGGCCACCCGCAGATCCACCGCCTCCTTCAGCTTGTCCGGCAGCTCCTCCAGCAGGCCCCGCTCCTCCAGGGTGGCGATGGCCTCCAGCTGCACCTGGGCGGCGTCCACCGCCTTGTCCAGGTTGGCCGCGTCGCAGTTGACCCGGCGGTTGACGCTCCCCCGCAGGTCCTTCTCCGCCTTGGCGTTCATGATCTCCATGGCGGCCAAGGGGGCGCCGATGGCGGTGAGGAAGTCCTCAATGGCCTCGCTCTGCTTGAAGTAGGTGACGGAGTTCCCCTTACGGGTGGTCTCCTTGGGGGTAAATCCCGCCTCCAGCAGGAGGGAGCGCAGCTCCCGGCTGACGCTGAGATGGGGGGTGGACAGCTCCAGGTGGTAGCGCTTGGCCGGGTCGGTCACCGAGCCCCCCGCCAGAAAGGCCCCTCGGAAAAATGCCAGGCGGCAGTGCTCCTCCTCCAGCACGGCGAAGTTGATGTGGTGGGCCAGGGCCCCCGCCGGCTCATAGCCGAAAGCCGACCACAGGGCGGACAGCTTGTCCGGCTGGGTGACGGAGAAGATGAATTTTCCCGCCCCCTCCTCCGGCAGCCGGTCGAAGGAGACCTGAAATGCCTTCTGAAACAGGGCGGGCAGCCGGGCCGCAAAGGGGGCGGACTCGGTGGTGATGCGCACCTGCCGGCCGGTGAACTGGTTGCAGTAGAGCAGTACGCCGTAGGCCTCCGCCTGGGCGCAGCAGCGCCGGGACAGGGCCGTGCGGCACAGCTCCCCCTTGACCTGGGACGAAAAGGACATGGCCGCCCCTCCTTAAAAAATTCTGGTGTGGGCCCGCTCCTCGTAGAGCTCCATCACGGCCTTGGCCAGCCGGGCGAAGGAGTGGCGGGCGTAGTTCAGGGTCTCGGAGGCCAGGGGACGGGTGACCACCTCCACCCCCAGGGCCTCAATGGCCGCTCTGTCCACCACGATGGGGGCGGCGTCCTCCTCCCTGTACCGCTCCACCAGGCCGGGGCGCACCGGCGCGGAGTTGCACAGGCAGACATCCACCAGCCCGGGGCCGGAGTGGCGCAGCAGGGCCGCCACGTGGTCGGAGGCGGTCATGCCCTCGGTCTCCCCGTCCTGGGTCATGATGTTGCAGATATAGATCTTCAATGCCTTGGAGGCGCACACCGCCCGGGCGATGCCGTCCACCAGCAGGTTGGGGATCACGCTGGTGTACAGGCTGCCGGGGCCCAGGAGGATCAGCTCCGCCTCCTCAATGGCCTGGATGGCCGCGGGCAGGGCCTGGGGGTGCTCGGGCAGCAGGCGGACGCTCTCAATGCGGCAGTCCTGCTCCTTCTTGAAGGCGCTGATCTTGGACTCCCCCAGTACCCGGGTACCGTTTTCAAAGGTGGCCTCCAGGGCCACGTTGTCGTTGGTCACGGGCAGCACCCGTCCGGTGATGGCCAGCACCTGGCTCATGCGCGCCACCGCCTCGTCAAAGGAGCCGGAGATGCCGTTGAGGGCGGCCAGGATCAGGTTGCCGAAGGACTGGCCCGTCAGGTTGCCGGAGCCCTGGGGAAAGCGGTAGGTGAGCAGCTGCTCCATCACCGGCTCCACGTTGGCCAGGGCCTCCATGCAGTGGCGGATGTCCCCCGGCGGCGGCATGCCCAGATCCTGCCGCAGCTTGCCGGAGCCGCCGCCGTCGTCGGCCACGGTGACAATGGCCGTCAGGTTTTTGGTGTGGCTTTTCAGGCCGCGCAGCATGGTGGACAGCCCGGTGCCGCCGCCGATGGCAACCACCCGGGGCCCCTGCTCCCGCCGCCGCTCCAAATAGCTGGATTCTGTCATGCTCTGTCCCCCCTATGCCCGCGTCATGTCCCGGTGGTTCTCCGTGGCCGCGTAGCCCTTCCGCTTGATGAAGCCGGCCAGGGCCCGGGTGATGGCCACGGACCGGTGCTGCCCGCCGGTGCAGCCGATGCCGATCACCAGCACGGTCTTGCCCTCCGCCTCGTACTGGGGCAGGAGGAAGCCGATGAGCCCCTCCAGGTGGGCCATGAAGTCCTTGGTCTGCTGATAGCCGAAGACGAAGTTGTACACACCCTCGTCCAGCCCGGTCTGGGGCCGCAGCTCGGCGATGTAGTAGGGGTTGGGCAGAAAGCGCACGTCAAAGACCAGGTCGGCCTCCAGGGGGATGCCGTACTTGAAGCCGAAGGAGATCACGCTGACGCTCATGGCCGGGGCGGCGGCGCCGTCCCCGAAGAGGCGCAGCACCTCCCCCCGCAGCTTGGCGGTGGAGAGATTGGATGTGTCGATGATGTACTCCGCCCGCTGGCGGACCGGGGCCAGAACGGTGCGCTCCTGCCGTACCGCCTCGTCCAGGGTGCGGGAGGTGCCGGCCAGGGGGTGCATCCGGCGGGTCTCCTTGTATCGCTTGATGATGGTCTCCACCGTGGCCTCCACAAAGAGGATCTTGTAGGCGCACCCCATCTGGTGGAGCTCCTCCAGGGCGGCGAACAGGCCGTCAAAGGTCTGTCCCCCCCGGATGTCGGTGACCAGGGCCACCCGTTCGTACCGGCCCGGGCTGGCCATGCACAGCTCGGCAAACTTGGGAATCAGCGGGGCGGGCATGTTGTCCACCACGTAAAAGCCGATGTCCTCCAGGAAGGAGGCCGCCTTACTCTTCCCCGCCCCGGACATGCCGGAGATGATGATAAATTCCATAGCAAAAACTCCTTATTTCCGCAGGTCAAAAGCCCAAAAGCCGAACCTCCGGCTCCAGGGCCACGCCGGTCTCCCGGAGCACCGTCTCCTGCACCAGGGCCATGAGCCGCCGCACGTCGTCGGCGGTGGCGTTCCCCCGGTTGATCACAAAGCCGGCGTGCTTCTCCGACACCTGGGCGCCGCCGATGCCCACACCCTTGAGGCCGCACGCCTCGATGAGGGCGGCGGCAAAGTGGCCCTCCGGGCGCTTGAAGGTGCTGCCCGCGCTGGGCCACTCCAGGGGCTGCTTTTCCCGGCGCTTCCGGGCCAGCTCCTCCATCCGCCCGCGGATCTGCTCCCCCTCGCCCTGCGGCAGAGCCATCTCTGCCTCCAGGATCAGCCACTCCGGATGCCCGCAGAACAGGCTGTGCCGGTAGGACAGGCCGCACGCCCCGGCGGGCAGGGTGTGGCGCGTCCCCGCCTCGTCCAGGTAGGTGACGCTGGTGAGCACCTGAACCATCTCCCCGCCGTAGGCCCCCGCGTTCATCATCACGGCGCCCCCCAGGGTGCCGGGGATGCCGTGGGCGAACTCCAGGCCGGTGAGGCCCCGGCCCAGGGCGGCCATGGCCAGCCGGGCCAGAGGGATGCCGCACTCCGCCCGCAGACGGCGGTTGACCTCCCTGGTCTGATCCAGGCCGGTGGTCTTGAGGATAAAGCCGTCGAAGCCGCCGTCCGCCACCAGCAGGTTGCTGCCGTTGCCCAGGAAGAAGGGGGCTACCCCCTCCGCCGCCGCCAGGCGCACCGCCGCCGCGGCCTCCTTCCCGTTTCTGGGCAGGGCCATGAGCCGGGCCGGGCCGCCGATACGGAAGGTGGTGTGGTTCCGCATGGGCTCCTCCTCCCGCAGCTCCAGGCCGGGCAGCTCTCCTCTCAGCTTGCGCGCCAGTTGTTCCAATCGCTCCATAGCGGCCTCCTGTTTCCAAAATTACTCTAAGGCTATATTATACCAGAACCGGGCGGGAAATAGAAGAGGACAGGCGACAAAATACGCCTGTCCGGAGACCATCGATAACCCCTCCGGCCGAAGGATTCGGAGGGAGGGATAGTGTGAAAGGGAACCGTCAGGGTTCCCTTTCGCGTCGGATCAAAAAACTTTTTGGAACTTTTTTGAAGTTTCAAAAAGTTCGGCAGCCTGTCGAAAAAGCTTTTTCGACAGGCTGAGGACAGGCGACAAAATACGCCTGTCCTCCAGTCCGGCGTCAGGGGCGCCCGAGCTGTTCAAATTCCGCCCGGCTGCCCCGGAAGATGTTGAGATCAATCCGATCCTGGGCGCCGTCATAGCCCTCCAGCCGGGCCGAGTGGGAGTACTGCCAGAAATCCCAGCCCGGCACCAGGGGGAAAATGGTGGGGCTGGAACACCAGATGGGATAATCCCCATATCCGCCCCCGGCGATGTAGCGGTAATAGGAGCGGTAGGTCACGTAGAGGATGGGCTTGACGCCGTAGTGCTCCTCCAGCCGCTCCAGCAGGGGATCCAGAATGGCCTTCACATGGGCCTTTTCCGGCGGCTCCTCCAGGTACTTCCCGTAAAACTCGATGTCCACCACCGGGGGCAGAGCCCCCTCGGTCACCGGCACCGTGGCGATATAGTTGTCCGCCTGGGTGTCGCCCGGGCTGTCATAGCTGAGGAAGTGGTAGGCCCCCGCCCGGACGCCGGCCTCCGCAGCCCCGGCCCAGTTGGCGGCGAACTGCCTGTCCTGGAGGATGGAGCCCTCGGTTGCCTTGATGAAGGCAAACTCCACCCCCTGCCCGGCCAGGACGGCCCAGTCCACGTTCCCCTGATAGGAGGACACGTCCACGCCGAAGAGCTCCCACTGCTCCGGATCGGCTTCATGGGACAGGAGAATGAGCCCCCGCCAGCGCAGCAGCCCCAGGGCCGCCAGCGCGGCGGCGGCCAAAAGAAGGAGCGCCAGGAGCAGCCGTCCCAGCGCCCGCAGAATCCGTTTCAATCCGCATCACCAGTAAACATGATTGCCCGCCCTGCCCGGCAGGACGGAAAGAGCCTCCCGGGGCCGCGGGCCCCGCCCCCCGCCTATTGCTCCGGCAGGGCGCCCTGCATGGCGTGCTCCTTGATCTTCTGGAAGGTCTCGTCGCTGAGATCGTGCTCAATCTTGCAGGCATCCGCCGCCGCCACCTCCGGCGTGACCCCAAGGCGGATGAAAAACCGGGTCAGCAGCTTGTGCCGTTCGTAAATGCGGGCGGCGATCTCCTCCCCCGCCGGCAGCAGGGAGATGAAGCCCTCCTTGTCCATCTCGATATATCCGCTCTCCCGGAGCTTTTTCATGGCAACACTGACGCTGGGCTTGGAGAAGTGCAGCTCGTTGGCAATGTCGATGGAGCGCACCAGGCCGTTGCGCTCGTGCAGGCTGAGAATGGCCTCCAGATAGTTCTCCGCAGATTCATAGATATTCATAAGTCTATCCTTTCCTGTGCATGGCCTTTTATACAGATTAGCACAAAGCGGCCGGTTTGACAAGCATTTCCGTCCGGGCGCGAAAAGCGGCCCGCTGCCGCGAGCAGCGGGCCGCCGGGCGGGAGGGGCTCAGTCCCCCTTCCCCTCCCGTCTGGACATCTCCTCCACAATGCTCTGGAAGCGGGATGCGATGTAGCCGTAATTGTTCCGCCGGTGGGGCACCAGGCACTTGCTGCAGTCCTTGACCCCGTTCTCCAGATAGGTGAAGTTTCCGCCGCAGTCCCGCCCCAGCATGTACAGGGGGCAGTAGCAGAACAGGCAGTTGAACTCCTCCCCCTCCTCCACCGGATGGCAGGGGTAGTATTCGCACTCCTTATTGGTGAAGAAGGCGAAGTGCTTGCCCTCCCAGTATGCCTTTTCCTCGGCCATGTAAGCCTCTCCTTTCGTTACAGCACGCCCTTGCTGACGTTGACCACAAAGTCCTGCACGTTGGTGACAATGGTGCGCACCGACAGGCTGCCCCGGTCGCGGAGCTTGTTTACCGCGAACTCGGATACGTCCACCGAGTAGAAGTACACCGGGCGCACCACGCCGTCCACCACCCGGTAGGAGGGGGTCATGTTGCCGGTGGCCACGGTGTGGAGGGTGGAAGCCATGCAGATGACGGTGGTGGCGTCCTTCACCAGGGCGCGCATGGCGTCCTGGCCCTCGTAGACGTTGCCGTATACCTCGGGCAGGGGGCCGTCGTCCCGGACGGAGCCCACCAGCACATAGGGGATGTTGTGCTTCACGCACTCGTAGATAATGCCGTCGGTCACCTTGCCCTCCTCGATGAAGGCAGCGGTGGAGCCCCGCAGGCGGATGGCGTTGAGGGTGTCGATGTGGTTGTAGTGGCCGTTGGGCACGCTCCGCTGGGTGTAGATGTCCTGGCCCAGGGCGGTGCGGCGGTAGCTGGCCTCCAGATCGTGGGTGGCCAGGGCGTTGCCCGCCAGCAGGCCGTGGACATATCCGCCCCGCACCAGGGCGGCGAAGGCGGCCCGGGCGTCGTGGTCAAAGGCGCAGGCCGGGCCCATGACCCACAGGATGCGGCCATGCTCCTTCTCGTAGCGCAGCAGCTCGTAGATGGAGTCGTAGTCCATGGAGTAGGCGGTCTCCCGGGAGCGGCCCTGCCGGAAGGCGAAGGTCTCCGCCTCCCCCTTCTCCTCCCCGAAGCCGTCGGGGTAGACATAGATGCCCTCGGAGGCGTCCTCGGTGCGGCCCACCACCACCGGCTCCCCGGCCTTCAGGTTGCGGAACTCCACCACGGCGATCTTCCCGTCCCGCAGGGCGGCCACGCAGTCCATACGGCTCTCCTCCGCCAGCAGCCACTGGCCGCCAACCTTGAAGTACTCCGGATAGATGGAGGTGGCGTGGTAGTTCTCCGGGGCCACCCCGTCCCTGGGGGCCGGACACAGCACGGCGTCCGGCGCATTTTGAAAGCGCTCCTCCCGGAAATCTGGCGCATGATACTGAGGCAGGGTAAAACTCATAACAGGCTCCCCTTTCTTTCGTTTTCTCCTGTCCATTCTATCATGGAAACTACGCCCTGCCAACCCCCGGCGGGAAGGATTTTCCTCCGTCCAAAATCGGCGCGCCGCGGAACTCAATTTCCGCGGCGCGCCCGCCGTATACCACTCCGCACTTGGTGGGGAGTGAATTATCGATCGGATTAATGCCATAGAAAAAAGCAAAAATAAACATATGTAGGCGCAAAATTATAACATGTCAAGCAGATGTATTGAAAAAGCAATGATTTTCTATAAAGCCGATATAGCTCTATATAGGAACAAAAATCAACTAGTTCCATTGACGGTGCAAAAATACTGACTGTGTTTTGAGACAGGTCATATTTTTTTGAGATTCACTCCGGGAAAACAGCCATT
>DSTMC04003__coassemble_1545_pt1 | contig 15659 bp, 13 predicted proteins | sample DSTMC04003__metabat2_high_PE_006 | metagenome-assembled genome bin DSTMC04003
CGCTCCGCTCCATCCGGGCTGCTCACGACGGCTCCGCGCTTCTCTTTCGGCAATTTCCACAAAAGTTTTTCAGAAAGCTATTGAAAAGGGCAAAAAGAACCGGTATAATAGAACGGCAGTGTATGTAGAGAGGGTTATCCCCCGAGGGGGAATCAATAAGTTAAGGAGGCATCACCATGTCCAGCAGGGTTTTTCAGAGCGTCGTTTTACAGATGAAGGACAGCACAGACAGAGCCATCGGCGTGATTGATTCTGAGGGAACGGTGGTGGCCTGCAACGAATTGAGCTGCATTGGCGAGCACTGGCCGGGCGTGGTGGAGGCGGTCAACCGGGGGGACGGCGGCGCCGTCCGCTTTGAGGGCCGCACCTTCAAGGCACTGGCCGGCTGGGGCGCCCAGTTCGACTATGCCGCCTTTGTCAAGGGGGAGGACGCGGAGGCCCAGACCCTCTGCGCCATGGCCGTGGTGGCCCTCAACGGGGCCAAGACCTACTATGAGGAGAAGCACGACAAGGCCACCTTTGTCAAGAACATCATCTCCGACAACATCCTGCTGGGGGACATCTATGTCCGGGCCAAGGAGCTGCATTTCGTCTCCGAGGCGCCCCGGGCGGTGCTGCTGATCCGCCAGGTGGAGACCACCGATCCGGCCCTCATCGACGTGGTGCAGACCATGTTCCCCGACAAGCAGGTGGACTTTGTCCTGTCCATCAGCGAGACCGACGTGGCCCTCATCAAGCAGCTCTCCGAGGGCACGGAGCCCCGGGATCTCTACCGCCTCGCCAAGCAGATCGAGGAGAAGATCACCGAGGAGCTCCACCTGCGGGTGGTCATCGGCATCGGCACCATCGTGGGCCACATCCGGGAGCTAGCCCGGGCCTACAAGGAGGCGGGCATCGCCATCGACGTGGGCCGGGTGTTCGACACGGAGAAGACCATCATCACCTATGAGAACCTGGGCATCGGCCGGCTGATCTACCAGCTGCCCACCACCCTGTGTGAGATGTTCCTCCAGGAGGTCTTCAAGAAGAACCCCATCGACGCCCTGGATCAGGAGACCCTGTTCACCATCAACAAGTTCTTCGAAAACAACCTGAACGTGTCCGAGACGGCCCGGAAGCTGTTTGTCCACCGGAACACCCTGGTGTACCGGCTGGAGAAGATCAAGAAGCTCACCGGCCTCGACCTGCGGGAGTTTGACGACGCCATCACCTTCAAGGTGGCGCTGATGGTCAAGAAGTACCTGATCTCCCGGGGCATCGACAACTGAACCACACCAGGAGGGGCGCCGCTGGGGCGGCGCCCCTCCTGGTGTCGCGCATTTCTTTCGAATACGACAGATGAGGTAACCGAGCGTGATACGTCTAATTGACATACAGAAGTCCTACGATAACGGGACAAAGGCCCTCAAGGGGGTCAACCTGCGCATTGACGACGGGGAATTTGTGTTCCTGGTGGGCCCCTCCGGCTCCGGCAAGTCCACCATCATCAAGCTCATCACCGCCGAGATCGCCCCCTCCGGCGGGCGGCTGATGGTCAACGGCTACAATCTGAACAACATCCGGCCCCGGCAGGTGCCCTTTATGCGGCGCACCCTGGGGGTCATCTTCCAGGATTTCCGGCTCATTGAGAAAAAGACGGTGAAGGAAAACCTCACCTTTGCCATGCGGGCGGTGGGGGCCTCCCCCCGGGAGATCCGCAAGCGGGTGCCCTATGTGCTGGAGCTGGTGGGCCTGGATCAGAAGGGAGACCGGATGCCCAGCCAGCTCTCCGGCGGCGAGCAGCAGCGCGTGGCCATCGCCCGCGCCCTGGTGAACAATCCCAAGATGATCATCGCCGACGAGCCCACCGGCAACCTGGATCCCATGCGCTCCCTGGAGATCATGATGCTGCTGGAGCGCATCAACGAGCTGGGCACCACCCTGCTGGTGGTCACCCACGAGAAGGAGCTGGTCAACCGCTTCTCCAAGCGGGTGGTGGCCATCGAGAACGGCAGGATCATCAGCGACGAGACGGGCGGGTATTACAACAATGAGACAACGATATGATTTCGGCTATTTCCTCTCCGAGGGCTTTCACAGCATCTTCACCCACGGCTTCATGTCCTTTGCCGCGGTGTGCATGATCGTCTGCTGCCTGCTCATCATGGGTTCCTTCACCCTGGTGGCGGTGAACGCGGAGAACATGTTCAGCGATCTGGAGGCGGAGAACCAGTTCACCGCCTTCATCGACGAGACCATTCCACAGGAGGAGGCCCGGGCCCTCCAGGACGACATCGAGGCGGTGCCCAATGTGGCCCGGGCGGAGTTCGTCACCAAGGAGGAGGCCCAGGCGGACTTTGAGTCCGACTACGAGGGCAATCCCCTCTTTGAGGGCCTGCCCTCCACGGTGTACCGGGATCGCTTCCACATCTATCTGGACGACATCAGCCTGCTCACCGAGACCGAGGAGGCGGTGAAGGAGGTGGCCGGCGTGGCCGACACCCAGTCCGCCCCCGAGATCGCCGAGGGCTTCACGGTGATCCGCAACATCGCCGGGGCGGTGGCCGTGATCCTGGTGGTGATTCTGCTGGCGGTGAGCCTGTTCATCATCGCCAACACCATCAAGCTGGCCACCTTCAACCGGCGGGAGGAGATCGCCATCATGAAGATGTGCGGCGCCACCAACGCCTTTGTCCGCTGGCCCTTCGTGTTTGAGGGCCTGATCCTGGGCCTGGTGGGCGCGGTGGCCGCCTTCTTCCTCCAGTGGGGCATCTACGTACTGGTGGGCAGGGCCATCAGCGGGGAGGACACCATCTCCCTGATCACCGTGCTCCCCTTCCAGCCCATGGCCCTGCGGGTGCTGGGGGTGTTCGTCCTCACCGGCTTTGTCATCGGCGCCGGCGGCTCGGTGCTGGCCATTCGGAAGTTCTTGCAGGTTTGAGGAGGCCGGATTGCGGACATGTCTGGAAACCGTGTAAAGCACAGGGTGCGGCGGGGCGTCTGCGCCCTGCTGACGGCGGCCCTGCTGGCCCCCGTGTGGGGCTCGGCCCTGCCGGTGGGGGCGGTGACCCAGAGCGAGATTGACGCCCTCAAGGCCAGGCAGGCGGAGAGTCAGGAGCGGCAGGCGGAGCTGGAGGAGCAGCTGACCCGGTCGGAGGCCGACCGGGACGCGGCCCGGGAGCAGCGCCAGCTGCTGGGGCAGCAGCTGGACGCCATCAACGCCGAGCTGGAGAGCATCAACGACCAGCTTACCTGGTACGACGGGGAGATCGCCCGGAAGGAAGCGGAGCGCCAGGCGGCCGAGGCCCGGGAGGCGGAGCAGTACGAGCTGTTCTGCCAGCGGGTGCGCGCCATGGAGGAGGAGGGGACGGTGTCCTACTGGTCTGTCCTCTTCAACTCCGGCAGCTTCTCCGAGCTGCTGGATCGCCTGGCCGACGTGGACGCGGTGATGGCCTATGACAACCGGGTGATGGACGAGCTGATCGCCGCCCGGCAGGAGCTGGAGGCCGTCCAGGCCCAGCTGGAGGAGGCCCGGGCCGCCGAGCAGGAGGCCAAGGAGGCCCAGGAGGCCGTGAAGGCCCGCCAGCAGGAGAAGGTGGCCCAGGCCCAGGCGCTGCTGGACGAGCTCAACGCCGACGTGGCGGAGGTCAACCGCCAGCTGGACGAGGAGGACGCGTCGTGGGCCGCCATCGGGGCGGAGATCGACCGCAAGCAGAAGCAGCTGGAGGAGCAGCGGAAGCAGAACAACGTGCAGCTGCCCCCGACGGGGGACGGCTGGATGTGGCCCCTGCCGTCGGCGAATAGGAAGCTGACCTCCGCCTTCGGGTTCCGGATGCACCCGGTGGATCACGTGCCCCACAGCCACACCGGCATCGACGTGGCGGCCTCCACCGGCACACCCATCTATGCGGCCCGGGGCGGCCAGGTGATCATGTCGGAGTACGGCACCGGGGTCAACTGGTCTTACGGCAACTTCGTGGTCATCGACCACGGGGACGGCACCACCACCCTCTACGCCCACATGTCCTCCCGGGCGGTGAGCGAGGGGGAGCTGGTTCAGCAGGGCCAGACCATCGGCGCTGTGGGCACCACCGGCAACGTGAAGGGGGCCCACCTCCACTTTGAGGTGCGCATCAACGGCCAGCGGACGGATCCGGAGGCCTATTACACCGGCCTCCCCCTGATCCGGGCCTACAACTGGTAAACGGACTGACGGAAAAAGGAGCGGCGACGTGGCAAAGAAGCAGAATCCCAATCATAAACCCAAGAAGCAGAAGGTGGAGTGGCGCCGGGTGCTCTTCGGCGGGCTGGCGGCGGTGCTGGCCCTGCTGCTCCTGCTGCCCATGGTGACCATGATCCTGGGCGGCGCCGGGGCGGTGACCCAGAGCGAGATCGACGCCCTCAAGGCGGAGCAGGCGGCCAGCCAGGCCCGGCAGGACGAGCTGGAGGAGCAGCTGGCCGACGTGGAGGCGGATCAGGCGGAGGCCCAGCAGCGGCGGCAGCTCCTCCAGGCCCAGCTGGACGCCATCAACAATGAGATCGAGAACATCGACAAGCAGATCGCCTACTACGACCAGGAGATCGCCCAGAAGGAGGCCGAGCAGGCCGAGGCCGAGGCCAACGAGCAGGCCCAGTATGAGCTGTTCTGCCAGCGGGTGCGCGCCATGGAGGAGGAGGGGACGGTGTCCTACTGGTCTATCCTCTTCAACTCGGAGAGCTTCTCCGAGCTGCTGGATCGCCTGGCCGACATCGACGCGGTGATGGCCTATGACAACCAGGTGATGGACGAGCTCATCGCCATCCGGGAGGAGATCATAGCCCTGCGCACCCAGCTGGAGACCTCCCGGGCGGAGGAGCAGGCGGCCCGGGATCAGCAGGCCGCCAAGCAGGCCGAGCAGCAGGCCAAGGTGGCCGAGGCCCAGAAGCTGCTGGATCAGATCAACGCCGACGTGGCGGAGGTCAACCGCCAGCTGGACGCGGAGAGCGAGGCGGCCGCCGAGATCCAGGCGGAGATCGCCCAGAAGCAGAAGCAGCTGGAAGAGCAGCGGCGGCAGAACAACATCACCATCGACTCGGAGACCAGCTATCTGTGGCCCCTGCCGGGCTACTACCGGCTGTCCTCCCTGTTCGGCTACCGCATCCACCCCATCACCGGCGAGGCCCACAGCCACACCGGCATCGACATCCCCGCCCCCGGCAACACCCCCATCCTGGCCTGCAAGAGCGGGCAGGTGGTCACCTCCGCCTACCACTACTCCTACGGCAACTACGTGGTCATCGACCACGGCAACGGCAATTCCACCCTCTACGCCCACATGTCCTCCCGGGCGGTGAGCGAGGGGGATATGGTCACCCAGGGCCAGACCATCGGCTACGTGGGCACCACCGGCAGCTCCACCGGCAACCACCTCCACCTGGAGGTGCGGGACAACTACACCCGGGTGGATCCGGAGAGCAAGTTCCCCAGCCTGAGTTTGACACATCCCTGGTAAACACTCGAACAAGCGGCGAAGCCGCTTGTTCGAAAAGGGCTGCATGGCGGAAGGGCCTCGGTTTCTGACAAAACAGTCGGCCCTTCCGCCATGAGAAGTGTCATTTCCGACGCGCATGTCGCCGGAAATGACGGACTTTTATTTGATTCCGCCGTCTGCGGACGGCGGAACTCTGCGAGGCTTTTGGCGGAAAACGACGAAAACCTGGGGCGGGCGGAGGCGTTGGCCTCCGCCCGCCCCCCTTTGATACCCGGAAAGGAAGGAACCCCAATGCGGCAAAAACGATTCTCTCTGTTCCAACTGCTTCTGGCCGCGGCGCTCACCGCCGCGGTGGTGCTGGCGGCGGGCGCCCTGGCGGTCAACTACCTGCTGGGCGGCGCCGGCGGCCGCTCCCTGGTGGAGGCATGGCACCTGATCAACACCCGGTTTGTGGGGGAGTACGACGAGGAAGCGGTGATTGACGGCGCGCTGGAGGGCATGGTGAACGCCCTGGGCGACCGGTGGAGCTACACCCTGACGGCGGACGAGCTGTCCGCCCAGAACCAGCGGCGCACCAACCAGTATGTGGGCATCGGCATCACCGTCAACTACGCAAACGAGGAGGGCCTGGAGATCCTGGAGGTGGCCGCCGGCGGCCCGGCGGAGGAGGCGGGGCTTCTCCCCGGCGAGGTGATCACCGCCGTGGACGGCACCTCCCTGGCCGGGGAGGCCCGCTACGAGGGGGCTGATCTCATCCAGGGGGAGGAGGGCACCACCGTCACTCTGGAGGTGCTGGGCGCCGACGGCGGCACCCGTACCGTGGAGGTGACCCGTGCCAGCATCGAGACCGACCCGGTGGAGAGCAGGATGCTGGAGGGGGACGTGGGCTACGTGGCCCTGTCCAACTTCTACGACAACAGCGCCCAGCGGCTGGAGGAGGCGGTGACCGCCCTCCAGGAGGAGGGGGCCCGCGCCCTGGTGTTCGACATGCGGGACAACGGCGGCGGCTACCTCCGGGAGCTCACCGACATGCTGGACTTCCTCCTGCCCGAGGGGCCCATCTTCATCAGCCGGGATCAGGCGGGCAATGAGGAGACCACCTATTCCGACGCCTCCTGCGTGGAGCTGCCCATGGCGGTGCTGGTCAACGCCAACACCTACTCCGCCGCCGAGTTCTTCGCCGCCGAGCTCCAGGAGCAGGGGGTGGCGGTGATCGTGGGGGAGCCCACCAGCGGCAAGGGCTACTCCCAGCAGACCTTCACCCTGGCCTACGGCGGGGCGGTCAACATCTCCACCGCCGCCTACTGCACCGGCAGCGGCACCTCCCTGATCGGCACCGGCCTGACCCTGGACGCGGAGGTGTACAACACCGACAACGGCACGGACGCCCAGCTGGCGGCCGCCCTGGCGCTGCTGGCGGAGTGATTTCCGCCCCAAAGCCGGAAAAACCTGCGAAAACCCTTGACTGTAAACCCGCTTGATACCTTACACTTGAGGCCAAGGAGGGGATCAGAATGACCATCGGCGAGCTGGAGGCCCTGCTGGACATGCCCCGGGCCAGCATCCGCTTTTACGAGCAGGAGGGCTTCATCCACCCAAAGCGGGAGGCCAACAACTACCGGGACTACTCGGAGGAGGACGCGGACACCCTGCGGAAGGTGAAGCTGCTGCGGCAGCTGGGCCTGTCCCTGGAGGACATCCGGCAGGCCCAGCGGGGGGAGCGCCCCCTGGCGGCCCTGCTGGCGGAGCAGGAGGCCGCCCTGGCCCGGCAGAGGGCCGACCTGGACTGGGCGGGGCAGATGTGCCGCGCCATGCGGGAGGACGGGGTGGACTTCGCCACCCTGGACGCGCCCAGGTACTTAAACCGGCTGAACCGCCCGGCGGATCAGCCCGGCTTCTTCGATCTGCGCTCCGACGCGGCCCCCACCGTGTCCCACCCCTGGCGGCGGTTCTTTGCCCGCAGCCTGGATCTGGGCCTGTGCAGTCTGCTGTGGATGGCGGTCTGCCTGTTTTTGTTCCGCTGGCACCCGGACAACACCTGGCCGATCCGCCTGCTGAACAGCTATGTGGCCTACGGCATCCTGCTGGTGCTGGAGCCCGTCCTCCTGTGTACCTGGGGCTATACGCCGGGCAAGTGGATCTTCGGCCTGGCGGTGCGCAATCCCCTGGGACAGAAGCTCACCTGGGGCAAGGCCGTGGATCGCACCTGGGGGGTGTTCGCCCGGGGCGAGGGCTACGGCATCCCGTTTTACAGGCTCTGGCGCAAGTACAAGTGCTACTGCCAGTGCAAAGACGGGGAGCCGGAGGCGTGGGAGGAGGACACCTCCTACACCATCCGGGATACCAGGGTTCGGCGGTGCTGGGGCTTCGTGGCCGCCCGGGCGGCCTTGATTGGGCTGAGTGTCTTTCTGGCGCTCCAGTCCATGCTGCCCATCCACCGGGGGCCCCTCACCCCGGAGCAGTACGCCGCCAACGTCAACGACATGTGCCGGATCCTGGATATACAAGCCTATGAGCGGATGGACGCAGAGGGGAACTGGGGAGACGCGCCAAATTCCCATGTGATAAATCTGTTCGGCGGGAGCACGCCGTCCCACCAGCTCACGGTGGATGAGGACGGCCATGTCACCGGCGTGTGCATTGAGGTGGAGCAGCTCGGGGGAGAGCTGGTGTCCGGCAGCACCACCCAGCGATCCCTGGCGGCCCTGGCCTTCGCCGCCGCCCAGCGAAGTTACAACGGCATCTCCTGGTGGAGCAGCGGGGTGCTCCAGGCCATTGAGAGCCGGCGCTTTGACGACTACACCCTCCAGGCCGGGGACGTGACCATCACCCAGACCGTGGAGACCCGGGGGTATGAGTCTAGCTCCTCCGGCATGCTGTTCTCCTTGGAGGGAGGGACGGACACCTATTACCACTTGGTATTTACCCTGGAACTAGAACAGGCGATATAGATAAAGCGGCGGCCCGTCGGGCCGCCGCTTTTGTTTGAACTGCAAAGGGTGCGCCTCTTGACCCTCGTATAATACGAGGGTTTATAATGTGAGACAAATAAGGAGGTTTTAATTTGATACCCGAGATACTCGCGGGCCCCGTCCGGAAGCTGACGGAGGGGCTCACCTGGAAGAAGATCCTTTGCATTGTGCTGGGGGCGGCCATTACCACCTTCGGCATCCACAACATCCACCAGCAGGTGGGCATCACCGAGGGGGGCATCATGGGCCTGATGCTGCTGCTCCACCACTGGTTCGGCCTGTCGCCGGCCCTGCTGACGCCCCTGCTGGATGCGCTGTGCTACCTGCTGGCCTTCAAGTGCCTGGGCGGTCAGTTCCTGAAGATCTCCGTCCTGTCCACCGGCAGCGTGGCCCTGTTCTACAAGCTGTGGGAGCAGTTTCCCAACATGCTGCCCAACCTCTCCCGCTGGCCCCTGCTGGCCGCCCTGGCGGGCGGCGCCTTCGTGGGAATCGGCGTGGGCCTGATCGTCCGGCAGGGGGGCTCCGCCGGGGGCGACGACGCCCTGGCCCTCACCATCTCCCGTGTGACCCACTGGCGGCTGTCCAGGGCCTATCTGTTCACCGATCTGACGGTGCTGGCCCTGTCCCTCACCTACATTCCCGTGGGGCGCATTGCCTGCTCCCTGGTGACGGTGACCCTGTCGTCCTTCCTCATTGACCGGATTCAGACCGCAGCGCTGCCCCGTCGGGCCGCGGAGGCGGAGTAAGGCCCGCCTCTGCGGTTCCCTTCCGCCCGGCCAGCAGGAAGCCGCTGGTGAGGGCGGTGAGGGGGGCCACGGTGACCAGGCCGAAGGAGCCCACCACGGTGTGGATGATCTCCGAGGCCACATATTTGTAGTTGAGAATGTTGTACAGAGGGGTGCCCTGGGCCATGAACACCATGAGCAGGGCCACATAGCCCCCGGAGTAGGCCAGCAGCAGGGTGGTGGTCATGGTGCCCATGGCGGCCCGTCCCACGTTCATGCCGGAGCGCACCGCCTCCCACCGGGAGAGATCGGGCCGCTTCTCCACCACCTCGTGGACGGCGGAGGTGATGTCCACCGCCAGATCCATCACCGCGCCGGAGGAGCCGATGAAGATGGAGGCCATGAAGATCTGGGTGAGGCTGAGATCCTGGAACCCGGCGTAGAGCAGGCTCTCGGAGTAGGACATGACCGCCCCGTGGATCTGGAACAGGTCGGTGAAGATCACACCCAGCACGCAGGTGACCAGCACCCCCAGGAAGGCCCCCGAAACGGCGGCGGCACACCGCCGGTCAAAGCCGTAGACCAGGGCGATGATGAACAGGGTGAGCACCAGGGTCACCGCCAGGCCCATGAAGATGGGGTTGTACCCCTTGAGGTAGAGGGGCACCAGCACCTTCCACAGCATGAGCACCGTCATCACGAAGGAGACGATGGCCCGCACGCCGGTGCGCCCGGCAAAGAGGATGAGGAACACCGCGAAGATGGCGGCCAGCAGAACCTCCTTGTTGAGGCGGTAGTGGTCGGTCATGGTGACCGAGAGGATCTCGTCCCCCTGGTAGCTCACCACCACCATGGCCTTGTCGCCGGGGGCGAAGATCTTGTCCTGCTCCAGGGAGCCGTTGAGCATGTTGACGCCGGTGGCGGTCTGGCCCTTGAAGCGGCCGCCCAGCAGCTCCAGGGTGCAGGTCTGCTCGCCGGAGCGCACCAGGCCGGTGTCGATGATGGCGGAGTCGTCCACCGCCAGCACCCGGGCGGCGCAGCGGTCGGCCTCCCGGTACTGGAGGGCCCCCTCGAAGCCGGTGGGGATGGCCATCAGGATGACGATCAGCAGCAGGCACAGGGCCAGAGGGGCGTAATACCGGCGCTTGGCCGGGTCGCGGAGAAGGGAAGTCATAGGGTGTGATTGTCCTTTCTGCACCAGCAGACGGATGCGGCATCTGCCGCATCCGTCTGCTGGTTTTTTATGGAGTGGGAAAGTGGAAAGCGGGGGGATGGATTACTGGACGCCCAGCATGTCGGCCAGCTTGTAGTAGACCTGGGTGTTGTCGTAGTAGCCGCTGAACACCTCGGCGTTGAGGCCATGGGCCAGCACGGCCACGGGCAGACCGGTGTGGCTGTAGGAGGTGAAGGAGATGCCGGACTTGTTGTTGATGATGTGGGTGATGGTGACGCTCAGGGGCTCGTAGGTGCCGTAGAGCACGTACTCCTCCTGCTCATACTGGCTGGCGGCGGTGCCGTTGATGCTCTTCTCGTAGGCGGCGCGGAGCTGCTCCAGCTCGTAGTCGGTGAGCACAAGCTTGTCGCCCTCCTCACCCTCGGTCTTGAGGCCGAACAGGGCCTCGATGTCCACCAGCACGTCCTCGAAGGAGGTCTTGTTCTCCTTGTACTTGGCCACGTAGTCGCTGTCATACTTGGCGAAGGAGATCTTCTGGTTGGCCAGCAGATCCAGGTAGGTATCGTAGTCAGTGCCGGCGAAGCCGATGGTCAGGCCGCCGGTCTCGTGGTCGCCGGTGACCAGGATCAGGGTCTCCTCGGGGTGCTCGGCGGCGAAGTCGATGGCCACCTGCACCGCGTCGGCCAGGGCCTGGGTGTCGTGGATGGTGGAGGCGGCGTCGTTGGCGTGGCAGGCCCAGTCGATCTTGCCGCCCTCGCACATCATGAAGAAGCCGTCCTCGTCCTGGGAGAGCACCTCGATGCCCTTAGCCACGTAGTCGGACAGGGCCCACATGTCGTCGGTGCGATCCAGCTCATAGGCCATGGCGTCGGAGTCGGCCAGGTGCTCGTCGATGATCACCACGGGGCCGGCGGTGACCTTCTCGGCCTCGGCCTGGGTGGTCACCACGTTGTAGCCGGCCTGCTCGGCCAGGTCGTACAGGTTCTCCTGGTCGCCCTCGGCGCCGTCGGGATCCAGCAGGCCGCCGCCGGCGAAGTACTCAAAGCCGGAGTCCACCAGCTCCAGGCCGATGTCGTAGTAGTCGTTGCGGCTGGCCTGGTGGGCGTAGAAGGCGGCGGGAGTGGCGTGGTTCAGGTTGACGGAGGTGATCACGCCAATGGAGTAGCCCTTCTGGCTGTGCAGCTTCTCGGAGATGGTCTCATACTCCACGGTGCCGGTCTCGTCCACGTTGATGGAGCCGGAGTAGGTCTTGTGGCCAGTGGACAGGGAGGTGGCGGTGGAGGCGGAGTCGGGGGCGAAGGAGTTGGAGTCATAGGTGACGGCGGAGCCGACGCCCTCGAAGTTCATGAAGTTCAGGTACTCGGGGCCGTCCAGAACGGCGCCGCCGTTGTCGTCCAGGCTGGGCTGGGCCTGCCAGTAGTCCTCGTCGGCCAGGGCACCCAGATAGTCGGACGTGGACTGGATCTGGGGATAGCTCATGCCGTCGCCGATAAACAGGAACACATACTTGGGCGCGGTCAGGGCCTGAGAGGTGGCGGCCAGGGCCTGCACCTCAGCGGCGGGGGCGGACGTTTCCTCCGGGGTGGACGCGGTGGGAGTTCCGCAGGCGGTCAGGGCGCCGCCCAGGGTGAGGGCGGCCAGGGAGAGGGCCAGGGGACGCTTCCAGTTCATGCTCAATTCCTCCAAAGTTTGTTGTTAGACTGGTTGAAACCGTGAAGATCATAGCGGAATTCTGCCCCATGCCGCTATCAGCCCCCGGTAAAGGATTGCAAAAAACGGGTAAGAAATTGTAAAGAAGGATGTTGGTAGGGATTGACGGGGCGGGGCGGGCGTGATACCATGGCTCCGCGAAGCGAAAAACACGGCCCGGTTGGTAGTCCGGGCGCGGCGGGGCGAGTCCCAGCCCCAGGAACCGTCAGTAACCTGCCTCCTTGGTTGTCCGCGCTCCGCGCAGTATCTATATTTAAGGAGGACAACTGCATATGGAATGTGACTGCGCGAGACTGACGGTCTGCTTTGAAGCGCCCTTCTGGGTGGCCGTCTACGAGCGGGAGGAGGCCGGGCGCCTGACGGTGTGCCGGCAGGTGTTCGGCGCCGAGCCCCGGGACGGAGAGGTGTATCAGTGGCTGCTGACATCGTGGCGCACCCTGGCGTTCAGCCCGGCGGTGGCTCTGGAGCGGCGGGAGGCCGGACGGCTCAGCCCCAAGCGGGCCCAGCGGCAGGCCCGGGCCGCGGCGGAGCAGCGGGGGGTGGGCACCAGGGCCCAGCAGGCCCTCCAGCTCCAGCGGGAGGAGCGGAAGCAGGCGCGTCAGGCACAGAGCCGCCGTCGGGACGCGGCGGAGGCGGAGCGGAAATTCCAGCTCCGCCGGGAGAAGAAAAAGGAGAAGCGCCGGGGGCACTGAGGCTTTTCCTGAGAACCGGAGGCACCGGGAGCATCCGCTCCCGGTGCCTCCGGTTTTCCCTCCGGCATAAACCGGCCCCTGGCGCATATCCTGTATCCGAGGTGGTGGACTTGGTGGGAATTGTGGCGCTGGAGGCGCGGAAGGGCCGCAGGCCGGCGCTGGAGGAGGGGGCGGTATGGGGCATGCCCGCCCTGCGGGCGGGCGTGCCCGCGCCGCCAGGCCTGCGGGAGGCCAGGCTCCGCCGGAGGACGGAGCGGGCCGCGGCGGCCCTGGCCCGGGCTGGGGTGCGGCGGGTGCTGGCGGCGGAGGACTTCCCCCTCTGGCCGGTGCTGGAGGCCGCCGGGCTGCGCCCGGTGGAGACGGAGCCCTTCTGCCAGGCCATGGCCGTCCCCCTGGCCCTGGCGGCCCTCCGCCGGGCCCGGATCCTGCGCGCCCAGGCCACGGTGGCCCTGGCGGGGCAGCGGGTGAGCCGCCCCCTGTTCGCGGCGGCGGAGACCCTGTGCCCCCAGGTGCGCCGCCTGGTGGTGGACGTGCCCGGCGAGGGGGAGGAGCTGGCGGCCTGGCTGCGGGAGGAGTACGGCGCGGCGGTGCTGCCGCCGGGGACGGCGGCGGACGTGACGGCCTGCTTCGGCCCGGCGGGCGGGGAGAGCGGGGGCGCGGTGCTCCGGCTGTACGGCCCGGCGCCGCAGCTGGACGGGCTGCGCCTGCTGCCGGAGGAGGGAACGCTGCCGCCGGGGCTGGCTCCGCTGCCGCTGCTGACCCTGCTGTGGGAGTGCGGCCGCCTGCGCCCGGAGCAGATCCGGATTTTCCCCGCGTGACGGCAAAGAATTGACTTGACAGGAGGATGGAAACTACCTATAATATCGTATTAACGTGGCGGATTGTTTCTATTGTGACGATTGGACGGGCCCGGGCGGGCCCGTGAAATAGAGAACGGGAAGCAAAAAGGAAAGGTGTGCGCAGACAACCATGGCGAAAGAATTCAAGCTGAGCGCGGAGCGCTTGGAGGAGCTCAAGCAGGAGCTCAACTACCTGAAAACCGTCCGTGAGAAGGAAGTGGCCGATCAGATCAAGGAGGCCCGCTCCTTCGGAGATCTGTCCGAGAACAGCGAGTACGACGAGGCCAAGAACGAGCAGGGCAAGCTCTACTCCCGCATTGCGGAGGTGGAGAACATCCTGTCCAACTATGTGGTCATTGAGGAGCATGAGTCCGACCCCAACTCCGTCCGCCTGGGCTCCACGGTCAAGGTGATGGATCTGGAGTTTGAGGAGGAGGAGACCTACCAGGTGGTGGGCTCTCAGGAGGCCGACCCCATGAACGGCCGGATTTCCGAGGACTCCCCCTTTGGGAAAGCCCTGTTGGGCAAGGCCATCGGCGACGAGGTGCAGGTGGAGGCACCGGCCGGTGTTTTGCGATACCGTATCCTAGAGATTCAAAAGTAAGGAGCCAGAACAATGAGTACTGAAGAGAGAAGTGTCAACCAGCCTGAGGAGCAGCCCTCCCTGTCCGAACAGCGCCTGATTCGCCGCGCCAAGCTCAAGGAGCTCCAGGATGCCGGCCAGGATCCCTTCCAGATCACCAAATACGTGGTGAAGCACCACTCCGCCGACATCAAGGAGAACTTCGAGGCCCTGGAGGGCACCGAGACCTCCATCGCCGGCCGCATCATGTCCAAGCGGGGCATGGGCAAGGCCATCTTCTGTGATCTGCAGGACGTGAAGGGGCGCATCCAGATCTACGTCCGCATCGACGAGCTGGGCGAGGAGGCCTTCGCCAAGTTCAAGAAGACCGACATCGGCGACATCGTGGGCGTGGAAGGCGAGGTCTTCAAGACCAAGCGGGGTGAGATCTCCGTCAAGGCCCACAAGGTGACTCTTCTCTCCAAGTCTCTTCAGCCCCTGCCCGAGAAGTTCCACGGCCTGACCGACAAGGAGATGCGCTACCGCCAGCGGTATGTGGATCTGATCATGAACGAGGACGTGCGCCGCACCTTCCAGATCCGCACCGCCTTCATCAAGCACGTGCGCAAGTATCTGGACGACCGGGACTATCTGGAGGTGGAGACCCCCGTTCTGAACACCATCTCCGGCGGCGCCACCGCCCGGCCCTTCATCACCCACCACAACACCCTGGACATCGACATGTATATGCGCATCGCCACCGAGCTGAACCTGAAGCGGCTCACCGTGGGCGGCTTTGAGCGGGTGTATGAGATCGGCCGCATCTTCCGCAACGAGGGCATGGATCCCAAGCACAACCCGGAGTTCACCACCATCGAGCTGTACGAGGCCTATGCCGACTTCCACGACATGATGGACATCGCCGAGGGCATCCTGTCCACCGCCGCCAAGGACATCCTGGGCTCCTACCAGGTGAACTGGCTGGGCGTGGACATCGACCTGACCCCCGGCTGGCCCCGCCTGACCATGATCGACGCCGTCAAGCAGTATGTGGGCGTGGACTTCGACGCCATCTCCGACGACGAGGAGGCCTGCAAGGCCGTGGAGGCCAAGGGCATCGACCTGGAGGGCTGCGAGCGCACCTGGGGCACCGCCCTGTACGAGGCCTTTGACCAGCGGGTGGAGGAGAAGCTGGTGCAGCCCACCTTCATCACCATGTACCCGGTGGAGGTCTCCCCGCTGACCAAGCGCTCCCCCAAGGATCCCCGGCTCACCGAGCGGTTTGAGCTGTTCATCAACCACTGTGAGTTCGCCAACGCCTTCTCCGAGCTCAACGACCCCATCGACCAGCGCGGCCGCTTCGAGCACGAGCTGGCCCTGCGGGAGATGGGCAACGACGAGGCCGGCATGATGGACGAGGACTTCATCAACGCCCTGGAGTACGGCCTGCCCCCCACGGGCGGCATGGGCATCGGCATCGACCGCTGTGTCATGATGCTCACCAACTCCGACTCCATCCGGGACGTGATCCTGTT
>DSTMC04003__coassemble_1607_pt1 | contig 14978 bp, 15 predicted proteins | sample DSTMC04003__metabat2_high_PE_006 | metagenome-assembled genome bin DSTMC04003
GCCGCCGGAGGCCGGTGCCTCCATGGGGCGGGCGGATGATATCCGCCCCTACAGGCGGCGCGTCAAGGATGCCGCGCCCTACAACGTCCCGTGTCACACAAAATGTCCCACAATGTGTGGTGCTTACAAACGCCACAATTTGCCATACATTAAACTTGGTGATTTGTATGGCAAGAAAGTTTCAACTGCCTTCGGTTCCAGAGACAACCCCGAAAAACATCCGTTTTCCAAATGAGATTATCCAGCAGGTGGATGAGGCGATCCAGGGCACCAACGTGACCTTTTCCCGGTTTGTGATAGAGGCCACCCGGGTGGCGCTGGAGAGTATGCGGGAGGAGGACGGCGAAGATGAGAGCTGACTGGGAAACCGCCTTTGAAAACTGCCCGCCCTATGGGGAGGGCAAGGGAGCTTACACCCAAGAGGACTTCAAGTGCATGATGGAGATGGAGCGGAACATGGAGGCCCTTCTGCACTGGCTGGAGTCGGAGGGCAGCTTTTTCCTGGATCAATATCTGAGCTGCTACCGCCAGCATGTCCGCCGCCAGTGCCGGTATTACTTCTACCGGGGGATGCTCCATGGCACCCGGGAGGCCCTGGACGTGTGGAGCGAAGAGCACGGGGGCTGATCTCCGCCTCCGGAAGCCGACCGGGCATGTCAGGAGATGGTCAGCGGAGCGGGCTGTCCCCCTCCGGCCAGTCCAGGCCCAGGTTCTGCCGGATGGCGGCGCGCAGGGCCGCCATGTCCGGGTCGGCCCAGAAGAAGCGCAGCTTCTCCTCCGCCACGGTGTCCCCCTGGGGCTGTCCGCCCAGGACAAAGACGGCGAAGGTGTCGGCGATGTCCTCGTGGAAGTAGTTGGCGCCGTAGCGGCTCACATAGTGGGTGGGGTTGGCCTCATAGTCCCCCACGCCGGTGTCCCCCAGCGCGCTCCAGAAGGCGTCGTAGAACCCCTTGCGGAAGGAGCCCTCGATAAAGGCGGCCGGGTCGTGGGTGCTGTCGCCCTTGGTCAGATCCACCTGGGTCTCGTCCTCCAGCAGCACGTGGCCGTACTCGTGGAGGATGGTGTAGGTCAGCTTGCTCCAGTCCCGCTTCTCCCCGTTCTCGTCGTACACGTCGTAGTAGTCGATGCTGATGGAAAACCGGGTGTTGTCGGAGACGCCGTCCACCTGCACCGGGGAGGTGTAGGCCAGGATGTTGCTGGTGCCGTCGGTGAACAGGTTGAACTGGGCGATCTTCTGCCGGGCCTCCAGGGGGAGGATGGAGCACAGATAGTCCCACACCAGGGCGTCCTCCGGGTCGGTGATGCTGGCCTGGCCGCCGCGCACCGGGTAGGAGGCGAGTACGTTGGTGATGCCCACGGAGTAGCTGCTCACCGTCACCAGGCAGCCCTGCTCGTCGCTGGAGAGGGTGATGTACTTGCTGTAGACCGGGTCGGCCCAGCTGATCTGCCCGTCCTCCTCCGAGGTGGGGGCGCCGTACATGGTCTCGATGCGTTCCCGCACCTGCTCCGCCGTGCAGCCGGTCTCCTCCGGCCGGATTTCGATGCGCTCCAGAAAGCCGTTGCGGTACTGGTAGTAGGTGTTCATGGGGGTCTCCCCGTCGAACCAGCGCATGGAGTAGCGGTAGCTCTCGTACACGTCAGTCCAGCCCTCGCCGGAGACCTTCCAGGTGTCCGCCAGCTCCCCGGCGGCGCCGATGTAGGCCTCGGTGTCGGCCCTGGAGCTGCTGAAGTAGATCACGTTCTGCCGGGTCTGGCGGTAGGTGTAGCCCTCCCCCTGCTCCCGGGCCAGCGCCCGGTAGGAGCCGGTCTCAGGGGAGCAGATCTCCGCCGCCGCGGCCACGGCGGTCTCCGCCGCGCCCGCGATGGCGTAGGGATTCAGCTGGTCTGCCGTGTCCGCCGCCGAGTGGTACAGGTAGCCCTGCCCGTCCTGCATCAGCAGGACGGAGGGCACGCCGGCCAGCTGCAGGGAGGCGTGGTCGCTGGCGGTCTCCGCGTCCCGCGCCAGCTCCGGATCCTTCTCCTGGAGCAGGTCGCTGACCCAGTTGGCCTCTCCGTCCATGGTACACACCAGGGTGCCGCCGGAGCCCAGGCCCCCCAGCATGTCAAACTGGATGGCCCCGATCATCCGCTCCTTCTCCTCCTCCGTCAGGGCGGCGGTGTAGGCCCGGGAGCCGTTCTTGCCGTTCTCCTCGTCGGTGAAGCTGATCAGGCGCAGCTCCGTGTCGGTGTCCACGTCCTTCAGCGCCTCCGCCGCGTAGAGCAGGGCGGCCGCGCCGGAGGCGTTGTCGTTGGCCCCGTAGGCGGTGGGCACGCTGTCGTGGTGAGCGGAGAGCACCAGAATGTCCGCATCCGCGGAGGACGCCTCCTTCACCGCGATGACATTGCTGCCGGAGCGGCCCTGGCTGTCGGTGTAGGGCTGGAGGGTGACGGTGTAGCCCATGGCCTCAAACCGCCCCTTCAGGTACTGGACCGCGTCCGCCTCCCCCTGGGAGCCGACGGGCCGGTGGGCGGCGGTGAGGGCCTCCAGATCCGCCCGGAGCTGGGCCACGTCGGGCAGGCCGTGGGCCCGCTCCAGCATGGCCAGGGCCTCCGCCACCGTGATCGTGCCGGTGGGGGCCAGCTGATCCTGGCCCCGCCCGGCCATGATGCCGGCCTGCATGGCCCAGAGCACCGGCGTCCGGGCCCACTCTCCCACGGCCCCGGCGTCCCGGAACTGGTCCAGGCCCTGGACCGCCGTGCCGGGGGAGCCGGCCCGCCGCCAGAGGATGGCGGCAAACTCCTGCCGGGTGACGGAGCGGGCGGGCTCATACTTCCCGTCCCCCACGCCGGTGAGATAGCCCTGCTCCGCCGCCCAGGTCACCGCGTCGGCGTTGTCACCGGACACGTCGGTGAAGGGGCACTCCCCCGACACCGCAGGCTTCCCCGCCGCCTCATAGCGCAGCTGGGCGGCCATGCCGCGGGTGACGGTCTCCTCCGGTTCGCTCAGAAATTCCTGGCTGATGGACGCCTCCCGCCCCCAGTTCAGGGCCTCCTCCGCCCAGGCCGGCCAGGAGCCCGCGGCCGCCGCGGAGACCTGCGGAATCAGCAGCGCGCCGCACAGCAGCAGGGCACAAATCCGTTTCATAAAACCACCTCGACCACACAGAATGGATTGGTATTATATAGACGCTCCGGCACCCCAAAAAGTTTCCCGCGGGCCTGGGGCGGGCAGAAAAGCTGCCGCAGGCCATGGGTTTGGCCTGCGGCAGCTGATGCTCCGCTTCGCTTCACGATTCCCGCGCCGCGCCGCTCACTCTGCGGCCGGATACTCGTTGCACAGCAGGCGGTAGGGGGGCTCGTCCTCCTCGATGGTGGGGAAGCGGCCCACAGGGGGATTGAAGCGGTTGTCGGTGTTGTCGTCGTTGCACTGGCTGACCTCGCCGATGACGATGGGGCCGGTGCCCGGCTCCACCTCAAAGTCGTGGTACAGACGGGGCTGGATGGAGATGCTCATGCCGGGCTCCAGGCGGACCTGGGTGCCGGCGGGCACGGTAACCGTCCGGCCGTCCAGGTGGACGGTGACGTCGGAGACCCTATCGATGGACTCATCGGGCAGGGAGTTGTACACCCGGATGAGCAGGGTGCCGCCGCAGCGGTTGATGATGTCCTCCATCTTGCTCCAGTGGAAGTGGTTGGGGGAGTACTGCCCCTCCTTCAGGTAGATGAGCTTCTCGGCGTAGGTCTTGGCGTAGCGATCCCGCATCTTCAGGTTGCCGTTGCGCAGGGTGATGAGGGAGAAGCCCACCTTGTCGAAGTCCCCCTGGCCGTAGTCGGTGATGTCCCAGCCCAGCATGTTGTCCCGGATCTCGTCGTACTCATGGCCCTTCTCCCGCCATTCGCCGGGGGTAAAGTGGCAGAAGGGGGGGAGATTGATCTGACAGCGCTTCAGAGTGGCCTCCATCTCCTGGAGGGCACGGTTGATCTCACTGCGTTTCATGGTGGATATCGCTCCTTTTTCCTCAATTCAGTCGCTCAGACGATCTGGATGCTCCAGTGGTTCTCATAGTGGCCGCCGGGGGCCAGGTGGATCATGTCCGGGTGGGACTCATAGGCCTCCACCACGCCCCTGCGGGCGGACACGCCGGTCCAGGGCTCGATGCACACATAGGGGGCCTGAGTGCCCAGGCACTTCCACACCCCCAGGTATTTCATGTCCGGGTAGGTGACGGTGACCTGCTTGTGTCCCTTGTCCGACATCAGGGTGACCTGCCGGGGCATGTCGGTGAGGATGAGCACGCGCCGGGCGAACAGCTCATGGCTCAGCGGGATGCGGTCGTGAATCAGGGGGTAGTCCGTGATCTGGCCCAGCATGATGCAGTCGCCGGGGGTGCACTCGGCCCGCTTGGCGGTGGCGCCGGCGGGGAACTGCAGGCAGTAATCGTCGTAGGCCAGGCCCTCCTCCAGGGGGAGGTTGAAGCCGGGGTGGCCGCCCACCGAGAAGTACATGGTCTGGCTGTCCCGGTTGTCCACGGTGACGGTGATGTCCAGGGTCTGGCGGTCCAGGGTGTAGGCAATGGCGTAGCGGAAGCGGAAGGGATAGATGGCCCGGGTCTCCTCCGTGTCCTCGCAGGCCAGGACCAGCCGGCTGTCCCCGCACTCCGCCGGGGCGAGCACCGTGTCCTTGATGAACCCGTGTATGTCCATCTTGTACTCCCTGCCGTGGAGGGTGTAGGTGTTGTTGGTGCACAGGCCGATCTGCGGGAACAGGTTGAGCGCCCGGTCCTCCCAGTATTTCGGATCCCCCTGCCACAGGTACTCGGTGCCGTCCTCCGTGCGGATGGACCACAGCTGGGCCCCCTTCTCGTTGATCTGGACGGTGAGGTAGTCGCTTTTCAGCGTATGGATCATGATAAGACTTCTTTTCTTCCGGCCGCTGCCCCCAGGGGCAGGCGGGGCCTTATTTTTGCAGCTCCTCCAGCTGCTCCCGGGTGCCGTACAGCCTGGCGGACTCCACCAGCGCGGCCATGTTCTCCGGCTTTGTGTTGGCGCCCAGGGCGCAGCCGGAGCTGAGAATGAGCCCCCGGCCCCGGGTCTTGTGGATCACATCCTGGACGCAGCTGCGCACCTGCTCCGGCGTGCCGATGCACATGGGGTCGCTGGGGTTGATGTTGCCCATCAGCACGGTGGAGTCGGGCACCGCCTGCCGGGCCGCGCCCATGTCCACCTTCCAGTCCAGCTCCAGGATCTGGGCGCCCAGCGCGCCCATGTCCCCCACGATGGCGGAGGTGTCGCCGCAGATGTGGACGGAGTAGGGCTTCCCCGTGGGGGCCAGGGCCTCCACCACCTTCTTCTCATAGGGGTGGGCGAAGGTGCGGTACATATCCGGGGAGATCAGGTCGGAGCTGGCATAGGCGTCCCCCATGCTGGTGGCGTGGGCGCCGGCCTGGAGCTGAGCCTGGGCAAAGCGGATGTGGGCCTGGGTGGTCCACTCCAGGGCGTGGCAGACCACCTCCTCGTCCTCGGTGAGCAGATCCATCATCAGCTCCTGGGTGCCCCGCAGGAGGCAGAGCAGGCTGAAGGGCCCCTGGTCGGCCCGCCCCATGACGAACACCCGGTCGCCCACCGCCTCCACCAGGCGCTGGGTGGTCTCCAGCCAGTCGCAGATGCGGCCGTCCTTCAGGGGGTCGGGCAGCTGGAGGCTGTCAATGTCCCTGAGATCGGTGAGGACGGGGTGGTGCTCATCCACCGAGGCCACGTCGTGCTCCCGGAAGACAACCCTGGCGCCGCAGGCCTCGGCCAGGGTGGCGTCGTCCACGTCCACCACGCAGCCGTCGTAGCCGTACTTCTCCAGGCACAGCAGGTGGCTCTCGGCCATTTTGGCCGGGCTGCGGTTGATCTCGCCGATGTCATAGCCGGCGGTTTTCGCGCTGAACAGGAAGCCCTGGGGGATCACGGGCAGGCGGTCGGGCATCTGCCCGGCCAGCACCGCCTGTACGCGCTGGAGGGAGGTCATCTCTGTCATGCGGTTCACTCCTTTTCTGCGTATCGCCGGCAGGGCGGAGTGCCCAGATTCTGTCAATTTCTCACAAAAAGCCAGCCTGTCCCGACGATATCATACAACACTCTGTCGGGATAATTATAGAAACGGAACCCGGGCAAAAGCAATATGTTATCATACTTCGCACAAAAACAGTACTGCCCTCCCCGCAGGCGGCGGCGGAAATTTTCTCCTTGTGCTTTCCGGACAACTGTGCTATCTTGATGCGGACAGGCTGTCTCCCGGCCTGCCAGGACACACTGAGACGGAAAGGAGCAAGGGACGATGCTTGATATCACCGCCATTGGAGAAATTCTGATTGATCTGACCCAGACCGGGGTCAACGAGGCCAGAGTGCCGGTGCTGGCCGCCAATCCCGGCGGCGCGCCGGCCAATGTGGCCGTAGCCGCCGCCCGCCTGGGCGCCGGAACCGCCTTCATCGGGAAGGTGGGGGCCGACGGCTTCGGCGCCTACCTCACCGGCGTGCTGCGGGAAAACGGGGTGGATGTGTCCGGCCTGCGGACGGGCGAGGCCGCCACCACCATGGCCATCGTCTCGGTGGACGCTGCCGGGGAGCGGGACTTCCGCTTTGTCCGGGGCGCGGACGCGGAGCTGACCTGCGGGGAGGTGGATCTGGAGCTGGTGGGCCGGTCCAAATTCCTCCACTTCGGCTCCGTGAGCCTCACCGGCGGGGCCGCCCGCCAGACCACGCTCTATGCCGTGGAGGAGGCCCGCCGCCGCCGCGTCCTGGTCAGCTACGACCCCAACTACCGCCAGGCCCTGTGGCCCAGCCAGGAGGAGGCCGTGGAGTGGATGAAGAGGCCCCTGCCCCTGGTGGACGTGCTCAAGCTCTCCGACGAGGAGCTCCCCCTGCTCACCGGCACCAACGATCCGGAGCAGGGCACGGCCATTCTCCGGGACATGGGAATCCGCCTGGTGCTCCTCACCCTGGGCGGAGACGGGGCCTATTACCGCATGGGCCCGGCCGCCGGATGGGTGAAGGGGGTAAAAACCGCCGTGGCCGACACCAACGGCGCCGGGGACACCTTCCTGGGGGCGGTGCTCAGCCGCCTGTGCCGCCGGCCGGCCGGTCCCCTGGAGGGGCTGACCGCCGGAGAGGTGGAGGACATCGTCTCCTTCGCCAACCGGGCGGCTGCCAAGACCTGCTCCCGCAGCGGGGCCATTCCCGCCATGCCCACCCTGGCCGAGCTCTGAACCCACGCAGAAAAACCCGCGTCCCAACAGCGGACGCGGGTTTCAGCCTGTCGAAAAAGTCTTTTCGACAGGCTGCTGAACTTTTTGAAACTTCAAAAAAGTTTCAAAAAGTTGTTTGATCCAACGCGAAAGGGAACCCTGACGGTTCCCTTTCACACTATCCTTCCCTCCGAATCCTTTGGCCGGAGGGTTTATCGACAGCCAAAAACCCGGCGGAGTCGTCAAGACTCCGCCGGGTTTTTCTTTCGCTCCCGCTCCGGGACAATCAGCTCGAAGATCCGCTCTGCCTGCGGCGGTGCGCCCCCCGCCGCCTGCCACCCCGCCGCAAAGGCCAGACGCACCATGGAAAACAGGTAGTTCTCCGCCTCATCATACTCGTGGCGATCCAAAAAGTTGGAAAAGGCCTCTTCAAATTCATTGGTGTACATGGCTTTCAGCTCAAGGCGATTATAGGCGATTAAGTAGGATTCGTCAATATTTTATCCTCCCGAATGGTATATTCGTCCTGGTGATAATATGAAGCCGCTAAAAGCAAAGGTCAGCCTGACTCTAGACATTCCAGTTCTGGAGCAAGTCCAAAAGCTGGCGGAGCAGGAGGACCGCTCCCTGTCCAGCTATATCAACCTGGTACTGAAGGCCCACCTGGCCAGCCTGAAGCAGGGCGAGGAAGCATAAGGGGAGCGCGCCGCAGCTGCGGTGCGCTCCCCGGGCTTTTTTGGAAAGAAGGGGCGGGAGACGGGCGGACCAAGCCGCGTTCCCCCGCCCCACAAGCCGCCGCCGCAAATACCATGGTATTTCGGCGGCATGACACCAGCGGCGGCCCGGCGGGCCAGGCCGGTACAGCGCAGCGGCCATCAGGGCTTGCAGGGTAATCCCGATGCGTGCCGCCCGAGGCGCGGCAGCGCCTGTGACATGAGTGCCAGGAAAACAAGCGGCAATGCGCGGCTGGTCTTTGCCCTGTCTGTACAGCCCACCGCCGCCATGAGCCCCCGTACTGGGGGGTCCAGGGTGGGCGAAGCCCCCCGGCCCTTCTTTCCCCCCATTTCTTCGGGAAGAAATGGGGGCGCCCGCCGCGTAGGCGCGTCCCACGGGGGGAGCCCCCGATGAATGGTCAAAAGATGATAGGGCGCGCCGAGTCGTCGCGCCCCACGAAAGAAGCCCCCGACGTCCAGCGGGCGACCACAGGTCGCCCCTACATCGTCGGCCCAAGCTGCGGATCGTTCGCTTCCGCGTAAACGCGAAAGCTCATTCCCTCCGCTGGGCCTCCTTCTCCCCACGCCGACCACTTCGTTGGGTCGCCGCGGGGGCCCCATTGGGTGCGCCGGGTCGTCGCGCGCCACGGGCCGGTGGTTCCGGGGGCAAACGGGCGGATACGATCCGCCCCTACGAGCTTGTCGGTTGACGTACCGCGCCGCGCAGGCCCTCCAGGACGGCGGACACGGTGTCCTCCAGGCTGCGGCCAGCCTCCACCTCCACGGTGAGATCGGCGTATTTCCGGTAGAGGGGCTCCCGCTGGGCAAAGACATGGGCCAGGGTCTCCCCGGGGGCCATGGCGATGCCACGGGTGGTGATGTTGTCCACCCGCCGCTCCAGCTCCGCCAGGGGCACGTGGAGGTAGACCACCCTTCCCAGCTCCTTCAGCCGCTCCATGCCCCTCTCCCGGCACACGGCGGAGCCGCCGGGGGCGATGACGGTGCCGGTGCAGGCCAGGCCGGACAGCACCTCCCCCTCCAGATCCAGGAAGGCCTCCACCCCCAGAGCGTCCAGGACGTCCTGGAGCAGGGCGCCCTCCCGCTGCTGAATGAGCAGATCGGTGTCCACAAACTGATAGCCCAAAGCCTTGGCAAGCAGCACCCCCACGGTGCTCTTGCCCGAGCCGGGCATGCCGATGAGCGTCACATTGTCCACAAAAAATCACCTCACATGGGATAAAAAGGCGGAGGGACGCCCGGTGGCGTCCCTCCGCCTTTGGTATGTCCGGCTGTGGCAGAGCCCTTACTCCGCGGGCTGCGCCTCGGGGACGGCGGTGCCCATCTCCAGCAGATCCACCACCGCGGCCCCCTCGGGGGGCTGGGTCTCGGGGGCGGAAGTGCCCTGGGTGTAGCCGCCGGTCATGTCCATGGTCATGGACAGGATGTCACCCATGCCCATGGACAGGTTGGCCGTCATGTTCCCGTCGGCGTCCATGGCCTCCGCCACGGTCAGGCTCACGGCCAGGCCGCTGTCCGGGTCGGTGGCGGTGATCTCCGCCGCCAGATCGTAGGCGGTCACGTCCTCCCCGTCCAGGGTGAGGGTGAAGGTGAGATCGGCGGCCGCGCCGCCCTGCTCCAGGCTGTAGTGGAGGATGCGGTCATTGCCGCTGACCGTCCAGGCGTCGTCCCGCAGCAGCTGGGCCGCCAGATCCACCGCGGCGGACAGGTCGCTGTAGGCGGTGTCCTTGTCAGTGGGCTCGGTGACGGCCAGGGCCAGCAGGGTGGACAGCAGGCCGGAGTAGTCCACGTCGCCGGCGGCCATGGACAGCAGGCCGCTGTAGTCCATGCCCATGGCCTCATACATCCGGGCCATGTCCATGGAGAACCAGGTGTTCTCGTCCACGCCCAGGGCGGTGGTCATGAAGTCGCCGCCGAAGCGGAAGTAGAGCTGCCCGCGCTCCAGATCGCCGCGGATGTCCATGGCGATGCCCTCGTCGGCCAGGCTGTCCAGCAGGGCGGTGTCGGTGGCGCTCATGCCGCCCCCGGCGCCCTCCGTCAGGCTGTCCAGCAGCTCCTGCAGATCCATCCGCAGGGCCATGGCCGCGTCCATCCGCATGCCGTCGGCCACGGTGCCGGTGAGCTCGCCGTCCATGGTGATGGGGGCCACGCCCAGGGCCAGCTCCGCGTCAAAGGCCGCCTCCATGTCCCAGATGCCGGTGGAGTAGGTCTGGCCGTAGGCCAGGTACTTCTCCAGCAGGGTGTAGTCGTATTTGGCGATGGTGTCCTCCACCAGCTTCTCGGTGTCGATGAGGATCACAGTCCGGTCGTCGGCGTCCCACCCCACGATGCAGCCGAAGGCCTGGGCGGCGAAGCGGACGGGTACGTAGGTGCGGTTGTCGTGGGCGTAGGGGGCCACATCCATCACCACGGGGGTGGTGATGCCGTCCATGGTGACGGAGGCCTCGGTGGAGCCCAGGGTCATGGTGACGGTGGTGCCGTCCCGGACGGCGGTGACCGTACCGGCGGCGGCGTCATAGCTCACCTGGGCGCCCATGGCCTCAAACACCGCCCGGACGGGCAGGAAGGTGCGGCCGTCCCGCGCCTCGGGGGCGGCGTCGGAGAAGGTCAGGGTCTGGCCGTCCAGCTGGACGGAGATGCCGGCATCCCCTTCCGCCGCCAGGGCGGAGGAGCCGGCGCTCAGCATGGCCGCGGCGGTGAGCACCGCCAGGGCGCGCTTGCAGAAACGTCTCATGATTGGAATTCCTCCTGTTCTTCTGAAAGTAGTACATCAACTATAGCACCATATCCCTTGTCTTGCAAGGGAAAGGACTCTACGAACGGTTGATTTGGGCCAGCTCCTGCCGCCGGTGCTCCAGAATCTTGGGGAAGCGCCAGAAAAACAGGGCTCCCGTGGTGGCGGAGGCCAGCACGTCGGCCACCGGCTCGGCCAGGAACACGCCCAGCACCTTGTCGGCAAAGAGCTGGGGCAGGAGGAAGATCAGCGGGATGAGGAGGATCACCTTGCGCAGCAGGGCCAGGAACAGGGAGATGCGGGTCTGGCCCAGGGCCACGAAGGCCTGCTGGCAGGAGAACTGGACGCCCAGCATGAACAGGCCGGCGGCATAGACGTGCAGGGCCCAAACGGAGATCTCCACCAGCTCCGGCTTGTCGTTGAACAGGGAGACAAACAGCCCGGGGAAGAGCTGCAGCGCCGCGAAGGTGGCGCAGCTGTAGACCACCGAGGTGATGAAGAGCAGGCGGAAGGTCTTTTTCACCCGCTCCAGCTGGCCGGAGCCGTAGTTGAAGCCGATGATGGGCTGGGCCCCCTGGGACAGGCCCTGGGACAGCAGGGAGAACACCTGCATGATGCTGGAGCAGATGGTCATGGCCCCCACCGCCGGGTTGCCGCCGTAGGCCTTCAGGGAGGAGTTGAAGGCGATGTTGATGAGGCTCTCGGTGGACTGCATGATGAAGGGGGACACGCCCAGGGCCAGCACGGGGGCGAGCACCCTCCAGCTGGGCCGCAGGTACTGCCGCTGGAGGCGGAGCCTGGTGCGCTTCCCCAGCAGGAACCACACCACCCACACCGCCGAGACGCCCTGGGCGGTGATGGTGGCCAGGGCCGCGCCCTTCACCCCCATGCCGAAGCCGAAGATGAACACCGGATCCAGCACGATGTTGATCACCGCGCCGATGAGCACCGTGGCCATGCCCATGGTGGAGAAGCCCTGGGCGGTGATGAAGTAGTTCAGCCCCAGGGAGATCTCCACAAAGATGGAGCCGTACAGGTAGATGGTCAGGTAGTCCATGGCATAGCCGATGGTCTCCTCCGTGGCGCCGAAGAGGTAGAGCATGGGCTCCTGAAACACCAGGAAGGCCGCCATGGCCGCCGCGCCCAGCACCACCAGCAGGGTGGTGCAGCTGCCCAGGATGGAGTTGGCCAGCTCCATCTTCCCCTCCCCCATGTGCACCACCGCCCGGGAGGAGCCGCCCATGCCCACCAGGGCGGAGATGGCGGAGACAAACAGGATCACCGGGAAGCAGACGCCCAGGCCGGTGAGGGCCAGATCCCCCACCTCCGGAATGTGGCCGATGTAGATGCGGTCCACAATGTTGTACAGGGCGTTGACCAGCTGGGCCGTCACCGTGGGGATGGCCAGGCGGAGCAGCAGCTTGCCCACCGGATCCCGGCCCAGGTCGTTTTCGCGCTTAGCCAAGGGGCTTCGCCTCCTCATTCTCCAGGAAATAGGTGGCCTCCATGTCCGCCACGCTGAGGGCGAAGGCCAGAGGATACTGCTGGAGGGCCTGGCCAACCAGGCGCTTGTCCTCGTCCCCGGAGAAGCCCATGTGCCAGCGGATGGCCATGGCCTCCTCCCGGGTGAGGCGGAGGAAGCCGGAGAGGATGTACACGCTCTTCTCCCCGTGGCCGTAGGGCAGGCTGTCCTCGTAGTAGAAGGTGGGCACCGCCTGCCACCTGCCGTCGGGGCCCTTCACGTTGCGGGTGCCCGCCTTGTAGCAGCCGGTCTTGCACACGTCGTGGAGCAGGGCCACCAGGGCGATGCTCTCAGCCGAGTACTCCAGGCCGTAGAGCTCCTTCACCCGCTCCCGCTCCAGGTAGGCCGCCAGGCACCGGTAGACGTTGACGCTGTGCTCGCACAGGCCGCCGGGCCAGGCCCCGTGGTACCGGGCCGAGGCCGGGGCGGTGAAAAAGTCGCTCTTATGCTCCAGATAGTCCAGCAGGGCGTCCGCCCCCTCCCGGCGGATGCTGTCCCGGTAGATCTGGATAAATTCTTCCTTGGCGCTCATGGGCTGTCTCCTTTTCCCTGATCTCGTAAAGCCCAGTATACCACACCCCGCCGCCAAAAACCACCCTGTCACCCCCTCTTTTTCCGCCGCATAGGATGGGCGGAAACCGGAGGGATTGGATGAACTGGCTTTCCGCGCTGACCGCCGCGGCCCTCTTCGCCGCGGCCTGCAATCTGGACACTGTGCTGCTCTCCGCCGGCTTTGCCGCCCGGGGGGTGGTTCTGAGACGGGGGTACGGCCTGGTGATCGCCGCCCTCACCACCCTCATCACCTGGCTCTCCCTGGCCCTGGGGGCCGGGGCCGCCGCCCTGCTGGGCGGGCGCACCGCCCAGGTGCTGGGCGGCCTGGTGCTGGCGGGCATGGGGGCCTGGTTCCTGCTGGACTGGCTCCGCCGGCCCGGCCCGCCGCCGGAGGGGGCCGAGGAGGCGGAGGAGGCTGAAGCCGCCGGCCTGCGGGGGTGCGTGGCCCTGGCCGCCGCCCTGGCGGTGAACAACGCCGGGGCCGGGGCGGCCGCCGGGGTGTCGGGCATCTCCCCCGGCCTGGCGGCGGCGGCCAACCTGCTGGCCACCCTGGGGGCCCTCCCCCTGGGCCGGACGCTGGGCAGCCGCCTGGCCGGGCGGCTGCTGGGAAAATACGCCCTCCCCCTCACCGGGGGGCTGCTGATCCTCCTGGGCCTGTGGGAGGCCGCCCCCCTCCTGCCCTGGGGCCGGTGACCCTTGCGGGCCGGGGGCGGGTGTGGTATCCTGATCCCAAAGGAGAGGATTGCCATGACACTGCTGGAGCGCCTGGGGGGCCGGGAGACGGTCACCCGGGGCATTGTGGACACCTTCCGCGCCATCAGCCGCCCGCCCCACCCCTCGGGACAGGAGGGGGCGGCGGCCGACGCCGTGGCCGCCCTGCTGTCCGGCCTGGGCCTGGGGACGGAGCGGGACGGAGCGGGCAACCTGCTCTGCCGCGTCCCCGCCGCCCCCGGGCGGGAGGGCGCGCCGGAGCTGGTGCTCCAGGGCCACCTGGACATGGTGTGCGCCGCCGCCCCCGGCAGCGGCTGGAACCCCCAAACCGACCCGGTGACGGTGGTGGAGGCCGACGGCTTCCTCCGCTCCGACGGCCGCTCCTCCCTGGGGGCGGACAACAACCTGGGCAACGCGGCGGTGCTGTGGCTGCTGGCCTCCGGCAAGCTCCGCCACGGGCCCCTGCGGCTGCTCTTCACCACGGCGGAGGAGGTGGGCCTGGAGGGGGCCAAGCAGGTCTCCCCCGCCTGGCTGGCCGGGGCCGGCTATCTGCTCAACACCGACGGGTTCCACCTGGGCCGGGCCATTGTGGGCTCCGCCGGCGGGCGGCGGGAGCGCTGGCGGGCCCCCCTGGACACCGTCCCCGCCCCGGATGCGCCCGCCTGGCGCATCACCCTGTCCGGCGGCCTGGGGGGCCACTCGGGGGACGACATCAACAGGGGCCGGGCCAACCCCATCAAGCTGCTGGCCGCCCTCCTGGCCGGCCTGCCCGGCGGGCGGACGGCGGCGCTGGAGGGGGGCGCCGCCTTCAACGCCATCCCCGCCTGGGCCCAGGCGGTGGTGCTGTGCAGAAACGCCCCTGACCTAGCCCCCCTGGAGGGGGCCCTGGCGGACTACCGGGCCGCCGACCCCAATCTGCGGCTCACCTGCGCCCCGGCGGAGAGGCCGGAGACGGTGTGGAGCCCCGCCTTCCAGGCCCACACCCTGGCCTTCCTCAACGGGCTCTACCACGGCGTGTACGCCATGGAGCCCGCCTTCCCCGGGGTGGTGGGGGCCTCCGCCAACCTGGGGAGGGCCGGGGCGGAGGGGGACGGCTATGAGATCTGCACCTTTCTCCGCGCCGGGCGGGGGGAGCTGGAGGAGGAACTGGCCGCCCGCCACGCCGCCCTGGGGGCGGAGCACGGCTTCGCCGCCCGGATCAGCGGCTACCCCGGCTGGCCCGCCGACCGGGACAACCCCCTGGCCTCCCTGCTGGAGCGGGTGTGGCGGGAGCAGACCGGCCGCACCCTGGAGCTCACCGCCGTCCACGTGGGGCTGGAGCCGTCGGTGCTCCGGGCCAAGGCCCCGGGGCTGGTCATGGCCTCCACCGGGCCGGACATCCTGGACGCCCACTCCGTGGATGAGCGGGCACCCCTGGCCGGGCTGGCCGATTACGCCCTCCTCCTGGCCGGCGCCATGGAGGCCCTGTAGGGGCGGATATCATCCGCCCGAAGCCTTCCCCCCTGTGGGGGGAAGGTG
>DSTMC04003__coassemble_1654_pt1 | contig 14642 bp, 9 predicted proteins | sample DSTMC04003__metabat2_high_PE_006 | metagenome-assembled genome bin DSTMC04003
CTTAGTCGTCCTTGCGGCCGCGCTCGGCGATGATCTTCTCGGCGATGCTCTTGGGGATCTCCACGTAGCTGTGGGGCTCCATGGAGTACTGGCCACGGCCCTGGGTGCGGGAGCGCAGGTCAGTGGCGTAGCCGAACATCTCGCTCAGGGGCACCAGGGCGCTGATGGCCTGGGCGCCGGGGCGGGCCTCCATGCCCTGGATCTGGCCGCGGCGGGCGTTCAGATCGCCCATAACGTCGCCCATGTAGTCCTCGGGCACGATGACGTCCACCTTCATGATGGGCTCCAGCAGGACGGGGTTGGCCTTGCGGCAGGCCTCCTTGAAGGCCATGGAGCCGGCAATCTTGAAGGCCATTTCAGAGGAGTCCACCTCGTGGTAGGAGCCGTCGTACAGAGTGACCTTCACGTCCTCCACGGGATAGCCGGCCAGCACGCCGGCCTGCATGGCACCCTGGATACCGGCGTCCACCGCAGGGATATACTCCTTGGGGATGGCGCCGCCCACGATGTTGTTGATGAACTCGTAGCCCTTGCCGGACTCGTTGGGCTCCACGTGGATCTTGACGTGGCCGTACTGGCCCTTACCGCCGGACTGGCGGGCATACTTGGTGTCCTGATCCACCGCCTTGCGGATGGTCTCCTTGTAGGCAACCTGGGGCGCGCCCACGTTGGCCTCCACCTTGTACTCGCGGAGCAGACGATCCACGATGATCTCCAGGTGCAGCTCGCCCATGCCGGCGATGATGGTCTGGCCGGTCTCCTCGTCGGTGTAGGTCTTGAAGGTGGGATCCTCCTCGGCCAGCTTGGCCAGGGCGATGCCCATCTTCTCCTGACCGGCCTTGGTCTTGGGCTCGATGGCGACCCGGATCACGGGCTCGGGGAACTCCATGGACTCCAGGATGATGGGATGCTTCTCATCACACAGGGTGTCGCCGGTGGTGGAGTTCTTCAGGCCGATAACAGCGGCGATGTCGCCGGAGTAGATCTCCTCGATGTCCTCCCGGTGGTTGGCGTGCATCTGCAGGATGCGGCCGATGCGCTCCTTCTGGTTCTTGGTGCTGTTGAGCACGGTGGAACCGGTGGTGAGCTTGCCGGAGTAGACACGCACGAAGGACAGACGGCCCACGAAGGGGTCGGTCATGATCTTGAAGGCCAGGGCGGAGAAGGGGGCGTTGTCGTCGGCGGGACGCTCGTCCTCCTCCTCGGTCTCGGGGTTCACGCCCTGGATGGCCGGGATGTCCAGCGGGGAGGGCATGAAGTCCACGATGGCATCCAGCAGCTTCTGCACGCCCTTGTTGCGGTAAGAGGTGCCGCAGGTGACGGGAACCAGCTTGTTGTCGATGGTGCCCTGACGGATCACCTTGCGCAGCAGATCCTGGGGAATGGGCTTCTCCTCCAGGGCCAGCTCCATGACCTCGTCGGACAGGTCGGCGCAGGCGTCCACCAGCTTGGTGCGGTACTCCTGGGCCAGCTCCAGCATGTCGGCGGGGATCTCCTCCACGCGCATGTCCTTGCCCATCTCGTCGTAGTAGATGTCGGCGTCCATCTCCACCAGGTCGATGATGCCCTTGAAGGTATCCTCCTTGCCGATGGGGAGCTGGATGGGCACGGCGTTGCACTTGAGACGGTCGTGGATCATGTTGAGCACGTTGTAGAAGTCGGCGCCCATGATGTCCATCTTGTTGACGTAGATCATGCGGGGGACCTTGTAGTGGTCGGCCTGGCGCCACACAGTCTCAGACTGGGGCTCCACGCCGCCCTTGGCGCACATGACGGTCACAGAGCCGTCCAGCACGCGCAGGGAGCGCTCCACCTCCACGGTGAAGTCCACGTGGCCCGGGGTGTCGATGATGTTGATGCGGGTCTGGGGGAACTGCTGCTTGGAGCCGGTCCAGTAGCAGGTGGTGGCGGCGGAGGTGATGGTGATGCCGCGCTCCTGCTCCTGGGCCATCCAGTCCATGGTGGCGGTACCGTCGTGGGTCTCGCCGATTTTGTAGTTGACGCCGGTGTAATAGAGAATACGCTCGGTGGTGGTCGTCTTACCGGCGTCGATGTGGGCCATGATGCCGATGTTGCGCGTATTCTCCAGAGATACTTTTCTAGGCATACTCTAACTCCTTATTACCAGCGATAGTGCGCGAAAGCCTTGTTGGACTCGGCCATCTTGTGGGTGTCCTCGCGCTTCTTCACTGCGGAGCCGAGGTTGTTGGCGGCGTCCATGATCTCGCCGGCCAGCCGCTCCTTCATGGTCTTCTCGCTGCGGGCGCGGGAGTAGTTGGTCAGCCAGCGCAGACCCAGGGTCTGGCGGCGCTCGGGACGAACCTCGATGGGCACCTGATAGGTGGCGCCGCCCACGCGGCGGGCCTTAACCTCCAGGGACGGCATGATGTTCTCCAGAGCGGCGGTGAACACGTCCAGGGGATCCTTCTCGGTCTTCTCCTTGATGATGTCGAAAGCACCGTAGACGACCTTCTGGGCCACGCCCTTCTTGCCGTCCAGCATGATGCTGTTGACCAGCTTGGTCACCAGGACGGAATTGTAGATAGGATCGGGCAGGACCTCCCGCTTGGGTACGTTTCCTCTTCTGGGCACTTTGCTTCCCTCCTTCATAGTATGATTTCATAGGTACTCGAAGGCTGTTCAAAAGCCCCCGTGTAAGACAAGTGCCTGCTTGTCCAGTGCCCCGCAGAAAACGCCCCTGTTATATAGGTAAGCGCTTTCGCAAGGACAACTGCCTTGCGCTTGATGCGCATAAAGTCTTTTCATTGGGTTCGGGCGGATGATATCCGCCCCTACAGTAATTTTCTGCTGCGCAGAAAATTACTTCTTGCCGGCCTTGGGACGCTTGGCGCCGTACTTGGAACGGCCCTGCATACGGCCGTTGACGCCCTGGGCATCGAGGGTGCCGCGGATGATGTGGTAGCGAACGCCGGGCAGATCCTTGACACGGCCGCCGCGGATCATGACCACGGAGTGCTCCTGCAGGTTGTGGCCGACACCGGGGATATAGGCGGTGACCTCCATCCCGTTGGTCAGACGCACACGGGCGATCTTACGAAGCGCGGAGTTGGGCTTCCTGGGGGTGGCGGTACGAACCGCGGTGCACACACCTCTCTTCTGGGGAGAAGGCAGGTCGGTCATGCGGTTCTGCAGGGTGTTCAGGCCCTTCTGCATGGCGGGCGCGGTGGGCTTGGTGACGGCCACCTCACGGCCCTTACGGACGAGCTGGTTGAACGTAGGCATGGTTTTCCTCCTTTCTTGGTTTCTAAAGAATATATTTTAACGAAACGGCGGTGAATTATACCGCTTCGCTAAAATCAGGCCAGAAGCGCGGCCACCGCGCTGGGCACGGCGATGCCGCAGGCGGAGCCCAGTTCCTTCATCTGGGACACCCGCTCCACCGGGATGTCCTTCTCCCGGCACAGCTCCTCCACCGGGCCGGTGACCCGGGGATCGGCATCCTCCGCCAGGAAGACGCGGGCGGCCCTGCCGTCCTCGATGGCCCTTCTGGTCTGCTTGACCCCGGCCACCCTGGCGCCCTGCTTGAGCTCCGACAGCATACGGCAACGCCTCCCATCCCTTGATTTCTCGGAAAAAGTGCCCTGTTTCAGGGCAGAATTTTCCCTTTGGCAGGCATACCTGCGCAATTTGGGATTATATCATAGTGAAAAATTGAAGTCAAGCAGAATTTTGCTAGAATTTGCAAGGCTTTGGGTCCCTCTCCCGTCAGAAATGACAGGGAGGCGGAGACAGATGCGTCTCCGCCTCCCTGCCAGGGGAGAAAACGGGAGGATCAGAAGGGCCCGTAGCCGATCTGGTTGGCGATGACGATGAGGACAAAGCCGGAGGCGATCAGGCAGGCGTAGACCTTCCAGGCGAACTTGAACCAGCGGCCGTAGTCCATGCCGCACAGGGAGAGCTGCAGCAGGGCGGCGGTGGGCCAGAAGGTGTTGGTGAAGCCGTCGCCGTACTGGTAGGCCAGCACCAGCACCTGCTGGTTGATGCCCAGCACCTGGCCCAGGGGCTGGAGGATGGGCATCATGACCACGGCCTTGCCGCTGCCGGAGGCCACGAAGAAGTTGAAGCCGGTGACGAACAGGAAGATGATGAGCAGGGTGATGATGGGGCTCTGGCCCTGGAGCACGCCGGACACGGAGTGGATGATGGTGTCGGTGATGTTGCCCTCGGTGAGCAGGACGGACACGGCCCGGCTGAAGCCGATGACCATGGTGGGGGCGATGGTGCCGGCCATGCCCTTGCCGAACTCCACGCAGGCCTGGGAGGGGTTGATGCGGAACAGGATGACGCCGATGATGGTCACGGGGAAGTAGATGGCGGCGATCTCAGGCAGGCCCCAGGCCCACTGGAGGGAGCCCACCACGGTGAGCAGCACGGTGGCCAGGAAGAGGACAATCAGGATCACCCGCTTGCCGTCGAAGGCCAGGCCCTTCTCGAACTCCATGGGGGCGGTCTGCTCCTCCAGGTAGTTCTCGCCCATGATGCTGTTCTTGGCGTCCTTCTTGATCTTGATGCAGTAGCGCAGCAGGAAGAACAGGGCGATGATGTAGAACACCACCAGGCCCACGGCGCGGAAGCCGATGCCGGAGTACATGGGCAGGCCCACCAGGGTCTGGGCCACGCCGGTGGTATAGGGGTTGACCATGCCGCAGGTGAAGCCCACGGCGCTGGAGAGCATGATGACGGCGGTGCCCACCATCTTGTCATACCCCAGGGTGATGAACAGGGAGATGATGATGGGATAGAAGGGATAGAGGGCGTCCAGATAGCCGATGACGCCCAGGCCGGTGAACAGGGTGAAGAACACCACCACCATGACGATGGCCTTGCCGTTGGTCTTCTGGATCATGGCCTGGATGCCGGCGGAGAAAGCGCCGGTCATGTTGATGATCTGGATGCAGCCGCTGATGAGCAGCACGGAGCCGATGATGTTGGAGCTCTCCACGATGCCCTGGTGGAGGGAGGTGAAGAACTGCAGGAAGCCCACCGGGGTCTGGTCAATGTAGGTGAAGTTGTTGGGGTCCACCGCGCCGCTGGCGTCGCGGGCGTAGGTGCCGGCGGGGATGATGTAGGTCATGGCCGTGATGATCAGCATCAGGACCAGGATGACGATGTACACGTGGGGCAGGCTGAAGCCTTTTTTCTTTCTCAGCGTATTACCCATTTCTCAAAACCTCCTCATATTTTCCCCGAACAGGGGTATTTCACTCAGCCCTGGGCGTGCTTTTTCAGCCACTCCACGGCACAATTGGCCAGGATGGCACTGCCCAGAGGCAGGGCGCTCTCATCCAGCACCATGTTGGGGTTGTGCAGGGGGTAGTTCTCCGGGGAGCCGGCGCCCATGAAGGCATAGAAGCCGGGCACCAGCCGGGTCACGTGGCCGAAGTCCTCGGCCCCCTTCATGGGCGGCGCGGCGGATACGTTCCCCTCGCCCAGAACCTGCTCCACAAAGGGGACGATCTCGGCGGAGAAGCCGGCGTCACAGACGGTGCTGGGAGTCTTGAGCACCCGCACCGAGTAGGTGCCACGCCATGCCTTAATGTAGTGCTCCAGAATCTCGGGGATACGCTCCACCAGGTGGTCGTAGGCCTCGGGGCTCAGCGTGCGGAAGGACACCATGATCTCTGCCGTGTCTGGGATGATGTTGGAGGCCCGGCCGCCGTTGAGGGCTCCCACCGTCAGGGTGGCGAAGGCATCGGGATCCACCTCCCGGGGGATGAGCATGTTCAGCGCCGAACACACCTGGGTGGCGATATTCACCGGATCCACAGTCTTCTGGGGTTCGGAGGAGTGGCCGCCCTTGCCCTGAATGCTGACGATGAAGGTGGCCATGGCACCGGAGGCCACGCCAGGGGAATAGGTCAGCTTGCCCACCTCCACCTGAGGGCCCACGTGAAGGGCCATGGCGGCGTCCACCCTGGGGTTCTCCAGCAGGCCGTCCTCCACCATGGTGCGGGAGCCGTAGCCCATCTCCTCGCCGGGCTGGAACATGAGCTTCACCGTGCCGGGGAGCTGATCCTCCATGTCCTTCAGAATGCGGGCCGCGCCCAGCAGCATGGCGGCGTGGGCGTCGTGGCCGCACATGTGGGCCGTGTTCCCCTTGGACGCGAAGTCCAGGCCGGTGGTCTCCTCCATGGGCAGGCCGTCCATATCCGCCCGCAGCAGGATGCAGGGACCGCCCTTGCCGATGACCCCCACCACGCCGGTGGAGGTGGGGGCATCGGGATAGCCGGCGAACACCATCTTCTCCCGGTCCTCCTCGGAGTGGACACCGCAGTCTTTGTGCTCGATGCCCATCTCGGTGAGGCGCTGTTTCACATACTCCGCCGTCTTGGGCGTGTACACGCCCACCTCGGGGATCTGGTGGAGGCAGCGCCGGTCCGCCACGATCTGCGCCTGAAGAGCCTTGGCTTTTTCCAGCATTTCATTCATAATAATGAGGGCTCCTTTCCTGTGTTTGGTTCCTTCCGCAAGCGCCCGTTCAGGCGCGATACACGGTATTTCCGTTGAGCACGGTCTCCAGCACCTTCACCTGGGGGAAGGTGTCCGGGTCGATGTCGAACAAATCCTGGTCCAGCACCACCAGGTCGGCCAGCTTGCCCAGCTCCAGGGTGCCGCGGACGGCCTCGTCCCGGCTGGGCCAGGCCGCGTCGGAGGTGAACAGGCGCACCGCCTGCTCCACGCTGAGGGCCTGCTCCGGCAGGTAGGTCTTGGTGCCCGCCCGGTTCTTCCGGGTGATGGCGGCGCGCATGTTGTCCAGCACGTCGAAGGGCTCCACCGGGCAGTCGGAGCCGCCGCTGACCTTGATGCCCAGATCCTCCATGCTCTTCCAGTTGTAGCAGTCCCTGGCGTGGCGCTCCCCCACCCGCTCCTCGATGATGTTCATGTCCGCGTCGATGAAGATGGGCTGGATATAGGCCTGCAGGCCCATGACCTTCATCAGCCGCAGCAGGGCCGGCGAGGTGGTCTGGGCGTGGACAATGCCGTGGCGGTGATCCGGCCAGGGATTGGCCTCCTCCGCCTTGTAGATGGCGTCGCACACCTTCTGGAAGGCCAGATCGCCGATGGCGTGGACGGCTACGTCCATGTGCTGGTCGTGGGCCGCCTTGATCCAGGCGCACAGCTCCTCCTCGGTGTAGATGGGGATGCCGTGGTTGCTCCGGTCGTCCACATAGCCGTCGATCATCTCGGCGGACTTGGCGCCCAGGGAGCCGTCCTGGAGCAGCTTGCGGGGGCCGGTGCGGAAGAGGCTGGTGCGGTCGGCCGGGTCGCTGCGCACCGCCAGGAAGCGGTCGAAGTCCGCCTGATCCACCAGGCACTGCTCATAGACCCGGACGGTCAGTTTCCCCTCGGCCTCCATCTCCCGGAACAGGCCGACGAGGTGGATGGGATCCATCCCCGCAATCACCTTCAGATCGTCGGAGTGGACGCAGGTGATGCCGGCGGCGTTGAGATCCCGCTGGCCGATCTCGATGAGCTCCCGCACGTAGGCGTCGTCCGCCTTGGGGAAGATCTCCATATACAGGCGGGCGGCGTCCTCCCGCAGCAGGCCGTTGATGAAGTCCACGTGGCTGATGGTCTCCGAGTCCACGTTCTTCAGCGCCCGGATGCGCTCCAGCATCACGGTGTTGCAGGCGGCGATGTGGGCGCAGGTGCGCAGCATGCACACGGGGATCTCGGTGGAGATGCGGTCCATGTCCTCCCGGGTGGGCATGCGGCCCTCCTTCATGGTCTCCTGATTCCAGCCCATGCCCAGCAGGTAATCGGGATGGTTTTTCTCAATCCGCTCCCGGCACCGGTCCACGATGGTCTCGATGGAGTCCACCCCAAACAGGGCCACATTCTTCTGGAACATGGAATAGTAGAGCATGTGCATGTGGGTGTCGTTGAAGCCGGGCAGGACCATGGCTCCCTGGAGATCCCGCTTCTCGTCCCAGCTCTGGGCCAGGGCCTCCGCGGTGGTGCCCAGGTACACCAGCTTGTCTCCCTCCGTTCCCACGGCCTCATAGCGGGTCATGGCCCCGTCCATGGACACGACCTTGCCGTTATACCAAAGTCTTCTCATATATTCCCTTCCTTTCCCGCCCTCAGGCAAATTCTATATAGCATCTTTGCAATTTTCATGCCAAAACCGGTCAACATGCACAAAAAGCCGCCGGAACCCTCTGTCCCGCAGGGGATACAGCCTTTGCTGCCCTCCTGACAGAGTGGTTCCGGCGGCCTGTTCGATGCCGCTTAAAAAGTAAATATTGTCAAAATTTTTTGCGGACGCAAAATTTTTTACAGGTCATATTTTTGCAGCTTGTACTTCAGATTCTGGCGGGACAGCCCCAGGCTGCGCGCCGTAGCCGAGATGGAGCCGCACCGCTTCATGGCCTGCTGAATCAACCCTTTTTCATACCGCTCCACCGCCTGGCTGAGGGAGATCCCCTCCTCCGGCGGCGGTGCCGGGGCCGCCGGGCGGGTCTGCTGTTCCGTCCCGCCGCCCAGCTTCTCCTCCAGATCCTCCGCAGTCAGCAGCTCGCCCCGGGCGATGGCAAAGGCGCCCTCCACCGCGTTGCGCAGCTGGCGGATGTTGCCCGGCCAGCGGTACCGGCGGAACCGCTCCGCCACCTCTGGGGTCACGCCGCGGATGTTCCGTTTCATGGAGCGATTATACTGCTCAATAAAATAATTTGTCAACAGCGGAATGTCCTCCGGACGCTCCCGCAGGGGCGGCAGGTTGAGCCGCACCACGCCCAGGCGGTAGTACAGATCCTCCCGCAGCTTTCCTGAGCGGAGCAGCTCCTCCGGCGGCTCGTTCACCGCCGCCACGATGCGCACGTCGAAGGGTGTGTCCCGGCTGCCCCCCAGGCGGCGGGCCTTCTTCTCCTCCAGAGCCTTGAGCAGCTTAGCCTGCAGGCCGATGTCCATGGAGTTGATCTCGTCCAGAAAGAGGGTGCCGCCGTTGGCCTCCTCAAAGAGGCCCTTGCGGGTGAGGGCGCCGGTGTAGCTGCCCTTCTCCGTGCCGAAGAAGAGGCTCTCCAGCAGGTTGCTGGGGATAGCCGCGCAGTTCTGAGCCACAAAGGGCTCCCCGCCCCGGGGCCCCTCGCTGTGGAGGGCCTCAGCCACCAGCTCCTTGCCAGTGCCCGTCTCCCCATAGATCAGTACCGGGGAGTCCAGCTGGGCGGCGGAGCGGATGCGCCGCTTGAGATCCTCCATCTTCGGGGACTGGGTCACGATGCGTCCCAGGGTGGACAGGCCGCCCCGGCGGCCACCCCGGACAATGCGCTGGCCCACCACATAGAAGCGGGCGCAGTCCACCGCTCCCTCCACCTCACCGTTCACCACGATGGGGATGGTGGTGGCGTCCAGCTCCACCTGCTCTCCCCGGCTGTTCACCAGCTCCTGCCGCTGGTCGTAGATGGCCTGTCCCGTCCGCAGGGCCCGCAGGATGGTGCTGCTGTCTTCATCCAGGCCGGGGTAGAGCTCCCGGATGTGGTGGCCCACCGTCTCCTCCTCTTTCCAATAATAGTTCATGGCGATGCGGTGATCCCGAATGATGCCGTTCTTATCCACAATGAGGATTCCGTCCGTGTCCTCGCACACCCGGATGATCGCCCGGATCTGCTCCAAATAGCGTTCCGCCATGCCGCATCTCCCTCCCATGCACCTGCGATGATATGAAAAAAATCTGGATTCCTCCAGATTTCCATAAAAACCAGTTGACTTTTCCACTTCATACATGGTATACTAAAACGCTCTTACGTTTCGATAGCGCTTTTTCCAATATCCTCCCATGTTGCACCCACTATACCACGGGCGGAGGAAAAGCGCAAGAGAATTTTTTCACGTTTTATCCACGCATCCGGGTGTGCACATTCCCTTTGCCGCCGCTCCGGACGCGGGAGCACGAAGCAGCCGCAGCAGCCGGGAGCCCCTGCCCCCCAGCGGGTTCCCCATAACGAAAACGAGGTGTTGTTTCTAAGATGGTCAAGGACGTCTACTACGGCAAAACCCTCCGCAAGAGCTTTGCCCGCCACGAAGAGATCCTGGACATGCCCAACCTCCTGGAGGTGCAGAAGAACTCCTACCAGTGGTTCCTGGATACGGGGCTGCGGGAGGTGTTCAAGGATGTGGCATCCATCACCGACTACGCGGGCAACCTGGAGCTGTCCTTCATCGATTATTCCATGGATGAGCCCCCCAAGTACTCCGTGGAGGAGTGCAAGGCCCGGGACGCCACGTACGCCGCCCCCATCAAGGTGCGGGTGCGCCTGCGCAACAAGGAGACCGAGGAGATCAAGGAGCAGGAGATCTTCATGGGCGATTTCCCCCTGATGACCAAGGGCGGCACCTTTGTCATCAACGGCGCCGAGCGGGTCATCGTCTCCCAGATCGTCCGCTCCCCCGGCATCTACTACTCCCGCACCGAGGACAAGTCGGGCGCCATCACCTACGCCACCACCGTCATCCCCTACCGGGGCGCCTGGCTGGAGTATGAGACCGACCCCTCCGACGTGTTCTATGTGCGCATTGACAAGAACCGCAAGCTGCCCATCACCTGCCTGATCCGCGCCGTGGGGCCCAGGACCGACGCGGAGATTCTGGAGCTGTTCGGCGAGGACACCCGGCTGGTGGCCACCCTGGAGAAGGACGCCTGCAAGACCTACGAGGACGCCCTGCTGGAGATCTACCGCAAGCTGCGTCCCGGTGAGCCCCCCACGGTGGACTCCGCCGAGAGCCTGCTCAACGCCCTGTTCTTCGACCCCCGGCGGTACGACCTGTCCGCGGTGGGCCGGTATAAGTTCAACAAGAAGCTGGCCATCTGGTCCCGCCTGGCGGGCCAGACCCTGGCCCTGCCGGTGGTGGATCCCATGACCGGCGAGATCCTGGCCGAGCCCGGCGAGGTGCTCACCCGGGAGAAGGCCCGGGAGCTGGACGCCAAGGGCGTCAACGAGGCCGTGCTGGATCTGGAGGGCACGCAGATCAAGGTGTTCTCCAACCACATGGTGGACATGAAGTACTTTGTGGACTTCGACCCCGCCGAGTGCGGCGTCACCGAGCGGGTGCGCTTCTCTGTTCTGCAGGAGCTGCTGCAGGAGTTCTCCGGCGAGGAGCTGAAGGAGGCCGTCCGCGACCGCATCGACGAGCTCGTCCCCAAGCACATCATTGTGGACGATATCATGGCGTCCATCAACTACCTCAACTGCCTGGCCCACGGGGTGGGCTCCGCCGACGACATCGACCACCTGGGCAACCGCCGCCTGCGCTGCGTGGGCGAGCTGCTGCAGAACCAGTTCCGCATCGGCTTCAGCCGCATGGAGCGGGTGATCCGGGAGCGGATGACCATCCAGGATCTGGACATCGTCACTCCCCAGTCCCTCATCAACATCCGTCCCGTCACCGCCGCCATCAAGGAGTTCTTCGGCTCCTCCCCCCTGAGCCAGTTCATGGACCAGACCAACCCCCTGGCCGAGCTGACCCACAAGCGCCGCCTGTCCGCCCTGGGCCCCGGCGGCCTGAGCCGTGACCGGGCCTCCTTCGACGTGCGTGACGTCCACTACAGCCACTATGGCCGCCTGTGCCCCATCGAGACCCCGGAAGGTCCCAACATCGGCCTGATCTCCTACCTGTCCGCCTATGCCCGCATCAACCGGTACGGCTTTATCGAGGCCCCCTACCGCAAGGTGGACAAGGCCACCGGCCATGTCACCGACCAGGTGGAGTATATGACCGCCGACATGGAGGACGAGTACACCATCGCCCAGGCCACCGAGCCCCTGGATGAGAACGGCTGCCTGAAGAACGCCCGTATCACCTGCCGGCACCGCAACGAGATCATCGACGTGGACCGGGACCAGGTGGACTACATGGACATCTCCCCCAAGATGATGTTCTCCATCGCCACCGCCCAGATCCCCTTCCTGGAGAACGACGACGCCAACCGCGCCCTGATGGGCGCCAACATGCAGCGTCAGGCCGTGCCCCTGCTCACCACCGAGGCCCCCATCGTGGCCACCGGCCAGGAGCACAAGAACTGCATCGACTCCGAGGTGGCCATCCTGGCCGAGGAGGACGGCGTGGTGTCCAAGGTGGACGCCACCTCCGTGTCCGTCCGCTATGACAGCGGCCGCACCGGGGACTACAAGCTCATTAAATATCTGCGCTCCAACCACGCCACCTGCATCAACCAGCGGCCCATCGTCAACGCCGGCCAGCGGGTGGAGAAGGGCGAGGTCATCGTGGACGGCCCCTCCACCAACAACGGCGAGATCGCCCTGGGCAAGAACATCCTCATGGGCTTCATGACCTGGGAGGGCTACAACTACGAGGACGCCATCCTGCTCAACGAGCGGATGGTGAAGGAGGACGTGTTCACCTCCATCCACATCGAGGAGTACGAGACCGAGTCCCGCGACACCAAGCTGGGCCCCGAGGAGATCACCCGGGACATCCCCAACGTGGGCGAGGACGCCCTGAAGGATCTGGACGAGCGTGGCATCATCCGCGTGGGCGCCGAGGTGCGCGCCGGCGACATTCTGGTGGGCAAGGTCACCCCCAAGGGCGAGACCGACCTCACCGCCGAGGAGCGGCTGCTGCGCGCCATCTTCGGTGAGAAGGCCCGGGAGGTCCGCGACACCTCCCTGAAGGTGCCCCACGGCGAGAGCGGCATCATCGTGGACGTGAAGGTCTTCACCCGGGAGGCGGGCGACGAGCTCTCCCCCGGCGTCAACATGGTGGTTCGGGTCTACATCGCCCAGAAGCGGAAGATCTCCGTGGGCGACAAGATGGCCGGCCGCCACGGCAACAAGGGCGTGGTCTCCCGCATCCTGCCCCAGGAGGATATGCCCTTCCTGCCCGACGGCACCCCCCTGGACATCGTGCTGAACCCTCTGGGCGTGCCCTCCCGTATGAACATCGGTCAGGTGCTGGAGGTTCACCTGGGCTACGCGGCCAAGACCCTGGGCTGGAAGGTGGCCACCCCCGTCTTCAACGGCGCCGACGAGAAGGACATCGCCGAGACCCTGAAGATGGCCGGCCTGCGCCCCGACGGCAAGAGCTGGCTGTACGACGGCCGCACCGGCGAGCGGTTTGACAACCCCGTCACCGTGGGCTATGTGTACTTCCTCAAGCTCCACCACCTGGTGGACGACAAGATCCACGCCCGCTCCACCGGCCCCTACTCCCTGGTTACCCAGCAGCCTCTGGGCGGCAAGGCCCAGTTCGGCGGCCAGCGCTTCGGCGAGATGGAGGTGTGGGCCCTGGAGGCCTACGGCGCGGCCTACACCCTGCAGGAGATCCTCACCGTCAAGTCCGACGACGTCACCGGCCGCGTGCGCACCTACGAGGCCATTGTTAAGGGCCACAACGTGCCCAAGCCCGGCGTGCCCGAGTCCTTCAAGGTTCTGGTCAAGGAGCTGCAGTCCCTGTGCCTGGACATCAAGGTGCTGGATCACGAGGGCAACGAGATCGAGCTGAAGGACGACGACGATGACAACTACCAGGGCGGCAAGTACCACGACGACGATGACGACTACTACGGCTACAACGCCGGCGGGGAGTCGGAGTTCGCCGCCGCGGGCTACACCCTGAAGGAGGGCAGCGACGACGACGATCTGGCCGTCTCCGACGACGAGGGGCTGGACGACGACTATTCGGACGACTACTCCGATGACGACGATATGGAATAAGTAAGGGAGGACGAGCAAACACATGAGTTACGCTGAATTTGAAGCCATCCAGATCGGCATCGCCTCCCCGGAACAGATCCGCGAGTGGTCCTACGGCGAGGTAAAGAAGCCGGAGACCATCAACTACCGCACCCTCAAGCCGGAGCGGGACGGCCTGTTCTGCGAGCGCATCTTCGGGCCCACCAAGGACTGGGAGTGCCACTGCGGCAAGTACAAGAAGATCCGCTACAAGGGCAAGATCTGCGACCGCTGCGGCGTGGAGGTCACCCGGGCCAAGGTGCGCCGGGAGCGCATGGGCCACATCGAGCTGGCCGCCCCCGTGTCCCACATCTGGTATTTCAAGGGCATCCCCTCCCGCATGGGCCTGCTGCTGGACATCAGCCCCCGGATCCTGGAGAAGGTGCTCTACTTCGCCAGCTATATTGTCACCGATCCCGGCTTCTCCCCCCTGGCCAAGAACCAGATCCTCTCCGAGAAGGAGTACCGCGACATGCGGGAGAAGTACGAGGACGACTTCGAGGCCGGCATGGGCGCCGAGGCTGTGAAGAAGCTGCTCCAGGACATCGATCTGGAGGAGCTGTCCACCTCCCTGCGCGCCGAGCTGAAGGACGCCTCCGGCCAGAAGAAGGCCCGCATCGTCAAGCGGCTGGAGGTGGTGGACGCCTTCCGCCTGTCCGGCAACAAGCCGGAGTGGATGATCATCGACGTGCTGCCGGTGATCCCCCCTGAGCTGCGCCCCATGGTGCAGCTGGACGGCGGCCGCTTCGCCACCTCTGACCTGAACGACCTGTACCGCCGGGTCATCAACCGGAACAACCGCCTCAAGCGCCTCATCCAGCTCAACGCCCCCGACATCATCGTGCGCAACGAGAAGCGCATGCTCCAGGAGGCCGTGGACGCCCTGATCGACAACGGCCGCCGCGGCCGGGCCGTCACCGGCGCCAACAACCG
>DSTMC04003__coassemble_1752_pt1 | contig 13823 bp, 10 predicted proteins | sample DSTMC04003__metabat2_high_PE_006 | metagenome-assembled genome bin DSTMC04003
TGGCAGGAGCCATGCTCCTGAGCACCAGCGCACTGGCCTGCACCGGCGTCTACGTGGGCAAGGATGTCAGCGACCAGGGCACCTACATCATCGCCCGCAGTGAGGACCAGGCCCAGAGCGACTACAACAAGATGTTCATGGTGCAGCCCCGGGTGGAGAACGTGCCCGGCCGGGTGATCCTGGACACCGCCACCGGTTTTGAGATTCCCCTGCCCGACACCACCTACAAATACACCTACGTGCCCGACTACACCCGGGGCGAGGACGGCATGTATCCCGGCTCCTGCACCAACGAGTACGGGGTGAGCATCACCGGCACCGTCTCCACCTCCACCTGCGACGCCTGGCGGGAGGCGGACCCCTTCATTGAGCCCGGCCTGCGGGAGGCCATCCTGGCCGCCGCCGTGGCCGCCGTGTCCACCACCGCCCGGGAGGCCGTGGACGTGCTGCTGGAGTACGTGGACACCTACGGCTCCGAGGAGGGCAACACCGTCATGATCAACGACCAGGACGAGGCCTGGATCGTGGAGATCTACAGCGGCCACCACTACTGCGCCATGAAGATGCCCGACGACAAGGTGGCCGTGTACGGCAACCAGAATATGATCGGCCTGGTGGACCCCAGCGCCACCCCCGAGGACGGCTACATCTACTCCGACGGCCTGTTTGAGCTCATCGACGAGCTGGGCCTGGCGGTGAAGGAGGGCGACCTCTATCACCTGGCCAAGTGCGTGTCCAACAACACCCGCAGCGACTCCAGCAACATGCGCAACTGGGGCGGCATGAAGCTCCTGGCCCCCTCCCTGGTGGGCGAGTACGACACCAACGAGTTCTACCCCCTGTTCTACTCCCCCGACGAGAAGGTCAGCGTGCTGGACGTGATGGACATCTACCGCAACCGCTATGAGGGCACCGAGCTGGACGTGAACCTGCCCGGCAACGAGGGCAACCGGGTCATCGGCACCCCCAACTCCTCCCAGATCCACATCCTGCAGACCTTCCCCGACTGGCCCGCCGAGTGCGCCGCCATTGACTGGATCTGCCTGGGCAACACGGAGCACTCCGTGTTCATCCCCTTCTTCTCCGGCATCACCGACACCGCCGCCGCCTACAAGGTGGACGGCGACACCTACGATGCCTCCGGCGCCTACTGGAAGTTCAAGCGCATCGACACCCTGGCGGAGCTGGACCGCTCCCTGTACAGCGAGAGCGTGCGCAAGTTCTGGAAGTTCCAGGAGGAGGATATGTACCAGCAGATGCTGGACGCCGCCCCTGTCATGCTGGAGAAGTACGCCGAGAGCAGCGAGGCCGGCGATGCCTATGTGACCCAGCTGGGCATCCAGATGGCTGAGTATGCGATGACCCTGTCCGACAACCTGTTCGCCAAGCTGTACACCGGCGTCATGCACAACACTGGCCGTACCGCCGACCGGGTGGCGGTGTTCCTGGCCGACGTACCCCTGCGCCAGTGGGCGGAGAGCCGCGGCTATACCGTCACCTGGAATGCCGCCGACGGCTCCACCACCATCGCCAAGGGTGCGGACAGCTACACCGTCACTCCGGAGAGCTACGACTGCGTCACCGCCTCCGGTGAGGTCATTGAGCTGACCCACTACTGCTATGTCAAGGACGGCATCACCTACATCCCCATGGACTTTGCTGAGACCCTGTAAAAGCCCGGCATATGTACAGAACCCCCGGCCCGCTTGAGGCCGGGGGTTTTCTTGTGCGCATGCCGTTCATACCGTCGGGCCCAGCAGCACCGGCTGGAGCTGCTTTCCTGCCAGGGCCGCATCGACGGCATCCTCCACCTTGGAGAAGTCGGCCACCAGGGAGGTGGGCTTTTTCACCGGGTCGTCCTGCCGGAATGGGACGAAGTAGAGGTTCTTTTTGTCCAGCAGCAAGCCGATATTTTTGGCCGAGGCGGCCAGGCCGTCGTTGGTGGCGGGGCAGAGCACCACGGGCCGGCCATTGCGCAGGTGGGCCTTGGCCGCCATGGTGACGGCGGTGTCGGTGATGCCGTTTGCCAGCTTGGCCAGGGTATTGCCTGTGCAGGGGCAGATCACCAGCACGTCCAGCAGGCCCTTCGGCCCGATGGGCTCGACCTTGGCGATGGAGTCGATCACCGGCTTGCCGCAGATACGCTCCATCTCCGTCATGAAGCCGCGGGCCGCGCCGAAGCGGGTGTCGGTGGAGGCACTGCTCTCCGAGACAATGGGGGTCACATCGCCATACCGTGCGTGCACCCGCTCCAGGGCCTTCAGGGCCGGACTAAATGTACAGAAGGAGCCGCAGAAGGCGAACCCCACCCTTACCTGTTGTTCCATGCTCACACTCCCAGTTCGCTCAGAATATTGTAGATGGCGGTCTGGATGGCCCGGCCCGCCGTCACCGGGGCCACCTTGCCCGGCAGGGACAGGGCCCACACCACCCGTTTCCCCAGCCGGGCCGCCGCGTCCAGATCCACGCCCCCTGGTTTGGAGGCCAGGTCGATCACCAGGCAGTCCGGCCGGAGCTCGGCCAGCTCCGCCTCCCCCAGCACCCGGGCGGGCACTGTGTTGATCACCAGATCGTAGCCGCACAGCCAGGGCTGCAGCTGCCCGGTGTGCTCGGCACCGAAGCCCCAGCTCTCCGCCCAGGCGAGATCGGCAAACTTCCGGGCAGCCACGCTCACCCTGGCCCCCAGCCCCGCCAGCCGGGGGGCCAGCGCCCGGCCAAGCCTGCCGCAGCCGATCACCAGTGCCCGGGCCCCGTGGAGGGTGATGGGTAGCTCCTCCATAGCGATTTGGATGGCCCCCTCTGCAGTGGGCACCGCATTGGCCACGGCCAGTTCCTCCCTGGCAAAGTAGTCGCAGAGGGTGAGGCCCAGCCCCTCCGCCTGCACCATGGCGGGCGCATCCACCCGGCCGGCGCACACCACTTGCCCCGGCCTCAGGAAGGAAAACAGCTCCGCCAGAGGGAGCGGATGCCGGGACAGGGGAGCATTGAGCATCCCGTCCTCCCCGGCCGCCGGCAGAGGCAGCACCACGCAGTCGGCCAGCTCCGCCTCCGTCAGATATTTCTCCTGCCGCACCCCCTCCAGCGGGCCCAGCGCCTCCAGGGCGAAGGTATGTACCGTGTGACCGTCGGCGGAGAGCAGCTCGGCCAGCTTGGCCTGCCGCATGTCTCCTCCTACCACCCAGAAATTCAGTTCGTTCCGCATGGATATCCTCCCTTCAGGCGGTCTGTTTCATCCTATTCAGCAGCCCGGAGGAGGTGCAGGGGAATGTCAGACGGGGAAGAAGGCTCTCACGGTCCGGCCACATCATCTGCGGCCCCTACCAGCTTTACTGGGCCCTGACGCGGTAGCCCACGCCCCACACCGTCTGGACATACCGGGGGTGGGAGGGATCCGCCTCGATTTTCTCCCGGATGCGGTTGATGTGGACGGCCACGGTGGCGTTGTCCCCCATGGTCTCCAATCCCCAGATCCTCTCGTACAGCTCCTCCCGGCTGAACACCATGTCCGGGTGGGCCAGGAGGAAGTGGAGCAGCTCATATTCCTTGCTTTTCAGCTCTACCTCCCGGTCGTCCACGTATACCCGGCGGGTCTCCGTGTTCAGGCGTAGTCCGCCGGCCCGCAGCTCCGGCCGGGCCGCCCGGCGTGTGCCGGTGAGCCGCTGATACCGGGCCAGATGGGCCTTCACCCGGGCCACCAGCACGCTGGGGGAGAAGGGCTTTTCGATGTAGTCGTCCGCACCCAGGCCCAGCCCGCGGATCTTGTCGATGTCCTCCCGGCGGGCGGTGACCATGAGGATGGGCACGTCGGTCTCCTCCCGCAGGCGGCGGCACACCGTGAAGCCGTCGGTGCCGGGGAGCATCAGATCCAGCAGAATCAGGTCAAACCCGCCGCTCAGGCCCCGTTCCAGCCCGCTGTCCCCGTCCGGGGCGGTCTCCACCTGATAGCCGTTCAGCTCCAGGTAGTCCCGCTCAATGGCGGCGATGTCGGTGTCGTCCTCCACAATCAGGATTTTCTGCATCCCGTGCTGCCTCCTTCAATGGGGTGGTTTTCATGGCCGTCCGGGGAGGCCGGCGCCCAGCCCCTGCTGTCCACGGCCCGCGCTGCCGCCGGGGCGCCTCTGCACCGTATCATAGCACATTTTTCCGCCCCATTGTTAAACGGGGGATAAATTATCCGGGCCGCGGGGACACGTCGGCCCCGGCCGGAATTTGCACAGTCTGTGAACAAAACCTGTCTTTTCTATGAAGAATGGCGGAACCTGGTTGACAGAATACCGGGGCGATGCTATAACAGGGCATCATTGAGGCCGCGCCCATCCGGGCCGCCCTGATGAATACCGAAGAAAGCTGGGCAAAATCAGACGAGGTGATTTGCAATGATAAAATCGAGATATCTGACGGGCCTTCTGGGCCTGTCCCTCTCCCTGACCGTGCTGCTGGCAGCCTGCGGCCCCGGCGGCACCAGCACCCCCACGCCGGCGGTCTCCCCCTCCGCTTCGCCGGAGGACACGGCGGCGCCCTCCGCCTCTCCCGTCCCCTCGGCAGAGCCAGCCCTTTTTACCCCCGGAACCTGGCTCTCCGACGGCGGGCAGTACTACTTTTTCGACGAGGGCGGCGCCACAGGCCGCACCGCCAGCCTGGAGGATGGCACCGGCGTGGGCTTCTCCTACACCCTGAACGGGGCGGAGGCGGCGTTTTCCATGGGGGCTGCAGACAGCTCCTCTCCCTGTACGGTCAGCCGTGACGGCGATACCATCACCCTGGAGTGGGAGGACGGCACCACCGAGCACCTCACCTACGTCTCTGCGCAGGGCTCCGATGCCTTCCAGTTCTACAGCGATCAGGAGCTGGCCGATCTGGCCCTGACCTACTACAAGGAGCAGAGCGGCGTCCAGGATACCGGCAATCTGACCGCGGCCGCGCAGACCAACGAGGACGGCAGCGTCACCATACAGGTATATGAGAACTTGGGTGACCACAACAGCACGGCGGCCTGGTACACCGTGGACCGGATAACGGGAACCGGGACGGATGAATCCGGAGGCGAGGTTGCCCTGGCACAGGGACAGTAAGCACGGAGAGAGCTGCACAGGAGTCCGGATGGCCGGTATTGCCACCAAACCAAAGGCCGCCGCAGCCCGATGGGCTGCGGCGGCCTTTGCGCTGTGCATTCATGATTCATGAAAGATGGAAATACCCGCTTCGTCAGGGGGTGTATAAAGCCCCAATCTGCAAAGGGCCCTGACGGGCTGCGGCGGACACAGGGCTCCAGCTCTGCAGACTGCCCAGAGGAGCTACAGGGTCTCCGCCTGATAGGCCAGGGTGTGCGCCTGACCGGGGGAGAGGGTGATGCAGTGGGGCTTGCCGGCGAACTCCAGCCCCTCGCTCCAGGAGGCGGCACAGCCGTGCCACGGCTCGATGCACAGGTAGGGGGCTTTCTTCCCGGGCATGGTCCAGAAGGCCAGCATGGGGAAGCCCTCAAAGGATACCCGCACCCCCCTGCCGCTCTTTCTGCTCCGCAGGGTGACGGAGCGGGAGCGCAGGCCCTCGAAGATCAGGGTATCCAGCTGGTCAAACCAGCGGTAGTCCAGGGGGAAGGTGTCCGTGTCCTCCAGGCAGGGCATGGCCGCCGGCCGGTCCAGCAGGCCGTCCCGCAGCAGCAGGGTGGGGCAGGTCTCCCTCTCCGGGAACACCAGCTCGTAGTCCTCAAACCGCTCCCCCTCCGCCAGGGGGCAACGGAAGCCTGTGTGGGCGCCCAGGCAGAAGGGCATGGGCGCCGTCCCGGTATTGGTCACGGTGACCGCCGTGGCAAAGCCGCCGTCGGTGAGCCGCTGCTCCACCGCCAGGCGGAAGGGGAAGGGATACATAGCCAGGGTCTCCGGGCTGTCCGTCAGCTCCAGCCGGGCCCAGTCCTCCCCCTGTTCCGCCACGGCAAATTCCTGCCGCCGGGCAAAGCCGTGGCGCTCCATGGCGTACTCCTTTCCCCCGATGGTCACCTTTCCGTCCCGCAGGTTCCCCACCACGGGGAACAGCAGGGGGTTCCGGCCCGCCCAGTAGGCCGGGTCGCCGCCCCAGATGTACTCCAGGCCGTCCTCGTCCCGGTAGGATACCAGCTCAGCCCCCTTCGTGTCAATCCGGGCGGTGCGGCCGCCCCGTCTCAGCTCCAGCTCCATTTTGAGCGCCTCCTTCTTGATTCTGAGGGCATGATACCACGTCCCGGCGATCTTTACAAGGCCGGGTTGGGCGGCCGGAATCCGTTTCAAAAATGGTTTCGATGTGCCGTTTGGTTTGACAGACGGCCCATTCCGGGATACAATAGGAACACGAACTTAAGAAAGGAGCAGCCCAATCATGCTGTTTGCCCAATACGAGCGCTATCAGTACGCCCGCCCCCCGCTGGTGGAGGTCATCTGCCAGCTGCGCTTCCCCACCATCCTGGCCATCGGCGCCCAGGAGCCCGCCGCCTTCCAGGAGGCCGTGCGCCGGGACTTTCCCCAGTACGCCGCCCGGCAGGAGCAGCTGCCCCCCAAGGTGGTGCGCAAAGGCAATACCGCCTCTTTGGAGCCTCAGAAGCCCATCACCAACTACAACTTTGTCTCCCAGGACGGCCGGTGGAAGCTCAACCTGACCCAGAATTTCATCGCCCTGTCCACCGTGGGCTACCAGCGGTGGGAGGACTTTGCCACCCGGCTGGATCAACCCCTGGCCCAGTTCATCCAGATCTACCAGCCCGCCTACTTTGAGCGCATCGGCCTGCGGTACGTCAACGCCGTCTCCCGCCAGCGGCTGGGCCTGGAGGGCCAGCTGTGGGACGATCTGATCCAGAGCCAGTATATCGGCATACTGGGGGAGCCCGACGTGGAGGAGAGCGAGATCGCCAAGTGCTCCCTGGAGGTGGACACCCCCCTGGTGGGCGGCTACCGGATGAAGCTGCGCACCGGCCCCGGCCTTGTCGGCGGCGGCAAGACCGACAAGGAGGTCAAGTTCGTCCTGGACGCGGACTTCTCCACCGCCGGAAAGATGACCGCGGAGGCGGTGCCTGAGAAACTGGAGCGGATGCATCGCTTCGCCGTGTGCTTCTTCCAGGGCGCCATCACCAAGGAGCTCCACGAGGCCATGGGCCCTACACCCATGGCGGATTGACCGCACAGCCCCGGAAAGGCCCTTGCTTTTCCGGGGCTCTTGGTATAAAATAGTCAGGTGTCTTGACAGCTTGGAGGCGGTACGGATGAAGAGACTGCTGCTGGTGGTGGACTACCAGAAGGACTTTGTGGACGGGGCCCTGGGCTTTGCCGACGCGGAGAAGCTGGACGGGCCCATTTCGGCCAAATCGCCCAATACCGGGCCGCCGGGGACGACGTGGCCTTCACCCTGGACACCCACGGCCCCGACTACCTGGACACCCAGGAGGGCCGGAAGCTACCGGTGCCCCACTGCCTGCTGAACGCGGACGGCTGGCAGCTCTATGGCGAGACCGGACAGGCCATGGAGCGCAGCCGGGACATGGTCATCGGCAAGGGCACCTTCCCCTCCCTGTGGCTGGCCAACTGGCTCAAGGGGCAGGGCTATGACCAGGTGGAGCTGGCGGGACTGGTGTCCTATCTGTGCGTGCTCTCCAACGCCATCATGGTCAAGGCCGCCCTGCCGGAGGCGGAGATCATCGTGGACGCCTCCTGCACCGCCGGGCCCGACCCGGCCCTCCACGCCAAGGGCCTGGACGTGATGGAGGCCCTCCAGATCACGGTACTGAACCGATAAAGGTTGTGAAACAGATGAAGGAACACATGAACTATACCCTGCTCTGCGACTTCTACGAATTGACGATGGGCAACGGCTACTTCCAGACCGAGGGGTACGCCGACCAGATCTGCTATTTCGACGTGTTCTTCCGCAGCGTGCCCGACGGGGGCGGCTTCGCCATCGCCGCGGGGCTGGAGCAGGTCATCGACTATATCGAGAATCTCCGCTTCACCGAGGAGGACATCGAATTCCTGCGGGGCAAGGGCTGCTTCTGCCAGGAGTTTCTGGACTACCTGCGGGACTTCCGCTTCACCGGCGACATCTGGGCCGTGCCGGAGGGCACCCCCATCTTCCCCCGGGAGCCCATCCTCACCGTCCGGGCCCCGGCCATCGAGGCCCAGTTTATTGAGACCTTCCTGCTGCTCACCCTGAACCACCAGTCCCTCATCGCCACCAAGACCAACCGCATCGTCCGGGCCGCCGACGGCCGGCCGGTGAGCGAGTTCGGCTCCCGCCGGGCCCAGGGCCCCGACGCGGCCATCCTGGGGGCCCGGGCGTCCTATATCGCCGGCTGCGCCGGCACCGCCTGTACCCTGGCCGACGAGATCTACGGCTCCCCCGCCGGGGGCACCATGGCTCACTCCTGGGTGCAGATGTTCCCCGACGAGTACACCGCCTTCAAGACCTACTGCCAGCTCTATCCTCACTCCGCCACCCTGCTGGTGGACACCTACAACGTGCTCAAGTCCGGCGTGCCCAACGCCATCCGGGCCTTCCAGGAGGTGCTGCTCCCCCAGGGCATCACCAGCTGCGCCATCCGGCTGGACAGCGGCGACCTGACCTACCTGTCCCGCAAGGCCCGGCGGATGCTGGACGCAGCGGGGCTCACCGAGTGCAAAATCGTGGCCTCCAACTCCCTGGACGAGTATATCATCCGGGATCTGCTGCTCCAGGGGGCCAAGATCGACTCCTTCGGCGTGGGGGAGCGGCTGATCACCTCCAAGAGCGAGCCGGTGTTCGGCGGCGTCTACAAGCTGGCCGCCGTGGAGGACAAGGCGGGCAACATCATCCCCAAGATCAAGATCAGCGCCAACCCGGCCAAGATCACCACCCCCCACTTCAAGAAGGTGTACCGCCTCTTTGACAACGAGAGCGGCAAGGCCTTTGCCGATCTGATCACCCTCCACGACGAGAGGGTGGAGGAGGGGAAGCCCCTGGAGCTCTTCGACCCCGACGCCACCTGGAAGCGCAGTGTGTTCACCAATTTTACCGCCAAAGAGCTGCTGGTGCCCGTATTTCGGGCCGGTAAGCGGGTGTACAACTCGCCCCCCATCGCCGAGATGCGGGCCTACTGCGCCGGGCAGATCGACCTGCTGTGGGACGAGGTCAAGCGGTTTGAGAACCCCCACAACTACTATGTGGACCTGTCCCAGAAGCTGTGGGACATCCAGCAGGAGCTGCTGGAGCGGGAGGGCAAGTAATCAAACAGGCACGGCCGCCGGCCGGGAACAGCTCCCGGCCGGCGGCCGTTTTGTGCTTGGCGGAAAGGGATTATAGGGGGCTGCCTTCCGACAGGAGCAGCCTGGCGATGGCCAGCAGCAGCCTCCGCTGACGGGCATCCATCCGTTCCACCAGCTGGGCCAGCTCCCGTTCCAGGTAACGACCATGGTGCACCGACACTCCGGTTACCAGCTCGGACAACTCGCAGCCCAGGCAGGAGGACACCGCCGCCAGGGTGTCCAGGTTGATCTTGGTCACGCCCCGTTCCATCTGGCTGATATACCCCACCGATACAGAGAGCGCCTCCGCCAGCCGTTCCTGCGTCAGGCCGCGGCTCCTGCGCACCTGCTTGATCCGCTGGCCAATGGCAGCATAGTCCACGTTCATCCGATTCACCCGTTCTTAGTGTATCGGGAATCGGCTTTCGTATACAGACATCTTTTGCTAAAGGTTGAGCTATCCCTGCGGCTTCCGGGCAAAACCGCGTGCTTTTGTACCAGGCCGCCGCCCGTACCCGCCCGGCCGGGAGGGATTTTTTATGGCAAATTATACGGAACATTATCAGCTCCACCAGTGGGAGCCCACGGACGATTTTCTGCGCACCGACTTCAACACCGATTTCGCCAAGATTGACGCGGCGCTGGGGGAGAAGGCGGACGCCGCCACCCTGGCGGAGAAGTGCGGCGCGGTCACCGGCACCTACATCGGCGACGGGGCGGCCAGCAAGGCCATCAACCTGGGCTTTTCACCCAAGGCTGTGATCCTGCGGGAGGCGGAGGCGGCCGCCCCCTGCTTCGCGGCGGCGGGCGGGCCCGACGTGGTGGAGGACTACAACGGGGACGTGATGATGGAGCTGACGGACCAGGGCTTTACCGTCCACTACAAGGTGTTTTACATCGGCGCGAACCAAAATATCAGCTCCCCCTACACCAACCGGGAGGGGGAGACCTATACCTATCTGGCACTGAAACAGTAAAAAGCTCCCCCGGGCCGTACGGCCCGGGGGAGCTTTTGTGACTATTAGCTTTTATACACTAATTAGCCAACAGTAAAAGTGCCGCTCTCAACAATCTTTCCATCCATGGTCACAGTCCAGCTGTAATTGCCGTCCTGGATACCGTGGCTGGGGATCTCGGCCAGATAGCCGGTGCGGGGATTCTCCGCACTGGGAGTAGCCTGATAGTTCTGAGCGCTGTCATCGATGTTCACATAGAAGGAGTGAACCGCGTTGTCAGAGTAGGTATAGCTCTCGGTGTAGATGTTGCGGTCATTCTCATCCACAATCACCAGCTCAGCCTTCTGACCAGCCACGGTCTTGAAGGTAAACACCATGTGACGGTCGGTGGGGATGCAGTCGTCAGCACGACCAGCATCGTCGAGAGCATCGCCGGAACCGATCAGAACCATACCGGATTCCCAATCGCTGGTCGTACCAGCGGAGGCAATATCCATAGCACCAACAACCACATCATCATACCAGATGGTCTCGGTAGTGAAGGTAGCGCGGAAGCCATACCGGTCATCAGCAGAGAAGGTGTACTCGTTGGTGGCCTTGTCATACGCATAGGAGACGTCGGAATAGCCAGCGTCAATCAGGGCCTCGCGCACCACGGCCACACGGTTGTCGGCGCCCACGGTAGCCCGCAGATAGATGGTGGTGTGATCCTCGTCGATCTCGATGACCTCAGTGGGAACGGGATTGGTGTCGTCGATACCGGGGTTGGCATCCTCCTTCACGTCCCAGATCCAGGCGGTGCGGATGGCGTTGCCGTCGATCACGATGGCCGCATTGACCTCGACGTTCTTGCGGAAGTTGCCGGTGCTGACCTCGTCCTCGTCGTCATTGACGCCGGTGACGTCCCAAACCTTGGCCACATCCTCAGTGTAAGCGATGTAGTCGTCGGTGGTGTCGGTACCACCCAGCTTGGTGGCGTAAGCAACGGTGCCCACCTGGAGCAGGTCGGCGTACACGTCGTTCTTCACGACCTTGGTATCCACATCGTACAGGTCGTAGGTGCCGTCGCTGTTCTCCACATAGGAGTAAGCCTGCATGAAGTCCTCAGTCTCGTCAGCGTCAAAGGCGTTGGCGTGAGGCTTGTGGTCAACCTCGATCTCGGCCACGGTGCCGTCCTCGAACACCACGTTCAGCCACAGGGTCTTGCCGGTGGTGTAGGCGTTGCGGTTCAGGACAAACAGGTAGTCGTTGTCGTTGGCGGCGGTCTCGGCCTCGAAGACGATCACGCCGGCCAGGTTGGAGGCCTTGTACTCGTCGTCGTTGGTCTTGGTCAGCACGGGGTAGACCTGAACGTGGGTTCCGGCGGGCACGGTGCTCATCTCATCCCAGCCGGTCAGGACCTCGGAGCGGACATCGCCATCCTCGTCAACCCAGTAGTAGAAGGCCACGGTGTTGCGGTCCACGGCGTAGGTCTTGCTACCCTTATCGGCGGCATCGTTGATGCCGGTCACAGTGATGGAGCCGTCGCCGTTCTCATAGCCGTCCATAGCCGCGTACTGGACGTTGCAGTCATCCCACTTTGTGGTGCTGTGATCGTCAAAGTCGCCGTTGGACTTAAAGGTTAGATAGGGGTTGTAGTGGATGATAGTACCATGGTCGCCCACACCAGCGGTGCTGTCGACGTTATCCTTGTTGGAGACGATCTCCAGGCTGTTGGTGGCCAGAGCATTGTCCTCCATCACGCGCTCGATGGTCAGGACGTTGTCCTCATCCAGGGAGTAGGTGATCAGGGTGCCCTTGGCGGCACCGGTGTCGCGGTAGTAGGTATCATCGGGATCATCCTTGCTGTTGACATCGCGGGTGCCCAGATACTTCTCCAGGGCGGTGTCGCTGCCGAAGTAGCTGTCCACGGACTCGTCCCAGTCGATGTCGTAGGTGCCGGTGGTGCCGTCAGCGGAGAGGATCTCCACCTGGCCGCCGCGGCGCAGGGCGTTCTGAGTCCAGGCGGAATCCAGGACCAGAGCGTAGTTGGTCACGACCTCCTCGGCGGGGCGGATGGCCACCACGAAACCGTTGGAGTCCAGAATGAAGTCGTACAGGGTGTCGAAGCCGGGATCCTCGGTGGCTTCCTTGACGTTGAAGTTCATGACGTCCACGTCGGCGTCAGAGGCCTCATCGCGGATGAAGGACTCATAGTACTCGTCGCCGCCGTCGATGGTGATGTACAGCTCGTCCTCGCGGTCGCGGTCCACTCGGGTCATGGTGCCGGTGACGATGTCGGCCAGGGACACATAGGTGCGGCCACCGTACTGAACATACAGGATCAGGTCGTCGGTGGACAGCTCGTCGCCCTCAGCGATCACCAGATCGTCGAAGTCCACGCGGGCAGTCACGGGGGTGTCGTTATCGTACAGCCGATCGGTGCCCACATCGGAGGCGTAGAAGGACAGGACCTCATCGCGCTCGTTGTAGCGGACAACCTCGGACAGGGTCTCGCGGGTGTACAGAACGTACTCAGCGGTGCCGTCCTTGTCGTTGTCGATGACCTCGACCTCAACGCCGTTCAGGTTGAAATCGTCGGTCTTGGAGTCCTTCTGATAGTCGTTGACCAGCTCAACGGCCTCAGCGGAGTCCTCGCAGTAACCGTAGTTCACATAGTACTCGGTGTTGCGGTCCACGGTGATGTCGGTGCCGTCCAGAGCGTCCTTCGCGGTGTCGTCGCCGTTGGCGCTGGCGTAGATCACGTTCAGGTCGTCGTTGGTGGCCACGCCCACAACGATGGAGTTGGAGAGGATGGTGGTCTTCTCCACGTACATGGTAACGGCCTTGCCGATGTACTCGACAGGGGTAGTCACGTTGAAGGTGACAGGCTGAGTCTCACGGACGCCCTCGTCCACCACGGTGTTGGCGGTGGTGGAATCATACCACACCACGTTGTCCAGGGTGGTCTTGCCGGTGCGCAGGGCGGCGTCGGAGTCGGTCTCCTCCAGGCGGGCCCACTCGTTGCCCACGACCACGCCCTCCACGCGGATCACGCCGAACACGGAGCTCAGCACGGTGCGGTGGTCGGCATAGGCCAGAGCATAGCCGTTGGAGTACTGCTGGATCATCTCAACGTCCATGGCGTTGTAGATCAGCAGAGCCGCGTCGTCCCGGTTCAGGGGAGCGTTCACGTCCTTGGTGAAGTGACGGAACACGCCCAGCTGGTGCGCCAGAGAAGCGGTGTTCAGATCCCAGTCGGTGCCCACCAGGCCCTCGATGGCGGGATCATAGCCCAGGGCGGTCAGCAGCATCTTGGCGGCCTCAACGGCGGTCACGTTGGCGGTGGGATCAAAGGTCCCGTTGCCGCGGCCGGCGATGATGTCCAGGGTGTAGCAGTAATTGATATAGCCCCGGGCCCAGCTGTTGGTGATGTCGGTCAGACCGCTGTTCACGCTCATGTAGAGCTGATCGCAGTCCTCGTTGTTGCTGAGCATGACTGAGATCATCTTCGCCATCTCGGCACGGGTCACGTTGCCCGTGGGGTCAAAGTAGGATCCGTCTTCCTTGCCGTTGATCACGCCCAGCGTGGTCAGCATGGAAACCGCATCCTTGTTCACGATTTCTTCGCTGTCGGAGAAATCGCTGT
>DSTMC04003__coassemble_1879_pt1 | contig 12984 bp, 13 predicted proteins | sample DSTMC04003__metabat2_high_PE_006 | metagenome-assembled genome bin DSTMC04003
TTTTGAAGTTTCAAAAAGTTCGGCAGCCTGTCGAAAAGACTTTTTCGACAGGCTGGAGGGCCCGGCGCAATGCGCCGGGCCCTCTTGCCGCAGCTGGCATCAGGAGATGGAGACCACCTCGTAGCCAGCCTCGGTGACGGCGTTTTTCAGCACGTCGTCGGGCACCTCCTTGGACAGGGTTACGGTGGCGTTTTTGGCCTCCAGGTTTACCTTGGCCTCCACGCCGTCGATGGCGTTGAGGGCCTTTTCCACGTGGGCCTGGCAGTGGGCGCACATCATGCCGTTGATGTTCATCACCTTGGTCATGGTACTCGTTCCTTTCGTTTCATCAGATTCGGGAATTTCCCGGGGTATATCTTTCACCGGGGCGGGGGAGGGGGTCTCCGGCCGCGCCGGGCGGAAGAACTTGAGGCGCAGGGCGTTGGACACCACGCACACGGAGGACAGGCTCATGGCCGCCGCGCCGAACATGGGGGAGAGCTGGATGTGGAACAGGGGGTACCACACCCCGGCGGCCAGGGGTATGCCGATGATGTTGTAGATGAAGGCCCAGAACAGGTTCTCCTTGATGTTGCGGATCACCTTCTTGGACAGCTGCACGGCGGTGACCGCGTCCAGCAGATCGCTCTTCATCAGCACCACGTCGGCGGACTCGATGGCCACATCGGTGCCAGCACCGATGGCGATGCCCACGTCGGCCCGGGCCAGGGCGGGGGCGTCGTTGATGCCGTCGCCCACCATGGCCACCCGCTGGCCCTGGGCCTGCAGCTCCGCCACGGTCTTTTCCTTGTCCTGGGGCAGCACCTCGGCCACCACACGGGTCACCCCCAGCTGGCGGCCCACCGCCTCGGCGGTGCGCCGGTTGTCGCCGGTGAGCATGACCACGTCGATGCCCATGTCCTTGAAGGCCTGTACGGCGGCGGCGCTGGTGGGCTTGGGGGTGTCGGCCACGGCCACCACGCCCAGGAGCCTGCCGCCCTCGGCGAAGTACAGCGGGGTCTTGCCCGCCTGGGCCAGCTCCTCCGCCGCAGCCTCAAAGCCGCCCAGGGAGACGCCCGCCTCGGCCAGCATGACGGCGTTGCCCGCCAGCACGGCCTCGCCGTGGAGGGTGCCCTGGATGCCCCGGCCGGGGGTGGCCAGGAAGTCCTCGATGGGGGCCAGGGGGATGTTCCGGGCCTCCGCCTCGGCGGTGATGGCCTCGGCCAGGGGGTGCTCCGACGGCTTCTCCAGGGAGGCGGCCACGCAGAGCAGTTCCTCCTCGGTGACGCCGGGGGCCGGGCGGCAGTCGGTGACCACCGGCTTGCCCTGGGTCAGGGTGCCCGTCTTGTCCAGCACCACCGTCTTGACGGTGTGCAGGGTCTCCAGGGCCTCGGCGGATTTGATCAGGATGCCGTTCTCCGCGCCCTTGCCGGTGCCCACCATGATGGCCACCGGGGTGGCCAGGCCCAGGGCGCAGGGGCAGGAGATCACCAGCACCGCCACGCCGGCGGTGAGGGCCCGGGTCACGTCGCCGCCGGTGGCGATGAGCCACACGATGGCGGTGACGATGGCAATGCCGATGACGGTGGGCACGAACACCCCAGCCACCTTGTCGGCCAGCTTGGCGATGGGGGCCTTGGAGGAGGCCGCCTCGTCCACCAGGCGGATCATCTGGGCCAGGGTGGTGTCCTCACCCACCCGGGTGGCCCGGAAGGTGAAGGAGCCGGACTTGTTGATGGAGGCGGCGGCCACCTTGTGGCCGGGGAGCTTCTCCACCGGCAGGCTCTCGCCGGTGAGGGCGGACTCATCCACCGAGGAGGAGCCCTCGGTGACCACCCCGTCCACCGGGATGCGGCCGCCGGGGCGGACCACGATCAGGTCGCCCACCACCACGTCCTCCACGGGCAGCTCCACCTCCTGGCCGTCCCGCAGCACCATGGCCGTCTTGGGGGCCAGGTCCATCAGGCGGGTGATGGCCTCGCTGGTCTTGCCCTTGGAGCGGGTCTCCAGCCACTTGCCCAGGGTGATCAGGGTGAGGATCATGCCGGCGGACTCGAAGTACAGATCCATAGACCAGTGCTCCACGTGGGCCAGGGCTGCGGCGGTGTCCCCCACGCCGTAGGCCGCCCGGCCCAGGTTCCAGGCGATGAGGAACAGGGCCGCCACGCCGTACACCACGGCGGCGGCGGAGCCCAGGGCGATCAGGGAGTCCATGTTGGGCGAGCGGTGCCACAGGGTCTTGAAGCCCACGGTGTAGTATTTCCGGTTGATGAACATGATGGGCAGGGTGAGCAGGAACTGGATAAACGCCACCACCAGGGCGTTGGACGGCTGGTGGAAGAAGGCGGGCAGGGGCCAGCCCATCATGTGGCCCATGGCGATATAGAACAGGGGAACCAGGAACACCAGGGAGGTGAGGAAGCGGCGCTTCATGCCGGCGGCCTCCTCCGCCATGGTGTCGGTGGGGCGGGCGGCGGCGGCCGGGGCCGCCTGGCCCGCCGGGGCGGGGAGGGAGGCGCCGTAGCCTGCCTCCTCCACCGCGTGGATAATCTCCTCGGCATTGGTCTGGTCGGTGTACTCCACCAGCATGGAGTTGCCCAGCAGGTTCACATTACAGGCCTCCACGCCGGGCACCCCGTTCACAGCCTTCTCCACATGGGCGGAGCACGCAGTACAGGTCATGCCGGTTACGTTGAATTTCTGTTTCATCGGGATTCACCAGGCCTTCCAGGGCAGATGTGCTCCGCCCATCCGCGCCGGGTGGCGCGTCCCGAGTGTTTTGCCGGAGGCAAAACCTCGATGCCGGGCGAATTTACTGCGCAGCCGTTAGCGGCTTTGCCGCTGTACGGATGCGGCGTACCCCTTGCGGGTGATTCGCCCGAGCAGATAAAAAGATCTGGGGCCCCCGCGGCATGGAACATGCCGTGGGGAGCGGAGCAGGCGGTGCAGGTCATACCGGTAACGTTGAATTTCTGTTTCATACGGATGCTTCTTTCTAAGCGGCGGGACTCACTTCAGGATGTGTCCCAGGGTGGTCACGAACTCGTCGATCTTCTGACTCCGCTCCTCCTCGCTGGCGGCCTCCTGGACGCAGTGCTTCAGGTGGGCGGAGAGGATCTCCTTGTTGGCCCGGTTGAGGATGGCCTCGGTGGCCATGAGCTGCTGGGAAATATCGATGCAGTAGCGGTTTTCCTCCACCATCCGGATGATGCCGTCCATCTGTCCCCGGGCGGTTTTCAACAGGCGGAGGATTTTTTTCTCGTCTGCCATCATAGTGCTTAACACCCCCCCGGGGTGTAGTATAGATCGACGGCAAACCAATGTCAAGCCCCCTGCGGAAGAAATTTGTGGCAGCTAACCGAAAAAGCAAAAGAGCGGGGCCCTCCGCAGAGGGCCCCGCCGAGGCTGTCGAGAAACCCTCCCGCTGAAGGATTCGGAGGGAGGGATAGTGTGAAAGGGAACCGTCAGGGTTCCCTTTCGCGTTGGATCAAACAACTTTTTGAAACTTTTTGAAGTTTCAAAAAGTTCAGCCGCGTGTCGAAAAGACTTTTTCGACACGCGGCGGAGCCCTCCGCAGAGGGCCCCGCCGGGGATTTATTCCTTGCCCCTGGTGTCCCGGAACAGCAGGGAAATACACCAGATGGCGGCCAGGCCCACCAGGGTGTAGATGATCCGGCTGACCATGCTGTCCTGGCCGCCGAACAGGGCGGCCACGATGTCAAACCGGAAGATGCCGATGCTGCCCCAGTTGAGCCCGCCGATGATGGCGAGAATCAGAGCAATCTTATCTAAAAACATGGAAACGCTTCCTCCTCACATTGAGATACGCCGTTAGCATTTCCATGTGCGCAAAATTTATGCGCTTATTTTGTCAGAAGCCGCCCCAGCCAGCTCTGGTGCAGCTCCACGGCCTTCTGGGGGCACAGCTCGTGGCAGCAGTAGCAGTGGATGCAGGCCTTCTGGCTGATGCGGGCCTTCTTCCCCGGGGCGGTCATGGCGATGGCCTGGCCGGGGCAGGACTTGGCGCAGATGCCGCAGCCCACGCATTTGGCGCCGTCGATCCTGGGCGTCTGGGAGAGGGCCTTCTTGCAGAGCCTTTCCGCCGGGCGGGCCAGAGGGCCCAGGAAGTCCATGAGATTGGACTTGGTGCTGGCGGGGAATTTGTAGTCCGCCATGCGCAGCTCCTCCACCGTGCCGCCGATGAGCTCCACGTCCTCCATGCGGCAGGGGGTGAGGCCCCGCCGCTCCGCGGCCAGCAGCACCGGGTTGTCCTTCCGGGGCAGGTTCATGATGGCCCCGGCGGCGGTGTCCAGGGCCAGGGGATTGGCGGCGGCCAGCAGCAGCCCCGCCTGCCGGGGGGTGCCGGAGGAGCCGGGGCCGTCCCCCTCCATGGCCAGGATGCCGTCCATCAGGCTGAGCCGGGGCTTCACATACCCGGTCAGATCCAGCAGCACGTCGGCAAAGGTCTCGTGATCCGGGTGGGTGGCGTGGTAGCCCACCTTGGACAGGCCGGGGATCACCCCGAACAGGTTCTTCACCGCCCCCGTCATGCTCATGAGCACGTGGGTTTTCATCTTGCACAGGTCGATCACCCCGTCGGCCTCCGCCACGGGGGTGATGATCTCCGCCTGGCGGAGCACCTTCCCCTCCGGCAGGGACACGGTGCGGGTGGAGGAATCCATGGACAGCTCCGCCCCCGCGGCCGCGGCGGCCGCCGCCATGCCGGTCTTCTCGTACAGACTGCGGAGCACGGCCTCCTTGTGCAGGGCGCCGCCGGGGCTGTCGCAGATCACCGGCGTGCCCCCCGCCTCCTTCACCAGCCTGGCCACCGCCTCCACCACCGCCGGGTGGGTGCAGATGGCGCTCTCCGGCGGGGCGGCCCGGAGCAGGTTGGCCTTGAGGACGATCCGCTCCCCGGGGCGGACAAACCGGCCCATGCCGCCCATCTGCTCCACCAGGGCGCGGATGCACGCCTCCGCCTGCTCGTAGTCCGGGCAGGACGCCGCGTAGACCTGAGTTTCTTCCATGAAATGACCTCCTAGGGGTTCAAACTTTCCTCAGTATACCCGCCGGAGGGGGCTTCGTCAAGGCCGGGGAGCTTTCTCAGGGCCGGAACAGAGGCCAGGGCCACCGCCAGACTGGCCGCCAGCCCCAGGAGCACCACCACCCAGGCGCGGGCCTGGAAGGCCTCGAACAGCACGCCGTACAGGGCCTGCCCCAGGGGCATGGCGCAGGTGGAGATGGCGGAGACGAAGGCGGCCACCTTGCCCAGCAGGTGGGGCGGCGTGGCCCGCTGGAGGTAGGTCTGGGCGGCCACGGTAAACAGCATGGCGCAGGCCATGCCCGCCAGCACGGCGGCCAGGATCACCCCGTAGGCCGCCAGCGGCGGGAGGCCCAGCACCAGGGCCAGGGCGATGGGGAGGAGGGAGAGGGCGGTACCCAGCAGAAAGCGCCAGGCCCCCCGGAGCCCCGTCCGCCCCAGGGCCGCGCCGGAGAGCATGCCCCCCAGGATGGAGCCCAGGCTCAGGGCCGCCTCGGCGAAGCTGTACAGCTGGGAGGACAGGCCCAGAGTGATCTTGATGAGGTAGGGCAGGCCCACGAGAAACAGGGCGGAGAGGAACAGGTTGATGAGGGCGATGAGGGCCAGCACCCGCAGCAGGCCGGGCTGCTCCCGTACCAGAAAGACCCCCGCGTCCCGGAGATCCCGGCCCATGGCGGCCAGGGGCGCGCTGCCGTCCTCCCGCCGGTGGAAGGGGATGCGGAGGAACAGCTCCATCACCGCCGAGCCGAAAAAGCAGGCCGCCCCCACCCACACGATGGGGGCCAGCCCCACCCAGCCGTAGAGAATCCCGCCCAGGATGGGGCCCAGCAGGCTGGACAGGGCCTGCACCTGGGCCACCACACCGTTGGCGGCGGGGAGATGTTCCTCCGCAACCAGAACGGGGATGCTGGCCTGGACGGCGGGCTGGTAGAGGGCCTGGATGGCGGAGAGGAGCACCATCATGCCCCCCACCGCCGCCACCGAGTGCCCCCCGGCGAAGAGCAGGCCGTAGCCCGCCGCCAGGGCGGCGGTGGAGAAGTCCAGGCCCCACATGATCCTCTGCCGGGGCACCCGGTCGGCCAGCACGCCCCCCAGGGGGGAGCACAGGAGCACCGGCACCATGGACAGGGCCAGCACCCCGCCGAAGGCGGCGGCGGAGCCGGTGGCGTCCAGCACCTGGAGGGGGAGGGCGAAGCGGAGGACGGCGTTGCCGAGAAGGGAGATGATCTGGCCGATGACCATGAGGGTGAAGTCGCGGTGAAAGAGCCGGTCAGAGCGCATAGGGCGGCTCCTTTCTGCCGTCGGAGGCGGCCGCGGCGCGGCGCGGCCGGAGCAGGACGCAGGCGGCGGCGAGGGCCGCCAGGGCCAGGGCGGGGAGAAGCCATGCTTTCTTCATAGAGATCCACCTTTCTTTTTGATACCGACGGTTGGTATGTATAGTGTCCAGAAAAACCGCCCTCGCCGGGAGGGCGGTGCGGGACAGGGAGGCCACGGGGCTCAGAGGCTCTGGATCACCTGGTCGTAGTAGCTGAGGGCGTCGGCCTGGAGCTGTTCGTCCAGCACGGGCAGGCCGAAGCGGCGCAGGAACTCGGCGCTGAAGCGGAGCTTGCGGGCGAAGTCCTCCCGGCCGCCGGCAAACATGCCGGTCCACACGTTGGTCAGGAGCATGAGCACCTCCGACACCTCGTGGGGGTACTCCACCCCCTGGATGGAGCCGTCGTCGATGCCCAGGCGGATGATCTTCTCCACGTAGGGGGCGGCGTCCCGGAAGGTGGACTCCAGGGTGAGCAGGGTGATCTTGGGGTTCTTCACCACGTAGCCGATGACCAGCCGGTCCACCTTCCGCTTGGCCGGGTCGGTGAGGAAGTGGCGGAAGGCGTAGCGCAGCTTCTCCAGGCCGTTCTCCCCGGGGATCTTGGACAGGTCGGGGAACCAGTCCAGCCCGTCGTAGTAGCGGTCGTTGAGGCGGTCCAGGATGTCCTCCTTGGACTTGAAGTGGTGGTAGATGGCCCCCTTGGACATGCCCAGGGCGTCCACAATGTCCTGGATGGTGGTGTGGTCGTAGCCCTTCTCGCTGAACAGGCGCATGGACACGTCCAGGATCTTCTCCACGGTCTCCTCGGGGTGCTTGTTGCGGGCCATGGGGCCCCCTCCTTTACATACATACCGTCGGTATGTTTAAGATAGCACAGTCCCGCCCCTCTGTCAAGAGGGGCGGGCGGGTTCAGTCCATGCCCTTTGGCCCAAATCCGTGGGGCATCAGCTCCCCCAGGGTCAGCTTCACGAAGCTGTGATCCTTTCGCGCCACCAGCAGGGTGAGATCGGGGGCGAACTCGTAGAGCATCTGGCGGCAGGCGCCGCAGGGCCAGCAGGGCTCGGTGGAGTTGCCCACCACGGCCAGGCGGACCAGGTCGTCCCGGTGCCCCTCGCTCACCGCCTTTACCAGGGCGGTGCGCTCGGCGCAGATGGTGGAGCCGAAGGCGGCGTTCTCCACGTTGCAGCCGGTGAACACCGTGCCGTCGGCGCACTCCAGGGCGGCCCCCACGGGGAAGTGGGAGTAGGGCACATAGGAGCGCTCCAGCATGGTGAAGGCCAGCTCCACCAGCTCCTGATCAGTCATCATACCAAAGTCCTCCCTTCAAACAGAAACGTGGTACAGTGGGTTTGGAAGCCCATTGTACCACGTTTTTGGATGGCCTGCAACTACCGGGAACAGGTGCGCACGGCGGGGAGAAGGAGCATGAGCCCCCCGCAGGCCAGGGTGACCACGCCGGAGAGGAGGAACCACACGGTGAGCCCGGCGGCCCCGGCGAACAGGGCGGTGAGGCCCAGCCCCACCGGGGAGGCCAGAGTCATGATGGCCCCCGTCAGGCCCAGCACCCGGCCCAGGTACTCCGGCTCCACCCGGGTCTGGATCAGGGCCATGAACACCGAGTTGAAGAAGGGGGCGGACAGGCCCATCAGCCCGGACAGCGCCGCGAAGGCCCAGAAGCCGCTGGGGGGGCAGCAGGCCGGAGAGCACCAGGGTGAGCCCCAGCCCCAGCACCGCCGCCGTCATGGTGAGGATCTTGTCCCGTGTGCCGCCCCACAGGCCCAGAATCACCGAGCCCAGCAGCATCCCGGCGGAGAACAGGGTCTCCACCAGGGCGGCGGAGGCGGAGTCTCCGCCGAAGTAGTCCATGCTCATCAGGGGGAACAGGGCGGACACGGGCAGGAAGGCCACGGAGAACAGGGCGCAGATGAGGGTGAGCTCCCACAGCCAGCGGTGGGAGCGGAGCACCGCCAACCCCTCCCTGGTGTCCTGCCACAGCCGGAGGGGCGCCCCGTGCGCCCCGGCCCGGAGGACGGGCAGCCGGGCCAGCAGCACCCCGCCGATGGCGAACACCGCCCCCAGGGTGTCCAGCAGGAGAATCCAGGCCAGGGGCACGTGGGCGTAGAGCACGCTGGCCAGGGCGGGGGAGAGGAGCATGGACACGGTCTGGATGCCCTGGCTCCACCCGGCGCACCGGGTCAGGGACTCGGGGGGCGCGATCAGGGGGGTGACGGCCTGGATGCAGGGGGAGTGGAAGGCGCCGCCCACGCTGCGCAGGGCGGCCACCACCAGGATGGGGGCCACCGGCAGCGGCCCGGCGAAGGCCAGGGCGGCCAGCGCCAAGGAGATGAGGCCGATGGCCCCGTCGGAGACCATCATGATGATCCGCCGGTCAAAGCGGTCGGCGAAGGCCCCGGTGAACAGGGAGAGCACCCCCTGGGGCACCATGGCCGCCATGGTGGCCAGAGAGAGCACGGCGGGGGAGCCGGTGAGATCGGTCAGATACCAGATCAGGGCGTACTGGGAGACCATGCTGCTGAGGATGGACAGGGCCTGCCCCGTCCAGAGGAGGACGAATTTCTGCTTCCAGTGAGGGATCATAGACACTCATTCCTTTCCCAGCCGCGGTAAAGGATAGCTATGGTACCACGCCGCCGGCGGAATGTCAAGAGAAAAAGGCGCCCTGCCCGGCGGAAGGCCGGGCAGGGTGCCAAGGGGGACGAAACTTACCAGGTGACGCCCAGATCGGGCCGCACGTCCAGGTCGATGATCTCCCGGGCGTCGTAGAACTGCTTGTACCACTCCAGGGCCTTGCCGTTGCGCAGGGTGGTGCCGTCTGGGTGGAGCCGGTCGCAGATGACGGCGGAGATGTCCTTCTTGATATAGGAGAAGGAGTTGATGCCCACGCTGGCGAAGATGCGGAAGCCCTGGCTCTGGAGGTACTGGAAGGCGGGGCCGGTGGAGTGCCAGTCGTCCCCGTCGGGCCGGCCGCCGTGGGGGTAGAAGAGGATGTTGGTGGGGCCCACCAGGCTCCCCACCTCCTCCTGCCAGCGGACGGTGTCCCGCTGGATGGACTCCAGGGGCCGGCTGTCCAGGCGGATGTGCCCCCAGGTGTGGGAGCCGAAGGTCCAGCCCGTCTCCTTGAGGCGCTCAATCACCGGCTTGACCGCCTCGATCTCCGCCTGCCGCCGTGCGTCAAAGGCGGGGCGGGCGGGGTCGTCGGCGGCGATGTCGATGTCGTTCTGGGTGCGGTAGCCCAGGATGCCCTGATAGCCCGTCAGGGAGAAGATGGCCTTGGCCCCGTTGAGGGAGAAGTCGGGGTGCTCCAGCACGAACTGATCCAGAATGGGGGTGGCGTCCAGCTCCTGGGTGAGGAAGGTCTCCTTGGTGAAGGGGTCGGTGCACTCGGCCCAGATCTGGCCGTCCTCCCCCAGCACCAGCTTGGAGGTGAAGCCCTCGGCCAGCATGTAGTCGTAGTAGTTCACGTCGTCAAAGGAGATGACCAGGGGCTTCTTGCCCTCGGGGAGCATGAGGGTGTTGCGCTCCATGCGCTTGACGCCGTCCTCGCCGGTGACCTCGCTCCACACATCCCCCATGTTCACCAGGATGTAGCCCTTGTCATAGACGCTCTGGAGGATCTTCTTGAACTCGTCCGCCGTCACCATCCAGTCGTCCAGGCCCTCCTGCCGATCCTGGGGCACCGCGTCGGAGAAGGCGAACTCGGGATAGGCGATCACCGGGTGGAAGAACAGGTGCTCCACCACCTGATCGGGGCCCCAGGCCTGGGTGAGCTGCTCCTCGCTCCAGTAGGTGCGCACCGCCTCATAGGGGTCGGGCTCCGGCGTGGGGGTGGGCGTGGGGGTGGCCACGGCCACGGGGGTGTTGTCGGCGGGCTCCTCCGTGCCGCCGCCGCAGGCGGCCAGAGGGAGCATCAGGGCGCACGCCAGCGCCAGGGCGGCGGCTCTCGTGAGTATCCGTTTCATAGGTAGGGTTCCTCCTGCATGTTTTCTCTATAGGTCTATCTTACGACGGGATACGGGGAAAGGAAACAACAAAAGGGTGACAAAATTCTTACGATTTTATGTCGCCAAAAAGCGGGACCCGGTGGACCAGCAGGGTGGAGGCGGCGCCGGTCACCGCGCCGGTGACCAGGGAGCACAGCAGCAGAGGGGGCAGGTATACCAGGGGGGCCCGGGAGCCCAGCACCGCCATGGCGGCCAGGATCTGCCCGGTGTTGTGGGCGGCGGCCCCGGCGATGGACACGCCGAACAGGGACAGGAAGGGACAGCGCACCAGGGCGGCCATGACAGCCAGGGCCAGCAGCCCGCCGGTGAGGGAGAAGGCCAGGGCCATCAGGTTGCCCCCCAGCAGGGCCCCCAGCAGGCACCGGGAGACCAGGATGAGCAGGGCCTCTCGCCCGGACAGGCGGCACAGGGCGTAGGTGGTTACCAGGTTGGCCAGGCCCAGCCGCAGGCCGGGCAGGGGGAAGAGAATGGTCAGGGGCACCAGCCCCTCCGCCACCGAGAGGGCCAGGGCCAGGGCGGTGAGCACCGCGCAGCGGGTCAGCCGCCGCAGGGGGGACGACAAGGGGAGACACCTCCTTTTTCCAAAAATGAGGGAACTTTTCAGCCGGTCACGGCGTCAAACTCCTGTTGGCCTCCGGTGAGGGAGATCACCAGCCGGTTGGGCAGGCAGATGATCTGCTCCCCAGCCCGGCTGATCCAGCCGGTGTGGACGCAGTCCTGGCTGGGGCAGGCGCTCTCCCCGATGCAGACGCGGCCGGGCTCCAGCCGGATGGTCAGGGGGTAGTCGGTCTGCTCCAGCGTGATGGTCACCGGGCCGGTGAGGGCGGACAGATCGTACTCGGCGATAAGCTCACCCTCTAAGACGACGGAGGCGGTCAAAAAGTTGCTCTCCGCCGGCCGGAGAAAAAAGAGCAGGGCCACGGCGGCGGCGGCCACCAGAAGGGCCAGCAGCCCGTCCCACAGGGTGGGGCGGCTGCGGTCAGCGGCGGGCGATCTCATAGGTGTAGCCTCCGTCCTGGTCGTAAAGCTGGAAAGCATCCTCCAGCCCCTGGGTGACGATGATGCGGTCGTCATCGGTGCACAGCACCAGCTCGAAGTCGTCCCGGCTCCGCCAGAAGTCCAGGGCCTCCTCCGGCCCCGCCACAAACAGAGCGGTGGACAAGGCGTCGGCCAGCACGTGGTTGGCCGTGACCACCGTGACGGACAGCAGGCCGGAGTCCGCCGGATAGCCGGTCTTGGGGTCGATGATGTGGTGGTAGCGCACGCCGTCCTCCTCAAAATACCGCTCATACCCGCCGGAGGTGGACAGGGTCACGTCCTCCAGCTCCAGGATGCACAGGTAGCCGTCGGTGTTCCGGGGATCCTTCACCGCAACCCGCCAGGGATCGCCGTCGGGCCGGGTGCCGATCACGGTCACATTGCCCCCCAGGTCGATGGTGGCCCGCTCCACGCCGGCGGCCCGGAGGGCCTCCTCCGCCTCCCCGGCGGCGAAGCCCTTGGCCACGGCGCCCAGATCCACCTCCATGCCCGCCTGGAGCAGCCGGGCCGTGGAGGTATCCCCGTCCACCTCCAACTGGGTGCTGTCCACCAGAGTCAGGGCGGCGGAGAGGGTCTCCGCCGAGGGCACGTGCCGCTCCTCGGTGGTGAAGCCCCAGGCGTCCATGACCGGGGCGATGGTGATGTCAAAGTCGCCGGGCAGCTGCTGGGACACCGACTGGGCGAAGGCGAGCAGCTCCGCCACGTCGGGCTCCACCTCCACCGCCGTGCCGTCCCCGGCGTGGGCGTTGAGCCGGGAGATCTGGCTGTCCGGATCGGTGCGGGAGAGCAGGCCGTCCAGCCGGTTCACCGCGTCCCGGGCGGCCTGGACGCCCGTTTGACCCTGTTCGCCGTAGGCGGTGATGCTCATCACCGTGTCCATGGCAAAAAACTGCAGGGAGGCGGGCTCCTCCTGTCCGGGGGCCGCCGGCCCGGCGCAGCCGGCGCACAGCAAAAAAATACCCGTCAAAAGGAGGGAAGAAATCCGGTGTTTCATGGCATACTCCTTAATAATCGCAGGTTTGATCAAGGGTATTCTACCATAGTTTTCGGACAGTGAAAAGAGAAAACGAATCTTTGCTTGCAAAGCGGCGAATTTTCTGCTAGAATAAAGAAGATTGATGACTTGGTGGCGTCCATGCGTGGCAATTTCAGACCGGGCGCCCAGCCACAGGAGATGGATACATGAACAAGAAAGAACAACAGATTCAGCGCGCCAAGCAGGAGGACGCGATTTTAACCAAGGCCCTATGGTGGATTGTGGGGGCTGTGGTGCTGGAGGCCCTGCTGCTTCTGCTCAATCAGGTCTACTCCCATTATACTCCGGCGCAGATCCAGCTGGCTGTCGCACTGCGCAGCGTGTTTACCGGTCTGGCGATCGCCCTGCCCATCTGTTTTGTGTTGCTGCTGATTTGGGCCGTGAAGGCCCGCAAGTCGGGGAAGCATGCCGGCCTCTCCGCCGCGCTGGCCATCATTGTCTTGGCTCTGGCGGCCTGCGCGGTGTTCATCCGCGTCTTTGACGAGAGCGGTATCCGCCTGCTCTATGTGGCGGTGCCCGCCGTGGCGGTGCTGGCGCTGATCTACTACCTCTA
>DSTMC04003__coassemble_1920_pt1 | contig 12782 bp, 15 predicted proteins | sample DSTMC04003__metabat2_high_PE_006 | metagenome-assembled genome bin DSTMC04003
TAGGTGCCGTGGCGGGCGGTGTGGCCGATGTTCTCGATGTCGCCGGTGCGGATGCACTTCTGGCAGGTGGTCACCCGGTGGCGGGGGGGCTCCTGCTCGCCGGTGAACCAGGGCTTCATGGGCGCCATGCCGCTGTTGATGAGCAGCAGGGAGGCATCGTTCTGGGGGATGAGGGAGAAGCTGGGCAGGCGCAGATGGCCCTTTGTCTCGAAGAATTTCAGGAACATCTCGCGCAGCTCGTTGAGACCGTAGTTCTTGTGCATGGACAGACCAAACTCCTATCTTCCAAAATTTTGGGCTTTGCCGGGCAAAAAAGAAGCCCCGCCCCCATGTCAGGGGCGGAGCGTATTCACTCCACGGTACCACCCTGATCTGCCCCGAAGGGCATCTCATGCCATCCGGTAACGGGGATGAGGCGTCCCGGTCGTCCCGGGCGGCTGGTGAAGTGGCTTGCGGAGCCGTGCCGCAGAGGGCTTCCACTGTCCCCTCCTCGCTCGGCGCACGGGCATCCGCTTGGCTTCGTCGCGGCGTTTTTCTGATAGCTGAATTATTCTATCACATTTTTCGCCGTTGTCAACCATTTTCGGAGCAGAACGGGGATCTTGAGCGGTCAGAGAAAGGATTCGAGGAAGTAAAGCCGGTTTTGCTCCGCGTCCCAAAAGACGAGCAGCTCGCTGTTGTCCTCCTGGGCCCGATACCAATAGAGGCAACCGTCATAGTCGGGCCGGTCCCCGGCGGGAACCTGAATTTCGTCCAGCCAAGCCTCGGCGGCCTCGCGGTAGCTGTCACAGTAGATGGTCTCCCGCTCCACGGAGCCCCAGGCAAACATGAGGCTGACGGGATCCTCATACTGGTAGGAAAACACATGGTACCGGATGCCGTCGCCGTGGAAGCTGGGGCCGGAGTCCGCCTCATAGCACAGCGAAGGGCGGGCCAGAATGGGGAGGGAGATGCCCCAGTTCAGGCGCAGGGCGGAGGCGTAGCCGGGCACCAGCCGCCAGGCGAGGAGACCGGCCAGAAGCAGCAGGCCGACCAGGGCAGCCAAAACGGCCCTAAGGACGCGCTTTCTTTTCATGGAAGACCACCTTTCCCGGAGCTGTCCGGCTCAGAACCACGCCCGGTAGGAGAACCAGTGCTCCGTAATACGTCGGGTCATGCCGCCGTTGTCCGTTCCGTCGCTCCAGCGCCACGCGTCCTCCCCGGCGGGAGTCAGCGGGACATCCACATTCTGATAGGCGGCCGGGACGCCGTCCTCCGAGTAGTAAAACCCGCAGTAGGTGGAGGAGGGGACCAGGCCAAAGCCGCTGGAGAAGAACTGCACGATCCGGTGCTCCCCGGGAAAGACGCCCTCAATCTCTACACTCTTGTACCGCGCCGCCGTCTGGCCGCCGCTCAGGCAGTCCGCCGCAATCTTCTCCAGGGCCGCCCGATGGGCGATGACAAACCACTCAGCCCTCGCCATCCGGATTCCGCCCCGGCCCGCCGTCAGGAGCAGGGCCGGGATGAGGAGCGCACACAGGAGAATCAGGAGCACCGATGCTTTTTTCGCTTTCATGAGAACAACCCTCCTGGGATGCCCGGGGCAGAAGCGACCCCAGGAAGAACAGCAGGGGCGGCAGCAGGCCCGCCAGAATAACCTGGGGCAGCCACAGCCACGGGGCGGCCCCGTCCAGAAAGGCGAGGCCGGTCATCAGGACGAACAGGGCCGAGGGGGAGGCCAGAAGGAAGGTGGACAGGAGAATTTGAAGGCCCAGATAGCCCACCGACGGCAAGGTGCCGCCGGAGGAGAAGAGCCACAGCCCGCCGAAGGCCCAGATCCAGGCGCATAGGGCGGGGTACAGGACGGCCTTGACGCCGGTTTTCAGATCCGGGGCGGGCCAGCGGCGCAGGGAGGACACCACCCAGCCCGCCGGCACATAGAGGAGCATCAGGACGTACACATAGACGGGAAATACAGGGAGACCCCACGCTCCGGACAGGAGCAGCCAGCCCCCAAACCCCAGGATAGAGAGGGTAAAATGCCCGGCGGCAAACCCGCCGAAGCGGCCGCGGACAGAGCCGGTATGCCTCATGCGGGAGCTCCCCCTTCCGGGAGCGCCGGCGGCTGGGGCCGGCGGAACCTGTGGGGCAGAAGGGAGCCCAGAAAGAACAGCAGGGGCGGCAGCAGGCCCGCCAAAGGGACACAGACCAGCCACGGCCAGGGGAGTCCGCCCAGGGAGTACAACAGGGAAAGGAAGACAAACAGGGCGGAGGCCGGGGCCCAGTAGACGGTGGAGAAGAACATCCAGGAGCCGGCGCCCTCCAGTGCCGGAATACCCGCAAGAGAGCCAAAGATGCCAACGCCCGCGCTGGCGGCCACCCAGCCCCAGGCGCACAGGGTGGGGAAAAGGACAGAGTGGGAAGCGGTTTTCCGATCCGGCCTGGGCCAGTGTCGGAGCAGGGAGAACAGGCAGCCTGCCAGCAGGTAGAGCGCCGCCGGCAGCAGATAGATCTGTACCACGGCGATTGTGGAGGAAACAGGGTCTGCCTGCCTGAAATTGAGAAACGAAAAGAAAAAGTACAACACTGAACACAGAATGTGGCCCAGGATAAAGGAGCCCAGGCGGCCGGGGATGGAACCTCTCGTAGGCATCAGCGTTCACCTCACTGAGGCCAGTATACACAATATAAGTCTAAGAATCAACATAATTTTAACGACAAACAATAAAATAAAATTGAAAAACAGGGCGGCCGGTTCGGCCGCCCTAGCACTTCGGCTTTTTGTTCAATTTGAGGGAGATGCCCCGGGCCTCCGCCGCCCCGTTCAGCAGGCGGACGGCCTGGGCGGCCCGCTCCTTCAGGGGGAGGGAGCCGTCCAGACGCTCCACCACCGCCGCCGTGTCCGCGGCGGGGAGCAGGTTGACGGCGGTGCAGAAGAAGCTCTTGTGTCGCCCGTCGTTGTAGTGTTCCAGCAGTTCGGTGAGCAGGCGGCTCTTTTCCGCCAGCTCCGCCCGAAAGTCCTCCGGCGCTGCCGCCCAGCGGTTCAAATGCTCCAGCTGGTTCCGGTGGGGCACGAAGGAGTCGAAGCGGGCGGCCTCTGTCAGCCGGGGACAGGGGTAGCCGGGGCAGAGGGCGCAGGACTCCGGCCCGCCGTGGGCCAGGGCGCACCGGATGACGGCGCAGCTCTGGTGCCCCTCCCCGCCGCCGCAGCCGGGGCAGCCCTTCTCCATCCGGTGCGTGGGACACAGGGCGCAGCACAGCCCGCACAGGGAGAACGCCGGGTCGCTCCGCCGGTAATCCCTCATGACGGCTCCTTTCTCCGCAGCAGGGCGAACAGGTTGCACTCCCGGCAAGCGGAGGCAAAGCTCTGTCCGGTAAATATCCAGCATAGGGGCTTGATGGACATGAGAAGCAAGGTGCCTAGCAGGCAGCTGACCAGAATGGCCAGATAATAGGCCAGGTGGAGAGGAATGGTGTCTACTGCCGGGGTAATCCGGGTGAGCCAAAGCCGCTGCCAGAATTCGATGGCCAGGGGATGGACCAGGTAGACCCCGAAGGACAGACCGGAGAGGAGGGTGACCGCCCGACCGCTCTCCCGTCCCTCCCAATAGGAGCGGGCCAGCAGGAACAGGGCACAGGCAAGCCCGGCACAGAACAGGTGCAGATAGCTCTTGAATACCTCGCTGTAGGAGCCGGCAGTTGCGGAGGCATACCAGGTGCCGACGGCAATGACCGCGAAACAGGTCAGAGCGGCGGCCCAGAGAACGCCTCGGCGGGGCAGCTTCTCCAGCCGGGCCAGCCGGGCCCCCAGCAGAAAGTAGCCCAAGTACCCGCCGATAAAGTTCAGGTTGAGGGTCCAGTGGACAGTGACAACGGTTTTCAGCGTCCCGGCTGGAGCCATATCCCGGAGGGTGCCCATACCGATGCAGGCGACAAACCACAGCACGACCAGATAATTCCACTGAGCGGAGGTGAGGCCGTCAGCCATCTTTTTCAGGAATGGGGAGATCAGGTAAACAGGCACCAGGGCATAGAGGAACCAGTAGGGCACCAGCACCGGAGTGTTGAGCAGGGGGATGATCTTACCCAGGGCGGTCTGGGGCCCGGCCAGAGCGCCGGTGACAGCGATGACCGCCGCCGACCAGGCCAGCAGGGGTACCAGGATTTTGGGCAGCCGCCGGCGAAACAGGGTGTCCAGCCGGGCGGTCTGAGGCTGGGAGAGAAGCAGCGCCCCGGAGAGCATGAAGAACAGAGGTACTGCTGCGGTGGCCAGGGAGGAGGCCAGGTTTGAGAAGTGCCACAGCGGGTTGCCCAGCCTGCGCAGGGCTGCGGCGGCGGTGTGGAGATACACCACCCCAATCATGGACAGCACCCGCAGCAGATCGTAGTCCAGTCGGCGGCCAGTCATAGGCCCACCGCCTTCCGGCGCAGGAGGGAGAGGGGAGGGGCTTGGATGGGCAGCCGAAAGTAGAAGGGCATCTGGGGCTTCCGGGCCTCCGGAATGGGCAGCCCGTCTCCGTCGGTGAGGCCCTCCACGGTGACGGGCACCGGCTTCAGGCCGGGGCCCACCAGCTCCAGCTCATCCCCGGCGGAGAGCTTGTTGCGCAGCTCGCACAGGGCGGTGCCGTCGGGGGCGCAGGAGGTGACCACCGCCATGATCTGCCAGTCCCGGACATAGCGGGAGTGGCTGGTGTGCTGGCCCGGCTCCCCGAAGTAGAAGCCGGTGGAGTAGGGCCGGTGGCTCACCTTCTCCACCTCGTCCCGCCACACCGGGTCCAGGGGCCGGCCGTCCAGGGCGGCGTCGATGGCGTGGCGGTAGGCGCCGGTGACCACGGCGGCGTAGTAGGCCGACTTGGCCCTCCCCTCGATCTTCAGGGAGTCCAGCCCGGCGTCGATGAGCTCCGGGATATGGTCAATCATGCACATGTCCTTGGAGTTCATGATGTAGGCGCCCCCCGCGTCCTCCCCGATGGGGAAGTACTCGCCAGGGCGCTTCTCCTCCACCAGGGCGTACTGATAGCGGCAGGGCTGGGCGCAGGCGCCCCGGTTGGCGTCCCGGCCCGTCATATAGTTGGAGAGCAGGCAGCGGCCCGAGTAGCTGACGCACATGGCCCCGTGGACGAAGGCCTCGATCTCCAGCTCCCTGGGGGTCTTGGCCCGGATCTCCCGGATCTCGTCCAGGGACAGCTCCCGGGCCAGGATCACCCGGCTGGCCCCCAGCTCATACCAGGCGGCGGCCGCCTGGTAGTTGGAGACGCTGGCTTGAGTGGAGATGTGGGCCTTCACTCTGGGGGCGTGCTTTTTCAGCAGGGAGAGCACCCCCACGTCGGCCAGGATGGCCGCGTCCACCCCCAGCTCCTGGAGGTACTCCAGCCACTCCGGCATCCGGGCGATCTCCCCGTTGCGGGGCATGGTGTTGCAGGTGACGTGGACGGCCACGCCCCGGCTGTGGCACAGGGCCACCGCCTGTTTCAGCTCCTCCGGGGTGAAGTTGCCGGCAAAGGAGCGCATGCCGAAATCCGTGCCCGCCAGATATACCGCGTCGGCACCGTAGGCCAGGGACATGCGCAGCCGCTCCATGTCCCCGGCGGGGGCGAGCAATTCAATGTGTTCAGCCATTCTGGTAACGCTCCTGGGTTGCGATGAAGTCCTGCTGGCCCTGATAGGTGCGGAAGAAATGGTGCAGTCCGTCGTCGCCCAGGGCGTAGAAGTAGTAGTTGGTGTCGTCCGGGTACACCGCCGCCCGCAGGGCGTCCACGCCGGGGCAGGAGATGGCCGTGGGGGGCAGGCCGGTGTGGGTGCGGGTGTTGTAGGGGGTGTCGGCGTTGAGATCCACCTCGGTGCCGCCGGTGGCGTACAGGATGGTGGCGTCGATGTTCAGATAGCCCGCCGTCTCACTGGTGGGGTTGTCCAGACGGTTGTAGATGACCGAGGCGATCTGGGCCTGATCCTGGCCGTCGGTCTCCTTCTCGATCATGGAGGCGATGATCACCGCGTCGTTGATGGTGTGGCCGGAGGCCTGGATGTCGGCGCGCATCTGTTCGGTGAAGATCTCGTCAAAGCGGAGGATCATCTTGTTGAGCACGCTCACCGGATCCTCGCCCATATAGAACTCGTAGGTGTCGGGGAACAGATAGCCCTCCAGCCGCTTGGCATCCCCCAGGGGCAGCACCCCCTTGAGGAAGGAGAAGTTGAAGTCGTAGTTGGCGGCGGTGTCCTCCAGCTGCTCCACGGTGGACACCCCCTTCTCCTCCAGCAGCTGGAAGATCTGGGCCTCAGTCTGGCCCTCGGGGATGGTGACCGTGGTGACCATCCGGCTGGCGGAGGAGGAGCCCATGCTGGAGACCAGGGCCCGGTAGTCCATATCGGTGTCCAGCTGGTAGGTGCCCGGGGTGATCTTGGCGTCCTCCTCCCCGGCCTGGCCGGAGACATGGGTGAGGGCGCAGAACAGCTTGAAGACCATCTTGTACTCGATGAGGCCGGCCTCCTTCAGCTTGTCGGCCACGTCGCTCACCGTGTCGCCCTCCTCGACCTGCACGGTGGCGGTGAGGGGGGCCTTGTTCAGGGCCAGCACGTCGTTGGCCCACATCCAGCCCACCCCCGCCAGAATGGCGGAGATGCCCAGCACAAAAATGATATAGAGCAGCACGCCCCACGCGCCCAGGCGCTTTTTCCGCCGGCGGCGGGGGGCGGGGCGCCGCTCACCCTCCGGATGGGAGGGGGCCACCCGCTTCCCGCCGTGGCCGGCGCTCCGGTGCTGGGCGGGGCGGCGTTCTTCGTTCCGATATTCTTCCTGAGACATGGGTTCCACTCCAATCAAACAAAAGGCTTCTCACAGGCGCCGGCACCCAGACGGGAACCACCCCGCATCCGGCCGCATAGTATGGGCCAGATGAAGCAAGCGAGGTGAAACAAACATGTGCTTTGGCAACAATGGCTGGGGTGGCAGCGGCTGCCTGTGGATCGTCCTGATTCTCATCATCATTTGCTGCTGCTGCGGCGGCAGCGGCAACAGCTGCGGCTGCAACTGCGGCTGCAGCAACAACTGCGGGTGCAACGACGGCTGCTGCTGAACCGGTTACGTACCGTGGAGCGCCAGGAGCGGGGCCTCAGGCCCCGCTCTGCGCTGTCAGAGGTGCGGACGGGCCGTACAGCCCCTCCTCGGTGAGCACCAGGGCCACCGGGAGATCATGCCCCTCCGCGGGGAGACGCTCCAGTAGCAGCGGGGCGCGGCACAGGGCGGCGGTGAAGCCGGAAAAACCGGCCAGCCAGCGGTCATAGAACCCGCCTCCCTGGCCCAGACGCCCGCCGGAGAGGTCGAAGGCCAGGCCGGGCACCAGCACCAGGCCGATGTCCGCCCGGTCCACCGGGGGGCAGTCCTCCCCCGGCTCCAGCATGCCGAGACGGTGGGGGACCAGGGCGCTGTCCGGCCGGATCAGCCGGGCCTCCATCCCATGGCCGGGCAGGCACCGGGGCAGGCAGAGCCGCTTCCCCCTGGCCCACAGGGCGGGGAAGAGACGGGCGGTGTCCGGCTCCGCCCCCATGCCGTGGTAGAGCAGCAGGGTGTCCGCCGCCTCCACCTGGGGCAGGGAGAGGAAGCGGGCGAAGAGGGCGTCGTCGCTCTCCCGGCGCTGCCTGGGGGACAGGCCCTCCAGATACGCCCGGACACGGCGGCGCAGCGCGGCCTTCTCAGCCGTGATAGTGGACGTCATGGGCTACCTTCCGGGCGGCGTCGGCGCCCTTGAGCACCTCCACCAGCTTCAGGCCGAAGGGGAAGGCGGAGCCGGCGGCCTCGGCGGTGACGATGTGGCCGTCCACCACCACGGGAGTCCCCTTCTGCACCACGGCGGAGCCCATCAGCTCCTCCATGCCGGGGTAGCACACAGCCCGCCGCCGGTCGAGGAAGCCCAGATTGGCCAGGATGGTGGGGGCGGCACAGATGGCGGCCAGCCAGCAGCCCTCGTCGTAGCAGCGCTGGATCAGGGCCTGGGCGCGGAGCTCTCCCTGAATGGCCTCCACGCCGCCCAGGCCGCCGGGGAGCATGAGCATGTCCAGCGCGTCGGCGTTCAGCGCCTCCAGGGCGCAGTCGGCGGTGACGGTGATGCCGTGGGCGCCGGTGATCTGCGTCCCGCCGATGCCCGCCAGACAGACCTCCACGCCGGCCCGGCGCAGCAGATCGGCGGGCACCAGGGCCTCGCTCTCCTCAAATCCCGTTCCCAGCAGAATGGCTACCATGTTGCAACAGCACCTTTCCCTTTTTTAAGTTAAGTGTTCTCGCTCTTTCCCAAAACGGGGGCGACCCGCCCCCAGATCTCACGGTGAATGTCCTCCACGCTGCGCAGGGCGCCCGCGCCGTCCACGCAGGGGATCCTGACCCAGCCCAGGCAATCCGCCGCCCGCAGGGCGGTGCGGCGGCACAGGGCCAGGTAATCGGTATCCACCTCGTGGATGTCCCCGTGGGTGTGGGTGGCCGCCTCCCGGCTGCGGAGCAGGTGCACCGCCCGGTCGGTGGGCATGTCCAGATAGACCACCAGATCGGGCAGGGGCAGGCCCAGCTTGGAGCACTCAAAGTCAAAGAGCCAGCGGAAGAAGCCCTCCCACTGGTCTTCCGGCAGCTTGCAGGCCTGGTGGACGGCGTTGGAGGTGGTGTACCGGTCGGAGAGCACCAGCCCGCCGCCCTGGTAGTACCCTCCCCACACCTTCTTCCAGGAGGCGTAGCGATCCACCGCATAGAAGGTGGAGGCCGCATAGGGGTTCACGTCGGAGGGGTGGGAGCCGAACTCCCCGCCCAGGTACATGCGGATCAGGGCGGAGGAGGGCTCGCTGTACTGGGGGAAGATCAGCCGCTGGAAGGGGAGGCCCTCGGCCTCCATCCGCTCACAGAGCAGCCGGAACTGGGTGGACTTGCCCGACCCGTCGGTGCCCTCAAAGACAATCAGCCTGCCCTTCAAGCCCGTGCCCTCCCTCCGGTGAGCCGCGCCCCCGCCGCCTGGAAGAGCACCAGGGGCAGCCGGGCCATGCGGCCGATGCGGCGGGGTTCCTTCATCAGGCGGTAGAGCCACTCCAGCCCCAGCTTCTGGAACCCCTCCGGGGCCCGCTCCACCACCCCGGCAAACACGTCCAGGGAGCCGCCCAGGCCCACCATCAGGCGGGCGCCGGCGGCGGGGCCGTTGCGCACCATCCACAGCTCCTGCTTGGGGGCGCCCAGGCACACAAATACCACGTCGGCCGCCGACTCCTGAATGGTTTTCACCACCGGGCCGTCCTCCTGGAAATACCCGTCGTGGGTGCCGCAGACGATCAGCCCCGGGTATGCGGCCTTCAGATTGGCGGCGGCCAGCTCGGCCACGCCGGGCTTGGCCCCCAGGAGGAAGAGCCGCTTGCCGTGGGCGGCCATCCAGGCCAACAGCCGCTGGGCGAACTCAATGCCGGGCACCCGGCCCTTGAGCGGGCGGCCCAGGATTTTCGCGGCGTAGGTCACGCCCACCCCGTCGGCCAGCACCAGATCCGCCCCCAGCAGGGCCTGCCGGAAGGGCTCGTCGTGCCGGGCGGCCAGCAGGAACTCCGGATTGGGGGTGACCGCGTAGTGGAAGCCGCCGCCCTCCACCAGGGCGGCGCCGGCCGCAGCGGCCTCGTCCAAGGTCAGGTCGTCGAAGCCGACGCCCAAAATATCTGTCCTCAAAATGACATTGCCTCCGATTGGAATTCTGTCCACAATTTGAGGCCATTCTATCACATCCTTCCGAAAAAGTCCATGAAAAAACCGGGAAAAGGGGGACGGGAAAAATGAAGATTCTGTGAAGAATGGGGAAGTTCCCCGTTGACAAGCGGCGCGCAGATGAGTATAATGAGCACAAGTTCTTTCTTTAGCGACTAAAATCGCTAAAGAGCAGTAGGAATTGGAGGAGACAACTATGAGAAAGCTATCTAGGCTGGCCGCTCTCGGCCTGAGCGGCATTCTGGCGCTTGGCCTGGCCGCCTGCGGCGGCGGCACCGGCACGTCCGATACGCCCTCCGGCACCGAGTCCCCCGCGGCCGGCACCGAGTCCCCCGCCGCGGCGGGCGAGACCTTCGTGGTGGGCATCTGCCAGCAGATGCAGCACGTGGCGCTGGACGAGGCCACCCGCGGCTTCATCGAGACCCTGGAGGAGAAGCTGGGCACCTCTGTGGAGATCCAGGAGCAGAACGCCTCCGGTGAGGCGGCCAACTGCACCACCATCATCAACAACTTTGTGTCCCAGGGCGTGGATCTGATCCTGTGCAACGGCACCACCGCCCTCCAGGCGGCTGTGGCCGCCACCGGCGACATCCCCATCCTGGGCACCTCCATCACCGAGTACGGCGTGGCCCTGGGCATCGACGGTTTCGACGGCACCACCGGCATCAACGTGTCCGGAACCTCCGACCTGGCCCCCCTGGACGAGCAGGCGGCCATGCTCCAGGAGTGGTTCCCCGACGCCCAGAACGTGGGCCTGGTCTACTGCTCCGCCGAGCCCAACTCCGACTACCAGGTACAGACCGTGAAGGGCTATCTGGAGGAGATGGGCTACACCTGCACGGAGTACGCCTTCTCCGACTCCAACGACCTGTCCGCCGTGGTCACCACCGCCTGCGCGGAGAGCGACGTGCTCTATATCCCCACTGACAACACCGCCGCCACCAACGCCGAGCTCATCGGTAACATCGCGGTGCCCGCGGGCGTGCCCATCATCGCCGGCGAGGAGGGCATCTGCTCCGGCTGCGGCGTGGCCACCCTGACCATCAGCTACTATGATCTGGGCTGCCAGACCGCCGAGATGGCCTACGAGATCCTGGTCAACGGGGCCGATCCCGCCACCATGGAGATCGCCTACGCCCCCAACTTCACCCCCAAGTACAACGCGGCCAACTGCGAGGCCCTGGGCCTGACACCCCCGGAGGGCTACGAGGCCATTGCGGCCGAGTAACCCGGCCCACAACCAGAACCAACAGCCAGCGGGAGGATTCTGTCCTTCCGCTGGTTTTGGCGTAAAAAAACAGCCCTCGCTTCACGGGGGCTGAGGAGGAATGAACTTGAACTTCATGCACCTGATCAACGCCCTGCCGGGCGTAGCGGCCCAGGGCCTTATCTGGGGCATCATGGCCATCGGGGTCTACATCACCTATAAGATCCTGGATGTGGCCGATCTGACCGTGGACGGCACCATGTGTACCGGCGGCGCGGTGTATATCATGCTCACCATGGCGGGCCTGCCCTGGCCGGCGGCCCTGCTGGGGGCCTTCCTGGCGGGGCTGCTGGCGGGCCTGGCCACCGGAGTGTTCCACACCCTGTGCGGCATCCCCGCCATCCTGGCCGGCATCCTGACCCAGCTGGCCCTCTATTCGGTGAACCTGCGCATCATGGGGCAGGCCAACCGGCCCATCAACTCTATACAGTACGACGTGCTGCTCTCCTCCCGGGACGTGCGGGCGCTGAGCATCCAGAACCCGATCTTCATCGGCGCCATCTTCGTGGTGGTGATCATCGCCGTGCTCTACTGGTTCTTCGGCACGGAGCTGGGCTCCTCCCTGCGGGCCACCGGCGCAAACCAGAACATGGCCCGGGCCCAGGGCATCAACACCAACGTGTCCAAGGTGCTGGGCCTGATGCTCTCCAACGGCCTGGTGGCCCTGTCCTCCGCCCTGCTGGCCCAGTATCAGGGCTTTGCCGACGTGAACATGGGCCGGGGCGCCATCGTCATCGGCCTGGCCGCCGTGATCATCGGTGAAGTGCTCTTCTCCAAGGTATTCCGCAACTTCGGCCTGAAGCTGCTGGCCGTGGCCATCGGCGCGGTGCTGTACTACCTGGTGTACCAGGTGGTCATCTGGCTGGGCCTCAACCCCGACGACATGAAGCTGGTCACCGCCCTGATCGTGGCCGCCTTCCTGGCCATCCCCTACTGGAAGTCCCGCTACTTCAGCAAGGCGAGCAAGAGAGGAGCGCAGACCCATGCTTGAGATCAAGGAAATCTACAAGACCTTCAACGCCGGCACCATCAACGAGAAGCGGGCCATGAACGGCGTGTCCCTCACCCTCAATGACGGGGACTTTGTCACCGTCATCGGCGGCAACGGCGCGGGCAAGTCCACCCTGCTCAACCTGGTGGCCGGCGTCTACCCGGTGGACAGCGGCTCCATCGTCATCGACGGACAGGACGTGACCCGCCTGCCCGAGCACAAGCGGGCCAAGTTCATCGGCCGGGTGTTCCAGGATCCCATGATGGGCACCGCTGCCACCATGCAGATCGAGGAGAACCTGGCCCTGGCCGCCCGCCGGGGGCAGGGCCGCTCCCTCCGCCCCGGCATCACCCGGGCCGAGCGGGAGCAGTATAAGGAGCTGCTGAAGATCCTGGATCTGGGCCTGGAGGATCGGCTGACCAGCAAGGTAGGCCTGCTCTCCGGCGGCCAGCGGCAGGCCCTGACCCTGCTGATGGCCACCCTGAAGAAGCCCAAGCTGCTGCTGCTGGACGAGCACACCGCCGCCCTGGATCCCAAGACGGCGGCCAAGGTGCTGGACACCACCGAGAAGATCGTCCAGCGGGACAAGCTCACCACCCTCATGATCACCCACAACATGCGGGATGCCATTGCCCACGGCAACCGCCTGATCATGATGTATGAGGGCCGCATCGCCGTGGACGTGTCCGGCGAGGAGAAGAGAAAGCTGACCGTGGAGCAGCTGCTTAACCTGTTCAGCAAGGCCAGCGGGTCGGACGAGGCGGACGACAAACTGCTGCTGGGCTAGCGCCTCAAAAAAGTGGCTAAAGCCACTTTTTTGAAAAAAC
>DSTMC04003__coassemble_2043_pt1 | contig 12157 bp, 11 predicted proteins | sample DSTMC04003__metabat2_high_PE_006 | metagenome-assembled genome bin DSTMC04003
CTTTATCGGCAAAATTGATTGAATGATACCAATATCTTTAACTATGTGATACCGGCCAGTCCGCCCCCAGCGCGGAGAACCTCCACAGGCTGGCGGAGCTGCTGGGCACCACCGCCGGCAGCCTGCTGGATTCCCCGGCAGTGGGGAGCGGAGCCGCAGAGCAGGCCTACGCCCTCCTCCGGGCGGAGCGGGAGGCGGAGAGACGCCGGAGCCGGCGGAGACGCAACCTCCTGGCCATCCTGGCCGTGGCGGGGGCCTATCTGGTCATCTATCTGCTGGGGCGGATCTTCGGCACCGCGCCGGGCAGCTATTCTTTGGCGGGCTGGCTGTTCGGGAATGATCCTCAGCAACTCTCCTACCTGTACGGCTGGCTGCTCCGCCAGAAGCTGTTCTGGGCCGCCCTGCTGATCTCCGCCCTCCCCGCCCTTTGGGGAAAATACCGGTTCTCAGCCACCGCCTCCATCGGCTTTGCCCTGGGCCTGGCGCTGGGGGAGCTGGCGGGCCCCAACCCCGCCGGGGCCCCCTGGGGACACGGCCACGACGGATGGACCATCTGGGGCGGGTGCTTCCTGCTCTCCCTGGCTATGGGCGGGGTGCTGGAGCGGCTGTCCCGGCGGGGGTTGGCTGTCAAATCCCGGGCCTTCCTGCTCTGGTGCGCCCTGTTTGTGCTGGGCATGGCCGCTGTGGTACTGTTGGTCAAACTCGGAACCCCGGTTCCCACCGGGAGCTGAGACACGAAGAACGAGGTGCGCCCAGCAGGGCGCACCTCGTCACTCTATTTCGTCTCTTGCTCTGCCACGCCGTCCATAGTCTGCTGGACGATGGACTCCATGATGTCGCCGGTGAGGGCCCCGGGCACATAGCCGAACACGTTGCCGTCGACGCCGATCATGAAGGTGGTGGGGAAGGCGGTGATGCCGTAGTAATAGAAAATCTCGCCCGTGGTGTCCATCACCACCGGGAAGGTGTAGCCATTGTCCTCCAGGAACTGCTCCACCTCTGCCTGGGTCACGTCCTGGTTATAGGGCGCGTCCTCGGTCTTGGGGTTGGCCACCCCCAGGACGATCAGATCCCCCTGGTTCTCCCCGTATTTCTCATAGAGGGCCTGGATCTCCGGCATCTCGCTCTTGCAGGGGCCGCACCAGGTGGCCCAGAAGTTGAGGAACACCGTCTTGCCCGCGTAGTCGGACAATGTATGGGTCTCCCCGTACTGATCCACCAGGGTGAAGTCGGGGGCGGGGATCACCGGCCGCTCACTCGCCGCCGGGCTCTCCTCCGTCACCGGGGTTTCAGATACCGAAGCCTCGGACGGCGCGGGGGCCGCGCTCTCCTCCGTCTGGGACTGGTTGGATACGCCGCTGCCCGCCGCGCTGGACAGGTAGCTGGTGATGCCGTTCATGAAGCCGGTGAGGGTCATGACGCCCATGAGCACCAGCAGGGCCGCCCCCACCTTCACGGTGCAGCGCACCACCTTCTGGTGGCGTTTGAAGAAGTCCAGCACCGTGCCGGTGAACAGGCCCACCGCCAGGAAGGGCACCACGAAGCCCACGGTGTATACCCCGATAAGCAGAAAGCCTCTGGCCGCGCTGCCGGAGGAGGAGGCCATCAGCAGCACGCTGCCCAGGGTGGGGCCCACGCAGGGCGTCCAGGCAAAGCTGAAGGTGAAGCCCAGCACCAGGGCCACCAGGGGATTCATGGCCCAGCGATCCAGCCGGAAGGGCAGTCGGTGCTCGTTCTCCAGGGCCCGGGAGCGGCCGAACACGCCGAACTGATACAGGCCAAAAAGGATCATGATGATGCCGCTGATGCGGGCAAACCAGGTCTGATTCCGGGTGAAGAAGGTGCCCAGGGCGGTGAAGCCGAACCCCAGCAGGAAGAAGGCAAAGCTGACCCCCACCACAAAGAAGATGGTGTTCACCAGCACCCTGCCCCGGGGGTAACGGATATTGCCCTGGTCATCCACGGTCTTGGCGCCCCCGGCCAGATAGCCTACATACAGGGGCACCAGGGGCAGCACACAGGGGGAGAAAAAGCTGAGAAGCCCCTGTATCAGCACGGTAAGTACGGGTACGCTGGTCTCCAGTGTAAGTCCCATGGTCATCTCCTACTTAACAAGTTTTAGACGGCGGTCGAGCTCCGCCAGGGTAACGGTGGAAAGATAGGCGCGGCAGCGGTCGTCCAGCTCCCCCAGCAGGCCGTCCATCACGTCCGCCATGCCGGAGGCCACCAGGCAGGGCTGATCCAAGCTGCCGCTGCGCCAGCGGGCGGCCACAAAGCGGGCGTCCACTGCCGCCGCCACCCGATCCAGGGTGAGGGATTCCGGCTCCCCCGCAAAGCGGTAGCCCCCCTCGCTCCCCTCCCGGGTCTCCACCAGCCCGGCCTTTTTCAGGCCCGCCATCACCTTGCGCACCCGGGCCGGATTGGTGCAGATGTTCCGGGCCAGCTCCTCGCTGGACACCAGCTCCCCCCGGTGGTGCAGGTACACCAGGGCGTGAACCGCCAGGCAGAACGCGCTGTTCATGCACTTCCCTCCCCCTCCGCCAGGGAGAGGAGATACTCCTCCGCGTAGTGGGCCGCCACGGCCCCGTCGGCGGCGGCGGTGACAATCTGCCGCACCGCCTTGGTGCGCACGTCCCCCACCGCGAACACGCCGGGGATGCTGGTGCGGGTGGACTCGTCCGCCGCCACATAGCCGGCTCCGTCCATGTCCACCTGCCCGGCGAAGAGGGCGGTATCCGGCACCCGGCCCACGGCCACAAACAGGCCGCCGCACGCCAGCTCCCGCCGGGCGCCGGTGTTCACATCCTCCAGCTCCAGCCCTGTCAGGCGTTTCTCCCTGCGCAGGGCGGTGATCCGGGTGTTCCAGATGATCTCCACCCCCTGTTCCTCCAGGGCCCGGTGGTACACCGCAGAGGCCCGCAGCCGATCCCGCCGGTGGATCAGCCAGACCTTTTTGCACAGTCTGGACAGATAGAGGGCGTCCTCCACCGCCGTGTTGCCGCCGCCGGCCACCGCCACTGTTTTGTCCTTGAAGAACATGCCGTCGCAGGTGGCGCAGTAGGCCACCCCCCGGCCCCTGAGGGCGCCCTCCCCCGGCAGGCCCAGCTCCCTCGGGGAGGCGCCGGTGGCCAGGACCACCGCGTCTGCGGTGAACTCCCCCTCGGAGCTCTCGATCCGCTTGGGGCAGGCGGACAGCTCCACGCCGGTCACCTCGGCATAGACGGTGGCCGCGCCGAAGCGCTGCGCCTGCCGCTCCATCCGCTCCGCCAGCTCAAAGCCGTTGATGCCCTCGTCAAAGCCGGGGTAGTTGTCCACCTGGTCGGTGGTGGCCATCTGGCCGCCGGCGGACAGCTTCTCCAGCACCACCACCGACCGGCCGCTGCGGGCGCAGTAGAGGGCGGCGGTATACCCGCCGGGGCCGCCGCCGATCACCGCCACGTCGTAATGGGCTGTGCTCATACCGACTTCCCTCCCCGCTTACAGGCCGGCCCAGTCCACAATCTGGGCCTTGGAGCCGGGGGCGATCAGGGGCTCTCCCGCCTGGCCGTTCCGGAACAGCAGCAGGGTGGGGATGGTGTCCACCTGGAACCGCTCCTCCAGCTCGGGCTGCTCGTCAATGTTGACCTTGCCCACCACGAGCTGTCCGTCGTACTGCTGGGCGATCTGGTCGACGGCGGGGCCGATGCGGCGGCAGTAGACGCACCAGGGCGCCCAGAAGTCCACCAGCACGGGCTTCTCCGCCCGCTCCACCAGCTCCGCGAAATTCTCCTTGGTAATCGTAACAGGGGTCATAGCAATCTTCCTTTCCCGGCCTGCCGCCGGCCTTAGGATGCCGCCGGCGGAGGCCTGTTATTCTATTTGTAATTTTTTTAGTTACAGTTTACGGCTAAATCATACCAAAACACTGTTGTTTTGTCAAGGGGGATCAAAAAAATCTGCGGGGCGCGTCTGCATCGCGCCCCGCAGGGGGTTCAGGAGATGAACATGGCGTCTCCGAAGGAGAAAAAGCGGTACTTCTGCTCCACCGCCTCGTTGTAGGCGGCCAGGACGTGCTCCCGCCCGGCCAGGGCGGACACCAGCATGATCAGCGTGGACTCCGGCAGGTGGAAGTTGGTGATCAGGCCGTCCAGCACCTTGAAGCGGTAGCCGGGATAGATGAAGATCTTTGTCCACCCGGCGCTCTCCTTCAGGGTGCCGTCCTCCGCCGCCCAGCTCTCGATGGTGCGGCAGGAGGTGGTGCCCACACAGATCACCCGCCCCCCTTCCCGCTTGGTCTGGTTGATGGCCTCAGCGGTCTCGGCGGAGATCATGCAGTACTCCGAGTGCATATCGTGGTCGGTGATCTCCTCCTCCTTCACCGGGCGGAAGGTACCCAGGCCCACGTGGAGGGTGACAAAGCAGGTTTTCACCCCCATGGCCCGCACCTGCTCCAGCAGCTCCGGGGTGAAATGGAGTCCGGCGGTGGGGGCGGCGGCAGAGCCCGCCTCCCGGGAGTAGACGGTCTGATAGCGCTCGGGATCCTGCAGCTCCGCCTTGATGTAGGGCGGCAGGGGCATCTTGCCCAGCCGCTCCAGGGTCTCCAGGAAGATGCCCTCGTACTCGAAGCGCACCAGCCGGTTGCCCCCCTCGCACACCTCCACCACCTCGGCCTTCAGCTCCCCGTCCCCGAAGGACACGCGGGCGCCGGGCTTCAGCTTGCGTCCGGGGCGCACCAGGCACTCCCAGGTCTTGTTCCCCCGGTCGATGAGCAGCAGCACCTCCACCGCGCCGCCGCCGGGCTCCCGATGTCCGATCAGCCGGGCGGGCAGCACCCGGGAGTCGTTGAGCACCAGGCAGTCCCCCGGACGGAGCAGGGTGGGCAGGTCATAGAAATGCAGGTGCCGGGTGGCGCCGGTGTTCTTGTCCAGCACCATGAGCCGGGAGGCGTCCCGCCGCTCCAGCGGCGTCTGGGCGATCAGCTCCTCGGGCAGATAAAAGTCAAAATCAGCGGTCTTTATGGTGTGCGCACCTCGATTCCAGTGTAGTAGAAGGTGAGGATGTCCTCATATGTATAGCCCTGCTGGGCCATGGCGTAGGCGCCCCACTGGCTCAGGCCCACGCTGTGGCCCCAGCCGGAGCCGGTGATGGTAAACGTGCCGTCACCGGAGCTGACGGAGGCGGACGAGCTGCCGCCGGCGCTTGGCTCCAGCAGCGCGGTGGAGCCGCCGCCGGTGATGACGTAGGCCTGCCCGTCGGTCAGGGCGCTCACGTCGCCGTCACTGTTGACGGCATAGGCCCCGTTCAGGGTGGACAGGGTGCCGGTTCCGTTGACGGTATAGCCGCCGGAGGCGGAGCCGCCGCCGTTGACGGTGTAGCGGATGGAGCGCAGGCCCAGCACCGTGCGGCAGTCGTCCCCCGACTCCACATACTGCTTGCCGTTGGCGTCGGTGAGGGTGATCTCAATGGTGTTTCCGGTGGCGCTGGTCTCGGTGATCTGGAAGCTGACGATGTCGGCGGAGGCCCCCACCTTCTCCGCCAGCTCTTCGCCGGTGAAGGTGACCGTCCAGTTGTAGTTGGAGATCCTGTCCGCCACCGCCGCCTCATAGGGGTCGATTTTTCCGGTCAGATAGGGGTAGTCGTTGCCCCAGACGTTGACGGCGCTCTCACTTGCCCCGCCGTTGTGGGAGGAGTACACCGCCTGCTCGGCCACCTGGCCGTTGTACCACAGGTACTCCCCGCTGGTCTCCTCCACCGCCCGGCGGCTGTTGTCGCTCATCTCAGCCACGCCTTTGTACGCCTGGCAGTGGACGGCATTGCACAGATCGAAGCCGTCGCCCTGGTGCTTGCTGGCCTGAAGAGTGCCCCAGGCGTAGCTGCGGGCGCACACCGCCTGGGCCTTCAGCGCCTCCAGCGGCCAGGAGGCACTCATCTCCTGCAGGATGACCCCCTGGATATAGTCGTCCATGGACAGCACGTTGACCACGGTGATGTCCCCGCCGCTCCGCCGGTACTCGAAGGCCCCGAAATAGAGGTTGCCCCGGAAATGGGTCTGAGCCTCCTCCCGGTCGCTCTGGCCCGGGTTTACCGCCAGATACAGCCCCTGGGTGCTGTCGAACTGGAACAGGATCTCATTCGTCCCCGTGCGCACCACAGAAACCCCCGCGCCGGAGGTGCCCGCCACACTGGCCGACGAAAGGCCCAGGGACGCCTGGGCATCCAGGGCCTCGTCCTGATCCAGATAGGTCCCCACCCGTACGGTGTACACCCCGTCAATCCACGCCGGGAAGCCGCCCTCGTACCGGGCGGCCTCGTCCGCCGCCTCCTCAAAGCTGCGGTAGGTGCCGGGCAGCTCCAGATGCCAGCAGCCCACGGCGATGTTGGAGGTCTGGCTGTCGTAGTAGCCAGAGCCGTTCCAGTCCACCCCGGTGCCGTACCAGACATTCTGGGTCTTGACCATGGAGACGGTGCTCTCATAGGTGTAGCCCAGCTCCTGGAACGCCCTGTCCTCATCAAAATAGCCGAAGCGGTAGCCCTCCCCCACCTCGTTGGCCAGGTTGGCGCCGGCCAGGGCGCTGCTGCCGTAGTACAGGCCCACCCGGATGGTGGGATCGGCCTCCACCGACGCCGCCCGGGCGCTCAGGGGCAGGGCCCCGGCCAGCAGGGCCGCGGAGAGCACCGCGGCACGAACCATTTTTCCGCATGTTTTACCCTTCATTTGGTGAAATTCTCAGCTCGCTTTCGTTGACACGCCGCTTTTCCCTGTGGTACAATTTTTCAAACTGGGCAGTATCCGTATCAGACGGGGCCGGCGGCCCGCGCCGGACGGATACCGGCAGAATACAGCCGTCTTTGACATTATAGTACAGAACCGGCTGTTCTGTAAACCGCGGATTTGCGGTTTCCCGGGAAATCCGCTGGATTCCACGCACACCAACCGGTGTTTGGAATAGGATACTATGACGATGGAGGTATTGGTTATGGAAAAGTACAGAGTTGGCGTCATCGGCGGCACCGGCATGGTGGGGCAGCGGTTTGTCACCCTGCTGGAGAACCACCCCTGGTTTGAGCTGACCGCCATCGCGGCCAGCGCCCGCTCCGCCGGCAAGACCTACGAGGAGGCCATCGGCGCCCGCTGGGCCCTGGATGTGCCCATGCCCGAGGCGGCCAAAGGCATGGTGGTGTACAACGCCGAGACCGACATCGAGGAGATCGCCGCCCGGGTGGACTTCGTCTTCTCCGCCGTGGATATGAAGAAGGAGGAGATCCAGGCCCTGGAGGAGGCCTACGCCAAGCACGAGTGCCCCGTGGTCTCCAACAACTCCGCCCACCGCTGGACGCCCGACGTGCCCATGGTGGTGCCCGAGATCAACCCCGAGCACATCCGGGTCATCGAGGCTCAGCGGAAGCGTCTGGGCGTGCAGCGGGGCTTCATCGCCGTCAAGTCCAACTGCTCCCTCCAGAGCTATGTCCCCGCCCTGCATCCCCTGCGGGAGTTCGGGCTGGAGCAGGTGCTGGTGTGCACCTATCAGGCCATCTCCGGCGCCGGCAAGACCTTTGAGACCTGGCCGGACATGGTGGACAACGTGATCCCCTACATCGGCGGCGAGGAGGAGAAGAGCGAGCAGGAGCCCCTGAAGCTGTGGGGCCGGGTGGAGAACGGCGTGATCGTCAACGCCGATTCCCCCGCCATCACCGCCCAGTGCCTGCGGGTGCCCGTGTCCAACGGCCACATGGCGGCGGTATTCATGCGCCTGCGGAACAAGCCCACCATGGACGAAATCAAGGCCCGCTGGGCCGGCTTCCAGGGCCGGGCCCAGGAGCTGGAGCTCCCCTCCGCCCCCAAGCAGTTCCTCCACTACTTTGAGGAGCCCGACCGCCCCCAGACCCGGCTGGATCGGATGTCCGAGGGCGGCATGGCGGTCTCCATCGGCCGCCTGCGTCCCGACACGCAGTACGACTACAAGTTCGTCTGCCTGTCCCACAACACCCTCCGCGGCGCGGCCGGCGGCGCGGTACTTCTGGCTGAACTGCTGTGCGCGGAGGGCTACATCGTAAGGAGGTAAGCCCATTTCCATGAGAGAGCCCGTCTTTACCGGGGCCTGCACCGCCCTGGTCACCCCCTTTACCCACAGCGGCGCCGTCAACTATGACCAGTTCGCCCGCCTGATTGACCGGCAGCTGGAGGGGGGTGTGGACGCCGTCTGCGTCTGCGGCACCACCGGCGAGTCCGCCACCCTCTCTGTCCGGGAGCACATCAGGCTGGTGAAGGCCTGTGTCAGGCGGGTGAACGGCCGGGCCAGGGTGATCGCCGGCGCGGGGAGCAACGACACCGCCGCCGCCCTCCGGCTGTCCCGGTATGCCCAGGACGCGGGGGCGGACGCCCTGCTCCTGGTCACCCCCTATTACAACAAGGCCACCCAGGACGGGCTCATTCAGCACTATACCACGATTGCAGACCGGGTGGAGGTGCCCATCCTCCTCTACAACGTGCCCTCCCGCACCGGCGTGTCCTTCACCGCCGAGACCTACCGGGTTCTCTCCCAGCACCCCAACATCAACGGCGTCAAGGAGGCCAGTGGGAATTTCTCCCTGCTCTCCCACACCCGCGCCCTCTGCGGGCCGGACTTCCATATCTGGTCTGGCAACGACGACCAGGTGGTGCCCATGATGAGCCTGGGGGCGGAAGGGGTGGTCTCGGTGGCGGCCAACCTGGCGCCTGAGGCCATGGTGCGCATGTCCCACCTGTGCCTGGAGGGGGATTTCAAACAGGCCGCCGCCCTCCAGCTCCGGTATCAGGCCCTCATGGACGCCCTCTTTATCGAGGTCAACCCCATCCCCATCAAGGCGGCCCTGAACCTGGCCGGCTGGGACGTAGGTTCCCTCCGCCTGCCCCTGTGTGCGCTCTCCGACAGCCACCGGGAGGTGCTCCGAAAGGCCATGGAGGAGGCAGGGCTGCTCCAAAAGCCCGCGGCATAATCCAGACAGAAACAGAGGGGCGCGAAGCCATGGCTTCGCGCCCCTCTGTTGTGATGAACTTTTACGGAGTGTGCTCCTCCTCCGAGTCCTCCGGCCGGCGGCCGGCGCCCGGGAGGGGCCTGCCGTTTCCGTCCAGGCCCTTCCGCCGCAGGCGGCTGTTGGCCCAGTCACGCACCAGGGTGTACAGCACTGCAAAGGTGGGCACGCCCAGCACCATGCCGGGGAAGCCAAACAGCCCGCCGCACACCACGATGGACACCAGCACCCAGATGGCGGACAGGCCGGTGCTGTCGCCCAGGATCTTGGGGCCCAGGATGTTGCCGTCAAACTGCTGCAGGCCGATCACCAGGACGAAGAACCGCAGCGCAGCCCAGGGATCCACGATCACCAGGATCATCAGGCAGGGGATGGCGCCGATGATGGGCCCGAAAAACGGGATGATATTGGTGACGCCCACCACCACGCTGATAAGCATGGGGTAGGGTATGCGGACAATCAGGCAGAGGATGAAGCACAGCACACCGATAATGGCCGAGTCGATGAGCTTGCCGTTGATGAAGCCCACAAAAATCCGGTTGGCCCGGCTGCACACATCCAGGAGCCAGTCGGCCCGGGGCTTGGCGAGGACGGCGTAGATCAGCTTCTTCAGCTGGGGCACCAGCCGCCCCTTCCCCGCCAGCATATAGATGGAGGAGATCACCGCGGTGATGCCGGACACCACGCCCGTGCCCACGGCGTAACCGAAGCCCAGCAGCTGGGGCAGGGCCTCGGACACCCGCTGTGTGGCCGACTGGATCAGATCCTGATAGGAGCCCAACAGGCCGTTAACCCCCTCGGCGTCCAGATCGAACTGCACGATGAGCTCCTGCACCAGCTTGTCCAGGCTGTTGAGATAGCCCTGCATATTGGTGGCCAGGTCGATCACGCTCTGGGCCACCTGGGGGATGATCAGATTGAGGAGGATCACCACAATGGCCAGGGCCAGCAGATAGACCGTCAGGATGGACAGGCCCCGCCTGTGCTTGTACCGCTTGAACACCCGGCGCTCAAAAAAGCACATGGGGGTGTTGAGCAGGTAGGCGATGGCAAAACCGGCAATGAAGGGCATCATCACATTGGTGAACATGCGCACGCGCACCGCAATGACGTCCACATGGTTCAGCCCCACATAGAACAGAATGGCGATGAGGAGTACAATCAGGAGCGATACGGATTTCCGCTCCAGGACATACCACTTCCACTTTTTCTCGCTGCGCTTGTCCTTTTCATCCAAAGTGCCCCTCTCCTTTCACCACTTGTCTCTGTTCAAATTGTACCATGACTGCCCGCGTTCCGCAACCAAAACAGCCGGGCGGGAAGCCGTAAATCAGCTCCCCGCCCGGTATGGATGAAATATCGGCCGCGTTTGCCCGCTCAGTTCAGAACCGCCCGGTGGAACACCTTCTTGCCCTTCTTGATGGTCACGCCCTCGCCGGAGAGCTGCTCCGCGGTGACAGAGGCGGCCACGTCGGTGACCTTTACCCCGTCCAGCTCCACGCCGCCCTGCTCGATGAGGCGGCGGGCCTCCTTCTTGGAGGGCACCAGGCCGCACTTGAGCATGAGATCCAGCACGCCGACGGCCCCGTCCGTGAGATCACCGGCGGCCAGGGCGGTGGTGGGCATGTTGGACTTGTCTCCGCCCTGGGAGAACAGGGCACGGGCCGCGTCCTGGGCCTTCCGGGCCTCCTCCTCGGAGTGCACCAGCTTGGTCAGCTCAAAGGCCAGGATCTCCTTGGCCTGGTTGAGCTGGGCCCCCTCCCACTTGTCCATCTCGTCGATCTGCTCCAGGGGCAGGTCGGTGAGCATCCGCAGGCACTTGAGCACGTCGGCGTCGTCCACGTTGCGCCAGTACTGGTAGAAGTCATAGGGGCTGGTCTTCTCCGGATCCAGCCACACGGCGCCGGCCTGGGTCTTGCCCATCTTCTTGCCCTCGGAGGTGAGCAGCAGGGTGATGGTCATGGCGTAGGCGTCCTTGCCCAGCTTGCGGCGGATCAGCTCGGTGCCGCCCAGCATATTAGACCACTGGTCGTCGCCGCCGCACTGGAGGTTGCAGCCCACGGTCTGGAACATGTGGTAGAAGTCGTAGGACTGCATGATCATATAGTTGAACTCCAGGAAGGACAGGCCCTTCTCCATGCGCTGCTTGTAGCACTCGGCCCGCAGCATGTTGTTCACCGAGAAGCAGGCGCCCACCTCCCGGAGGAGCTCGATATAGTTCAGGTTCATCAGCCAGTCGGCGTTGTTGAGCATCAGGGCCTTGCCCTCAGAGAAGTCGATGAACTTGCTCATCTGCTTCTTGAAGCAGTCGCAGTTGTGCCGGATGGTCTCCACCGTCATCATGGAGCGCATATCGGTGCGGCCGGAGGGGTCGCCCACCATGCCGGTGCCGCCGCCGATGAGGGCGATGGGGCGGTTGCCCGCCTTCTGGAGACGGCGCATCAGCATCAGAGCCATGAAGTGGCCCACGTGAAGGGAATCGGCGGTGGGGTCAAAGCCGATATAGAAGGTGGCCTTGCCGTTGTTGATCAGCTCCTTGATCTCCTCCTCGTCGGTGACCTGGGCGATCAGGCCCCGGGCTTGCAGTTCTTCGTAGATGGTCATTGGTCTGTCTCCTTTTCCTGTGTCTCATTTTATCAATGGTTGATTCGTACAGAGGCCTCGCAGAGTTCCGCCGCCTGTGGCGGCGGAATAAAATCTAGCCTCATTCAAAAGGCTGTCAGCCTTTTGAATGAGAAAACGCCCCCTGTCCTCACGGACAGAGGGCGTAAAGCTACGCGGTACCACCTCTGGTTCGCCGCTCCCTCGCGAAAGCGGCCTCATGGGGTGCCATCACACCCCGGCGCGATAACGGGCGCACCCGACACAGCCCTACTGCACACAAGCGTGGTTCGGGCGGCTGCTCCAGGGTGTATTTCCCGGCCTGTCCCCTCCCCCCTCTCACCAAACCGGGGGCTCTCTGGGCGGGACGCGGACTGGTACTTCTCCCTGTCATCGCAGTTTCCTATTGGGTTGGATTATAGTACGGGCGGAGGCGTTTGTCAAGCGGGAAATCTTCAACCAGCGTGTCGAAAAAGTCTTTTCGACACGCTGCCGAACTTTTTGAAACTGCAAAAAAGTTTCAAAAAGTTGTTTGATCCAACGCGAAAGGGAACCCTGACGGTTC
>DSTMC04003__coassemble_2089_pt1 | contig 11902 bp, 10 predicted proteins | sample DSTMC04003__metabat2_high_PE_006 | metagenome-assembled genome bin DSTMC04003
GCAAGTAAACAGCAGAAAGCTACCGAGGGCCGGACACAGGGTGTCCGGCCCTTTTTTCGTCCCGGGGTTGAGATGGGCGGCCCGGTCTGCTATAATAGGAGAAAACGTATGTTCGAGCAGGAGGTGCTGTGATGTCGGATTTGCTGGAGGGGCTCAACCAGGCCCAGCGGGAGGCGGTGACCACCACCGAGGGCTTTGTGCGGGTGATCGCCGGGGCGGGCTCCGGCAAGACCAGAGCCTTGGCCCGCCGCTTCGCCTTCCTGGTGGAGGGGCTGGGCATCCTGCCGGGCAACATCCTGTGCGTCACCTTCACCAACAAGTCGGCCAACGAGATGCGCCAGCGCATCCACAACCTGACCGGGGACGACGACACCGGCTATGTCAACACCTTCCACGGCTTCTGCGTCTCCATCCTCCAGGAGGACAGCCACGCGGTGCAGTACCCCAAGAGCTTCCTGGTGCTGGACAACGCCGACATCAACGACATGCTCCAGATCATCTATGAGGAGCGGGGCCTTACCCTGCGGGACATGACCTTTGCCGATGCCCGGGACATGATTGAGATCCGCAAGCTGTTCCAGGAGCCGGACTACTACCGGGACATGATCGCCATGCCTCTGGACATTCTGAAGGAGAAGTACGACCGGGCCTCCTCCCCTGCGGACATCGTCTTCTACGGCTACCTCTACCAGGAGAAGAAGTGCTTCGGCCTGGACTACAACGACCTCATCAAGTTCTCTCTGTACATCTTCCAGGAGCACGCCGACATCCGGCTGAAATGGCAGCAGCGGCTGGAGTACATCATGATCGACGAGTTCCAGGATATCGACCAGCTCCAGTACCAGCTGATGGAGGTGCTGTGCGGCTACCACAAGAACCTGTTCGTGGTGGGCGACCCCGATCAGACCATCTACACCTGGCGGGGGGCCGACGTGAAGTACCTGCTGGACTTTGACAGGCACTTCCCCGGCACCCGCACCATCCTGATGATGGACAACTACCGCTCCACCCCGGAGATCCTGGCGGCGGCCAACGCCCTGATTGATAAGAATGAGCAGCGCATCCAAAAGGAGCTGGTACCCACCCTCCCCCACGGGGTGCCGGCGGCCTGCTGCCTGGCGGAAAACCAGGCGGCGGAGGCGGACTGGATGGCGTCGGAGATGCTGCGGCTCCATGCGGAGGGCCTGCCCTGGCGGGACATGGCCGTCCTCTACCGGGCCCACTATGTGAGCCGGTCGGTGGAGGAGGCTCTGCTGCGGGAGAAGATCCCCTACACCATCTACAGCGGGGTGCAGTTCTTCCAGCGCGCCGAGATCAAGGACACCCTGTGCTACCTGCGGATGATCGCCTACCGGGACGATCTGTCCTTCCGCCGGGTGGCCAACGTGCCCCGGCGGAACCTGGGGAAGCGGCGGATGGCCTTTCTCCAGGAGTACGCCCAGGCCCACGGCTGCTCCCTGTACCAGGCCCTGACGGACAGCCTAGACGACCCCCTGTTCAAGGGCACCGGGGCCCGGGGCTTTGTGTCCCTGGTGGAGGCCTTCTCCGCCGGGTACGAGGGCCGGCCGGTGTCGGAGGTGCTCGCCGCCCTGCTCAACGAGAGCGGCTATGAGCGGATGCTGCGCACCGAGGGCAGCCAGGAGCGGCTGGACAACCTGGCGGAGCTGAAGCAGTCGGTTCACGAATACGAGACCACCTGCGGTGAGGAGAGCACCCTGGAGCACTACCTGGCCCATGTGGCCCTGTTCACCAACGCGGACACGGGGGAGGCCGGCGACCGGGTGAAGCTGATGACCGTCCATGCCGCCAAGGGTCTGGAGTTCCCCCACGTGTTCCTGTGCGGCATGAACGAGGGGGTGTTCCCCTCCCGGAAGGTGCGCACCCGCCCGGCCATGGAGGAGGAGCGGCGGCTGGCCTTCGTGGCCCTCACCCGGGCGGAGCAGGGCCTGTACCTGTCCGGGGCGGAAGGCCGCCGCTTCGACGGCTCCCCCTGGTACCCCTCCCGCTTCCTGCTGGATATCGGGCCGGAGCACCTGTCCTATGTGCGGGAGCCCCGGGAGGGCCTGATCCGGGAGGCGCGGGCCTACATCGACAGCAGCCAGCGCCGCCTGCCGGAGGACGAGCACACGGCGGCCTTCCCGCCCGGCCAGCGGGTGAAGCACTTCGTGTTCGGTGTGGGGACGGTGGTGGACGTGGACTGGGACAAGGGAGCCCACGTGGTGCAGTTTGACGACATGAGCACCCCCCGCCGCATCTCCTTCCGGGCCGGGCTGGAGCCCTGCCCCCCGGGCGCAGGGGGAGGGCAGCCATGATTATCTTGGATCTGGAGTGGAACCGGGGCTACGACGGCAAGCCCCTGGACGAGATCTTACAGATCGGCGCGGTGCGCCTGGCGGGGCTGGGGGCACCCATCGACGACACCTTCAACGCCTACATCCGCCCCGCCGTCCACAAGAGCTTCGACCCCGGCGCGAAGGCCCTGCCGGAGCTGGCGGAGTGCCGGGCCTCGAATCTGGATTTTCCCGCCGCCCTGGCCGCCTTCACGGCGTGGATCGGGGACGAGACCGTCTTTGCCTCCTGGGGCGGCGGGGACGCGGATACCCTGGCCCGCAACTGCACCCACTGGGGCCTCCCCTGTCCCGACCTGGGCCAGGTGTATGATCTCCAGCGGGCCTTCGGCCATGCGGCGGGGGCGGAGGGCCGACAGGTGGCCCTGTGGCGGGCGGTGGAGTACTGCGGCATTCCGGTCTGCTTCTCCTTCCACAACGCCCTGTACGACGCGGTATACACCGCGGTGCTCTCCCGGTGGCTGACGGAGGAGGATCTGCTCTGGCAGCCGCCCAAGGCGTCGGCGCGGAAGCTGCCCGCCCTCTCCCGCCTGGCCTTCCAGCCCCAGCCCAGGACACGGGTGGGCCCCTTCCCCACCGCCCGGGCGGCCCTCAGCTCCCGCACGGCCCGGCGGGCCGCCTGCCCCCTGTGCGGACGGACGCTGTGGGTGCAGGAGTGGTACGGCCCCCTGGGCCAGCGGTATTACGGCCGCTTCCGCTGCCCGGAGCACGGCCGCTTCCTCCGGCGGCTGACCCTCTCCCGGCTGGAGGACGGCCAGTGGCGGGGCCGCCTGGCCCTCCCGCCGGTCACCGAGGAGCTGGAGCGGGAGTATCAGGCGGCGTGGAGCGGCAAGCCCCTCCCCTGCCGGGGCGCCCGCCGCCGGCGCAGGCGGGGACGGGCCAGGGCTGCGGCGTCACAGGCCTCTTAACGGGCAGCAGGAAAAGGGAGCACCGGGATTTCCCGGTGCTCCCTTTTGGTTTGCATCTTCGGTTTCGATGCCGGTCAGTTCAGGACAATGGCGCGGACGGCCTCGGTCAGATCCACCACCTGCTCCCGGGGCACCAGGGAGACGCTCTCCCCGTCCACCACCGCCAGGCAGTTGGTGCCGTCATAGCGGTAGAGCTGGATCTCCACGGTGGGGAAGCGCTCGCTGTCCAAGTGAACCGTCAGGCTGATCTCCTCCTGCTGGTCGGGGGCCTCGTCGGTGAACTCCGCCGCCGTCAGGCCCTCCAGGGCGCTCTGGAGGTCGTCGATCTCCAGCTCCTCCCCCTGGTAAGTCCAGGTGCGGTCGTCCCCCTCCCCTTCGGCGAAAATGGTGTACTCCTCCCCCTCCAGGGCGATGTCCAGCTGGGTGACACCGGCGAAGTCGGCCCACAGCACCTCCTGGTGACGCAGCTCGTCATAGGACGCGGCCATCAGGGCCTCGTAGTCCGAGCCGGAGAGCCGGTAGACGATCTGGGAGTCCCCCACCCGGGCGTAGGCGGTGATCTCCTCCTCTGTATCCTCCGCCTCTTCCGTGTTTTCCGCATCTGCCTCGGCCTGGGCCAGCTCCTCGGGATCCCGGCTGATGTGGAGCACAAAGGTGCCGGAGGTCTCCGCCCCGTCCTCGTCCTCGCCGGTGTAGTCCACCGTCACCGTCAGCTGGGGCTCGTCCAGGCCGCAGTCGGCCAGCTCCTCGTCGGTGGCGTTGTAGGTCACATAGTCGGTCAGCTCCAGGGACTGGAGGGTGCGCAGGTACCCCTCCACCAGGCTGGTGTCCAGGGGCAGGCTCTCCCCGTCCTGCTGGGTGAAGTAGACGTCGTCCTCGCTGTAGGACAGGCCGCTGTCCTCCTGCCAGGCAACGGTGTAGTCCTGCTCCCCGGAAAAGGTCAGGCCGGTAACCTGAGTCCAGTCCGGTACCTGGTCGTTGGCGATCAGGCCGCTGAGATCGGTATCATACACGTCCAGGGGGTCGCTGACCGCCAGGTACACGTTGCCGTCCCCGGTGGAGACATACCGCTGCTCGTCCATGTTGCTGTAGTTGCCCAGCTCGATGGTATAGCTCTCCTCCTCCGTGGACAGCTGGATGGTGCAGGTGGGGTCGTCCAGGCCGTACTGGGCGTAGTCCTCCACGTCGGTGATGACAAAGGCCGCGCCGAAGGCCTCAAACTGCCCCAGCAGCTCCTGGATCTTCTCCCCGTCCACCGGGAAGGCCTCGTCATCGTCGTAGAGCCAGCCGTCGCCGTCCCGGTGGAAGGCCAGGGTCTCCCCCTCGTATTCCCAGGACAGGGACTGGACGGCATCCGGGTCGATTTCCAGCACCGTCTCCCCGCTCTCGGCGATCTCCTCCTGCCGCTGCTCCAGGTGGAGCACCGCGAAGGCGGCGATGCAGGCCGCGGCCAGCACCCCCAGCAGGATATACAGCCGCTTAGCACGGTTCATTCTGATTCCTCCTTCTCCTCAGGATCACGGCAATGCCCACGCCCAGGAAGAGCAGGGGGCACACCCCGATCATCACGGTCTGCAGCAGGGCGGACGTGGAGGCGCTGATGGTCAGATAGTTGTAGTTCAGCGACTTGCTGCGGATGGCCATGGCCTCCCGCTCGCCGATCAGGTCGGACAGGGCGTTCATGGCCAGATCCCCGTTGGAGCCGGAGGAGTAGGCGTTGTACACGTCCTCCAGGAACACGGAGGAGGTGAACCACACCATCTGCCCGCCGCCGTCGTCCTCCACGGACACCGCCACCGCGAAGGGGCCGTCGATGTCCCCTTCCTCCTTCTCGTAGGTGGACAGGTCATAGCCGGCCGCCTTGCTGAAGGCGGCGTCGGAGGTGGTGAGCAGCTCGGTCACTGTGCCGCCGGAGCCCTCCCCCGTCACCGTCAGGCCCAGGGAGATGGGCAGGATGGGGAAGTAGTTCTCCTCGATGAGGGAGTCGGTGATGTCGTGACTGGCCATGTCGGGCAGGAGCACGTAGGGGGCCTGGAAGGCGTAGTGCTCCCGGTCGGCCTCCACCACGATGCCCTCGTGGGCCTCCACGCCGTAGTCGGACAGGAGGCTGTACAGGTTCTCCAGGATGCCGTCCTCCACGGGGCCGGCCATGACCAGCAGCCTGCCGCCGCCGGACACGTAGTCGGCCAGCAAGTCCCGCTCCTCGGTGGAGATGTCGCTGGAGGGGGCGTAGATGAGGATGCAGTCGGCCTCCTCCGGGATGGCGTCCACGGTGAGCAGGGACAGGGTGTTGGTCTCGATGTTGGCCTTCTCGATCTGGTCGGCGAAGGTGGCGGGCAGCTCCGCCTCCCCGTGGCCCTCCAAGACATAGAGCTGGGGCAGATCCTCGGTGACCACGTAGTCGATGGCGGAGGTGATGGCCCCCTCCCCGTCAAAATCGGTGGTGTAGGAGTAGGAGTACATGTCCGCGCTCTGCACGTAGATGTCGTTGTAGCTGATATACCGGCTGCGGTCGCCGCACTCCACCACCAGGCTGTTGTTGGGCACGTCCTCGTCGGTGTACTGTTCGGCAAAGGTGGGATATACATCCGGGTTGCGCTTCACCACCTGGATGTGGTCGGAGAGGCTCTCGTACTTGCCCAGCAGGTTCTCAATCACGTCGTCCTCCTGCCCGGACTGGACGATCCAGTAGATGGTCACGTCCTCGGTCAGGCCGTTCACCACCACCTTGGTGTTGCTGGTGATGGAGTAGAGCTTGGAGGCGCTGATGTCAAACCGGGTATAGCCGGTGGGCAGGGCGGAGGCAAAGACGTTTACCGCGATGAGAATGGCCAGCACCACCGCAACAACCGCCAGGGAGTAGGCCCCGCCCTTCAGGGCGTTGCGCCCCCGACGCTCCCCGCCGCCGGCGGGCTTTAAGCTCAGCTTTTTCATCAGTTGTACCTCCGTTTCTCCATGGACTGGACGGACAGGAGCAGGAAAAAGCCGATCACGCTCAGGTAGTACACGATGGCTGTCACGTCAAAGACGCCGTTGACAAAGGTGTTGAACCGCTCGAACAGGGACAGCTGCTCCATGACGGCGGGCAGCAGCCCCTCAAACATAGAGCTGTCCACCAGGAAGGCGGCGGCCAGGGCCAGCACCAGGGCCAGGGCCACGCCATAGGCCAGGCCCTCGTTCCGGGTAAGATAGCGGATCAGGAAGCCCAGGAGGATCGCCAGCACGTCCAGGGCGATGAGGGAGCCGAAGGCCGTGGAGGAGATGTACTCCGACAGGCTGACGCTGTAGTAGTTGAACAGGATCACCGCGATGGTGATGCCGGCGGCGAAGCCCTGGTTCTCCGTCAGGGAGGACAGGAACACCCCCACCGCCATCAGGGCGGCCCCCATGACAAAGAAGGCGAAGATGGAGCCGTAGGAGGTGGGCAGGTAGACCTCGCCGAACTGGGCGAAGATCAGGGGGTACACGCAGATCACCGCCAGGGGGATCAGGTACACCGCCAGCAGGGCCAGGTACTTGCCCAGCACCACCTGGGTGGTGGTGATGGGCAGGGAGTAGAGCAGCTGGTCGGTCTTCTGCCGCCGCTCCTCGGCCAGCACCCGCATGGTGAGGATGGGCACGATGACCACAAAGACCAGGCTGCTGAAGCTGAGGACATACTCGAAGTTGCTCACCGCCGCCTGAAGGTTGTAGAGCATGGCGCCCACACCCACCACGGCCAGCAGGAAGGCCCCGAACACGTAGGCCGTCAGGGAGTGGAAATACCCCCGCAGCTCATGCTTGCATACCGCGATCACGGTTCCTCCTCCCCCTTTCCTTCCGCAGTTTCCGCGCTTTCTGTCGCTTCCGCGGGCTCTGTCTCAGCCTGGTGCTCCGGCTGCTCCGCTCCGTCCGGCTCCGCCGCCGGGGGCTCCTGGTGCTCGGTCAGCTCCAGGAACACGTCCTCCAGGCTGGCCTTCTTCAGGGACAGCTCCAGCAGGGCCTTCCCCGCCCCGGCGAAGGCGAAGAAGATCTCCCGGGACACCTGGTGGAGCTCGGTGCAGTCTGTCTTGAGGCGCAGCGCCGTCAGGCCGTCGGCCCGCTCCTCCGCCGTACAGTCGGTGAGCTCCGCCACCCCGTTCAGCAGGGCGCGGGCCTCCGCCGGCGGCACGTCGGTGACCACGGTGATCTCGTTGGAGCCCAGCAGCCGCTTCTCCAGGTTCTCCGGCCGGTCAAAGGCCACCAGCTTTCCCCGGGAAATGATCAGGATCTGGTCGCAGAGGTTCTGCACCTCCGACAGGATGTGGGAGCTGAAGATCACCGTGTGGCTCTGCCCCAGCTCCTTCACCAGGGTGCGGATCTCGATGATCTGCAGGGGATCCAGGCCCACAGTGGGCTCGTCCAGGATGATCACCTCCGGATTGCCCAGCAGGGCCTGGGCGATGCCCACCCGCTGCCTGTAGCCCTTGGACAGGGCGGAGATGCGCTTGCGGCGCACCTCCCCGATCTTCGTCTGCTCCACCACGGCGGAGATCTGCCGCTCCAGCTCCGCGCCCCGCAGGCCCTTGGCCTCCCCCACAAAGCGCAGATACTCCAGGGGGCTCTCGTTCAGATACAGGGGCGGCTGCTCCGGCAGGTAGCCGATGCGCCGCTTGGCCTCGTTGGGCGAGTCGAAGATGTCGTACCCGTCGATCCGGACGGTGCCCTCCGTGGCGGACAGGCAGCCGGTCATGATGTTCATGGTGGTGGACTTGCCCGCCCCGTTGGGCCCCAGGAAGCCGTAGATCCGGCCGCTGTCCACCCGGAAGCTCAGGTCGGATACCGCCGTGTGCTCGCCATATTGCTTGGTGAGATGCTCGACCTCAATCAAGGGGTCTCCCTCCTTATGTGCTCAGATAGCCTGATTGTAGCGCCGGGACTTAAAATCTACCTTAAAGAATGGCGGCAGAGCGGGGGGCGGACGGGCAAAAAGCAGGCGCGCCGCGGAGTCCCGCGGCGCGCCTGCCTTTATATTTTTGCTGTCCTTATCCGGTCAATGTTCCGTTCTCGCTCTTGTTCTTGTATGCCTCGCCCCAGCTCTGCATGGCATCCAGGACGGGCTTGAGGCTGTACCCCAGCTCGGTGAGGGTGTACTCCACCCGGGGCGGCACCTCCGGGTACACCGTGCGGGTGAGCAGGCCGCTCCCCTCCATCTCCCGAAGCTGGGCGGTGAGCACCTTCTGGCTCACCGTGCCCAGGGACTTTTTCAGCTCCCCGAAGCGCCTGGTGCCCGGCATCAGATCCCGGAGTATGAGCACCTTCCACTTGTCGCTGATCAGGGTCAGCGTGGTCTCCACCGGGCAGGCCGGAAGGGTCTTTGCCTCTGCCGGCATGGTTTCTCCCTCCCCCTTGGTTTCCATTTGGTCTGTACAGCTGCATTTTACCCCAGCCTCCCAGCCGGTGTCAAGACGCGGCAGATCCTTTAAGTTCCTTTTGAGTTGGCGTGCTATCCTGTGGGCACCGGGTGACCCCCGGACACCTATGGAATGGAGTGATTCTTTTGAAACGAACCAAATGGCTGGCCCTGGGCCTGTGCGGGGCTATGCTGCTGGCGGCCCTGACCGCCTGTTCCGCCGATTCCGGCCAGGAGGAGGAGACTGTCAGCCCCACCCCCGAAGAGACAGAGAGCGTATCCGCCACCCCCGCGGCAGAGGAGGAGGACGCCGTCCAGGAGACCGCCGCCCCCGATGAGACGGCAGATGCCGGCCTGACTCTCGCCTTCACCCTGCTGGATGCCGACGGCGCTCCCCTGTCCGACGCCTCGCTCCAGCTCACCATCGGGGAGGATCAGGCGGACTACCCCGCCGAGGAGGACGGCACCCTCACCGTGAGCGGCCTGCCCCGGACGGGCACGGCGGAGCTGGTGCTCACCGACGCCTCCGGGGCGGAGCTGGGCACCCTGGAGCTCCAGCTCTCCGAGGGCTCGCTCACCGACGCGGTGGACAACGGGGACGGCACCGCCTCCCTCACCGTCCTGACCGAATCGGAGGAGGCGGCGATCACCCTCGCCATGGGCGACGGCGGCACCCTGACCTGTTCCCTGACGGCTGCGGAGCCGTCCGCAACATAAAATTTGCAAAACGTTCAAGATTTGTCCACAGCCACGGCACAGAATCCGCTTAAACTGGAGCACGATACCTGACCAAAAAAGGAGTCTTGAACCATGCGGATTCTGATCGCCGAGGATGAGCCGGAGCTGGCCGCCGCCCTGGAGGCCATGCTCAAGCGGGAGCACTACTCGGTGGACGTGGTGCACGACGGGGACGACGCCCTGGACTACGGCCTGGCGGAGAACTACGACGGCCTGGTGCTGGACATCATGATGCCCCGGCGGGACGGGCTGGAGGTGCTCCGGCTGCTGCGGGAGAAGGGGGTATCCACCCCCGTGCTCCTGCTCACCGCCAGAAGCGGGGTGGACGACCGCATCCGCGGCCTCAACGCCGGGGCGGACGACTACCTGCCCAAGCCCTTCGACATGGGGGAACTGGTGGCCCGGGTGCGGGCCCTCACCCGCCGGGGCGCCGCCTATACCCCCAGCCAGATGACGGCGGGGGATCTGACCCTCGACCGGGACACCTTCGAGCTGTCCGCCCACGGCGCCTCGGTACGCCTGGGCAACAAGGAGTTTCAGCTGCTGGAGCTGCTCATGCGCCAGCGGGGCGGCTTTTTGTCCACCGAGCAGCTGATGGAGCGCATCTGGGGCTATGAGAGCGAGGCGGAGGTCAACGTGGTATGGGCTTACATCTCCTATCTGCGCCGCAAGCTGGAGGGGCTGCACTCCACCGTGCGCATCACCGCCAGCCGGGGCCGGGGCTACACCCTGGAGGTGGGGGCGTGATCCGCGCCCTCCGCCGCCGCTTCCTCCTCATCGCCATGGCCTCCCTGGCCGGTACCCTGACCCTGCTCTGCCTGGCCATCAACCTGGGCTACCGGCACATGCTCACCCAGCGGGCCGACGCGGCGGTGGAGATGCTCCACCAGACCGGAGGCGCCTTTCAGATCCCAGACGCGCCGGTGGATCCGGCGGCCCACGGCGGGTTTCAGGTCACCCCGGAGACCCCCTTTGAGACCCGCTACTTCATCGTCCACCTGACGAAAAACCGGGAGGTCACCGAGGTGGACGCCGAGCACATTGCCGCCCTGGATCGCCAGATGGTGGTGGAATGGGTGGGCAATATCCTGGACGGGGGGAAGCAGTCCGGGTACACCAGCTATTACCGCTACGGCGTCTTTGCCGAGCCCGGCGGCGGCACCACCATCGTGGTGCTGGACTGCTTCCTCCAGCTTCAGGGGGCGGGCGGCGTGCTGCGCATCTCCCTGCTGGCCGCCGGTGTCTGCCTGCTTACGGTATTTCTGCTGCTGCTCCTCCTCTCCCGGCGGGTCACCCGGCCCTTTGTGGAGAACCTGGAGCGGCAGCGCCAGTTCGTCACCGACGCCTCCCACGAGCTCAAGACCCCCCTGGCCATCATCTCCGCCAACACCGGCCTGCTCTCCGCCTCCCTGGGGGAAAACCAGTGGCTTGAGAGCACCCGGGCCCAGGTGGGGCGGCTGGATCGGCTGATCCAGAACCTGATCGAGCTGGCCCGCACCGAGGAGGCCCTGCCCGACGAGGCCGCCGCCCCCGTGCCCCTGGGACGGGTGGCGGAGCGGGCCCTGGAGGACTTCCGCCCCCTGGCCGAGGCCGCCGGCAAAACCCTGGACGGCCGGATTGAGCCGGAGCTGGTGCTCCCCGGTGTGGAGGACAACCTGGCCCGCCTGTGCGCCCTGCTGCTGGACAACGCGGTCAAGTACTGCGACGAGGGCGGCGCCATCCGTCTTACCCTGGCCCGCCGGGGCCGCTGGGCCGTGCTGTCTGTCTCCAACCCCTGCGCCGGGCTGGACGCCGCCCAGCTTCCCCGCCTGTTTGACCGGTTTTACCGGGCGGATTCCTCCCGCGCCCGCAGCAGCGGCGGCTACGGCATCGGCCTGTCCACCGCCCGGGCCATCGTGGCCCGGCACCACGGACGGCTCACCGCCCGCCTCTCCGGCGGCACGGTGACCTTTACCGCCGTCCTCCCCCTCTTTTCCCGCCCGCCAGAGCGGTTTTTACATAGATAGCCAGACCTCCGGCTAAGCCGGAGGCTTGAGCAGGCCCTATAAGGGCCTGATACGGACGAAGCCCCTTAAAGGGGCCCCGAAAGGTTTTGCCGACTGCATTTCTTTCTCGGGCTACCCCTTAAGGGGTTCCTTATATGCCTTCTTGTTCTCGCGACCCGTAAACGGGTCAACAAACTCTTTTACTATACTTTATCGTAGTTGTGTGGTCGGCAAACCACTTCTACCTTATCAGGGAGTTTTTTCTTTTTCTACTTTCCTCCTCGCTATAAGCTACTTTTTTACCCCCGGCTTAGCCGGGTTGCCTTTGGTGCCAGCAACAGATTTCCCCCGCCGGGGCCGCGTTGCGCGGGCCCCGGCGGGGGAATTTTTGTGCTGTATCGGGAAGCCGGCAGGATGCTCAGGGCTTCACGTCATCGGCCCGGTAGGCCATCAGGACATACTCCCAGTGCTCCGCCTCCGCCTGGGGGGCTCCGTGAGCCCGGAGATAGTCCTCCACAATCTTCTGAAGCTCAGCCCGCTCCTCCGGCTTCA
>DSTMC04003__coassemble_2112_pt1 | contig 11795 bp, 8 predicted proteins | sample DSTMC04003__metabat2_high_PE_006 | metagenome-assembled genome bin DSTMC04003
ATAACCACCCGGGAGACAATGTGCAACACAAAGTTTCGCCGGGGCACCCCGGGGGTGCCCCGGTAAATGACGGGCGACCACAGGCCGCCCTACGAAAGCCCTGCCGTGCAGGCAGCCGCCATGTATGGCGGCCCTACGGACGCGGGCGGATGATATCCGCCCCTACGGGCCCGGCAGTTGCCATACCGCCCTGCAGACGGCGCGTCAGGGATGCCGCGCCCTACGGCTTCGGAGGGGGCCCCGTTGCCATAATCCACCAAAGTTTTTCAGCGGCACGGCACCGGCGGCGGCCCGGCGGGCCAGGCCGGTACAGCGTGGCAATGATCAGGGCTTGCGGAGTGATCGATGCGGGCCGCCCAAGGCGCGGCAGCGCCTGTCACGAAACCAAAAAAGGAACCGGGCGTGGATGCACGCCCGGCTCTTGCCTTCTCTGTACAGCCTGCCGCCGCCATGAGCCCCCGTACTGGGGGGCCCAGGGCGGGCGAAGCCCCCCGGCCCTTCTTTCTCCCCATTTCTTCGGGAAGAAATGGGGGCCCCGGCCGGGCAGGCCCGTCCCGCGAGGGGCACCCCGGTGTGAGAACGTGGAGCCCCTCATCCGCCCCAGTGTGCGCACTGGGGCACCTTCCCCCTGTGGGGGGAAGGCTTCGGGCGGAGGATATCCGCCCCTGCGGGCTCGGCGGTTGATACGCGCGCCGGGGTCGTACCCCAGGGCACCTTCTCTTGCCCCGTTGGGGCAATTCACCTTGTCGCGCGCCACGGCCGGTGGTGCCGGGGCTGCCGCCCTCGGCGGCCCGTTCCGCCTTGCAGGGAGTCGGACGGCGCGTCAGGGATGCCGCGCCCTGCTGCCGGGGAACCGCGGCCGTTCTCAGATCCCCTCGTTCTGGGGGATTTTGGGCAGGGAGTCGAAGCCCTTCTGGAGATCCTCGTCGGTGGGAATATAGTCGCTCATCTTGCCGCTGAGATAGTTCTCATAGGCGGTCATGTCGAAGTAGCCGGTGCCGGTGAGGCCGAAGAGGATGGTCTTGGCCTCGCCGGACTCCTTACATTTCAGGGCCTCGTCGATGGCGCCCCGGATGGCGTGGGCGGACTCGGGGGCGGGGAGGATGGTCTCCCGCTTGGCGAAGAGGACGGCGGCCTCGAAAACCCTGGTCTGCTCGTAGGCCACGGCCTCCATATGCCCGTCGTGGTAGAGCTTGGAGAGGATGGGGCTCATGCCGTGGTAGCGCAGGCCGCCGGCGTGGTTGGCGGAGGGGATGAAGCCGCAGCCCAGGGTGTACATCCGGGCCAGGGGGGTGACCCTGCCAGTGTCGCAGAAGTCGTAGGCGTACTTGCCCCGGGTGAAGGAGGGGCAGGAGGCGGGCTCCACCGCCACGATGCGGGGGTTCTTCACCCCCCGGAGCTTGTCGGCCATGAAGGGGGCGATCAGCCCGCCCAGGTTGGAGCCGCCGCCGGCGCACCCCACCACCACGTCGGGGTACTCGCCCAGCTGCTCCATGGCGATTTTGCTCTCCAGGCCGATGATGGACTGGTGGAGCAGCACCTGGTTGAGCACGCTGCCCAGCACATAGCGCTTGGTGCCGCCGCTGTTCAGGGCGGCCTCCACCGCCTCGGAGATGGCGCAGCCCAGGCTGCCGGTGGTGTCCGGCGTCTCCGCCAGGATTTTGCGGCCGATGTCGGTGGTGGGGGAGGGGGAGGCGGTCACCTGGGCGTCGAACACCCCCATCACCGCCTTGCGGAAGGGCTTCTGCTCATAGGAGCACTTGACCATATACACGTCGCAGGTCAGGCCGAAGTAGCTGCACGCCTCGGCCAGGGCGGTGCCCCACTGGCCCGCGCCGGTCTCGGTGGTGACGCCGGTGAGGCCCTGCAGCTTGGCGTAGTACGCCTGGGCCACGGCGGAGTTGAGCTTGTGGGAGCCGGAGGTGTTGTTGCCCTCGAACTTGTAGTAGATCTTCGCCGGGGTGTCCAGGGCCTTCTCCAGCTCATAGGCCCGCACCAGCGGGGAGGGGCGGTACATCTTGTAAACGTCCCGGACGGGCTCCGGGATGTCCACGTACTCGGTTGCGCCGTCCAGTTCCTGCCGGGCCAGCTCCGCACAGAAGATGGGGGACAGGTCGTCCACCCCCAGGGGCTGGAGGGTGCCGGGGTGGATCAGGGGGTCGGGCAGCTCAGGCATGGCGGCGCGCAGGTTGAACCATCTCTGGGGCATCTGGTCTTCGGTCAGGTACAGGCGGTGGGGGATCTTCGTCATGTTCATACACTCCTTTTTGCCGTTGTGCGGGGGAGGAGGGCATGAAAAAAGCCCTCGTCCCATCTTCTTCTCTGGGACAAAGGCCAAGACCTCTGCGGTGCCACCCGGATTGACGTATGCCAAGCACACGCCCGCTCACTTTCGCATGCCGACCAGCACGCGCTCCCCTGATAACGGGCGGAGTCCCCGTCTCGCTACTGAGCCTGCGGCCGTTCGCCATGCCCTCGGAAGTCCATTCACCCGGACGCCGCCTGCCGCGATCCCACCACCCGCGGCTCTCTGAGAGGCCTTGATACCGGACTACTCCTCTTCGTCATTGGTTTACCGATTTAATTTGCTACAGTATAACGGCGGCGGCCCGGTTTGTCAAGCCCTTTTTTGTAAAATTTGGGCCGGGAATTTAACCGGATTTTAATGGAAACCATCTTTTGCACCTCCGTCCGGCCTGATATACTGAGCGGGACAAAGGCAAAAGGAGGTACTGATGATGCGACAAATGCGAGGGGCGGCGGCCGTACTGGCGCTCCTGCTGCTGGCGGGCTGCGCCGGGAAGCCGGTACAAGAGTCCCCGGTGGCGACGGATGAGGGCATTCCAGCGGGGCAGATCACCCTCTACGGGGAGATTCACGGGATTGCCGCCATCAAGGAGTACGAGGCGGAGCGGTGGAAGGAATGCTATGACCGGGGCATGCGGCACCTGTTTGTGGAGTCCCCCTACTACACGGCCCAGTGGCTCAACCTGTGGATGGACGCGGAGGGCGATGAGATTCTGGAGCAGCTCCACCGGGACTGGGAGGGCACTTACGCATCCGGCGCCGAGACGCTGGATTTTTACCGCACCATCAAGGAGCAGTGCCCCGAGACGGTGTTCCACGGCACCGACGTGGGCCACCAGTACGACAGCACCGGGGCCCGCTACCGGGACTATCTGGAGGAGCAGGGCCTGACGGATACGGAGGACTACCGCCTGACCCTGGAGGCCATAGAGCAGGGGCAGACCTTCTATCGTGCGGAGGACGACGCCTACCGGGAGAACACCATGGCGGACAACTTCATCCGGGAGTTTGACGCCCTGGACGGGGAGAGCGTCATGGGCATCTACGGCGGAGCCCACATTGCCCTGGATGGCGTGGACTATAACAGCGGCACCGTCCCCGCCATGGCCGCCCAGCTGAAGGAGCGGTACGGAGACGCCGTTCACACTGAGGATATCACCTGGATGGGACAGAGTGCCGAGCCCCAGGGGACGGATACCCTCACCGTGGCGGGAAAGGAGTACCGGGCGTCCTATTTTGGGGAGGAGGATATCTCCGACCTGAGCGAGGACTACCAGTCCAGGGCCTTCTGGCGGCTGGAGGGAGCCTATGAGGACTTCAAGGACTGCCCCTCCACTGACGAAGTGCTGCCCTATAACAACTATCCCATGCCGGTTGAGGCCGGACAGGTGTTTGTCCTGGACTATACCCGGAAGGACGGCACGGTAACGCGGTTTTACTACCGCTCCGACGGGGAGGTATGGAACGGCATGGACTGCACCACGGAATTTATCCCGGAATAAGCGCATAAAACGGCCGTGGGGCCGCCGGATCCGGCGGCCCCACGGCCGTTTGTTTACTTCAGGTGGGAAAAATCGTGCCGCTTTTTGCGGGCGTGGTAGTGGGTGTGGAGCAGGTCGTGGGCCCGGCTGGACAGGGGCGCGCCAAAGAACTCCTCGTAGATGGTCTTGATCTCCGGGTTCTCGTGGCTCTTGCGCAGGGGGAGGCTCCGGTCGATCTCGTACAGGGCTTGGATGCGGGCGTCCCGGACGGCGTTGTTGGTGCCGATGGGCTGTCCGCCGCCGCCGATGCAGCCGCCGGGGCAGGCCATGATCTCGATGAAGATGTAGTCGGCCTCGCCGCTCTCCACCCGGCGGATGATCTCCTCGGCGTTCTTCAGGCCGTTGGCCACCGCCACCTTCAGGGGGGTGCCGTCCAGGTCGATGACGGCCTCCTTGATGGCGTTGACGTCGCCCCGCACGGCGTCGAACTCCAGGCGGGGCAGGGTCTTGCCGGTGTGAAGCTCATAGGCGGTGCGCAGGGCGGCCTCCATGACGCCGCCGGTGGCGCCGAAGATGGCCCCCGCGCCGGAGCCGATGCCCAGGGGGGAGTCGAACTCGCTGTCGGGCAGGTCGGACAGGTTCAGGCCCACGTAGCGGATGAGCTTGGCCAGCTCCCGGGTGGTGAGGACGTAGTCCACGTCCTGATAGCCGTCCCGGCCCAGCTCGGGCCGGCTGGCCTCGTACTTCTTGGCGGTGCAGGGCATGACGGAGACGCTCACCACGTCGTGGGGATCCCAGCCCATCTTCTGGGCATAGTAGGTCTTGGCCACGGCGCCGAACATGCCCTGGGGGCTCTTGGCGGTGGACAGGTTGTCGATGAGCTCCGGGTGGTGCTTCTCCATGTAGGTGACCCAGCCGGGGGAGCAGGAGGTGATCATGGGCAGCTTGCCGCCGTTTTTGATGCGCTCCAGCAGCTCGCTGCCCTCCTCCATGATGGTGAGGTCGGCGGAGAAGTTGGTGTCGAACACCTTCTCAAAGCCCAGCATCTTCAGGGCGGTGACCATCTTGCCGGTGACGATGGCGCCGCTCTCCAGGCCGAACTCGTCGCCCAGGGCCACCCGGACGGAGGGGGCCACCTGCACGATCACGTGCTTGGAGGGATCCTGGATGGCGGCGGACACCTCGTTGGTGTAGTCGGTCTCCACCAGGGCGCCCACCGGGCACACCAGGGTGCACTGGCCGCACAGGACGCAGTCGGTCTCGTCCATGGGCAGGTCGAAGGCGGTGGTGACCTTGAAGCCGGCGGAGCGGCTGGAGTAGGTCAGGGCGGCGCAGCCCTGCACCTCGGAGCAGACCTTCACGCAGCGGCCGCACTTGACGCACTTGGAGGGATCCCGGACGATGGAGGGGTTGTCGATGCGCAGCGGCTCATTGGAGGAGATGTCGGGCAGCTCCGGGTGGAGCCGGTTGAACCGGCGGCAGAGATCCTGCAGCTCGCAGCTGCCGTTGCGGGCGCAGGACAGGCAGTTGGTCTTGTGGTCGGCCAGGATCAGATCCAGCACGCCGGTCTGGGCGTCATACACCTTCTTGGAGTCGGTGATGACCTCCATGCCCTCCCACACCACGGTGGAGCAGGCAGCGGTGAGCTTGCGGGAGCCCACCACCTCCACCATGCACATCCGGCAGTGGGCCTTGATGGTCTGATCCGGGTGGTAGCACAGGTGGGGGATGTCGATGTTGAGCATCTTGGCCGCCTCGATGACCCGGGTGCCCGCGGGCACCTCCAGGGGCTGGCGGTTGACGGTGATATGTACCATTTCGCTCATCGGACGGCGACCTCCTCTTTCACGGCAAAGACTTCCGGGAAACGCTTCATGGCGGACAGCAGGGCGGACTGGGCCGTCTCGCCCAGGCCGCACAGGGACGCGCTGGACATGATGTCGGCAAACTTCTTCAGGGTGGCGATGTCCTTCTCCGTGTGGGTGCCGGCGGCCACCTTGTCCAGCAGCAGGGAGATGTGGCGGTTGCCCTCCCGGCAGGGGGTGCACTGGCCGCAGCTCTCGTGGGAGAAGAACTCCTGGGTCATGCGCAGAAAGCCGATGACGCTGGTGCGCTCGTCCACCACCAGCACCGCGCCGGAGCCGATGGCGGTGAGGTCGGCCTGCCGCATGCCCTTGTAGGTGTAGGGGGTGTCCAGCTGGGCGGGGGAGCAGATGCGGCCCGAGGCGCCGCCCAGCTGCACCAGGCGCAGGGGGTACTCGTCGGTCTCCATGCCCCCGGCCAGGTCGTAGATGATCTCCCGGATGGTGATGCCGAAGGGCACCTCAAACACGCCGGGGTGCTTCACGTTGCCGGACACGGAGATCATCTTGGTGCCCGGGCAGTCGGCGGTGCCCTGGCGCTTGTAGTAACCCTCGTCGTCCATCAGCAGGGGGGCTACCAGGGACAGGGACTCCACGTTGTTGACGCAGGTGGGCAGGTGGAACACGCCGCACTGCTTGATGAAGGGGGGCTTCATGCGGGGCCGGCCGGCGTTGCCGCCGATGGACTCGGCCAGGGCGGAGCCCTCGCCGCACACATAGGCCCCCGCGCCGGAGTACAGGTGGATGCGGTAGTTCAGCCCCGAGCCCAGGATGTTGTCCCCCAGGTAGCCCGCCGCCTCGCACTGGGCGATGGCGGAGAGGATGCGGGGCCGCAGGTGGGAGTACTCCTCCCGCATGTAGATGTACCCGTTGTCCGCCCCCACGGCCCAGCCGGCGATGATCATGCCCTCCAGCAGCTGGAAGGGGTCGCGGGTCAGCAGCTCCCGGTCTTTGAAGGTGCCCGGCTCGCCCTCGTCGGCGTTGCACACCACGCACTTGTGCGCGCCCTGCACGTCCCGGGCCTGGCGCCACTTCTTGCCCATGTCGTAGGCCGCGCCGCCCCGGCCCTGGACGCCGTTGGCGGCCAGCACGTCGGCGATGGCGTACCCGTCCATGCCAAGGGCGCGGCGCAGGGCCCGGAAGCCGCCGATGGCCTCATAGCCGGCCAGGCTGTCCGGGTCGTACTTCCCGAAGTTCCGGGTGATGAAACAGACGGTCTTGCTCATGTCCTCTCCCCCTTAATTGAGCTGCTGGAGCATGTCCAGAATCCGCTCCTCGCTGTCCAGATGGCCGTAGACCACCCCGTTGACCCGCACCGCCGGCGACACGTCGCAGGCACCGAAGCAGGGCACCTTCTCGATGGAGAAGCGGCCGTCGTAGGTCACCTCGCCCACCTCCAGGTTGAGCAGCCGCTTGAGCCGCTCCAGCAGGGTGTCGCTGTCCTTCACCCGGCAGGGGGCGCTGGAGCACACCTCCAGGGTGAACTTGGCCCGGGGCTTGTCGTGGAGGGCGGTGTAGAAGGAGATCACGTCGTACACCTGGGTGGGCTTGACCCCCAGCTTCTCCGCCACATAGTAGGCGGCGGACTCCGGAATATAGTGCCGCTCCACGGCGGCCTCCACGTCCAGCAGGATGCCCACCAGCTGGGTGGGATCCCCGCCGTGGGCGGCCAGGATGCCGTCAATCTTCTCCGCCAGCTCCTGATCCAGGGTCTCGGCGGCCTGGGTAAAGGGTTTCATTTCCGCTCCTCCTTACAATGAAATTGAGACAAAAGAGACCCCGCCTGAAAAGGGGGGCGCCGGGTACTGACCAAAAGGAAAGTGGGTAGTTCATTGATTGAACTTCTGAGTTTCGTTAAAAGTATATCAGCAACGGGGGCAAATTGCAACGGGTGCGGACAAATTTGTATAACCGGGCAAAAGAAGGGCATCCTAACAAAGTTCCATTCGACAAAATCGACAAAAGGAGGGGCGCGGCATGGGTATATTCGGGCCGAGAAGGGAGCCGGGGGAGCCCCATCCCCGGCGGGAGCCCCGCTATCCGGGGCCCCTGACCCTGGCGGGGGTGGAGGAGATCTTCCGGGACTGTGTGGACTTCACCAAGCGCCCGGTGGCCCTGGAGGGGGGCCCCGCCCTCACCCTGTGCTACCTCAGCGGCATGGTGAAGATGGAGCGGGTCAGCGACTATGTGCTCCGCCCCCTGGCCCAGGACAGCTCCCTGGCCGGCTGCGCCGATATGGGGGCGCTGATGAAGAAGATGGAGGACGGGGCCCTGTACAACCTGTCTGCCGCGGAGCGCACCACCCTGGATCAGGCGGCCTTCGACCTGGTGTCCGGCTGGTGCCTGCTGTTCTTTCCCGGGGAATCCGCCGTGCTCTCCTTCTTCACCGGCACGGAGGAGAAGCGCTCCATCTCCGCCCCCAGCAACGAGACGGTGCTCAAGGGCGCTAGGGACGCCTTTGTGGAGAGCCTGCGCACCAACACCTCCATCGTCCGCCGCCACATCAAGGCCCCGGAGCTGCGCATCCGGGAGCAGACCGTGGGCCGCCAGTCGGCCACCCTGGTGGACATCTTATATATAGAGGGGCTCACCGACCCCGCCCTGGTGAACCGGGTGGCCGGGCGGCTGGCGGACATCGACATTGACGCCGTCCTGGCCACCGGCAACATCGAGGAGTATATCGTCCCCGCCCAGCGCACCCCCTTCCCCCTGCTCCAGTACACCGAGCGGTCCGACCGCTTCTGCGCCGGCCTGGCGGAGGGCCGGGTGGGCATCCTCATCGACGGCCTGCCCCTGGGCTACCTGGCCCCCGGGGTGCTGGGGGACTTCCTCCGGGCCCCCCAGGACAAGTCGGAGAGCTGGATGCTGGCCACGGTGCTCACCCTGCTGCGCTATACCTGCATGCTCCTCACCCTGCTGCTCCCCGCCCTCTATGTGGCCATGGTCACCTTCCACCAGGAGATGATCCCCACCAAGCTGGCCCTATCCATCATCGCCGCCAAGCAGGACGTGCCCTTCCGCTCCACCTTTGAGGTGATCGTGCTGCTGCTGGCCTTTGAGATCCTCCAGGAGGCGGGCCTGCGCCTCCCCCAGTCCATCGGCCAGACCGTGTCCATCATCGGCGGCCTGGTGGTGGGCAGCGCGGCGGTGGAGGCCAAGATCGTCTCCCCGGCGGTGCTCATCGTGGTGGCCGTGGCCGGCATCGCCGGGTACACCATGCCCTCCCAGGAGCTGGCGGGGGCCCTGCGTATCTGGCGGTTCCTGCTGGTGGCGGCGGCCAGCCTGGCGGGCCTGTTCGGCGCGGCGGCGGCCCTGGCCGCCCTGGTGGCCCACCTGGCGGGGCTGGAGAGCTTCGGCGTGTCCTATCTCTCCCCCTTCGCCACCGAGTCCGACGGGCCGGAGCAGGGCAGCGGGCTGATCCGCCGCCCCCTGCCCCGGGTGAAGTGGCGCCCGGCGGCCATCCACCCCGCCAACCGGAGGAACCAGCGGTGAGGCGGGTACTGTGCGCCCTCCTGGCCGCCGCCCTGCTCCTCCCCCTGGCGGGCTGCCGCCGGGACGTGGCTGCGCTGCCCCGCGGCCGGGAGATCGAGGACATGGAGCTGATGCAGACCCTGGGGGTGGACGCGGCGGAGGCGGGACAGGTGGCCGTCACCGCCTCCAGCGGGGCGGGGGACGGGCCGGACAGCGGGGCCACCGTGGTGAACGGCTCGGCCGCCACCCTCAGCGCCGCGGTGCTGGGCCTCCAGAGCGAGGGGGCCTCCTACCTCTATTTCGGCCACGTGGGCCAGCTGCTGGCGGGGGAGGAGCTGGCCCGCCGGGGGCTGTGGCCCACCCTGGACTATGTGCTGCGGGATGTGGAGATGCGCCTGGACACCGCCCTCTACCTGGTGCGGGGCGGCGAGGCCGGCGCGGCCCTGGAGGTGGCGGCCCGGGACGGCTCCGCCGCCGGCCGGCTGGAGGCCATGGCGGAGGACGCGGGCCTGCTCTCCGGCTCCGCCCGCCGGACGGTAAAGGACGCCATCACCGACCTCTACGCCCAGGGGGCCACCTTCCTCCCCGCCGTGACGGCGGAAACCGGCCTGCCCGCCGCCGGGTACGGCATCGTGAAGGACGGGGCCCTGGCGGCCTGGACGGGGGAGGACGCCGCCCGGGGGATCAACCTGCTGCTGGGCTCGGTGGAGGCCGACGTGGTGGAGCTCCCCCTGGACGGGGGCGGCACCGCCGCCCTGCGGGTGGTGGGGGCCTCCTCCTCGGTGCGCCCGGTGGTGGAGGGGGGCACCCTCACCGGCCTGACCGTCACCTGTAAGGTGGAGGCCAACCTGGCCGAGGGGGATTTGGACTTGCGGGACGAGCAGGCGGCCCATGCCCTGGAGGAGGCGCTGGCCCGGGTGGAGCATGACCGGGCGTGGGCCGCCCTGTCCCTGGCCCAAGAGCTGGACGCCGACTACCTGGGCCTGCTGAGCCGGGCGGCACTGGCCCGGCCGTGGCACAAGGCGGCCCTGGAGCGCGCCGCCCTGGCCGGGCTGGAGCTGGAGCTGTCCGTGGAGGCGGAGCTCCGCCGCGGCTACGACGCCGCCCGGCAGGAGGGATAAAGGATGTGGGGCGCGACGACCCCGGCGCGCCTTGCAGGCGCATCACAGAGCCAAACCAGAAGGAGGAACATTCATGGCCGACGACCGCATCTCTCTGCGGCAGCTGCTCTCGCTGCTCTTTGCCGCCCTGCTGGCCCCGGCCATCGGGGTGCTCCCCGCCCAGACCGCGGCCCTGGCCGGGGAGGCGGGGTGGCTGTCCGCCCTGGCGGCCCTGCCGGTGCTGCTGGCCGCCCTGTGGGCCCTCTGGGCGCTGCTCCGCCCGGCGGGGGAGGGGGCGGGCCTGGCCCAGGTGACCCAGCGGGTGCTGGGGAGGCCCCTGGGCAGGCTGGTGCTGCTGCTCTGCCTGGGGTGGGGGCTGCTGCTCCTGGCCGCCAACGCCCGGCTGTTCTCCCTGCGCTTCCTGTCCACCAGCTACAGCAATTCCCCCGCCGGGCTGTTTCTGGCGGTGCTGCTGGCCCTGGCCCTCTGGCTGGCGTGGAAGCCGGTGCGGGTGCTGGCCCGGGCGGGGGAGATCTTCCGCCTGGCCCTGGCGGTGGGGCTGGCCTTCTCCCTGGCCCTGGGGGCCTTCCAGATCGAGCCCCGCCATGTGCTCCCCATCTGGACGGAAGACGTGCCCGGCCTGCTCTCCGCCGCCATGCCGGTGCTGGGCCTGCTGGGCTATGGGCTCTTTGCCGCCTTCCTGGGGGGCAATGTGACGCGGACGGAAAACGACCGCCGCCGCCTGCTGGTGTGGGGTACCGTGTTCTGCCTGGTGCTCACCGCCCTGCAGCTGGTGTGCCAGGGCAACTTCGGCCCCACCCTCACCGCTCAGGCGGACACCCCCTTCTTCTTAATGGTAAAGGGCATCGGCATCGAGGGCACCTTCCAGCGGGTGGAGTCGCTGATCATCGCCCTGTGGGTGTTCTCCGACCTGGCCCTGCTGGCCCTGCTGGCCTCCTCCTGCGCCGCCCTGGCCCAGGCGGTGTTCTCCTTGAAAGAGAGAAGGCACGCCGCCGTGCCGGTGGCGGCCGCGGCGCTGGCGGGGGCGTGGCTGCTGTTCCCCGACGCCTTTTCCCTGGATCGGTGGATGGAAAACGTGGTGTGGCCGGGCAATCTGCTGCTGGGCTTTGGGCTGCCGCTGCTCCTGCTCTTGGTCAAAAAGCTGAGAGGGCAGGTATAGACAGGCAGATCTTGTGCATACTAAGGGGCGGCGCACCACAGATCTGGGCCCTCGAAAAAACTCTGAAAAAAAGCGGAAAAAGGTGTTGACAAAGCGGCCGAAAGCTGGTATTCTATCTGAGCGCCTCACGGGAGGGCAAGAAAAAGAAGGAAACAGACGGGAGAGACCGGGCGGAAGCCGGACGGACTTCTGAAAGATTCCTGAAAAAAGTTCTTGACAAACCGGGAAGCGTGTGGTAAACTAAATGAGTTCGCGCCGGAAGGTGTGAACGGGCTTGAAAAGGACGAAAACCAAGCGGATTCGAAGAAAAAACTTCGAAAAAACTTGAAAAAAGTTCTTGACAAGCGAAAGCGAAAGTGCTAAAATAAATAGCACGCTGGCCGTGAGGCTGTCA
>DSTMC04003__coassemble_2260_pt1 | contig 10974 bp, 9 predicted proteins | sample DSTMC04003__metabat2_high_PE_006 | metagenome-assembled genome bin DSTMC04003
GGGCGCGAGCTCTGCGAGGCTTTTTCCACACGATGAGCGGCGGCCCGGCCGGGCCGCCGCTCATCGTCTGCCGTCTATGCCTATAAAAGCACCAAACCGTACTTGTGGGACATCTCCTCCAGGAAGGCGTCGTCCAGATCCCCGGTGCCGTCCCAGAAGGCCCGGCCCTGGTAGAGCCGCAGGGCCCGCTCCAGCAGCTCGGGCACGTCCGACCACAGGCACAGGGCGTCCTTCACCACGTACTGGTTCTCGGCGAAGATATCCAGATCGTCCTCCTCCAGGATGGCGATCTTCAGGGCTCCCTGGGGGGCCTCCTCCTCCGCGGCCAGGATGTCCTCCATCAGGTCGGGGGAGCACTCGATGGTCTCGCCCACGTCCACGTCGGGGGTGATGAACCGGGCCTCCTTCTCGCTGGCGCAGGGGATCACGTCGGGATCCCGCTCCGGCGGGGCAAAGGCGGAGAAGTCCACCGCCGCCACCGCGTCCCCCAGGGCGGCGATGTGCTCCGGCGTGGTGCCGCAGCAGCCGCCGAAGATGCGCACGCCGGCCTCGGCGAAGGGGGCGGCGTAGGCGGCCAGCTCCCCCGGCGTGCAGCGGTATACGGCCTTCCCCTCCATCACCTGGGGCAGGCCGGCGTTGGGCTTGGCAATCAGCGGCACCGAGGCGTAGGGGGTCAGGCGGCGCAGCTGCTCCAGCATCTCCGCCGGGCCGGCGCAGCAGTTGAGGCCGAAGGCGTCCACCCCCATGCCCTGCATGACGATGAGGGCGGCCAGCACGTCGGTGCCGGAGGGGGTGCGGCCGTTCTCGTCGCAGGTGAAGGTGACCCACACGGGCTTGGCGGAAACGCTCTTGCAGGCCAGCACCGCCGCCCGGGCCTCCGCCATGGTCATGGTGGTCTCGAGGAGGAAGAGATCCACCCCCGCCGCCTCCAGGGCGGCGGCCTGCTCGGTGTAGATGTCCACCAGCTCCTCAAAGCTGGCGTCGCCGAAGGGGACGATGGACTTCCCCGTGGGGGCCAGATCCCCCGCCACCCTGGCTTTGCCGCCCGCGGCCTTCCGGGTCAGGGCCGCCAGTCGCCGGTTGTACACCGATACCTGGCCGCTCAGGCCGTACCGGGCCAGCGTCACCCGATTGGCCCCGAAGGTGGGGGCGATGAGCACCTGGCTGCCCGCGTCCACGTAGGCGCGCTGGAGCTCCAGCAGGGCGTCGGGGTGCTCCAACACCCACTGCTCGGTGCAGACGCCGTGGGGCATGCCCCGCTTGTGCAGCTCGGTGCCGGTGGCGCCGTCCAGCAGGATGGGGGCGGATAAGGGGGGGATGGTGTCCATAGTTCGTTCGTTCCTCCTGAAAATTTGCGCGTGGCGCATTTGCAAGCTAGTATAGCACAAAGGGCCCGGTAAATGCAAGAGGCGGGGGGCGGAAACCCGCCTGTCCGGACAAGCAGGGAGCCGGGGAAATCCCCGGCTCCCTCAGCATGCCGAAACAGTCTCGCAGAGTTCGCGCCCGCAGGCGCGAAAAAATTGGAATCTGTTTTCTCCGGCGACACAAGGTGAATTGCCCCGAAGGGGCAAGAGAGGGCCCCCTGGGGGGTGTGCGTCGGAGAAAACACTTCTCAGGCCGCAAGTGTGGGATTTGTCCGCCTGAAGCGGACAAATCCTGCGCGCGGCGGACTGCATTCTGCTCGAAAAAGTGGCTTTGCCACTTTTTCGACAGTCTCAGGGAGCCGGGGAAATCCCCGGCTCCCTCTGGCATTATCCCAGCTCGTTGAGCTTTTTGGCGGCGGTGTGGTAGATGGGCTTCCACTCCACCTTCCGCACCAGGGCGGCGATGGAGATGGGGATGTAGGTGAACATGAAGACGGGGAAGGTGAACACATACCCGATCTTCTGCATCGGCGCGGCGCTGATGTGGCGCCACTCAGACAGCACCGTCAGCATGCCGTAGGCCAGCAGGCCCAGGTAGAAGTTCCACAGGTTGGAGCCGATGAAGCCCAGGCACTCGTGGATGATGCGGGCGGCCATGTGGGTGGGCTGGGTGAGGCAGGCGGCCAGCACCACGCCGTTGAACAGGATGATGAACAGCGTGAGCAGCATGCCGGGGGCCACGGTGGCGAACATGTCGTAGCAGGAGGTGCCCTTGTGCCCCCAGCGGAGGCAGCCCTTCAGCAGAGGGAGGGTGTAGGCCCGATCCACCTGATAGAAGCCCTTAGACCAGCGCAGCCGCTGATCCCAGGACTGGCGGAAGGTGGTGGGCTGCTCATCGTAGACCACCGCCTTGTCGCAGTAGCCGATGCGGCGGCCCCGGATGGCGCAGTCCACGGAGAACTGGATGTCCTCGGTGAGCAGGTGGAAGGGCCAGCCGCCGTTTTCCCGGATCACCTGGGCGGACACCAGGAAGCCGGTGCCCGACACGTGGCAGTTGGTGCCCAGCAGGGTGCGGGGGAAGTTGAGGAACCGGGCCTCCCGCAGGAACCAGATGGAGTAGCCGGCGGAGATCCAGTTGGTGCCGAAGTTCTTGGAGTTGCGGTAGCAGGTCACCGCGTCATAGCCCCGGTCGAAGGTGCGGTTCATTTCGGCGACGAAACCGGGATCCACCAGGTTGTCCGCGTCAAAGACGAAGTAGCCGTCGTAGACGTCCTTCCCCTCCTCCGCCAGGCGGCGGAAGAGGTAGTCCATGGCATAGCCCTTGCCCTTTTTGCTCTGGTCAAAGCGCTCGTAGACGAAGGCCCCCGCCCGGCGGGCGGCCTCGGCGGTGCCGTCGGTGCAGTTGTCCGCCACCACATACAGATCCAGCAGCTCCGCCGGGTAATCCTGTTTTCGCAGGCTCTCCAGCAGTTCGCCGATCACCACCTCCTCATTGCGGGCGGAGACGATGGCAGCGAAGCGGTGGAGCTTCTCCGGCTGGTGCCGGTCGGTCCAGCGGCGGCGCACCAGGCCCACCACCACATAAAAGCCCTGATACAGGTACAGCAGAGTGAACAGGACCACAATGGTCACGTTCAGATCTTTTACAAGTTCCAGCAAAGTCATGTCTGTAATCCTCCGTTGCGGGGTTGGAAGGAGTCCGCGCGGAGGGGGTCCTCCGAGCGTAGAGCCTATCATACCACGTTTTCAAAAGATTACAAGAGTGTTACACACCAATTAACAGATTGTTAAGTGAATGTTTTTAGTTTCTTTAAACAAATGTAAGAAACTCACTGGGGAGGGTGGAAAACCTTTGTGCCAGGGGAGAAGCGGTGCTATCATGGAGTAAGCCCAGAGGTTCCATTGCGCAAGTCCCGCGCTTCCCCAATCTCCACGAGAGGATGTGTGCTTATGCGCCAGTCCAGGCTCTCGGCGTTTTTCCGGCTTCACAAAAAGGATGTTATCGGCTTTGGCGTCTATTACGGAATTGTGGGGGCGGCCGTGGCCGCGGGGGCGCTTCTGGGGTGGAACCTGACCCTGCCCATGCTCCTGCTGCTGGTGGTTGTCCTGTTCTGCTGTATGGGCGGGCGCAACTACATCGGGGAGTGGCAGATCTATCAGGACAACCCCATGGCGGCCACGGAGTATGACCAGGGCTCCCGGGACTACCGCGCCCTGCCCCTGGTCCGCTCCCTGCTCCTGCTGCTGCCGGCGGCGGCCTACTTTTTCGTACGCCTTCTGCTCCTGCTCATATAGCTCTCCAGGACATCACAATGCGGGGGCGCTTCCTCTGGAAGCGCCCCCGCGTTTTTACTATTTACATTTTCTCCGGCGCGGAGACGCCCAGCAGGGCCAAGCAGTTGGCGATCACGGCCCGCACGGTGTCGGACAGCTTGAGCCGGGCGGCCAGAACCTCCGGCGCCTCCCCCTTGATGCGGCAGGAGTTGTAGAACCGGTGGAACTCCCCGGCCAGGGTGGTGAGGTAGCGGTTCACGTGGGAGGGGTCGTAGTCCCGGGCGGAGAGCCGGATGGTCTCGGGCAGCTGGGACAGGGTCTTGATGAGGCTCTTCTCCTCCTCGGTGGAGAACACGGCGGGATCCACCTCCGCCGCGTCGGGCACCTTGTCCCCCTCCTCGGCCAGCCGGGCGATGAGGGAGCAGATGCGGGCGTGGGCGTACTGGACGTAGTACACCGGGTTCTCAGAGTCCTCCCGCACCGCCAGATCCAGATCGAAGTCCAGGGCGGAGGTGGAGGAGCGGGAGCTGAAGAAGAACCGGGCGGCGTCCACGCTCACCTCGTCCAGCAGATCCCGCAGGGCGATGGCCTTGCCGGAGCGCTTGGACATGCGGACGGGCTGCCCGTCCTGGAGCAGGTTGACCAGCTGCATCAGCACGATGATCAGCCTGTGGGAGCCGTCCAGGCCCAGGCCGTCCAGGGCGGCCTGGAGGCGGGCCACGTGGCCGTGGTGGTCAGCGCCCCAGATGTTGATGGCCTTGGAGAAGCCCCGCTTCTCCAGCTTGTTGCGGTGGTAGGCGATGTCGGCGGCGAAGTAGGTGTAGAACCCGTTGGCCCGGCGGAGCACGTCGTCCTTCAGATCCAGCTTGTCCACCTGCTCCTGGGTCTTGCCCTCGCCCAGATACTTCTGCTTGAGCAGGGCGGTGGTGTTGAGCCACAGGGCCCCGTCCTTCTCATAAGTCCAGCCCTTGTCGGCCAGCAGGCCCACGGTCTCGGCCACGTAGCCGCTGTTGTGGAGGGCGGACTCCAGGAACCACTCGTCGTACTCGATCTTGTAGCGGAGCAGATCCTCCTTCATCTTGGGGATGTTGATGGACAGGCCGAACTGGGCCATGGCCTCCTGCCGCTCCTCCTCGCTCTTGTCCTTCCACTCCGGGCCGTGCTGCTCCAGGAAGGCCCGGGCCAGCTCTTTGATGTCGTCCCCGTGGTAGCCGTCCTCGGGGAAGGGCACGTTCTCCTCCCCCAGCACCAGCTGGAGGTAGCGGGCGTCGATGGACATGGCGAACTTGTGGATCTGGTTGCCCGCGTCGTTGACGTAGAACTCCCGCCACACGTCGTAGCCAGCCCGCTCCAGCACGCTGGCCAGGGCGTCGCCCAGCACGCCGCCCCGGGCATTGCCGATGTGCATGGGGCCGGTGGGGTTGGCGGAGACGAACTCCACCATCACCTTCTCGCCGCGGCCCTCGTCCACCGCGCCGTAGGTGTTCCCCTCGGCCTGAATGTCGGTGAGCACCTGGCCGTACCACTTGCTGCCCAGGGTGAAGTTGAGGAAGCCGGGGCCGGCGATGGCCACCTTGTCGAAGAAGGAGCCGGCCAGCTCCAGGTGGTCCACGATGATCTCGGCGATCTGCCGGGGGGCCTTGTGGAGGGCCTTGGCCCCCGCCATGGCAAAGGAGGACGCGTAGTCGCCGTGGCTCACGTCCTTGGGGATCTCGATGGTGGCCTTGACCTCCGCCCCGCCGGGCAGCAGGCCCTCCGCCGCGGCCTTCTCATAGGCCGCCTGGGTCAGCGCGGCGACCTGCTCCTTGGCCGCCTGAATCAGGTTGGACATGTTATCTCCTCTTTCTCATTTCTTGTGCATACGCTCCGGGCGGATGCTCTCCGCTATCTACTGGCGGAGCACCGGCCCCTAGGGCTTGTTTGAAAATTGGCGATGTGTCCAGCGGCGAGGGATTTGGGGCCGCTGGCAAGCAATTTTTTCGCAGGAATCCTGACGGATTTCAAGGAAAAATTGCGCCGTCCAGGGGGCAAAAGGCCCGCCGATTGGGCATGTTGACATGTTTCAAACATGCCCTAATCCCGCACTTGAATCCGGAACAGGTTCTGGCCTGCCGATGCGTGGTCAATCTCCCCACGGCGCAGGCGCCGCGGGGGCCCCGCTGCTTTTCATCCGCTCGGGGCGAGTAAATCGCCCCGGCGTCAAGGTTTCGCCGGAGGCGAAACGCTTGGTATCGAGATTGACCACGATGGTCACTGTTTCAGCACCGGCCCTTTCTCCCGCACGTTGATCCGGAACAGGTTCTGGCCGGCTAATGCGTGGTCAATCTCGATGGCGTAGTCGATCTCGATGCTGCCGCCGCTGGCGCTCAGATCGCTGCGCATCCGGCGGGTGTTCACCCCGATGGACAGGGCGCCGTAGGGCGTGTCGTACATGGACAGGTGCCGCCGGCCCTCCTCAAAGACCATCTGGGAGTTGACCTCCCCCACCCGCAGCAGGGTGACCCGGTCGGGCTCGATCTGGAAGGTGGTCAGGGTGCCCTCCAGTCCGGTGAGCTGGCTCTCCTGATAGGTCAGGGTATAGCCCTCGTCGCCGTCGGGCTCCAGGCAGCCCTCGGTGACCAGCTCAATGGTGTCGTCCTCCTGGGCCTGGAAGGACTGCTTTCCCTGGATGGAAATGATGACGTTGTTCTCCATGGTGATTGGTACCTCGGTGCTTGCTGTAATGAAAATTGCATTCTATTATATCCGACGGCGGGCCGGATGTAAAGGGGGATCCCCTCAATATTGGCTGATATCGGTGAGCTCCACCGCCTCGGTAACGTCCCGCCCCAGGAAAATGGAGGCCAGCCGGGCAAAATCCTCCTGCCGGTCGCTGACGAAGAAGCGGCACGCGCCGCCGTCCGCCCGGCCGGACAGGGCGCCGCGGGTGCGCAGGAAGTCCGCCGCCGCCCGGGCCCCCTCCGCCCCGGCGCTGACCATGGCCACGCCGGGGCCCATGCAGGCGGCGATGACCTCCTCCAGCAGGGGGTAGTGGGTGCACCCCAGCACCAGGGTGTCCACTCCGGCCGCCTTCAGGGGAGCCAGGTATTCCGCCGCCACCGTCTCGATTACAATGTCGCCGGGGCGGAACCGGCCGTTCTCCACCAGGGGCACGAACAGGGGGCAGGGCTGCCCGATGACCCGGGCCGCCGGGTTTTCCGCCTGGATGGCCCGCTCATAGGCGCCGCTGCGCACCGAGGTCTGGGTGCCGATCAGGCCGATGTTCCCGCTGCGGGTGAGCCGGGCCGCCGCCCGGGCGGCGGGCTCCACCACCCCCATCACGGGGATGGGGTTCTCGGCGGAGAGCACGTCCAGCGCGGTGGTGGATACGGTGCCGCAGGCGATGAGGATGGCCTTGAGGTCGAAGGTGCGCAGGAAGGCCACATCCTGCCGGGCATATTTGATGATCGTCTCCCGGGAGCGGCTGCCGTAGGGCACCCGTCCCGTATCTCCGAAGTAGACCACGTCCTCCCCCGGCAGCAGGCGGCACAGCTCCCGCACAGCGGTGAGCCCCCCCAGGCCGGAATCAAAGACGCCGATGGGCCGCTGATCCAATCCAAATCCCTCCTGAAAGCATCCTCTGGTCTGTTCTCTCCATCATAGGCGAAAAATGGCCCCCTGACAAGGGGTATTTTCATGGTTTCCGACCGCCTCTGCGTTTGACATTTTGGCGGGGCTGACTATAATATGGGGTAGAGGCGGCCGCCGCGCCGCCCCACGTCATGACAGCGAGGAGGGTTCAAGCGATGAAGCTGGAGCTGACGACCAAACAATTCCGCCGCCTGCTGGATATGGCCTATATCGGCAACTGGATTTTGAACTCCACCCGGGGGGACGACCGGTTCAAGGACTACGACGAGGTGGAGAGCCTTTTGTTCGCCAAAGCCCGGGAGGAGGGCATGGGCGTGCTGGCCGAGGACTGGCAGGGGGAGGTGGTGCCCTCCCGGGCCTTTGCCGAGGGCGGCATCCACGAGGCGATCATGGAATACGAGAACAACGTGTTCTTCGACATTCTGGCGGAGGATCTGGCCCGCCGGGACATGGAGGACGCCTCCATCGACCAGAACAACTACGAGGAGCTGTCCAGCCGCATCGACGCCTATATCGCGGAATTTGAGGAGCACGGCACCGACAATATCCTGGTGGACAGCGATCACTTATGATCGGAAAAGCGGTAAAGCCGCTTTTCCGAGAGGAGCTGCATGGCGGAAGGGGTTCGTTTTCTTGCGAAAAAGTCACCCCTCCCGCCATGAGGAGTGTCATTTCCAGGGCGCATGTCCCTGGAAATGACGGATTTTGATTTTATTCCGTCATCTGCGGATGACGGAACTCTGCGAGGCTGCTTTGACAGGCCGGGCCGCTGCTGCGGCCCGGCGCTTTTTTCTCCGGATTGCCAAATTCCCCCTAGGAAATTGCCGCCCGTTGGTGTATACTGTGGGCAGGACAAGCCTTAACAAAGAGGAGGGGCAATCATGCTTACCTGTAATGTTTCCAACGCGGCATCCTTTCTGCCGGAGGACTGGCTGACCAGCCGCCTGGCCGGGCTGGAGGAGGGCCGCGCCAAGCTGGAGAGCGGCAGCGGCGCCGGCGGCGACTTCACCGGCTGGGTGCACCTGCCCAGAGACTACGACAAGGAGGAGTTCGCCCGCATCCAGGCGGCGGCGGAGCGCATCCGCAACGACTCCCAGGCCCTGGTGGTCATCGGCATCGGCGGCTCCTATCTGGGGGCCCGTGCGGTGGTGGAGCTGCTCCACTCCCCCAACTTCAACCTGACCCACAAGGACGGCCCGGAGATCTACTTTGCCGGCAACGGCCTGTCCTCCGACGCCATGCTGGAGGTCATCGACCTGGTGAAGGACAAGGACTTCTCCGTCAACGTCATCTCCAAGTCGGGCACCACCACCGAGCCCGCCGTGGCCTTCCGCATCTTCAAGGCCCTGCTGGAGGAGAAGTACGGCAGGGAGGGGGCCCGCAAGCGCATCTACGCCACCACCGACGCCCACAAGGGGGCCCTGAAGGGCCTGGCCGACGCCGAGGGCTATGAGGAGTTCGTGGTGCCCGACGCGGTGGGCGGCCGGTACTCCGTGCTCACCGCCGTGGGTCTGCTGCCCATCGCCTGCGCCGGCATTGACATCGCCGCCCTGATGGAGGGCGCGGCCCAGGCCATGGAGGAGCTGGCCAGGCCCGGCGCGGACAACCCCGCCTGGCAGTATGCCGCCGCCCGCCACGCCCTGTACACCGGCGGCAAGAAGGTGGAGATCCTGGCAGCCTACGAGCCCTCCTTCCGCTTCTTCGGTGAGTGGTGGAAGCAGCTCTACGGCGAGAGCGAGGGCAAGGAGAACAAGGGCCTCTTCCCCGCCAGCGTGGAGTTTACCGCCGACCTCCACTCCATGGGCCAGTATATCCAGGAGGGCGAGCGGCTCATGTTCGAGACGGTGGTGCGCTTTGACAAGAGCCGGGGCAGCATCACCATCCCCCACGACCCGGACAACGTGGACGGGCTCAACTTCCTGGCGGGCAAGGAGCTCTCCTTCGTGGCCGAGCAGGCCATGCGGGGCACCCTGCTGGCCCACGTGGACGGCGGCGTGCCCAACCTGGTGGTCACCGTCCCCGGCCGGTGCGAGAAGAGCGTGGGCTGGCTGATCTACTTCTTCGAGTACGCCTGCGGCCTGTCCGGCTACCTGCTGGAGGTCAACCCCTTCAACCAGCCCGGCGTGGAGGCGTACAAGAATAACATGTATGCCCTGCTGGGCAAGCCGGGTTATGAGGATCGGAAAGCCGAGCTGGAGGCCCGTCTGGGCTGAACCGTGCCAAAGGTCCCTCAGCCATGAACTTTTGGTGAACTTCCGCAAATCGGTTGCAATCGGGCCGCAAAAATGGTAACATACAGGTACAAGGCCGGAGGACAGCTCCGGCGGACAATGAAGGAGTGATAACTATGGTGAGAGTGATCATGGGGGTCAAGGGCACCGGCAAGACCAAGCAGATGATCGAGCTCATTAATTCCGCCGTCCACAGCGAGAACGGCAACGTGGTGTGCATCGAGCGGGGCCCCAAGCTGACCTATGACATCCATTATAAGATCCGCCTGGTGGAAGCCAGCCAGTATGATATGAGCAGCTACGACTTCCTGAAGGGCTTTATCAGCGGCCTGTACGCCGGCAACTATGATATTACCCACATCTTCATCGACAGCCTGACCAAGATTGTGGCCTCCGAGGCCACCGACCACGCGGTGGAGGAGTTCCTGGACTGGCTGAACAGCTTCTCCGAGAAGAACAACATCAAGTTCACCGTCACCATCAGCGCCGATGCCTCCCTGGCTACCGAGGGCATCAAGAAGTATTTCTGAGCCTCTGACGGACATCTGAACAGAGACCGGGCCCCGCTGTTTCCAGCGGGGCCCGGTTTTTCGCTTGGAGGAGGCTCATGCCCGGGCGGCGTCCCGGCGGCACAGCAGCGCCCGGAGCGCGCAGAAGACCGCGGCGGCCGCCAGGGCCAGCCACAGGAGCAGCAGGACGTTCTCATTGAAATACCAGTCCTCCGTCCAGCGGGTGAAATCCGGCCGGAACCAGAAGCTGTGGAGCCGCTCCACCGTACCGCCCCCCAGCAGCACCAGCCGGTCCAGCACCGGGTTGACCAGTGGGAGGAAGACGCAGGCTGCGCCCAGGCAGGCGGCCCCCTTCCACCAGGGGCCGATGGGCGCGTAGCGGATGATCAGCAGGCAGGCCCAGGGCAGGGCCAGGCCGAACAGCACCCCAGGCAGGGCAGGCAGGGGGAACCAGTCCGCGCCGCTGTAGGCCGCGCCCGCCCAGAGCAGGGCACACAGCAGCAGGGTCTCCGTCCCCAGGCAGAGCGCCGCCTTGTGCTCCGACAGGGGCTTGGGGAGCTCCCGCAGGGCGGCGGGCAGGAAGACCGCCCCCAGGCCGAAGAGGGTGGCTGCGGCGGCCATGGGGAACCAGTCGCCGCCGCTGTAGAGGCAGGCGGCCAGCAGGAGCAGCTCCAGGGACAGGGTGAAGCCCCCCAGCGTGACCGCGGCTCGCCGCTTCTGCACCAGGGTGGGCAGCAGGGTGAGGGAGGCGGCCACCAGCTCACCGGTCAGCACCAGCCAGAACCAGGTGAGCGCATGGTACATGGCCCAGTTGCAGGCCAGGCAGAGCACCGCCGTGCCGCCGTACAGGAGCAGCTGAACCATGCGCACCCGCCGGGTGAGGCGCAGGTACTTCTTGGCCAGGGTCTCCGCCGTGCGGGCCTCCACGTCCTCGCTGGCGGTGAGCAGCTCGTGCTCCGACACCTG
>DSTMC04003__coassemble_2400_pt1 | contig 10344 bp, 9 predicted proteins | sample DSTMC04003__metabat2_high_PE_006 | metagenome-assembled genome bin DSTMC04003
TACTCCGCCGGGATCTCCCCCAGGAAGCGGGAGGGGCGGTTGGAGTTGGTGCGGCCGAAGAGCATCCGCTGGGAGGCGCAGGTCATGTACAGCTTTTCCTTGGCCCTCGTCATGGCCACGTAGCAGAGGCGGCGCTCTTCCTCCATCTCCTCCGGCTCACCGATGGCGCGGATACCGGGGAAGATGCCCTCCTCCACGCCCACCACGAACACCACCGGAAACTCCAGGCCCTTGGCCGAGTGCATGGTCATCATGACCACGCAGTCCTCGTCGGGGTCGTGGGCGTCCAGGTCTGTGTACAGGGCGATCTCGTCCAGGAAGCCGGCCAGGGAGGGCTCGTCCACCACGTTGTCCAGGTAGTTCTGGATGGAGGAGAGCACCTCGTGGACGTTCTCCAGCCGGGTGCGGTCCTCCACGGTGTTCTTCTGTTCCAGCATGACGGCGTAGCCGGTGCGCTGGACCAGCTCCTCGTAGAAGTCGGGCAGGGGCAGCTCACCGGACAGCTTCCGCAGATCGCTCATCAGCTCGGCGAACTGGCCCAGCCGGGGAGCGGCCTTTTGCAGCTCCGGCCAGTCCCGGGCGTGGTTCACCACGTCCCACAGGGAGCGGCCCTCCGCCTGGGCGATGGCCTGGGCCCGGTCCACCGTGGTGGCGCCGATGCCCCGGGGCGGGTTGTTGATGATGCGGGCCAGGCGCAGATCGTCGTTGGGGTTGTTCACCGCGCACAGGTAGGCCAGCATGTCCTTGACCTCCGCCCGGTCGAAGAAGCGGATGCCGCCGATGATGCGGTAGGGGATGCCGTTGCGCTTGAAGGCCTGCTCAATCTGGTTGGACTGGGCGTTCATGCGGTAGAGCACCGCGTGATCCTTCCACTTCCGCCCGGCGGAGTAGTCCGCCAGGATCTGGGCGGCCACGTACTGGGCCTCGTCGTGCTCGTTCATGGCGGTGTAGCAGTGGACCTTGTCCCCCGCGTCGTGCTCCGTCCACAGCTCCTTGCCCTTGCGGCCCTCGTTGTTGCGGATCACCGCGTTGGAGGCCTCCAGGATGTTCCTGGTGGAGCGGTAGTTCTGCTCCAGCCGGATTACCCGGGCCCCCTTGTACTGGCTCTCGAAGGAGAGAATGTTCTCGATGGTGGCGCCGCGGAAGCGGTAGATGGACTGGTCGTCGTCCCCCACCACGCAGATGTTCTCGTACCCCCCCGCCAGGGTGGATGCCAGCAGATACTGGAGGTTGTTGGTGTCCTGGTACTCGTCAATGAGTACATAGCGGAATTTCCTCTGGTAATATTCCCGCACGTCATCGAATTTCTGGAGCAGGCGCACCGTGTCCAGGATGATGTCGTCAAAGTCCAGGGCGTTGGCGTCCTTCAGGCGGCGCTCATACTCGGCATACACCTTGGCGATCTTCACCAGCCGGAAGTCCCCGGCCTTCTCGCACTCGGCCAGGTAGTCCGCCCCCAGCTTCATGGCGTCCTTGGCCCGGGAGATGTATCCCAGCACCGAGCGGGGGGAGAAGGTCTTTTCATCCAGGTTGAAGTCCTTCAGGATGTCCTTGATCACCCGCTCGGAGTCGGCGGTGTCGTAGATAGTGAAGGAGCTGGTGAAGCCCAGCCGGTCGATGTCCCGCCGCAGGATGCGCACGCAGGCGGAGTGGAAGGTGGAGGCCCAGATATCGCCCGCCGCCGGGCCAAGCATCCGCTCCAGCCGCTCCTTCAGCTCCCCGGCGGCCTTGTTGGTGAAGGTGATGGCGATGATAGACCAGGGCACCGCCGGCTCCACCTGGCAGAGCCGCTCCTGCTCCGCCTTCTGGGACGGATCGGGATGGCGGACGTACTCCTCCAGGAAGTCCAGCTCGGCGGGGGTGACCCAGGCGGGCACCTCGTCGCAGTCGGAGCCCCGGCCGTATTTCATCAGGTTGGCGATGCGGTGGATCAGCACGGTGGTCTTGCCGCTGCCCGCCCCCGCCAGGAGGAGCAGGGGCCCCTCGGTGGCCATGGCGGCCTTCCGCTGCTCAGGGTTCAGGTTCTGGAAGTCCAGCGCGATGGCGGCCCGCCGGGCCTTGCAAAAGCGCAGTTCCTCGTCTCGGTTCAGCATTGGGATTCTCCTCGGTAGGCGGGGCCGTCCAGTTTCTGGACGGCCCCCGCATTTTTCTGCCTCTATTTTACCGAAAACCGGCGGCCAGGTCAACCTTCCGGAATGGAATCTTTTCCATGCGAAAAGGGAATACCTGGCGGGTACCAACGTGCAAAATCCGGCAGGCTGTGCTATAATAAAACCCGCTGAATCAACCGGAAAGGAGAATACCCGTGAACCGCTATGTATTCCGCTCCCCACGGCTGGGGTTCCTGGCGGCAAATCCCGCCCTGGCCGCCCCTGCCGCCGCCTTTTACCGCCGCAACCGGGAAGCCTTCGCCCCCTTTGACCCGGTGTGGGACGAGGAATTCTACACCGAGGAGGGACAGGCCCGGCGCCTGGCCGAGGAGCAGTCCTGGGCGGAGGCGGGCCGCTCCTTCCGCTTCCTGCTGGTGCAGCCCCGCCATCCGGGGAAAATCGTCGGCATGCTGGGCCTCAACGAGATCGTCCGGGGGGCCTTCCAGTCCTGCTTCATCTCCTACAAAATCGACCCCACCCTGTGGAGCCGGGGTTACGGCTCCGAGGCCATCGCCTACGGGGCGGAGTGGGCCTTCCGGGCCCTGGGGCTCCACCGGGTGGAGGCCAACATCATGCCCCGCAACACCGCCTCCCGCCGGGCGGCGGCCAAGGCCGGGTTTGTGGAGGAGGGCCTGTCCCGGAAGTACCTCAAAATCAACGGCGTGTGGGAGGATCATATCCACATGGTGCGGCTGAATGGGGAAAACTAGCGGCGCTTTTACAGAATCTTTACACCGTTTTTCGCCTTCCTGTGCTATTCTGAGTCCAGAAACAGCGGGAAAGGGGAAATCCATGTGAAGACCGGAAAACGGCGCTGGCTCCTGCTCCTCCCCCTGGCGGCCCTGCTGGCGGGGTTTTTGGCCTGGATGTACCACCCCCGCAGCCTGACTGCCACCCTCCGCGCCCTCGGCGGGGACATCGGGGTGCGGATGATCACCACCGAGCTCCGGGTGGAGGATTTTGTGGCCTACCCGGACGGGGATATCTACTCCTTCGCCGTCGAAGCCGGCACGGAGGAATACGACGCCCTGCTGGCGCTGCTGGACGGGTACTCCTGGCATGAGCAGATCAACACCCTGGGCGGGGACAGGACGATCAACGGCACGGGCCGGGGCGATTCGGAGGTGAATCTGGACGTCTATATCAAATCCCTGGCACCGGAGGCTGCATCGTCACAGGGCGAACTTCTCATCAACAATTACAAGGGGGCGCCCAATGCCAGGGTGGACGGCAACGTCTGCCAGCTCGGTTGGGGAGACGACAACGGAGAACTGCTGCTGGAACTGGCGGAGCTGTTCGGGGTCACGAACCCGCAAGCCACCCCTTGAACTCCTCCAGCAGCTCGATGGCCCGGAATTTCACCACGTAGCCCTCGTCCTCGCCGGTGATCAGGGACACCTGGCCCTCCGTCAGCCCCGCATCGGCGGCGGTCTCCTCCACCGTCTCGGTGACCGAGCCCAGGCACAGGGGCGGGAACACCACGCACCACCAGTTCTGCCCCGCCCCCTCGCCGATCTCGATGCGCAGGGCGGTGTACTGCCCCGCCGGGAGGGCGAAGTCGGCGTAGGTCTTGGTGGGGAACCAGTAGTTGTGTACCAGGGAGGCGGTCACCGGGTAGTCGTACCCCGCCGCCCCCACCACCTCCGCCCCGGCGGCGGCCAGGTCGTACAGGTGGGCGCGGAGGAGTTCCTCCGTCTCGTCCCGGGTGATGCCCGGGGTGAGGTAGGTCTCCGCCTCCGCCAGAATCCGGTCCCGCACCCGGAGCTTGAGGGCCTGATCCTCCGCCGAGTCGGAGTTGGCCAGCACGTGGAGGCGGATCACCTGGTCGGCCAGGGCGGCCTGGGCCCCGTCCAGCCGGGCCCCCAGCAGGGCGGCCAGGGCCACGCCGATGAGCAGCGCCAGCTCCCACCGGCGCAGGGTTTTGGAAGAAGTCATAAAAGATCACCGTCCACTATGTAGTGCCTACATTGTGGACGGTGATTTCTCATTTTATACCAGTTTTCCGGTGGTCCGCGCCAAAAAGCAGGTGGGACACAGCTGGGAGAGGGCGGTCTTTGCGCGCCGGGCCGCCCCCTCGGAGTCGAACAGCCCGAATACGGCGGAGCCGGTGCCGCTCATGGAGGCCCCCAGGGCCCCCTGCTGAATCAGCTCGGTCTTAAGCCGCTGGATCTCAGCCGCCCGCCGGGGGGGCAGGGCGTCCTCAAACACGTTGTACATCCGCCGGGCCGCGCCGCCCAGATCCCCCGCCGCCAGCGCGGAGACCAGGCCCGCCGTGTCCGGCCGGCGGCGGATGCGGATGCCGTCCAGCCGGGCAAAGAGCTCCGGCGTGGGCACCGAAAAGGCGGGCTTGCAGAGCACCACATGGCAGGAGGGCAGAGGGGGCAGATCGGTGAGCACCTCGCCCCGGCCCTCGGCCAGGGCGGTGCCCCCCCGGACGCAGTAGGGCACGTCGGAACCCACCTTTGCCCCAATTTCCTCCAGCCGCTCCGGCGGCAGATGGAGCCCGGCCAGATGGTTCAGCCCCCGGAGCACGGCGGCGGCATCGGCGCTGCCCCCGGCCAGCCCGGCGCAGACGGGGATGGTCTTGTCCAGGGTGATGGACAGCCCGCCCCAGTCCGCCCCGGTATCCTCCGCCAGGCGGAGGGCCGCGGCGGCGGCCAGGTTGCGCTCGTTCCCGGGGAGGAAGCCCAGATTGCTGCGCATGGACAGGGGCTTGCCCGTGCCGGTCTCCAGCCGGAGCCGGTCGCAGAGATCCACGGTCTGCATCACCATGCGCATCTCGTGATACCCGTCGGGCCGCTTCTCCAGCACATCCAGGGAGAGATTCAGTTTGGCGTAGGCCAGCACATCCAGCGCGGGCATGGCAGTCGCCTCCTGATGCAATGATAAGATGATGGCGCGCCGGGTCGTCGCGCCCCACGGATGGAGCCCTTTTCTTGATTACCTGATTTTCCGGGCCTCCAGATAGAACCGCTTGTCGTGGGCCTCCCCCATGGAGAAGGTCTTGCGGGGGAGGACGCCGTCGTGGATGACGGTGGGGAAGAGCTGCTCCTTGCCCATGGCGGGCAGGAGGAAGGCGATGTTGCCGGGGCGGGCGGCCAGCTCCCGGGCCACGTCCGCGCCGTGGATGTAGTCGATGCTGCCGCCGTGTTCCTTGACGTACTGGTCCAGCACGGGCTGGAGGGTGCCCACCTCCAGCTGGGCGTCGGGATGGGGCACGGTGACGGCGCCCTTCCTGTCCTGGGCGTACCAGCGCAGGACATGGCCGTCCCCCTCGCCGGCATAGGCGCCGGGGCAGGCGTTCAGCAGCGCCTCCACCACCTTCTCCGGCTCCACGCCGAACACCACCCGGTGGATGGGCTCGAACTCCAGGGAGGCGTCGTGGAGGTTCACCAGCTCGCACAGGGCGTACCGGGCGGGCAGAGCGTCCCAGTGCTCCGGCGGGGTGAGCTTCTTCTGCCGCTCGTAGCACTCCTTGGCGGTAGCCAGGGAGTGGTTGCCGTCCCCCACGGCGAAGAGCATCACCGGCTTGTCCACGGTGCCGTACTTGGCGTTGAAGGCGGCGGGGTCGGCCAGGGCCCGCAGGGCGGAGGCCACCAGGGCCATGCTCTCCCCGTCCAGCTTCCAGCCGGCGATATGGCCGCCCCGCTCCATGAGGTCGAAGTCGTAGACCTTCTCCATCTGCTCCTTGCGCCCGGAGAGGGGCTCGATCACCGTTTTCTCCGGATCGTCGGCCAGGAGCATCACGTGGGGCAGCTCCAGGGGGGCGTTTTTGCGCACCGCCACCCGGGGCGGGATGCGGGACATGACCGTGCCCTCGGTGGCCCGCACCAGGGCGGACGAGCCGGGCTCGTAGTCGTACTGCTCCAGATCCACCATGCCCACCAGGCCCCGGCGCAGCCGCAGGTTGTCCAGCCGCCGCTCCACATAGATGAGGGAGGCGGGCAGGGTGCGGAACCGGTCTTCCCGCAGGTAGCGGGTCATGGTGTTGTTGATCTCCATGATGTCGGTCTCCACGTTGGGGCCGTCCAGGCAGCTCTCCGGCAGGATCAGCCGCAGGGCGGAGGGGGCGGAGCCCACATACTCCTCCACCCGCTGCCAGTACTCCGGCTGGGAGGTATACTGGTCGCAGGCCACCACCGACCACTTGGCGTATTCGCAGTCCTGGGGCAGCAGGATATCCGCCGGGGCAAAGGGCAGGCCGTCAAACAGGTTTGTCATTGTACTCACTCCCCGCTCTCGTTTTGAGAGCTCTCTATTGGGCCATGGCCCCCCGGATGGCCGCCAGCAGATCGTCAAACCGGTCGAAGGCGGGCAGCTCCGGGTGCTCGGCCTTGATGGCGTCGGTGCTGCGGAACAGGAAGCCGGCCTTGCTGGCCTGGATCATGCCCAGGTCGTTGTGGCTGTCCCCGGCGGCGATGGTCTGGAAGCCGGCGGACTGGAGGGCGCGCACCGTGGTCAGCTTGGACTGGGGGCAGCGCATGCGGTAGCCGGTGATGGCCCCGTCGGGCGCCACCTCCAGGGTGTTGCAGAACAGGGTGGGCCAGTTGAGCTTGCGCATCAGGGGCTGGGCGAACTGCTCAAAGGTGTCGCTGAGGATGATCACCTGGGTCTCCTCCCGCAGCTTGTCCAGAAACGCCCGGGCCCCGGGCAGGGGGTCGATTTTGGCGATGGTGGCCTGGATCTCCTTCAGCCCCAGGTGGTGCTCCTTCAGAATGTCCAGGCGGTAGCGCATGAGCTTGTCGTAGTCGGGCTCGTCCCGGGTGGTGCGCTTCAGCTCCGGGATGCCGCTGGCCTCGGCAAAGGCGATCCAGATCTCCGGGACCAGGACGCCCTCCATATCCAGGCAGGTGATGTACATATCGGTTCCCCCTTTTCTGTTCTGTTGTGTATGTCGGTGTGCCCGGCGGGAATTACCCCTCCCGGGCCTGCTTCTTGCGCAGGTTGGTCAGGAAGTTGTCCATGCGGGTCAGGGCCTCGGCGATGTCCTTCATGCTGGTGGCGTAGCAGCAGCGGACAAAGCCCTCGCCGCCGGCGCCGAAGGCGGAGCCGGAGATGACGGCCACCTTCTCCTCCATCAGGAAGCGCTCGCAGAAGTCGTCGGAGCTGAGGCCGGTGCCCCGGATGTCGGGGAACACGTAGAAGGCCCCCTTGGGCTCAAAGCAGGGCAGGCCGATGCGGCGCAGGCCCTCCACCAGATAGCGGCGGCGGCCGTCGTACTCGTCCCGCATCTTCTCGATGTCCCCGTCGCCGTTGCGCATGGCCTCGATGGCGGCGTACTGGCTGGTGGTGGGGGCGGACATAATGCCGAACTGGTGGAGCTTGAGCATCTGCTGGATCACCGGCGCGGGCCCGCAGACGTAGCCCATGCGCCAGCCGGTCATGGCGTGGCTCTTGGAGAAGCCGTTGACCACGATGGTGCGGTCGTACATCTCGGGCAGGTTGGCGATGGAAACGTGCTTCTGGCCGTAGGTCAGTTCGGCATAGATCTCGTCGGAGAGCACCATGATGTTGGTGTCCTTCAGCACCTGGGCGATGGCCTCCAGATCGGCCCGCTCCATGATGCCGCCGGTGGGGTTGGAAGGGAAGGGGAGCACCAGCACCTTGGTGCGGGGGGTGATGGCGGCGCGCAGCTGCTCAGGGGTGAGGCGGAACTCATTCTCCGCCTTCAGCTCCACGTACACCGGGGTGCCGCCGGCCATGGAGGCCAGGGGCCCGTAGCACACGAAGGAGGGTACGGGGACGATCACCTCGTCGCCGGGGTTGAGCAGGCACCGCAGGGCCAGGTCGATGGCCTCGCTGCCGCCCACGGTGACCACGATCTGGTGGGCGAAGTCGTACTGCAGGTTGAAGCGGCGGTTTAAGTAGGCGGCGATCTCCCGGCGCAGCTCCGCCATGCCGGCGTTGCCGGTGTACTTGGTGAAGCCCTTCTCCAGGGAGTAGATGCCCGCGTCCCGGATGTGCCAGGGGGTGACGAAGTCGGGCTCGCCGATGCCCAGGGAGATGGCGTCCTTCATCTCCTCCAGAATGTCGAAAAAGCGCCGGATGCCCGAGGGCTTGACCTCCTGAATGCGCTTACAGAGGATCTCGTCGTAATTCATGAGAAAATCCACTCCCTCTCCTGCTTTTCCTGCTTTTCAAAGATCAGATGCTTCTCCTTGTACTTGTGCAGGATGAAATGGGTGGCGGTGCCCGTCACGTCCTCCAGAGTGGACAGGCGCTCCCCCACAAACTGGGCCACCTCTTTCAGCGTGCGCCCGGAGATGATGACGGTGAGATCAAAGGCCCCGCTCATCAGATAGACGCTCTCCACCTCGTCGTACTGGTAGATGCGCTCGGCCACCCGGTCGAAGCCGTCCCCCCGCTGGGGGGTCACCTTCACCTCAATGAGGGCGGTGACCGCCTCCCGCTGGGTGCGATCCCAGTCCACAATGGCCTGGTAGCCCAGGATCACCTTATCCTCCTCATACCGCTTGATGGCGGCCTTGACTTCCTCCACGGTCATATCGGTCATGGATGCAAGCTGTTCCGGCGTCAGGGTGCAGTCCTGTTCCAGGAGCTGAAGCAGCTTTGCCATAGCAATTCCTCCTATCTGCTGGCCCGCCATGGGGCGGACGGATATATTCTATTATTATAAACGCCCCCGCGAGGGATTACAAGGCCCTGCGGACGCATCCGTACAGTTTTCCTTTCCGCCTGCGGTGAGACATAAAATTTCTCTGGTTTGACCAAATTCCTGTGGCATTCTGCCGCCCGGCATGGTATGATAAACATGATATGCTGGCCCTGAGTGGGGCCGAAGCGGAGGTGTTACCATGGACTATGCCGAGATGGTCAGCCAGATCATGGCCGCCGAGCAGGGGGCGAAGGCCCTGGCCGACGAGGCCAGGGAGAAGCGCCAGCAGATGCAGGCCGGCCTGGAGAAGGAGGTCTCCGCCCTGCGGGAGGACTATATGGACCGGGCCAACCACCGGCTGGAGGAGGTTCAGCAGACCGAGGATGCCGCCGCCCAGGAGGCTCTCACGCGCTTGGACGAGCGCCTGGATCGCACCATGAAGGCGGTGGAGGCGTCCTATGAGAAGAACAAGGAGCGCTGGGTGGACGCCCTGTTCTCCATGATTGTGGGCGTGGAGCCGTCATGACCGCGGAGATGGCTTACGGCGCGCTGTCCGCCAAGGTGCGCGCCCTGTACGGAAAGCGGCTGCGCTCCGACGATTTTGCCCGGCTGGCCGCCCGGCGCAGCGAGGCGGAGATCCTGGACGAGCTGCGCCAGCACCCGGGCTGGAGCCGGGCCCTGGCCCTGGTGCCCCCGGGCGCCTGGGGCTATGTGGGCCGGGTGGAGGTGGAGCGGGCCCTCCAGGAGGAGCTGCGGCTGGAGTATCAGAGCCTGGCCTACTACGTCCCCCGGGAGGACAAGCCCCTGATGCAGTTCCAGCTCCGGGCCGCCGAGCGGTCGGCCATTCTGTCCGCCCTGCGCCGGCTGAAGGCCGGCCTGTCCCCCCGGGAGGCCCCGCCGCCCCCCCGCATCGCCCTCCATAGCAGGCTGGACGAGGCGGCCGCAGCCGCCTGCACCACCTACGACCAGCTGACGGAGGCCGCCAGGGACACCATCTACTATTCCGCCCTGCGGCAGCTGCGGCCGCCCCGGACGGACGAGCTGCCCGATTTCACCCGGGCCGACGCGGTCCTGCGGACGGCCTACTACGCCCATCTGCTGCGCATCGTCCGCTCCCAGTACCAGGGCCGCACCCAGAAGGTGCTGCTGCGGGCCATCGGGGAGCAGATTGACCTGCTGAACATCCTGCACATCCTCCGCCTCAAGACCTACTTCCCACAGACCCCCCGGGAGGATTACGCCGGCGTGCTGTTCCCCTTCCAGTACCGGCTGACGATGGATTTTCTCCGCCGGCTGTGCGAGGCACCGGGGGCGGAGGGCGCCTATGAGCTGCTGCGGGAGTCCACCTACGGGGACTGCTTCGACGAGACGGCGGTGGACGCGGTGGAGGAGTACTATCAGCGGGCGGTCTTCCGCTTCAACAAGCGGCAGCTCTCCGCCGTGCCCCCCTCCATCTACACCGCCATCGCCTACCTGGAGCTCAAGGAGCTGGAGCTGGGTGTGCTGGTCAACGTGATCGAGTCGGTGAAGTACGGCGTGCCCTATCACGCGGAATTTGCCAATCTGGTGGGCGGTTAG
>DSTMC04003__coassemble_2660_pt1 | contig 9391 bp, 9 predicted proteins | sample DSTMC04003__metabat2_high_PE_006 | metagenome-assembled genome bin DSTMC04003
CAGGGCCATGGAGCCCCACTCCACCCAGCGCTCCCACGGCAGGGGGGAGCGGGCCCGGTCAGCGGCGGGAAGGGGCTCCCGGGCCACGTCGCCCCGCAGCCGGGCGGCGTAATCCTCCAGGCCCTCCGCCAGGGCCGGGTCGGACTGGCACACCCGTTCATAGGCGTCCAGCCGCTCCCGAAGCCGCCGCCTCAGGGCAAAGGCGGCTTCGGGGGCGGCCTGCGGGAAGTCCTTTGTCATGGCCCGCAGCTCCTCCACCGTAAAGCCGGCCCTTCGCAGCGTGGCGATGGCTTTCAGCCGCTCCACATCGGCGGGGGAGAAGTCCAGCCAGGTGCGCCCGCCCCGGCGCTGGGCGTCCGGGGCGGCCAGCCCCTCCTGCACATAAAACCGCACCGCCCGCTCGGTGAGCCCACAAGCGGTGCAGACCTCCTTCATTTTCATCTCCGTGCCTCCTTTCCCCTCCAGCATACCATCTGACGTAAGGGAAGTGTCAAGCCCGGCGCATAAAAAAGCGGAAAATTCCCATACTGAATCCAACAGGACAGCATGGGAGGCGGCGGCATGGACGAGACGAAGCCCACCGGCGAGACGGTTGGCGACAGCGAGAACCAGTATGACCAGCGGCAGCAGCAGATTGTGGACATGGGCTCCACCACCATCACCACAGCCCGGGGCACCATCCACACCCTGACCATCGTGGGACAGATCGAGGGCCATCAGCTCCTGCCATCCACGGCCAAGACCACCAAGTACGAGCACGTGATGCCCCTGCTGGCGGCCATTGAGGAGAGCGACGAGGTGGACGGCCTGCTGGTGCTCCTCAACACAGTAGGGGGCGATATCGAGGCGGGGCTGGGCATCGCGGAGCTGATTGCCTCCATGTCCAAACCTACCGTCTCCCTGGTGCTGGGGGGCGGCCACTCCATCGGGGTGCCCCTGGCGGTGTCGGCCAAGCGGTCTTTTATCGCGCCCTCGGCGGCCATGACCATCCACCCGGTGCGGCTCAACGGCCTGGTGATCGCCGTATCCCAGACCTTTACCTATTTTGAGCGCATCCAGGAGCGGATCATCCAGTTCGTCACCCGCAACAGCGCTGTGAAGCGAGAGGACTTTACAAAACTGATGCTCCAGACGGGGGAGCTGGCCGCCGATGTGGGCAGCGTGATCTACGGGGAGGAGGCGGTGCGCATCGGGCTCATCGACGCCATCGGCGGCCTGTCCGACGCCCTGGCCTGTCTGCACCAGATGATCGACGAACAAAAGCAGAGATAACAGAGAGGGCCGCCGGCAACCGCCGGCGGCCCTTGTGATTTGGAACAGATTATGCGTCAGTCTCCTGGAACCAGTAGCCGACGAAATCGCCCTTCATGACCCGGTAGCCGTTCATCATGCAGTCGTAGTCGAAGGAGCGGATCAGAGTACCCTCGCTGTCGTACTCGCCGAACTGGTGGGCCACACCGCTGTTGGCCACAAAGTTGCCGCCGATCTCCTGGGCGTTGGACACGATGGCGGAGTAGGGTACCGCGTGCTGCTCCACCAGGGAGAAGGTTTTTGTGTTGTCGTCCACCAGGTAGAAGGTGATATAGGAGGCGTCGCCGCTGGTGAGGGAGGTGCTGACGCTGTCCGCCAGCTCGGGATCGTAGCCGTCCCGGGTGCTCAGGCTCCAGTAGTTGTTGTCATACATGCGCAGCAGGTACTGGCCGTCCTCCAGGCTGTCGTCCGCCACCAGCTCCACATCGTGCTGGCCGTACTGGGCCACGAAGTCGCCGTCCATGGCATAGCACAGGTCGGCATAGGGGGTGTCCGCCCAGAACGCCGGGTCGCCGATGAAGGCGGAGAGGGTGGGGGTGCCCCCGATGTCGCTGACCTTGATGATGGTGGAGGTCTCCCGGGAGCTGACCAGGATACTGTCGTCCTTCTCCATGTACTGCACAGAGTTCAGGTGGAGCCAGTCGTCCTCGCCGGCCTGCCAGAAGGAGCCGCCGGTGATAGGCACCGGGTGGGTCATCTCGCCGTAGTAGCCGTCCATCAGCTCGGAGAAGTCCACCATCTCGGACACCTCGCCGGTCTCCGGGTTGAGGGAGACCACCACGTCCATGACGGTGTCCTGCTTGGTGTCGTTGACCAGGGCCAGAATGGTGCCGTCGGGCCCCCAGTTGATGTCGTGGTGGAGTTCATACTGGCCCAGGTCGTACACCCGGACGGCCTGTCCCAGGGGGCTCATGAGGGCGATCTTGCGGCTGCTGACGCAGGTGTAGAGCCCGCCGTCGGTGTAGAGGAAGCGGTCGGAGTGGAAGCCCTCCAGCACCATCTCATAGCGCAGCACGCCGTCGTTGTCGAAGAAGAAGGTATAGCCGTAATAGTCACCCAAGCCCATGGCGTAGTAGAGCCCGTCGGTGAGCGCCGCCGTGCTGTCCCCGTCGGTGGTGTCCAGATGGTTGGCGTAGCCGGAGATGGCCTCCGGCATCTCGATGGTGAAGGTAACGGTCTGCTGAACCCGGCCCCGCTCTCCCAGGGCCTCCAGGGTGACCTCATTGGTCTCGCCGGGAACCAGGCCGATGAGCAGGAAGCAGTGATTCCGGCTGAACGAATTGCCGTCCGCCGAGCTCTGGGCCACGGCGGTGTAGTCCGGCAGTTCAGCGCTGGTGGTGTGGACGGTGTAGCGGATCTGGCTGCGCCGCTCGGTCTGGAAGGAGAGCAGCAGACCGTTGCTCCCGGTGCCGAAGGGATCCAGAACCGCCAGGGGGGCGTCCATGGAGGCGCCCTGTCCGACCATCTCCATCAACTGCTGGCCCAGGCGCTGCTGAACGCCCTCGTCGTAGTATGTAAAGCCGTCCTCCTCATACTCGTCTGGGACGATCCGGGAGACAGAGATGGTGGACTCCACCGAGGCGTCGTAGACCGACACGGCCCGCTCCTCGCTGGTGTACTGATGCTCGCCCACCTGTACGTTCCAGTCATCCCGGCTGCGCATCTCCGAGTCCATCATGACCCGGACGACGATCTCAAACACCACCACTGCGCACACCACGCAGACGGCGGCGATGATCAGCCGCTTCAGGATTTTCCGCTTGTTCATCGTCAACACATCCTTCTTAAGGGGTTTGCAAGAAAATAGAAAGAAATCTCTTAATATACTAGCGGAACCCCGGGAAGTGTCAAGACAAAAAATGAAAATTTTCTTAAAATTTAATAAATAAAGAGTGAGGACGGCGGGGGAGGGGGGACGGTGCGGCCGCTACTCCCACCGGCAGTGCTTGGCTTGGCCGATAATCGTGCCGATATACTCCAGGCAGTCCCCGTCCCCGACGGGGATGGCCTTGAAGTCCACATTGGGGGCCACCAGCTTGGAGGCGCCGTTGCGCCGGTAGAGGCGGCGGAGAAGAGGCGCGCCGTTGAGAAGAAAGAGGGCATATCCCTGGCGGGGGAGAGTGCGCTCCCTCCGGCAGAGCAGGACAGCCCCGGCGGAATAGAGGGGCTCCAGGCTTCCGTCCGGCAGGAGGACGGCAAAGTCGGCCTCCCGGGCGGCGGCGTCCGGCTCCGGGATCAGGACGGGACGGGGGCGGAGCACGCCCCAGGCCGGGTTCTCCGCCTCAGAGCCGGCGGCCAGGAAACAGAACAGGTGGCGCGTGGCAATGCCGCCGGCCAGGCAGGGCGCAGGGGCGCCCAGCAGCTCGGCCATGATCCCCATCGCACGCCTGCTGCGGGGCTCCAGCTCCCGCAGGCGCATGAGCAGGCGGATCTCCTCGTCGGAGAGCAGGATGGGGCCGTCGCTTCCGTTGAGGCTGATGTAGCACTCCAGGGGCAGGGCGTCGTCCAGCAGGTAGCGGATGGGCACACGGAGACTCTGGGCCAGCCGGGCCATGGGCTCCGCGGCGGGATGCCTGGTCTGCCCGGAGAAGATCTTGTTCAGCGTCCCCACCGGCACCCCCGAGTGCCGGGCAATCTCCTCCGTGGTCAGGTGCCGGAGTTTTTTGATGTAGGCCAGTTTCTCTGTCATGGACAAGAGGAGCACCTCCCGCAGTGTTAACCGGATCTGGTAAAAAAGCCCGGGCAACCGGGTCAATTGGGCGGATCCGGTTGACAAACGGCGGAAAATACATAATATAGTGATAGGCTCTGGGGCAAAACGCAAGATAAGGGGGATGGCTGAGAGAGGATAGGCTGTAGCGCAACGTGCATTATACCAGAGAAACCGGAAAAACCTGGTCAAAATCTGTCGTTTATCACCGGAAAAGTTGTAGGAATGAGGAGAGAGCTAACCATGAGAAACCATCACAAGACCTATTGTGTATTTCTGGACGTGGCCTCCCGCCCGCACATGTACGGAATTCGGGGGACAAATGGCGTCAGCGTGGGTCGGATTTCCACGGACTTCCAGGAAGTGAACCGGCTGGCCGAGAGCTGCAACATTGCCGGACTCTCACCGCTCCATCTGGCCGATGTTGTGGACGATTTCCGCCGCTCCTGAGGGGCAGGACACCCAGATTTGCATGGAAACAGGGAGATACACAGGTCAAAGGCCCGACGCGGGAGTGCGCCGGGCCGATTTTTTTGCCCGGGCCCGGCGGCGGGCAGGACTGTAAATTATTCTGACGGTAATGATTGCATTATAGGCCGGTTTATATTAAAATAGAGAGGACTCCATAATCCCCTCAAAGGAGATGACAGTATGAGCGAACCGCAGTACAAGCGGGTTCTTCTGAAGCTGAGCGGCGAGGCGCTGGCCGGCGGGGCCGGCCGGGGCCTGGACTTCGACGTGATCGGCAGCGTGTGCGACGTGATCAAGAAGTGTGTAGACTGTGGTGTCCAGGTGGGCATCGTGGTGGGCGGCGGCAATTTCTGGCGCGGCCTCAAGGACGGCGGCGACCGGATGGAGCGCACCCGGGCCGACCACATGGGCATGCTGGCCACCACCATCAACGCCCTGGCCGTGGCCGACGTGCTGGAGCAGAAGGGCGTGGATGTGCGGGTGCAGACCGCCATTGAGATGCGCGCCGTGGCCGAGCCCTATATCCGCTCCCGCGCCATCCGGCACATGGAGAAGGGAAGGGTGGTCATCTTTGGCTGCGGCACCGGCAATCCCTTCTTCTCCACCGACACGGCGGCGGTGCTGCGGGCCGCGGAGATCGACGCGGACGCCATTCTGCTGGCCAAGAACATCGACGGCGTTTACAGCGCCGACCCCAAAAAGGATCCCACTGCGGTGAAGTACGACACCATCACCTATGACGACGTGCTGGCCCAGCACCTCCAGGTCATGGATTCCACCGCCACGTCGCTGTCGATGGACAACAAGATTCCGGTCATTCTGTTCGCGCTGAAGGATCCGGAGAACATTCTCCGGGTCGTCATGGGAGAGAAAATTGGAACCATTGTCAAGGAGGAACCGTGAAATGAAAGAGGTCAACAAGGAATTCGATGCAAAGATGCAGAAGACCATTGACGTGGTCATGAGCGATTTCGCCAGCGTCCGTGCCGGGCGGGCCAACGCCGCCGTGCTGGACAAGATCACTGTGGATTACTACGGCGCGCCCACCCCCCTGAACCAGGTGGCGGCCATCTCCTCCCCCGACCCCCGCAGCCTGATGATCCAGCCCTGGGACGGCACCCTGCTCAAGGCCATTGAGAAGGCCATCCAGACCTCCGACCTGGGCATCAACCCCCAGAATGACGGCAAGGTGATCCGCCTGGCCTTCCCGCAGCTCACCGAGGAGCGCCGCAAGGAGCTGACCAAGCAGGTGCGCAAGTACGGCGAGGCCGGCAAGGTGGCCATCCGCAACATCCGCCGGGACGCCATGGACAAGTTCAAGGCCATGGAGAAGAAGTCAGAGATCACCGAGGACGACCGTAAGGACTACGAGAAGGAGCTTCAGGACATCACCGAGAAGCGCTGCAAGCAGATTGACGAGCTCACCGCCAAGAAAGAGGCGGAGCTGATGGCGGTCTGAGCCGAAAAACGGCAATACGTTATCCTGGTGCGGGACACCTGTGTGTCCCGCACCCCTATTCATGTGACCAGGTAGGGTTTCATCATGGCTTTTATCAAACCAACTCAACCGAAGGATGAGCCGACGGTGGATTTTTCCCGGCTGCCCCGCCACGTGGCCATCATCATGGACGGCAACGGACGCTGGGCCAAGCGCCGGGGCCTGCCCCGCACGGCGGGCCACGCCGCCGGGGCGGAGACCTTCCGCACCATCGCCACCTACTGCAAGGACATCGGGCTGGAGTATCTCACCGTCTACGCCTTCTCCACGGAGAACTGGAAGCGGCCGCTGGAAGAGGTCTCCGCCATTGTGGGCCTGCTGAAAAAATATCTGCTGGAGTCCATCCAGAAGATGGAGCGGGATAAGATCAAGCTCCACTTCTTCGGGGATCTGGAGCCCCTGCCCGGAGAGCTCCGGGAGATGTGCGATAGAACCAACGAGATCTCCAAGCGGTATGACGGCATGCAGGTCAACGTCTGCTTCAACTACGGCGGGCGGGACGAGATCGTCCGGGCCGCCCGGGCCTTTGCCCTGGACTGTGCGGCTGGGCGCCGGCGGCCGGAGGAGCTGACCGAGGGCATGTTCGGGGAGTATCTCTACTCCGCCGGGGTGCCGGATCCGGATCTGGTGATCCGTCCCAGCGGGGAGATGCGGCTGTCCAACTTCCTGCTTTGGCAGTCGGCCTATGCCGAGTTCTATATGACGGATGTGTTGTGGCCCGACTTTACGCCGGAAGAGCTGTGCCGGGCGCTGGCGGCCTATCAGAGCCGTGACCGCCGGTTTGGAGGTGTATGACAATGGGCAAGCGAATCCTTGTGGCGGTGATCTTTATCCCGCTGCTGCTGGTGCTCATCTACGGAATTGCACCTGCCTACCCCTGGGCCCTGTGCCTGCTGATTGCCGGACTGTCCATGATCTCGGTGCATGAGGTGCTCTGGTCTACCGGCTTTTTGAAGCACGCCCGCATCTCCGGCTACTCCATTGTGCTGGCGGGCCTGATCCCCTTCTGGGTCTACTACGACGGAGAGAGTCTGCCCGCCCTGTGCGGCCTGTTTGTATATGTGGTGCTGCTTTTTGCAGAGGCCATCGCCGCCCACAAGCGCATCAGCCTGGAGAAGCTGGGAGGCGCCTTTTTCCTGTCCATCGTGATCCCCTTCTTCCTGTCCTCCTTCCTGCGCATCCGGCAGATGGAGCACTGGCAGTACCTGATCCTCCTGCCCCTGGAGGCGGCCTTCCTCAGCGATGCCTTCGCCCTGTTTGCCGGCATGGCCTTTGGAAAGCACAAGCTGGCCCCGGAGCTCTCCCCCAAAAAGACGGTAGAGGGGGCTGTGGGCGGCTTTGCCGGCGCGGTGGTTTGTACCGTGGTGTACGGCGCCGTGCTCCAGTTCGGCTTCCAGGTACCGGTGAACTATCTGTATCTGGCCGTCTACGGCGCACTGGGCAGCGCGGCCTCCCAGCTGGGGGATCTGGCCTTTTCCTATATCAAGCGGGAGTACGGGCTGAAGGATTTCGGCAATATTCTGCCCGGACACGGCGGCATCCTGGATCGGTTTGACAGCGTGATCTTCTGCGCGCCGCTGATGGAGCTGCTGCTCCACGTTCTGCCCGCGGTGGGGGTGTAGTGCCGTGGAGGAAAAACGCTGTATCTCCCTGCTGGGCTCCACCGGCTCCATCGGCCGGCAGGCCCTGGAGGTGATCGCGGCCGAGGATATGGCCGTGGCCGCCCTGACGGCCAACCGGGATGTGGATCGGCTGGAGGCACAGTGCCGCCGCTTCCGCCCGGCGCTGGCGGTGATGATGGACCCGGCGGCGGCATCTGAGCTGCGGGTACGCCTGGCGGACACCCCCATCCGTGTGGCCGCCGGCATGGACGGCCTGCTGGAGGCCGCCGTCCTGCCCCAGGCGGACACGGTGCTCACCGCCGTGGTGGGCATTGTGGGCCTGCGGCCCACCCTGGCGGCGGTGGAGGCGGGCAAGCGCATTGCCCTGGCCAACAAGGAGGCCCTGGTGTGCGGCGGCGAGCTGGTGATGGACGGGGCCGCCCGCTCCGGCGCGGAGATCGTGCCGGTGGACTCGGAGCACTCGGCCCTGTTCCAGTGCCTCCAGGGCTGCCGGGACAGGGGGGAGGTGCGCCGGCTGATCCTCACCGCCTCCGGCGGCCCTTTCTGGGGCTGGAGAGCGGAGCAGCTTGCCCATGTGACGGTGGAGCAGGCCCTGGCCCACCCCAACTGGTCTATGGGGGCCAAGATCTCGGTGGACTCCGCCACCATGATGAACAAGGGGCTGGAGTTTATCGAGGCCATGCGGCTCTACCGCATGCCGCCGGAGAAAATTTCCATCGTCATCCACCGGGAGAGTATCATTCACTCCCTGGTGGAATACTCTGATCATGCCATCCTGGCCCAGTTGGGCGCGCCCGACATGCGCCTGCCCATCCAGTACGCCCTCACCTGGCCCCGCCGGAGTGAGGGGGTGGCGAAACCGCTGGATCTGCTCACCTGCCCGCCCCTGACCTTCCACGCCCCGGACTGCGAGGCCTTTCCCTGCCTCCGCCTGGCGCTGGAGGCCGCCCGGACAGGGGGCACCGCCACGGCGGTGCTCAACGGCGCCAACGAGGCGGCGGTGGGGCAGTTCCTGGCCGGAAAGCTCTCCTTTGCCGGCATCGCCCAAAAGGTGGAGGAGGCCCTGGCCGCCATTCCGGCCGTCCAGTCCCCCGGCCTGGAGGAGATCCTGGCGGCGGACGAGGCCGCCCGGGCGCTGGTAAACCGCTGATTTGAGGTGCCTATGACCATTTTATCCATTGTCCTGATCATCCTGTTCTTCGGGGTGCTCATCGCCGTCCACGAGTTCGGCCATTTCATCGCCGCCAAGTCCCTGGGGGTGCGGGTGGAGGAGTTCGCCATCGGCATGGGGCCCAAGCTGTTCTCCCGGAAAAAGGGGGAGACCACCTACTCCCTCCGGGCCCTGCCCATCGGCGGCTTCTGCGCCATGGAGGGGGAGGAGGAGAGCTCCGACGACCCCCGCTCCTTCAGCAATAAGCCCGCCTGGAAGAAGCTGATCATCCTGGTGGCCGGGGCGTTCATGAACTTTGTGGCCGGACTGGTGATCATCGTGCTTTTGTTCTCAGTGTCCGGCGTGCCCTCCCTGCCGGTGGTGAACGGCTACCTGGCGGGGGCGGAGGACATCCAGGAGCAGGGCCTGCTGCCGGGGGATGAATTTTACTCCATCAACGGCCACCGCATCTACTTCCAGAGCGATGCCATCCTCTTCCTGAACCGGGCGGGGGAGGACGTGGCGGTGGAGGTGGTGCGGGACGGCCAGCGGGTGGATCTGGGCACCCTCCACCTGCCCTACCGCACCCTCACTGATGAGACCGGCCAGCAGGTGCTCAAGCGGGGCAT
>DSTMC04003__coassemble_2702_pt1 | contig 9242 bp, 7 predicted proteins | sample DSTMC04003__metabat2_high_PE_006 | metagenome-assembled genome bin DSTMC04003
TCCAGTTTCCAGAATACCGGAAACATCTCCGCGAATCACGCCTTGAATGTTTGCATCCACCACGCCGGACACCCGGCCCCGGACGTGGCCGTTCACATAGACGGTGCCGCTGGCGCTGCGGCTGACCTCCGGAACCTTGATATTGAACCGGGTCTTTTCCACGATCCTGTCTCCCAGATACAGGATCTGGGGCAGGATGAACATGACCAGGAACATGGAGATCAGCGTCCCCCGGCACAGGCATTCGCCGATGCCCACGATGGCGGGCTCCGTGGTGATCCGGCCGATCAGGAACCCGGCGGCGGACAGGATGCTCCCGGAGGTGAGCACCGTGGGGAAGGACAGGTTCAGCGCCTGGATGATGGCCTCCCGCCGGGACATCTTCTCCTTCAGTTCGTTGTACCAGGAGGAGATGACGATGGCGTAGTCGATGTTGGCGCCCATCTGGATGGAGGTCACCACCAGATAGCTCATAAAGAAAATCGGCTGCTGGGTCACCCCGGGGAAGGAGAAATTGATCCAGATACTGCCCTGAATCACCAGGATCAGCAGGATGGGCAGGCCCACGGACTGGAAGGTGAAGAGCAGCACGATGATGACAAAAACCACCGACAGCACGCTGATCATCACGTTGTCCCTGGCAAAGGACGTGGACAGATCATAGTCGCTGGTGGAGTCCCCCACCAGATAGACATGGTCGGCGTCATAGTATCGCTCCGCCTCCTGGTGAATGGTCTGGAGGAAGGCAAAGGTCTCCTCCCCCTCCTCCGGCAGGTCCAGGCTCACCAGCATCCGGGTGTAGTTTTCTCCCAGCAGTTGCGCCCGGGCGTCGGACAGCTGGTCATAGAGGTCGTCCAGATCCGCCTGGTCCTCCTCGTCCAGATCCACATAGCCCTCCTCCACCTTGTCGTAGGCAAAGAAGAACATGTCCATCAGGGGAACGGTATAGTCGTCGATACCGCCCACGATCCGGCCGTACTCCTCCTGTTCCGCCGCGTAGGCGGCATAGACCAGGCACACCAGTTCGTAGTCCATATCGGTGGCCTCGGCAAACTGCCGGGGCGTCAGGGAGTCGGTGAGCATGTAGCCGTCCATGACCTCCACGTTGGACAGACCCATGGCGTAGTCCACCTGGTCGTAGGTCTCCAGCCGGTTCAGCAGGGCCTTCTCGCTGGCATAGTCCCCTTTCGGCACGATCAGCGCCATCACATTCTGGGTGCCGAAGGTCTCGTTGACCTTCTCCTCGGCGATCTGTGTCTCGTTCTGCCGGGCGGTCTCGATCTGGCTGTAGCCGTAGACATAGGGGCACTGGTTGGACAGCAGAAAGCCCGCCACGATGGCCACCGCGAACAGAGGCACCCCAACATAGCGCAGTTTCAGGGCAAACTTGCCCCAGCGGTCGATCTTGGGGATAAAGCTGCGGTGCTGGGTCCTGGCCATGGCCTTGGAGAAGAGCATGAGCAGGCCCGGCATCAGGGTAAAGACCGAGAGCATGCTGAACAGGATGGCCTTGATGAGGACGATGCCCATGTCAAAGCCGATGCGGAACTGCATGAACATCATGGCCGCCAGCCCCGAGATGGTGGTGAGGCTGCTGGCGGAGATGGAGGGGATGGCTGCGCTCACCGCCGCGATGCAGGCCTCCCGGTCCCCGGCGTGCTCCCGCTCCTCCAGAAAGCGGTGGAGCATGATAATGGCATAGTCTATGGCCAGTGCCAGCTGTAGCACCACGGTCACCGAGTTGGACACGAAGGAGATCTCCCCAAAGATGAAATTGGTACCCAGGTTCAGCAGGGCCGCCGCGATGAAGGTGAGCAGCAGTACCGGGATCTCCGCGTAGGAGCGGGAGGTGAGCAGCAGCACCAGCACGATGATCACCGCCGCCACCGCCAGAATGATCCCCATCTCGCTGGCCAGGGAATCCGCCTGGGAGCTGCCCACGGTGCTGTCGATATAGTAATCATAAGGCGCCAGCAGTTCCCGGATGGCGGACAGGGCGGCAAGGCTGATCTCGTCGTCCTCCTCCCCGTCAAAGGTCACGGAGATCAGGGCGTCCGTCCCCTTGAAATACTCCGCGATGTCCTCCGGCGTTTCCGGTTCGCTGTCCTCTGAGTCTCCGCCGGCGGCGCTGCTCCCGAAGGTGGCAGAGGTGACCCCCTCGACCTGCTCCATCCGTTCCGCCAGATCCTCCGCCATCTCGTAGGTCACATGGGAGACCATGACCCGGGCGGTGCCGAAGGTGGTAAACTCCTCCTCCATGAGGGTCAGGCCTTGACGGGTCTCCGTAGTCTCCGGCAGATACTCCGTGATGTCATTGCAGACGCTGACCCAGTTCCGGGAGAACAGGCAGAAAACCAGGGCGCAGGCATAGAGGAAGAAGATCAGATTCCGCTTGTCAACGATGACCGTGGCCAACTTCTCAAAAAAGGATGGTTTTTCCGTTCCCTTACTCATAATTCTGATTCCTCCAGGGGTTCCTGGTGGACAAGCGTGCCCTCCCAACGCATTCGGGCGGATTTTGAGGTGGATGTGCCTCGCAGGCTCCCCGCCCGCAGGTTTAGGACGGTCTCGCAGGGGATGGTGCTGACCGCCGTTTGGATGGGATGAAAGAGATGAAGCGTCCCATCCGCCGCCTGTACGCCCTGAATTGCGTTGACATAGCCCACCAAATTCAGTGAGCCGGTGATGTAGCTTCCCTGATAGCTGAGGGTCAGAACGCCCTCCCGCGGGCCCATCTGGCTCTGGATCGTGACTTGATACTGCTTCGTCATAGCGCCGCGCTCCTTTCCATTTTCTCTCTCCAGCATAGAAAATCGAGCCGGAGAATACAAGGTGCAGAATGGGGGCGGGTGTCAGAAATCTGACACCTGACCCCATTCTGCACCTATGATAAGCGCCGGGAACTATGCTAAAATAAAATGAAAAGTTGAAAGAAAGGTTTGTGGTACCAGGGATGAGAATACGGACATATGAGGCCAGTGAGGCCGCCAAGCGGGAGATCTGTGCCGCGTTGAAAACTCTGATGGCACAAAAGCCGCTGAACAAAATCACCGTGGCGGAGATCATGCAGTCCTGCGGCATGGCCCGGCAGCATTTTTACTACCACTTTGAGGACATCTACGACGCGGTGCGCTGGATGTTCGACCAGGAGGCTGTGGCGTTGCTGCGACAGCACGAGGGGGTCATGCTGTGGCAGGACGGCCTGCTCCAGCTGTTTCAGTACCTCCAGGAGAACCGGGCGGTGTGTCTGTGCGCCCTGCACTCCATCAGCCGGGAGCATCTGAAGCGATTCTTCCAGACGGATGTGCATGTGATCATACAGGGCACGATCCAGAGGATCGCCGAGGAACTGAACTATCAGGTATCCGACGGAGAAGTTGATCTTCTGACGAAGTTTTATGTGGGGGCGCTGGCAAGCATGATGGAGGAGTGGCTGCTGGGGAACATTCAGGAAACGCCCGAGGAGCTGATCCGGTTTGCCGATCAGCTTTTGAAGGACCACGTCCGGGGAGCGGCCCTGCGGATGGCGGAAACGTACCCGTCCGCGGAGCAGACTTGCAAGGAGGAAACGTGATATGAAGACGTCAATCATCGCTTTGGGCCGCCAGTTCGGCAGCGGCGGCCGGGAAATCGGGAAACAGCTGGCGGAGAGACTGAACGTCAGGTGCTATGACCGGGAACTGATTACGCTGGCGGCACAGAAGGCGGAAGTACGGGAGGAACTGTTCGCGGGCAGGGAAGAAAAGGCCCCGAACCCGTGGCTGTTTACCGGCGTCTATGAGGGCGGCCCACAGGTGCGGAAGGGCCAGCCGGCGGAGGACATCCTGTTTGAGATGCAGAGCCGGGTGATCCTGGAACTGGCTCAGATGGGGCCCAGCATCATCGTGGGACGGTGCGCCGATGCCGTCCTCCGCGCCGCCGGCATCCCGACGGTCAGCCTGTTCATCTGCGCCCCCTTTGAGGACCGGGTCAAACGCCGAATGGAGATAGAGGGCATCGGGCAAAAAGAGGCGGAGGACGCCGTTCGGAAAATTGATAAGCGGCGCAAGAAATACTATGATACCTATACCGGCCGAAATTGGGGGACACCGGAGAATTACGATTTCTGTATCAACAGTTCTGTGAGGGGAATTGAAGGGACGGTGGAGCAGATCATTACTTGCGCCAGAGGCGCTTGATGACACAGCCGGGTTCATCCTTTTTCGATTATTTATAGCGGCGCAGATCCTGAGCGGGAAAATCCGCTGACCCACACTGTGACCCACACGGGAAACGGAGCGGATGGAAACAACGGAGGAAACCGTGCCCAAGCAGACGCGGCTCCGGGCTAAACAGGCCGCAAAAGTACTCGACGGAGCCAGTTTGTCACTCCTAATACGGTTCGTAATCAGCAGGTCGCGTGTTCAAGTCACGTTTCCAGCTCCACAAACCGGCGGAAATCGGATGATTTCCGCCGGTTTTGTCACTTTTTGCGGGAATACGGTGTGGGTCAAAATGTGGGTCAGACTTTGACCCACACCGTGACCCACAAGCCGAAATAACCGGAAAGGGCCGGAGAGGATTTTCGTCCTCTCCGGCCCTTTCTGCTGTTCTGTGTTACAGCACCTGCGCCATGAAATTCCCCATCTTTTCGGCGGCCTTCTCCTGCATCCGCCGGTTGGTGTGGGTATAGGTGCGCAGGGTGAACCCAGCGTCATAGTGGCCCAGCATGGCGGACACCGTTTTTACATCCACACCGCTCTGGAGCGCCACCGTGGCAAAAGTGTGACGCAGATCGTGGAAAAAGACGTATTCCTTGAACCCAGGAAACCACAAGGAGCCGGACATACACCCCACCTGCGAGAACACATCCGTCTGGTAGACGGCGCACAGGGCGAATAACCCCGCCAGAGAGTACCCAGCAATTCCTCGCCATGCCGGAGGCCCGAGCAGTTCTTTTTCTGCTTCTTGTATGATCTCCTCCACCAGCAGCCGCAGATAGTCGTCTGCCCCTCCGGTAAAGGGCTCCCCCTTTTTGAAGGCCGCCGGACTGTCCCAAGGGGCCATATCCAGGTTCCAGTCCAGACTACTGATGGCCACCAGGGAAAAGGGTGGGCAGCCAACCACCTGCGCAACCTCGAACACTCTTTGCCCTTCATTGGCGAAGGTGTTTAGGTAGATAATCGGGGCCTCTGTTTGAACGGCTGAGAAAACAGATATACTCTTGCCGTCTATTGCAAAGTTTCGCATATTGGTTCATCCGCATTCCAACAATTGCTATCTGCTGGAATTGAACTCGTTTTCCTCATTGTACAGCAAAGGAACCGCGAATACAACAGATGTGATCCATTGAAGTCGCATGAAATCCTCTCGTAAGGAAACTAAGAATCGTGCGAATGCACAACGCCCTGAAATTCAGCGAGGCAGGGGAGGGGAGAGGCGCCCGGCCTCAGAACCCGGGGCTGGAGGCCAGGCGGATCAGCCTGCGCCGCAGGCAGGCGGCGAGCTCCACCTTGCGCACACCCGCCTCTCCGAAATCGATCACCGCCAGGGAGCCGGCCCGGCTCTCCACCACCCCGGGGCCGAAGGAGCGGTGCACCACCGCCGTGCCGGGCAGGTAGTCCTTCTCCCAGGCGGCCACTGCGGCGGCGGAGGGCTCCTTCCGGGGGGCGGCCGCCTCTTTGGGCTTCTGGCTGCTCCAGGCGGGCAGGCCTAGGAACTGCTCCACAAAGGTGGAGGGTGGGGAAGGCTCCCCGAAGCGGTTGACGCAGGTGAGCAGGGTGAGCCGCTTCTTCGCCCGGGTGGCACCCACGTAGAAGAGCCGCCGCTCCTCCTCCAGGGTGCGCTGCTCCTCCGGGGACAGATCATTGCCCTTCCGGGGGTTCACCGAGGGGAAGATGCCGTCCACCACGTCGATGAGGAACACCCGCTCGTACTCCAGGCCCTTGCTGGCGTGGATGGTGGACAGGACGAAGGGGCAGCCGGAGCTGTTTCCCGTCTCCACCGTCTCCCGCAGGGTGTCCAGCCGGCGGAGCAGCCCCTCCACCCCCGGCTCCTGCCGGGCCAGGGCCAGCAGGATGTCCACCCGGCTGCGGTCGCCGCCCTGGCTGGACAGGTAGTCCCCGTAGCCCATGTATTTGACAATCCGCTGGAGGGCGGCGAAGCTGGACAGCTGGGGCAGCTTGGACAGGTGGGTGCGCAGGGCCTTGAGCCGTCCAACCTGCCAGGGCTCGATGCCGCCGCCGTCGATCAGGGCGTCCAGCACCGGCACCCCCTCCGGCACCCGGCGGAGCCTGTCCTGGAGGACGTTCCGCTTGATGCGCACCTCCAGCTTGTAGTACACCCGCAGAAACCGCTCCCGGTCGGTGGGATCCAGGGCCAGGAGGAGCACGTCGGTGAGATCCCGCACCGCCGGGCTGGTGAAGAAGAAGCCCTCCCGCTGGCGGCAGGCGTAGGGGATGCCCCGCCGCTCCAGCAGATCGATGAGGGGCAGGGCGCTGTCGTTGTTGCGGTAGAGCACCGCGGTGGGGACTGTGCAGTCCTCCGCCGCCTGGGCCAGATAGTGGGCCTGCTGCCCGTAGTCCTCCAGCTGGACATGGCGCACCGCCTCCCCCTGGGGGCGGCTGGGGCGCATGTGCTTGGCGTGGCGGCTGCCGTTGCGCTGGATGAAGGAATCCGCCTTCTCCACAATGGAGCCGGCGGAGCGGTAGTTGGTCTCCATCAGCAGCACCCGCCCCTCCGGGTAGAGCTTCTGGAAGTCCAGCAGGGCCTGGGGCCAGGCCGCCCGGAAGCCGTAGATGCTCTGATCCTCGTCCCCCACCAGGAACAGGCTGCGGCCCCCCGCCGCCAGCAGGTTGAGGATGGCGTGCTGAATCTTGGAGGTGTCCTGGGCCTCGTCCACGCTGAGCCAGGGGAAGCGGCGCTGGTACCAGGCAAGCAGCTCCGGGTACCTCCGCAGGGCCCGCCAGGCGAACACCAGCTGGTCGTCGTAGTCCATGCGGCGGTGCTCCTCCAGATAGCTGCGGTAGCCGAAGTACACCGCCGGGAAGTCCACCCCGTCCATCCGGATGGCCCGGATCTCCTCGTCCCGCAGCATGCCGTTCTTGCAGCAGGTGATCTGCCCCCGCACCTCCTTCACCTCCTGCTCCCCCGGCCACTCTGCCCCGTTGGCCTGCATCAGCCAGCGTACCAGGGCGTTCAGCTCCCCCTCACTGCTCCACAGGGCGAAGGGCTCCACGCCCCGCAGCCGGGCGTAGCGGGAGACGATGGACTGGCACAGGCCGTTGATGGTGCGGAAGGACAGCTCTTCCGCGTGCTCCTCCCCGAAAAGGGAGATAAAGCGTCGCTTCATGTCCCCGGCGGCGGCCACGGTGTAGGTGACGGTGAGCAGCTGCCGGGGGTCCACCCCCTGGCAGTGGATCAGATAGCCCAGCCGGGTCACCAGGGTGGTGGTCTTTCCGCTGCCCGGCACCGCCAGCAGCAGGGTGGCCCCCGCGTCGGAGAGGATGGCCGCCTCCTGCTGGGGATCGGGGTGCAGGCCGTATTTGGCTTTGAACTCTGGGTAGGTCATGGGGAGCCTCACTTTCGCCGCGTACGGCCGCCCCGCCCCCGCCCATTGGAGGCGGAGGGGTGCGCGGCAGCCGCTTTTCTGCTATACTGTGGGGGAGGAGGGAGCGCCATGGAGTGCAACACACCCCGGCTGGAGACGGAGCGGCTGGTGCTGCGCCGCTTCACCCCGGCAGATCTGGAGCCGCTGTTCCGCCTGATGGCCGACCGGGCGGTCAACACCTTTCTGCCCTGGTTTCCGCTGGAGACGGAGGCGGCGGCCGCCGGCTATCTGCAAAGCCATTATCTGGACTACTACCAGCGCCCTGTGGGCTTCCGCTGGGCGGTCTGCCTGCGGGAGACGGACCGCCCCATCGGCTATGTCCACGTGGACGACGGGGAGGCCCATGACCTGGGCTACGCCCTGGCCCGGGAGGCCTGGGGGCACGGCTACGCCGCGGAGGCCGCCGCCGCGGCGGTGAATTGTCTGCGGTCCGGCGGCGTCCCCTTCATCACCGCCACCCACGACGCGGACAACCCCCGGAGCGGCGCGGTGATGGCCCGCATCGGTATGACCTACCGCTACTCCTACCGGGAGCTGTGGCAGCCCAAAAACCGCTGGGTCACCTTCCGGATGTACCAGATGGAGCTCAACGGCCCATGGCCCGACTACCCGGGCTACTGGAACCGCTGGCCCTGCCACTGGGTATAGCGCGGAGCCCCGCCGGGGCGGCAGCTGCCGCCCTAGCGGGGCCTCTTTTTAGGGGTTGCACTGGCCGCAGGGGGAGTAGCCCTCGTCCAGCAGGGCCTCCCGGCTGCCCACATAGGTCTGCTGGTTGGCCGGGTTCATGCTGGCCACGCCGGAGCAGTCTGGCAGGTGGAACTTTTTGCTGCTGGTGTTAAGGATGTAGGTGGTCTCCGCCGGGGTCTGGGTGTCCTCCGCCGGGGCAGTCTCGCCCTCGGCCCAGCTCTCGCCGGTGGCGTAGTCGATGGCGATGCCGGGCTGGACGTTGTAGACGTACACGTTGAAGCACACGCCCTCCCCGTCGTCCTCCATGCTGAGGGCCTCCATCAGCACGCCGGAGGCCACCAGATTGTCCCCCTCAAAGATGGGGGTCACCCGGTAGAGCACGTGATTGTCCGTCTCCTTTACGTAGTCGGCCACCAGGTTCTCAAAGGGCAGCATGCCGTCCACGTTCATGTACCGGGTGCCGGTGATCAGGTTGCGCTCGTTGGCGTTCTCGCCGGTGAGCTGGAAGCCGATCAGGTGGCAGCGGTTGTAGAGGTACTGGCCGTCGTACTCCACATTGATCCAGCCGGAGGGGGTCACCGAGCTGATGCTCTCCCGATCCTCGGTGGGCATCAGCTCCGTCCCCACGCAGGCCCAGGCCGGGCCGCAGCGGCCCAGATCGTCCAGCTCACTGTAGGTCTCAAAGGCCTCGGTGGTGTAGTCCGTTTCCTCGAAGAAGGGCTGGTTGGCGTTGACGGCCACATAGGGCTCTCCGGCATAGGCGGGGAGTTCATCCAGGCTGACGGCGGGAACCGCGGCCTCCTCATCATAACACCCGGTGAGGAGCAGGACGAACAGGAACAGCAGAGGCAGGACTCGTTTCATCGTTGGTAGACCTCCTTGGTAATGCGGGGGTGGGAACTGCCGGAGAACTCCTCCCGGCTGACCAGCCGCCACCCCGGCGGCTCCGGCCGTATGTCCAGATACA
>DSTMC04003__coassemble_2732_pt1 | contig 9143 bp, 9 predicted proteins | sample DSTMC04003__metabat2_high_PE_006 | metagenome-assembled genome bin DSTMC04003
AGGCGGGGCGGAGGAATTTCCTCCGCCCCGCCGCTGATTTACAGGCCGATCCGGGCAGAATGGTTACTGCATGCCGTTCTCGTAAGCCTGAATCATCTTCTTGACCATCTGGCCGCCCACAGAGCCGGCCTCACGGCTGGTCAGATCGCCGTTATAGCCCTGCTTCAGGTTGACGCCCACCTCGCTGGCGGCCTCCATCTTGAACTTGTTCAGGGCCTCGCGGGCGCCGGGAACCACAGGCTGATTGGAATTGGTGTTCTTGGAACTAGACATAACGGTGCATCTCCTTTTGTGGCAAATTTGTTGGATTCGGAGAATCCGAACATAGCTTTGCCCCAGCCCGGATTTCTATGTGCGCCATTTTTTGCTGAATCAGACAGGGTTTGACGCACGCACCCGCGGGAGAGATGCCGGCGCGCTCAGAGGAGGACGTCCGCCCGGAGGCGGTCCAGGAGCCGGGGGCGCTCTTACGCCCGCCGGGTCAGCCTGAGGGCCAGGACGGTGCGGTCGTCGGCGGCCGCGCCCACCTGGGCGGTGCTCTCGTCCAAAATGGCCTGGGCCAGCTCCCGGGGGCTGCCGCCGTTGAAGGCGGCCAGCTTGTCCCGAATCCACTGATCCCCCTCCCCTCCGGCCACCCCGTCGGTGACCAGCAGGACGCAGTCGCCGCTCTCCAGATGCAGGGCGGTGGTGTCGGGGGCGGCCCCGTCGCCGGAGGTGAGCCCGGCGGGGAGGGCCGCGCCGGTGATGCGGCTCACCGCCGCCCCCTTCTTCACGTAGGTGGGGGCCGCGCCGTACTTGTACATCCACGCCTCGCCGGTGAACAGATCCACCCGCAGCAGGTCGATGGTGGTGAAGCCGCCGGCGGCCTCGTCGTTGCGCAGGGCCAGGGCGGAGTTGAGGGTGCGCAGGGCGTTCTCCGGCCGGACGCCGGCCCGGAGGAACTGCTCCAGCAGGCGGACGGCCAGGGTGCTCTCCCGCTGGGCCGGCGCGCCGGAGCCCATGCCGTCGCACAGCAGCACATAGAGGGAGCCGTCGTCGTGCTTGAACCAGGCGCCGGTGTCGCCGCTCACCGCCTGGCCGTCCTTCTTCTGGGCCGCCGCCCCGGCCACGGCCATGAGGGGCTCGCTCTGCACCAGCACCAGCTGATCCCGCCGGGTCTCGTCCAGGGGGCGCAGGGGGAAGTTCATCAGTTTGGACAGCCTGTCCACCGCCTCTGGCTTGCGCAGGGGGGCCAGTCCCGCCCCCTCCAGCTCGATGCGCAGATGACCCGCCTGGTCGTAGTAGGCCGCCAGCTGGCACTCGATGCCCTGGGCGGTGAGGTGCTGCCGCAGGCGCTTCTCCCGCACCGGGTCGGGCACCAGCTCGGCGGACAGCTCCGCCGCCGCCTCCCCCAGCACCCCGGCCAGCTCGGCGTACTGGCGGCACACCGCCGCCCGGTTGTCCCGGAGGCGGCTCTGGAGCTGCCGCCGGTAGAGCAGGGCGGACAGCTCCTCGTTGGCGGCGGAGAGAAAGTCGTTAAAGTGGAGGCACCGGTTGGCGAAGTAGGCGGGGAAGTCGCCCCCCTCCCCCTTGCCCCGCTCCACCATGGCGGGGAGAGCGTCGTTGAGGGCATTGAAGGTGGACACGTAGTCCCGCTGCCAGCAGGCGGTCTGTAGGGGGCAGGTTTTGCACACCCGCTGGGCCGTCCGGTCAAAGACGGAGGCGGCGTCGTTGTCGTTGGGCCTGGGGGTGTGGAACACCCCCCGCATGGACTCGTACAGGTTCTTGAAGGCGGCGGCGGTGGCCTCCAGCCGGGCGGAGACGTAGGCGCGGGCCCGCTCCTGGGTCTCGTGCCGGGGCTGCCGGGCCACCAGGGCCCCCACCTGCCGCAGGGCGCGCTGGGGGAGGAGCATAAAGACCACCGAGGCGATGAACACCTCATAGAGCAGGGCGATGTGGAGCCCGTCCTCCCACGTCCACAGCACCGCCAGGGCGTTGGACAGCACGTAGGCCACCGCGGCGGCCAGCCGCCCCTGCCGGTGGAACACCCCGGCCATCACCCCCGACAGGGCGTAGGCCATGGAGTAGAAGGGCAGACCCCCGGCGGAGAGATCCATCCCCAGCCCGGCGGCCACCCCCACCGTGGCCCCCACGCCGATGCCCCCGGCGTAGGCGGCGGCCATCACCGCCACCGCGGCGGCCAGCCGCCCGGCGGACAGATCCCAGAGGAGGGTGAGCCTGGACAGGGTGAGCAGCAGGGTGCCCCCCAAAATCAGCAGGCTCACCGTCTGCCGGGGGGTGAGGGCCTCCTCCTCCCGCTTCTCCGTCCAGGGGGTGAAGGCGACGCGGTAGAAGTAGGCCGACGCCCCGCACAGCAGCAGCTCGGTGCCGAAGAAGATCAGGCTCTCCGGCGACCAGCCCCGGTCGGATAAGTACACAAAGCCGGTGATCCCATCCATCCCCGCCGCCGCCAGGGGCATGAACCAGCTCTTGCGGTAGGCCTTCACGTCGAAGAAGGCGAAGGCCAGGGAGAAGGCCAGGATGCAGGCGGCGGCGTAGCGGAGCCCCTCGGCAAAGCCCTGGAAGGACAGGTAGCCGAAGCAGGCCCCCACCAGGGCGCAGAACCCGTCGATGCCCGAGCCGGAGGCCGCCACCAGCCCCAGGCCGAAGGGGGCGTATCCGCCGAAGATCTCCGCGCCGGAGAGCAGGGCCCCCAGCAGGAAGCGGATGGCGCACTCCGCCGTGCGCACCAGGGCCGGCGCCCGGAGGATCACCTTCCCCGTCTCCCGGGCCTCCTCCCGCATCCGGGCCGCCTTTGTTCTCCACTTCTCCTTGGTAGCCATGGCTTCCGTCTCCTTTGCCTCCGGGCTTGTCCGCCCAGTGTGTCAGAGACAGTATAAGCCATAAATTGGAAAAAACTGGTCGGAACCCGACAGGGGAAACCAGAAACCTTGTGATCCTCCCCCACGAACGAAACCGGGGCGGCGCATCAGGCGCCGCCCCGGCTCTTCATTCGTCTGTAAAGGTAAACAGCTCTTCCACCGTCACATGAAATACCTTGGCGATATCCATGGCCAGCTTGAGGGAGGGGTTGTACCGCCCGTTCTCCAGGTGAACGATGGTCTCCCGCCGGACGCCGATGCGCTGTGCCAGCCCGCTCTGCGTCATGCCGTGCCGCTCCCTGTACTCCTTTAAGGATGTTTTCAGCATACTCACACCATCCCGGCTCTGTCCAGCCACAGGAAGATGCAGGTTCGGAGCAGGATCAGCGCAAAGAGCCCGAAGGTCAGCAGATAGCCCACAAGCCGCTCCGGTGTGCCGCTCAGGAGCAGGAAGGGGAGCACCAGAACCCCCATCAGGACGATGGAGAGCTTGAAGCAGGTCGCGTCCGCCATCTGCATGGCCTGCTTTGCGTACTCGTCCGCGGCCTCCGCCCGCCTTTTCAGCCGCCCGAAGCAGAGCACCAGGACGATCACCGCAAAGAGGGGGACGGTGGAGCGGAGCCGGAGCTGTACCATCAGGATATAGTAGAGCGGGATGCACAGGGCGAGAAGCGCCTGTACCAGCACCACCGCCCGCAGACTGATCTGTTTCATGACTTGCCTCCAGAGTGATATATTTCTAACTTGATATGTTATAAATATATCACTCTGCATCCCGCATGTCAAGAGAGGATGTGAAATATTTTTAACTTTATTGTGCCGCCGGACGTGTAACCCTCCGGCCGCCTTTTGTGTTAAGATTGGTGAAAGTACTTTCGAGCACAGAGCGTCAGGAGGTGGGACGGTTGGAGGAATGGGAGCTGGTGCGGGCGCTGCTGGACGGCTGGGAGGACGGCTCTGCGGAGCTGCCCGTCCCCGCCGGGATGTCCCCGGAAAGGATACGGGAGATGACCATGGAAAAAATCAAACAGACCAAACGGCCCGGCCGGCGGATGGGGCTGCGGCTGCTGGCCTGCGCCGGGCTGGCGGCGGTGTTCACCGTGTCGGCCATGGCGGCCTATCAGCTCTGGGGGCCGGGGAAGCTCTTCACCATCGAGAGCGCCCCCCTCAACGACGGGCAGAAGGCCCTGCTGGACGAGATCGGCACCACCAACCTGCCCCCTGTCACCAGCGGCGGCACCACCCTCACCCCCCTGGCGGCCATCGCCGACGAGCACACCCTAAAACCCTTGCAGGAACGGCGGTTTCGTGGTATCCTTTCCATAGCGAAATAAAATGGAAAGGGATGACACCGATGCGAAACCGATTCAAATTCCGCGCGCTCTCCCTCCTCTGCACCCTGGCCCTGCTGACGGGCCTGCTCACCGCTCCCGCCTCCGCAGCCGACACCCCCGATGCCTGGGCCGCCGGGGAGGTGGAGCGGGCCATCTCCCTGGGCCTGGTGCCCGACGACCTCCAGAGCGACTACACCGCCGACATCACCCGGGCGGAGTTCTGCCGCCTGGCGGTGGCCTTCCTGGCGAAGGCCGCCGCGGACAACGGCCTGTTTCTCACTCCCCAGACGGTGAGCTTTGACGACACCGATGACACGGATGTGCTCATTGCCGCCGGCTTCGGCATCGTCAGCGGCGACGGAAAGGGCTCCTTCCGGCCCGACGACGGCATCACCCGGCAGGAGGCCGCGGTCATGCTCTACAACACCCTGTGGGCCCTGGGTATGCCCTCCATCGGTCAGGGGGAGACCTTCACGGATCAGGCCTCCATCGCCTCCTGGGCCTCCGGGGCGGTGTCCGCCATCGTGGACCGGGGCGTGATGAACGGCACCGGCGGCGGGGCCTTCTCCCCCCTGGACTCCTACTCCCGGCAGCAGGCCTATGTCACCATGTACCGCCTGATGAGCAGCCTGTACCTGCAGCTGGAGACCAAATCCTATCAGCTGCTGGTGGACGAGACGGCCCAGGCCGGCTGCACCCTCACCAACGGCGCCTCCGGCGCCTCCTGGAGCTCCAGCAACCCCGCCGTGGTGGCCATCGCGTCGGACACGGGCAGCGGGACCGCCACCCTCCGGGCCGTGGGCCCCGGCACGGCCACGGTCACCTGCCGCAGCGGCGACTACCAGATGACCGCCTCGGTCACCGTGACCCAGACCACCACCAGCACCGGCACCGACTTCAAGGGGAAGACCCGCATCCGCTACTCCAACGACGTGGCCTGGGATCTGTGCCGCCAGATCGAGAACGACATCGGCATCCAGATCTTCTACCTGCCCGAGTTCAACGACAGCGTGCCCGGCGCCCAGGTGACCTATGACACCTTCAGCTATGTGAGCCTGAACAACGAGTATTTCCAGCTGGTGTACAACGAGCTGGTGAAGATGAAGGAGGCCTTTGACCTCTACCCCGACGGCTTCCTGAAGCAGGTGATCGCCAAGAAGGGCAGCCGCACCACCGAGATCGTCCTCTTCCCGGCGGACATGACCCTGTTCTCCGGCACCCCTGCCAGCGTGGTCCTCACCGGTACCTTCGCCAACACCGGCGGTTTCGCCGGCCAGCACGTGTACGACGAGTCGGGCATGCGCATCGACCGCATCTACTACACCGGCACCGGCTCCCCCTACCACTACAGCCACGAGATGGGCCACATGGTGGTGTCCTCCGCCATGATCGCCAACGGCTGGACCGCCTCCTGCAACCAGTGGGTGAGCTACAGCGCCTCCTCCGCCGACTTTGTCTCCTCCTACGCCATGGCCAGCCGGCCGGAGGACTTCGCCGAGACCTGGGCCTACCTGTGGCACTATCCGGACAAGGTGGCCGCCCAGCTCTCCTCCGGCCAGTCGGAGGGCCTGCGCAGCAAGATCCGCTTCCTCACCGACGTGCTCACCAAGCAGTACTCCGCTGCCACCCGGGCCAGCCTGCCCTGGAGCGGCCTGGCCGGCTAGTGCCGGAGGGCCCGGAGCCACTTTATTCAATTCCTCTAAATTCGCCCCCGTTCCGGGGGCGAATTTTTTGTGTAAAGACGGGAAAGCTATGGGGCAGAAGGACTTTACATGATCTTTACAATTTGATGGGGGACAACTTTACAATCGGCCGATATACTGAATAGCGTTCCAAGGAGAAACAAAACCATTACATGATTGGAGATTGAACGACATGAAGAAGAGAACTCTTGCTCTGATGCTGTCCGCCGCTCTGTGCGTGGGCATGCTGGCCGGCTGCGGCGGCGGCACCACCACTACTACCGAGTCCCCCGCCGCCAACACCGAGTCCCAGGCCCCCGCTTCCCAGGCTCCCGAGAGCGAGTCCCCCGCCGCTGAGCAGCTCACCGGCACCGTCAACACCAACGGCTCCACCTCCATGGAGAGCGTCATGGGCTACCTGACCGAGGGCTTTGCCGAGGTGCAGCCCGGCATCACCGTCAACTACACCGGTTCCGGCTCCGGCGCCGGCATCACCGGCGCCCAGGACGGCACCTGCGACATCGGCCTGGCCTCCCGCGATCTGAAGGACGACGAGACCGGCGTGACCCAGATCACCGTGGCCAAGGACGGCATCGCCATCATCGTCAACCCCAACAACCCCGTGGCCGACCTGAGCATCGAGCAGATCGCCCAGATCTTCACCGGCGAGATCACCAACTGGTCTGAGCTGGGCGGCGAGGACGGCCAGATCGTGCCCATCGGCCGTGAGGCCGGCTCCGGCACCCGCGACGGCTTTGAGTCCATCACCGGCACCGAGGATACCTGCGTGTACCAGAACGAGCTGACCTCCACCGGCGAGGTGATCGCCAATGTGGCCTCCAACCCCAACGCCATCGGCTACGCCTCCCTGTCCGCCGTGGACGAGACCGTGAAGGCCCTCACCGTGGGCGGCGTGGCTCCCACCGAGGAGACCGTCCTGGACGGCACCTACGCCATCCAGCGTAACTTCAACTTCATCATCAGCGAGAGCACCGAGCTGTCCCCCGCCGCCCAGGCGTTCGTGGACTGGGCCACCTCCACCGATGCCGCCGACCTGATCGCCTCCGCCGGCGCCGTGCCCGTGGCCGAGTAAGCCCAGCCAATTACACCTTGCTCTTTATGCCGGATCTGCCCCCTCGGGCTTCGCTTCGAGGGGGCCTTCGGCGTGATCAGCCCCAAATCCCTGCATCTGACAAAGCCAACGGGCTGTGAAAGCCCCGGCTTTCAGGGCTTTTGCCTTTGTTCTGTACGCGTTATTCTACGAAAGGCCGGTAATCTGCCATGAAACAAAAGCTCCGACCGATGGAGACCATCATGAACGTGGTGTTTTTCGCCTGCGGCTTCATCGCCATCGTGTTCGTGCTCTTCATCAGCGTCTATCTGATCATCTCCGGCATCCCAGCCATCCGGGAGATCGGTCTGATCGACTTCCTCTTCGGCACCGAGTGGGCCTCCACCGCCGCAGAGCCCAAGTTCGGCATTCTGCCCTTCATCCTCACCTCCATCTACGGCACCGCCGGCGCCATTGTGCTGGGCGTGCCCGTGGGCTTCATGACCGCCGTGTTCCTGGCCAAGGTGGCGCCCCCCAGGCTGGCCGCCGTGGTGCGCCCGGCGGTGGATCTGCTGGCCGGCATCCCGTCGGTGGTGTACGGCCTCATCGGCATGATGGTGCTGGTGCCCGCGGTGCGGGTGGCCTTCAACCTGCCCGACGGCGCCAGCCTGTTCTGCGCCATCATCGTGCTGGCCGTCATGATCCTGCCCTCCATCATCTCCGTGTCCGAGACCGCCCTGAAGGCGGTGCCCCGGGAGTATGAGGAGGCCTCCCTGGCCCTGGGCGCCACCCACATCGAGACGGTGTTCCGGGTGAGCGTGCCCGCCGCCTCCAGCGGCATCGCCGCCGCCGTGGTGCTGGGCATCGGCCGGGCCATCGGCGAGGCCATGGCCATCATCATGGTGGCCGGCAACGTGGCCAACATGCCCGGGCTGTTCAAGTCCGTCCGCTTCCTCACCACCGCCGTGGCCAGCGAGATGTCCTACGCCTCCGGCCTCCAGCGGCAGGCCCTGTTCTCCATCGCTCTGGTTCTCTTTCTCTTCATTATGCTTATCAATGTGGTTCTCAACACGCTTCTCAAACGGAAGAAGGGGTGATATACTGATATGGAAGACAAAAAGATTACCATGCAGCCCCTCTCCGGCAGGCGGAAGGCCTATGACCGGGTGCTCCGCTTCCTGCTGTATTTCTGCGCGGCCCTGACCTGCGCCCTGCTGATCTTCATCATCGGGTATATCTTTATCAAGGGCCTGCCTCACATCAGCTGGCCCTTCCTCTCCACGGAGCCCAGCTTCATCCAAGACACCATCGGCATCCTGCCCAACATCCTCAACACCGTCTACCTGGTGGTCATCACCCTGATCATTATCCTCCCCCTGGGCGTGGGGGCGGCGGTGTACCTGACCGAGTACGCCCGCAACCGGAAGCTGGTGGCCGCCATCGAGTTCGCCACCGAGACCCTCACCGGCATCCCCTCCATCATCTTCGGCCTGGTGGGCATGCTGTTCTTCTGCCAGCTGCTGGGCCTCCAGGCCTCCCTGCTGGCCGGCGCCCTCACCCTGGTGATCGTCACCATCCCCACCATCATCCGCACCACCCAGGAGTCCCTGAAAACCGTCCCCCAGTCCTACCGGGAGGCCGCCCTGGGCCTGGGCGCGGGCAAGTGGCACATGATCCGCACCGTGGTGCTGCCCTCCTCCATCGACGGCATCGTCACCGGCTGCATCCTGGCCATCGGCCGCATCGTGGGCGAGTCCGCCGCCCTGCTCTTCACCGCCGGCATGGGCATGAGCCTGAACAACTTCTTCGCCTCCTTCGACAACTTCATCCACTCCTCCGGCGCCTCCCTCACCGTGGCCCTGTATGTGTACGCCCGGGAGCGGGCCGAGTTTGACGTGGCCTTCGCCATCGCCGCCATCCTGATGCTGCTCACCCTGGTCATCAACCTGGCCGCCAAGCTGGTGGGCGCGAAACTAAAGAAAAAGTAAGGAGCCCTGATTTATGGACGAGAATATTATCCTGTCAACCAAGGGGCTGGACCTCTGGTACGGCACGACGCAGGCCCTCAAGGACGTGAGCATGGACATCCCCGAGAAGCAGGTGACGGCCCTCATTGGCCCCTCTGGCTGCGGCAAGTCCACCTTCCTCAAGACCCTGGATCGGATGAACGACCTGGTGCCCGGCATCAAGATCACCGGCTCCATCCAGTACCGGG
>DSTMC04003__coassemble_2769_pt1 | contig 8992 bp, 9 predicted proteins | sample DSTMC04003__metabat2_high_PE_006 | metagenome-assembled genome bin DSTMC04003
TCGCCGGTGCATTTCTCGTGATACCGGTTTACCAGATCCGCCAGGGTCAGGTGATCCACCACGCCGGAGACGGCGGCCTGGATCTGCTGCCACACCTCCATGGTGACGCAGCGGTCGGCCCTGCCGCAGCGGCAGGTGTCATCCTGATCCACACAGCTCACCGGGGCCAGGTTGCCCTCCAGCACCCGCAGGATCTCCCCCACAGTGTACTCCTCCGGCTCCCGGGTCAGCAGGTAGCCGCCGCCGGCCCCCCGCACCGAGCGCACCAGGCCCGCCCGGGAGAGCTGGGTCACAATCTGCTCCAGGTATTTATCCGAGATCTCCTGCCGCTGGGCCACGTCCCGCAGGGGCACCGCCGCACCGTGGCTGTTCAGGGCGATGTCCAGCATCAGGCGCAGGGCGTAGCGGCCCTTCGTGGAAATTTTCATGCCTATCCCACCTTTTCTGACAATATAATACCATAATAGAGGTAGGAAATCAAGGATAATTTCCTCTTGACTTTCATACCAAAACGTGCTAAAGTCTCTCACAAGAAGGAGTGTGACCCGTTCATGCGCAAGGCCATCGGTTATGAGTACGGCTATTACCGCTATTACGATAGCGGTGCTTTTGCCTGCCCATAACCGGCCAGCCAGGGAACCCGGGACACTCTGCACAGAGTTCATGGAACCCGCGGCCGCCTTTGGGCGGCCGCGGGTTTTTTGTTTTTGGAATTTGGAAAGGAGTTTTGGAATATGGTCGTCATTATGAAGCGGGAGTTCACCCCTGAGCAGCTGGAGGCCGCCATTCACACCATGGAGGAGGGCGGCGTCAAGGTCATGGTGTCCAAGGGGGCGGAGACCACCATCCTGGGCGCAGAGGGCAATGCCGAGCACATTGATCAGGAGAAGCTGTCCCTGCTGCCCGGCGTGGATCGGGTCATGCGGGTCACCGAGCCCTACAAGAAGTCCAACCGGAAGTACCACCCGGAGGACTCGGTGATCGACCTGGGCGGCGGAGCCGCCGTGGGCGGCAAAAAGCTGGCGGTGATCGCCGGGCCCTGCTCGGTGGAGAGCGAGGAGCAGATCGTGGCCGTGGCCAGGGCCGTGAAGGCCAGCGGCGCCGCCGCCCTGCGCGGGGGCGCCTTCAAGCCCCGCACCTCCCCCTACTCCTTCCAGGGCATGGGCAACGACGGCATCCGCCTGCTCCAGGAGGCCAAGGCGGCCACCGGCCTGCCCATTGTCACCGAGATCATGTCCACCGACAACGTGGAGATGTTCGAGATGTGCGTGGACGTGATCCAGGTGGGGGCGCGGAACATGCAGAACTTCGACCTTTTGAAGCAGCTGGGCAAGACCTCCAAGCCCATCCTGCTCAAGCGGGGCCTGTCCTCCACCATTGAGGAGTGGCTCATGAGCGCGGAGTACATCATGGCCGGCGGCAACAACAAGGTGATCCTCTGCGAGCGGGGCATCCGCACCTTTGAGACCTTCACCCGCAACACCCTGGATCTCTCCGCCGTGCTGGCGGTGAAGCAGCTGTCCCACCTGCCGGTGGTGGTGGACCCCTCCCACGCCTGCGGCAAGGCGTGGATGGTGGAGCGGATGAGCATGGCGGCCATCGCCGCCGGGGCCGACGGCCTGCTCATCGAGGTGCACAACGACCCGCCCCACGCCCTGTGCGACGGGGCCCAGTCCATCACCCCGGAGCAGTTCGATACCCTCATGGGCAGGCTGGCCCAGCTGGCCCCCTGCGCCGGCCGGGAGCTGTAACTGGGGACAGACCGCTCACGGCTCTGAATCGTAGGGCGGGGGCTTGCCCCCGCCGGTCAGGAGGAATGGTATATGAAACGCACCCTTGTCATTGTGGGCCTGGGCCTCATCGGCGGCGCCCACCCGGCGCAGGGCGCCGTGCGGGTTCCCGATTGATTTTATCTGCTCGGGCGAAATGAATTCGCCCGGCATCAAGGTTTTGACGCGGGCGTCAAAACGCTTGGACGCGCTGACGCGCGGCCGAGCCGCCAATAAGGCCCGCAGCGATTAGGAGGAATGGCAGAGATGAAACGCACCCTTGTCATTGTGGGCCTGGGCCTGATTGGCGGCTCGCTGGCCCTGGCCCTGAAGGGCTTTGAGGATTTTGAGATCGTGGGCGTGGACGTGTCCCAGCCCACACTCCGCTACGCCGCCGAGCACGGGGTGGGCGACCGGGTCACGGAAAAGGCCGCCGACGTGGTGCCCAAGGCCGACGTGGTGGCCCTGGCCCTCCACCCCCAGGGGATCGTGGACTTCCTGGCCCAGTACAGGGAGCAGTTCAAGCCCGGTGCCCTGGTGTGGGACGTGTGCGGCATCAAGACCGCCATTCTGGAGGCGGCGGAGGTGCTGCCGGAGACGGTGGACTTCATCGGCTGCCACCCCATGGCGGGCACCGAGTTCTCCGGTGTGGAGCACGCCTTTGCCGAGATGTTCCGGGACTCCCACTTCCTGCTGGTGCCCCGGGAGAGCAGCAAACCGGAGCACATCGCCCTGCTGGAGCGGCTGGCGGAGTACATCGGCTGCAAGGACGTGTGCCGCACCACGGCGGAGGCCCACGACGCCCTGATCGCCTACACCAGCCAGGTGATGCACATCATCGCCGTGGCGGTGTGCGACGACCCGGAGCTGTTCGACTGCCGGGGCTTTGAGGGCTCCTCCTTCCGGGGCTGCACCCGGGTGGCCGCCCTGGATGTGGGGCTTTGGACTCAGCTGTTCTCCCTCAACCGGCCCGCCCTGCTCTCGGTGCTGGACCGGCTGCTGGGCAACCTCCAGGCCTACCGCGACACCCTGGCCTCCGGCGACCGGGACGCCCTGGCGGACAAGCTGGCCCACTCCGCCGCCCGCAAGCGGCAGATGGATCTGCCCGGCCCGGATTTATTGGAATAGGGCGCAGGCAACGGGGGCGGCCGCATCTGCGGCCGCCCCTGTTTTGATGTCCGCTCTATCGCAGCTCCCGGTAGAGGGCCGGGGCGTCTGCCTTGCCCACGTGCTCGGCCACGGAGAGCACCTCCACCTTCACGGTGCGCTCCCCGAAGCGCAGCTCCAGCACGTCCCCCTCCTTCACGTCGTAGCTGGCCTTCACCGGCCTGCCGTTGGCGGTGACCCGCTGGTTGTCGCAGGCCTCGTTGGCCACGGTGCGCCTCTTGATCAAGCGGGAGACCTTCAGCCATTTGTCCAGTCGCATAAAACCACAATCCTTTGGGAATAAAATCGGCGCACCGCGGCCTCCCAAGGAGGCCACCGGCGGGAACCGCCGTGCAAGCGCGCCCGTCAGGGCGCCTTGCGGCCGCCGGAAGTGAATTCCGGCGGCCTGGATGGAATCCGGGGCCCCCGCAAAATCAGGGATTTTGCGGGGTGCGCCTCTTGATCAGGCGGGAGACCTTCAGCCATTTGTCCAGTCGCATGATTCCTCCAAAACCACGGGGCCGCCGCGTGTTCGCGGCGGCCCCGGTATCATTACAAAACCTGCTTACTTGGCAACGATGTCCTTCAGCGCCTTGCCGGGCTTGAAGACGGGCACCTTGGAGGCGGGGATCTTGATGCTCTCCTTGGTCTTGGGGTTGCGGCCGATGCGCTCGGCGCGGCTCTTCACCTCGAAGGCGCCGAAGCCCACCAGCTGAACCTTGTCGCCCTCGGCCAGGCACTGGGAGATGACGTCGATGGCGGCGTTGACGGCGGCCTCGGTATCCTTCTTGGACAGGCCGGCCTTCTCGGCGGCGGCATTGATAAGTTCTGCTTTATTCATGTCACTTGCTCCTCCTGTGTTTTCTGGGGGCTACCCCCCGTTCTTGGTACTATTACTTAAGGCGGAAACCGCCCTTAAGTCTCCTTCGCGCGCTCCCACAGCGCGTCCAGCTCCTCCAGGCCCATGTCCTCCATGGCTTTCCCCTGGGCGGCGGCCTGGGCCTCCACCTTCCGGAAGCGGCCGATGAACTTGTCGGTGGCCCCGTTGAGGGCGTCCTCCGGATCCACCTTGAGAAAGCGGGCCGCGTTGACCGCGGAGAAGAGCAGGTCGCCCAGCTCCTCCTCCACGTTGGTGCCCTCGGCCGCGGCGGTCTTCAGCTCCTCCAGCTCCTCGGACAGCTTGTCCAGCGCACCGGACACGTCGGGCCAGTCGAAGCCGGCCTTCCGGGCCTTCTTCTGCACCTTCTCCGCCCGCCACAGGGCGGGCAGGGCGCGGGCCACGGCCTCCAGCGCGTCGGTGTTGGTGGCCTGTCCCTTTTCCTTGCGCTTGAGGGCCTCCCAGTTGGAGAGCACCTCCCCGGTGCCGGACACCGCCACGTCCCCGAACACGTGGGGGTGGCGGTAGATGAGCTTTTTGCAGATGCCGTCGGCCACGCCGTCCAGATCGAACCGGCCGGCCTCCTGCTCCATGCGGGCGTGCATCACCACCTGGAGCAGCACGTCCCCCAGCTCCTCCTCCAGGTGCTCGGGGCTGCCCTCGTCGATGGCCTCCACGGCCTCATAGGCCTCCTCCAGGAAATTCCGGCGGATGGACTGGTGGGTCTGCTCCGCATCCCAGGGGCAGCCCCCCGGGGCGCGGAGTATGCGGACAATTTCCTCCAAGTCCTTGACGCCGTAGGAATCCTTATACTGAAAATCTACCATATTTCATGGCCTCCTGCAACCTTTTTTTCCAAAAATCTCAGCGGATATGCAGAATCTTCGCCAACTTCTTGCCGCCGGGCATCATTTCCAGATCCTCATGGGTCAGCGTGCGCAGGGCCAGCACCAGGACGGCGTAGACCACCACGCCCACCAGGATGGCCCCGGCGGTGGCCAGCATATCCTTGCCCAGGCTGCCGTAGAGCACCCGGGAGAGCAGGCCGTGGCTGCCCCAGGCGGCGGCGGCCATGATCACCGAGGCCAGCAGGGGCTTGCCCAGGGCCACCAGATAGCGGGGCGGATGGGGCACCGCCCGCTTGATGATGAGCAGGTTGAGGGTGGAGATCACCGCGAAGCAGCACAGGGTGCCCACCGGCGCGCCGAAGATCATGATCTTGGGGTTGCCCACCAGGGTGTAGTTGACCACGATCTTGGTGACGCCGCCGATGATCACGGTGATGATGGGCAGGTTGACGATGCCGTTGGCCTGGAGGATGGCGGTGCCCACCAGCTGGAAGCACACGAAGATGGAGGCGATGCCCAGGATGGACAGGATGGGGCCGGCGATGCCGGTGTCCACGTTGCCCAGGGCGATGACCTCCATGATGGGGCCGCCCAGGGCCATGAGGCCGAAGCCGCAGGGCAGGGCGATGAGGGCCGCCATGCGCATGGCCGACTCGGTGATGCGCTGGGCCCCCAGGCCGTCCCGCCGGGCCAGGCAGGCGGAGATGCCGGGGACGATGCAGGCGGTCAGGGGGATCATCAGGTTAAAGGGCAGGTTGTAGACGCTCATGGTCTTGCTGTAGGTGCCGTACAGGCTGCGGGCCGAGTCCAGGATGGGATCCAGAGTGGTGCCGAAGTCGGCGGCCGCGGTTCCCTCCCGGAAGGCCGTCATCAGCTGGCTGAACAGATCCGCCTGCTGGGCGGCCACGTTTTCCGCAAAGACCTGCACCGCCTTGGGGAAGATATCCAGGAAGCTGTTCTCAATCCCGGCCAGGCCCCCCTGGATGGCGGTGAACACGCTCTGGAGCTGGTTGTTCACCAGGTTGGTGTCGATGATGGTCACCAGGGACATGGAGCAGGAGCTGAGGGTGATGGGGATGGCCAGCTTGAGCAGGCGCACCAGCACCGTGCGGCCCCGGTCGGCCCGGTCGGCGGCGGGCGTGCTCTCCCGGCGGCGGGTGCGGACGTGGTTGAAGGCCAGGTAGAGCACCGACAGGATGCTGCCGAAGGAGACGCCGATGAGGGCGCCGGAGGCGGCCAGCTGGTTGCGGATGTCGTCGGGCCAGATGGTCAGGCGCATGATGAGCATGGCCAGGCCCAGGCCCAGCACCAGCTTGCACAGGGCCTCGATAATCTGGGAGATGGCGGTGGGCAGCATGTTCATGTGCCCCTGGGCGTAGCCCCGGAAGGCGGAGCAGCAGCAGGTGCACAGCACCGCCGGGGCCAGGGCCCACACGCAGAACACGGCCTTCTCGTTGCCGATGACGTAGGTGGCCACGATCTGCCCGAACAGGGACATGCAGATAAAGCTGAACAGGCCCATGAACAGGAAGGCCCCGAAGGCCATCCGGAACACCTGGCGCTTCTGGTTCTCCCGGCCCAGGGTGTGACACTCCGACACCGTCTTGGACAGGGCCACGGGCAGGCCCGCCGTGGAGATGGTGAGGAAGAAGGAGTAGATGTTAAAGGCCCCGTTGAAGTCGCCGTAGGCCTCCTCGGGGAGGATTGCAATCAGCGGGATTTTGAAGATGGCCCCGATGATCTTCACCAGGATGGTGCTCACCGTCAGGATGGCGGCGGCGCCGTAGAAGGTGTTGCGTTTGGACAACAGGATTGGCCCCCTTACTTGGTCTGGAAGAGCAGGGGGAGGGCGTAGTCCGCCACCTCCCGCTTCACCCGCTGGATGTCGATGGTGAGGAAGTCCCCATCCTTGTATATGACCCTGCCCCGGGCCATATTCATGCGCACATCGCTGCCGTGGGCGGCGTAGGCCAGGTTGGACAGCACACTGTGGCAGGGGGTCAGGTTCAGGTGGGAGAAGTCCACCAGGATCAGATCCGCCGTGTACCCCTCGGCGATCACGCCGGTCTTGCGGCCCAGGGCCCTGCCGCCGTTGGCGGTGGCCATGCGCAGGGCGTCGATGGGCAGCAGGGCCAGGGGATCGCAGCCGGCCCCGTTGTGGAGGATGGCGGCGATTTTCAGATCGCCGAAGAAGTCGGTGCAGTTGTTGGAGGACACGCCGTCGGTGCCCAGGCACACGTTGACCCCCGCCTTCTTCATGGCGGGGACGGGGGCGATGCCGCTGCCCAGCTTCAGGTTGCTCATGGGGTTGTGGATGGCGGAGATCCCCTTCTCGGCCATGACGGCCCAGTCCTCGGGGGTAGTCCACACGCAGTGGGCCGCGATGGCCCGGCCGTCCCACACGCCGTAGTCGTTCAGAACCTGGATGGGGGTCTTGCCGTGGCGGGCCAGGCACTCCTCGTGCTCGCTGCGGGTCTCGGAGATGTGCACGTGCATGCCCAGGCCGTGCTCCCGGGCGTAGCCGGCCATCCACCGCCACAGCTGCTGGTGGGAGGTGTACTCCCCGTGGACAGAGGCGTCCACCAGGATCTGGCCGTCGTTATAGCCGTGCCACTGCTCGGTCAGCTCCCGCTGCACCCGGCAGTCGTTGTGGGTGTCGGGGTTGAAGTCGTCGGTGAACTGGACGCCGCCCACGGACAGGTTGGCGCTGATGCCGGCGGCGGCCACCTCCTGGGCGATGGCGGGGGAGTGGCCGTACATGTCGGCGATGCAGGTGACGCCGGAGGCGATCATCTCCGCCAGGCCCAGGTCGGTGCAGCACCGGATGGCCCGGTCGTCCCACCGGGCCTCCACCGGGAAGATATAGTTGTGCAGCCAGTCCTGGAGGTTGTTGCCGTCGCCGTAGCCCCGCATGGCGGTCATGGGCACGTGGGTGTGGGCGTTGACAAAGCCGGGCATGAGCACGCCGCCCTCCCCGTCGATCTCCTCCTCAAAGCTGCCCTGGGGCCGCTGGGCGCCCACATAGGTGATCTGGGTGCCCTCCACCGCCACGAAGGCGCCCGGGAGCACGGTGCCCGCCTCGTCCATCAGGGCGGCGGTGCAGTTGTGAATCAGAATGGACATGACAATCTCCTTTTAATCCAGCTTGTTCAGGCAGGCCAGCACCAGGCGGGAGAACTTGTCCCGGCAGGCCGCCGCCGCGTCCAGCACCTCCTGCTCGGACAGGGGCTGATCCAGGATGCCCGCGGCCATGTTGCTCAGCAGGGTGAAGCCCAGCACCTGCATGCCGCAGTGGCCGGCGGTGATCACCTCCGGCGCGGTGGACATGCCCGCCGCGTCGGCGCCCAGCACCCGGGCCGCCCGGATCTCCGCCGGGGTCTCGTACTGGGGGCCGGGAAAGTACATGTACACGCCCTCCCGCAGGGGGATGTCCAGCTCTTTGGCGGTCTGGCGGGCCAGCTCCTGGAACGCCGGGGTGTACAGGTGGGAGGCGTCGGGGAAGCGGACGCCGAATTCGGGGAGGTTCTCCCCCCGCAGGGGGGACTCCATGAAGAACTTGATGTGGTCGGTGATGAGCATCAGCTCGCCGGCCTTCCACTCCAGATTGATGCACCCGGCGGCGTTGGTGACAATCAGGGTGTCGCAGCCCAGCAGGCGGAGCACCCGCACCGCGTAGGCCACCTCCTCATAGGAGTAGCCCTCATAGTGGTGCATCCGGCCCTGCATCACGGCCACGTTCTGGCCCTCCAGCGTGCCGAACACCAGCTGGCCCTTGTGGCCGGGGGCGGTGGACACCTTGAAGTGGGGGATGTCCTGGTAGGGCACCACGATGGGGTTCTCCACAATGTCGCCCATATAGCCCAGGCCGGAGCCCAGCACCATGGCCACCTTGGGGGCAAAGCCGCCGATGCGGCTGCGGATGTAGTCTGCGCTCTCCTTGTATTGGGCAAACGTGTAGTTCATAGAGTTTGTCCTCCTTCTGTATCGTTGGCGGCCTGCCGCGGACGCCGGGTCATACCAAGTCCATGGTATTTTACACCTCCGCGCCCCAAAAAGCAATGAGAAAGGGCCGCTTCCCCGCCGGCGGCCCTCCACAATTTACAATTTGTTCGGATTTCCCCCGCCGGGAGGGCGCGGCATCCCGGCGGACTTTTTGACTGAGCGGATACTGTCCGCCTGTTTCGCCGTTCGCAGGGGCGGATATGATCCGCCCGTTCGCCTCTGCAACCATCGGCTCCGTGGGGCGCGACGACTCGGCGCGCCGTCCGTAGGGGCGACCTGTGGTCGCCCGCTCATAGAGGATGCCCCCCTCGCGGAGCGGGCCTGCCCGGCCGGGGCACCGCTTTCTTTCC
>DSTMC04003__coassemble_2828_pt1 | contig 8819 bp, 5 predicted proteins | sample DSTMC04003__metabat2_high_PE_006 | metagenome-assembled genome bin DSTMC04003
GCGGAATAATTTTTAACTTTTTTGTTTAAGATACTCTTGACTGTTACTAAGCGAATATGTTATACTACTTTCGACAGAAACCACCAGATAGGAGTTGGCATTTATGGCAATAGGAGAGCGCATCCATTTTTTCCGCACCCTCCGGGGTATGACACAGAAGTATCTTGGTATGGCGGTGGGCTTTCCAGAGCGTTCCGCCGATGTTCGTCTGGCGCAGTACGAAACAGGCACCCGGACGCCGAAGGCCGACTTGACCGCTGCCCTGGCGCATACATTAGATGTATCGCCCCAGGCGTTGAGCGTCCCGGACATAGACAATTACATAGGTTTGGCCCATACGCTGTTCGCCTTGGAGGATGTTTACAGTCTGAAAGTGGTAGAGGCGGATGGACGTGCCTGCCTGCAAGCAGATATTTTTCAGGGAGGCCGTCAAGCCAGTGAGCTGAACAAAATCTTGATTGCGTGGCGGGAACAGGCGGCGAAGCTGGAGGCCGGGGAGATCACCAAGGAGGACTATGACCGCTGGCGGTACAACTATCCCAAGTACGACACCACCCAGCGGTGGGCCAAAGTCCCCTCGAAGGAATTAAGCGATGCTCTGATAAAAGGATTGAAGAAACAGAGAAAAGACAAATAGCAAAAAGGTCTTGCCGACTGGTGAAAGTCAGCAAGACCTTTTATCAGGATATGGAAGATTTACCCGCAAGCCACCCGCTATACGGGAGTGAACAAAGTAAATCCGGTTTTGGTATCTGCTATCAATTTGCTATCAAATGCCCCGTTTCCGTTTCAAAAACCCAGTGTTTTCAAGGCTTTGCGGGTTTTGTTAGTTATTCCCACTCAATGGTTGCCGGGGGCTTGCTGGTGATGTCATAAACGATCCGGTTGATGCCCTTGACCTCGTTGACGATGCGGGTGGAGATCTTGTCCAGCACGTCGTAGGGGATGCGGGCCCAGTCGGCGGTCATAAAATCACTGGTGGTGACGGCGCGGAGGGCCAGGGTGTAGTCGTAGGTGCGCCCGTCGCCCATGACGCCCACGGAGCGGGTGTTGGTGAGGACGGCAAAGTACTGGTTGATGTTCCTGTCCTCGCCGGCGGCGGCGATCTCCTCCCGGTAGATGGCGTCGGCGTCCCGGAGGGTGTCCAGCTTCTCCTTGGTCAGATCGCCGATCACGCGGATCGCAAGGCCCGGGCCCGGGAAGGGCTGGCGCATGACCAGGTACTCGGGCAGGCCCAGCTCCCGGCCCAGCTGCCGCACCTCGTCCTTGAACAGCAGGCGCAGGGGCTCGATAATCTCCTTGAAGTCCACATAGTCGGGCAGGCCGCCCACGTTGTGGTGGCTCTTGATCACGGCGGCGTCGCCGGCGCCGGACTCGATCACATCAGGGTAGATGGTGCCCTGCACCAGGTAGTCCACCCGGCCGATCTTCTTGGCCTCCTCCTCAAAGACGCGGATGAACTCCTCGCCGATGATCTTGCGCTTGCGCTCGGGCTCGGTGATCCCGGCCAGCTTGGCCAGAAAGCGCGCCTCGGCGTCCACCCGGACAAAGTGAATATCCCACTTGGCGAAGGCGGCCTCTACCTCGTCGCCCTCGTTCTTGCGCATAAGGCCGTGGTCCACGAACACGCAGGTGAGCTGGTTCCCCACCGCCTCGGCCAGCAGGGCGGCCGCCACGGAGGAGTCCACGCCGCCGGACAGGGCCAGCAGCACCTTGCCGTCCCCCACCTTCTCCCGGATGGCCTTGATGGAGCTCTCCTTGTAGTCCCCCATCGTCCAGTCGCCCGTGGCGCCGCAGACCTCATAGAGGAAGTTGCGAATCATGTCGATGCCGTGCTGGGTGTGGTTGACCTCGGGGTGGTACTGCACGCCGTAGAAGCCCCGCTTCTCGTCGGCGATGGCCACGTTGGGGCAGGCGTCGGTGTGGGCGGTGAGGGCGAAGCCCTCGGGCACCTTGGCCATGTAGTCTCCGTGGCTCATCCAGGAGATGCCCTGCTCCGGCAGGCCCTTGAACAGCTTGCAGCCGGTGTCGTAGTAGGTCTCGGTCTTGCCGTACTCCCGGGCGGTGTCCTCCTGGGCCTCGGTGACCTGTCCGCCCAGGGTGTGGGCCATGAACTGGCAGCCGTAGCAGATGCCCAGCACCGGCACCCCCATCTCAAAGATGGCCGGGTCGGCCTTGGGGGCGCCCGCCTCATAGACGGAGTTGGGGCCGCCGGTGAAAATGAAGCCGATGGGCTCCATGGCGCGGAGCTGCTCCAGCGGGGTGGTGTAGGGCTTGACCTCGCAGTAGACGCCGCACTCGCGCACCCGGCGGGCGATAAGCTGGTTGTACTGGCCGCCAAAGTCCAGGACAATCACGGTCTGATGGGACATTCAGGTACCTTCTTTCTATGGATTGTATGCCGCCCTTGAAGCAGGCAGCAATTGATATCTTAGAATATCATACTTTCCCCCGGCGCGCAATACTTCTACACAATATGCCCTCCCGATCCGGCCCCGGCGCGCGCCCGCCGCCGCTCCTCCAGCCGCCCGGAGAGCCGGCGGTACCAGCCCGCCTGAAACAGGAAGCGGACACAGCGCCCGACGGCTGGGTTTCCCAGGGCCAGCAGAATCAGCCCCCACACCGCCAGCACCTGCCACGTGCCGGAGAGCAGCCAAGGAAATTTGAGGCGGAGCAGCTGGATGAGAAAGCCGTGCAGCAGGTAGATAGACAGGCTGTTCTGCCCCAGGGTGGTGAGGAGCGGGAGCCGGCGTTTCATGCGGGGGGCCGCCACAACAAACAGGAGGAAGACCGCGCTGGCCGCGCAGCACATGATGAGCAGCCGCTGGGGCCAGCCGTAGTGCAGCTCCCCGTATGGATAGGCGCCCAGCATCATCTTTGCCGAGATGCCGCACCGGAAGACCAGCCACTCCAGCGCCGCGCAGCAGGCCGCCGCGGCGGCGGCCATCCCCGCCCCGGGGAGCGGGGCCATGCCCTCCAGCCGCTCCCGCCACGGCCTCTCCTTCCTGTAGTAGTAGCCCAGCAGGAACCAGGGCTGAAAGGCCACAATCCTGGAGGCGCTCCACTGGTAGCCGATGCTGGGGTCGCACCCCGCCAGCAGCGCCAGCACCACCGATCCCGCCGCCAGCATCCCCCGCCCCCACCGGGACGGGCTGTCGTAGACCGGCAGCAGGGCGGTGTACACCATCAGGGCGAAGAGGTACCACAGCAGCCAATAGGGCCGGGAAAACTCCACATGCACATAGGGATCCCCCAGCGCGTGCACAAAGGAGGTGTACAGCGTCTGGAGGAGCAGATAGGGCAGGGCCAGGCCGAAGATATAGTGGATGCGGTCGAACCGGGCGAACATCCCGCTCAGGAACAGGAACGCCGGCATGTGGAAGGAGTAGATCACCGCGTAGAGGAACTCCCGGTGGGGGAACCCCTCCGCCAGCTCCAGCAGGTGCCCCAGCACCACCAGTGCGATCAGCAGAAAGCGGAGCGTATCATATTGATATTCCCGCGGCCCCGCATACGTTTCCATCTTTTGCACCCTCTCATCAGAAAGCCGCCGGATCCGGCCGGATCCGGCGGCTTTTTATTCGTTCTCCGATTCCGTCAGCTCCGCGCCGCCCCACTCCTCAGCGGTGAAGCCGATGCGTGCCGGGCGGCGGCCAGCAGGGCCGCCAGGGTCAGGGAAAGCAGCTTTTTCACGGCGGATTCCTCCCCTGGTTCCGGTGCCCTTTGGACGAAACCGGCGGGAAAAGGTTCCCTCAAATGGTGGTGATGTCGATGGGGCGCAGGTCGGAGGCCCGGCCCTGGGCCCGGACGGTGAGCATGGCCCGGGCGGTGTCGATGGCGGTGACGCAGGCCACGGAGTGCTCCACGGTGGAGCGGCGGATCTTGAAGCCGTCGGTATCGTGGCGGCGGCCCCGGGTGGGGGTGTTGATCACCAGATCCACCGTGCCGGAGGCGATCATATCCAGGATGTTGGGGTGGGCCTCGGAGACGCGGGCCACCCAGCGGGCAGGGATGCCCGCCTCGTTGAGCACCTTGCAGGTGCCGCTGGTGGCCAGGATCTCGATGCCCATGTCGTAGAAGCCCCGGGCGATGCCGATGATCTCCTCCTTGTCCTCGTCCTTGACGGTGATGATCATCCGGCCGCCCTTCTTGGGAGCCTTCAGGTTGGCGCCCTTGAAGGCCTTCAGCAGGGCCTGGGGGAAGGACTCGGCCAGGCCCAGGCACTCGCCGGTGGACTTCATCTCGGGGCCAAGGCCGGTGTCCACGTCGGTGAGCTTCTCAAAGGAGAACACGGGCATCTTCACGGCGTAATAGTCGGCCTCCTTGTAGATGCCGGTGCCGTAGCCCAGGTCCTTCAGCTTCTGGCCCAGCATCACCTTGGTGGCCAGGTCGATGATGGGCACGCCGGTGACCTTGGAGATATAGGGGATGGTGCGGGAGGAGCGGGGGTTGACCTCAATGACGTACACCGTGTCGTCGTAGATGACGAACTGGATGTTCACCAGGCCGATCACCCCCAGGGCCTTGGAGAGCTGGTAGGTGTACTTGAGGATGGTCTGCTTGTGCTTGTCCTCGATGTGGATGGGGGGATAGACGGAGATGGAGTCGCCGGAGTGGACGCCCGCCCGCTCCACGTGCTCCATGATGCCGGGGATCAGGAGGTCCTCGCCGTCAAAGACGCCGTCCACCTCCACCTCGCGGCCCATGAGGTACTTGTCCACCAGGATGGGGTGCTCCTGCTCCACCTGGTTGATGATGCGCATGAACTCGATGATGTTCCGGTCGTTGTAGGCGATCTCCATGCCCTGGCCGCCCAGCACGTAGGAGGGGCGCACCAGAACGGGGTAGCCCACCTCGTGGGCGGCGGAGAGGGCCTGCTCGGTGGTGAACACCGTGCGGCCGGCGGCCCGGGGGATGCCGCACTGGTTCAAAATCTCGTCGAACCGCTCCCGATCCTCGGCGGCGTCCACGCCGTCGGCGGGGGTGCCCAGGATGGGCACGCCCATGTCGGTGAGGGCCTGGGCCAGCTTGATGGCGGTCTGGCCGCCGAACTGCACCACCGCGCCCCAGGGCTTCTCCAGCTCCACCACGGCCTCCACGTCCTCGGCGGTCAGGGGCTCAAAGTACAGCTTGTCGGCCACGTCGAAGTCAGTGGACACGGTCTCCGGGTTGTTGTTGATGATGATGGTCTCATAGCCCAGGCGCTTGAAGGCCCAGACGGAGTGGACAGAGCAGTAGTCGAACTCGATGCCCTGGCCGATGCGGATGGGGCCGGAGCCCAGCACCAGCACCTTCTTTTTCTCCTCTCCCCCCTCCGTCCGGTGGGCCTGGGCGGGGGCGGCGGAGAGCCAGGGCGCCTCGGGCACGTGGGGGGCCAGCTCACCCACGGAGGGGAGGTGCAGCTCCTCGGCGGCCTCGTTCTCCGTGTCATAGGTGGAGTAGTAATAGGGGGTCTGGGCCTCGAACTCGGCGGCGCAGGTGTCCACCATCTTGAAGGCCGGGCGGATGCCGAAGCCCTCCCGCAGGGCCTTGATCTCGGTGCGCTCCTTCCCGGACAGGGCGGCGATCCAGGCGTCGGAGAAGCCCATCTCCTTGGCCTGCCGCAGGGTGTCGGCGTCCAGGTGGCCGTGATCCAGCTTGTCCTCCATGTCCACGATGTTCTTGAAGCGGTCCAGGAACCACAGGTCGTACTTGGTGATCTTGTTGATCTTCTCCGGGGAGAAGCCGCGGCGCAGAGCCTCGGCCACCACGAAGAGCCGCTGGTCGTCGATGTTCACCAGCCGGTCCTCGATCTCCTCGGTGTAGAGCTGATCCAGCCCGGGCAGGCGGAGGGATTTGACGGGCAGCTCCAGGGAGCGGATGGCCTTCATCAGCGCCCCCTCGAAGGAGTTGCCGATGGCCATGACCTCGCCGGTGGCCTTCATCTGGGTGCCCAGGGTGCGGCTGGCGGTGGTGAACTTGTCGAAGGGCAGGCGGGGAATCTTCAGGACGCAGTAGTCCAGGGTGGGCTCGAAGCAGGCGGTGGTCTTGCCGGTCACCGCGTTGGGGATCTCGTCCAGGGTGTAGCCCAGGGCCACCTTGGCGGCCACCTTGGCGATGGGGTAGCCGGTGGCCTTGGAGGCCAGGGCGGAGGAGCGGGACACACGGGGATTGACCTCGATGACCGCGTACTCAAAGGAGTCAGGGTTGAGGGCCAGCTGCACGTTGCAGCCGCCCTCAATCTCCAGGGCGGAGATGATGTTCAGGGAGGCGGAGCGGAGCATCTGGTACTCCCGGTTGGCCAGGGTCTGGGTGGGGGCCACCACGATGGAGTCGCCGGTGTGGACGCCCACGGGGTCGATGTTCTCCATGGAGCAGATCTGGATCACGTTGCCGGCGGAGTCCCGCATGACCTCGAACTCGATCTCCTTCCAGCCGGAGATGCACCGCTCGATGAGCACCTGGCCCACCCGGCTCAGGTGGATGCCCCGGTCGGCGATCTCCCGCAGAGACCACTCGTCATAGGCGATGCCGCCGCCGGTGCCGCCCAGGGTGTAGGCCGGGCGGACGATGACGGGGTAGCCGATGGAGGCGGCGAAGGCCACCGCGTCCTCCACGCTCTCCACCACGTCGGAGGTGACGCAGGGCTGGCCGATGGCCTCCATGGCGTCCTTGAAGCCCTGGCGATCCTCCGCCTTGCGGATGGACTCCGGGCTGGTGCCCAGCAGGCGGACGCCGTACTTGTCCAGGATCCCCTGCTCGTACAGGTTCATGGCCAGGTTCAGGCCGGTCTGGCCGCCCAGGGTGGGCAGGATGGAGTCGGGCCGCTCCTTGGCGATCACCTGCTCCACGCTGGCCAGGTTCAGCGGCTCGATATACACATGGTCGGCGATGTCCTTGTCGGTCATGATGGTGGCGGGGTTGGAGTTGACCAGCACCACCTCCACGCCCTCCTCCTTCAGGGCGCGGCAGGCCTGGGTGCCGGCGTAGTCGAACTCGGCGGCCTGGCCGATGACGATGGGGCCGGAGCCCAGCACCAGCACCTTCTTGATATTCGGATTCTTAGGCATGGGCGCGCCCTCCCTTCATGTTGTCCACAAAGCGGTCGAACAGGTACTCGGTGTCCATGGGGCCGGGGGAGGCCTCCGGGTGGAACTGAACGGTGAAGCAGTTGGGCCGCCTGTACTTCAGGCCCTCCACGCTGCCCTCGTTCACGTTGACGTGGGACACCTCCGCCACCGCCGGATCCACGCTCTCGGCGGTGACCACGTAGCCGTGGTTCTGGCTGGTGATGTAGGCCCGGCCGTGCTCCAGATCCTTCACCGGGTGGTTGCCCCCCCGGTGGCCGAAGCGCATCTTCCGGGTCTCCGCCCCGGTGGCCAGGGCCAGCAGCTGGTGCCCCAGGCAGACGGCGAACAGGGGCAGATCGGAGTCGTAGAGCTTCCGAACCTCTTTGATGATCTCCGTGTTGTCCGCCGGGTCGCCGGGGCCGTTGGAGAGCATCACCCCGTCAAAGCCGCCGGAGAGGATTGTCTCCGCCGGGGTGTGGGCGGGGAACACGGTGACCTCACACCCCCGGTTCTGGAGGCAGCGGATCATGTTCTCCTTCACGCCGTAATCCATCAGGGCCACCCGCAGCTGCTGTTCCCCCGCGGCGGGATACACCTGGGCCTCCTTGCGGGTCACCCGCTCCACGGTGCCCTCCACCCGGTAGGCGTGGATGCGCTGGAGCGCCTCCTGGACAGAAAAATGCTCCGCACAGGTGATCATGCCATTCATGGTCCCCTGACTGCGGAGTATTCTGGTTAAAGCACGGGTGTCAACGCCCTCGATGCCGGTGATATGGAATTCCTTCAAATAGTCGTCCAGGGTGCCCTCGCAGCGGAAATTGCTCCCCCGGCGGGCCAGGTGCCGGACAATGAACGCTTCCGCCCAGGGACGGGAGGACTCGTTGTCCTCATGGTTCACGCCATAGTTGCCGATGAGGGGATAGCTCATCACAATGCCCTGCCCGGCATAGGACGGGTCGGTGAGGATCTCCTGGTAGCCGGTCATGGAGGTGTTGAACACCATCTCACACACCCGCTCCTCGGTGGAACCGATGCTCCGGCCGGTGAAGAGCATCCCGTTTTCCAGGATCAAGGTCGCCTTCATCTTTCGCATCACGCCTTTCCCAAATTATCCTTTTGAGTATACCCGAAAAAATGGCCCCTGGCAACCGTCTTTTTCGCCTTTTTAAAAAACCGGGATTTTGGACAAAAAGCAGGGCGTTTCCGCCGGTATTTCCGCCTGACGCGCCCCAAAAATTCAAAAAATTTTTCTTGTCAGATCATTTTTATTTAGCCTTTCTCTCCCGATCGCCCCATTGCGCCGGCGGGGAAAATGGGGTATGCTTTCCCCAGGAGGTGGAACCCATGGCAAACGAGGAGAAGAAGGATTTCAACGCCATGCTGCGCCGGGACAACGGGATGCCCAGAATCCAGACCGTCACCGACGAGGCGGCTATCCGCACCTACGGGGGGAGCCGGATGCTCCTGGCGCCCCCGCTGGCCTATGATGCCCTCATGCGCCGCGTCCCCGCCGGGAAACTGACCACCACGGGGGAGCTGCGGGCCTGCCTGGCCCGGGAGAACGGCGCCGACTTCACCGACCCCATGACGGCGGGGATCTTCGTCTCCATCGCCGCCTGGGCCAGCCACCAGCGCACGGAGGACAAGATCCCCTACTGGCGCACCCTGAAGGCGGGCGGGGAGCTCAACCCCAAATACCCCGGCGGCGTGGAGGCCCAGCGGGCCAGGCTGGAGGCCGAGGGCCACACCGTGGTGCAGCGTGGGCGGAAA
>DSTMC04003__coassemble_3017_pt1 | contig 8331 bp, 6 predicted proteins | sample DSTMC04003__metabat2_high_PE_006 | metagenome-assembled genome bin DSTMC04003
CAGCGGGGCTACCATTTCTTCTTCTGGCACCTGATCCCTCACCCTCCCTTTGCATTTCCCCAACCTACGGCCCCCGGGGCATCCGCCCCGGGGGCCCGGGCTTTTCCGGAAGTTTGCAAAAAATTTAGAAAATCTCAGCCAAGCGTTTACAATTGCCCGCTATGCTATCGTGGGTGATTGTAATGAAGCGGCGCATCTTTATAACCAATACCATTGTGGTGGTGCTGGCGCTGGTGGCCCTTCTGCTCATCAGCAGCGAGGTGATCCGCCGGGTGAGCGACCACTATACCAGCCAGGCCCCGCCGGAGGAGGATCCCGGCGCCGCCCAGGCGGCGGAGCTGCTGGAGTCCTGGGAGGACAGCGGCGGCTGGCAGGAGCTGAACCTGCAGCTGGAGGCGCTGGGCTATCAGCTCTACGCGGTTCGGGACGGCGCGGAGGTGTTCTCCTCCCTGAGCCCCCTGCAGAGCGACCTGCTCCGGCACGGCGGGATTCCCGCCTCCTGGCCGGAGGGGGAGGCAGCGGAGATATGGAACGGCGCGGCCCTGCTGGTGGGGATCCAGTCCGGCGGCTATACCCTAGTGGCCATGAGCCGCCCGGATCTGCCGGAGTTCTTCGGACAGCAGCGGCCCCAGGCCGAGGCGTCCCTGCTCTCCCTGCTGATCATCGGCGCCGCAGCCATCCTGCTTATTGTGTCCCTCAGCCTGATATCCACCCATTTTCAGGTGAAGCACATCATGCGCCCGGTGAACGCCCTGGCGGACGCCGCCCGGCGGGTGGAGGCGGGGGACTACACCCGACCGGTGGGCTACGGCGGGCAGGACGAGTTCACCGCCGTGTGCGCCGCCTTTGAGCAGATGCAGCACCACCTGCTGGAGGAGCGGGAGAAGAACGCCGCCTACGAGCGGGCCCGCACCGACCTGGTGGCGGGCATCTCCCACGATCTGCGCACCCCGCTCACCTCGGTGCAGGGGTACCTCAAGGGCCTGCGGGACGGGGTGGCCAGCACGGAGGAAAAACGGGCGCAGTACGTGGACATCGCCTACCGGAAGGCCTGCGATATGGAGGTGCTGCTCCAGCGGTTGTTTGATTTCTCCCGGATGGAGACGGGCAGCCTGCCCCTGTCCCCTGAGCGGGCGGATCTGGGGGAGTTTGTCCGGGATTATATCCGCAGCACGGAGGGGGAGCTGGCACAGCGGGGCGGCCGGTTTGTCCTCCGGGGCGCGCCCGCCCCCCACCCGGTGCGCATAGACACCGGGCAGATGGGCCGGGTGCTGGCCAATCTGATGGACAACGCCCTGCGCTACGCCGGGGCGGAGCCGCTGGTGCTCACACTCACTGTCTGGCGGGGGGGAGGCACGGAGCGGCTGCGCTTTGCGGACAACGGCCGGGGCGTGCCGGAGGAGCAGCTGCCCCATCTGTTTGAGCAGTTCTGGCGGGGGGACGCCTCCCGCAGCGGAAAAAACGGCGAGGGCAGCGGCCTGGGCCTTTACATCGTCAGGCACATCGTGGAGGCCCACGGCGGCACGGTGACGGCCTGGAACGACGGCGGGCTGGTGTTTGAGATCTCTCTGCCCTGTGAGGAGGAGCTGTATGCGTAAGATTCTGATTGTGGAGGACGACAACGACATCGCCATGCTGGAGCGGGACTATCTGGAGATCGCCGGCTTTTCCACCGGCCTGGCCGCCGATGGGGACGCGGCGGCGGCCGCCGCCCTGTCCGGCGAGTACGATCTGATTCTGCTGGACGTGATGCTGCCCGGGCGGGACGGCTACGACATCTGCCGCCAGCTGCGGGACAAGATCGACGTGCCCATCCTCATGGTCACCGCCCGCACCGACTCGGTGGACAAGATCCGCGGCCTGGGTCTGGGGGCGGACGACTACATCGCCAAGCCCTTCGACCCGGCGGAGCTGGTGGCCCGGGTGAAGGCCCACCTGAGCCGCTACGACCGGCTGGTGGGGGACGGCAGGGCCCAGGATGTGGAGCGCATCACGGTGGGGGAGCTGACCATCCTCCCCCGGAGCTGGAAGGTGTACAAGGGAGAGCGGGAGCTGCGCCTGCCCAACCGGGAGTTTGAGCTGCTGAAATTCCTGGCGGAGAACCCCAACATCGTCTTCTCCAAGGAGCAGCTGTTCGAGGCCATCTGGGGCTATGACTACCTGGGGGACAGCGCCACCGTCACCGTCCACATCGGCCGCATCCGGGACAAGATCGAGGACGATCCCTCCAACCCGAGGATTATCGAGACAGTATGGGGGGCGGGCTACCGCCTCAACCGTCCCTGAGCGTGTCGAAAAAGCGGCAAAGCCGCTTTTTCGAGAAAGCTCACATGGCGGAAGGGGTTCGTTTTCTTGCGAAAAAGTCACCCTTCTGCCATGAAAAGTGTCATTTCCGAGGCGCATGCCCCCGGAAATGACGGATTTTGATTTTATTCCTGCGGCTGCGACCGCAGGAACTCTGCGAGTCTTTTCCTCACGGAGGGTTTATCGACAGCCTGAGGGGGCGCCGCAAATGCGGCGCCCCCTGCTTTGTTTTTCCATTGTTTGGCTGCTGTTTCGAGTTTGTTTCGATTTTCCGCCGGGAATGTTCACCTTCCGCCGGTACAATAGGTACCGAACCAGAAACCCGTTTCAGGAAAGGACGGATGAACGATATGAAATTGCAGTGGAAGCGCGGGAAGGCGGCGGAGGGCGCCCTGGCGGCGGTTGACGGCGCCCCGCCCAGGAAGCGGCGCAGGATTCCGGTGAAGCGGCTGATCGCCCTGGCGGTGGTGCTGGCCATCGCCGGCGGCGGGGGCTGGTACTTCCTGGGCGGCAGCCAGAACACCGCCGCCGCCGCGGACAGCGCCTATACCACCGCCCAGGTGGAGCGGCGCACCATTACCTCCACCATCACCGGCAGCGGCACCCTGGAGGCGGCGGACTCCTACTCGGTGACCACCCTGCTGGAGGGCACCATCCTCACCGCCGACTTTGAGGAGGGGGATCAGGTGGAGGAGGGCACGGTGCTCTACACCATCGACGACTCCGACGCGGCCAACTCCCTGGAGCAGGCCCAGATCTCCCTCAACCAGTCGGAGCGCAGCTATCAGAACACGGTGGAGAGCCTGGAGGATCTCACCGTCACCGCCGACACCGCCGGGCGGATCTACACCCTGGACGTGGAGGTGGGGGACGAGGTGACCGCCGGGCAGCAGGTGGCCACCATCCGGGACTCGGACACCATGGAGCTTACGGTGCCCTTCCCTGCCGACGACGCGGCGGGCTTCTACGTGGGCCAGAGCGCCACGGTGACCCTGGACTCCACCTTTGAGACCCTCACCGGCACGGTCAGCGAGATCTCGGGCAACACCGAGGTGCTCACCGGCAACATGATCGTGCGCAATGTGACCATTGACGTATCCAACCCCGGCGGCCTGTCCACCAGCCAGTCCGCCTCGGCCACGGTCAACGGGGTGGGCAGCAGCTCCGGCGGCACCTTCGCCTACGCCGACGAGGCCACCGTCACCGCCGATGTGGCGGGCACCGTGTCCTCCATCTCCGTGGCCGAGGGCGACCAGGTCAGCAGGGGGCAGACCCTCCTCCAGCTCACCAGCGAGGAGCTCTCCGACCAGGTGCAGAGCGCCGAGGAGAGCCTGCGCAACGCCCAGATCTCCTATGAGAACCAGACCGAGCAGCTGGACGACTACACCGTCACCGCCCCCATCACCGGCACCATCGTGGACAAGAACTACAACGCCGGCGAGATCACCGAGGCCAACCAGGTGCTGTGCACCATCTACGACCTGTCCTACCTGACCATGACCCTCAGCGTGGATGAGCTGGACATCGCCAACATCCAGGTGGGGCAGACCGTGGCCGTCACCGCCGACGCGGTGGAGGACACCACCTATGAGGGCGTGGTCACCAAGGTCAGTGTGGCGGGCACCTCCACCGGCAGCGCCACCACCTACCCGGTGACCATCCGCATCGACGAGACCGACGGGCTGCTGCCCGGCATGAGCGTGGACGCCACCATCACCCTGGACAGCGCCGAGGACGTGCTTGCCATCCCCGCCGCCGCCCTCAACCGGGGCGACACGGTGCTGGTCACCGCCGACTCCCCCAGCGCCGCCGGCGCCGAGGCCCAGCAGCCAGAGGACGGTACGGACGCGGAGACTTCCGCGGGCGGCGGAGACGCGGAGACCGCCGGGGACGAATCCTCCCAGTATGTCTCCGTCCAGGTGACCACCGGCATCAGCGACGACAGCTACATTGAGATCACCTCCGGCCTGCAGGAGGGGGACACGGTGGTCTACATACCCACCACCTCCTCGGACAGCGACATGGGCATGATGGGCGGCATGCCCGGCGGCATGGGCGGCGGCATGCCCAGTATGCCCAGCGGCGGCGGGATGCCCAGCGGCATGGGCGGCGGCCCGGGGGGCTTCTGAGATGAAGGCGCTCATTGAATTCAAGGACGTGTGCAAGTACTACTACATGGGGGACACGGTGGTGAAGGCCGCCGACGGCATCTCCTTCCAGATCTACAAGGGGGAGTTTGTGGCCATCGTGGGCCAGTCCGGCTCCGGCAAGTCCACCTGCATGAACATCATCGGCTGCCTGGACGTGCCCACCGAGGGCACCTACCTGCTGGACGGCCGGGACGTGGGCCAGATGAACAAGAACGAGCTGGCTGAGATCCGCAACGAGCTGCTGGGCTTTATCTTCCAGCAGTACAACCTGCTGCCCAAGCTGAACCTGGTGGAGAACGTGGAGGTGCCCCTGATGTACGCCGAGGTGCCCCGGGCGGAGCGGCGGGAGCGGGCCCTGCTGGCCCTGGACATGGTGGGCCTGCGGGAGAAGTACAGGCACAAGCCCTCCGAGCTGTCCGGCGGCCAGCAGCAGCGGGTGTCCATCGCCCGGGCCCTGGCGGGGGATCCGTCGGTGATCCTGGCCGACGAGCCCACCGGCGCCCTGGACTCCCGCACCGGGCGGGAGGTGCTGGGCATCATCCAGCAGCTCCACGCCGCGGGGAACACGGTGGTGCTCATCACCCACGACAACTCCATCGCCGTCCAGGCCCAGCGCATCATCCGCCTGGAGGACGGCCACGTGATCTACGACGGCCCCGCCGACGCCCCCGAGGCGGTGGTGACGCCCCGGGCCGCCGGCACGGAGGGGGGTGCGGCGTCTTGAGCATCCTGGAATCCTTCTCCCTGGCCGTCAAGAACATCCTCTCCAGCAAGACCCGCACCCTGCTGACCATGCTGGGCATCATCATCGGCGTGGCGGCGGTGATCGTCATCGTGGGCCTGGGCAACGGCCTGGAGCAGTATATGACCGACAGCTTCTCCGGCCTGGGCACCAACACCCTCACCGTCTCCGTCTCCTCCCGGGGCTCCACCCGCAGCCTCAGCGTGGACGAGATGTACGGGATCGTGGACGAGAACAGCCAATACCTGGACCAGTGCTCCCCCACGGTGTCCATGAACGGCTATGTGAAGATCGGCTCGGATACGGTGAGCTCCACCTCCGTCCAGGGCGTCAGCGAGGACTATGTGGACATCTCCGGCGCCTCCGTCTCCAGCGGCCGCAACCTCCAGTACAGCGACATGAAGCTCCGCGCCAAGGTGTGCGTCATCGGCGCCTACATCGACCGGGCCTACTTCGGCGGAAGTGCCGTGGGGCAGACCATGCGGATATACGGGACGACCTTCACCATCGTGGGGGTGCTGGCCCAGCAGGATGAGGATCTGGAGGAGGGGGGCAGCGACGACTGCATCTACCTGCCCTACACCACCGCCTCCCGCATCTCCGGCGAGGTAAGCAGCTATGTGATCACCATGAAGGACGAGAACTACATCGACCAGAGCGTGGCCGCCCTGGAGAACGCCCTCTATGAGGTCTTTTCCAGCGACGACTACTACACCGTCACCAGCATGGCGGAGATGGTGGAGACCATGACCAGCATGATCAACATCCTGGTGGGGGTGCTGGCGGGCATCGCGGCCATCTCCCTGGTGGTGGGCGGCATCGGCATCATGAACATCATGCTGGTCTCCGTCACCGAGCGCACCCGGGAAATCGGCATCCGCAAGTCCCTGGGCGCCAAGGAGCGCTACATCATGCAGCAGTTCGTCATCGAGGCCGCCTCCACCAGCGCCCTGGGGGGCGTCACCGGCATCCTGCTGGGCGATCTGCTCTCGGTGGCGGCCTCCGTGGTGGCCACCCGGCTCATGGGGGAGAACCTGTCCGTGTCCCCCACCCTGGCGGCGGTAGCCGCGGCCTTCGGCATCTCGGTGGGCATCGGCATCCTGTTCGGCTACCTGCCCGCCAAGAAGGCCGCCGTCCTCAACCCCATCGACGCGCTGCACTACGACTAAACGACGAAAGGCGTGACCATTTTGAAACTGCGATTTCTTTCGCTGCTTACCGCCCTGTGCCTGGCCCTGTCCCTGGCGGGGCCGGCCCTGGCGGCAGACGCGGACACCCGGCTGGAGACCATCCGGGCCCTGGGCATCCTGTCCGGCGACGAGAGCGGAAACCTGAACCTGAGCAGCCCGGTGACCCGGGCGGAATTTGTGAAGATGATGACCGCCGCCTCCACCTACCAGGACGCGGTGGGTACCGGCCAGGGTGCCTCCCTGTTCACCGACGTGAAGAGCGGCTACTGGGCCAACGGCTATATCCAGCTGGCGGTGGAGCAGGGCTGGGTCACCGGCTACGTGGACGGCTCCTTCCGCCCCGGCAACTCCATCACCCTGGAGGAGGCCTGCACCGCCCTGCTGCGCCTGCTGGGCTTTGACTCGGGCAGCCTGAGCGGCTCCTTCCCCGAGGCCCAGCTGTCCAAGGCCCGCTCCCTGGGCCTGCTGGATGATCTGGATGTGTCTCAGGGGGAGACCCTGACCCGGCAGGACTGCGTCACCCTGTTCTACAACCTGCTGGTCAGTGAAAACAGCGAGGGCACCGTCTACGGCACCACCCTGGGCTACACCGTCACCAACGGGGAGGTGGACTACTCCACCCTGGTCACCGCCGACACCAAGGGCCCCTACGTGGCGGACTCCGGCTCCCTGAGCCTGCCCTTCTCCACCAGCGGCATCACGGTCTACCGCAACGGCACGGCCTCCGAGCTGTCGGCGGTGCAGCAGTACGACGTGTACTACTACAACGAGAACCTGCGCACCGTGTGGATCTACAGCGACCGGGTCACCGGCACCCTCACCGCCGTCTCCCCCGGCACGACGGCCCCCACCTCCGTCACCGTGGCGGGGGGCACCTATGAGCTGGGCACCTCCACCGCCGTCTATCAGTTCTCCAGCCAGGGGGACTTCTCCGCCGGCGACACCGTCACCCTGCTGCTGGGCATGAACGGCGAGGTGGTGCAGGCCGTCTCCGCCGCCGAGGCCGATACGACCTATTACGGCGTGGTCCTCTCCAGCACCAAGGGCGCCGCGGATGACTCCACCACCAGCGAAGAGGGCACCAGCGTCCAGACCACCACGGTGGTGGCCTGCACCGACGGCACTCAGCGCACCTTCTACCACAGCGGCTCGGCCTACTCCGCCGGGCGGGTGGTGTCGGTGACCATAGAGGACGGCGCCACCCGCCTGCGGACCCTGAGCTCCAAGGGGCTGGAGGGCGACGTATCCCGGGACGGGAGCAGCCTGGGCAGCTATGACTTCGCCGATGACGTGGAGATCCTGGACGTGGACGACGAGGGCGGCTACGCCCGCATCTACCCCGACCGGCTGGCCGGCGCCGAGCTGGAGTCCGACGACGTGAGCTACTACTCCCTCAATGAGCTGGGGGAGATCGACCGCCTGATTCTCAACCAGGTCACCGGCGACACCTATACCTATGCCTTCCTGGTGGACGGCGAGGTGAACTCCGAAAATCTGGAAATTTCCGCCTCCTACACCTATCTGCTGGACGGGGAGACCTATACCGTCAGCGGCACCACCAACTATAATATCACCCACGGGGGCATCGCCCTCATCTACAACAACGGCAGCATCAGCAGCATCCGCCAGCTGGAGTCCGTCACCCTGAGCCAGCTCTCCGACCTGTACGCCATGGCGGGGAACAAGAAATACATGCTGGCCGACGACATGGAGGTGCTGCTCAAGGACAGCAGCAGCTCCAACACCTACTACGTGACCACCCTGTCCGAGATCAATGACGAGGACTACCGCCTCACCGGCTGGTACGACGATCTGGACTGCGCCGCCGGCGGCCGCATCCGCATTCTGGTGGCGGTGCCGAAGTAAGTGCGGCATGCGGGCAGGACGCGCCTCACAGCAGATAACTGCCGCCCGAACCGAACCAATCGGACAGGCCGGAGGGGGA
>DSTMC04003__coassemble_3081_pt1 | contig 8179 bp, 11 predicted proteins | sample DSTMC04003__metabat2_high_PE_006 | metagenome-assembled genome bin DSTMC04003
CGGCCAGGCGGACGTGGACGAGTGGGTGGACAGCCTGGGGCTGTCCGCGGAATAAGAGAGCGGCAGGGAGCGGGGCGGAGGCTCCGGCTCCCGTCTGCTCATGACTTGATTTTGAAAAAGGAGAGCGGGAAACATGTCCAAGAAAGTCTTGATTTTATCTGCCAGCCCCCGGAAGGGGGGCAACTCGGACCTGCTGTGCGACCAGTTTGCCAAGGGTGCCGAGGAGGCCGGCCACCAGGTGGAGAAAATCCGGGTGCAGGAGAAAAAGATCTCCCCCTGCCTGGCCTGCTACGGCTGCCGGGGCACCGGCACCTGCGTCCAGAAGGACGACATGGCCGCCATTCTGGACAAGATGGTGGAGGCCGATGTGCTGGTGCTGGCCACTCCGGTGTACTTCTACTCCATGGACGGGCAGCTCAAGACTCTCATCGACCGCACCCTGCCCCGGTACACGGAGATCCGGGACAAGGAGGTCTGCCTCATCGCCACCGCCGCCGCAGGCCGGGGGGCCATGGAGCGCACCATGGACGCCATGCGGGGCTTCACCGACTGCCTGCCCGGCGCCCAGGTGAAGGGAATTATCTATGGCTCCGGCGTCTACCAGAAGGGGGAGGTCATGGACACCAAGGCGTTCCAGGAGGCCTACCAGCTGGGCAGAAAAGTCTGAGCAGGAAAGAAGGCTGACCCGCTTCCATGGCGCAATTCAGTGAGCGAGAGCTGTTTGAAACCGTCCCGGTTCCCAGGGCCGTGGCCACACTGGCCATCCCCACCGTCATCAGCCAGGAGGTGACCATGATCTACAACCTGGCCGACACCTTCTTCATCGGCCAGACCGGGGAGCCGCTGATGGTGGCGGCGGTGTCTCTGGTGTCCCCCTGGTTCAACCTGCTCACCGCCCTGGGCAACCTCTTCGGCCTGGGCGGCAACAGCCTGATCTCCCGGATGCTGGGGGTGCAGCGGGAGGGGGAGATCCGCTACGTGTCCTCCTTCAGCATCTGGGCGGGGGCGGCGGTCACCGCCTGCTTTTCCCTGGCCAGCTTCCTGGCCCGGGAACCCCTGCTCACCTTCCTGGGGGCCAGCGTAGACAACTACGGCTATGCGGAGGACTACCTGCTGTGGGTGGTGGCGGCCGGCGGGGTGCCCACCATGGTGAGCCTGGCCCTGGGCCATCTGCTCCGCAGCGACGGTATGCTACCCCTCCACAGGGCGCATACCGCCTTTTTTTGTCATCCAGCCCTCCGGCTGTATCGGTTGAGCAAAAGTCAGCGTGGGAATGGTGTGGTATCTTTATCTAAGTGAAGCTCCGCTCTCCCATTTGGCCACCGCCTGGCGGCTCACCCCAAGGCGCCCGGCCACCATCTCCTGGGACATGCCCCTGGCCTTCCTCTGCTCCCGGATGCGCTCTCCCAGTGTCATTGTCCTCACCTCGAGCCCAATTATAAGGGAAGGCGCCCGTCCTGTCCACCAACTATTCGGCAACCGGCGGTTGCAGCGGCGGGGAAATGCCCGCTTTTGCCGGAAACCTTGCCAAGTTCCCCGCCTTCTGGTATGATAATGTCTGCTGAATCCATTGCTTTGAAGACAAAGGAGTTTTACTGTGTTTGAAGTCCTGAAAACAGAGGGGAAGGCCCGGCGGGGCGTGTTCACCTGCGCCCACGGCACGGTGCAGACGCCGGTGTTCATGAACGTGGGCACCCAGGGGGCCATCAAGGGGGCGGTATCCGCCCTGGATCTGAAGGAGATCGGCTGCCAGGTGGAGCTGTCCAACACCTACCACCTCCACCTGCGCCCCGGCGACCAGGTGGTGCGCCAGATGGGCGGCCTGCACAAGTTCATGCGGTGGGACGGCCCTATCCTCACCGACTCCGGCGGGTTCCAGGTGTTCTCCCTGTCCGGCCTGCGCAAGATCAAGGAGGAGGGGGTCACCTTCGCCTCCCACATCGACGGCCGCCGCATCTTCATGGGGCCGGAGGAGTCCATGCAGATCCAGTCCAACCTGGGCTCTGACATCGCCATGGCCTTTGACGAGTGTGTGGAGAACCCTGCCACCTACGAGTACGCCAAGGCCTCCTGCGAGCGCACCCTCCGCTGGCTGGAGCGGTGCGTGGCGGAGCATAACCGGCTCAACGCCCTGCCCGACGCGGTGAATCCCCGGCAGATGCTCTTCGGCATCAACCAGGGGGCCACCTTTGAGGACCTGCGTATCTGGCACATGAAGGAGATCGCCAAGCTGGACTGCGACGGGTACGCCATCGGCGGCCTGGCGGTGGGGGAGCCCACCCAGGTGATGTACGACATCATCGACGCGGTGGAGCCCTGGATGCCGGCGGACAAGCCCCGCTACCTCATGGGGGTGGGCACCCCCTCCAACATCATCGAGGGGGTGGCCCGGGGGGTCGACTTCTTCGACTGCGTCATGCCCGCCCGCAATGCCCGCCACGCCAAGCTCTTCACCTGGTCGGGGGCGATGAACATCCGCAATGAGAAGTACAAGCTGGATGAGCGGCCCATCGACCCGGACTGCGACTGCCCGGTATGCCGGAACTTCTCCCGGGCCTATCTGCGCCACCTGTTTGCAGCGGAGGAGATGCTGGCTATGCGCCTGGCTGTGCTCCACAACCTCTATTTCTACAACAAGCTGACCCAGCGTATCCGCCAGGCCCTGGACGAAGGGCAGTTCGCCGCCTTCCGGGCGGAGTACTCGGAGAAGCTGGCCGGGCGGCTGTGAAGTTTTTGTAAAGGAAACCAGAAAAGGGCTTGTCAAATCCTGCATTTGGCTTTATAATGTCCTTTTGATAAGTCCTTTTATCAAAGAAACATTCGGAGGGGATACCATTGTTCACACAGGCTGCAAGCGCACTGCTGACGCAGAGCACCGAGGGCACCGCCAGCTTTATGTCCATGATCCTGCCGCTGGTCATTCTGATCGCGGTCTTCTACTTCCTGCTGATCCGGCCGGAAAACAAAAAGAAGAAGGCGGCGGCCAAGATGCGTTCCGAGCTGGCGGTGGGTGACGAGATCACCACCATCGGCGGCATAGTGGGCACCATCTGCCAGGTGAAGGAGGACACCATCGTTATCGAGACCAGCGCCGACCGCGTGCGCATCGAGTTTACCAAGTGGGCCATCTCCACCAAGGGCACCCAGTCCACGGAGAACGCCCCTGCGGATACCAAGGACACCAAGGATTCCAAGGACAAGAAGTAATATCGTACTAGCCAGCACCCTCCCTGCATAGGTTTCAGTAGAAATCCATGCCAAGGGAGGGTGTTTCTATGGGGAAAAAAGAGGAGGAGCAGGGCGCGAAGCTGATCCGCTGCGGCATGGGAATCGTGCTGGGCGGTGTGCTGGCCCTGGCGGTCTGCTTTGCCTTTCTGCTGGCCGCGTCGGCGGCCATCTCCGGCGGCCTGGCGGGGGAGGAGCTGATGTACCAGCTGACCATCGTGGGCTGCGTGCTGGGGGCCTTCGCCGGCGGTGTGCTGGCCGTGCGGCGGTGCGGGAGCCGGGCGCTGATCGTGGGCCTGACCGCCGGGGCGGTGCTGTTCCTGCTGCTGCTCACCATCGGCTCGCTGTGCTTTGAGAATGTGTCCCTGGAGGCCGGAGGCATCGGCCTGCTGTGCGGCTGCCTGTGCGGCGGCGCGGCCGCCGGGCTGCTGGGAAGCGGGAAGAAAAAAGCCGCACCCCGGAAAAAACGCAGAAAATAATTGAAATCAGGCGATGGATGTGGTATACTCATTCTAAACTATCGCCATGGGAGGGAAACGAGAATGAAGCATGTCAAGACGCTGAACGGCGCGACCCTGAAGAAGAGCGCCGCCCACGGCGGCTGCGGGGAGTGCCAGACCTCCTGCCAGTCCGCCTGCAAGACCTCTTGCACCGTCGCCAATCAGAAGTGCGAGAACCAGTAAGAACGAACAGGGCTTGAAAAGGGTGGGGTACCCCCACCCTTTTTCCATGCCGGAATCAAGTGAGGAACGAACAGATATGGTACATACCTTTCAATGCCTCGGCGTGAACGTCGCCGTGGATGTGAACAGCGGCGCCGTCCATGTGCTGGACGAGCTGACCTACCACCTGCTGGAGCTGGTGGAGCCCCCCATGGGAGAGCACTGCCCGGCGGAGGTAGCGGCCAGGCTGCCCCAGTACGACCCCGCCGCCCTGGAGGAGGCGTGGCAGGAGCTGCGCGGCCTGGCGGAGCAGGGGCTGCTCTTTGAGGAGGACGACTACATCGACCGGGAGAAGGCCGCGTCCATGCAGCAGCAGGCCCTGGTGAAGGCCCTGTGCCTCCATGTGTCCCACGACTGTAACCTGCGGTGCAAATACTGCTTCGCGGGTACCGGCGACTTCGGCACCGGCCACCGCATGACCATGGACTTTGAGACCGCCAAGAAGGCCATCGACTTTGTGATCGAGAAGTCCGGCCACCGGCGCAACATCGAGGTGGACTTCTTCGGCGGGGAGCCTCTCATGGCCATGGATACGGTGAAGAAGACGGTGGAGTACGCCCGCTCCGTGGAGAAGGAGCACGACAAGTGCTTCCGCTTTACCATCACCACCAACGGCGTGCTCCTCAATGACGAGAACATCGAGTACATCAACCGGGAGATGTCCAACGCCGTGCTGTCCCTGGACGGCCGGAAGGAGGTCAATGACGATCTGCGTCCCACCGTCAACGGCAAGGGCAGCTATGACGTGATCGTCCCCAAGTTTGAGAAGCTCATCGCCGGCCGGGGCACCAAGGATTACTATCTGCGGGGCACCTTCACCCGCTTCCACAAGGACTTCGCTGAGGACGTGAAGGCCCTGGCGGCCATCGGCAGGAACGTGTCGGTGGAGCCGGTGGTGGGGAAGAGGGAAGATCCCTATGCGCTCCAGGAGGAGGATCTGCCCGAGCTGGAGGCCGAGTACGAGCGCCTGGCCGAGTACCTGAAGGATCACCCAGAGACCAATTTCTTCCATTTTAATGTGGATCTGGCCCAGGGGCCCTGCGTGATCAAGCGGCTGCGGGGCTGCGGCGCGGGCTGCGAGTACGTGGCCATCACCCCGGAGGGGGATATCTATCCCTGTCACCAGTTCGTGGGCAACGAGGACTACAGGCTGGGCAGCGTCCACGACGGCACCTTTGACAAGGAGCTGTCCGGCCGCTTTGCCGGGCTGAACATCTACACCCGGGAGGAGTGCCGGGACTGCTGGGCCCGGTTCTACTGCTCCGGCGGGTGCTCCGCCTCCAATCTGCTTGTCAACGGCGACATAAAAAAGCCCCACCGGGTGGGGTGCGAGCTGGAGCGCAAGCGGCTGGAGTGTGCCATCGCCCTGCGGGCTATTGCGGCGGGCATGGCGGACTGAGGTATACAGATCGTAATTATACGAAATGTAATCGGGCGTAATCAGCCCAAAAGGTTCCGAATTTTTCGGAGATATGCGTTAAAGACAGCATAAAGAGGCGAGAAAGAGGGGCGCCGCAGTGTGCGGCGCCCCTCTTTTGGTTTGCGGGATTTACATAATAAAGTTTACATAAAGTATTGGCATAATAACCAAAAATGATTTTTTTATCCCAGGATTCTTGCACACGCGGCTCAGTTGGTCTATAGTTAGCATAGGAAAGTTCCAGCACGTCTACGGGCGGCCCTGTCCGCATACACTCCCATGGGAGGTGGGAGCCATGCGGAGGGCAGACCGTTGGAGCACATCGGCGGACGGGTCGGTACTGATATTGGCGGCGGTGTCGGCCTGCTTTTTCCTGGGCGGGCTGGCGGGCTGCCTGCTGGCCGGCTGTGTGGACGGCGGCGGGCAGGAGAGCCTGGCCGCCTATGTGGAGGGCTTCCTGCGGGCCGCACAGGCGGGAGATGCCGCTCCGCCGGCCCTGGCCGCGCTGGTGTGGGAGACTCTGCGCTGGCCGCTGCTGGCCCTTCTGCTGGGCTTCACGGCCCTGGGTCTGCTGGCCCTGCCCCTGCTCTTCGCGGTGCGGGGGTTCCTGCTGGCCTTTTCCATCGCCTCTTTCGTGCGCCTCTTCGGCGGTACGGGCTGTCTGCTGGCCCTGCTGGTGTTCGGCGTGGGCGGGGCGTTTTCTGTCCCGGCGCTCTTTGTGCTGGGGGTGCAGAGCTTCATGACCGCCCGGACACTGGCCGGGCGGGTCTGGGGGGAGAGCAAGGCCGCCCCCCTCTATGGACGGGCCTATTGGCTGCGCTGCGGCGGGTGCGCTGCGGCTTTGTGTGTGTGTATGCTGCTGGACGGCTTCGCGGTTCCCGCGCTGGTGTCCGGCTTGGCCGGCACCCTGCTGGCCGGATAGAGAATTGTGTGAGAAGGTGTTGGACGGATGGATTATCAATCGGGCTATGCCCACTACCTGACCGAGGAAAAGCGTGCTTCTTCCAACACCCTGAGCTCCTACCTGCGGGATGTGAACCAGTATCTGCACTGGCTGGCGGGGGAGAAGCTCCTGCCGGAGCAGGTGGAGCAGCGGGATGTGGAGGCCTATACCCGCTTCCTCACATCCAAGGGGAAGTCGGCGGCCACGGTGACCCGCAGCCTGGCCTCCCTCAAGTCCTTTTACACCTACCTGATGGGGGAGGGGCTGGTGTCGGTAAACCCGGCCCGTGGCCTGTCCCCGGCCAGGGTGGAGCGCAAGCTGCCCCACATCCTCACCTCCAAGGAGGTGGAGCTGTTTCTGGAGCAGCCAGACCCCTCCGACGCCAAGGGCTGCCGGGATCGGGCCATGCTGGAGCTGCTCTACGCCACCGGCATCCGGGTGTCGGAGCTCATCGGCCTGGATCTGGAGAGCGTCAACCTGGCGGCGGGCTTCCTCCGCTGCGCCGGCCGGGGAAAGGAGCGGATGATCCCCCTCTATCCCGCGGCGGTTCAGGCCCTGGAGGACTATATCACCCACGTGCGGCCCCAGATGGTGGAGCACCCCGATGAGCGGGCCCTGTTCGTCAATATGAGCGGGGAGCGGATGAGCCGCCAGGGCTTCTGGAAGATCATCAAGCACTACCAGGAGAAGGCGGGCATCCAGACGGAGATCACTCCCCACACCCTGCGCCACTCCTTCGCCGCCCACCTGCTGGAGAACGGGGCGGATCTCCACTCCATCCAGGAGATGCTGGGCCACGCGGATATCTCCTCCACCCAGATCTACGCCCAGCTGGTGAACCAGAAGCTGAAAAATGTCTACAACAAAGCCCATCCCAGGGCGTAAGCGACAGGCCGGAGCACAGTGTGTTCCGGCCTGTTTTCCATCTTGCGCCGCCGTGGCCGCCGTGGTACAATATTTTCTGTATGGACTGAGAAAGGGAACGCATACCATGCTGATTTTAGGAATCGACCCCGGCTTCGCCATCGTTGGCTTCGGCTTGGTGGAGGCAGACTGCGGCCGGCAGCGGCTGGTGCAGTGCGGCGCCATCACCACCCCGGCGGGGGAGCCTCTGCCCGCCCGGCTGCTCCGGATTGCCGATGACATGGAGCTGCTGCTGGAGCAGTTCAAGCCCCAGGCCATGGCGGTGGAGGAGCTGTTCTTCAACAACAACATCACCACGGGCATCGGCGTGGCCCAGGCCAGGGGCGTGATCCTGCTCTCCGCCGAGCGCCGGGGCGTGCCCATCTATGAGTACACCCCCAGCCAGGTGAAGCAGGCGGTGGTGGGCTACGGCAAGGCGGAGAAGCGGCAGGTCATGGAAATGACCCGCCGCCTGCTGAACCTGAAGGCCGTCCCCAAGCCGGACGACGCCGCCGACGCGGTGGCCATCGCCCTGTGCCACGCCCGCTCGTTCACCTCCCGGCTCCAGAGCCCCGACGCCGCCAGGCCGGGCAGCGGCCGGTATGAGGTGCGCAATCCCACCCGTTAGGAGCGAACAACACCATGTTTTACTATGTCAACGGCACCGTGGCCCACACGGCCCCCTTCCTGGCGGTCATCGACTGCGGCGGGGTGGGGTATGCCTGCCGCACCACCAACAACACCCTTGCCCGGCTGAAAAAGGGGGAGAGGGCCAAGCTCTACACCCACCTGAACGTCCGGGAGGACGCCATGGAGCTGTACGGCTTTTTCTCGGAGAGCGAGCTCAACTGCTTCCAGATGCTCATCGGCGTGTCCGGCGTGGGGCCCAAGGCGGCCCTGTCCATCCTGTCCGCCGCCACGCCGGAGTCCCTGGCCATGAGCATCATCACCGGGGACGAGAAGGCC
>DSTMC04003__coassemble_3101_pt1 | contig 8133 bp, 8 predicted proteins | sample DSTMC04003__metabat2_high_PE_006 | metagenome-assembled genome bin DSTMC04003
TCCCTTTCACACTATCCTTCCCTCCGAATCCTTTGGCTGGAGGGTTTATCGACAGTCTCAGCGCCTGTTCCATGGGAACAGGCGCTGTCTGTTTTGTGGTGAGAATGGTCCGCTCAGCTGGCCATGAACCGGGCCAGGAACTCCCGGGTGCGGGGCTGGCGGGGGTGGGCGAAGAGCTCCGCCGGGTCCCCCTCCTCACAGATCACCCCGTCGGACATGAACACCACATGGCGGCTCACGTCCCGGGCGAAGTCCATCTCGTGGGTGACCACCAGCATGGTCATGCCGCTGGCGGCCAGCTCCTTCATGACGGAGAGCACCTCCCCCACCATCTCCGGATCCAGGGCGGAGGTGGGCTCGTCGAACAGGAGCACCTCCGGCTCCATGGCCAGGGCCCGGGCGATGGCCACCCGCTGCTTCTGGCCGCCTGAGAGCTGCCGGGGCCTGGCCTTGATGTAGGGGGCCATGCCCACCTGCTCCAGATAGCGCAGGGCCTTTCTCCTGGCCTCCTCCCTGCTCTGGCGGAGGACCTTTACCGGCCCGGCCATGCAGTTCTCCAGCACGTTCATGTTGTTAAACAGATTGAAGGACTGGAACACCATGCCCACCTTGGCCCGGTAGGCGGAGGTATTGACCCTGCGGCCGGCCACGTCCTCCCCGTGGAAGCGGACGGCCCCCCGGCTGGGGGTCTCCAGCAGGTTGATGCACCGCAGCAGGGTGGACTTGCCGGAGCCGGAGGCGCCGATGATGCTGGTCACGTCGCCGGGGCGGACGGTGAAGTCGATGTCCCGCAGCACCTCATGGCTGCCGAAGGACTTGGAGAGGTGCTGGACCTCCAGAATAGGCTGCTGATTCATGTTAACGCTCCCCCCTCGGCTGAAGATTCCGATTCAGTACCGCACGGGCCCGCCCCCTGCGGGGCAGACGGTAGGTGCCGGCGGTCATGGTCAGAGCGTCGGCCTGTACCAGCTGATAGTCGCTGGCGCCGTCCATCAGCCGCTCCACCAGCCGCAGCAGGAAGGAGGCGATTAGGGTCATGGTCAGGTAGCCGATCATCTCGATGGCGGCAGAGGGGAAGTACAGGTTGTTGACCCCCACAATGTTCCGGTGCTGGGCGAAAAACTCGGTAAAACCGATGATGAACATGACCGAGGTGTCCTTGATATTGATGATGAAGTTGTTGCCGATCTGGGGCATGATGTTGCGCAGGGCCTGTGGGAGGATCACGCCCGTCATGGTCTGTACGTGGGTCATGCCGATGGCGCGGGCCCCCTCGGTCTGGCCGGGGTCGATGGAGAGGATGCCGCCCCGCACCGACTCGGCCATGTAGGCGCCGGTGTTGATGGACACGATGAGGATGGAGGCGGCCCAGATGCCGGAGTAGCCGGAGAACTGCACCGAGTTATAGGTGAAGTAGGGCAGGCCGTAGTAGATGAACACGGCCTGGAGCATCATGGGGGTGCCCCGAAAGACCTCCACATAGATCCGGACCAGCACCCGGATCAGCTTCAGCAGGAACCGCTTGGGCAGGGGGTCCTGCCTGGTATAGGGGATGGTGTTGAGAATGCCGCAGATGAGGCCGATGACGCAGCCGATGGCGGTGGCTGCCAGGGCCAGGATCAGGGTGTTCTGGACGCCGGCCAGATAGCGGGGGCCGTAGGCCTCCCACAGACGGGCCATGTCGCTGCACAGTTCGATGAGGCGTTCCATAGGCGCCGCTCCTTTCTGCCCCCACGGGGCGTTTTGTTCCGCTCAGATCTCGGGCTGGACGCTGACGGCCTGGTTCATCAGCTCGGTGAAGTCGTCCTCGGTCATGGTGGAGAGCACGTCGTTCATGGCCTCCAGCAGGACGGTGTTGCCCTTCTGGACGGACATGCCGATGTTGATGTGGGAGGCCCGCTCAGCCTCGCTGGCGAACTGGAAGTCGTCCTCCGGGTTGTCGGAGAAGTCCAGGATCACCAGGTCGTCATAGGTGGCCACCGCGCCCATGGCGGTGGGCATGTCGGTGCAGATGAAGTCCACGGTGCCGCTCTCCACCGCCATGATCATGGCCGGGGCGGTCTCGGCGGCGGACTGGATCTCCGCCCCCTCAATCTGGGGCAGGCAGAACTCATACCAGTCGGTACCGGACTGGGCGGTGGCGGTGCCGGTGAGGTCGCTGAGGCCCTGGGCGGAGGCCAGGGGGCTGTCGGCCTTGGTGACGCACACGAAGGTGGCGTAATAATACGGGCCGGCCATATCCACCTGCTCCATCCGCTCCTCGGTCATGGACTGGCCGGCGATGATGGCGTCCAGGGTGCCGGCCTGGAGGGCGGGGATCAGGGAGTCCCAGGCGGTGGCGACCACCTCCAGCTCCCAGCCGTTGGCCTCGCAGATGCGCTGGGCGATCATCACGTCGTAGCCGTTGGCGTAGGAGCCGGGCACATTGGAGATGGGCACCGCGCCGTTGGAGTCGTCGGCTTGGGTCCAGTTATAGGGGGCGTAGGCGCACTCCATGCCAACGGTGAGCACCCCATCCTCCACGCCGCTGGGGACGGCGCTGGTCTCGGTTTCCGCCGGGGCGGCGGATTCGGTGACAGGGGCGGTGCTCTCGGGGGCGGGGGTTTCGGCGGTGCCGGTGGTCCCGCCCCCGCAGGCGGCCAGGGAGAGGGTCAGGGCGGCGGCAAGGGACAGTGCAGCAAGTGTGTTTCTGTTCATGTTACTTTCCTCCAGTCTAGTTGATTGGCGTTTTTTCCGGCAAAATGGGCGAAAAAAACGCCATGAACCTTCCTGGTGGAAGCGTTCATGGCGGTAAAGAGCAGTGGACAGCCGCCCCGGATTCCGCACAGGCCAAGGCCAGGACCCGGCGGCGCCACCGGTCCCGAAAATGGACGTGCAAAACCAGAGTCGGCGGCATAGGCCCTTGACCAATGATAGCGCTCCACACAGTCGATATGTGGCAGTCCGTGAGATGTTATCCCAACGTCCCAGGCAACCGGCCCCCCAGGCAGGGGACCGGCCCTTCGGCGGAAGGGCCCTTTCTCCGGCGGGGTGCTCTGCCCCTTTGCAGGGTAGTGCCGGATACTCTTGCGATTCCGCGACCTCTATCATTGCAGCGGGTAAATCCGCGACAATTGGTTCTTACCAAAAATTATAGGCGGATTTTGCGGCGGCCGTCAAGGGAAAATGTTGCTGTATCTTTTTGCGTGGATGGAGAAAAGATTGGGTAAGTATACAAAATCCCGCGATTTTATTCCAGCGGGACCACCTGCCAGGGGGAGGGATCGGGGATGGGGACGGGGAGGGTGACCCCGCTGTCCGCAGACTCTTCCACAGGTTCGACATAGACCTGGGCGGAGTGGATCAGGTTAAAAGCCTCCGTTACGGTGAGGCCCCAGAGGGAATACTCCACCACAATTCCATCTTCCCAGTCCACGGCCAGATCCCGCCAGTACCAGTCGCCGGAACCCTCACCACTCGCCGTATACTGTCGGCCCAGTTCCCGCAGGGCGTCCACCGTCACCTCGTCGATGGTCATGTCGGTCTGGGGTGCGCCGCTGCTCCAGGAGCGGTGCACAACCACCTGGATCAGCATGCTGGGCTCCCCCGTCCAGGTGGCGGACAGTTCGTCCACACCCACCCCTTGAGTCCAAATGAAGCCTTTACAGGAAAAGCCGTCGGGGATGGCGGTGTCCCGGGGCAGCCAGGCACTCAGAGGACACTCCGCCAGGGTTTCGACCTGGACTGGGCTGGAGTTGGGGACCAGATGCTCCGTGGTAAAGCCGCCGTCCGCCTGGGCGGCATACCGCACCAGCACGCAGGACAGCCAGCTGGCGGTCTCCTGGTCGGGGCTGTCGCAGGTAAAGCGCACACCCATGTCCCCGCTCAGGAGCTCCACGCAGTAGGTGTAGTTCGACCCGCCGTCCCCGTCAGGACGGGTGTACCAGGCGGTGACGGCCACGCCGTCATAGTCCTGGACGGCGGCCTCTGCGTACCCCTCGCCGCCGGGAGGGAGCTGTCCGGGGGTGAGCTCCAGGGTGAAGGAGGTGTCCCCGTTGACGCCGGTGATAGAGGCCATAAGGACCTGTTCCCCGTCGAGGTTCTCGCCGCCGTACCAGGCCGTGCCGTCCAGGCCGAAGCCCGACCATAACAGCGACCAGGGCACCTCGTCCGTGCCCCCCAGGGCGGTGATGATCTCCTGGGCGGTCATTGCTTCCTCAAAAGCGCCCCCGGTCCAGTCCCAGTCGATCAGGTAAGGGGTACAGCCGGTGCAGTCGGCAAACTCCAGCGCCGGCACGGCAAAAAAGCCGTGGTGCTGGCCGTTAAAGGGGTCCTCCACCACCAGAGTGTGCTCCGTCTCCGCCGGGGCGGGGGTGATCACAGCGGGCGGGTCGGCCACCCCGGCGGTGGGATCGGGCTGGTAATGGGCGGCGTACTGCCACGCCTGCCATCCGCCGAAGAAGGCCAGGGCGAAGCAGGCGGCCAGGGTCCCGGCCCCGATCCATCGGCGGGCAGGGCGGCGGGGGCGCCGGCCCCGCTCCGCCGCCTCCAGCACCCGGTGCCGCAGGCCGGACGGGGCGTGGATGCGGTTCATGTAGGCGCGATAGCGGTTCATTCCAGTTCTCCTTTCAGCAGCCTGCGCAGCTTGTCCCTGGCCCGGGACAGGCGGGAGCGGACGGTGCCCTCCCGCTGGCCGGTCATGGCGGCGATCTCGGCGGTCTGATAGCCCTCGTAGTAGTACAGGTGGATCACCGCCCGGTCCTTGGGCGGCAGGGCCTGGACGGCCTCCAGCAGCGCCCGCTCCTCCCGGTCGGCGGCGGGGTAGGTGTCCAGCAGAGGGGCGGTGCGCCGCCGCCAGGGGGACCGCAGGCGGCTCTTGCAGCCGTTCACCGTCACCTTCAGCAGCCAGGCCCGCTCCCGGGCGGCGTCCGGAAAGTCCGGGGCCTTTTCCAGATAGCGCAGAAAGGCGTCCTGCACCGCGTCCTCCGCCTCGTGGGCGTCCCCCAGGACGGCCAGGGCGGCGCGGTACAGAGTATTTTCATATGCGGCGATCACTTCTTCCAGCCGGTCGGGGTCTGTCATCTCTCCGCCCCCTTTCACCCCTATAAACGCTTGGAGGCGGCAAAATGCTGCGCGCCCCCGGAGAAAAAATGGGCGGCCGCATTGTCACGGCGCCGGGAATTATGGTATACTCATTGTATCAGCAATCCGGAAGAACCGGAAGAAAAGAGGATGAATTCCATGGAGACAGGCATCAAAGCGGTGGTTCTGGCGGCGGGGAAGGGCACCCGCCTGCGCACGGAGGGGGTGGATCTCCCCAAGGTGCTACGGCAGGCGAGGGGGAGGGCCCTGCTGGACTATGTGCTCTCCGAGCTGTCCTTCCTGCCCCGGGAGGACATCGTGCTGGTGGTGGGCTACGAGCGGGAGAAGGTGACGGCCGCCTACCCCGACTATCTCCACGCCGTGCAGGAGCCCCAGCGGGGCACCGGCCACGCGGTCCAGTGCGCCCGGGAGGCCCTGGCGGGCTTTACCGGCAGCGTCCTGGTGTGCTACGGCGACATGCCCCTGCTGCGGCGGGAGACCTATGAGTCCCTGATCGCCACCCATCGAAAAGAGGGCAACGCCTGCACCCTCCTGTCCGCCGTGTCAGACGAGGAGCTGCCCTACGGCCGCATCGTGCGCAAGGCCGACGGGGCCTTCTCCCACATCGTGGAGGACAAGGACTGCACCCCGGAGGAGAAGGCCATCCGGGAGCTGAACGTGGGCGTGTACGTCTTTGAGGCCGGCCCCCTGTGGGAGGCCATCGACCAGCTCCAGCCCAATAACGCCCAGGGGGAGTACTACCTCACCGACGCGCCGTCCTACATCCTGTCCAGGGGCGGAAAGGTGGGGGCCTGCCCCACCTGCACCCCGGAGGAGATGCTGGGGGTCAACACGGTGGAGCAGCTCCACCAGGTGGAGGACATCGTCCGCAGAAGGGAGGGGCGGGCATGAGAGTCTATCTCAGCGCCGACATTGAGGGCACCTGCGGCATCGCCGACTGGGCGGAGACCGAGCGGGCCACCATGGACGACTACCGCCCCTTCGCCGCCCAGATGACCGCCGAAGTGGCCGCCGCCTGTGAGGGCGCCGTGGCCGCCGGGGCGGAGGAGATCGTGGTGAAGGACGCCCACGACTCCGCCCGCAACCTGGACGGGAGCAGGCTGCCCCGGCAGGCCCGGCTCTTCCGGGGCTGGACCGGCGACCCCCTCTCCATGATGGCGGGGCTGGACGTCGGACAGTTCGGCGCGGTGCTCTTTACCGGCTACCACGCCTGGGCAGCCTGCGGTGGCAACCCCCTGTCCCACACCATGACCACCCAGTGTGACCAGGTAACCCTGAACCAGATGCCCGCCAGCGAGTTCCTCATCAACGCCTACACCGCCGGGTACTGCGGCGTGCCGGTGCCCTTCCTGTCCGGGGACGCGGCCCTGTGTGGTTTCGCCCGCAATCTGATCCCCAACATCGTCACCGTGGCGGTGAACGAGGGCCGGGGCGGCGGCGTGCTGGCCATGCACCCCCAGGCGGCGGTGGAGGACATCCGGGCCGGCGCCCAGGAGGCCGTGGCCCGGGCGGACGCCTGCCGGGTGCCCATGCCCGCCTATTTTGCCACCACCATCCGCTACCGGGAGCACAAGGATGCCTACCGCCGCAGCTTCTACCCCGGCGCGGCGCTGGAGGACGACAAGACCATATCCTTCGGCACGGACAACTGGTACGAGATGCTGCGGTTCTACCACTTTGTACTCTGAGAAGGAGAGGCTCCTATGTCGGAAGAAATGGATCTCCGCCTGGCGGTGCTCATCGACGCGGACAACGCACCCCGCTCCGCTCTGGGGGATGTGATGGCGGAGATCGCCGTCTACGGCACCCCCACCATCAAGCGCATCTACGGGGACTGGACTACCCCCAACCTGGCCTCCTGGAAGCCCCTGCTGCTGGAGAACGCCATCACCCCGGTGCAGCAGTACAGCTACACCACCGGCAAGAACTCCACCGACTCGGCCATGATCATCGACGCCATGGACATCCTCTACGGCGGGCAGGTGGACGGCTTCGTGCTGGTGTCCAGTGACAGCGACTTCACCCGCCTGGCCATCCGCCTGCGGGAGGCGGGGAAGAAGGTGTACGGCATGGGGGAGAAAAAGACCCCCAACCCCTTCATCGTGGCCTGCGACAAGTTCGTGTATATCGAGGTCATCCGCTCCGCCGCCGAGCAGGCCCGGGCGGAGGAGGCGGCCCGGGCGGCGGCCCAGGCCCCCAAGCCCAAGAAGGCCGCCAAGAAAAAGACGGGGGAGCCCCCCGCCCCCCAGCCCGAGCCGGAGCCCGCCAGCCGGGTGCCCCAGGACATCGTCACCCTCATCGCCGACTCGGTGGAGATGATGGCCGACGAGGATGGCTACGCCCAGCTGGGGGAGGTGGCCAACCTGCTGGTGCGCAAGAAGCGGGACTTCGACCCCCGAAACTTCGGTTTCTCCAAGCTGAGCAAGCTGGTGAAGGCCCTGCCCCGGTTCGAGGTGGATGTGCGCCAGGGCAGCCAGCCCAACGCCACCTACTTCTTTGTCCGGGACAAGGAGGGGAAATAAAACAGGAAGGCCCGCGGCATAGCCGCGGGCCTTCTCAGCGTGTCGAAAAAATCTTTTCGACACGCTGACGAACTTTTTGAAACTTCAAAAAAGTTTCAAAAAGTTATTTGATCCAACGCAAAAGGGAACCCTGACGGTTCCCTTTCACACTATCCCTCCCTCCGAATCCTTCGGCTGAAGGGTTTATCTACAGCCTGGGAAGGCCTGCGCGGCAGGAGCCGCCGCGCGGGAACCCCCGGGGGGATTTGACATGCTTGGGCAAGTGAATTGCCCCAGCTCCGCGCCAGGAGCCGCCGCAAGCGGCGGCTGCGCTCCGAAACGCGCCTGCGGGCGCAGTACGCCGCCCCATCTGCGATGGGGCCCCTAAAGAGCGCAAGCAAAATGCCGCCCATATGGGCGGCATTTTGATAAGTCCGGCAGATAGATCAGCGCTTGGAGAACTGGGGGGCACGTCTTGCGGCTTTCAGGCCGTACTGCGCGCCTTTTTGAGCTGATTTTCCTTGATATTCCGGGGTTTTCCAGCTTTCTG
>DSTMC04003__coassemble_3319_pt1 | contig 7628 bp, 8 predicted proteins | sample DSTMC04003__metabat2_high_PE_006 | metagenome-assembled genome bin DSTMC04003
GAAGCAGCGCTTCAGGATCCACTCCAGCACCCGCAGGTTGTCGCCGAAGCCGGGCCAGATGAAGTTCCCCTTGTCGTCGGTGCGGAACCAGTTGACGTTGAAGATCTTGGGGGCCTTGTCCCCCAGCTTCTCGCCCATGTCCAGCCAGTGCTGCCAGTAGTCGGCCATGTGATAGCCGCAGAAGGGGAGCATGGCCATGGGATCCCGGCGCACCACGCCCACCGCGCCGGTGGCGGCGGCGGTGGTCTCCGAGGCCATGATGGAGCCCACAAACACGCCGTGGGCCCAGTCCCGGGACTGGTAGACCAGGGGGGCGGTCTTGGCCCGGCGGCCGCCGAACACGATGGCGGAGATGGGCACGCCCTGGGGGTTCTCAAACTCGGGGGAGATGCAGGGGCAGTTCTTGGCCGGGGCGGTGAAGCGGGAGTTGGGGTGGGCGCCCTTCTCGGTGGCCGTCTTGCCGTTCCAGGGGCGGCCCTTCCAGTCCACCGCGTGCTCCGGCGGGTTCTTGTCCAGGCCCTCCCACCACACGGTGTTGTCGTCCAGGTTATGTACCACGTTGGTGAAGATGGTGCCCTGCCGGGTGGTGGCCAGGGCGTTGGGGTTGGACTTGGCATTGGTGCCGGGGGCCACGCCGAAGAAGCCGTACTCCGGGTTCATGGCCCACAGGCGGCCGTCGGGGCCGATGCGCAGCCAGGCGATGTCGTCGCCCACGCACCAGACCTTCCAGCCGGACTTGCGGTAGTGCTCCGGGGGGATGAGCATGGCCAGGTTGGTCTTGCCGCAGGCGGAGGGGAAGGCGGCGGCCAGGTAGCGCACCTCGCCCTGGGGGTTCTCCACGCCCAGGATCAGCATGTGCTCGGCCATCCAGCCCTGCTGCCGGCCCAGGTAGGAGGCGATGCGCAGGGCGAAGCACTTCTTGCCTAGCAGCACGTTGCCGCCGTAGCCGGAGTTGACGGACATGATGGTGTTGTCCTCGGGGAAGTGGACGATGTAGCGGTTGGCCGGGTCGATGTCCGCCTTGGCGTGGAGGCCCTTGACGAAGTCGTCGCCGATCACGTCGGCCACGGCCTGGCCCACCCGGGTCATGATGGCCATGTTGAGCACCACGTAGATGGAGTCGGTGAGCTCGATGCCGTACTTGGCGAAGGGGGAGCCCACCACGCCCATGGAGTAGGGGATGACGTACATGGTGCGGCCCTTCATGGCGCCGGTGTACAGCTTTTTCAGCTTGGCGTACATCTCCTGGGGATCCATCCAGTTGTTGGTGGGGCCGGCGTCCTCCTGCTTTTTGCAGCAGATGAAGGTGCGGTCCTCCACCCGGGCCACGTCGTTCTCCGCCGTGCGGTGGAGGTAGCAGCCGGGCAGCTTCTCCTCGTTGAGCTTCTCCATCTCCCCGGTGGCGCAGGCCTGCGCCCGCAGCTCCTCCAGCTGTGCCTCGGAGCCGTCAATCCAAACGATCTGGTCGGGCTGGGTCATGGCCGCCATCTCGTCAATCCAATCCAAAACCGCGCGATTGCTTGTCAATGCCATGAAAGTATCCCCCTTTGATTGTGTAGTGCGGGAAAGTGCTGTTATTCCTATTGTAGAAGATGCGGCCGGTTTTTGCAAGCCCTTTTGTCCGAATTTGCAAAAACCACCCGGTTTCCCCTCACAGCCGGCGGGAGAGGGTGGCGGCCAGGGCGGCGAACTGGGGGATGCCCAGGGTCTCCCCCCGCACGTTTTCAGGCAGGCCGGCCTCCGCCAGCACGGCTCGCAGCTCATCCTTGGGCACCCGGCTCCCGAAGGCGGAGGTGAGCCCGTTGAGCAGGGTCTTGCGCCGCTGGGCAAAGGAGGCCTTCACCACCTGGAAGAACAGCCCCTCCTCCACCAGCTCCTGGGGCGGCTCCTGCCGGGGCACCAGCTTGATCACCGCCGAGGTCACCTTGGGGGCGGGGAGGAAGCACTCCGGCGGCACCTCGAAGAGCAGCTCCGGCGCGGTGTGGTACTGGCAGAATACGGAGAAGGCCCCGTAGTCCGCCGTCCCCGGCGCGGCGCAGATGCGCAGGGCCACCTCCCGCTGGATCATCACCGTGATGGAGGCGAAGCACCCCGCCTCGATCAGGGCGGTGAGCACCGGCGTGGTGATGTTGTAGGGCAGGTTGGCGCAGGCTATGGCTGTAAGGCCGGAGAACTTGTCGGCTGCAAGTGCGGCCAGATCCAGCTTCATCACGTCGCCGGGCACCACCTCCACGTTGTCGTAGGGGGCCAGGGTCTCGTCCAGAATGGGGTAGAGGGCGCGATCCAGCTCCACGGCGGCCACTTTGGCCGCCCGCCGGGCCAGCTGTACCGTCAGGGGGCCGATGCCGGGGCCGATCTCCAGCACGCCGGTGGTCTGGTCCGCGCCGGAGGCCTCCGCGATGTCCCTGGGCACCCAGCCCTCGATCAGGAAGTTCTGGCCCATACTCTTGGAAAAGCGGAAGCCGTGGCGGGCCAGCAGGGCCCGAATGTCCTTCTCATTGCATAAATCCATGGGGGATCACCTCGTGTCCCAGGGAGCACATCACCTGGAATTCTCTCTGAAAATCTGTAATGGCCTTTTCCTTCACAGGGAAAGAGCCGTCGAAGGCGTCCAGCTCCGCCGGATTGGGGTCATAGGGGAAGCCCTCGTGGAAGCGTCCGGCGGCGTAGGTCAGGGCGCCGGGGGAGAGCTCCACCGCCTGGAGGCCGGGGAGGTACTGGCCGTTCTCCAGGGCAATGCCCCATTTCTCCCCGCACCAGAAGCCGTAGCGGCCGTAGTGCCGGGGGTCGCCCAGGATCACGGCGGCCTGCTGGCCCGCGGCCTGGGCCGCCCGGAGGGCGTGGCACACCAGGGCCCGGGCCAGCCCCTGCTTCTGATACCGGGGCAGCACGGCCAGGGGGCCGAAGGTGACGGTGTCCAGCCGCCCGCCGCCGGCCAGCTCGATCCAGCTGGCGGAGCAGGCGATCTGTCCGGCCAGCCGGCCGTCCGCCTCGCATACGAAGGTCAGCTCCGGCCGAAAGGCGGGGGACTGGCGGAGCAGGTGGAGATAGTGGTGCTCGTTGCATCCGGGCTGATAGATGTTCCAGAAGGCCTCCCGCACCAGCTCCTCCACGGCCCGGTGCTCGGCGGCGCTCTCCTGTCGAATGGTGATTTCCATATAGATACCTCGTATTGACGTTATAGTATGTTACAGTATACCACAAAAAGGCGGGACAGGCTATGCCTGTCCCGCGTGTTTTGGCTTTTGTTTCAGCAGCAGAAGGGCTTTCACATCCTCCAGCACCTGGGGGGAGGTGACCTCTAGCGACAGCCAGCGGACGGAATTCATGGGCCTGGCCGCGCGCCACAGCTCTCTGGTGTACGCCGACAGGGTGGGGAGCAGGGCCTCCGCCTGGGCGGGTGCCGCCACCAGGCAGACGAAGGCCCCCGGCATGGGGTAAAGGGTACACAGGGCCCTGCTGCCCGCCCGGTATTTGACGTTCCAGCCCCGGCCCATGGCGCAGCGGCTGTAGGTATACTTGGGGGCAAGGGAATAGGCTTCACAGATCCAGCGGTTCAACTCGCCCCATAATGGGTCGGACACATAGGCGGAGAGCTGCTCCGGGGTGGGCTCCTCCGGCCTGGGGTAGATGGCGTTCCAGTCCATTACTTCCTCCATCGCAGCAGCATGGGGAAGAACCGGCGCATCTGGGCCCTGGCCTGTTCCTCCGTCATGCCGGGGTTGGCCTGTACCGTCATGGGGACGCAGAAGTCGATCATCTGCTCCATGGTCATATCACCGGTGAAGGCCCCGTTCTGATAGCAGTATTTGCAGTAGTGGGGGCTGGGGGATCCGTCCCGTTCGGTGCCCCGGAGGGCGGGGTCGTCCATGGGCATTCCGCAGGACTGGCAAAAGGTCTGATTCATGACAGATTCCTCCTGTGTGTGAGATGCCCCCATGGTACCACACATATCCTGACATCCTGTGTCAGGGTTTCCGTGGTGCTCTGCCATGCTTTCCGCCAGCAGGGCCAGCCGCCGCCGAAGCCCCTCCGGCTCCAGCACCTCCACCCCCAGGCCGAAGGAGAGCAGGTAGCCGTACAGCCACGGATCCTCCGGAAAGGAGACGGCTACCTCCAAAGACCCGTCCGGCCGACGGGTGACGCAGCCCTCGTCGAACTCGTCATACACCCGGTAGGCGAAGGTGGGGGAGAAGCGCAGGCGCACCACAACCGCTGGCGCGTCTCCCGTCCAGCCGTTTTCCATGGGCGGCGGGGCGAGGGTCTGGTCGAAGGGCTCTCCGTCCTCCAGCTCCAGCATCCGGGTGAGCTTGAAGGTGCGGTAGTCGCGCCGCTCCAGGCAGAGGGCCTGGAGGTACCAGGACTGTCCCTTGAACACCAGCCGGGCGGGGCGCACCCGCCGCCGGGCGGTGGGCCCGCTGGCGGAGAGGTAGAGGAAGGAGAGCTCCCGGCGGGAGAGAATGGCGTCCTTCACCACCCCAAACTTGGCGTCGTCCCGGCCGGCGCTGCCCCAGCGGGAGAGCTCCACCCGCAGCCAGTCCGGCTCCGACCGCTGAAACAGGGCGGACAGCTTGGACAGGGTGTCCGCCGTCTCCCCTCCGGTCTCCACAGACAGGCTCCGGAGGGCGGTGAGCAGCTGCCGCTGCTCTGCCTCGGTAAAGGCGGCCCGGTGGAGGGTATAGCCCTCCAGCAGAGCCACGCCGCCGTTCCTGCCCGGCGCGGCGTACACCGGCACCCCCGCCGCCGACAGGGCGTCCACGTCCCGGTAGATGGTGCGCACCGACACCTCGAAGTGCTCCGCCAGCTCCCCGGCGGTCATGCGGCCCCGCTCCAGCAGGAGGCAGAGCAGCTCAAACAGCCTGCCCTGGGACATCAGGGCGTCCTCAGCCGGGCCATTACCAGCAGATCCACATAGGCACCGTTTTTCACGGAGGCCTCCCGTTTGCGTCCCTCTGTTTCAAAGCCGAACTTTTCATAGAGGCGGACGGCCCGCTGGTTGTCGGCATATACCTCCAGCTCCACCCGGCGGAGCATCAGCCAGTTGTCCGCCAGATCCAAAACCGCCTCCAGCAGGGCGGTGCCGATGCCCTGCCCCTGGCAGTCGGTGCGCACCATGATACCCAGGCCGCCGGAGTGCCGCCGCCGGAGGTTGGACTCCACCGACAGCATGGCCAGACCAGCCACCAGGCCATCCGGCGCAACGGCCACAAGGAAGTGCTGGTTTTGCGGCAGATCTGCCAGGAGCGCCTGGAGCCGGGCCGTCCGCTCCGAGGGAAGGGTCGCTGTGTTTTCAAAAACGCCGGGCATGCGGCGCAGAGCGGTAATGCCCGCCGCGTCCTCCGGCCCGGCGGGACGGATGGTGTAGTTCATGTCAAGGCCTCCCCGGGGACACGGATGCGGGCCATCTTATAGTTGTCCCAATACTGCCCGTCCCGCACCACGGAAATGCGCAGCAGGGCCTCCTTCTCAAAGCCGAACTTCTCGTAGAGGTGGATGGCCCGCTCATTGTCGGCAAAGACCTCCAGCTCCACCCGCACCAGCATGAGCCAGTTGTCCGCCAGATCCAGCACGGTTTTCATCAGGGCGGTGCCGATCCCCTGATTTTGAAACTCTGTGTGTACCAGCATACCCAGGGTGCCCACGTGGCGCATCCGGGGGTTGGTGCAGACCTGGAGCCCGGCGGAGCCGATGACGGTGCCGTCCTCCAGCACCGCCACGAAGATGTGGTCGTCGGGGCCAAAACGCTGAAAGCCGTCTATGCTGTGCTGAACCCGCTCGGAGGGGAGGCCCAGGGTGGTCTCAAAGACGCCGGGCATCCGCCGCAGGACGTTGAAGCCCGGAGCGTCGCCGAGCTCCATGGGACGGATGGTGTAGTTCATGTCAAAGCCTCCCCGGGGACGCGGATGCGGGCCATCTTGCAGTCGTCCACATAGCGGCCATTGCGCACCGTGGTCATGCGCAGCAGGCCCTCCTTCTCAAAGCCCAGCTTCTCATAGAGGCGGATGGCCCGCTCGTTGTCGGCAAAGACCTCCAGCTCCACCCTCACCAGCATGAGCCAGTTGTCCGCCAGATCCAGCAAGACCTTCATCAGAGCCGTGCCCACCCCCTGGTTCTGGTAATCGGTGTGCACGTAGAGCCCCACACTGCCCACGTGGCGCATCCGGGGGTTGGAGCAGACCGTGAGCCCGGCGCAGCCGATCACGGTGCCGTCCTCCAGCACCGCCACGAAGTTGTGGTCGTCGGGCCCCAGCCCGGCGATGAACGCCTCGCTGTCGGCGGTGCGGCAGGAGGGAAGCCCTGTGGTGTTCTCAAACACGTCGGGCATCCGCCGCAGGGCGGCGGCCCCCTCCGCGTCCCGGGGCTCGATGGGCCGGATGATGTAGTTCATGAAGTTCGCCTCCCGTTGGGTATTTTTGCAATCATAGCACAGCGCCGGGCAAAAAACAACCGCCCGGGGGATTTTCCCTCCGGGCGGAACGGTATTTTATGTCAATAGGCCACCACAATCCCGCCGTCGTTGGCGTACATGGTGGCGATGCCGCCGGTGTCGCTGACCAGAATCTCGTCAAACCGGCACTGCTTCATGGCCAGCTCCTTGACGTAGAAGGCCCGCTCCAGGCAGTTGCAGTGGACGATGGACAGCCGCTTTCCTACGTGCTTGAGGTCGTCGGCCATGAGGGCCACCATCTTGTTCAGGGCCTGCTTGACGGACATGGCCTGGCCCTTCTTGCAGATCTCCCCCTCGGGGGTGGCGCCCATCAGCAGTTTGATGCGCAGGGTGCTGGTGACGATGGACTGCACCCGGTTGAGCCGGCCGGCCTTGCGCAGGGTATCCAGGGTCTCCAGCACGAAATAGGTCTCCATCTCGTTGATATACCGGGAGACCTGATCCACCACGGTGGTGAAGTCCATCCCGGACTGGGCCAGCTCCTGGATTTTCAGGGCCACCAGCACCTCCCCCGCCGAGGCGGAGCAGGAGTTGAAGATGTGCACATTGGCGCCGGGGTGATCCTCCAGCCAGATGCTGCGGGCCTGGGCCGCCGCGTTGTGGGAGCCGGACAGCAGGGCGGAGAGGGTGACCACATACAGGTCGTCCGCCCCGCAGTCAAAGGCCTCCAGGTACTGCATGGGGGAGGGGCAGGCGGACTGGGGAGCGGTCTCACTCTCCTTCATCCGCCACAGCAGCTCTCCCTGGTCAAAGGTGTCGTCATCCACGATGGTGTGGTTGCCCACCCGGATGGTCAGCGGCACCTTGACAAAGCACTCCTCCCGGAGCTGGGCCGGCGTCAGATCGCAGCAGCTGTCGACAATGATCTTGAAAGACATAGAAAAAACCCTCTTATATCATAATCGAAATTATATCTTTGGATTGCAGCCATTGTAGCACGGCCCGGCGGAAAAGTAAAGGGAAAAACTGTGAACAATCAGGATTCCCAGGCAAAACGATCCGGAGCGCCCACCAGGATGCGGGCGGAGCAGGGGGGCACGGGCAGCCAGGTGCGGCCGCCGTCGTTGTGAAAAATGGCGTCGCCGTTGAGCACGTCCTGGAGCACCGGCTCCTGATGGGGGAACTCCAGGTGGATCTCCTCCTCCGCCAGGTTCAGCAGGACGTACACCCGCTGCTCCGG
>DSTMC04003__coassemble_3668_pt1 | contig 6953 bp, 7 predicted proteins | sample DSTMC04003__metabat2_high_PE_006 | metagenome-assembled genome bin DSTMC04003
GCAAACGCCGTGCCAACCTCGGTACTCCCAGGTAATATTTCCTTCTTTCCTTAGGGCCCCAATGGTTTGATTCATTTTCCAAAAAAAGGGCGGGCCGCCCAGGTGTTTCATAAATGAAACGCTTGTGCAGCCCGTTTTATGCCTGAGCTTCAAAAGCCCTTGCAATTACACTCATTTTTTCGCTGATTCAAAATTGAAACGCGTTTCAATTTTGAATCAGCTGATCTTCCGCATATTTTTTCCGCTTGCGCAGGAAGGTGGCCGGATCCATGGACAGGCTGGCGGCCGCTTTGCGGACGCTGCCGTATTTCTCATAGGCGGCGTTGATAAACCTGGCCTCGAACTGCTGGGTGAGGGCCTTCAGGTCCACCGTCTCCCCCTGCCCGGGGGAGAAGAGGGCGGGGGTCCAGCCGGGGCAGAAGGGGAGATCCTCCGGGCGGATGACCTCGCCGCTGCTGAGAATGACGGCCCGCTCCACCACGTTCTTCAGCTCCCGCACGTTGCCCGGCCACCCGTAGGCCAGCATGGCCCGGACGGCGTCCCGGTGGAACTCCTTACGGGTGTTGTACTTCTGGTTGAACTGGGCCAGAAAGTGGTCCACAAAGGCGGGGATATCGGCCTGCCGCTCCCGCAGAGGGGGGATGCGGATGGGCACCACGTTGAGGCGGTAGAACAGGTCCTCCCGGAAGGTCTTCTCCCGCACCATCTCCTCCAGGTCCCGGTTGGTGGCCGCCACCACCCGCACGCTGATGGGAATGTCCCGGGTGCCCCCCACCCGCTGGACGGTCTGCTCCTGGAGCACCCGCAGCAGCCGCACCTGCATTTCCAGGGGGAGCTCCCCGATCTCGTCCAGAAAGACGGTGCCCTTGTCCGCCACCTCGAACAGGCCCATCTTTCCCTCCCGGCTGGCTCCGGTGAAGGCCCCCCGCTCGTAGCCGAAGAGCTCGCTCTCGATGAGGGTGGGGGAGATGGCCCCGCAGTTGATGGCCAAAAACCGCTCGTCCTTGCGGGCGCTGTTTTTGTAGATGTATTTGGCGATCTTCTCCTTGCCCACCCCGGTCTCACCCAGCAGCAGCACGGTGGCGTCCAGGGCGGCCACCCGCTTGACCTGCTCCAGCAGGGAGAGCATCTTGGGGTCGGCCACGATGAGGTCGGCGGAGGCCAGCACCTGCTTGCGGACATACTCCGCCTCGGACTGGTAGCGCTGGGAGAGGGCGGCGGTCTGGCGGTACTTCTCCTGCAGCTCCCTGAGCTCCGTCATGTCCCGCACGTTGGTGACCACCAGCGAGATCTCCCCCCTGTCGTCAAAGGCGGGGGTGGAGGAGATGAGGGCGTGGCAGCCGGTGCGAAAGACCTGCTCCAGGGTCACCGGCGCCCGCTGGGCCAGAGCCAGCAAAGTACCCGACTTGCTGATGATGCCGTCCCGCTCCAGATCCCACATGGACCGGCCCACCACCTCCTCCGCCCGCAGGCCGGTGATGTCCTCATAGGCCCGGTTCACCCACAGGGTGACGGCGTTGCCGTCGGTGATATAGATACCGTCGTAGGAGCTGTCCACGATGGCCCGCAGCCGGTCGTAGGCCTCCTGGAGGCTGCCGAACATCTTCCCGCCCCAGTTGCCCTCCCGGCTGATATGCATCTGCGCCATAGCTTTCCCCTTTCCGCGGGCTCCGGGCCCGCCCCTCCCGGCCGCTCAGAACAGCCAGTAGAGGATCTCCTCCGATACTGCCAGTCCCACCTTCCGCTGCAGGGCCAGGGAGGGGGCGTTGTCTGTGAACACCTGACCGAAGGCGTACTGTCCCCGCTCCAGGGCCAGGCGCACCGCCCCCCGGAGGAGGGCCTCCCCCACGCCCCGGCGGCGGTAGGGGGGCAGCACCTCCAGCATGCCGATGGTGCCCTCGGCGTGGAAGCCCACGAAGCCCGCCGGCTCCCCCCCCACAAAGGCCCCCAGCATCCCCCGGGCCCCCTCCATGTAGGCCACCCCGCCGAAGGCGTGGCTGTAGTGGCGGTACAGCCAGGGCGCCCACTCCGGCTCCAGCAGCCGCAGCTCCCCCCCGAAGGGGAGCATCGCCGGGGGCTCCGGCTCCATCCAGGCGGCCTGGCGGCAGATCTGCTCCTCCTTCAGGCCGTAGCGGGCGGCCAGCTCCTCCTTGCACCACAGCTCGTGGCCCACCAGTATGTCGCAGGAAGGCAGCATCTCCAGCATCCGCTCCAGGCCGGTCCGGTCCCGGGCGGTGAGCATCCAGGCCTCCCCGCCCTCGTCATAGAGGAGCACCCCGTCCTCCGCCGCGTAGCGCAGCCGGGCGCTCCCGCCGCCACAGCAGCTCATAGGCCAGGGCGGCCACGGCGTAGCCGGTGTACACCATGGTGTTGGCCACCGCCTTCCAGGTATAGATGGAGGCGGTATAGGTGGCGGTCATCCCCGCGTCGTACATCAGCTTGAGCTGGATGGGGGCTCCGGCGGGGCCCAGCTTGTAGTAGAACTCGCCGATATAGGCCGCGTCGAAACAGCCCCCCAGGGCCATGGGGCACCCCGCCGTGCGGCCCATGCCGTAGAGGATGAGGGCGTCCACGCTCTCGCTGATGGGGACGCACAGCGCGGCGCACGCCAGCCACAGGGGCCGCACCGAGGCCAGCAGCGCCCGCACGTCCATGGTGCGGGCCACATAGACCACCAGCCACACCAATATCCCGCCGCCGATACTCAGCCCGGCGGCGGAAAAGATCCGGTTGAACCAGACCCGTTTGCTCGCTTTTCCCATCTGAACCCTCTTTTTCTCAGAATTTTCGCTCCAGCGTCCCCCCGCACCGGCAGCGGTATCGCTCCGGATGGTCCACCAGGGGGGAGCGCTTCATCCGGGGGAACTCCCGGTGGCAGCGGGTACACACCACCAGGTGGCGCACCGGCCGGACGTCCTCCACCCCCAGCTCCCCGCAGGTGCCCGTCCGGGCGATGGCATAGCCCCAGGCCTGGTTCATCCGCGCCGCCCAGGCCTTCCACCGGGGACCGTGGTTCCGGCAGCCGGGGCAGGTGTGGAGCACCTCGTGGGCCAGGGTCTGCATGCAGGCTCCCTCCGCCGCCGCCAGCAGCCGGTGGGACAGCTCAATGGCGAAGCTGCCGTCCCCCCGCCGGATACAGCAGCCGAACCGGCTCACCGCCCGGCGGTTTACTCCCACGTGGGGATCGATCCGGCGGGACACCGGGATGCCCAGGGACCGGGCCTGGTCCACCACCCGGACCAGCAGGGCGTCAAAATCGTTCATACCGGGCCTCCCCCGGGCGGCCCGGGGCCGCCGTGATCTTGATATTGAGATCAATTATATCAGCTTTCCCCGGGAAAGTCACGCCATACCGCCGGGGCATACAATGGCGGGGAGGGATCTTTATGCACATCTATTCCAGCCCCCGGGGCGGACCGCCCCCCCTGTTGTCTCTGCTGCCCGGGCCCTCCGGGCCCCCCAGGGGTCACCGGACCCACAGGGCCTACAGGACCAACGGGACCCACAGGACCCACAGGACCCACAGGACCCACAGGACCCACAGGACCCACAGGACCGACGGGACCCGCCGGGAGCGGTGCCGGGGCCACAGGGCCCACAGGGCCAACCGGACCCACGGGGGCCACGGGACCTGTCGGCCCCACCGGTCCCACCGGAGCCACGGGACCCACCGGAGCCACGGGACCCACCGGGGCCACGGGCGCCCCCGGACCCACCGGCCCCACCGGGGCGACGAAATTAGGAAAGCAAAGGGCCGGCAAAAAGCGGGCCGTCGTCAAACCCCCGGGCCGGCGGAACAGGTCCTTGACCATGACACAGGCGGCCCTCCGTATCTTTGCTCCTGCACGGTTGAGCTCAGCACGCTTTTTGCATCACCATGCGCCGCCTTTCCGCCAGAGGTATGCGCCGGACGTTCCCTCCTGTGCGGCAGGGCTGTTCCCCCCTGGCAGCCCTTGAATTTTTCCTGTTTTTATGATATTTTGTAAGTCAGAAGCAGAACAACGGCGTTCACAGCGCCATTGTTCTGCTCTTTTTGACTTTATCAGAAGGGAGCGGCGCGTATGGCTGCATTCGACCGAATCTCCAGCGGGTATCCCCAGATGGACCGGATCCTGGACAACATCCGGCTGGGCGACAACGTGGTATGGCAGATCTCCCACCTGGATGAGTTCCGTATGTTTGCCGAGCCCTTTGCCCGGCAGGCGGTGGCCGACGGCCGCAGCGTCATCTATATCCGTTTTGCCCAGCATGAGCCTCTGCTGACCGACCTGACCGGCATCCAGCTGCGCACCTTCAACCCGGACGAGGGCTTCGAGGCCTTTACCGTGGCCATCCACCATGAGATCACCCGCCAGGGCCGAGACGCCTTCTATGTGTTTGACTGCCTGTCCGAGCTCCAGTCGGTGTGGTATACCGATCTGATGATGGGCAACTTCTTCCGGGTCACCTGCCCCTACCTCTTCGAGCTGGACACCGTGGCCTATTTCCCCCTGATCCGGGGCCGCCACTCCTTTGACGCCGTGGCCCGCATCCGGGACACCACCCAGCTGCTGTTGGACGTGTACTCCAACGAGAAATATGTGTATCTCCACCCTCTGAAGGTGTGGAACCGCTATTCCGACAAGATGTTCCTCCCCCACGGGTACCGGCGGGACTCCGGGCAATTCACCGCCGTGGAGGACGGCGTGGGCATGAGCCGCTACTACCAGACCATCCACGAGAAAAACGCCGGGGCTCAGGATCAGAACTACGACAGCTATGACCGCTTTTTCAGCACGGCCCTGCTCAATTACACCCACGGGCAGTTCGACCCGGACACGGAGACCCAGATCATCCGCAGCACCATGACCCGGGACGAGCGGCTGGCCGCTTTGGTCCGGCAATACTTCTCCCCTGACGACTATTTCAGTCTGCGCCGCCGCATGATCGGCAGCGGTTCCATCGGCGGCAAGGCCTGCGGCATGCTTCTGGCCCGGAAGATCGCCCAGCAGGAGGTGCCTGAATTTTCCGCCCACAACGAGCCCCACGACTCCTTCTACATCGGCTCGGACGTCTACTACACCTACATCGTCTTTAACGGGGACTGGCGGCTGCGCATCCGCCAGCGCACCGAGGAGGGCTACTTCGAGGCCGCCGGGGAGCTCCGGGAACACCTGCTCCGGGGAAGCTTCCCCCCAAAGATCCGGGAAAAATTCATCCAGGTACTGGAGTATTTTGGCCAGAGCCCCTTCATCGTGCGCTCCTCCAGCTTTCTGGAGGACAGCTTCGGCAACGCGTTTGCCGGCAAGTATGAGTCGGTGTTCTGCGCCAACCAGGGCACCCCGGAGGAGCGGCTGGAGGCCTTCGAGCAGGCCGTGCGCCGGGTGTACGCCAGTTCCATGGACGACTCCGCCCTGGAGTACCGCCGCATGCGGGGGCTGGACTGCCGGGACGAGCAGATGGCCGTCCTGGTGCAGCGGGTCTCCGGCTCCTACTACGGCAGCTGCTTCATGCCCGGAGCCGCCGGGGTGGGTTACAGCCACAGTACCTACCAGTGGCTGCCCGACATGGACGCCCGGGCGGGGATGCTGCGCATCGTGATGGGCCTGGGCACCCGGGCGGTGGACCGCACCCAGCAGGACTATCCCAGGCTGGCCAACCTGGACCGCCCCGCCGCCACGCTGCACTCCGCCGCACGGACGGAAAAGGGGATCTCTGTGTTCAACACCCGAAGATAGCTCCCGGTCTGCCGCAGGGCACCAATGATGCTTTTAGCGTTATTGGTGCGGTTGTCCACCATGGTCAGCAGGATACCGTCGATCTTCAGCGCCAGATTGATTTGCCGCCGCACCTTTGCAACTGAGCCCATCAGCAGCTTCAAGCCCTTGGTGGACAGATAGTTTGCCTGGCATGGAATGAGCACCAGCCATGGCATTGATAGTCAGCATACCCAGCGAGGGCATACAGTCGATGAGAACATAGTCATAGCTCTGCTTGACTGCCTCTAGGTAGCCCAGCAGCACAAACTCCCGGCTCATGGTGTTCACAAGGCTCACCGCAAAGCTGGACAGGCCGATGTTGGATAGTACAAGATTGACACCCTCAATGTCCTTCAAGATACCTCGGTCCATCGGTGAAATCACCGCATTCTCCACAACGCTCTGCATCAGGTCAGAGATGGTCGTGTCCAAGTCATCCGGGTCCTTCACGCCCAGACTCACCGTAAGACTTCCCTGGGGTTCTGTGTCCACCAGCAGCACCTTTTTCCCCTGCTGTGCCAGTCCCACACCTAAATTGACCGTGGTGGTCGTCTTTCCACCCCGCCTTTCTGATTGGTGACAGCAATCACCTTGCACTACCTACCTGTTTTGGTGCGCTCCACCGTGATGCGGGTCAGCTTCCAGCCGCTCCGGGGGCGGCGGGGGAATTTGGACCTGACCACCCCCGCCTTGGTCATACGCACCCCGTCTTTGGTGATGTAGATGGTGGAACCGCTGGGGGAGAACTGGTTACAGGCCGTGAAGCTGTCCCGGTCATCCTTTTTCCGCTTGAACTTGGGGGGGCCGAAGGCCGCCGGGTTGCGGAAGAAATTGCGGAACGCCCGGGCGAGCTTGTTGTACTCCTGGGTCAGCGCCTGATGATCCACCTCCCGAAGGAACGGGGCCTCCCCCTTGTACTTGGCCGGGGTGGGGATAAAGTGCTTATCGGTCTCCAGATAAAAGCGTTCCTGATCAGCGAGCATCCGGTTCCATATATACCGGCAGCAGCCGAAGGTCTTCTGAAAGAGCTCCGCCTGCTCCGGTGTGGGATAATCTCTGCGGCTCTCGGTACTTTCCTTGGCTCGACAAGCAAAATTCTCATACACAGTTCCTCCACGAAAAAAGATAGCCCACCGGCGCAGTCGCACCGGTGGGCTTCATGGGAGTTACTGTATAAAGGGTGGTTTACGCTACCTACTACATTACATCGGCTGA
>DSTMC04003__coassemble_3924_pt1 | contig 6523 bp, 6 predicted proteins | sample DSTMC04003__metabat2_high_PE_006 | metagenome-assembled genome bin DSTMC04003
AGGGGCCCCAGGTGCTCATCTCCCGCACCCACCCCGGCCTGGTCAAGCGCCTGTTCGAGCTGGAGGTGCCCGAGATCTACGACGGCACCGTGGAGGTCAAGTCCATCGCCCGGGAGGCGGGCAGCCGCACCAAGCTGGCCGTCTGGTCTGCCGATCCCGACGTGGACGCCATCGGCGCCTGCGTGGGCCCCCGGGGCCAGCGGGTGAACAACATCGTCAATGAGCTCAAGGGCGAGAAGGTGGACATCATCAAGTGGTCGGAGGATCCGGCCCAGTATATCGCCGCCGCCCTGTCCCCCGCCGACGTGGTCAGCGTGGACATCCACGAGGAGGGCAAGAGCTGCCGCGTGGTGGTGCCCGACGACCAGCTCTCCCTGGCCATCGGCAAGGAGGGCCAGAACGCCCGCCTGGCCGCCAAGCTCACCGGCTGGAAGATCGACATCAAGCCCGCCTCCGCCCCCGCCGACGAGGCGCCGGAGGACGAGGACGACGTGATCCTGGACGACGGGGACGAGATCATCGCCGACGAGGCGGAGGGCGAAACCGAGGAATAATCCGGACAGCGGGTGCACACGCAGGTGCGCCCCTACAAGTGCCGTGTCGGCGCGGTCGTAGGGGCCGACCTGTGTGTCGGCCCGCCCGTCCCTGAGCACCCAAAAAAGGAGGTTGCGGAGATGCCCAAAAAGATCCCCATGCGTCAGTGCCTGGGGTGCCGGGAGATGAAACCCAAGAAGGAGCTCATCCGGGTGGTGAAGAGCCCGGAGGGGGAGATCTCCCTGGACTTCAAGGGGAAGAAGCCGGGCCGGGGGGCCTACGTGTGCCCCAATCCGGAGTGCCTGAAGAAGGCGCGGAAGGCCCGGGCTCTGGAGCGGGCCTTCTCCGCCCCCATGCCCGACGGGGTGTACGACGCCCTGGAGGCGCAGATGCAGGCAGGTGACGGCGATGGATAGCGCGCTGCACCTGCTGGGCATCGCCCGCAAGGCCGGCCGGGCGGAGGTGGGGGAGGAGCCCGCCGGCGCCGCCTGCCGGGCAAGGCAGGCCAGGGTGCTGCTGGTGGCCGCCGACGCGGCGGACAACAGCGTCCGCCGGGCCGCCCGCTTCGCGGAGGCGGGCCAGATCCCCTGGCTGCAAACCCCGTGGGACAAGGGAACCCTGGGCGGCGCGGTGGGGCGCACGGCCTGCGCCATGCTGGCCCTCACCGACGCGGGGCTGGCCGCCGCCCTGGTGGAGAAGCTGGCCCAGGCCGACCCGGACGCCTACGGCCCCGCGGCGGAGGCGCTGCGGGACAAGGCCGACAGGCAGCTCCAGCGCCAGCGGGAGCAGCGGGCCCATGAGAAGAAGCTGGAGCGGGCAAAGAAAAAGCCCTGGGCGCCCCCGCCCGCCGGGCACGGCGACCCGGCCCGCCGCGCCGCGCCGAAAAACCGGGGCCCCGGCAAGAAGAAAAAGAGGACGCCATGAGACGGCGAGAATACGTTTGCAACGACGTGGGTTTGTTCCAATAAGAAAGCGCAGCGGCGCCGCTGTGTTTTCCTATTGGTGCAGGCCCGCCAATGGAGGTGGCTTTTTTGCTGAACAACAAGTATCGCGTGCACGAGGTGGCCAAGGACTTCGGTAAGAACTCCAAGGAGATCACCGACATCCTGACCGAATATGCGACCACGCCCAAGAACCACATGCAGCCCCTGGACGACCGGGAGCTGTCCCTGATCTTTGAGTATCTGACCCAGCACAACCAGGTGGACAGCCTGGAGAGCATCTTTGCCGAGGTGTACCGGGAGCCCAAGCCCGCCACCAAGGCGGAGCCGGCCAAGCCCGCCCAGGGCGGCCAGCAGCAGCCCCAGGGCCAGAAGAGCGGCAAGGGCGGCCAGAACAGCAGCGGCCAGGCCAGGCCCGCCGGCCAGAACGGCCAGAACGGCGGCCAGGCCCAGAACCAGGGCGGCCAGAAGCAGCCCCAGCAGCAGCCGGCCGCCAGCCGCCCCGGCGCCCGTGTCCCCGAGAAGAAGGTGGTGGACACCCGCAAGGGCGGCCAGGTGAACCTGGAGAAGTACGACCAGCGGCTGGAGGATCTGGCCGCCGGCAAGACCAAGCAGATGCAGGGCGGCAAGCAGAAGTTCCAGGGCCGCAGCCAGCGCAAGGGCGGCTTCCAGGGCAGCAAGCGCCGCCAGGAGGAGCAGGAGAAGATGCGCCGGCTCCAGCTGGAGATCGCCAAGAAGACCCCGCTGACCGTCAAGATCCCCGACGAGATCGGCGTGGGCGAGCTGGCCAGCCGCATGAAGAAGACCGGCGCCGAGGTGGTCAAGACCCTGATGAAGAACGGCGTCATGGCCTCCCTCAGCGACGTGATCGACTTCGACACCGCCGCCATCATCGCCGAGGAGCTGGGCTGCAAGGTGGAGCACGAGGTGATCGTCACCATCGAGGAGAAGCTCATCGACACCGCCGAGGATAAGCCGGAGGATCTGGTGCCCCGGGCCCCCGTGGTGGTGGTCATGGGCCACGTCGACCACGGCAAGACCTCCCTGCTGGACTATATCCGCCACGCCCACGTGGCCGCCGGCGAGGCCGGCGGCATCACCCAGCACATCGGCGCCTACCAGGTGGAGGTGCAGGGCAAGACCATCACCTTCCTGGACACCCCCGGCCACGAGGCGTTCACCGCCATGCGGGCCCGCGGCGCCATGATCACCGACATCGCCATCCTGGTGGTGGCCGCCGACGACGGCATCATGCCCCAGACCGTGGAGTCCATCAACCACGCCAAGGCCGCCAACATCCCCATCATTGTGGCCATCAACAAGATGGATAAGCCGGAGGCCAACCCCGAGCGCATCAAGGAGCAGCTCACCAAGTACGAGCTGGTGCCCGAGGAGTGGGGCGGCGAGACCATCATCTGCCCCATCTCCGCCAAGACCGGCGAGGGCATCGACAACCTGCTGGAGATGGTCAACCTGACCGCCGAGATGCAGGAGCTGAAGGCCAACCCCAACCGCTCCGCCCACGGCGCCGTGATCGAGGCCCGGCTGGACAAGGGCCGCGGCCCCGTGGCCACCCTGCTGGTGCAGAACGGCACCCTGAAGCAGGGCGACGTGATCATCGCCGGCACGGCGGTGGGCCGCGTCCGCGCCATGACCAGCGCCAAGGGCGAGAAGCTCACCGAGGCCGGCCCCTCCGTGCCCGTGGAGATCATCGGCATGGGCGAGGTGCCCGACGCCGGCGACGACTTCCACGCCGTGGCCGACGAGCGCATGGCCAGGGAGCTGGCCGAGCAGCGCAAGCACGAGCAGAAGATGGCCTCCTCCGCCCCGGTGGGCAAGGTGAGCCTGGAGGATCTGTTCAGCCAGATCCAGGCCGGCGAGATGAAGAACCTGAACGTCATCGTCAAGGCCGACGTGCAGGGCTCCGCCGAGGCCGTCAAGGCCAGCCTGGAGAAGCTGTCCAACGAAGAGGTGCGGGTGCGGGTCATCCACTGCGCCGTGGGCGCCATCAACGAGTCCGACGTCATGCTGGCCACCACCTCCAACGCCATCATCGTGGGCTTCAACGTCCGCCCCGACCACAACGCCAAGGAGTCCGCCGGGCGCAACAAGGTGGATATGCGCATGTACCGGGTCATCTACGACTGCATCAACGAGATCGAGACCGCCATGAAGGGCATGCTCTCCCCCAAGTTCAAGGAAGTGGAGCTGGGCACCGCCGAGGTGCGCAACGTGTTCCGCATCACCGGCGTGGGCATGGTGGCCGGCTGCTACGTCACCGAGGGCAAGATGCAGCGGGGCGCCCAGATGCGCCTGCTGCGCGACAACATCGTCATCTACGACGGCGCCATCGCCTCCCTCCAGCGCTTCAAGGACTCCGTCAAGGAGGTGGCCCAGGGCTACGAGTGCGGCATCACCTTCGAGAAGTTCCAGGACATCAAAGAGGGCGACATCGTCGAGGCCTACCTCATGGAGCAGATTGAGGTATAACAGCCGCCGAAGGCGGCCCCGAACCGGAGCCCAGCGAAGCGGGTCCGGTTCGGAGAGGAGACACAGCGGAAGGAATGCGCTTTGCCGCCTGCGGCGAAGCGAGTGATCCGGAGCTTGTGTCGACGAGATGGAGCAGATTGAGGTGTAATGTCAGGGCCACGGCGGGCGGGTCTGGGACCCGCCCCTACGGAGATTCTCGCCCGTTTCCGCCCGTAGGGGGCGGCCTCCGCGCCGCCCCGCAAAATCATCCCTATCAAACCCAATCCAGGCCCGTTCCGTCCCCAAGTCATTTGAGGAGGGGGCGGGCCTGTGCGTCTTGAGAGGAGGCGGCCCATGCCGGAGCTTGCCATTGTCCCTCTGGGTGAGTCCGTCCGGGGGAGAGAGCTGGTCTTTCGTTACGAGACCGCCTTTTATTACGACCCGGTCCTGAGGGAGAGCCCGGAGGGCTGGACCCTCACCCTGGAGCGAAAGCCCTTTCCCGCTCCGGTGACAAAGCAGTTCACCGACACCCTCCTCTCCTCCTGGTTGGAGGAGCCCCAAGTGTTTGCCGCCCAGGCGGACGGCCGGGATCTGGGATACCTGGAGCTGAGCCACGAGAGATGGAACAACCGGATGCGGATTAACAACCTGTGGGTGGCGGAGGGCCTCCGTCGGCAGGGCATTGGGGCTGCCCTCATGGCGCGGGCGGAGTACGCCGCGCGGGCAGCCGGGGCCCGCGCCCTGGTGCTGGAGACTCAGAGCTGCAACCACCCCGCCATTTCCTTCTATCGCCGGCAGGGTTTTGCCCTCACCGGCCTGGATCTCACTGCCTACTCCCAGACTGACGTGGAAAAACAGGAGGTCCGGCTGGAATTTGCCCGACCGGTGCCGTATGAAAAGGAGGCTCTATGAGCGCCGTCACCCTGCTGTGCGCCGACCGGCCCCTGCCCCTGTACGACTCCGGCATCCGCCGGGTTGAGACCAGCTCCCACGGCGGGCACACGGTCAGCATTGAGACGAACGGATTTTCCGTGCAGGAGCACACATACTACCGGGAAGCGGTGGAAGACCTGGGCCTGGAGCTGAAGCCATACCAATATGAGCTGGATCTGCGGGCCACGGAGGGTGACGCGGCGGAGCTGCGGGCCTATCTGGAAAAGCACCTGCGCCCCGGCGAGGCCGTGGAGCTGTGGAGCCTGTGGGTAGGGGACGGCCCGACCCGGCCCCACCGCTTCGGCGGCAGGCTGGCCGACCTGGATTTGGATGCCATAAAGCAACTACACGAGCAGTTCCAGATCTGCTTAACCATCGAGAGATAGACCGGGGGCTGAGGCCCCCTGGAAAGGAGAACGCTATGCCGAGCAATCGCATCGGACGCATCAACGAGGAGATCCAGCGGGAGCTGGCCGCCCTCATCCGCACGGTGAAGGATCCCCGTGTCCACGGGCTGGTGTCCATCACGGCGGTGGACACCACCTCCGACCTGCGCTACGCCAAGATCTACGTCAGCGTGCTGGACAAGAGCGACGTGGGCGAGGTGGTCAAGGGCCTCAAGTCCGCCGGGGGCTACCTGCGGCGGGAGCTGGGCCGGGCCCTGCAGCTGCGCTACACGCCGGAGCTGCAGTTTGTGGAGGACGACTCCATCGGCACCGGCGCCCATATTCTGAGCATGCTCCGCGACCCGGAGGTGGTAAAGCCCGCCAACCCGGCCAACGAGCACATCCGCCTGGAGGACGAGGAGTGAACGCCATGACCGTCACGGAAGCCGCCGCGTTCCTGCGGGAACACGACAATTACCTGATCCTCACCCACAAGCGGCCCGACGGGGACACCATCGGCTGCGCCGCCGGGCTGTGCCGGGGCCTGCGGGGGCTGGGCAAGACCGCCCATATCTGCCCCGGCACCGGGGCCACCCCCATCTTCCTGCCCTATCTGGAGGGCCTCATGGCCCCGGAGGGCTTCGCGCCGGACACGGTGGTCAGCGTGGACATCGCGGCCCGCAGCCTGTTCACCGACGCCGGCCGGCCCTGGCTGGAGCGGGGGGTGGATCTGGCCGTCGACCACCACCCCTCCCAGGAGTTCTTCGCGCGCCAGACCTGCCTGGACGCCGGCCGGGCCGCCTGCGGGGAGCTGATCTACGACATCCTGAAGGAGCTGGGGCCGGTGACGGCCCACATGGCCGCCCCGCTCTATGTTGCCATCGCCACCGACACCGGCTGCTTCCAGTACAGCAGCACCACCGCCGCCACCCACCGGACGGCCGCCGCGCTGATGTCCACCGGACTGGACGTGTTCCCCTTGAACAAGAAGCACTTCCGCACCAAGACCTGGCCCCGCCTCCAGGTGGAGCGCCTGATCGTGGAGCGGATGCACCGCTACGACGGGGGGAAGATCGCCGTGGCCCCCGTGTCCCTGTCCCTCATGGAGGAGGCCGGGGCCGTGGAGGGGGACATGGAGGACATCGCCGCCTTCCTGGGCCAGATCGAGGGGGTGGAGACCTCCGTCACCATCCGGGAGCTGGAGGAGGGCGGCTGCAAGCTGTCCGTCCGCACCGGCGCGGGGCTCAACGCCTCGTCGGT
>DSTMC04003__coassemble_4172_pt1 | contig 6206 bp, 6 predicted proteins | sample DSTMC04003__metabat2_high_PE_006 | metagenome-assembled genome bin DSTMC04003
ACCGAGCCCATCCAAGTGGGGGACACCCTGATCGTCTCCGGCGGGGCCTATACCGCCAACCTGGGCTCCATCACCATCTCCTGGAGCCCCAACGGGGACAAGGAGATCCTGGACTACCGCCTGATCCCCGTGGACGAGACGGTGGCGGAGGATCCGGCCATGGTGCGGATGGTAAACACCTTCCAGCCCCTGGTGGAAGAGCAGTATCTGGACGACTACGGCGTGGGCTTCGACGAGGTCCTGGCTGTATCGGACTTCTCCTTTACGCCCATTGAACAGCTGGGCGAGGAGCAGCGGGAGGACACCCTGGGCAATCTGATCGCCGACTCCTACGTCTACGCGGTGCAGCAGGCGGAGGGGGCGGACTATGTGCCCGTGGACTTCGCGGTGGTGGCCGCCGGGGTGATCCGCGGCTCCTTCCAGGCCGGGGACATCACCACCTCCGACGTCTTCAACGTGTCCTCCCTGGGCTCCGGGGCGGACGGCACGCCGGGCTATCCCCTGATCTCCGTATGGATCACGGGGAAGGAGCTGAAGGACGCCTTTGAGGTGGACGCCTCCGTGTCCCCCCTCATGTCCGAGGCCCAGATCTACGGCGCGGGCATGACCTGGTCGTGGAATCCCCGCCGGATGATCTTCAACAAGGTGTACGACTGCGCCCAGGTGCTGCCCGACGGCTCTGCAGTGCCCATTGAGGACGACAAGCTCTACCGGGTGGTCACCGGCCTGTACACCGGCCAGATGCTGGGCACCGTCAATGCCCAGTCCTACGGGATTCTCACCATCACCCCCAAGGATGCCGACGGCAACGTGATCACCGACTTTGAGGAGCACATCATCCACAACCCCAACGGCTCGGAGGTAAAGGAGTGGTACGCCCTGGCCTCCTATCTCCAGTCCATGGGGACGGTGGACGGGCGGTACGCCGCCCCCGAGGGGCGCAAGACGGCCAACCCCACCTGGAACCCCCTGAACCTGCTGCGGAACCTGAACCTGTTCGGCGTTCTGGCGGTAGTGCTGGTGGTGCTGGTCATCACCCTGGCGGTGTTCCTGGTCTGGTGGTTCGGCTTCCGCCGGCGGAGCCGCCGGTATGGCTCCCGCCGCAGGAATCAGAGCGGGTACCGGCCCTACCGGGGCTGATTCGCTGCTCAGAGAGGAATCCATATGCAATGAAGGAAAACAACTACGATAACCCGGCATTTTTTGAACAGTATGTCCGCTTTCCCCGGTCGGTGCAGGGCCTGTCCGCCGCCGGGGAGTGGCACGAGCTGGAGCGCCTGCTGCCCGGCTTCTCCGGCAAGCGGGTGCTGGATCTGGGCTGCGGCTTCGGCTGGCACTGCCGGTATGCCTCCGACCACGGCGCGGCGGCGGTGATCGGGGTGGATCTGTCGGAGAAGATGCTGGAAAAGGCCAAGGCCGACACCCACGACGAGAGCATCCACTATGTCCGCGCCGCCATGGAGGACGTGGACTTCCCGCCCGCCTCCTTTGAGGTGGTGCTCAGCTCCCTGGCCCTCCACTATGTGGAGGAGCTGGAGCCCCTGGTGGGGCGGATCTACGACTGGCTCACCCCCGGCGGGGACTTCGTGTTCTCCTGCGAGCACCCGGTGTTTACCGCCGAGGGCTCCCAGGAGTGGGTCACGGGCACCGACGGCGCGCCCCTATACTGGCCGGTGGATCACTACTTCGCCGAGGGGCGCCGGACGGCCCACTTCCTGGGCTGCGACGTGATCAAGTATCACCGCACCCTGACCACCTATGTCCAGACCCTGCTGAGTGCGGGCTTTGTGCTGAGGGCCCTGGTGGAGCCCAGGCCCGACCTCCGACTGATGGACGTGCCCGGCATGGCCGACGAGCTGCGCCGGCCCATGATGCTGATCCTGGCCGCGCGGAAACCGGGGCCGCCCGGGTGCTGACCCGGCGCTCCGGCCTGAAGCATATGAAAAAAGGAAGGACATCCTCCGGATGTCCTTCCTTTTGGTGGAGATAAGCGGGATCGAACCGCTGACCTCTTGAATGCCATTCAAGCGCTCTCCCAGCTGAGCTATACCCCCATATTCCGCTGTCACTGCCGGGCTTGCCGACCGAACGAATTATATTTTAGCAGAGCGGGCGGGGTTTGTCAACTGTTTTTTCATTTTTTGACCGATTATTTTCCGAAGGAGAAGAGTCCCCGCTTTTCATAGGGCTCGCTGGAAATGCTCCCCACCGTATAGCCCGTGCTGCCGATGGCGCTCCGCAGGGCCTCCTCGTCCAGGGGCTGTTCAGAGAGGATGACCATCTGCTTTTTGGTGTGGAAGGAGGAGACCTTCTTCACCGGGAAGGCCTTACGGACGGCATTGTTCACATGGGCCTCACACATGCTGCAGGCCATGCCGCCCACCTGGAGGGTATACTTGGTCATCGGAGGCGCTTCCTCTCTGTATCTTGTATTAGCTATCGCTAACTGAATGATAGCACAGGATGCCGGGAATGTCAAGCGGAGGACGACCTTCAGCCGCCCTCCACCAGGGTGCGGATCAGCGCCTCATCGGCCCGGGAGTGGAGCTCCCCGTCCCACTTGAGGCTGGGGCCGTTGGGGCAGTTCTTCATGCAGCCGGAGATGCGGTAGGAAAAGCTGCCTCTTGTGCTGACGCCGCCGGGACGCACATCATAGCATTCCTCCACAAAGGCGGCCAGGCGGGCGGCGTCCCGGCTGGAACAGCGGGGCCCGCCGCACAGCTCCAGCAGGTGGGGAGCCTCCTGGGGGCGGAGCCCAGGATATCGCTTGATGACCGCGGTCAGAAAGGTCTCCTTCAAACCGTAAGCGGCCGCAATTTCTGCCACATCTGCCGCCGGGAGCACCCCGCCCCGCTCCCCCTGGACCTCCCGCAGCAGGGCCACCAGCATCCCCTGGTCGCCGGGCGCCCCCTGGCGCTGATAGTACTCTATGGCCTCCCGCAGCGTCCAATCCTGTGTCATGGTCACATGCCTCCTGTATCGTTCTGCTCTCATTATGCGGCAAAACAGAGGAAAGATCCACCCACACTTGCGGCTTTGCCTCGTACCCGCTATAATAGGGGGCAGAGTTCACTTCAGAAAGAGGGAATCGGATATGGTGACCATGGCACAGCGGATTGAGGCGCTGCGCACCGAGGCCGGGCTGGCCAGGGCGGCCGCCTCCCAGGCGCTTGGCTTCCCCAAGAACGCCTTTGAGAAGTTTGAGACAGGGCGGCAGACCCCCACCAAGGAGCAGCAGGAGAAGATGGCAGACTACTTCGGCGTCTCCCTGTTCTATCTGCGGGGGGAGAGCAATGACCGCACCCGGCAGGAGGACTGGATGAGCGGCGCCCTGCCCGCGGAGGAGGACGCGCCGGTCTACCGCCCTGCGCCTGTCCCCAAAAAGGTCAGAACCGAGCCGGCTGCCCCCCAGAGCTCCACCATGCTGGACGCCCTGTTTGCCGGCAAGGCCGCCAGGGAGCAGTTCAAGGCCATGGTGCTGGAGGTGCTGCGCTCTCCGGAGGGCCAAGCGGTGATCGCCCAGGCCGTGTGGAAGGAACTGGCCAAGCACAAGTGAAGAAACAAGACAGGACGCCGCCCAGACAAGGGCGGCGTCCTGTCTTGTTCAGAAGCCCCAGGCGTCCTTGAGCCTCCGGAGGGCGGGGGCCATGTCCCCGGCGGCGATGCGGGTGTAGCCAAGGATCAGGGCCGGCGGCCGATCCTTGGCCGGGGAGGTGAGGTCGCAGGCGGACAGGGGGGTGACCCCCACGCCGGCGGTGGCCGCCCGCTCCACCAGCTCCGCCTCCGTCCAGCGGGGCTCCATCCACAGCAGCAGGTGGAGCCCCGCGTCGCCCCCGGCAAAGGTGCCCGCCCGGGTGAGGCCGGTGTCCCGGGCGGCGGCGAGCAGGGCCTCCCGCCGGACCTTGTAACGGGTACGGCTGCGGTTCAGATGGCGCTCAAAGTGCCCGCCCTCCATGAAGCGGGCCAGGGCGTACTGCTCAAAGGAGGGGACGGTGGAGGAGTAGAACCAGAAGTCCCGCCGCCACTTTTCCAGCAGGTGCGGAGGGAGCACCATGTAGCTGATGCGCAGGGAGGGGGCCAGGCTCTTGGCGAAGGTGTTCAGATAGATCACCCGCTCCCCGCCATCCAGGCTCTGGAGAGCGGGGATGGGCCGGCCGGAGAAGCGGAACTCGCTGTCGTAGTCGTCCTCCAGGATGTAGCGCCCGGGCTGTTCCGCCGCCCACCGCAGCAGGGCCTGCCGCCGGGCCACCGGCATGATGATGCCCAAGGGGTAGTGGTGGGAGGGGGTCACATGCACCACACGCACCGCCCGCTCCCGCACCACATCCACCCGGAGCCCCTGTTCATCCAGGGGAATGGGGCGCACCACGGCGCCGCAGCTGGTGAGGATCCGGTGGGGCTTGGCGTAGCCGGGATCCTCCACGCCGTATCCCCCCTCCCGGCCCAGCAGCTGCACCAGAAAGGCGAGCAGCGTCTCCGAGCCCGCCCCCACCACGATCTGCTCCGGAGCCGCCCGGATGCCGCGAAAGCGGTACAGGTGCTCGGCGATGGCCCGGCGCAGCTCCGGCACGCCCTGGGGGTGGGAGGAGGCCAGCAGGGAGTCTGCCCGGGCGGAGAGCACCTCCCGCATGAGCTTGGCCCAGGTGGAAAAGGGGAACAGGCCGGTGTCCACGCCGCTGGTGGAGAAGTCGTAGGGGAGGGAGGGCTTTGCCTGGGGGGGCTCCGCCGGGGGAAGCGGGGACAAGGCTGGTCGGTGCTCTTCCTGTACAGCCTGGACGAAAAAGCCCCGCTTGGGTTCGGAGCGGAGGTAGCCCTCTGCCAGAAGCTGGCCATAGGCCCCTTCCACTGTCACCACGCTGATTTTCAGGTGGGTGGCCAGGGCCCGTTTGGAAGGCAGCCGCTCCCCGGCCCGCAGGCGCCCACCTTCGATCTCGTCCCGGATATAGCGGTAGAGCTGCTCGTAGAGGGGGCGGCTGCTGCCGCTGTCCAGAATAGGCGTAAACATGGACATCTCTCCAATCTGACCTGATAGATTTCAGAAAAGAGCATACCATAGACCAGATCAAAGCGCAAGATAGGCGAAAAAGTCCATCGAAAACAGTCCCACGATAAAAAATATAGGCCGCCCGGCCGCCGTATGAAAGCCCCCGCCCCGGACATACTGAACACAGATTCAGCGGTCGGGGAGGCAGCGGTATGCAGGGTAAGGTTGAGATCTGCGGGGTCAACACATCCAAGCTGAAGGTGCTCAAAAACGAGGAGACTATGGAGCTGCTCCGCCGCACCAAGCAGGGGGACATGGCCGCCCGGGAGGAACTGATCTCCGGCAACCTGCGCCTGGTGCTCTCGGTGATCCAGAAGTTTGCAAACCGGGGTGAGAACCTGGACGATCTGTTCCAGGTGGGGTGCATCGGCCTGATCAAGGCCATCGACAACTTCAACATCGACCTGGACGTGCGCTTCTCCACCTACGGCGTGCCCATGATCATCGGGGAGATCCGCCGTTATCTGCGGGACAACTCATCCATGCGGGTGTCCCGCTCCATGCGGGACACGGCCTACAAGGTGCTCCAGACCAAGGAGAAGTTCTTGGCCGAGCACCAGCGGGAGCCCAGCATCGAGGAGATAGCCAAGGAGCTGGATCTGAAGCGGGAGGACGTGGTGTTCGCCCTGGATGCCATCGTAGATCCGGTGTCCCTCTACGAGCCGGTGTACTCTGACGGGGGCGACACCATCTGCGTCATGGATCAGGTGAAGGACTCCAAAAACACCGACGAGAGCTGGCTGGAGCACATCGCCCTGAAGGAGGCCATGAACCGCCTCTCAGAACGGGAGCGGCACATCCTGAATCTCCGCTTTTTTGAGGGCAAGACCCAAATGGAGGTGTCCGCCGAGGTGGGTATCTCCCAGGCACAGGTGTCCAGACTGGAAAAGAGCGCGATTAACCAGATCAAAAAAAATATCTGATGGCGGTCAGCGCTCTTTTCCGGCGCCGCAGGTGCGGCGTACAAGCGTTTTGCAAAGCAAAACCTTGTTTCCAGCGGAATTCACTTCCGCTGGAAAGATGCAATGGGTCCCATTCGGCGAATCCCGCCGAATGGGAAAAGAGCGCGATTAACCAGATCAAAAAAAATATCTGATGGCGGTCAGTGCTCTTTTCCGGCGCCGCAGGTGCGGCGTACAAGCGTTTTGCAAAGCAAAACCTT
>DSTMC04003__coassemble_4501_pt1 | contig 5799 bp, 4 predicted proteins | sample DSTMC04003__metabat2_high_PE_006 | metagenome-assembled genome bin DSTMC04003
TATATCATAACATATCTGGACTGTCTGAGCGATGAAGCCATTGCCCATATGACAGAGCTCTGCGCGGTTCAGCTGCTCCGCCGGATCAAGGAGATTTTGGACGATGAGGCACTGGACGATCCCACCTGCTTTCAGCGCATCGACGCCATTGTGAGCGCCTGGCATGAGGCCGGGCTGGAAACCGACCGGCACTGGGAGTGCGAGTGACCTCTGCCGCAGAACACAGGAGCGCTGCCCGAACCGGGCGGCGCTCCGTGTTTTACTCTTTCAGCCCCATCACGTCCATGCTGTGGCGCATGTGGATGGCCATGGCGTGCTCCGCGCCCTCGGCGTCCCGCCGCTGGAAGAACTCCATCAGCAGGGCGTGATCCCGCAGGGTGTCCTCCGCCAGCTGCTCCTGGTGCTCCCCCGCCGTCAGGGCGGCGGCCACCGCCTGGTCAATCAGCGGCAGCAGGCGCATGAGGAACTCGTTGTGGGCGGCCCGGACGATGGCGGCGTGGAAGGCCCGGTCTGCGGCGGTGCGGTCTCTGCCCGCCCGGATGCACTCCTCCACCGCCCGGCCCTTCTCCAGGATCTCCGCCCGCTGGGCCTCCGTGGCCCGGCGGCAGGCCAGGGCGGCGGCCCGGGGCTCGAACATGGCCCGCAGCTCGAAGAGATCCCGCAGCTGGCCCTTCACCCGCTCCAGGCCGGAGAAGCCGAAGTCGTCAATCTCCTCCACCCGTTCGGACACAAAGGTGCCCTTGCCCCGGCGCACCTCCAGCACCCCCTCGGCGGACAGGGTACGGATGGCCTCCCGCAGGGTGGCCCGGCTCACCCCCAGGGCGGCGGACAGCTCCACCTCGTTGGGCAGCTTCTCCCCCGGCGCCAGGGCCTTCTCCACCACAATCTGGCCGTAGAGCCGCTCGGCGGTCTGCTGGGCCAGGCTTTTTTTCTCCATGGATCTCACTTTCCTTTCAGTCAGTCCTTGACAGCCTCTCCTCTATCCTATAATATATAGTCAGACAATGCAAGTGTTATCATACAACTTGTGCCCATTCTTCTGGAGGAGGTTTTCCCTATGCGCAGCGACAACGTGACGAAGGGCGTGGAGCGCGCCCCCAACCGCTCCCTGTTCTATGCCCTGGGCTACACCAAGGAGGAGCTGGAGCGGCCCCTCATCGGCGTGGTGTGCTCCTACAACGAGATCGTCCCCGGCCACATGAACCTGGACAAGATCGCCGAGGCGGTGAAGGCCGGCGTCCGGGCCGCCGGCGGCACCCCGGTGGAGTTCCCCGCCATCGCCGTGTGCGACGGCATCGCCATGGGCCACATCGGCATGAAGTACTCCCTGGTCACCCGGGATCTGATCGCCGACTCCACCGAGGCCATGGCCATCGCCCACCAGTTCGACGGCCTGGTGATGATCCCCAACTGCGACAAGAACGTGCCCGGCCTGCTCATGGCCGCCGCCCGGGTGAACATCCCCACCATCTTCGTCTCCGGCGGCCCCATGCTGGCCGGAAGGCTGGAGGACGGCCGCCGCTCCTGCCTGAGCCACATGTTTGAGGCCGTGGGCGCCTACAAGGCCGGCAAGCTGGACGAGGCCGGCGTGGAGGACTATGAGAACAACGCCTGCCCCTCCTGCGGCTCCTGCTCCGGCATGTACACCGCCAACTCCATGAACTGCCTCACCGAGGCCATCGGCATGGGCCTGCGGGGCAACGGCACCATCCCCGCCGTGTGGTCGGCCCGCCTGCGGCTGGCCAAGCACGCGGGCATGCAGATCATGGAGCTGGTGGAGAAGGACATCAAGCCCCGGGACATCATGACCCCCGCCGCCTTCCACAACGCCGAGACGGTGGACATGGCCCTGGGCTGCTCCACCAACACCATGCTCCACCTGCCCGCCATCGCCCACGAGTGCGGCATTGAGCTGGATCTGGACATGTCCAACGCCATCTCCGCCAAGACCCCCAACCTGTGCCACCTGGCCCCCGCCGGGGACACCTTCATGGAGGATCTGGAGGGCGCAGGCGGCGTGTACGCCGTCATGAAGGAGCTGACGAAAAAGGGCCTGCTGGATACCTCCGTCATGACGGTCACCGGCAAGACCATGGCCGAGAACCTGGAGGGGGTGGTCAACCGCAATCCCGAGATCATCCGCCCCATCGACAACCCCTACTCCCAGGACGGCGGCATCGCCGTGCTCAAGGGCAATCTGGCCCCCGAGGGCTGCGTGGTCAAGCGCTCCGCCGTCGCCCCCGAGATGATGGCCCACACCGGCCCCGCCCGGGTGTTTGACGGCGAGGAGGAGGCCATCGCCGCCATCTACGCCGGCAAGATCGTCCCCGGCGACGTGGTGGTCATCCGCTACGAGGGCCCCAAGGGCGGCCCCGGCATGCGGGAGATGCTCAACCCCACCTCCGCCATCGTGGGCATGGGCCTGGGCGAGTCCGTGGCCCTGATCACCGACGGCCGCTTCTCCGGCGCCACCCGGGGCGCCGCCATCGGCCACGTCTGCCCCGAGGCCGCCCAGGGCGGCCCCATCGCCCTGGTGGAGGAGGGGGACATCATCTCCGTCGACATCCCCGCCTGCAAGATCGAGCTCCAGGTGGACGAGGCCGCCCTAGCTGATCGGAAGGCCAAGTGGGTCTGTCCCGAGCCCAAGGTCAAGACCGGCTACCTGGCCCGGTATGCCAAACTGGTAACGAGCGCCGCAAGGGGCGCCGTCCTGGAGTAAGAGCGGGCTGCAAGACCTGGGGCGAGAACTGCCTGCCCTGTAGGGGCGGATAGCATCCGCCCGAGATTTGTCAGGGGAAGGCTTCGACCGCCTGTAGGGGCGACCTGTAGTCGCCCGCTCATCTGAGGCTCCCCCTCGCAGAGCGCGCCTGCGCGGCGGGCGCCCCCATTTCTTCCCAAAGAAATGGGGGGAAAGAAGGGCCGGGGGGCTCCGCCCTCCCTGGGCCCCCCAATACGGGGGCTCATGGCGGCGGTGCGCCGTACGGGCAGGGCAAAGACCGACCGCGCATTGCCGCCCGTTTTTCCGGTGGTTTCGTTACAGGCGCTGCCGCGCCTCGGGCGGCACGCATCGGGATTGCCCGGCAAGTCCTGATGGCTGCTGCGCTGTGCCGGGTGCGCCCGCCGGGCCGCCATCGGTGCCATACCTTTGAGAGACCAGGGCATTTGCCGCAGCCCTGCAAGGGCGGATAGCATCCGCCCGCTTCGCCCCTTTCCGCTATACAAACATCCCGGCCCTCCGAACGGAGGGCCGGGATGTTTGTTCTGCTCAGAAATTGCTGTAGGGGCTCTGATAGCCGGCATCGGGGCCGGCGCTGTCCCGATAGGAGTAGCGGCCATGCACCACCCAGTCGTAGAAGTTGGCCTCTGTGCCCCACATATAGGGGGTGAGCCACAGGGAACAGGCGGTGCTGGTTAAAAAGGACATCCAGCTTGCGACACCGAGCCCGAAGATCATGCCCAAGAAGAGTGCCAGCGTCGCGGCAAGGCCGAACAGAAGCGACCAGCCCAGGAAGGACAGATCCTGGATGAACAGCTCGCCCTTCCAGCCCATCATGGCCCGCTTGCTCTCGGTGATGGCGGCCAGGGCCCCCATCTCCGGGTTGTCCAGCAGGAAATACACCGCCAGGCGGTAGCGGTAGGTGACGATGACGGACAGGATGGCCGCGGCGATCACCAGCAGGAGGGCCAGGAACATCAGCATCGGGCCGCCCAGTGCCGACACCAGCATCACGATAAAGGCGGGCACCAAAAACAGCAGGCTCCACAGGGTGGTGAAGATATAGATCAGCAGATACACCAGGAAGGCCCGGCCGATGGTGCGGAAGCCGTCCAGCAGGTTCCAGTAGTTGGGCTGCTCGTTCCGCGCCATGCGCAGGACGTAGGAGGTGTAGCCGAAGCTCATAATCCACTGATAGACGGTGATGAGCAGCTGGATCACCAGAAAAGACGCCACGTTACGCGGAGTGAGCAGCACACGGATCAGATCCTCCACCCCATAGACCCCGTCCCACACATAGTAATAGAAGGTGGTAAAGGGGTCGGTCACCAGGCTGGACACCAGGCTGGTGAGCACCGAGGTGAGCAGCAGGTACACCAGGGTCACCAGCATGGGGTGGGGATAGGTGGTGCGCATGGCCTGCTTAGCCAGCGCCTTAGCCTCCGGCCGGTTATAGCCCATAGAAAATTCCTCGCAATCTCTGTTTCTTGATTGGTGGAATCATTCTATCATATCAGCCGTCTGATTGCAAGGCGGGCAATTCCAGCCAGAAGCGCACCCCGCCGGCCCGGTTCTCCGCCCCGCAGGTGCCGCCGTGGGCGCGCACCGCCGCCCGGACGATGGCCAGGCCCAGACCGGCCCCGCCGGTGTCCCGGCTGCGGGCCGGGTCGCCCCGGTAGAAGGGCTCCCACAGGCGGGAAAGCTCCCTGGGGGTAAATCCCTGGCCGTCGTTGTCCACCGCAAGCCACAGCTTCCCCCGGCTGTTCTCCAGCCGTACCGATATGCTGCCCCCCGCCGGGGTGTACCGCAGGGCGTTGGACGCCAGATTGCCCACCGCCTCCTCCAGCCGGGCCCGGTCGCCGGACACCATCCCCTCCGTCAGGTTCAGGGTCACATGGAGATCCCGCTCCCCCGCGGACAGGGACAGGCGGTCAAAGCACGCCCGCACCAGGGCGGCAAAGTCCACCCGCTCCCGTTTGAGGGGGACGCCCCGCTCCAGCCGGGACAGATCCAGCAGCTGCCCCACCAGGGCCGCCATGCGGTCGCTCTCGTCCAGCACCACATCTAGGTACTGCGTCCGCTTGGCCGGGTCGATGTCCTCCCGCAGGGCCTCCGCGTGGGAGCGGAGCACCGCCAGTGGGGTCTTCAGCTCGTGGGCCGCCGCCCGGGTAAAATTCCGCTCCCGGCGGATGGCCCGGGTCTCCAGCCAGGTCAGCCAACAGGCCAGGGCCACCGCCGCCGCCAGGGTGAGCAGGATGGCGGGCTCCAGGCCGTAGAGCAGGTAGAGCGGGGGAAGCGCATAATTGCTTACCACAATCTGCTCCATGGAGCCGTCCATGGACATATTTGGAAATGTGCGGGGTGCCGTTCCCCCGGCGGTCATGATCATCTGATCATAGGTCAGGCCGGTGCGGGGATCCTGGGTCAGCAGCTGCTTGATCCAGGCGTCCATCTCCGCCTCCAGAGTCCGGTACTGCTCCAGCCGCATTTCCGGCCCGCCCCGCCCCGCCAGGGCGGAATAAAATTGCACATGGGGCGTCTGGATGTTCTCCATGGTTTTCCCCGGAAAGCGGGCCGGATCGGCGTCCACCAGGGTGATCTCCTCCCCGTCCAGGTGGAGCACCGCTCGGATGGGGAAGAACGCCTCCCCCTCCGTCCAGCCGGTCATCTCCAGGCTCTCAAAGGCGGCAGACGCCTCGTCATAGAGCTGATAGACCCTGAGCCATGGATATTCCATGAACACCCGGGCGGCGGCCAGCTGCTCGGCATCGGTCATGGCGGCGTCAAACAGGACGTATTGGAGGAAGCCGTCCTTGGCGATCCGGGCCATCAACAGCTGGCTCTGCCCCAGCACACCGCCTTCCTCGTCATAGATCCGCAGGAGCATCTGGCCCCCATAGCGCTCTAGCTCTTCACAGGCGATCATGCTCAGATCGACCGAGAAATCCATCTCTTCCCCATTCAGGGAACCGGCCGACCGGCGCGCCTCATATTCGTTGGTGAGAATGTCCTCCGCGCTCCACCGTCCGTTGAGCCACACCAGCGCCGCCATGGCCGCCGCCCAGACGGCCAGGCAGATGCAC
>DSTMC04003__coassemble_6069_pt1 | contig 4436 bp, 4 predicted proteins | sample DSTMC04003__metabat2_high_PE_006 | metagenome-assembled genome bin DSTMC04003
TAGACGTTGGCGCGGGGGTTGTCCCAGGAGCGGAACACGGCCTTGACGGCCTCCATCAGCTGAACCTTGGGATCCTGGGGGAAGTCCTCGCCCTTCTCCTTCTTGTAGAACTCCTTGAAGAGGACCACCAGGTTCTTCATGTCGTCGGTGTCCAGCTCCACGTCCTGCTTGACGCCCTTCTTGGCCTTGACCTCGTCGATGATCTCCTCAAAGCGCTTCTTGGACAGCTCCATGACCACGTCGGAGAACATCTGGATGAACCGGCGGTAGGAGTCGTAGGCGAAGCGGGGGTTGTTGGTGAACTTGGCCAGGCCCTCCACCACCACGTCGTTCAGGCCCAGGTTCAGGATGGTGTCCATCATGCCGGGCATGGAGGCGCGGGCGCCGGAGCGCACGGACACCAGCAGGGGGTTCTCGGGATCGGCAAACTTCTTGCCGCAGATCTCCTCCATCTTGCCCAGGTACTCGTAGATCTGGGCCTGGATCTCCTCGTTGATCTGGCGGCCGTCGTTATAATACTGGGTGCAGGCCTCGGTGGTGACGGTGAAGCCCTGGGGCACGGGCATACCCAGGTTGGTCATCTCAGCCAGGTTGGCGCCCTTGCCGCCCAGCAGCTCCCGCATGGAGCCGTTGCCCTCTGAGAACAGATACACATACTTGTGCGCGTTGCCCATTTTGTCATTCCTCCTAGATTTACGTTACACTGCGATTCGCAAATTCAGCAACCGGTGACATTATACCATTTTGCCAAAAGATTGCAAGAGATACCCATCGGTTTTCTTCTGTTTTTGCTGAGATTTTACCACTTTTTCCGGCCATAGGCCGGAGGGGCCGGCATGCTGCCTTCAGAAAGCCGCACAGCAGATGGAAAACCGGGCCGGATCAAGCGAAAGGGACGGATGGAGACAGGAGAATCCCTGATGGCGTGTACCTCCGCTGCGGCAGCAAGGGGCTCAGAGAGAGGCGCCGGGTCTGTGGAGGAGCTCCGCCGCCTCCGCCAGGCTGATGCCCTGCTCCCGGGCGATGCGGGCCAGATCCTCATACTCCGGCTTGCTCCGGGAGACACCCCAGCCGGAGGCGGTCTTGACGGTCACCGGGCCGTGGGGGGTATCCACGGTGTGCTGGCCGCGCTCCAGGGTGTACCGGCGGCACAGGCTCTCCCGCACGCCCAGAGTGGTGGTGTGGCGGAAGAGCAGGCGGGCCATCTTCTCCCGGTCCTCCAGGCGGCACAGGCAGGTGAGCAGCACGGCGGGGCGGCCCTTCTTCATGCCGATGGGGCTGGTGAACACGTCCAGGGCCCCGGCCGAGAGCAGTTCCTCCATGGCAAAGCCGATGGCCTCGCCGGTCATATCGTCCAGGTTGCACCGCAGCTCGGCCACCTCGTCCCCGGATTCCTCCGTCTCGCCCAGCAGGGCCCGGACGCAGTTGGCCGCCTCAAAGTCCTTATTGCCCATGCCGTAGCCGATCTTCTCCACAGACATGACCGGCATGGAGTCAAATTTCGTGACGAAGTGCTTGAGCAGGGCCGCGCCGGTGGGGGTGCACAGCTCTCCCCGGATGGCTCCGCCGTAGATGGGCACGCCCCGGAGGATGTGGGCCGTAGCGGGGGCGGGCACCGGCAGGATACCGTGGGCGCAGCGCACCTGCCCGCTGCCCACGTGGACGGGGGAGCAGAGCACCTGCTCCGCCCCCAGCTGGTGCATCAGCAGGCAGACGCCCACCACGTCGGCCACCGCGTCCAGCGACCCCACCTCGTGGAAGTGGATCTCCTCCACCGGGCGACCGTGGGCATGGCTCTCCGCCTCGGCGATCAGGCCGTAGACCGCCTCCGCGTCAGCCCGGACCTGCTCCGGCAGGTCCAGGTGGCTCAGCAGGTGGCGGATCTCCCCCATGCCGGTGTGATGGTGATGATGCGCGTGCCCGTGGTCGTGGTCATGGGAGTGCCCATGGTCGTGGTCATGATGGTGTTCATGGTCATGCGCATGGTCGTGATGGTGGTCGTGATCGTGCCCATGGTGATGCTCGTGGCTGTGCTCATGTTCGTGCTCGTGGCCATGGTGGTCATGGAGGTGGACGGGAGCCGCCCCGGAGTCCACGTCACAGCTGATCTCCTCCTCGCCGTTCACCGTCACCGCCACGTGAGTGCCGGTGATGCCGCACTTCACCGACGGCTGGGCGGTCACCTCCACGCCGGGCAGGCCCAGGCCGTTCATCCTGTCCAGGAACGCCGCCTTGTCGTCCACAAGCTCCAGTAGGGCGGCCATGAGCATATCGCCGGCGGCCCCCATGCCGCAGTCCAGATACAGTGTTTTCATTCCTTCTTGCCTCCCATGTGATTGATCATGCTGGCCAGATAGCCGGCGCCGAAGCCGTTGTCGATGTTGACCACGCTCACCCCGCTGGCGCAGGAGTTGAGCATGGACAGGAGGGAGGACAGGCCGTGGAAGCAGGCCCCGTAGCCGATGCTGGTGGGCACGGCGATCACCGGGCAGTCGGCCAGGCCGCCGATCACGCTGGCCAGGGCCCCCTCCATGCCCGCGATGGCGATGATCACGTTGGCGCTCATAATCTCCTCCAGGTGGGACAGCAGCCGGTGGAGCCCGGCCACCCCCACGTCGTACAGCCGCGTCACCTCGTTGCCCAGAGCCTCGGCGGTGAGGGCGGCCTCCTCCGCCACCGGCATGTCGCTGGTGCCGCCGGTGGCCACCACCACTTTGCCGCTGCCGTCGGGGACGGGCAGGGAGCCCACGATGCCAATGCGGCCCATCTCGTGGTAGGTGAAGGGGTGGGCGGGGTTGATCTGCTCCGCCGCCTCGGCGGACATGCGGGTGATGAGGATGGTCTCCTGGCCGCCGGCGCGCATGGCGTCCACAATGCCGGCAATCTGCTCCGGGGTCTTGCCCGCGCCGTAGATCACCTCCGCTACCCCCTGGCGCAGGCCCCGGTGGCTGTCCAGCTTGGCGTAGCCCAGCTCCTGAAAGGGCTCCAGCTTCAGTTTCAGCAGGGCGTCGTCCACGTTCACCTGTCCGGCGGCCACCTGCTCCAGCAGGGCCTTGATCGCTCTCTGTTCCATGTTCTTATCTCCCCTCCAGATCCAGCAGGATCGGTGTAAAATACGGTTTCAGCGCCTGGCGGAGTTCCTCCGCCTCACGGACGGCCCGCTCCATCTGCCCCCGGGGGAGCTGGAGCCGGGTGGCCCCGTGGAACACCCGCACCCGGAAGTCGGTGTACCCCAGGCGGAACAGGGCGTCCTCCGCCCCCTCCACCCGGGCCAGAAGGTCGGCGGTGATGGCCTCACCGGCAGGCACCCGGGTGGCCAGGCAGGCGTAGGCCGGCTTGTCCCAGGTGAACAGCCCCGCCTCCTTGGAGCGGGCGCGGATCTCGGCCTTGGTGAGCCCGCACTCTCGCAGGGGGGAGCGGACAGACAGCTCCGCCAGGGCTCTCATGCCCGGCCGGTCCCCCGCCTCGTCGGAGGCGTTGGTGCCGTCCAGCAGCACGGGGTATCCGTCGGCGATCGCCCGGTCCTTCAAGGTACGGAACAGGTTCTGCTTGCAGAAATAGCACCGGTCCGCCGGGTTGGCCGCCACCCGTGGGTCAGCCAGGGCGTCCAGCTCCAGCACCGTCACCTCCACCCCCAGCCCCTCCGCCAGCTTTTTGGCGTCGGCCAGCTCAAAGGCGGGCTGGAAGGCGGTCTTGATGAAATAGGGCCTGATGTCCGCCCCGGCCTTCACCCCGGCGTACAGCAGGTAGGCCGAGTCCACGCCCCCGGAGAAGCCCAGGGCACATCTGGGGTTTTCCTGAAAAAACTGTTCCAGCGTCATGGGCAGGCCCTCACACGTCAAAGCGGTTGTACGCCTGGAAGCAGTCCAGACACAGCTTTTTGCCGTTCTCCAGCCGGAGCAGGTGCTCCGCCGTCACCTCGCCGCAGCCGTCGCAGGGGTAGGACTGGAACATGCGGGCCTTCTCGGGCAGCTCCAGGGATGTGGGCTTCACGTCGAACAGGTCGGCGGGAGCGGTGTCCTGGAGGTAGCGGAAGCGTTCCTCCCTGTCCAGCCCCTCCGGGGTGGGGCGGAGCACCAGCCGCACCGACTTGCCGGTTTTCCGGTTGTAGAAGGAGGAGGCCTGCTTGCCCCGGAGGTGGAAGAGCAGGTTGCCCTTGCCCGCGCTGCACCCCAGCAGCACCTGGATGGCGTCCACGCCGCAGGCGTCGTTCTCCGAGATGCACACCACGTCCTCGTCCCGGGAGAAGTCCAGCTCCAGCAGCTCCATGGCGTACCGGGCGGCCTGGAAGCCGATGGTCAGGCCGCCGCAGCCGTGGCCGTGGAAGGCCACGCATTTGTCCCAAAGGGCTTGTTTATCCATCATGGTTCGTCCTCTCTGTGTTTTGTCAATGGGTATCGGGGGAGAGCGGCGGGGGCAAGCCCCCGCCCTACAAA
>DSTMC04003__coassemble_7189_pt1 | contig 3812 bp, 3 predicted proteins | sample DSTMC04003__metabat2_high_PE_006 | metagenome-assembled genome bin DSTMC04003
GAAAAGGACCAGGCGGACGGTGCCCGTCCTGGTGAAGCTGGAATACACCGCTGTCTGATGTGTATGTCCCCTTCATAATCTGACCTTATTATTTTTGAAAAAACTGAATATTTTCAAAAGGCCAGTTCGGGGTTAGGATGATGGCATAAATCAGAGAAAAGGGAGGCCCCTGTAATGAAGGAACGGAACAAGCTCCATCTGCTGATCATGTCCGCCCTGTTCGCGGCGGCCATTGCGGTGATGACCGCCTACCTGCTTCACATACCCATCCCCACCGGCGGCTACATCCACGTGGGAGACGCGCTGATCTATCTGGCGGCCTGCCTGCTGCCCGCCCCCTACGCCGTGGGGGCGGCCATGGTGGGGGCCGGGCTGGCGGATCTGCTCACCGCCCCCATGTGGGTGGTGCCCACCCTGGTGATCAAGGCCGTGGTGGCCCTGCTCTTCACCAGCAGATCCCCCCGGCTGCTCTGCCCCCGGAACCTGGCCGCGGCGGCGGGTACCTGCCTGCTCTCCCCGGCGGCGTACGGCCTGGCGGCCTGCCTGCTGATGGGCAGCGTCCACGCCTTCTGGCCCCAGTTCCTGGGCACCCTGGTGCAGGGCGTGGGCAGCGGCGTGCTCTTTGTGGTGCTGGGCCTGGCGCTGGAGCGCTCCGGCCTGAAGGCCCGCTTCTCCGCCGCGTAAGGCAGAGAAGAAAATCCCCGGACGGCACAGCCGTCCGGGGATTTTTGCATCAGAACTGGGTGCCGCCGAACTCGTGGAAGGTGAGGTTGGGGTTGCGCTCCTGCGTCCAGCCCACGGCCCACTGGGAGCCGAACAGCAGCAGCTGGTTGCCCTTGTAGTCCTCCACCAGCTTCACGTCGGTGCCCAGGATCAGATCCTCCTCCTTGACGGGCTCCCCGTCGTCGGTGGTGATCCACCGCAGGTACTCGTAGGGCAGGCCCTCCATGTAGAGCTCCACGTTGTACTCGTTTTTCAGCCGGTACTCCAGCACGTCGAACTGGAGGGTGCCCACCACGCCCACGATGACCTCCTCCATGCCGGTGTAGGGGGTCTTGAAGATCTGGATGGCGCCCTCCTGGGCGATCTGCTCCATGCCCTTCAAAAACTGCTTGCGCTTCATGGTGTCCAGAGAGCGCACCCGCTTGAAGTGCTCGGGGGCGAATGTGGGGATGGGGTCGAACTGGAACTTCTTGCCCGGGGCGCACAGGGTGTCGCCGATGGAGAAGATGCCCGGGTCGAACACACCGATGATGTCGCCGGCGTAGGCCTCCTCGATGATCTCCCGCTCGGCCGCCATGAGCTGCTGGGGTCGGGACAGGCGGATCTTCTTGCCGCCCTGGACGTGGTAGACCTCCTTGTCCGCGTCAAACCGGCCGGAGACGATGCGCAGGAAGGCGATCCGGTCCCGGTGGGCCTTGTTCATGTTGGCCTGGATCTTGAACACGAAGCCGGAGAAGTCGTCGTCCATGGAGTCCACCACCAGCTCCCCGGCCTTCCGGGGCAGGGGGGGCGTGGTCATGCGCAGGAAGTGCTCCAGGAAGGGCTCCACGCCGAAGTTGGTGAGGGCGGAGCCGAAGAACACCGGGGACAGCTTGCCGTGGCGCACCCGATCCAGATCGAACTCGGCGGCGGCGCCGTCCAGCAGCTCGATCTCGTCGGTGAGCTGCCGGTGCAGCCGCTCCCCGATCAGGCCGTCCAGGTTGGGATCGCCCAGCTCCACCTCGGTGGCGGTGGCCGCCTTGGCGCCGCCGTTGGAGGTAAAGTGGATGATCTTTTTGGAGCCCCGGTCGTACACGCCCTGGAACTCCTTGCCGCAGCCGATGGGCCAGTTCACCGGGTAGGTCTCGATGCCCAGCTCCTTCTCCAGCTCCTCCAGCAGCTCAAAGGAGTCCCGGGCCTCCCGGTCCATCTTGTTGATGAAGGTGAAGATGGGGATGTCCCGCATGGCGCACACCTTGAACAGCTTGCGGGTCTGGGCCTCCACGCCCTTGGCCGCGTCGATGACCATCACCGCGCTGTCGGCGGCCATCAGGGTGCGGTAGGTGTCCTCTGAGAAGTCCTGGTGGCCGGGGGTGTCCAGAATGTTGATGCAGAAGCCCTCGTACTGGAACTGCATCACCGAGCTGGTCACCGAGATGCCGCGCTGCTTCTCGATCTCCATCCAGTCGGAGGTGGCCGCCCGGGTGTTCTTCTTGCCCTTCACCTGGCCGGCCTGGGCGATGGCCCCGCCGTAGAGCAGGAACTTCTCCGTCAGGGTGGTCTTGCCGGCGTCGGGGTGGCTGATAATGGCGAACGTCCGCCGGCGGTTAATCTCTTTTTCGTATAATGACAAGGTAAAATTCCTCCTTGTATTCTGTCCTTGGCTTTCTGATGGGATGTCGCGGCCGGTGCGGTTATCTCACCGGCAAGGCCCGTAGGGGCGGATATCATCCGCCCGCCCAATGGGGCCTCAGCCGAAGCCGTAGGGCGCGGCATCCTTGACGCACCGTTCGATTACCGGGGGCTCCCCCGGGGGCGCGCCTGCGCGGCGGGCGCCCCCATTTCTTCCCGAAGAAATGGGGGGAAAGAAGGGGCGGGGGTTTCACCCCCAGCCCCCCAAAAACGGGGGTTCATGGCGGCGGTGGGCTGTACAGACAGGGCAGGAACCGGGCCGGCATTGCCGCCCGTTTTCCCGGTGGCTTCGCTACAGGCGCTGCCGCGCCCCGGGCGGCACGCATCGGGATTACCCGGCAAGCCTTGATGGCCGCTGCGCTGTACCGGGTGCGCCCGCCGGGCCGCCATCGGTGCCATGCCGCCGAAATATCAAGGCAGTCACGGTAGCTTGGGCCCTCGCCGAAGTCCGGCGGAGGGGATGAACTTTCGCGTTTATGCGGAAGCAAATGGTTCGCGGTTTGGGGCGGCGCGTTCTACGTGGGGGCTTCGGCTTCCAGGGCGGCCACGGCGGAGGGGATGTCCCGGAAGGTTTCCGCCCGGGGCACTGGCCGGTCAATCTGCCCGAAGCCGTAGGCGGCGTGGAGGAAGGGCACGCCGGCTTTGGCCGCCGCGTCAAAATCCCCCTGGGTGTCCCCGATGTAGAGGGGCCGCCTCAGGCCGTTGCGCTCCACCACCAGGGCGATGTTGTCCGCCTTGGGCAGGCCGGTGCGGCCGGGGTTCTCGAAGTCGGCAAAGTACTTCCCCAGGCCGTGGGCCTGGAAAAAGGCCTCAATATACCCGTCCTGGCAGTTGCTGACGATAAAGAGCCGGTACCGGCCGGACAGAGAGGCCAGCACCTCCTCCTCCCCGGGGAAGAGAATGCCGCCGTATTCAGCCACATAGCGGTTTTCCTCCGCCAGGATCTGATCCAGGACGGGCTGCATCTTCTCCTGATCCAGCTCGGGCACCAGGCGGTTGAGGATGTCGGGCAGCAGCATGCCCATGCAGGGCTGGAGCCGCTCCCTGGTGACAGTGCCGGCATATTGGGGCGCCAGGCGCTCCAGCGCCTGATTCCAGGAGACGCAGATGGCGTCCACACTGTCCCACAGCGTCCCATCCAGATCAAACAGCAGTCCGTCAAACAGGGCAGATTCCTCCCATCATAAAAAGAACCACATCCGCCAGGATGGGGCGCTCATCAGAATACCATGATACTATATCATACCCCGGCGGGGGTTTTCAAGCCTCCCGCCGGGGTTTTTGTGGAGAAAACTGCCGCATCGGCACAGATTTTTCAGAGCCGGCCGCCGCTATTCCGCCAGGCAGCTGCGGCCCCGTTTGAGGTAGCGGCCTGCGCCCTTCCGGCCCAGGAACTGGTTGTCCTGTACGATCACCTC
>DSTMC04003__coassemble_7536_pt1 | contig 3644 bp, 2 predicted proteins | sample DSTMC04003__metabat2_high_PE_006 | metagenome-assembled genome bin DSTMC04003
GGGGACTCCCCGACGGCGGGGGCAAGCCCCCGCCCTACGGAACGGCCGGTACCAGCCCCCCTCGGAGAGCGGAGGGGGCATCATGCCGCAGGTTCCGCGGAATAACCACACGCCCTTCCCCTGATGCAGAGGGGGAGGGCAGTGTTTGCGGCACGCACTCTGCTGCGCTAGTTTGAAACTTTACAACAGTGAGAATGTGTGCTATAATGCACCCCATAGGGAATACAACTGTATACCCGGTGCGGACAACAGGGGTTAACCCCTGTCCGCTGCCCCGGCACGGGGCAGCGGAGTAAGACGGTATCTGCGCCTTCGGGCGTTCTGGATACAAATAAGAGGATCAAGAATTGATTGGAGGTACAAGCAAATGAAGAAGCGCAGAATCCTTGCTCTGGGTCTGTCTGCGGCGCTGACTGTCGGCCTGCTGGCCGGCTGCGGCGGCGGCACCACCACCCAGGAGACCCCTGCGACCGGTACTGAGACCCCTGCCGCGGAGACCGGCGCGGTCGCTACCGGCACCAACTCCATCCGTGTCTGCTTCGCGTCTGAGCCTGAGACCATGGATCCCAGCCTGAACCGGACTGTGGACGGCAACGTCATGATCAGCCACCTGTTCGAGGGCCTGTACAAGTGGGTTGACAGCGATCCCTCCGGCGACGGCCGCAACGGCGCCACCGCTGAGCTGGATCTGGGCATGGCCGCTGCCGAGCCCGAGGTCACCGACAACGGTGACGGCACCTTTACCTACACCTTCACCCTGCGCGACGACGCCAAGTGGTCTGACGGCCAGCCCGTCACCGCCAACGACTTCGTGTACTCCTGGCGCCGCCTGGTGGATCCCGCCACCGCCTCCCCCTACAACACCATCATCGCCATGGTGAAGAACGCCAACGAGATCATCGCCGGCGAGCTGCCCAAGGAGGAGCTGGGCGTGTCCGCTCCCGACGACCACACCTTCGTGGTGGAGCTGACCTACAACTGCCCCTACTTCCTGGACATCTGCGCCTTCCCCAACACCATGCCTCTGCGTGAGGACATCGTGGAGGGCAACACCACCTGGACGGATCCCTCCACTTATGTGACCAACGGCCCCTTCAAGATGGAGTCCTGGACTCACGACGCCGAGATCGTCATGGTTCCCAACGAGAACTACTATGATGTGAGCAGCATCAGCATCGAGAGCCTGACCTTCGCCCTGATGGACGACGCCAACGCCCAGCTGACCGCCTTCAACAGCGGCGATCTGGACTTCATGCAGAATCCTCCCCCGGACGAGGTTGCCACCCTGCTGGCCGACGGCACCCTGATTGCCGGCGACTACCTGGGCACCTACTATGCCTGCTTCAACAACTCCAAGGCCCCCTTCGACGACGTGAACGTCCGCAAGGCCTTCAACCTGGCCATCGACCGCAACTACATCGTGGAGATGGTGACCCAGGCCGGTGAGATCCCCGCCGGCGCCTGGGTGCCCGAGAGCGTGGTTGACGCCGAGGGTACCGACGGCCCCGACTTCCGCGAGGTGGGCGGCGACTTCTGGAGCACCGCCGAGGAGGACTACGAGGCCAACTGCGAGCAGGCCCGTGAGCTGCTGGCCCAGGCCGGCTACCCCAACGGCGAGGGCTTCCCCGAGACCACCTACCTGTACAACACCGACGACAAGAACCAGGCCGTGGCCGAGGCCCTGCAGCAGATGTGGAGCAACGTGCTGGGTGTTGACGTGACCCTGAACAACCAGGACTGGAACGTGTTCCTGGAGACCCGTTCCGCCGGTGACTACAGCATCTGCCGCAACGGCTGGATCGCCGACTACAACGACCCCGTGTCCTTCCTGGATATGTTCATGACCGACAACGGCAACAACGACGCCCACTACTCCAACCCCGAGTATGACGCCATGATGACCACCGTGCTGAGCGACTCCGACGCCGCCGGCCGCATGGAGCTGATGCACCAGGCCGAGACCCTGCTGTGCGACACCGACTGCGCCATCGCTCCTCTGTATTATTACTCTCAGCCCTACATGGTGTCTGACCGTGTCCACGGCATGTACTACACCCCGCTGGGCAACTTCATCTTTACCTACGCTACCGTGGAGTAAGGAACTTTCCCCCTGTTGAAAAGGGCGGAGCCGAGAGGCTCCGCCCTTTCTTTTTTGGTGGGTTTGACGAATGAATAAATATTGCATTTTTATGAATATGGTGTATAATAGGGAACATCCAAACGAGAGAACTTCCCTTCGAGGATACAAGGAATGAATAAGGAGAGATACACCATGAAGAACTTCAAGAAGCTGGCCGCCTTTGGTCTGACCGCGGCACTGTCTCTGAGCCTGCTGACCGCCTGCGGCGGCGGCACCACCGGCACCGCTGACACCCCCGCCGCCAGCACCGACACCCCCGCCGCCACCGAGAGCGCCGCGCCCGAGAGCGAGACCCCGGCCGCCGACGGAACCTTCACTACTGTGGAGGACGGCAAGCTGATCATGTCCACCAACGCCACCTTCCCGCCCTACGAGATGGTGGCCGACGGGGACGGCGTCAACGGCTCCGGCTACGAGGGCATCGACATTGAGATCGCCTACGCCCTGGCCGACAAGCTGGGCCTGGAGCTGGTGATCGACGACATGGACTTCGACGCCGCCCTGCTGGCTGTACAGAACAACTCCGCCGACATGATGCTGGCCGGCCTGAGCTACTCCGAGGAGCGGGACGAAGTGGTGGACTTCTCCGACCCCTACGCCACCGGCGTGCAGGTGGTCATCGTCAAGGAGGGCTCCGGCGTGACCATGGACAACCTGGGTGAGTACATGATCGGCACCCAGCGGGGCACCACCGGCTTCATTTACGCCTCCGACACCCCGGAGAACGGCGGCTACGGCGAGGACCACGTGATCGGCTATGACAGCGGCGTCACCGCCGTGCAGGAGCTGATCAACGGCACCATCGACGCCGTGATCATCGACAAGCAGCCCGCCGAGGCCTATGTGGCCGCCAACCCCGACGCCGGCCTGACCATCCTGCCCGGCAACTGGGTGGAGGAGGACTACTGCCTGGCCGTGGACGAGGGTAACACCGCCCTGCTGAACGCCCTGAATACCGCCCTGAATGAGCTGAAGAGCGACGGTACTCTGGACGAGATCGTGGCCAAGTACATCAACGCTGAGTAAGCATTCCAGAAGATATCCGCGAAAGGAGCGGCCCGTGGCCGCTCCTTTTCGCCCTGTGATCTGACAAGAGAGGGGAGCACGTGATGGGATTCACCCAGCTCTATGAGACATTCAGTGCCCTGGAACATCCCGGGTTCTGGCAGAACGCCTATATCCAATTCTACAACGCCTGGTTCTACAAAGACCGGTGGACCATGTACTTTGACGGCCTGCTCACCACCCTGGAGGTGACGGTAATGGCCCTGGCCCTGGGCGTGGTCCTGGGCGTGGTGGTGGCGATGATCCGCACCGCCCACGACCAGCAACGCCTGGGGAAGCGGAACCCCTTCCTGAGCGTGGTCAACTTCCTGTGCAGGATCTACGTCACCGTGATCCGTGGCACCCCCATGATGGTGCAACTGCTGATCATGGGCCTGGTGATCTTCGCCTCCAACCGGAACAAGACCCTCATCGGCGCCCTGTCCCTGGGCATCAACTC
>DSTMC04003__coassemble_12681_pt1 | contig 2298 bp, 3 predicted proteins | sample DSTMC04003__metabat2_high_PE_006 | metagenome-assembled genome bin DSTMC04003
TGCCGGGGCGGCGCTTTTCTGCTATCGGGACAGATCCGCCGGGGTGTCCACGTCCATCAGCTCTCTGGGGGAGGACGCCTCCACCAGCCGCAGCCGCTCCGGGTGGCGGCGGAGCACCGCGCTGCCGCCGGTGTCGCCGGTGAGGGCGGCCAGCTCCCCAAAAAAACAGGCGGGGAAAATCACCGGGCTGCCCCGGGTTCCCCGCCAGGACAGGGCGCAGATGGCGTCCCCCGCGTCCGAAAAGGCGTCCAGCAGCCGCCGGACGCTCTCCGTGGTCAGCCAGGGCTGGTCACAGACGGCGAACAGGGCCCCGTCCATCCCGTCCATGGCGGCCACGCCCAGGCGGATGGAGGCGGCAATGCCCTCCCCCGCTCCCGGGTTGTCCAGGGGGCGGAAGCCGTACTCCGCCCCGGCGGAGAGCACCTCCGGATAGGGAGAGCACACCACCAGCCGGCCGAAGCCGGCGGGGGCCAGGGCGGCCATGGCACGGCGGTGGAGGGGCACCCCCTCCACCGCCGAAAGCAGCTTGTTGGAGCCGAACCGCCGCCCCGCGCCGGAGGCCATCAGCACGCAGCCCACCATCAGCCGAAGCCGTTGGCCAGATACATGATGAGGAAGGGCACGGCCACCTTGATGAGGCCCACCACCAGCGTCATGACGGTGAGGAGCACCAGGGCCTTGCCCCGGCTCTCAAAGGTGTCCTCCCACCGGCGGAGCATGTTGGTGAAGTTCCGGGTACGGTTCTGGGCGCCGATGAGGTCGGCGATGCTCTTAATCGCGTTGAAGGCGGTGTAGCCCATCCAGATGGGCAGAGCGATCATGGAGACGTTGTGGCTGAACCCCCCGCGGAACAGGAAGAACAGCGCCAGCAGGAAGCTGGCCATGGTGAACAGCAGGTAGGCCCAGACGCCGACCTTGGCGGCGCGGTCATGTGTAGGCATAGCGGTTTGTTTCCTTTCTCGGTGAAATGTTGGTTGCTTCTGGTTCAGGGCGCGATGCCCGCCTCCGCAAAGGCGGAGAGCAGCGCGTCCATGTCCGGCGGCACCACCAGGGGCTCCCCGGCGGCCCTGATGCCGCTCTCCACGTCCTTGAGGCCGTTGCCGGTGACGATGCTCACCACCGTGGACTCAGGGGAGATCAGCCCCAGCTCCAGGGCCTTCTTCACCCCGGCGGTGCCGGTGACCCCGGCGGGCTCCCCGAACACCCCCTGGGTGCGGCCCAGCAGGCGCATGGCGTCCAGGATCTCCCCGTCGGACACGTTGACGGCCACGCCGTCCGACTCCCGGATGGCGTTGAGGGCCTTGTCCGGGTTGCGGGGCACCCCCACGGCGATGGAGTCGGCCAGGGTGTTCTCCTCCATGGGCCGCCACGGCGCTCCGGTCTGGATGGCCCGGTTGATGGGGCAGCAGCCCTCCGCCTGCACGGAGATGAGCCGGGGCAGGCGGTCGATGAACCCGGCGGCATAGAGATCCTTCAGCCCCTTCCACGCCCCGGCGATGGTGCACCCGTCCCCCACGGACAGGGCGATGTAGTCGGGCACCTGCCAGCCCAGCTGCTCCATGATCTCCAGGGTGACGGTCTTCTTGCCCTCGGACAGGTAGGGGTTGATGGCCGCGTTGCGGTTGTACCAGCCCCACCTGTCGATGGCGGCCTTACTCAGCTCGAAGGTGTCCTCATAGGAGCCGTCCACGCTCACCACCGTGGCGCCGAAGATGCGCAGCTGGGCCACCTTGCCCTTGGGGGCCCGCCTGGGCACGAAGATGTAGGTGGACAGCCCGGCCGCCGCCGCGTTCCCCGCCAGGGAGGAGGCGGCGTTGCCCGTGGAGGAGCAGGCGATGGTGTCCGCCCCCGCCTCCCTGGCCTTTACCACCGCCAGGGCGGAGGCCCGGTCTTTCAGGGAGGACGTGGGGTTCTGCCCGTCGTCCTTGAGGTACAGGGCTTTCAGCCCCAGCGCCCGGGCCAGGTTGTCCGCCTTGTACAGCGGCGACCAGCCCACCCGCAAAGGCGGCGGGGCGGAGCCCTCCTCCACCGGCAGGAAGGGCCGGTACCGCCACATGGTGTTGTCCCGGCAGGCGGCCAGGTCTTTGGGCGAGAAGTCCCGCCGGATGGCGGCGTAGTCGTACACGATGTCCAGGATGCCGCCGCAGGCGCAGGTGGTCAGGCCGGGGACGGCCTCATATTCCTTCCCGCACCTGACACATTTTGCACCGAGGACATACTTCATGTGGAAAACCTCCTTTCAGGGGGTGGAAAAAAGCGCGCACCCGGGGGGCATCCCGGCAGGCGGATGGCGCGCCG
>DSTMC04003__coassemble_13147_pt1 | contig 2233 bp, 1 predicted proteins | sample DSTMC04003__metabat2_high_PE_006 | metagenome-assembled genome bin DSTMC04003
TTTTGATGACTGTGGTGCGGGTAATCAGATTGAAGGACTGGAAAATCATGCCGATTTTCCGCCGGAACCTTCGCAGGCTCTTCCCGTGGAGGGTCATCACGTCGGTGCCGTCCACCGTCAGCTGTCCCTGGGTGATGTCGTGCATCCGGTTGATGGTGCGGATCAGAGTGGACTTGCCCGCGCCGGACAGGCCGATGATGGCCACGAACTCCCCCTGGTCAATGGTCAGGTTGATGTGTTTCAGGGCTTCATATCCATTGGGGTAGCGCTTCTCTACCTCTTTGAACTCAATCATAATATCTCTCTCCATTTCAAAAGGAGGGAGGAAAGCCGCGGCCTCCCTCCCTCGTTTGTCGTCCATGTTTGATTGGGTTTAACCCGCGCTGTTCAGAGACTGGATCATCTCCTGAGCGGCCCGCTCAGAGTCATAGTCAGAGGACTTCGCCCACTGATAGCCGTTGTGGCTGTAGATGGCAATGACCTCCTTGCCCTCCTCGGTGTTGCCGATATTGATGAAAGCCTGGCCCAGTGCCTGCTTGAAATCGTCATCCATGATGGGAGAGGTCTTGCTGACGCTGATGGTGTCGTTGTAGATGGCGGGAGTGACGCCCACCACAGCGGTGTCGTCCCAGATGCTGTTGGTCATGCCGTACTCGCCAGTCCACTCGTCCTCATAGTCCCGGCGGGCGTCGGCGTAGGTGCAGACGATATCCACCTGGCCGGATGCCAGACGAGCGAAGGCGCTGCCGTAGGAGTCGGACTGCACTGCGTGGGGCAGGTCAGTGATGTTCTTCTCGAAGTTCTCCTGCAGCCACAGGGAGGGATAGATGTAACCGGCGGGAGAGGAGGAGTTGGCCACGCTCCAGTTGGCGCTGCTCACGTCCTCCCAGGTCAGGGCCTCACCGGCGTTGACCTTAGCGGCCAGCTCCTGGCCCTTCTCAGAGGGGCCGGCGATCATCAGCGCGCGGTAGCTGGTGACCTGCTCGGTGGTGGGCTCAGTGGGGGCGTTGTCGTTCCAGTCCTTGGCGTTGTCGGAGTCGATGGACAGGCCGTCCCGGGTGGCGGTCAGCAGCACGTCGCAGCCGTCGTCATAGAGCACATAGGTGCCGCCGGGGATCAGGCCCACATCGGCGGTGCCGGCGGACAGGGCCTCGCCAACCGCCTCGTAGCTGGTGCCCACGGTGATGTCCACCTCGCCCACGTCATAGCCCAGCTTGGCCAGCTCATCAGTGAGCATCTGCTTCAGGGGCTCGGTGGCGGTGATGATCTCGTCCGGCTCCCGGGAGGGGACGAAGGCGATACGCAGGGTGTCGATGGTCTTGTTTCCGGTCTCTTGAGTGTCACTGGTGTCCGGCGTGTTGCCGGAACCCTGCGGGTCCTCCGTGTTCTGACCGCCGCAACCGGCCAGCAGGCCAACGCACATCACGCCGGCCAGCAGGAGAGAAAGTGCTTTTTTCATACTATGATCCTCCTCGATTTCTCATTTATTGGTCTGTGTTTGATTTTGGATCTATCTGTTATAGAGGTGAAATCCTCTTATAACCATTTTAGGAAATCAAGCAGTATCGCCGATTTTCAGATGCGTCGGTACTGTGACGGTGACCGCCTGGGAGCGTCGCTGGCTGATTCGGCCAAACAACAGCTCCAGCGCGTTCTCCCACACATAGTCCGGGAACATTTCCAGACAGGTGCCGGTGGGCCATTTGCTCTCCAAAGTCTGAATATCTTGATAGATAATGACAGCCACATCTTTCGGCACACGGATGCCCAGTTCCCGGAAAGCCTCCAGAGCGCCCTCAGCCACCTCGTCGCTGCCCAGCAGTATGGCCTCAGCCAGAGCATGTTCCTCCACGGCCTTCTTGGCCAGTGCATAGCCGCTCTCCCGGCTGATCTCCCCCACATGGAAGGTGCGGGGATCGTACTGGCCGCGCTCCTCCAGGATACGCTGGATGGCTGCCAGGCGGTGGGCACCGATGCGGCCATTGGGCCCGTCGTAGATGCCGCCGATATACCCCAGGCCGGTGTACCGCTTCTGATCCAGCAGATAGGCCACCATCTGTTCCTGGCCCCGGTCAAAGTCCACCTGCACTTGGTCGAACTCATAGTTGTGCTGATTGGAGTTCACGAAAACGATAGCAAAGGACAGAGAGCGGAGAAAGTCGATCTCTTTCTCGCTGAACACACCCAGGGCAATGATGCCGTCCACTTTCTGGGGCTCCCCAAAGGTCAGCCG
>DSTMC04003__coassemble_18229_pt1 | contig 1713 bp, 1 predicted proteins | sample DSTMC04003__metabat2_high_PE_006 | metagenome-assembled genome bin DSTMC04003
GAGAAGGCCCACAAGCTGCTGCACACCAGCTACATCATGCGGTAAATCAGGCAAGGCCGGAAAACTCAATGGAACCATGCGGCGATCCGACTTGCCGCATGGATCCATTAACTTCCAACCAATCAATTCTATCAGACAGGAGGCTAGAAACGAAATGAGTTTCAACGATAACGTCCCGAAACTGAAGCCCTATTCCAGAAGCGTATCCATCATCGGCGTGGGCGCCACTCCATTTGTGCGCGTCCTGGACGACCCCGCCGTAGACGGCCTGTGTGAACCGGAACTCTTTGGCTACGCCGCCCGGGACGCCATGAAGGACGCCGGGATCGACGGCAGCGACGTGGAGTTCTACATCCACGGTCAGGCCGGCCCCGGCTGGACCAGCAACTACGCCACCCCCAATATGCACGTCGCCAACTGGATCGGTATGAAGGCCAAGGGTTCCTACCACCACAGCGAAGCCTGCGCCACGGGCTATGTGGCTCTGGAGACCGCGGTGCAGTTAGTGGCCTCCGGGCAGTATGACATGGTGCTGAGCGGTTGCATCGAGATGCCCTACTCCATCGCCTATCCCACCCGCGTGCTCACCAAGCGCCGCTTCGGCACCGACGCCATCTTCCATGAGACGCTGTGCTCCACCCTGCCCCGGGATTATACCCTGTTCACCCGCGGCGCCCTTCCCTTCAACTCCGAGTCCTGGCTGGACTATTACGTCAAAGAGAACAGCCCCGAGGACGTGGACGCCTTTATGACGGCGCTGTCCATTCACAGCCGCCGGGCCGCCGCGCTGAATCCCCTGTCCGCCATCACCAGCAAAACCTACGACGAGCTGGCCGCCGAGGCGGGCATGGACTCCGCTTATGAGTACCTCCACTCCAAGTTCAACCCACTGATCGGCAAGTATATGCGGGGTGCTCACTTTGAGCAGCGATGCGACGGCGCTGCCGCCGTAATCGTCTGCCCGACGGAGAAGGCTTACCAGTACACAGACCATCCCATCGAGGTGCTGGGCGTGGGCCACTCCTGTCTGGAGAACAGCAACCCGAGGCTGGAGATGCAGGCCACCACGAACGCCTACCGCCAGATGAAAGAGCTGACCGGCCTGACCGGCGCGGATATGGATCTATTCCTGACCAACGATTTCTATAACCAGTCCCAGATGCTGGCCGCCGAGATCTGCGAGTATCTGCCCAAGGGAGAGGGCTGGCAGTATGTCCGGGATGGCCGTATCGCCTTTGACGGGGACCGCCCGGTGAACTCCAACGGCGGGCGCTGCCATTACGGCCACGCGGCGGGCGCCTCCGGTCTGCACGATCTCTACGAGGCCGTGCACCAGATGCGCGGCGACGCCGGGGCCACCCAGGTGAAGCACGAGGTGAAGCGCACCATGCTCCGCGGCTTCGGCGGCGCGCAGAACCTGCTGAATATCATGTTGGAGAAAAAGTGAGATGGGAGGAAACGCTGTCATGACAAAGTATGATTTGAAGCCCATCGTAAAGACCTTTTATGACGCACTGGAAGAGGGCACGATATTGGGCCGCAAATGCCTGCGGTGCGGACACATCGAGTTTCCCCCGTTCCTCTGCTGCAACGCCTGCGGCGGTCTGGACACCGAGTGGGTGGATCTGACCAATGTGCGGGGCGTGGTCAAGCAGGCCCTGCCCACCAAGGGTGCTTTCGGCGACCCTGATTTCCGCAATCAGCACGGCGACT